>Ga0160469_100009_pt1 | contig 501889 bp, 468 predicted proteins | sample HID1972M_E11MG_FD_108246 | JGI IMG/M metagenome (GOLD analysis project Ga0160469, IMG submission 108246) | Enriched pill bug-associated microbial communities from UW Madison campus, WI, USA - HID1972M_E11 MG | ecosystem: Host-associated > Arthropoda: Insects > Digestive system > Unclassified ...
CGTTAGCTACGGCATAGCCGATGTTGGTGATGGCCGTGCCGATACATCTGGTCTGTGCATTCGTTCCGGTAGCAGATGCCAATGTGATGGTCGTATTCGGCGTAACAGTAATTGTGCCTGTTGCTGTTGCGCTTGAACAGTCGCCAGCGGTAGTAATCGTATAATTGAACGTACCGCTCGCTGTTGGCGTACCACTGATCGTAAATACACCTGCATTATAGGCTCCGGTTAAACCAGCCGGCAATCCGGTTACGCTTGCCCCAGTTGCGTTAGCTACGGCATAGCCGATATTGGTGATGGCCGTGCCGATACATCTGGTCTGTACATTCGTTCCGGTTGCAGATGCCAATGTGATGGTTGCGTTCGGCGTAACCGTAATTGTACCTGTTGCTGTTGCGGCTGCACCAGCTCCAGTAACAGTTATCGTATAAGAAAAAGTTCCTGGAACTGTAGGCGTTCCTGTAATTCTAAAGTTTCCAGTTGTATAAACTCCGCTAACTCCAGCAGGAAGGCCAGTTACAGTTGCATTAGTTCCATTTGTAATAGCATAATCAATTGTTACTAGCGAAGTATTAACACATAATGTTTGTTTATCCGTGCCAACTGCAGAACTTAAAACAATTGATGCATTTGCATTAATTATAATCTGTCCATTTAATGTTACATCGCCACAACCACCAGCACTTGTAACCGTATAATTAAATGTTCCTGCAACCGACGGCGTTCCGCTAATTGTAAATACGCCAGCACTATAGGTTCCAATTACACCTGTTGGCAAACCTGTTACTGTTGCTCCGGTTGCACCATTTGTTAGTGTATAAACAACATCGATTATTGCAGAATTAATGTTCACAGATTGTGTTGTAGTGCTAGAAGCCGAACTTAAGCTCATCTCAACATTCGGGTTAACCTTGATTGTTCCGGTAGCTGTTGCGCTTGCGCAGGCTCCCGTTGCACTTACCGTGTAGTTAAAGGTTCCAGCTTCGGTAGCTGTACCGCTGATGGTAAATACACCCGCATTGTAAACTCCGGTCAATCCGGCTGGCAGACCTGTAACGGTTGCTCCGGTTCCGTTGGTTACAGCATAGCTGATATTGGTTACGGCCTCGTTTATACATTTTTCCTGGGCGTTCGTTCCCGCTGCACTGCTCAATGCAATGGCAACATTCGGGTTAATCTTGATTGTTCCGGTAGCGGTTGCGCTTGCGCAGGCTCCCGTTGCACTCACCGTGTAGTTAAATGTTCCAGCTTCGGTAGCTGTACCGCTGATGGTAAACACACCCGCATCGTAAACTCCGGTCAACCCGGCTGGAAGACCTGTAACGGTTGCTCCGGTTCCGTTGGTTACAGCATAGCTGATATTGGTTACAGCTTCGTTTATACATTTTTCCTGGGCATTCGTTCCCGCCGCACTGCTCAATGCAATGGCAACATTCGGGTTAATCTTGATTGTTCCGGTAGCTGTTGCGCTTGCGCAGGCTCCCGTTGCACTTACCGTGTAGTTAAAGGTTCCAGCTTCGGTAGCTGTACCGCTGATGGTAAATACGCCCGCATCGTAAACTCCGGTCAATCCGGCTGGCAGACCTGTAACGGTTGCTCCGGTCCCGTTGGTTACAGCATAGCTGATATTGGTTACGGCCTCGTTTATACATTTTTCCTGGGCGTTCGTTCCCGCCGCACTGCTCAATGCTATTTTTGTATCTGGATTAATTGTTATCGAAAAGTTAATTGCAGTAGTTGCGCATCCTGCCGCTCCTTGTGCAGTTACGGAAATATTTGCTATTAAAGGAGTATTGCCTGTATTTGTTGGGGTAAAGGAAATATTTCCAGTACCAGATGCAGGTAAACCTATTGCAGTATTACTATTTGTCCAATTATAAACTGTAGTTAAATTCGTAAAGGCGGTAGCTGTGGTGTACTCTCTACCTTGCACTCCAGCAAAATTAATTGTAGTTACTACACCTCTACATGCAATCTGCGCAGGAACCGCGTCGATTGTAGGCTTGGTGTTAACTTTTAATACAACTTCTTGAGGAGCACTGGTACAAGAAGCCGACTGTACCACCACGCTATAAATACCAGCCATTGCCGGAGTTATATTGGTTAGGTTTTGCACTTTACCTGTATGAATCGATCCGTCCGGGTAAGTCCAAGTATAGGATGTTCCCCCAATAGCATTTACATTCAATACGGCATTGCTACCTACACATAGTAACGACTGAGTATTTTGATTGTTAATTGTAGCTTGTATGTTAGAAGACACTGAAGCGTTAACTGTTCTTTGGTTACCACAAATATTTTCTCTTATAATAACCGAATAACTGCCCTCCGTAAGACTAGTAAATATGTTTGAAGTTTGCCAATTTGCGCCGCCATTTATGCTATACTCCAAAATTGCATTAGGGATAGTTGTACTTGCTGCTATGATCAAATCACCGGTTCCTCCAGTATTACAGGTAAAACCACCGCTATTAAGAGCATCAAACTCTATACTACTTTCTGCGCTATACGTAAATTCTCTTTCAAAAAGATTACAAGAGATTCCGGCAACCCTTAAAGCAATTTTATAGGTTCCATATGGCATATTAGTAAAACTCTGCGTATTAGTTCTAATCAATCCGGCTGTACCTGCAGGACCAGAGACAATAACTTGCTGAAAAGATGCGTCATAAGTTCCATTAAGTTTAAAATTGAACGATCCGCAATTTGCCGTTGTTTGTACTGCTGAAGATACTGGAACATCTGCAACTCGGCCTTGAGCCGTAACATTCATTTCCCTACCATTGTGGCAACCCGCATCTATAAATTTAATTCTGTAAGTTCCTCTTGGAAAATAAGTTTGCCCATTTAACACCAAGGTATAATCATTCTTCCAGCCTGGATTTGTTGTACCAACGTATCCTATTAGCGACTCGGAACCTGCCGGTGCAGACAAAATCTGGTAACTTATAGGCGTAGAATTTCTTACTCCCCTCATTACAAGTTCTATTGTGCCTCTATTTGGGGTACAGTTATCAATGTAAGATGTCCACTGAGTTGGAGCAGCAATTAAATCTGTGGTAAAATTATGAACACCATTCCATTCCGCACCAGATTGATCTACAACTTTCCAATTAAAAATCGAATTTGGAGGGAAGTTCACGTAGATATGTTCATTGTTGGCTGCTGTTCTTACAATAGTCTGGTTTCCATTTCCCGTACCATCTTGGTTAGTATAAGTTATTGTTGCAGGTAGAGAAACTATACTCGTATTCATTAAACGGTACATAGCCTGAGGTCCAGGACATGAGGCTAACAAACTCATCTCTGGGCCTTGCACAACGATATTGAATGTTTTTGTACTTCCGTTACAGGTGTTTTTTAGCACAGCAGTAAGTGTGGCATTTACCAGACCATTCGGCACAGGTATATTCATCCCTCCATTAGCAGGAACCTGAACCGGACCAGCAACGCTTGCACCGCTGTTAAAAATTTCTACCGTAAAGCTTGCTGCATCAGCAGCTGACATAGTTAGCTGACCTCGTACAAATCTTTCCAAATTTACACGATAACCACTTAAGTGGTTATTTGCAGTGGCAAATGCCAACCTCCCATTTGAACTAGGCAATCCATAATCACCTGCATTAGGTGCGAGAACACTATTTACCGAACCAGTAGTGTTAACTAATGTTGCTGAAGAGCATATATTATCCTTTACCCAAAACTTATAAGATCCAACGGCCAAGCCCGTAAATGTTGCCGATGGCTGAAAACTTCCTATTGGAGGTGCATTTACTTCGCTTGTAGGTGTTATAGCATACAAATAATTGCCACTACCACCCGTTGCCGAAACCGTTAAGCTACTAGTTGAAGTACCACAATTTACGACTGCAGGTGATACAGAAGCAGTTATTGTAGTGTAATTTACAGCTACGGTTATGTTAGTTGCACTAGCACTAGCTGTACCATCGTCTGCTAAAATCTCGTATACGCCCGCGGGAAGATTTTCGAATACGTTCGATGACTGAAATCCCGATCCTCCAATAGGCCGTATTACTACATCATTTTTTTTTAATTGATAGCCGATAGCACCGGTAAACCCGTTCGCAGTGGCTGTAATTTTTCCTTCATCCGGACATGTTGCATTCGTAGCAACCGCTGTAACGGTTTGCGCAAGAGCAGTAAACTGCACTAGGCTTAAAATCATGAAAAGAAAGAAGGATGAGATTAAGGTAATTTTTATTTTCATAATATATCTTTTTCATCCTCTGTTTATGAATAATTATGCCAAGGGTTAAAAAACAAGCACGAACACATAATAGCCCTATAAGCAAGAACTTACGAAAAGTAATAAGGGAATTTTAATCCCGATAATTCCCCGTTTAAATTATATGTTACGCCATCTATTTTTTAAGTATGGCGCTGTTTCACGTTATAAAAGCAACCGAAAATTAAAAACACCTTTCCCTTCTCAATCTTTTTTATACATTTGCAGCATCAATAAGGGGTGCCTTGTTTTGTAAAAACACAAATACAGGCTGAGAACATACCCATTTTAAGGCGGAAGGCAAAAGGCGGAAGGCAAAAGGTAGCATATAGACTAACCTTAAACCCAAACCTCTATGCATTAAACCTTAAATGCACCTGATCCAGGTAATGCTGGCGTAGGGAATGGTTTATGGAGTTTAACTAATTCGGAGGTAACCCCTATTTCCGACAGGTTTAACTAAAACAATTAAAAAAATTGAAAAATTTAAGACTGATGGCAATTCTTGCCATGCTGTTGCCTTGTGTTGCAATGGCGCAAATCTCTGTTAGCGGAAAAATTACCGGTAGCAATCAACAAGCTTTGGTGGGCGCTTCCATCAAAATCAAAAACAAAGGTATAACCGTCTTAAGCGACAATGATGGAGGTTATGCATTAAACATCGCCCCTGGCAAGTACATTTTAAGCGTAAGTTTTTTAGGTTACAAAACCGAAGAAAAATCTGTTGATTTAAGTAATAACCAAACCGTTAACTTTACACTTTTACAGCAGGCTTTTATTGCTGATGAAGTAGTAGTAAGCGCAACAAGAGCATCAAAAAACATGGCTACCACATTTCGCGACTTAAAAAAAGCGGAGTTGGAGAAAAACAATGTAGGCCAAGACCTACCTTATTTGTTAAATCAAACACCTTCTGTTGTAGTAAGCTCAGACGCGGGTGCAGGTGTAGGTTACACGGGTTTAAGAATACGTGGTAGCGATGCAACACGCATCAATGTAACTTTAAATGGTATTCCGCTAAACGATGCCGAAAGTCAAGGTAGCTTTTTTATAAACCTTCCAGATTTAGCTTCATCGGTAGACAATATTCAAATTCAACGTGGTGTTGGTACATCTACTAATGGTGCAGGTGCGTTTGGTGCGAGCTTAAACATTCAAACTACCACCAGAAGAGATTCGGCCTATGCCGAACTAAACAACACGTTCGGTTCTTACAATACGTTAAAAAACACCGTAAATGTGGGTACAGGCTTAATCAACAACAAATTTAGTTTTGATGGTCGTTTATCTCGTATCAAATCCGATGGATATGTAGACCGTGCCTCATCTAACTTAAAATCTTTCTTCGTATCTGGCGCCTATTATGGTAAAAACGACATTCTTAGAGCTAACGTTTTTAGTGGCACCGAAAAAACCTACCAAGCTTGGAATGGCATAAGCGAAGAAATGCTAGCTACCAACCGCCGACATAACGACTTTACATACGACAACCAGACAGACAACTATCAGCAAGATCACTACCAATTATTTTACACCCGTACATTAGGTAGTAAATTTACCGCAAACGCCGCCCTACATTACACCTATGGAAGAGGTTACTATGAAGAATTTAAAGAAGCTCGCAAACTGGCTGAATACAGCATCGAGCCTGTAATTATTGGTGCAGACACAATTAGCAAATCTGATTTGGTTAGACGTTTACACTTAAACAACGATTTTTACGGTGTAACGTACTCCTTAACTTATACACCAAAAAACAACCTCAACTTTGTTTTAGGTGGAGCATACAACGAATACAAAGGCAAACACTTTGACGAGGTAGTTTGGGCGCAATTTGCTAACTATAACGGCAGTGGTTCTATCAGACATCGTTATGATGACAATGATGCCTTTAAAACCGATTTCAACATTTTTGGAAGGGCAAATTACCAATTAGAAAAGTTTAACTTCTTTGCAGATTTGCAGTATCGTAGAATTTACTACTCGTACTTTGGTATCAATCCAAACGGCGACCCTGCTCAACAAAATGCCACACTAGATTTCTTTAATCCTAAGGCTGGGGTTACTTACAACATTAACCAAACCAGTAATGTTTACGCATCGGTAGCTGTAGGTAATAAAGAACCAAACCGAAGAGACTTTACAGACTCTGATATTAACAGTCGCCCCAAACACGAAAATTTAGTAAATATTGAAGCTGGTTACCGTACCCAATTTGGAAATTTATCTTTCGGTGCTAATGGTTTTGCTATGCTTTACAAAAATCAATTAATTAATACCGGAAAGCTGAATGAAGTTGGTGGTCAAACTCGACAAAACGTACCAAACAGCTATCGTTTAGGTTTAGAATTTGACGGCCGTTGGCAAATTAACAAAACGCTTTCTTGGGCAGCAACCGCAACATTAAGCCGCAACAAAATAAAAGTTTTCGAAGAATATATTTATGATGAAGATGAAAACCCTGCAGTTCCACTTATCATAAATACCTACAACAACACAAATATTGCTTTTTCGCCATCTATTATTGCATCTAGCGAAATTAATTACAGCTTTTTGCCGAATGCTGGTATAGCCCTGCTAACCAAATACGTTGGCGAACAAAATTTAGATAATACTTCTGCTTCAAGCCGTACCTTATCTAGCTTTTTCGTAAACGACATTAGGTTAAGCTACAACACGCCTGTGCTGGGTATTAAAAACGTAAACGTAAGTTTGTTGGTAAACAACGTATTTAACACACTTTACGAAGCAAACGGCGGAACCTACCCTTACTTGTTTGCTGGCGTGTTAGAAAGAACCAACTACTATTATCCACAAGCAACCACTAACTTTCTGTTAAGCCTAAACCTTAAGTTTTAATCGCATAGCTCTCAAAGTCGGTAAAGTCATTGCGCTTTGCCGACTTATTTTTTTTGAAAGGCAATTGCAGTAATACTTTTCCTACTGGGGCCCCGCTTTTCGTTTCAAGTTGGTCATAATTGTCAGCTCGATTGGCAATTGTAATAAACCATATAGAAAGATAGCTATACCCATTGCTTTACGATTCCCATTTTCACGTGAATGACGTTAGATTTTAAATTCATGCACAATCCAATCGGGCTTAGTTTGCAAGTTTGTTGGTAAAATTAGCTCCAAAAAAATGTAGCCTCCAAACTGAAATAATTACAATATGCTGTAAAATAATAATGCTTTAACGCCTACATTTACAGCAAATTTTCTGCCTTGGAAGAGCAAACTATCCTACCCGAAAAAAAAGACCCATTTGCCGCACTCAGATTCCGAGAATTCCGATCGTACATTGGCATGCGATTCTTTTTCACTTTCGCCTATCAAATGCAAGCTGTGGTAATCGGCTTTCATATCTTTAAACTTACTAAAGATCCATTAGCATTAGCCTTCATCGGTCTTTGCGAAGCCATTCCTGCAATTAGTATTGCACTTTATGGTGGTTATATAGCCGATAAATCTGAGAAAAAGGGCTTACTGCTAAAAATATTCTTTGGCGTTCTACTGGCTTCGGTAGTAATGCTCGTTTTCACAAGCGAGCAAATGCACGCTTACATGCCAAAAACCTACATTTTGGCTATTATGTATGCAATGATCTTTTGTATCGGTCTTGCTCGTGGTTTTTTCGGACCTACAACATTCTCGTTAATGGGGCAAATTTTACCGAAGAAACTTTACCCAAATGGTGCTACTTGGAGCAGTTCTAGCTGGCAAATGGCATCGATTTTAGGCCCAATGACAGGTGGCCTAATCTACGGCTTTTACGGTATTACACCTGTTTACATTATTATATTTTTGTTTATCTCTTTATCAATTACCTGTATTTTCTTTTTAGATAAGCATTATCCAAATTTCATTCCGAAAGAAAGCATTTTTGAAAGTTTAAAAGAAGGCGTGCAATTCGTTTTTAAAAGCAAAATGATGCTCGGCGCAATGAGCCTCGATTTATTCTCGGTATTTTTTGGTGGTGCAGTGGCGCTTTTACCCGTTTTTGCCGAAGAAATTTTAAAAGTAGGCTCAGAAGGTTTAGGTTTTATGCGAGCAGCAGCATCTTTAGGCTCGGTACTAACCATGTTGTTAATGACGAGGTTTTCGCCCATGAATCGCCCTTGGCGTAATCTTTTAATTGCAGTAACTGGTTTTGCGATCAGTATTATTTGCTACGGTCTATCAACTAGTTTCTACCTTACTTTATTCTTCTTATTTTGCGAAGGCGCATTCGATAGCGTTAGCGTAATTATTCGTTCTACCATTATGCAGTTGCTAACACCCGACCAGATGCGAGGCAGAGTTTCTGCGGTGAATAGTATGTTTATTGGCTCGTCGAACGAAATTGGCGCATTCGAATCTGGCTTAACGGCAAAACTAATGAGAACGGTTCCGGCTGTAGTTTTTGGTGGCAGTATGACACTCGGTGTTGCTTTTATCACCTATCTAAAAACCAAAAATCTTTTACCACTAACCTTATCAGATATTAAACCTGCCGACAAAATAGAAGATCAGATTTAAACGATTAATCCATTGTTAGGATCTCTTGGCTTTAGATAATCTCTACGTATGATAAGATAAATGATGCTGCCCAAAAATGGAGCAAATAATACAAGTGCCAAAAAAACGAATTTCATCAATCCGGTTTCAAATTCAGATCGAAGGATATCAAAAAGACAATAAATTATTAAAAGCAAAGGAACAGCAATAATTGCTAAAATTACAGCCACTCCGCCCTCACCAAGATTTAAAAATTCTAAAAGCATACTTGATAAATGGTTTTAAAGCGCAAATGGTTTTTAATTTTTTGAAAAGCAATACCACAATTAAGATTATTGTTCGTCCGGCTTTACATTTTATCTGTTCGCTTTACTCACAGGATGCCATTCCAATCCGGTTTATAAAAACTTGCTATTGCTACTATGAGGGGTTGGCATTGGCCAAGAACTACCCACGCTCGTATATAAACCCGATTTAGTGAATGCCTTTTCGGCAGCAACAAGAGCGGGGCTGCAATAAATTTGAAATGCTGACATTGTTTTTCATCACCTAAAATGGATAGAAAATACTTGATTGCCCAAATTGTTAGCGCACAAAAAAACCTCGCAGGTTTTAAAATCTGCGAGGTTTAACTTTACAAAAATTAGATCTTTAGATTACAAAATAATTAGCTTAGTAACGGAGGTCCTTCGTTTAAAATGCAGAATAAAAGGTTAATTATCTAACCTCTCCCCAACTTGCTGGCGCCACATGGCAAAATACAGCCCTTTTTCGGCTAACAAATCTTCGTGTTTACCCTGCTCAATAATATGTCCTTTTTCTAAAACGTAAATTCTATCGGCATGGCGGATGGTTGAAAGCCTGTGTGCAATTAAAATGGTAATGTGGCTGGTAAGTTTAGACACTTCCCTTATTGTTCCCGTAATTTCTTCTTCGGTTAAAGAATCTAAAGAAGACGTAGCTTCATCAAACACCAAGATATCTGGCCTACGCAACAAGGCTCTAGCGATTGATAAACGTTGCTTTTCGCCACCAGAAACTTTTACGCCACCTTCGCCAATTACCGTGTCCAATCCTTTATCGGCTCTTGCCAACAAATTCTGACAAGCAGCTTGCTGCAGTACACGCATAATGTCTTCATCGCTTGCGCCTGGTTTTACAAACTGCAAGTTCTCTCTAATTGTACCCGAAAAAAGTTGCGTGTCTTGCGTTACAAAACCAATTTTTTCTCTTAGTTGGTCTAGGTCGATGTCATTCCCAGAAGTTCTGTTATATAACACTTCGCCCTCTACAGGTTGATATAAACCAACCAACAGCTTTACCAACGTAGTTTTACCCGAGCCAGATGGACCGACAAAAGCTATTGTTTCTCCTTTATCAGTAGCAAAATTGATATTGTTTAGGGCATTGTTTTTTCCCGATAAATGCCTAAAGCTAACATTAGAAAATGCTAGAGTTTCAACACGTTGCAACTGAACAGGATTTTCTGGTTTCTTATCCTTCGGCGTGTTCAAGATTTTCTTGAAGTTACCTAGAGAAACCTCGGCTTCTCGCCAAGCTAAAATAACATTACCTAGCTCTTGCAATGGCCCAAACAAAAAGAAAGAGTAAAACAAGAAAGAGAAATATTGGCCCGGCGAAATGGTATTTTCAAAGATCAAAATTAACAACACCACTACCATTATACTTCTTACCAAGTTTACGGTTGTGCCCTGCACAAAACTCATACTACGCACATATTTAACTTTGCGCAACTCTAAGCCCAAAATTTTGTAGGTAGTTTTGTTTAAACGATCTATTTCCTGGTTGGCTAAGCCCAAACTTTTTACCAATTCTATATTTCGTAGCGACTCTGTTGTAGAACCCGCCAAGGCGGTTGTTTCTGTAACTATTGAGCGTTGTATGGTTTTAATTTTACGGCTCAAGAACCAGCTTAAAAATGCTATTATCGGTATGGAGGCAACGTAGATTAAGGTTACTTTATAACTTACCGTTAGTGAGTAAACGATAACGAAAATCATCCCGATTAAACTAACAAAAAGTACACTTATAAAAGAGGTGATAAATTTTTCGCTGTCTAACCTAACTTTTTGCAAGATGCCTAGCGTTTCTCCGCTTCGCTGATCTTCAAAAACCTGGTAAGGTAACTCTAGCGAGTGTTGCAAACCATCGGCATACATTTTTGCGCCAACTTTTTGTACAATGATACTGGTAAAGTAGTCTTGAAAGTTTTTGGCAATTCTTGAAACCATAGCGGCACCAATTGCTAAGCCAACCAAGCCTAAAACGCCCCACACAAACTGTGTTCTGTTTAGGATATCCTTCTTTTCTATAAAATTATCTACAATTTTTCCGGTAAAGTATGGGTCCATTAACGAGAACCCTATATTAAAGGCTGCAAGCACTAATGCAAGCACTACAATCCACTTGTGTGTTTTTAGATATTGGAGCAATAAATTCATTTATATTTTTTGTTTTGGGCGACAAAAATAAAGAAAGGGAATGAAGCTTAGCAACATTCCCTTTTATATTACAATCAGACTATAATGCCGACTGAGCTATATGGCTCATTAAACAGTCATTACATCTTTTTCTTTAGCTTCTGCGTGTTTATCAACCTTGATAATATATGCATCTGTAATTTTCTGAACTTCTCCTTCTCCTGTTTTAATCTCGTCGTCAGAAACGCCTTCGCCCTTTAATTTCTGAATTTTAGTGTTGGCATCTTTACGGATGTTACGTACGGTTATTCTACCTCTTTCCGCTTCTTCTTTAACTTTTTTAACCAATTCTTTCCTACGCTCTTCTGTTAAAGGCGGTACTACCAAACGAATAATTACACCATCATTCTGTGGGTTAATGCCGATGTTCGCTTCCATTATCGCTCTTTCAATTGGCACTAGTAACGATTTTTCCCAAGGCTGGATAATCAACGTACGGGCATCCGGCGTATTGATACTACCAACTTGAGCTAAAGGAGTAGGTGTACCATAATAATCCACCATAATTCCATCTAACATTCCGGCAGAAGCTTTACCCGCTCTAATTTTGGTTAATTCAGATTCGCAATGCGCAATTGCTTTATCCATTGTTGCCTGAGCGTCAACCAATTGTTTTTTTATGAGGTCATTCATGATTTGTAGTGTTTACACAAAAATATAAAATAAATTTATTTTATGATTGCTATTAATGCATTAGGTGTAATTCGTAGGCAAAGTTTCGCGACAAGTCGTCTTGCCACATCACTTTACCATTTACTATTTCTCCTGTTTTTGCTATATTCCATTTAGATAAGTTATGTCTGTGGTAGCTTATTTTTTGTTCGTTGCTACCACGTATTACAATTGGAACGGTAATGTATTTCTTTTTGTTTTTATCTATATGGATTTGCTTGTTGGCAATTGCCTTACCATTAAAAGTCTCGTATCCGATAAAATAAGTTCCTTTTTCCAAATAAAAATTTGACTTTAATAAATCGAAATTTATCTCCTTTTTACTTTTAACGCCATCCAATTTCAAAGGTAGAAGCAGGCTGTCTGGAGCGGCATTTTTTTCGCTAAATAAAATGAACCGATAATCCGGCGCCAAATCTTTAAGCTGAATTTTACAAAATAGTTTAAACGACTTTAAATAACCAGCAGAATCAACTTTTATAGTGATTACCCTCTGTATATTAGCATCTTGAGGAATATCTATAATAGTTCTGTAGCCGATATATTCAGGTTGCTTAATTACAAATTCGGATAATGCCGAGCCAACTTTAACCTCTTTTAGTTGGTAGCTAGCAGTTTCTAAAACAATTGCAGTTTTGCTAATTAGTTGGCGTCCTGAAAATTCTTTATCAACATACCCTAAAGAATGTACTAGATATTTTGCTGTATCAAGAAGATCAATCGTAATCTTACCTTGTTCATCAGAAATAGCGGTTAAACTATTTTTATCCGTTACCAAAAACACAGATGCCCCCGAAATGGGGGCATTATGTTCATCAGTAATTATAAATGTTTTTTGTGCAATTGCTGGTATAGTAAACAACAAAAAACAAATCAGCAGTTTCATTAGCCTTGAACCAATGTGCCTATTTCTTCGCCATTGGCAATTTTCATAAAGTTGCCATGTTTATTCATATCAAAAACGATAATTGGAACTTTGTTCTCCTCGCACAAAGTAAATGCAGTCATATCCATTACGTTTAGGCCTTTAGCATAAACTTCTTTGAAAGTTATTTCCGAATATTTTGTTGCATTAGGATCTTTCTCCGGATCGGCAGTATAAATTCCATCAACACGTGTTCCTTTTAAAACAGCATCAGCATTAATCTCAATTGCCCTTAAAGCTGCGGCAGAATCAGTTGTAAAATACGGGTTTCCGGTACCTGCGCCGAAAATAACAACGCGTCCTTTTTCTAAGTGCCTAACAGCTCTTCTACGTACAAACGGTTCGCAGATTTGTTCCATTTTAATGGCAGATAACAAACGGGTTTTTAAACCAACTTTTTCTAAAGCATCTTGTAAAGCCATACTGTTAATTACGGTTGCCAACATACCCATATAATCGGCTTGTGCCCTGTCCATTCCAGATTTTTCTGCACTTAAACCTCTAAAAATATTACCGCCACCAATAACAATTGCTATTTCCAAGCCTTTGTCATGTACTGCTTTAATATCCTCTGCATATTGCTTAACACGTTCATTATCAATACCGTATTGCTTATCGCCCATTAACGATTCGCCGCTTAACTTTAGTAAAATCCGTTTGTATTTCATGACCCCAAAAATAGAATAAATGTTTGAAAGTTTTAACAACTAAACCCTGTATCAAAAATATTGTTTAGCTGAACACCTTCTTAAGCTTCAAAGATTCATCTAACAGTAATAGATCTGCTTGGTAGCCAACTTTTATTTTGCCTTTAAAGTTATCTTGCCCAATTAACCTAGCGGGATGTAAAGAAGCCATATCAATTGCATCAGTTATGCTAATACCACAGTGGCTTACACACTTTTGCACCGCTTGCAACATCGTAATATTTGAGCCAGAAAGTGTTCCATCTGGAGTTATAAATTTATCGCCTTTTAGTTGATGCTGATAAGGGCCGATGCCACAAGCCGTAACCGCATCTGTAATCAAAAAGAGCCTATCGCCTGCCAGCTTATGGCTCAATTTAACAATTTCGTAATTTACATGGTTGCCATCTACAATAATACTCGCCATTGCAGATTTATGGTTGAAAAATGCTGTCGGCAAATTTGGCTCTCTATGATGGATAGAAGGCATCGCGTTAAATAAATGGGTTGTAGTTGTAATGCCCTTGTTGTACGCTTCAGTTGCCTGCTCGAAGGTTGCATCGCTATGCCCCATAGATAAGATTACGTTATTGTCTAACAAAAACCGAATCACATCATCATCTTGCAATTCAGGTGCAATCGTCATCATTTTTATCTCACCTTCTGCTAAATCAATTAACTTTTTTAATTCATCAAGCTTTGCTTTTCTTATAAACGAAGCAATGTGTGCGCCACGCCTTTTAGCATTTAAATATGGGCCTTCTAAGTGCAAGCCTAAAAATGTTTTTGCCGCAGGGCGATGTTCTTTAGCCGCTTTAATAGCTTCAATAACAATTTCAGGAGAGTTTGTTGCAACGCAGGCTAAAAACCCAGCAGTTCCCTTAGCTAGAAGATCAGCATCCATTTGAGCTAAAGTAGTTGCGGTTGGATAGGCAGAAAAGAGATTTCCTCCGCTTCCGTAAATTTGCAAATCTATAAACGATGGAACAACCAAACCGCCATCGCACTCAACTCTAGTATAATCAGTTGGAATTTCCCGCTCGGATATCTCGACTATGGTATTGTTTTCGATGAAAATGTTTTTACCAGAAATCTTCGTCCCCTCATCAAAATAAAAACTATTAGTTAATGCTAGCATACTTTCAGTTAAAAATAAAATGGTTAGTACCTTGATTTTAATTTTTGTTTAGAACCTGTACCAAGATTTTGTAAATTTCTGCAATAATTAGCGAAACATGAGTAAAAAGGAGAAGAAAAGAACCTTAAAATCATCAGTAAATATTAATGAAAAGAAACCAGATACCTCCAATGTAGCTGTAACCATTATCATAGCACTCTATATGCTTGTAGAATGCATGCCAAGACTGCAATTGGCAGATCAAATGGGCATTCACTGGCTACTAATTTCTGTGTTAAATGGTTTTTCTCTTATTTACCTTATCAGCAACAAATCTATAATTGAATCAGATTCATTTACCAGATTTTTTAAAAATGGTATTGCTGTTGTTTATACAATTTTTTTCCTAATTGCTGGCTTATCCCTTTTTGTTGCGATAAACCCCATAGAGGGTTTGGTAGCTTACAGCAGGTTATTTACCACTATTTTAAGTTTTGTACTAATTGGAATATTGCTAATTAACCGCTTACATCTGCTTAAAAATATTGCGCTAATTATCACAATTATAGCGACACTGCAAGGATTCGAAACAGTGCTTCAGTTTTACAGAGAAGTTGGCAAGACACCAATAGACACACTTATTTATAATTTACAGGGTACAAGTGGCAATAAAAACATATTTGCGGCCGCGTTTGTAATTAAGATACCTTTTATTATTTACTGCATCTTAAGCAGAGAAGGATTTTTAAAATTTTTCTCAATTATTGGTTTAAGTTTATGCTTCCTTTCGTTATTTTTAATAAACGCCCGAAGCGCATTTATCGGTGTTTTTCTAAGTTTAATAATCTTATTTGCCACGCTTGCCTATTTGTATTGGAAGGATAAAAAACTAAAATTCTTCCTTGTTCGCTTCTCATTTATCGTTCTCGCTTTTGCTTTGCCATTTTTTATCAGCCAGCAAAGTTTAAAAAATGCTACTCAAGATAAGTCAAGTACTTACGGTACGGTGGCATCAAGAATAGGTGGCATTGCCGAACAAACCTCTGAGCGTTCAAACATTAGGTTAGCTTACTGGAAAGGTAGCTACGAATTAATTAAAGAGCGGCCCATTATAGGTGTTGGTTACGGAAATTGGAAGATTTATGCGCCACTCTACACTAAAAAGCTACTAAATGACGACACTTTCTCTAAACATCCACATAACGACTTTATTGAAATAGCCGGCGAAACAGGTGTTATTAATGCCCTAGTATTTCTGTCAATTTTTGTTATTGCATTAATTCTAAGTATTAAAATTATTTTGGGCAATGCTAGCTTCCATACAAAAATTATTGCCGGGATTACCTTTGCATGCCTTACTGGATATTTTATTGATGCAATGTTCAATTTTCCGTCCGAACGCCCAAATATTCAAATACTTTTTGTCTTATCGTTAGCAATTTTAGTGGCTAACTGGTTAAGCACAAAACAGGTACACAAGAAACCTCTCGACAGCAGATTTGCAAAGTCACTTTCTATTGCAATGTTAGTCACCTGCATTGGCGCTGTATATGTAAATGCCATGGTTTTCAAATCTTCGAAAGTACAGGTTTTAACCGACAATGATTTTGTAGTGATGGGAGGTGTACAGAACACATCAGCAAAATATACCTTCGAGGAAGTAACGGCAATGTATCCAAAAATACCAAACATCGGCGAAAACTCTGAAACCATTGGTTTTAAGAAAGCCAGGTATTTATATGCCGAAAAACGTTACGCCGAAGCTATTAAGTTGTTGGATAGTGTACTATACCAAAGTCCGAACATCGGTTATAGCGAAAGCTTAAAATCAAAAATATATGCTGATGAAAATAAGTTAGATAGCGCTTACAAGTATGGTAAAATTGCCTTTTATGCTAAACCTAGGTACTACCAATATTACAGAACCGCAAGTTATTTTGCAATGGTGCATAAAGATGTAACTGAGGTTGAAAAATTATTTAAGACCTACAATAGTTATAGGCAAGATCAAGCTTCTTACGCCTATTACACTCAATCTTTATTCTATAGTGATTACGATAAGATCAAATTATCTAAAATCGTTTCTGACGGACTCAAAAAGTATCCAACAGATACGATTATGTTAGAGCTGAAGCGCTTTTTGCCTTAGTCGTCGCGTCAATTATATAGACATAAAAAAAGTCCCGGCAAAACCGGGACTTTTCTATAATAGATTACTTAAAAATTAAGCGCCTAATTGTACTCTTTTGAAAGCTGTTACAGTTAATCCTTTAGCTGTGTTGTCTAAGAATTTACGAACATCCATAGAACCGTCTTTAACAAACTCTTGGTTTAATAAAGTACTGTCTTTGTAGAATTTGTTCAATTTACCAGCAGCAATTTTCTCAACCATTTCTTCTGGTTTACCTTCTTGACGGATAACGTCTTTAGCAATTTCAATCTCACGCTCGATAGTAGCAGGATCAACACCGTCTTTATCTACAGCAACTGGGCTCATTGCAGCAATTTGCATTGCAACATCTTTACCAGCTTCAGTAATATCAACACCGTTAGCACCTTCAAACACTACTAAAACGCCCATTTTACCGTTAGAGTGGATGTAAGAAACAATTTTCTCACCAGTAATATTTGCATATTCTTGGATAACGATTTTCTCTCCGATTTTACCAGTTAATTCAGTAATGGTTTCAGCAACTGTACGTCCATCTTCTAAAGTAGTTGCTGATAATTCTTCAACATTAGCAGGATTGTTAGCAACCGCAGCAGCTAAAACAGCTTGAGCTAAGTTACGGAAATCTTCAACTTTAGAAACTGGCTCAGTTTCGCAAGCTAAAGCAACTAATTTACCATTTGTACCATCTGCTGAAACAGCGATTGATACTAAACCTTCAGAAGTAGCATTACCAGAACGAGCGGCAGATACTTTTTGACCTTTTTTACGCAATAAATCAACAGCAGCTTCGAAATCGCCGTTAGCTTCTACTAATGCTTTTTTGCAGTCCATCATACCAGCACCAGTTTGTTGGCGTAGTTTGTTTACGTCTGCAGCAGTAATTTGTACTGACATTTTGTTAAGTTTTTTTGAGTGTTTTATAAAACGATAATAAGTTGTAAGCGATACGTTATACGTTTATTAAACTTATAACTTACCACCTACAACTTACAATTTAATTAGGCTTCTGTAGAATCTTCAGCTGAAGTTTCTGCGTTAGCTGTTTCTTTTTTAGCTGATCTTTTAGCAGTTTCTGGAGCATCGGCAGCAGTTTTAGCCGCTACAGCTTCTTTCTCTGCTTCGTCATCTTTCTCACGTTTACGCTCATCTAAACCTTCTTCAATTGCTTTGATGATAACATCAGTAATTAAAGAGATAGATTTAGTAGCATCATCGTTAGCTGGGATTGGGAAATCGATATTTGATGGATCAGAGTTTGTATCAACCATTGCAAAAGTAGGGATGTTTAATTTCATCGCTTCTGCTACAGCAATATGCTCTTTTTTAACATCAATTAAGAAGATTGCAGCCGGTAAACGGTTTAAATCTGCAATACCACCTAATAAGCTTTCCAATTTAATACGCTCACGTTGTATCATTAAACGCTCCTTTTTAGAAAGGATTGAATAAGTACCGTCTTTAGTCATTTTATCGATGGTAACCATCTTTTTGATTGACTTGCGTACAGTTGCAAAGTTAGTTAACATACCTCCTAACCAACGCTCGGTTACGAAAGGCATGTTTACTTTTTTCGCTTGTTCAGCAACAATTTCTTTAGCTTGTTTTTTAGTAGCTACAAATAAGATCTTACGACCTGATTTTACGATTTGTTTAATCGCAGCAGCAGCTTCTTCAGTTTTAGTTAAAGTTTTGTTTAAATCTATAATGTGAATCCCATTGCGTTCCATAAAAATATATGGTGCCATTTTCGGATTCCATTTGCGGGTAAGGTGACCAAAGTGTACACCTGCATCCAATAAGTCTTGATATGTAGTTCTTGCCATTGTGTTTGTCTCCTTTAAGATTAACGTTTACTGAATTGGAATTTCTTACGAGCTTTCTTACGTCCTGGTTTTTTACGCTCAACCATACGCATATCACGGGTCATTAACCCTTTAGCACGTAATGCTGGTTTTTTCTCAGCATCTAATTCAACAATAGCTTTAGCGATAGCTAAACGAACTGCTTCTGCTTGTCCTTTTACTCCGCCACCGTTTACGTTTACAGTTACATCAAATTTACCAACTGATTCAGAAACTTCTAAAGATTGGTTAACAATGTATTGTAAAGGTAATGTTGGGAAGTATACTTTATGATCTTTACCGTTAACGGTAATGGTGCCGCTGCCTTCTTTCAAATAGATACGGGCAACTGCAGTTTTTCTTCTACCTGAAGTATTTGTAACTGACATTTCTTTTCTCTTTTAATTAAAGTGTAATGGTTTTTGGTGATTGTGCCGAGTGCGGGTGCTCCGATCCAGCGTAAACAAAAAGATTGGTGTACAATTTTTTGCCCAATTTAGTTTTTGGTAACATACCACGAACAGCCTTCTCGATAACACGAGTTGGGTGTTTTGCCATTAACTCTTTTGGAGAGATAAATTTCTGACCACCTGGATATCCAGTGTAAGAAACGTATTGTTTCTCGCTGAATTTGTTTCCTGTCAATTTTACCTTGTCTGCATTAATAACGATAACGTTATCACCGCAGTCTACGTTTGGGGTAAACTCTGGCTTGTTTTTTCCTCTAATAATCATTGCAATCTTAGAAGACAAGCGCCCCAAAATCTCTCCTTCAGCATCAACTACAACCCATTGCTTATTAACGGTTTTAGCATTCGCAGAGACAGTTTTGTAACTTAACGTATTCACTTGCTTTTATTTAATTTGTTAAAAAATATTTTATTCCCCCAATTTTTAGGGACTGCAAAGATAGACAGAATACTTTAATTACCAAAGCGTTGGAAGAAAAAAGTTGAAAGTTTTAAGTTGTACGTATAAGTAAGGGTTAGTTTGCAGAGAAAAATCCTCAAAAGCAATTAATTAAGTTTATTTGAAAAGCACGGGCAGCAGTATTTTTGACTGACAGTCTGGCTTTACGCTAAATCTTTTTGGTTTACTTTACCCTCATTTCGAACCGCAGGAAGAAATTTCAAATTTAAATGCTTTTTAGACCAGATTGAAGCGACCAAAAAGGATACCGCTTCAATCCAGTTTACATGGCATGGGTTGTGTAAGAAACCACAATTGCTAAGTGCAGAAATCTATAACCGTTTAGCTATTTATACTACTCCACATTTAGAATAGGGAATTCATATCGGAGAATTTACAATCCTTTTTCACTTATGAAGTTCGGATTAAAAACCCTATGATAGTGCTTAAAGATTGCAAATCTCGAAGAGCCGGGATATTCTCAAAGAGGGCGACACTTTCTTACCTAGCGCTTAAACTGTGCAAGTTTCTAAAAAAATAAACTCCAAAATGTACAATAACTCCGATGCCAAAGACAAAGCTTAGTATCAGAAGCGTTCTGGTGTCACTGCTTATAAATTCATATTCGATAGAAGAAAGCAAAATATTAAATGCCCCGTAAAGCACAAAACCTGCGTAGTATAAACTCCATAATCCCGATATGTAATGCCAAATCTTCCATTTGTAATTTTCCAGCTGAAAGCCTCTAAGTGCCAACCAATTAAAAATAATGATTGCCAAAATGCCTAATGTAGAGTTCACCGTTCCATCTTTTAAATAAACCAATAAATAAATGATAGTAAAAATGAGGTTGAAATAAGAAAGTCGCTGTAACATTAGTTAATTGATGCTAAATCTTTAAAAGTCTTTCCATGGTAAGTTGTTTTGGGCTCTGAAAATCTACCATTGGGATCAAAAAGAAAAGTGTCTATACCTAATTCCAAACCATACTTAATTTCCGAATTAGCATCATCGCCAATAACCAAAACTTCTTCTGGTTTTAAATTGTGCTTTGTCAACAGCTTTAAAAATGCATCTCTTTTACTTTCCTTGTCTACATCTACCACATAAACATCTTCAAAATCATCGGCTATGCCTAACATTTTAATTTTACTTAGCTGGTTTTTCTCAAAACCGGCCGTAACTATAATTTTAATGCCTTTTAATGCCTTAATGTATTGATATTCTTTATGCACTGATAACGGTGTCGTAATCACTTTTTCTTTTAAATAAGTCATTGCTTTTGACACAGCATCACTCTTGAAGTTGTATTGCTGTGCCACTTTCTGAAAAGGCGTACTTAGCATATCTTCTTTTGCTTTTTCAAAATCAGCTTTGCCTATGCCCAAATCTTCCTTTTCTAATAGGCTATACAAGGGTCCAAGTAGGATGTCTACATGTGGCCTTGTAAAGTAAATGGTATTATCCAGATCAATAAAATAAGCTTTCTTCATTATTGTTTTTACATAAATACACAAATTGGCAAACAACTTTGTTTGTAGTATGTTAAATACTTAATAAACATTAAGATTATGACAAAGCAAACGAAAATATTAGCAGGCGTTTTAGCCGGAGCAGCTTTAGGCGCTGTGGTTGCACTAGTAATAGCATCTGATAAAGACAATGATTTAAAAGGTAAAGTAGGCGATTGGTTTTGCGACTTGCTAGATGCATCAAAAGACAAATTTAGCACGGTGAAAGACGCTGTTAAAGAAAAAATTTCTAACGTAAAGTTAGAAGCATAATTTGTCTGTAATAGACCAGTTATTTGCCCAACCGATAGCTCCAAGCCTTAAGAATTTAATTTTAGGTTTTGGAGCTATTGTTGTTGGTTTGATACTTAAATATTTAATTACAGTTTTATTTAAGTTCTTTGCCCGCTTTTGGGCATCTTTTCAAATCCGATCTATTCTAAGGCATCTCTCACATCCTATTGGCTTCTTAATTCCTTTGCTTTTTTTAAATATTGCAATTGGTTTTATGCTGTTAGACCAACCTTTTAAACTCCATTTTAGAAAATTCCTAGAAATTTGTTTAACCATAAATTTTGCGGTTATATTGGTTAGCGCAATTAAAGTTGTAGAAGATTTTGTTACGTATAAGTTCGATTTTAATAAGGAAGACAATTTACGCGAACGAAAAATACGCACACAACTTCAGTTTCTGAGAAAAATATTAGTAGCCACAATAATAATTGTTAGTGGAGCTATTGTACTGCTAAGTTTCGAAAGCATGCGTAAAATTGGCGCTGGTTTACTAACTGGCGTGGGTATTGGTGGTATTATTATAGGTTTTGCGGCGCAAAAATCTTTAAGCAACCTGTTAGCCGGTTTCCAAATTGCCTTTACACAACCCATAAGGATTGATGATGTTGTAATTGTTGAAGGTGAATGGGGAAAAATAGAGGAGATTACTTTAACCTACGTGGTGGTAAACATTTGGGATCAACGACGGTTAATTTTACCAATTACCTATTTTATAGAAAAGCCGTTTCAAAATTGGACTAGAGTTTCGTCTCAATTGCTGGGCACAGTTTTTTTATATCTCGACTATACAGTTCCTATCCCTCCGTTAAGAGACGAATTAACCAGGCTTTTGAGCGAAAATCCCCTTTGGGATAAAAGAGTAAACGTAGTACAAGTGACCGATAACAAGGAGTTAAACTTGGAAGTTCGTTTTTTAATGAGTGCAAAAAACTCTTCGCAAGCTTTTGATTTGCGTTGCTATGTACGCGAAAATATGATTGCTTTTATAAACAATAACTACCCTGATAGTTTGCCCAAAACCAGGCTCGAACACAAGGACACCCCTCCAAATTTTAGCTAAATTAGCTATCTTGCGCCATGGATGTTTTTGGTAAAGCAATAGCAGATTTCTACACAACCGGCAAAGCCGATACCCTTTGGCTGCATAACTCTTACGATGTACCCGAAGAAATGCCTGTTGATATTTTTTTTAGAGGCGAAGAGGATATGCCTTTAATAGAGCATAAAGCGATTAGCTTATGTTACGGCAAAACATTGGATGTTGGTGCAGGTGTTGGTAGCCATGCGCTATTTTTACAAGAACTTAATGTAGATGTTACGGCCATCGATATCTCTGCAGATGCGGTAAAAATAATGCGACAGCGTGGGGTAAAAAAAGTATTGGAAAAAGACATTTTCCTACTTACCGAAAAATACGACACACTGCTATTTTTGATGAATGGCATTGGCTTAACAGGAACTTTACAAGGTTTTATCGATTTTCTTCACAAAGCAAAAAACCTGTTAAATGCAGAAGGGCAACTGCTGTTTGACAGCTCTGACATTTCCTATTTATACGAGGACATTACCAAACCGCAAAACAATTATTTCGGAGAAATTAGTTATTGCTACGAATACCAACAACAAAAAGGGAGTTGGTTTAACTGGTTGTATTTAGATCAGGAAACTTTAATTAGAACAGCCAAAGAAAACGGCTGGCAATGCGAAATTATTCTAGACGACGGAGAAGACCAATATTTGGCAAGATTGATATTAGCTAATTAACAAACTTGCTAATCAGCTAATTCTCGAATCATTCCATTAACTTTTTTCTTCCCAAATGGTGGCAATGTTTACAATAGTTTGCACCGCTTTTTGCATGTCTTGCACCGAAACCCATTCTTGTTTGCCGTGAAAAGCGTGTTCGCCGGCAAAAATATTAGGGCATGGCAAACCCATAAACGACAATCGAGAACCATCTGTGCCACCCCTAATGCTACGCTGTTTAGGTATTAAGCCGGCTCTTTTAATTGCCTCTACACCATATTCAATTACCTGCGGATGCTGATCTAAAACTTTTTTCATGTTTCGGTATTGTTCGGTAACCGCAAAATCATAGGTTATATTTGGATACGATTTCAAAATCCGCTGTACTACAGCCTCTAATTTCTCCTCGTGCGCTTTTAGGTTCTCGTCGTCAAAATCCCTTATAATAAAATGTGCTTCTGCTAATTCTGCAGTTCCAGTTATATTTACAGGATGTATAAACCCTTCTTTGCCCTGCGTAGCTTCTGGCGTTAAACTATCTTTAGGCAAAGCCGATAAAATATCTGCCAACGCCTTAATGGCACTTTCCATTTTTCCTTTTGCAAAACCCGGGTGTGCACTTACGCCGCGTAAAGTAAGTTTAACACCATCTGCCGAGAAAGTTTCATCTTCGATAGAACCCAAAGTTTCGCCATCTACCGTATATGCAAAATCAGCACCTAGTTTTTTTAAATCCACTTTATCCACCCCTCTTCCTATCTCTTCATCGGGTGTAAAAAGTATTTTAATATCGCCATGCATTATAGCTGGATTTTCAATTAAAAAAGCAACAGCTTCTACAATTTCAGCCAAGCCAGCCTTATTATCCGCCCCTAGCAGGGTTGTGCCACTAGCGGTAATAATATCATTGCCAATTTGGTCTTTTAAATCTTTATGCTCGGCTAGTTTTAATATAATTGTATTATCATCCGGCAGCACCAAATCCTGGCCTTGATAATTTGTATGGATAATTGGTTTAACAGCTGCACCACTACAATCTGGCGAAGTATCCATATGCGAGCAAAAACAAATCACCGGAACTTTTTTCGAACTATTTGATGGCAAGGTTGCGTAAACATAACCGAATTCATCCAAATGTGCGTCTTTAAGCCCAAGCCCTAAAAGCTCTTCGGCCAATACGCTTCCTAAATTTTTCTGCTTTAAGGTTGATGGTTGCGTTGCAGATTCTGGATCAGACTGTGTATCTATTTTAACGTATTTAAAAAATCGTTCTTGCAGATTGCCGTTAGCATTGTTATATTTATTCATCGCTTTCAAAATTAATACTAAATAAATACAAGAAAGATTATATTTTTGTATCCACCTATTAATTAACAGTCGATTTGAAAAAGATTGTGTTTTGTTTATCCCTGCTGTTCGTAGCAGTAGCCAGTTCTGCGCAAGTTAATTTTTATAAATTTTCTGCCGGACTTGGTTTAGGCCCAACCGTTTCTTACGCAGATGTAAAGGAAAATAGCCAAAGCTTTGCAGGCTATATCTCGGCCGATTATAACTTTACTCCTTTTGTAACTGCCGGATTAGAAATACAAGGAGGCCAGATTAAAGGCGGTGATATTGTCAAAAATCCGCACAACAGACAGTTTAAAAACAACTACATGGCCGCTTCCATTAATGCTAAAATTGCATTAGGCGAGTTTGTCGACTATTCGCAAAGCGATGTATTGGATTTTTTTAAAGGAACTTATATTGGTGTCGGAATTGGTGCCATCAACAATAAAATGAATTACATTGTTAGGTACAAGCCTAACACACAAGCAGAATTTCCACCATTGGGTTATGAATTTCCAGGAAAAGACAAAAGTACAAATCTACTAGTACCGGTTAACTTAGGCTTTAACTTTTTCCTTTATGATACTTTTGGCGACATGCGCTACATCTTAAATTTAAACTACCAAGGCAACATTACCTTTGGCGAAGGTTTAGATGGTTACGATGATCCACTTGCTGTGTTTTCTAATAAGTCTCCTGACATGTATTCGCTTTTCTCCATAGGCGTAAAATACAATTTCGGCCCAGTTGGATTAACCAAAAAGCGCTTTTAGTACATAGAATAGTAACAATTGTAAAGCTTTTATAAAGCATGCTTATATTCTGTGTTGCTGTAAAATAAAAAAACTATTTTAGAGCTTTATAAAATCAAACCTCATTTTATGAAGCATTATTTTTTGCTTTTTGCATTCGTATTTTCTTTGCCCGCTTTAGCACAACAAACACCGTTTGAAGCCAGTAATAAAAACGAAACAACTACTTACCAACAGGCCATTAGCTATTACCAAAACCTGAGCAAAAGTTACCCGAAGCAAGCTAAGTTATTAACTTATGGCAGCACCGATTTTGGCAAACCGCTTCACTTGCTTGTGCTTTCAAAAAATGGAATTTTCGATCCACCTACATTGAAAAAAGCGGATAAACGCATATTTTTAATTAATAACGGTATACACCCCGGCGAACCAGAAGGAATTGATGCCAGCATGATGTTAGCCAGGGATTTATTAAAAGGCAACTTGCTACCCGAGAATGTGGTAATTTGTATTATCCCAATTTATAATATAGACGGTAGCCATAATCGTACCGCCACTTCTCGTGCCAACCAAAACGGCCCAGCTTTTTACGGTTTTAGAGGCAATAGCAAAAATTACGATTTAAACAGAGATTTTATTAAAAGCGATTCGAAAAATTCGCAGGCTTTTCAGCTTATTTTTAATACTTGGCAACCAGAGATTTTTGTAGACACTCATACCAGCAACGGGGCCGACTACCAGTACACCATGACTTTAATCCCTTCGCAAAAGGATAAAATCAATCCGATTTTGGGAAAATATTTAACGCAAACAATGGTACCAGATTTATATAGTAAAATGAAGAGCAAAGGCTTTGAACTTATCCCCTACGTAAATTCGGTAAGCGAAATACCCGATAACGGAATAACGGGCTTCATCGAATCGCCAAGATATTCTACTGGTTATGCTGCTTTGCATAATTCCATCGGTTTTATGCCAGAAACACACATGTTGAAGCCCTTTGATAAACGTGTAGAATCTACCTATAAACTTCTGCAAACTTATATTGATGTAATCGTTCGCGATGCGAAAATAATAGGAGAAAACAAACGCAAAGCGGATGAACTTACAGCAAAACAAATCGAATTTCCGTTAGATTGGAAGTTGAACAGAGAAGTTGTAGACAGTATAGAATTTAAAGGTTTTGAAGCCAAGTATAAGGCCAGCGAAGTAAGTGGATTAGATCGTTTATACTACGACAGATCAAAGCCCTTTACCAAGAAAATAAAGTATTGGGATAAATTTGAACCATCGACAACCGTGTCTAAGCCTATTGCTTATGTTATTCCTAAAGCTTACGATAAGGTCATCGCCCTGCTTAAACTAAACAATGTTAAAGTGCAACAACTAACTGCAGACAAAAAGTTAGCTGTAGAGATGTACTACATTGCCGATATGAAAACTGCTACCAGACCTTATGAAGGCCATTACCAGCACTCGGCCGTTAAACTAGACAAAGTTAACCAGGATATACAATTTTTTGCTGGAGATTACGTGGTTTACGTTAACCAACCCAGCAACCGCTATATTGTAGAAACGTTGGAACCACAAGCAATCGATTCATTTTTTAACTGGAATTTCTTTGATGCAATTTTAGGGCAGAAAGAAGGATACTCTAGTTATGTTTTTGAAGATACCGCAGCAGAATTATTGAAAAAAGATTCGACGCTAAGAGCTAAATTGGACGCCGAAAAAGCTAAAAACCCCGATGCGATGAAAACCGCAAGAGCGCAACTGGATTTCGTTTACAAAAACTCAGATTATTTCGAAAAAACCACTATGCGTTATCCCATTGCTCGTTTGCAACAGAACATTTCTTTAAATTTGAAATAATATGGAATACCTAAATAACACACCCGTAGCTTCAATTATATTTATTTTTACCTTGATAACGAGCATTTATGCGTTTAACGACAACCAGTTGTATGGCAAGTTTATGTTTCATCCCTACACTGTAAGCAGAGGAAAAAAAATCTACACCTTTATAACGAGTGGCCTCATACATGCCGATTGGATGCACCTGATTTTTAATATGTTTACGTTCTATTTCTTTGCGTTTAAATTAGAAACAATGATTGGAAGTTGGCAGTTTGGACTGTTGTATTTCTTAGGTCTTGTTTTGAGCGACATCCCAACTTTAGTAAAACACAAGGATAGCTTTTGGTACAATAGTTTAGGTGCTAGCGGTGCAATTAGCGCCGTTTTATTTAGCTATATTTTATTCGACCCTACTACGTTACTTTTAGTGATGTTTATACCTATGCCAGCAGTCGTTTTTGCCATATTGTACTTGGTTTACTCGTGGTACATGGCTAAAAAAGGGAATGACAACATTGGCCATGATGCGCACTTTTTTGGCGCTTTAACAGGTTTGATTTTTACCGTAATTGCTGTTCCTGGTATTATTCCAAATTTCCTTCACCAAATTGCAGCAGCTTTAGGCTTGGGGAGGTAATAGTGCATCATCAAAATATGTAATTGGCGCTAAAGGATTTTTTATAATCTCGAACAAGGTGTGCCCCCAAGGTTTCCAGAAATTTTCTAATACCTGGCCGTAGGTTTTATTAGCCCAAACATCAAAAAGTGGTTTGTTTTGCATACCACCAGTTAGAGGCATTGCATCGATATAAATTACACCGTCAACCGGCATAATCGTATATTCTGGCAAGCGATTAAATAAATACGCAGAATAATAAAAACGAGCCGAAATTTCTTCGAATTGTTGGGCACTTAGCGGTTTATTAGCTATTGCGGCTAAAATATCCTTATGGTATCTTTTGTTCATCCCGTTGTCTTGCAGGCAGGCAATGATTCCAAAATCCTTAAATTTTAAAGAAAAAGTAAGCGTATTAATTTCATCGCGGAAGCTAAATGGCGTTTCGGCATCTTGCAACGGAAAAACGAGTATAGTCCAAGGCGTAAAATTTTCCAGAACTACCTCTCGATGGATGCTTTGTAACATGGTGTGCAGGTTACCAAATTTATGCATCAAACCTTGCGACATGTTCATGCCATCGCCACTTAACTGTTGCAAACGTATAGCACCTTGCATTTCTATATACAAAAAGCTGTACATCAATTTTCCAATCCAATTAAATAAATCTTGTTCTGGCAAAGCCGATACACCTTGGTAACCTTGCCCAAAAGCCATTGCAATTTTATCCTCTAGCGGAGAAACAAACTGATCATAAACCGGAATACTGCAAGGCACAACCAAACTTTTGTAAGTACGTATAGTTTCGTCTAATAATTGTATTTGCTCGTTTCCTGTTAAGTTAGCCATACTCAATAACCAATCTGGCAGTACATTTACAGTTGCCAAGGGCGATGGAAAAGCCTCGCCAGTTAAAAAGCATTTATCGTTTTTAAAATCGAAATTTTTGAAGGGATTGTAAACTGCAGTATTCATTGCTGCAATATTAGCTAATAAATTGATGGGGTAAATCAATAGGAAGTAAAAAGACCACTTCAATTTAAAATCTTTATCATTCCGAGTAAGCGAAGAATCTGCCTACATATACTTAACAGATTCTTCGTTATCCTCAGATAATACTTTCCATTATTAACCTTAAACCTTCCAACCTATCAGTCTGCAAAGAACTTTCCGTTTTCGACCCTTTCTAGTATCTACTGTAAAAACTATTAACCTGATCTACCAGTTGTGCATAAATTGGTTTAGTAAACTCTACAAATAAGGTTGCTGGTGGCGGAGGCAAGACCTCTCTACGTTTGGTCATTGCCAATTGTTGTCTATCTAAAGCCCTTTCATCGCCTTTAAAAGTTGCCCAGTTATCTTGCCAAACAAAAGTGCCTGGTAATTTTTGCTGGCGGATGATTTTATTGGTGCTTAAATCGCTAATAACCATACTTAACAAACCAGATGATGATACTCTTTTATCAAAGATGCTCAAAGTGCCCCTAACTGTTCCGTAAACTTTTTCGCGATTTCTAGATTCGCCAATTATAACGCTGTCTTTTTTAACTTTTTCAATCCTCTCTTTAACATAGGTTTGTCCAACAATAAAATCATCAAAACTTAAACTTATAATTTGGTCGGCCACTATACGTTGTTTGCTTGCCTCTTGCTCGGTATAAAAAGCTACGAACCTGTTGCCACGATAATTAACCATAAACTCGTTAACCTGCTGCTGAAAAAATTGATTGCTCAGTTTATAATATTGACTATTTACAGCTACTTGTTGCACCACTACTTTTAAAACCGAAGCCCAATAAGCGTCATCAAGCTTATTTTTTACATCCTTATAAGTTGGCTCCAGTTGTTGTGCTCTTTCAAAATTATAAAATGCTTTTTTGGCGCTAACGCGATTATTTTCCTTCAACTGGTTAACACCCAAAGTGTAACGCACCTCGGCAGATTTGTATCTCGCTTCGGCCACTTCAGCTATAAATTTCGTAGGATTTGGAACCAACTTCAGCGCCACTGGCGAACTATTTATTTCATCACTCAACTGGTTTAATTGTTGGTATTCGTACATTACAGTTTCCCAACGCAGTACATCTGCCGACATTTTTGCTTCATCAATTTTTCTTAAATGCGATTTAAATGCCAAATCGTAAGCTTGGGGCAAAACTCTTAATGCCTCTTCATTCCTAGGCGAATTTTTTAACCTTTCAACCGCTTTAGACACAGCAGCATCGTAAGAGCTTTTTTGCAACGCATTTTTTCCGGTGGTACATCCAACAAATAGTATGGATAAATAAATAAAATACCGTAATCTTGAAATAGTTTCCATGACCTTGAGAGTTATGTTAGTTAAGCGAAGCGAATATAGCTAATAATCGCCTCCATTAACCGAACGTTTGTATCATTAAGACGATTAAAAATGAAGATTAGTTGCAAGGAGTTTGAATTAGAATTAAAACATCCATTTTCTATTGCTAAGTTTACCAGAACCAGCACCCCATTATTGCTTTTAAAATTAAATTACCAAGGTTTTGATGGCTATGGCGAAGCTAGTATGGTGCCGTACATGGGCGAAAGTTATGCTTCGGCAAGTGCCTTTTTAGCAAAAGTTGATTTTTCGAGATTTAAACACCCTTTCAATTTTGCCGAAATACACGAATATTTAGATAGTTTGGAAAGTGGAAATCCGGCAGTTAAAGCAGCAATAGATATAGCGCTTAACGATTTAAATGGAAAAATCCTAAATCAGCCTTGCTACAAAATATTTGGAAGCGATCCAGAAAAAATGCCGGTTACCTCTTACACCGTAGGCATTGATACACCAGCCGTAATTAGAGAGAAACTAAAAGATGCCGATGCTTTTAAAGTAATTAAGGTTAAGCTGGGCCGAGACAATGATAAAGAACTGATAAAAACCATTAGAAGTGTAACCGATTTACCGCTTTATGTAGATGCAAACCAAGGTTGGACGGATAGAAAACAAGCGATAGAAATGTGTTATTGGCTGCACGACCAAGGCGTACTCCTAATTGAGCAACCCATGGATAAAAATAATATTGATGGAAACGCTTGGTTGACAGGCCGTAGCCCCATCCCTATTATTGCAGATGAGGCTGTACAACGCATAGCGGATTTAGATAAACTACGTGGCGCTTATCATGGCATAAATATTAAATTGATGAAAAGTGCCGGAATGTACGAAGCGCATCAAATGATTTTAAAAGCCCGCAGTTTTGGAATGAAAATTCTAATCGGCTGTATGAGCGAAACTTCAATAGCTACCTTAGCTGGTATAGCATTAGCGCCTCTTTGCGACTGGGCAGATTTAGATGGGCCTTGGCTTACCAAAAACAATCCGTTTAATGCGCCAGAAATGAAGGATGGCAAATATGTTTTAAATGATTTGCCAGGTTTGGGATTGGCGGGACTTGAAAATGGGTTGTTTGGGTAAAAACCTAAAGCGATGAATCCAAAACTAGCTGACTAAAAAATTATCTGTTCCTAAAAGCTGTGAAGGTTTACCGTTGGCTGTAATTAAACCGTTTTCAATTATATAAATACGGTCGCATATTTTTGCTGTATGCATTTTATGAGTAATTAAAATAATCGCCATTTCCTTTTTTAGTTGATTTAATAGCTGTAAAATAAATCGCTCTGTATTTCTATCCATTGCTGCAGTGGCTTCATCTAACAATAATACTTGCGGTTAGCGGTATAAAGCCCTTGCCAAAGCCACCAATTGTTTTTGTCCACCAGAAAGGTTTATTCCTTCTTCGCCAACTAATGTAAAATAACCCTGAGGCAAAGCTTCAAAATATTTATTAAATCCATTCGCAATGCAGAAATTTACAATAGCTAATACCTCGTCCTGAGCACTAGCAATAGCGATATTTTCAATTAGTGTTCCATTAAATAGTTTTATTTCTTGTGGTACGGTTGCTAAAATATTTCGCCAAGTTGGCGTGTAAACATTTTTCAATTAGACTAATGTCTTGTAGAATAGCTTTTCTTCCCCCAAAAAATAATCATTAAAAAGTGGCGCAATACTACTCCTGTTTAGTAAATTAAATCATTAAAAGGTTAAGTCAACTATATTTTTATCGAAAAACGCTATCAAATTAGATAAGGCATGTAGTAGAGTCACCAGAACTAACTTATTTACAGGGTTTTGATGCCTCAACGCTAGGTAATAATATGCAAAAATAAAACCGACTATAGTGAGTACTACAACATATATCAAGTTATACCAATGGGCCATACCGAACAATATCCCAGATATAAATACACAAATTATAGGCATAATTTTGAACCTGGTTAAGGTTTCAATAACAATGTATTGGAATATTATTGTTTCTAGAATTGGTGCGACAACTACAACTATTATAAACTCTTCTGCTAAACTATCAAAATCAATAGTAGTTGATGTCAAATCCGGATTTATGTAATTAGCTACAATTGTCGTAAGCAATTGAAAAAAAAAATAAATAGAAAAAAAAATCCAAAAATAAATTTGATTTTTTGCCTGTGGTATTTCTTTAATCTTCATATACTTAAGAGTTTTGGTAATAAGAATCAAAGAGTTAATTTGAAGTAGATTTATTTTTATTACAAAACTACGAATCAACTATCTCTCTTTTTTAAAATCCTCTCTAGAACTGAAATTAAAACGGACGACAATAAAATAAAGAGTATCTTCCATCCACTAATAACTTCTGTAAGGTACCCCCATCCAAGTTTTTTTAGCCCAGCTGGCGCTTGTCCGCCATCAATTTCAATATCTCCCTAGTATCTAGTTCTCTGACACCGAAATTTTGAAAGATTAATGTTTTCATAGTCTTTAAAATTTATTTTCTCACCTACTCTTTTAAAGATTTTCGGTAAACTCTTGCTGTTGGCCTAACATTAAACCAAATATAGAGGCGGTTCTAACAATAATTTAACAAACTACCCTACATTTTTTGTAGGGTAAAAAATTTAGAAAAACGAATTTATTTACTGCGATAAATTATTTGCTTAATAGTTTGTAAAAATTGATAAGTTGATAAATTTTGCAATCATAAGTTAACTTCATTCGGAAAAAAAACTGCTACACCAAAAACAAAATGCCAATTCAAACCAAAATAACGACGAAAAGAAGGAAAAAATCAAAAAATGTCGTTCTTTTTTTTGCAAAAAACATCCTTAGTCAATTTACCCTACACATTGATTCTAAACTTTTTGATATTTTAGCATTACCTATTTATGAAAAAATCAACTGGAAAAGTAATCAAAGCGTTTAGGAAACACTTGGGCTATACGCAAGAGTTTTTAGCAGACAAGCTAAATATTACCGTACCAACCTTGGCCAATATAGAAAACGGACGAGTAAATGCTGATATTGAAAAACTATATCTCGCAAGCCATTTATTCAAAATACCTATTAGAGATTTTTTAACACTAATAGTAGAAGTATATGAAAAAGGTAATGACGAAGGACTAGCTGGTGCAGTAAGACAGCTAAACACATTTAACAATTATAGAGATGAACTTTTTGAAAATTAGCGATTGCTCTACTTCTTGATATCTTTTCTAAAATCCTTTACCAGCTGTATTTTAAAATACAAAAAGGTAGCAAAGGTGGCTACAAAGAAAAAAATAATCAATGGGCTATTGTTATTATAAGCCCATCCCATACCAAAAATAGAGAGGATAAGACCCACGTTGTAGAGTACGTTTACTAAAATTTTTTTACCCATTACTGTTAGTTGGTTAGTTGGTTGGTTTTTAGCAAAAAAAAAAGTTTTGAACGAGGAAATCCTCATTCAAAACTTAATCATTAAAAATTAATAAACAGGCATGTTCGGATCGTAAGCTTCTTGCCAAGCTAAAATACCGCCTTTAAGGTTGTATAAATTATCAAAACCATGCATTTGCTCTAATTGCATAATTGCTGCCGCACTTCTTTTACCGCTACGGCATTGTACAATTACAGGTTTATCTGTAGCAATTTTATCGGTTTCAATTAAAATTCCACCCAAAGGGATGTTCAGGCCATCTAAGTTAGAAGTTTCGTACTCGAAAGTTTCTCTAACATCAATTAATTGAAAATCTTCTTTGTTATCTATTTTTTGCTTTAATTCTTGTACTGAAATCTCTTTCATATAAGTTTGATTTATGTTCCTACTAACAATTTATGCTTCTTAAACCTCAAAACAACAAGCTGCAAAGCCTATAAGTTTCCACTAAGATTCGCGTATTTGGTTTATTTTGTTCAAATGTACAAAAATCAATACTAAGCACAAGTCTTAGAAAAATCACAAATTCTAAAACTGAAAAACCTACAAAGATTTTAATTCAGTTTTTTTGTAACAAAAGTTGTAACAACTTGCCACCGAGTGCGTTTAATACAATATCCCAAAATCATTTTATGAATGGCATTTCTCGTTTCTTTTGGTTTTGCTCTGGTGCGCATATTGCTACCTTAGAAAAACATCCGACAGAACATAACAAATATTTAGGCATTGGCGCCACCATATTTTTTACAGGTTTGTTTGCTGCTTTATCTGGTGGCTACGCCATGTTTTTTGTTTTTAAAGGCGGTGATTTTGCTTGGCTTTTCGCTTTATTTTTCGGCATAATTTGGGGGTTGGCCATTTTTAACATGGACAGGTACATTGTATCTAGCATTAACAAAAATGCCTCTAACAATAAACAATTTTGGCAGGCAACACCTCGTATTTTATTGGCAATAATGATTGGGATGGTAATCTCACGCCCTTTAGAATTAAAAATATTCGACAAAGAAATTAAGGAACGTCTAAACGTAAGCTATTTAAATGGTCAACGTTCAAAAATAGATACCTTAAACAAAGCCTTCGATAAAAAATACACCATAGAAATTGGCAAACTAAATACTGCTAAAGCTGAGAGAGATTCTTTGGCCGCTACTATTAAAGCCGACCGACAAAAATTAAATTTTGAGATTTTCGGCAACAAAACCAACGAAACATCTGGCGTAATGGGCTATGGCCCATACGCTAAACGAAAAGAGGCTGAGCTTAAACAACGCGAACAAAATTTGGATACGCTAACTAAAGACGTTAGAGCAATGGAAAAATTTGTTGACGGCAGAAAACAGTTTGATGGTTTGATGACCGAGAAGCTTTACACTACCAAGCAATTGGATAGTTTGAGCAACATTGCCGGTTTTGCCGATAGAAATTGGGCTTTAGGTCAGTTAAGCTACAACGTAGACGGTACTAGAGATAACAATACTGCAATTGCGGTTACATTTATAGGTTTGCTTTTTATCTTTTTTGAATGTTTGCCTGTTTTTGTAAAACTGATGAGCAGTCGGGGGCCATACGACCAGGCAGTTGACAACATTGAATTTGCGCAAGTGCATTTATCTAACAAGGACAGAGATTTTGAAGTTGAAGTTGCAGATGGTATTCACGAAACTCGTGTATCAACAGAAATAGAGAAGCGAAAGGAACAGATTAGAACTAAAGCTTACAGAGATTTAAACGCTGAATAGTTTTTAATTGTTTTTTTGTACGCCCACGTGTTTGTAGGAAGACCCGAGTAAACTAGACCCGACAAAATGAAAAGCCCACAGGCGAGGAACGAGACGAGGACTTGAAATGATGGCGGGACTTTCGTAACCTAAAACTGCTGTAATTGCTCTTCATAAAAATAAAACAGCGTGCAACTATTTTACAAATTCATCGTCATCTAAGTAATAATCTTTACACAATTTCGGTTTTTTAGCTAATAGCGCTAACTTAATGGCATATTTAATTTTATGAAGAAAATTTTACTCGCATGTGGGCTTCTAGCTAGCTCATTTGTTGTTAATGCGCAACAAGAAATCAGCTACGAAGTAAGCTTTCCGAATGCTGTGCACCACGAAGCACAAATAAGCATGACCATACCTAATGTGCCAACAGGTGCTCTAAAAGTACGTATGAGCCGTTCGTCTCCTGGAAGATACGCCACCCACGAATTTGGCAAAAATGTTTACAATTTGAAAGCAAGCGACCAAAATGGTAAAGCCCTAAACTTTAAGCTAACCGCAGGTGATGTTTACGAAATTACTAACCCTACAAAAACAGTAAAAGTAACCTACACCGTTTTTGGAAATTGGATAGATGGTACTTATGCCGGTTTTGACGAGACTCATGCACACATGAATATTCCGGCAACTTTTGCTTTCCCTATCGGGATGGATACAAGGCCAAGAACGGTTAAATTTAATTACGCCGACAAACAAAATTGGAAGGTAGCTACACAGCTGAAGTTAACCGGCAAAGACACTTATTATGCGCCAAACTTCCAATATTTTATGGATAGCCCAATTGAAATTGCAGCTTATAAAACCGCAAGTTGGGAAGTAAAAAATCCAGATGGAAAAATACAAACCATACACTTAGTTTCGCACAGCAACGACGAGCAAAGCACCATAGATAACTATGCGGAAATGCTTAAAAAGATGGTTACAGAACAAGTAGCTGTTTGGGGCGAGTTGCCAAACTTCGATTATGGCAATTATTATTTTTTGCATGATGTTTTGCCCGAATATGCTGGCGATGGTATGGAGCACAGAAACTCTACGGTAATTGTACAACGCACACCAAAAATTGCGGGTTACGAATCTAATTTATTAGGCACATTCTCTCACGAATTTTTCCACGCTTGGAATGTAGAACGATTGAGACCGAAAACATTAGAGCCATTTAATTTCGAACACTCAAATGTAAGCGACGGACTTTGGCTTGCCGAAGGTTTTACCCAGTACTACGGCAACCTACTATTGGCTAGAGCAGGCTTTAGAACACCAGAAAATGCTGTGCAAGGCTTTAATGGCATTGTAAATTCAGTTTTAAATTCGCCGGGGGCGATAAACTTCTCTCCTATTCAAGCTAGCCAATATGCAGTTTTTGCAGATGCAGGTGTTGCAATAGATCAACGAAACATGGGTAATATTTTTACTTCATACTATACCTACGGTGCTGGCGTTGCCCTTGCTTTAGATTTACGTTTAAGAAGTGAATTTAAACTTACGCTGGATGATTATATGCGAGCATTATGGAAAGCGCATGGCAAACCAGAAATTGCCTACACAATGAGCGATTTGGAAAAAGTGCTAGCGCAACTAACAAAGAGTACAGCTTTTGCTGCAGATTTCTTTAAAAATTACGTTCATGGTACAGCCAAAAACGATTATGCTAAATTATTGCTAAATGCAGGTTTGGTTTTAAGAAAAGCTAGTCCAAACAAAGCCTATACTGGTTTTGGCAGGGTTAATTTTGAAGGCGGAAAAGCAACCTTAGGACAAACCATACAAGGAACACCAGCTTACAATGCAGGTTTAGATGTAGACAATGTTTTAATCAGCCTTGATGGCGCAGAAATTAAAGACCAGGCCAGTTTAACAACATTTACCGACAATCATAAACCCGGCGATGTAGTTGAAGTAAAATACAGTTACAGAGGTTTGGAGAAAAAAACTAAACTAACGCTGGCAGAAGTGCCGGCATTAGAACTGGTATCTATCGAAAAAACTGGCGGAACTTTAACACCCGCGATGCAAACCTTTAGAGATAATTGGTTAAACTCGCAAATTAAAAAATAAACCATCCCCTGTGGGATAAAAATAAACGATGATGAAAAAGACGATTTACACGTTAATGTTGCTTTTTGTAGCAAGCCTAACTCAAGCGCAAAACATTAATAAAATTATTACAAAAAAATATGTTGACCATTTAATAAAAACTTTGGCTAGCGACGAAATGCAAGGCAGAAGAACCTTTACGCCGGGCATTGATAAAGCAGCCACTTTTATAGAAAACGAGTTTAAGCAAATTGGTTTAAAACCGTTAGAGGGGCAAACAGGTTTCCGCCAAACTTTTTATAAATACCAAATAAAACCTGCGTCTACAGCAGTAACTATTGATGGGCAAGCTGTAGAAGCCGAGAAAACCTTTGTTTATGGCAACAGCAAAGAGCAATTATCGCTTACTAAGGCTACAAGTGATGGCTGGATCAAATTAGACCCAAACAAAGAATTTATTCCTCAGTTTAGAGAAATTACAAGAGCAGGTAAAAAACAATTGGTTCTAGTTGATGTGAAATTTGTTGATGTTTTTAATCGCATAAAAAACCAGATGGCAAACGGATCTATTGTAGACGAAGCCGATTTAGCTAATCCAAAAGGCACTCCTATTGTTTTGGTACTGGATAAAGACACCGTAATAAACGACTTTACCGTAGAGGTGAAAAACACGGTAACGAAAATGCCTTTATTTAACGTTGCGGGCATCATTCCTGGTAAATCGAAAGCGAAAGAATTGGTTGTATTTTCTGGGCATTACGATCATATGGGCATTACAAAACCGAAAGAACTTGGTGCTGATAGCATTATGAACGGTGCTGATGACGATGCTTCTGGAACATCGGCAATGATCGCCTTAGCTAAATATTATAAAAAAGCCAATAACAACGAACGTACGCTAATCTTTGTGGCGTTTACCGCCGAAGAAATTGGTGGTTATGGCGCTCGTTACTTCTCTCAAAAATTAAATCCAGACGATGTTGTAGCAATGTTTAACATCGAAATGATTGGAAAAGATAGCAAATTTGGCAAAAATACTGCTTTTATAACCGGTTACGATAAATCAGATTTCGGAAAAATATTGCAGAAAAACCTAGCTGGAACTGAATTTACTTTTCACCCAGATCCATACATTAAAGAAAACCTTTTTTACCGAAGCGATAATGCAACTTTGGCAGCTTTAGGTGTTCCGGCGCATACTATTAGCACCGATCAGATTGATGTTGATCCGCACTACCACCAAGTTACAGACGAGTATAAAACTTTAGACGTAGAAAACATTTTAGCAACCATTAAAGCAATAGCTAAAAGTGCAGTTAGCATTGTAAAAGGAATCGACACACCTACGCGTATCCCTAAATTAGGAAGCAGATAATAATCCCTAAATAAACATAAATGAACTTTAATTTTTTTAAAAAAATGTTGCTGGTAACGGCAACATTTTCTATTTCTATTGCACAGGCGCAAACAGAAACATTGCTTCTGCGCCAACCAACAGTTAGTAATAATAACATCGCCTTTGTATATGGTGGCGATATTTGGGTAGCTAACCGCGACGGTAGCAACCCGCGAAGATTAACAGTAAACCCGGCAGTGGAGCAATCTCCTATATTTTCTCCAAACGGAAAAATGATAGCCTTTACAGGTAACTACGATGGCAATAATGATGTTTATGTTATTCCGGTTGAAGGTGGCGCACCTAAAAGAATTACCTATCATCCAAGTGGCGATTTGGTTAAAGGCTGGTTAAACGATAACGAGCTTTATTTTACGGCAACACGCGACTATAATTATGCTTTGAGCCCGAGAATGCACCGTATAAAATTAGACGGAACCGATGAAAAAGCATTACCAATGCCCGAAGCTACGCAAGGTTCTCCTTCGGCAGACCAACGTTATTGGGCCTATATAAAAAACACAGATCCAACCGACCGCTCTAACGTAGCATTTAAACGATATAGGGGCGGTGGCATGCCTCAAATCTGGATTTTCGATACACAAACCAAGAATACAGAAATTATTACCACAGGCAACGCCAACAACGTAAAACCGCAATGGGTTGGCAATAAGGTTTATTTCCTATCGGATAGAGAGTTAACTTTAAACCTTTTTAGTTACGACACCAAGAGCAAAAAGATTGAAAAAGTAACTAACTATAAAGATTACGATATTAAATCTTTAACTGGTAGCAACGGTACCTTGGCATTTGAGCAGGCTGGCAAAATACACTTGCTAGATGTGGCTACGAACAAGATAACTACTTTAAAAATTAGCGTACAGGCAGATGCGCCGTACAAACGTAACCACTATGTTGATTTAGCAAACAGCATAAGAAACTATGATATTTCTCCAAAAGGCGTTAGAGCCTTATTTGAAAGCCGTGGCGAAATTTTCTCTGTGCCTAAAGAAAAAGGTGATGCTAGAAATATCTCAAACTCACCGGGCAGTTTCGAGAAATATCCGGGCTGGTCGCCAGATGGTAAATATATTTCTTACCTATCGGATAAAAACGGAAAATACCAATTGGTTTTGCAAAATCAGGTTAGCAAAACAACAGAGTATCTTAATTTAGGCGATTCTCACTTTTACTTCCAACCTGTTTGGTCGCCAGATAGCAAAAAACTGTTTTATGGCGATAGCCACTTAAACCTGTACTATATCGACATTAACGACAAAAAACCTATTTTGGTTAAGCAAGATAATTTAGGTTCGCACACCAATAGAACCTACAATGTGCTGCAACCTACATGGTCGCCAGATTCTAAATGGATATCTTACGTTGCAACATTACCAAACTCGGTTAGCGCAATTTATCTGTATAACATCGATAAAAAATCGCATACGCAAATTACCGATGGAATGAGCGGTGCGGCTAATCCTTCTTTTAGTAGAGACGGCAAATACTTGTTCTTTTTGGCAAGTACCGACATTGCGTTAGCGGGTAGTGGCTTACACATGTCTGCGTACCAACGTCCGGTTAATTACTCGGCTTATGCGTTAATCTTATCTAAAAAAACTCCTTCTTTATACAAAACAGAAAGCGATGAAGAAACCGTAAAGCCCGATGCGCCAGCTCCAAAAAAAGAAGAGCCTAAAAAAGACGACAATAAGAAAAAAGACGATAAGAAAACAGATAAACCAGCAGAAACAAAACCTGCAGAGACTGTAAAACCTACAGAGATAGATCTTGATGATTTAAATAATAGGATTATCGCTTTGCCAATACCGGCTGGCTCATACAATTTAGATGGAAGCGTTGAAGGACAGGTATTATATACCCGAAACGGCGAACTGAGTGCTTTAAACTTGGCTAAAATGGAAAGCACTAGTTTAGTGCCGGGTGCATATGGTTTTAGTGTAAGTGGCGATGGGAAAACGATGATATACAGCGCCAGAGGAAGCTATTTTATGGTTCCCGCTGGACAGAAACCAGCTACTTCAGAAACGGGAAAAATTAAGTTAGATGGAATTAAAGTATTGGTTGACCCAACTGCAGAATGGAACCAAATGTTTAATGAGGTGTGGCAAATGGAAAAGGAATACTTCTACGTAGAAAATATGCATGGTGCAAATTGGGCCGCAGTTAAAGCTAAATATGAAAAATTCCTTCCTTATGTAAACCACCGTGCTGATTTGACTTATCTGTTTAACGAAATGATGGGTGAAATGGTAGTTGGGCACAATTATATCAATCCGGGCGATGAACCTTCTGCTACTTCAATTAGCGTAGGGATGCTTGGCGCAGATTACGAAATTGTAAATGGTTTTTATAAAATAAGCAAAATCTTTAACCGCTTAGACTGGAACCCGAGCTTTAAAGCGCCACTTGCAGAGCCAGGTTTAAATATTAAAGAAGGCGATTATATTGTGGCCATTGATGGAAAACCATTAGACGAAAAAACATCTATTTACAGTTTATTCGATTATAAGGCAGGTAAACAAGTTGCTATTAAAGTTAATAGTAAACCAAGTTTAGATGGTGCTAGGGAAGTTGTAGTTCTGCCTATTTCATTCGCTTCTGAAATGGAATTGAGAAAGATGGATTGGGTAGAGAATAACCGCAAACGTGTAGATAAATTAAGTGAGGGAAAAATTGCGTACGTGTACATGCCAAACACCGGGCAAGAAGGCTTTACCTATTTTAATCGTTATTACTTCTCGCAAATGGATAAAAAAGCTTTGCTAATGGACGAAAGAAATAATGGTGGTGGTTCGGTAGCCGATTATATCATCGATCTTTTAAGTAGAGATTTAGTGAGCTACTGGGCTATTAGAGACGGAAAAAGTTTTACCACCCCAGGTAATGGTATTTTTGGGCCAAAGGCGATGTTAATTAACGAAAATGCTGGCTCTGGTGGCGATATGATGCCATACATGTTCAAAGAAAAAGGACTTGGGAAGCTGGTTGGCCGCACAACAATGGGCATATTGGTAGGTATTAGCGGTTATCCATCTTTAATTGATGGTGGCAGCATCACTTCTCCAAACTTTGGCATCTACGATACAAAAGGCAATTGGATTATAGAAAACGAAGGTGTTGCGCCAGATATTTTTATAGAGCAAACACCTAAAGATTTGTTGGAAGGCAGAGACCCTCAATTAGAGCGCACAGTTAAACTGCTACAAGAGGAAATGAAAACCTACAAATATCCTAGCGTGAATAGACCAAAAGACCCAATTAGAGGACAATAATTTAGTTAGCCGTTGTCAGTTAGCAATTTGCGATTGTTAACTGGCAACTGTAAACCGTAAACGAGAACAGCAAACGTCAACCGATTTGCTTCTCCATTACGTAATCATTCATATAGAAACCGTTGCCGATATCAAGGTCGACGGTTTCTTTTATTACAAAACCAGCTTTTAGATAAAAGTCTTTTGCTTTATTATTTCTGTTTACATTTAACTGAAGCGCCTTTCCTCCTTCCCTTGTAGCTAAATTAACTACTTCATTTATCAGAATTTTGCCTACACCTTTGCCATGTGTTTCTGGCAAAACGTAGAGCTTATGTAGCTTATAAACAACTTCTTCTGGAATCTCTAAGGAAAAACAGGCAAAACCGACATCGGCTCCATCCTCATCTGCTATTAAAAATGTATATCCTTTGCGCAATTGTTCTAAAAGCTCGCCGTGGTTATACATCTTATCTAGCATAAAGCGAAGCTGTTCATCACTTAGGTAGTCGCCGTAAGTAGCTGGCCAAATTCTTTCAGCCAAATCAGTAATTATAGGTAAATCTTCTTCTTTTGCTTTTCTTAACAGGATCATAATAATTCGCTTAAAAACAAGTAATCTGTAGTAAAATCGAAGGTAACAAAGCCATCTTTAATTACTTCGAATTCGTTATTATCAGTAGGTTTTAAGTTCCCTGTTTCAAAGTAGGAGATAATATCAATCTTAAAAATAGTGCCGGCGGGTTTCCAAACGTTAAAGCCAGGTTTTACCGCATAACTTTTTTCCGTCTCTGTAAACAAAACGATATTTATTTCCAGTAAAAAATCAGCAACGTCATCAAACTTGTTTTCTCTACCAATAATATTTACCGCTGGGTATTTTTCTGCAATCAAGTATTTAATTACGGTTTGCAAACTGTTGTTATCTGCATACACCCACTTTGTATTCTCCTGATTAGCTAAATTCTCATCCGTTCCAAAAACAACATCTACCTTTAAACCCAAAGAAATTACTTTTTCATATTCACTTGCAGCAACCAACAAAGTTGGGCTCCATTCCAGTAATTGGCCTAAATATTCTTCATCAAAATTACCTAGGTGATGAATGTATAATGCAGGCTCTTGCTTCTCTCTTACAATGTGATGTGACGACATAAAGGCGAAGTTATAAATAAATCAGTTCTACCACAATCCTCAGCTCGTTATTACCACGTTTAGAAATACGTGCTCGAAACTTTAAATATTTGCGTCATTTCGAAAGAGCAAAAGCAACGAGAAATCTCTGCGTATGAAGCACCAACCAAAAACAGAGTTTTCTCCATCGCGAAAAGCGCTGTGGAAATCAGCATGACCATTACGTAAAAACCAAAGCCTTAAAGGTATTTTCTAACCTTCAGATTTATCTACAGGTGTATTTCTCAGTTTAATAGGTTTTCTTTTGTTGCTTTTCATTTTAAGGTTAAGCATTTCAACCAACACAGAAAATGCCATTGCAAAATAAACGTAACCTTTTGGTATATGCTGATCTAAGCCTTCTGCTAACAGCGAAACGCCAATTAACAGTAAAAATGATAGCGCAAGCATTTTAACCGTTGGATGTTTGTTAACAAAATTGCTAATTGCGCCAGCAGAAATCATCATTACAATAACGGCGATAACTACCGCAGCTATCATAATTTCAATATGTTCTGCCATTCCTACCGCAGTAATTACCGAGTCTAAGGAGAATACAATATCTAATATTAGAATTTGTACAATGGTTCCGGCAAATGAGTGTGCTTTTCCTCCGCCCTCGGTTTCTTCTTCACCTTCTAATTTGTTGTGTATTTCGTGTGTGCTTTTATAAATCAAAAACAAACCCCCAATTAGTAAAATCAAATCTCTACCAGATATAGCAAGTTTGCTTAGCCAATCTTCGCTCGTTATGCCAATCCAATCGCCCATATTAAACAACGTTGATGTAAGGCCCATAACCCAACTTAACGACAAAAGCAAAAGAACGCGAGTAATCATTGCTAATCCTAAACCAAGTTGTCTGGCTTTTTTCTGTTGATTGGCGGGTAATTTTCCGGCCAAAATAGAAATGAAAACAATGTTGTCTATCCCTAAAACAATTTCTAAAATGGTTAGGGTTAAAAGAGAAATCCAGGCTTCTGGCGTGGCTAAAAATTCCATAGTTAAATTATAATGAGCGAATATAGAAAAAGCCCGTTGAATTTATCAACAGGCTTGATGTATAATTGTTTGGCTATAGAATAAATATTCTATTTGGTCTTAAAACTTACAGGAAGCTCAACCAAAGGATAACCGTCTACAGATCTAAAACCACGACCAGTGATTACAAAATTATAGGTGTGGTTTGGTTTAAGTTCCATTTGAAATTTTATGCTTTTTCCATCTTCGGCAAAGCCTAAAGATTTTTTAATCGGAAAATTTGCCTCTCCACCTTCTCCCAAGTTTATCGACATTCTATTTTTTATCATTGGCTTAGAGAAGTAAATCGTCATTTCGGTAAGCGATGCATCAACACTTTTATCGCCGTTGGTTAAAGAGCCTAAATTTGTAACCGTTGGCTTTTTACTTTCGTAGCTTTTTAAAAGTTCGGCTTTATTAAACCCTTCTTTAAAATACCCAGTTTTTATAAGGAATTTTTCGATGCTTTCATCGCTAGAATAATCTAACTCTATCAGTTCTTTTACAACTGCTTTTTTATCTTTGGCTTGCTGATAGTAATGTTTGCAAATTGCGTAGCCCATGTAATAACCTAAATCGGCCACGCCAAAATCATTTGACGCACCATTGTAAAGCCAATTTCCATAGCTGTCTAGAAACATTTCTTCTTTAAACTTATTTTTAAGCTCTGTTTCGTGCTGTTTACCGTAAGTCATGTAGGCCATTGCCGGAACTTTTCCAGTAACTAGTTCTGCCACAAAATCTGCTGTTCCTTCTAAAATAGTTTGTGTTAAAAGTGTATTGGCCCTACCTTTCTGTTGGGTATGTACAAACTCGTGCATATTTAGCAGAACCACATCTTTAAACGGATAGGTTCCGAAATAGGTTTTTAACCAATTTTGCGTATTTGCAGGCAATTCAGAAATATCCACTTCCGGATCGCCAGTAGCCAATTCAGCACCAATTAAAACTTTATCGTCTTGCGTGGTACCCCCAGAACGCATAGCGCCAATGGTAAAATATATGTTTCCTGGTTTAAATGCCGGATAAGTTTTTTTAAACTTCGCTATATATGGATCCAACTCCTTGTTAACCTCTTTAATCTTCAAGGTTTTTGGTCTAATAGACGCCCAATATTTAGGGTAATTTCTAATACAATCTAGCCAAGCTGCTGTAGTATAACCTTTAGCCTGCATAAATGCCTTTAATCCTGGCGTGCCTTTATCAACGTATAATCTTTGAAAGATATTTAGTTGCTTTAAACTATCCGTGGTGGTTTGCACACTATCAAAGGCTACCCAAAAATTATCTATATCTGTATAAACAATAGTTTGCTTTTTGGTTTGTGCATAGCTACTTGCAATAAAAACAAAGCTGAGGAGAACGATTGTAGTTAATTTAGTTAGGATTTTCATTTAAAAATATATTCGGTTAGTTAATTTTTGCAGTTTTTAAATAGCTTAATGCTTTGTTTAATGTCGGATCATTCTTTTTTAAATAATCGTTTAGAGAAGGAGTAATCTCCATATCCGGCATAATGCCGTAGCCAACAAATTCTTTTCCGTTAGGATAAGTGTCTTTTTTGGTACAAATTCTAGCAGAGCCGCCACCTGGCATTTCGAAACTTAAAGGTTGCCCGGTACTTCCATAGGTAGGTTGCCCGATTTTTTTCATGTGTTTCTGATTATCAGAATAAATTAGAAAATCTTCTGCAGCCGATGCCGTATTATTGCCGATTAGAATTGCTGTTGGCACAACAATTCGCTTCCCTTCCGTTGCTATTTTAGTGCCAGAATAATCAAATTCGTGCATAAATTTATCCTGATAAGTCAGCAACGCTTTTTTGCCCCAACTGTTACTAACTGTATCTTCTGGTTTGGTGTAATAACCCCAAGCTTTAAATGCAGAAGTGTTTAAACGAGTGATAGATTTCGAGCCATAAAGCACCGAATCTGCCGTAAAATATTTTAGAATATCCCTGCCTATGTTTGTACTACCACCGCCATTATTCCGCAAATCTATAATTACCGATTTTGCTTTGTAAAGCTCTGGCAATTTCTGTAAAAACAGCTCATTAATTTTTTTATCGCCGAAAGAGTTTAGTGCAATGTAGGCTACATCGTTCGGGTACCATTTTAATTCAAACAAATTTTGCTCAGCATCAAACGCCGGAAAAACTTCTTTTTCTTCGGTTCTTTTATGCGTTAGGTTTAGTGTAACAACATTGCCATTTGGCTTTTTAATCTTTACTAAATAATTATCGCCATTTCTGCCTTGCAATAGCTGATTAATACCAGCGTTTTTTAAAATATGAGCGGTTGAAGAAGCAATATAAGGCTCAACATCTTCCGCAATATATTTTGCAGTGGGCTTTCCATTAACTTCTATAATTTCGCTACCTACAGGAATTTCATTTTTCTTACTTAAATTAACTCGAACAATTACTGCCTTTCCGCCAATGTTTTCTACAAAAAACCTGTAATCGCCAAACATCGTTGTCATTGTTTCAAAATCGCCGGTTGACGGCATAAAAACATTCGTATGTCCATCTTTTAGCGTGGCACAAAATTTCTGGAGTTCTCGGTAATATTCAAAATCGCTTTTGGTATCGCCAATGGTAGTTAACAATGCTTTGTAGGTACTGTCAAACTTCGGCCGATCTACTTTATCTAAATAAACAAAGTTGTAATTAACTTCTTGCCAGAATTTAGAGAGGCCAAAAAGTTTATCAGCTTTGCTTATTTTGTTGGATTGCGCAAAGACTAGTACGGGAAAAAGGAGTAAAAACGAAAATAGTTTCTTCATAAAAAGGGAAAATGATTAAAGCCCACCGATTTATATCGATGGGCTAGTTTATGTTTGTTTGGTTTTATTTATTTAAATGTTACTGAATTATATTGCGCATTAACGTTAACTTTTCCGCTACCACCTTTACCTATTTGGCCACTGTAATATTTTGTAGAATTGTATCCTTTATCATTATCGGTATTTCTACTAGTGGTAACATTCGACCCATATTTAAAGCTTCCGTAGCTAGTTTTCACGTCAAAATCTCCGCTGTAATTTGTAGCAAAACCTAAGTTAACAGTTGAGTATTGCGCATCGACATCTACATCTTTTCCTGCTTCAATATTGTCAATAAGCACCTTTCCATACTGGGCTCTACTGGTTATATTGCCACGTAAATTGTTAACTTTTATGGTAGTATATTGCACATTTGCGTTTATTGCGCCGCCTGCACTACCTATTGTGGTACCCGATCCGTATTGATGTTTAACTGACGTTGCGCCTTTTACCGAAGCAACATTAGCCGAAGTGTATTGAGCGTCTAACGATAAACTGCCCGAAACATTTCCTGCAGTAAAACCACCGCCATACTGATGTTTTACAGTTGCACCGCCCATATCCTTAACATTTGCCTTACCGTACTGTACAGAAATGTAGTTGTTTGAGTTAGTTAGGTTACCGGCAATTATATTTCCATACTGAACTTTTAGTGATGTTGGGCCATCAAAATCTTCCATATTAATATTTCCATATTGCTGTGAAGCTGTTAGCGAATAACTTGCCGGCATGTAAACGGTGTAGTTAGTTTTAACTTCTCTACGCCAAATGGTTTTGCCATTTTTAACGTTGCTACCCCAGTTTCCGTTTCTATCGCCCATGTTGGTTTTGTACGCTACTAAATCTCCGCTTTTAGTAGCAGTTATAGATACATCATCTAATAATTTTTGGGCTTCGTCTTCGCTTTTGGCGTAGGCTTTAATATCAGCATCAACTTTAATTTCGTTTTTATTCCAAATTTTGATCGTTATAGAACCAAACTGGTTGTTTAGATTTATCTTGTCGCCTTTATCTAAGTTAAAAGATTTGCTAAACGTTTTAGAACTCATTGGACTGTCGTCTTTAACATCTTGGTCGCCATTACTACTATAGCTAACATTTACACGATTTTTTACATCGTTTACCGTATAAGCGTAAGATGTAGATGTTGACACCTTGGTTGCAGCGTTAACTGCCGGTTGTTGCTCTTGCGCATTAACCTGTGTTGCAATTAGCATAAAGCTCGAAACACTTAAAATTAAATTCTTCATATTGACTCCTTTTTATATTGATTGACTTGATTTATAATCATCAACTGCTGTTGTAAAACCTGCAATTGCATTTCTCTATTTTTAACCATGGCCTTAACCACAAATAATTGGTTAGGTGTTTTCTGTAGTTCGGCTTTTAGCTTTTCGTACTCGGCATCCAGGTTTTTCAAGTCTTCCGTAAAGCTTTGGTACAACTCTGGATTTGCCGTTGCGTAAACTGCCAAGCTATCTTTCTTCTCTTCTATTTGACTTGCAACACGAACTTCCTTTTTGCTAAACTCCGGACTAACGTGTGCGATATCAATGGCATTATTTGCTTGTTTATACGTGTACGTAAAATACACCCCTACGCTAATCATCAACATTGCAGCTATGCTTACCCATTGGTAAAGTTTAATGCTCTTTTTTGGCTTTTTTTCTTCCTCTTCCTTATCCAGCTCTGCTGCAATTTTATCCCACAAACCTGCCGATGGACCTTTAACTTCAAATTCTTTTTTGTTGTCTTTTACAAACCCCTCTAATTTATTGCTCATCTTACTACTCCTTTCGTTTCTAATAAACTATTCAACTTTCTTTTTGCCCGCATATACTGTGTGCGAGATGTATTTTCTGTTATTTTTAATATGTGCGCAATCTCCTCATGATCATATCCCTCAAACAAATAAAGTGTTAAAACCACTCTATAACCATCGGGTAACTCGGCCATGGCAGCCTTTATCGCTTCAACTTTTAAATGCGTTTCGCTTTCGTCGTAATTTGGCGTATCCGCAACATCCACTTCCTCAATACTCACAAACTCGGCTTTGCGTTTGCGCAAATAGTTTATACTTCTGTTAATTACAATCTGCTTAAGCCACAGTCCAAAGGTTGTTTCCTGCCTAAAATCCTTAATTCGGTTAAAGGCATCCAAAAACGCTTCCTGCAAAACATCTTCGGCTTCGGCATCGTCATTTACTATCCGTAGCGCCACATTGTACATCGCGTTAGCATACAGTTTGTATATTTCAAACTGTGCCTTACGACTACCCTGCCGGCATTCCTCTACCAGCGCTACGTGCTTATCTATGTATACTGTTTCCAAATTCTTAAGCGTTCTGATTAAAAGACATTGTAAATTTTAAAACGTTGCATCAAGGTAGAAATATTTTTTAACCCCTAAATCCCCTAACGGCGACTTTATAAAAAAGCTTACTAAACTGAACACTTACAGGCAAGGCCCCTTTAGGAAATTTAGCCGTAAAGCAAGAGCAGAAGCTTTTTTTAATTTAAGTCCCGCTGTACCTACAAGCCCGATAAACGGGGCTTTTCGTACCATCGGGTTTAGATAACAAAGGTTTGTGCTAAAATGAAAAAAGACTAAAGAGCGAAAAACACTTGCTGAAATTCCACGCTTAATACTTAATACTAAAACTGTATGCTTATTAAAACAAAATCGGTATTTTTGCGGCTCAAAATATAATTTAACCATGTTAAGAACAACTACTTGCGGTGCTTTAACACTTCAAAATTTAGGAGAAAACGTAACACTCTGCGGATGGATGCAGAATTCTAGAGACTTAGGCGGAATGACTTTTATAGACATTCGCGACCGTTATGGCATTACTCAGTTAGTTTTTAACATGAATGATAACGCAACATTATGCGAAAGCGCTCGTAACCTTGGTCGCGAGTTTGTAATTAAAGTTAGCGGTGTTGTGGTAGAGAGATCGAACAAAAACTTAGAAATGCCTACCGGCGAGGTTGAAATTAAAGTTACTGAACTTGAGATTTTAAATGCTGCAAAACTTCCTCCGTTTTTGATTGAAGATAAAACAGATGGTGGCGATGATCTAAGAATGAAATATCGTTACCTTGATTTACGTCGTAATCCGGTTAGAAACAACTTGGTTTTACGTCATAAAATGGCTCAATCTACGCGTCGTTATTTAGATGGGTTGGATTTTATCGAGGTAGAAACTCCGGTTCTAATTAAATCTACACCAGAAGGTGCTAGAGATTTTGTGGTACCAAGCCGTATGAACGCAGGTGAGTTTTATGCCTTACCTCAATCGCCACAAACATTTAAGCAATTGTTAATGGTTTCTGGTTTCGACCGTTATTTTCAGATTGTAAAATGTTTTAGAGATGAAGATTTACGTGCGGATAGACAACCAGAATTTACGCAGATTGACTGTGAAATGTCTTTTATAGAACAAGAAGATATCTTAAACACTTTCGAAGGCTTAATTCGTACACTTTTTAAGGAAGTTAGGAACTACGATTTGCCTCAAGTACCACGTATGCAATATGCAGATGCCATGAAATTTTATGGTTCTGACAAACCAGATACGCGTTTTGAGATGAAGTTTGTGGAAATGAATGACATTGTTAAAGGTAAAGACTTTGCGGTTTTTGATAACGCAGAATTAGTAATTGCTATTAATGCAAAAGGTTGCGCACACTACACGCGTAAGCAGTTAGATGAGCTAACAGACTTCATCAAACGCCCGCAAGTTGGTGCAACAGGCTTAATTTATCTACGCCACAATGAAGATGGTTCGTTAAAATCTTCTGTAGATAAATTTTATAACGAAGAAGAATTAGCAAAATGGTCTGCAGCTTGCCAAACCGAACCAGGCGATTTAGTTTTGGTAATGGCTGGCGGAACCGACAAAGTTCGTAAACAATTAAGCGAATTGCGTTTAGAAATGGGAACACGTTTAGGTTTAAGAGACAAAGATAAGTTTGCTGCACTTTGGGTATTAGACTTTCCTTTGTTAGAGTGGGATGAAGAAACCGAGCGCTACCATGCAATGCACCATCCGTTTACTTCGCCTAAGCCAGAAGATATCGCTTTGCTTGACACCGACCCTAAAAATGTACGTGCAAACGCTTACGATATGGTGGTTAATGGAACAGAAATTGGCGGTGGCTCTATTCGTATCCACGACAGAAATTTACAATCATTAATGTTTAAGCACTTGGGCTTTAGCCCAGAAGAGGCACAAAAACAATTCGGCTTTTTGTTAGATGCTTTCGAGTTTGGCGCACCTCCGCATGGTGGTATTGCTTTTGGTTTCGACAGGTTATGTTCAATTTTTGCAGGATTAGAGTCAATTAGAGATGTAATTGCCTTCCCTAAGAATAATTCTGGTAGAGATGTAATGATTGATAGCCCGAGCACAATTGACGATAAGCAACTAAAAGAGTTAAAGATTAAAACAGATTTATAGAAAATCCTTCGTTGAGAGGAAAGAAGCAGAACACCATCTCCTCGCAATGAAAGTGCAAAAATTAATATCAACAAAAAATGCCACAGCTCTCACTGTGGCATTTTTTGTTAATATGTTTCGCTATCTGGCGGTATGCCGTAATCTATAAACGCATCTTTCTTTTTAGTTTTTTTGGTAAACAAAGATTTGGCCATGTTAAAAATTCCCGATAGGCTTTCGGCATCTAAAGATTTGCCTACCTTACCAGAAACTAAAGCTCCAAGCGCCTTTGTTATCATTCCAGAACCTCTAAAAACCGTGCTGTTTAAAAGCATAGGCAAAGCAATAGACATTATTTTGCTACTGATGTGCGTTTTTTCATCAAGCTTTAAAAATCCGCTTGGTGTAGCATATTTTTTAAAAAGATTAGCTAACGTAAATTGTTTAACATACGTTTTAGCATCTTCAGTAAGCAACACACCTTTATTCTTGTAATCAGCTTTTAATAGCTGTACTTCAAGGTGCAGTTCGTCCAATGTACGTATGTTTCTATTTCTGTTCATCTTCTTCGTCTTTGTCAGCAACCTTTTCGAAGTACTTTCTAATAAATAAATTTACCAGTACTTTCTCTATATATCTGTCTTTGGTTAAGAAAACAATGATAGATAACAACAAATAGATACCCGCAACACATCCAAAGCCCTTTGTGTAACTACTAAATACATCAGAAAGGTAAAGTGCAAGCGTAAATGACGCAAACAAAAATGCAAGAACAAAACCAATTACCACCGTTGTATTAGTAATAAGATCGGCAATAATTTTTGCGCCTTTTTCCACTAAAGATAATCGAGTATATTCTATTCGAGTATCAATGTAATCTTTTGCGTCTTGGTATAAATCTTCAATATCTTTTACTTTGTTTTCTTCCATAGCTTATTTTATTACTATTTAACTGTGTTCAACTTCCGAAGAAAACTCTTCTTCTACACCACGTAACTTTGTCTTAATAGAATCTACAACTTTATCTTTTAAGCCAGCTAAATTGTTAATTTCATCAGCCGCTCTATCTTTAATAGAATCACCAAAATCTTTCAACGATTCACTTAATTTATCGCGTGTGTCTGAACCTTTTTCTGGCGCAAACAATAAACCTAATGCCGCTCCTGCAGCTAAACCAGCTAATAATGCTACTACAACTTTTGAGTTATCGTTCATGATAATTAATTTTTTATGTTTAACAATGTTTATTTCAAATATAAGAGCCAGTTGTTAAGCCATTATTACATTTACAACCCTTCTTGTTCTTGAATTGTTTTAATTCTTTCTAATCTTTCTGACGCCATTGAGCTCGTTTCGTAGATCTTTATTAACAAGAAGAAGTAAGATAACAATAATGGACCAAAGACCAACCCCAAAATACCAAATAAAGGAATACCAATAACCACGCCAATTACGGTAATTACCGGATGAATGTTGCCAACTTTTTTCGCAATCATGAACCTAAGTACATTGTCTATATTTATAATTACTACAAAGCCAAAGATTAGCATACCCCAAGCTGCAAAATTGTTGCCATCGGCAAATTGTAAAATGGCGGCAGGTACAAATACTACCGGCGGACCTAACAAGGGCACCAATGAGATAAAAGCCGTTATCACGCCCCAAAACAACGGATCCTTATAACCCAGAACATAAAATGCCAAACTAAGCAAGCCTCCCTGCACAATGGCTATAAAACCCTGCCCCACTACATTTGCATAGGTAGTATTTCTCATTTCTTCGGCAAAGCGGATGGCATTCTGTTCCCTAAATGGTGCATACTTTACCATTGCATTCTCAAATGCTTCTCGTTCTACTAGCATAAAGTAGAGTAAAAAGTACATTAGTAATAAACCGAGTACAATATTAAAAACACCCGAAATTAATGACGGAAATAATCCTGTTGCCCAAGCACCAACGCTTTTTAAACCATCTTCTATAATCTGTTGTATTTCTCCATCAACCGGTATAAGATGTTGCAGTTTATAGAGCACGTTTTTAAAGTAAATATGGTCGTTCTTTAGCTCGGTTATTTTTTCTATAACCATGCTACTTAAGGCATAAAATGGAAGAATGAGTATAATTATCGAAAGAAAAAGTATTAGGATAGCGGCAAGCCTTCTATTCCAATTTCTTGTTTCGGTAAGGTAAATATAGCCTGGCCTTAAAATAGTGTATAGAACCAAAGTACTTAACAGCGAGCCAAATATCCCCATTAGGGAATAAGCGATTAAACAACCCAAAGCAATTATAATTACCAAGGTGATATTATTGCGTTGTTTGTAACTGAAAATAGACATAACGGCGTTTAGATGTATGTTTATTAAATAACAAAAGCCCCCAATTTGTTTGGAGGCTTTTAGTTTTTATTATTTCTACTAGCTGTCTAAATCAATGGCTTTCATTTTATTATAAAGCGTTTTACGATCTATATTTAAAATTTTAGCTGCTTTAGTCTTATTGAAGTTTACTTCTCTAAGTACATTTAAAATTGCCTCGTACTCGGCTTCAAGTGCTGCATTTTTCAAATCTCGGGGTTTGTTAGCTGTTGCAGACCTTACAATGGTATTTTCTACCGCATTTTCGATTGCTGTAGCTTTTGCGTAAGTAGAAATTTCTAGAGGCAAAGCTTTAAGCTGTATTTCATCTGTTTCGGTTAACAGTGTAGCTCTTCTTACTACGTTTTTTAACTCACGAACGTTTCCTGGCCAATTATAGGTAAGAAAACACTCTTCAACTTCTGGAGAAAAACCTACTACGTTTCTATTCAGTTCTTCATTAGCAACTGCTAAAAAAGTATTTGCGAATACCATTATATCTCTACCACGTTGGTGCACTGGTGGCAAATGGATAGAGAACTCGTTAAATCGGTGGTATAAATCTTCTCTGAATCTACCTTTTTGGATAGAGTCTCCTAAATTTTCGTTTGTAGCTACGATTATACGAACGTCTAGGTCAATCTCTTTTGTACTACCAATACGTTTAATTTTTCTCTCTTGCACGGTTCTTAACAATGCTGCTTGGATTTCATAAGAAAGGTTACCCACCTCATCTAAAAACAATGTACCACCATTTGCCATTTCAAAATGGCCAATTTTAGTGTATAAAGCTCCAGTAAAAGACCCTTTCTCATGCCCAAAAAATTCGCTACCCGCTAATTCTTTTGTTAATGAACCGCAATCCATCGCTACAAAAGGCTTATCTTTTCTAGGACTGTTTAGGTGGATGGTTTGCGCCACAGACTCTTTACCCGTACCACTTTCGCCTGTTAAAATTACACTGTAAGAGGTTGGTGCAACAAGCATAATTTGTTTCATCAAATCTCTAGATGCAGCGCTCTGCCCCACAACAAATTCGCCTGTTTCTGCTTGTACCGGACGAGTTGTTTTATCTTTTTTGCCACTCGCTACCGGTTCAGATTCAGTTTCGTTTAAGACAATCTGCATTTCAATTGCCTTATTTATGGTATTCAAAATCTCGTCTGGGTATAATGGCTTAGTGATATAGTCATAAGCACCTAGCTTAATTAATTCTACCGCTAATTTAATATCAGAATAACCGGTAATAATAATTACACCAGTTCTTGGATAGTTCTCTTTAATTTTAATCAGCATCTCCTTACCGTCGGTATCTTCCAGTCGGTAATCGCACAATACTAAATCAAAAGCTTGCTTCGATAAAATGTCTAAAGCAGCGCTTCCACTAGTGGTAGTTTCTACGATGTACGAGTTTCTGGTTAAAAATTTTGATAAAAGCAAACCTATGTTTATCTCATCATCAACAATTAGTATCTTCTTCATTTGCGTCATTCAAATAGTCAAAGTAAATATATAAAAATATTGCGATGGGAAATATTTTCTACATCTTTTTTCGAAAATTTTTATCCATTTTTATGAATTTTTACGTCGCTATTTTCCTTTGAGATAAACAATTAACTAATAATAGCACAAATATAACTTATAGTTAAAAACACTTTTACTTGCCTTTAAACTCGGCCTTGCGTTTTTCTAAAAATGCGCTAACTCCCTCTTTAAAATCTTCCGTTTGGAAACAGTTGGCAAACTCTTGGATCTCTATTTCGAAACCATTTTCTTTGCCTGCTGCATTAATAGCCTTTAGCGCACTAGTTATTGCCAATGGCGCACGCAATTTTATCTTATTTAAAATAGAGACTGCTTTTTCAATCAGCTCGCTTTGCGCAACAACTTCGTTAACCAAACCAATTTCTGCTGCTTTTTGAGCTGTAATCATATCGGCAGTGGTTATCATTTCAATCGCACATCCTTTTCCAACCAACTCCGTTAATCGTTGTGTACCACCATACCCTGGTATTAATCCTAAAGTAACCTCGGGCAAACCTAACTTCGCATTTTCGCTAGCAATACGAATGTGGCAAGCCATAGCCAACTCTAAGCCGCCACCCAGTGCAAAGCCATTAACCGCTGCTATAACTGGTTTTGGGCAATTTGCAATAGCATCAAAAACATTAGCTTGGCCATCTTTTGCTAGCGCTTTACCTTCCTCTAAATTATAATTCTGAAACTCAGCAATATCAGCACCCGCTACAAAAGCTTTCTCTCCCGCACCTGTAATTAATACAGCTCTAATTTCATCGCTTTGCGAAGCATAAGAAATTGCACTTGCCAACTCTTGCAAAACAGCTTTGTTTAAAGCATTAAGTTTTTCTGCTCTGTTTATGGTGATGTAAAAAATTTGCTCTTTTACTTCGGCTATAATGTTTTGATATTCCATTGCTTAAAAATTTCTGTTTTCTACTACCCAATTTTCTATGTACGAAACTATACTTGCCATAGGCGTTCCTGGCGGGAATAATCCTCCTACACCAATCTCTTGCAATTTTATTATATCAGGATCTGGAATAATACCACCCCCCGTTAACAAAACATCTGTTAGGCCTTTTTCTTTCATAATGTTTACAATTTTTGGGAAAACCGTCATGTGCGCTCCAGAGAGAATGGAAATTCCGATAGCATCTACGTCTTCTTGCAAAGCGGTGTTAACCACCATTTCTGGCGTTTGCCGTAAACCCGTGTAAATTACTTCCATACCGGCGTCTCGTAAAGATGTTGCAATTACTTTTGCACCACGATCATGCCCATCTAAACCTACTTTCGCTACCAAAACCCTTATCGGCCTGTTTAGTGTTTTGTTCATATTTGATTGTATAGTATCTGTAAATGTAAAAAATTTAGCCGTTTTATTAACCAACCAACTAAAAAACAAGCTTAAAATACATCCATTTTACTAACTTTGAAATTCAAAATTACGATTGATATGAGTGAAGAAAAATCATTAAACTTTATTGAAGAACTAATAGAGAATGATTTGCAAAGCGGAAAAACCAAAACATTGGTAACACGTTTTCCGCCAGAACCTAATGGTTATTTACATATTGGCCATGCTAAAGCTATTTGCCTAAATTTTGGCTTAACCCAAAAATATGGCGGTTACACAAACCTACGTTTTGACGATACCAACCCGGTAACTGAAAAAACAGAATACGTAAACAGCCAGCAGGAAGATATTAGTTGGTTAGGTTTTGAGTGGAAAAACGAGCTTTATGCTTCAGATTATTTCGATCAACTACATGGTTTTGCAGTAAAACTGATTGAAGATGGCTTAGCATACGTAGATCATAGCACCGCCGAAGAAATTGCAACGCAAAAAGGCACACCTACGGAGGCAGGTAAACCTAGCGCTTACAGAGATCGCAGTATTGCAGAAAACCTGGCTTTATTTGCAAGCATGAAAAACGGCGAACTACCTGACGGCGCTTGCACACTACGTGCTAAAATCGATCTGGCTAGTCCGAATATGCTAATGCGAGACCCGATTATCTATCGTATTAAACACGCACACCACCACCGTACTGGCGATGCTTGGTGCATTTACCCAATGTATGATTTTGCCCACGGACAAAGCGATAGCATCGAAAACATCACGCACTCTATTTGTACTTTAGAATATGTTTCGCACCGCGAATTATATGATTGGTTTATAGAAAAATTAGGGATATTCCCTTCTAAACAATACGAATTCGCCCGGTTAAATCTTACCTATACGGTGATGAGCAAGCGCAAGCTAATGCAATTGGTAAACGAAAACCTGGTAAGCGGTTGGGACGACCCAAGAATGCCTACCATAAGTGGTTTGCGCAGACGAGGATATACGCCAGAAAGCATTAAAGAGTTTTGTGAGCGTATCGGCATTGCCAAAAGAGAAAACCTAATCGAATTAAGCTTATTAGAGTTTTGCATTCGCGAAGATTTAAATAAAAGAGCGCACAGAGTGATGGCTGTTTTAGATCCAATTAAATTAATTATTACCAACTACACTAAAGGTGAAGAAACATTAATTGGAGAGAACAACCCAGAAGCTGAAGATAAAGGTGGCACACGTGAAATTCCATTTAGCAATGAACTTTGGATAGAGCGAGAAGACTTTATGGAAGAACCGGCTAAAAAATGGTTCAGATTGGCTCCTGGAGCTACCGTTAGGTTAAAGCACGCTTACATTGTGCAGTGTACAGACTATAAAAAAGACGAAAACGGAAACATAACCGAAGTTTATTGTACTTACATTCCAGAGTCTAAAAGTGGCGAAGACACCAGCGGAATTAACGTGAAAGGAACCATCCATTGGGTGAGCGCCCAACACGCTAAAACTGCAGAAGTTCGTTTGTACGACAGACTTTTTAGCGTAGAATCTCCAGATTCGGAGGAACGCGACTTTAAAGATTACTTAAACCCGAATAGTATGGAAGTAATTTCGAAAGCTTATATAGAGCCTTCTTTAGTTAATGCTACGCAGAACTTGGGTTATCAGTTTATACGTAAAGGATATTTCAGTTTAGATAAAGACTCAACTCCAGAAAATTTAATCTTTAACAGAACCGTTGGATTAAAAGAAGCTTGGAAGCCGAAAAGCTAAAAGCTGATATTTAAAGCGAATTATAAAAAGCCTCTATTATTTTAGGGTTCTTCCGCGACAAAGCGAAAGATCTCTGAAAAATTAGAGGCTTTAGCATTTATTAACATTTCCATTGGCTGATACTTACTACATTAGTAAAAAAAGCCATGAAACAAATTATATCTCTTTTACTTCTCCTTTTTTCTTTTGGTTCTTCTGCTCAAACCCAGCAACAAATAGATAATGAATATGCTTTCGCAAAGGTTTACGGTTACTTAAAATACTTTTATCCCGGCGATGATGCTACGAAAATTGATTGGGATAAATTTGCTATTTATGGTGCCCAAAAAGTAGAAAACTGTAAAAATGATGCAGAACTAAAAAACACCTTAAATAGTTTAGTTAGCGAGCTAATGCCTGGTGTTAAAATTTTAGGCCACACTGAAAACTATAAATTTGATGCAAACTTACTTACGCCAAAAAGTTTAAAAGGTTATGATGTGGTAAGTTGGCAACATTTGGGCGTGGGTACTGCTGGCGATAAAAGAGCACTCTATCAAAGTGCTAGGACAAATAGAACGACCGTGTTCAAACCGAAGATTTTCTTAGGCAGGGCAAATGCTTATAAATCAATTACAGACACAACGGTTATACCAGACAAGAACTTTAAACTTACTTATCGTTCAAAATTGATAAGCGGAGAGGGAGAGGGTTCATTCTCGTTCGTTGTTACAAAACGAAATAAACAATTTGGTTTTTTTAAAAACAACTGGAAGGAGGAAGCTAATAACAAAACGTGGAACACATTTTCAATCGAAGGAAGAATTGATCAAGACGCAACGGCAATAACATTTGGCCCCAACATTGTTAATTCTGGGAAGTACGCTGTAGATGATATTTCTTTGAAAATAGATGGAAAAGAGATTTACAGTACAAATTTTGAGAGTGACACTTTAGATAAAAACCCAACGTCCATCAATTTTTTTGCAGGAAGATCCTCAGTTATCGGCGCAAAGTATACATTCACGATCAAAGAAGAAAGTGGTAACAAATTTCTCCTTTTAGAATCTCCAAATTTGTCAAACCAACCCGATTCGGTAAAACTTAATTTATTTAAAGAGCATCCGAAATTTGGCGAATATGCTGAAAAACACATTGGAAATAATTTAAAAGTTGTCTTTCCGTTAGCACTTTATGGAACAAAGAAAAATACCTATCCAATCCCAGACAGTTTAAAAACCACTTCGTTTTTGTCAAAAATAAATGATACAAACTACACTTTTAAAACTTCCGATTCTTATTTCAAATTAGGAAACATAATAAATATATGGAATGTGTTTCAACATTTTTATCCTTATTTCGATGTTGCCAAAACAGACTGGAATCAGGATTTAAAACAAGCGTTACACGAAAGTTATAAAACTAAAGATGCCGATGCTTATTTTAACGTGCTTACTAAACTAACGGCAAAGCTAAAGGATGGTCATATCCATTCATCGTACCCAGAAAACAAGAATTTCTACATGCCTCCAATTGCGTGGAAATGGGTTGGAAAGGATTTGCTGATTACATCAGTACTGGATAGTAAGCTAAGTTTAAAAAAGGGAGACATGGTTAAAAAAATAAATGGGCTAGACGTGGCTACCCATTTTAATAAGATAAACGAAACCATTTCCGCAGCTACAGAAGGGTATCTAAAACACAGATCAAAAACTGAATCTCTGATTGGGGAAAAAGACACACCACTTAGCATAACGATAGAAAATGGTCAGGAGTTCAAAATGACCAGAAACATTTTCGATAGCGATTATCATCCATTACTACCTAAGCAAGACACCATAAAATCTCTTGGAAATGATATTACTTATATAAGCATCAGCAATGCTGATATGAAAACGATTGATGCGGCGTTACCATTGCTTCAAAAAAGCAAAGCTATTATTTGCGACTTAAGAGGTCGCTCTAATGAAAATGCTCCATTTATTCAGTATTTAATGACGAGAAAAGATACATCTTCTAAGTGGATGCAGATTCCAAAAATCATCTATCCAGATCAAGAAAATATAGCAGGTTATGAAAACTTAAATTGGGGCGTAAAGCCGAAATCTCCGCACTTAAATGCAAAAATATTTTTCTTAATAGATGGGCAAGCCATAAGTGCGGCTGAAAGCTTTATGAGCTTTATAGAGCATTACAAACTTGCAACTATAATCGGTCAACCAACGGCTGGTACAAATGGCAATGTAAATTCGGTTAGCTTACCTGGCGGTTACAGTTTTCGCTTTACCGGGATGAAAGTTTTAAAACATGACGGTTCTCAGCATCATGGGATTGGCATTTTACCGAACATATATGTTGAGCAAACTGCAAAAGGAATTAGCGAGGGTAGAGACGAGATACTAGAAAGAGCTATTGCCGAGGCTAATAAGTAATCGTTTTCTATGAGCTGAAAACCAAAAGATTTTCTGTACAATCGTTATGCTCAGCTTAACTGGGTGTCGTAATGCCATTATTTTATGCTTTGATTCGCATTAGCATTCACTTGCGTGGGAAAGACGTTAATTTGAATATGTTTACGATGAAGCCTTTTTCTACCAAGCGATAACATTATTGCGAAGACGAAAAACCCTTAATCGTCTCTTCAAAATAGTCGTTCCACTTCTTTTGTTCCGATCGGTTTTTGCTATGGTTGGTTTCTAGGTCGTATCTTGCCTGCTCTGCCCTCATCTTCGCAAAAACTACCTTAAAAATTCCATCAATTTCGGTTTTATAATTGCTTTTATAAAATGGTGTTTGTTCGAAAATTTGCTTCAGTTTTACTGCGTAAATGTAAACGATATCGGCATGGCCTTGCTCATGTTTTAATAGCAAAGTATCGTTCTTTAATCTTCTAGCAGATTCAAAATAAGACTGTGCAGTATCTGCCTTCGAAGTAACAACAAACCTGATATTCATCTGCTCTTGACTACTTTTAATGAAATTATATTTGTAGGATAAAATCGTCCAAGTAAAAGCTTGATACTTACCCTCAGCTGGCCTATCGTTTTTAAAAAATTTCCAGTCTAAAATTGGTCGCTCCTGTGCAATTGAAAAGCAGGATACAAAACCTAGAAGAAGCGTTAAAATAAGCCTTCTCATCCTTACATATATTTTTTGTACAAATTGTACAAAATCAACTTATCGGTTTCCGTCAGCTTTCTAGAAATATCTGTTTGCACAAAGTGGATTTTAAAAGCTTCAATCGCATAATCCAAATTTTCGGCAACGTTGTAACCCATAATCCTTAAGGCTGCGGTTGTATCAAAATCTTTAGGTGGCATTTGCAAAACGTCATCGTACCAATAACCGAAACCTTTTTTAGCCAAAACCTTCCAAGGAAAGTTTTTAGGATCGTTTTTTCTGCCCGGTGCATAATCTGAGTGGCCGATAAAATTGGCCGTTGGTATGTTGTATTTCTTTTTTAACGTAGCTAGCAACTTGCATAAACTCACAATTTGCGCATCTGTCCACTTATCGGTTGTACCATTATTATCCATTTCTATACCAATAGAAGCAGAGTTCATATCAGTTTCATTGCCCCATTTGCCTGCTCCTGCATGCTGTGCCCGCAAATAATCGTTAACCATTTGCACAACTTTACCATCTCTGCTAACCACATAGTGCGAGCTTACACCAGTTCTGGCAATCGTAAATGTTTTTATGGTTTGCGCTAGAGAGTCTTGAGCAGTGTGGTGTATCATTACAAAATTCGGCTTGCGAATACCCATGTTAACCGTACCAACAAAATATTGCTCGTTGTTTAAAGAATCTACTTGTTGCCCTTCTGGCGGAAAAGCTTTAATGGTATTGGCAAATCCCTCGGCCATTTTCTTATATACTTTATCTGTGGTGGCATATTTGCTGGTTTTACATCCTACAAAAACAAAACAGAGCGCAAATAGGTATATACTTTTAGTAAACAAATTTTTCATAAATAGCTGGTGATTTTGGAGTTAGATAGACGCACAGCATAATTACTATGCATGCTTATATTTTTTGCTAATTTAGTGGATTGATACAAATTGAAAAACATTTTTTTAACTAATGAAAAAATTAAATACAACTAAGGGGCTTTTGCTAGCTTTCTCCCTTGTGGGATGTTTGTTTGCCTGCTCAAACCCAAGTAATACCGACGATAAAAAAGCAAGTACTAAAACTCCAGACAGCTTGCAAGATTACGTAGACCAGCGCTTAGCTATTTACGAAAAAGTAAAACTTACCACCAATTTAAACGAACTAACAGCTAGCGAACGCAAAGTTTTGCCTTTATTAATTGAAGCTGCCAAAATAATGGATGAGCTTTTCTGGAAGCAAGTTTATCCGCAACGCGATAGCCTTTTAAGCACTATAAAAGACGAAAAAACTAAACAATTTGTTTTAATTAATTACGGTCCTTGGGATAGGTTGAACGGAGACAAACCTTTTGTTACTGGTATTGGCGCTAAAACTGAGGGCGGTACGTTTTACCCTGCCGGGATGACAAAAGAGGCATTAGAAAAATCTGATGTTAAAGACAAATTCGGACTTTACTCGGTAATTAGAACCGAAAAAGACAAACTAATCTCTGTTCCGTATCATGTTATTTTTGCTACAGAATTACAAAAAGCAAGCAGCCTTTTAAAACAAGCTGCATTGTTAACAGACGATGAGAGTTTTAAAAAATACCTTAACCTAAGAGCTGATGCTTTAGTTACCGACGATTACACTGCAAGTGACTACGCTTGGTTAGATATGAAAACTAATGGATTGGATATTATAATCGGCCCAATTGAAAATTACGAGGATAAACTTTTTAACGCTCGTGCATCGTTCGAATCTTATGTTTTAGTTAAAGACAAAGTTTGGAGCAAGCGCTTGGCAAAATATGTTGCTATGTTGCCAGAGTTACAAAAAGGCTTACCTGTTGCTGCAAAATACAAAAAAGAAGTACCGGGAACAGATTCTGAACTAAATGCTTACGACGTGGTTTATTACGCTGGCGATTGTAATGCGGGGTCTAAGACCATTGCCGTTAACCTGCCTAACGACGAAGTTATCCAGCAGAAGAAAGGCACTCGACGCTCGCAGTTGAAAAATGCCATGAAAGCTAAATTTGATAAGATTTTAGTTCCAATTTCAAAAGAATTGATTGACAAAGACCAGCAACAATACATTAAGTTCGATGCGTTTTTCTCTAACGTAATGTTTCATGAGGTTGCTCACGGTTTAGGCATTAAAAACACCGTTACCGGAAAAGGAACAGTTCGCTCTGCGCTGAAAGAGCAATACTCTTGGTTAGAGGAAGGCAAGGCCGATATTTTAGGTTTGTACATGGTTACCGGCTTACTTAAAAAGGGAGAACTAACCGGCGACATCAAAGATTATTACACCACATTTATGGCCGGAATTTTACGTTCGGTTCGTTTTGGCGCATCTAGTGCACATGGTAAAGCTAACATGCAGTGCTTTAATTATTTTGCAGATCAAGGTGCTTTTGAGCGTTCGGCAAACGGAACTTACAAAGTAAACTTTGAGAAATTTGCTACTGCAATGAACGGTTTGAGCGATGTTATTTTAACCTTACAAGGTAATGGCGATAAAGCTGCAGTGGAAAAAGTACAAAAAGAAAAGGGAATTATCTCTGCCACCTTACAATCTGATTTAGACAGATTGGGCAAAAAGGGAATTCCGGTTGATATTGTTTTTGAACAAGGCGTTGATGTACTTGGAATGAAATAAATTTTCGCATTGCGAAATCAATAAAAGCCTGCTTAGAAACAACCTAAGCAGGCTTTTTAGTTTACACGTAACAAACATTTAAACAAAAAGTAAAATTTCTTGTAACCTTTAGGCAATTCTTCTCGTCTATAAAAGACAAACTAAACAAAAGGCCATTTTCGGCCCAAAACTAAAATGAAATTTATGGCTGTTGAAAAACTAGCGCTTATGCGCTGTGGAATTTTTATGCCCTATTTTTTAAACCAAACAAACAACAGATGAGAACTATTTACTTTTTATTAATCGCAATTCTATTAACGAATGTCGCTTTTGCAGCAAAACAAGGAACTGTAGCAGGAATGGTTTTAGATGAGCAAAACAAACCGGTAGACTATGCTACAGTAGGTCTTTTTAGAACTTCGGATTCTACATTGGTTAAAACCGCCATGACAGAGCCAAATGGAAAGTTTCAATTTACCAACGTTAGTTACGGCACTTATTTTATCAAAGCAAATATGATGGGGTATTTTGCTCACAAAGGCAGTATGTTTACCTTAAACGAAAGCAACCCAACTTTAACCTTAGCCGACATTAAATTAAAAATTGAAGGAAAAACTTTAAATACCGTAAATATTACCGCTACAAAACCGCTTATCGAACGTAAAACCGATAAATTGGTTATGAACGTGGAAAACAGCAGTATTGCAGTGGGTTCTACCGCGTTAGAGCTTTTGCAAAAGGCTCCGGGTGTAACGGTAGATCAAAACGATAATATTTCTATGCAGGGCAAAACAGGTGTTTTGGTTATGTTAGATGGTAAACAAACCTATATGAGCAATGCCGATGTAGCCAACTTATTAAGAAACATGCAGGCTTCTGAGTTAGAAACAATAGAGTTGATTACAAATCCTTCATCTAAATATCCAGCGGCGGGTAATTCTGGCATCATCAATATTAAAACGAAGAAAAATAAAAACGGTGGTACAAATGGCAGTGTTACACTAACCGCAGCGCAGGGAAAGAATTTTAGAGGTAATGCCGGCCTAAATCTTAACCACAGAACCGATAAACTTAACGTGTTCGGAAATTACACTTACGGCAATTTCAGAAATACAAACATTTTAGAAATAGATCGTATCTCTAACGGTACGCCAGATACCTATTTTATGCAAGTGGGCGAGTCTCGCAGAAAACGTCAAAACAATAATTTCAAAGCAGGTTTAGATTATTTTATTGATAAAAAAAACACCATCGGTTTTTTAGTTAATGGCTACTTAAATAACGGAATTGAAAACACCGAAAACAATACGTTAATTGGTAATTCATTTACTCAAATAGACTCTACACTAAATTCTAATTCTTATCAAACCAATAAATACAATAATTTATCTTACAACGTAAACTACAAATCTATTCTTGACAGTGCCGGTTCTGAATTGTCTGCAGATTTAGATTACTCTAGATTTAGCGGAACCGATATTGCTAGGTACGAGAATGACTATCGCTTTGCGAACGGAAATAGAATTAGACCGCTTAATATTATAAGAAATACCACCCCAACCGAGATAGATATAAAAGCTTTTAAAGTTGATTATAATGTAGCTTTAAGTAAAACCATAAAGTTAGAAGCCGGAATAAAAAGTAGTTGGGTTAAAACCGATAATAACTTAAGAGCAGAAGAAATTGTAAACAACGTTTGGCAAAACGATGTTCGCCGCAGCAACCAGTTTGTTTACGATGAGAATGTAAATGCAGCTTATACTAATGTTAATAAACAGTTTAAAAGTACGAGTGTACAATTAGGTTTAAGGGTAGAGCAAACAAACTCTACCGGCAATTTAATCACAACTAATAACATTGTTGAAAGAAGTTATTGGGATTTTTTTCCAACGCTTTTTGTACAACAAACCTTATCTAAAAATAACCAAGTCGGATTTTCTTTCAGCCGTAGAATAGACAGACCGAGTTACGACGCTTTAAATCCTTTTGTTTACTATTTAGATGAATATACCTACAACCAAGGAAATCCTTTCTTAAACCCGCAGTACACACATAATTTTGAGGTTTCTTACACCTTTATGCAGAAATACCTATTATCTGTAAATTATAGTAGAGTAAACGATGTAATTACCGAAGTTTTATTACCAAACGAGCAACAAAAAGCATTATACCAAACCAATGCAAATTTGGCCAAAAACATTACCTACGGCGCAAATTTAAACATCCCTTTAAAACCGACTAAATGGTGGGATATGAATAACAATTTAAACGTTTTTCACCTAAGTTTTGAAGCGCCAGATTTAGCTGGACAAAACCTGAAAACTGGGAAAACCTCATTTCAATATAAAATGCAAAACACCTTTGTAATTGTAAGTGGATTTACCGCCGAGCTGAGCGGCAGCTACGAATCGCCAATTGATTATGGTACGTTAAGCATTGGAAGCAGATATTATGTTGATATGGGACTGAGCAAATCGCTGTTTAACAAAAAAGCTAGTTTAAAAATTGCCATGAGCGATGTTTTTAACACAAACGAATCAAACATTACAAGTGCGTATCCAGGTTTAAAATACGATTTATACCAAAAGAACGATACACAACTAGGCAGAATTAGCTTCTCTTATCGCTTTGGCAAGAATGAAATTAAACCGGCTCGCAGACGCTCTACAGGCACAGAAAGTGAACAAGGCAGAATGAAGAATTAATCTAATTTATCAGCATTTTTTCCTACCCAATATTTAGAAGTAAGCCTAAACTTAAAAAAGCCTGTTCGAATTTTGAACGGGCTTTTACCTTATAATGAATCATCTAATTGTTTAGATAACGACTAACCACATCCTCTAACTCTTGAATATCAAAAGGCTTCGGCAAATAAGTATCTGCACCCGCAGTTTCTGCTAAAGCTTTAACATCGTTATTAGCAGAAAAATAGATAACCGGAATATGTTTTAAAGATGGATCTGCTTTAATGGCCTGCGTAGCATCTATACCGCCAACATCTGGCAACCAATTATCCATAAAAATTAAATCTGGCATATATGCCGATACCTGATCGACTATATTATTAGATGTAGCCGAGGTTTTAATTTCATAGCCAGCATCTTCCAAAATCAGTGTACATAGATCTAAAATATCCGTATTGTCGTCGAAAATAAAAATCTTCTTATTCATATTGCTTAATAACTCGTTAAGGCATTAATATAACCTGCCATTTCTTCAATCTTTAAAACCTTGTCTATGTTGGCTTTTAAAATTGCTTGTGCCGGCATGTATGACACTTGTGCACTCTCGGGATCTTGAACCCATGCTTTACCACCCATTTTTTTTACCATAATTAACCCGTTAACACCGTCGGCATTAGAACCAGAAAGCAATAAGCAGACCAATCTATCTTTATAAATATCCGCCGCCGATTGAAAGGTGACATCAATTGATGGCCTTGAATAATTAACTTTTTCAGAATAATCTAACGAAAATGTGTAATCTTTTTCAATTAGCAAATGATAATCTGAAGGCACTACGTAAATACATCCATCCAAAATGGTTTCCTTTTCTTCTAATTCCTTTACCCGTAACGTAGTTTTAGTCGCTAACAAGTCAGACAGAATAGAATCTGTACCCTGTTTACGGTGCACTACAATTACAATCGGAAACTGAATGTTTATATCAATATCTGGAAGAACCCTAATAAGTACATCTAAGCTTCCGGCAGAGCCACCGATGATTAATGCTGTCTTATTTTCCATCAGCTTGTTTTCCTCCAAATTTTTTCGCTCTCCAAACGCTTATAATTTTTACTTATAGGCGAGAAATCGGTAGTTTCTTTAGTTCCTAGCGCCAAATAACCTAAACTCTCTAAACTATTATCAAACAACTGCAACACTTTAAACTGCAAATCTCTATCAAAATAAATTAATACATTACGGCATAAAATGAGCTGGAATTCGTTGAAAGAGTGATCTGAAACAAGGTTATGTGTAGAGAAAATCATTTTTTTCCGTAGCTCCGGATCAAATTTAGCCATTGCATAGTTGGCGCTATAGTAAGAAGAAAAATCTTTTGGACCGCCAGAGGCGATATAATTTTCTGAATACTGTTTCATTTGACTTAAAGGGAACATTCCTTCTGCCGCTTTTTCTAACACAACAGGGTTGATATCTGTTGCATAAATAAGCGATTTGTGCAATAAACCTAGTTCTTTTAATACAATAGCCATAGAAAAAGCTTCTTCGCCAGTAGAGCAACCCGCCAACCAAATTCTAATAAACGGATAAGTACCTAGGTTTGGCAGTACTTTATACCGTAGAGCTTTATAAAAGCTTGGGTCTCTGAACATTTCTGTAACATTTACCGTAATTTGTTCTACAAATCGCTTAAAATATATTGGATCGTTGATTACTTTATAACGATACTCGGCAAAGCTAACGTGCTTATCTAAGGCATAAATTCTAACCAATCTTCGTTTAAGTGATGCCCTGGAGTATCCCGTAAAGTCGTATCCGTATTGATCTAATACATCATTGATCAAAATCTCAACTTCATCGTCTGTTATGGAAAGTAAATGCGGCACTAGATATGATTCTTTAACAGTAACATGAGTTCATCTACATTAACAGGTTTTGAAACATAACCATCGGCTCCTGCGTTTAAGCAACGTTCCCTGTCTCCCACCATTGCCTGGGCAGTTACAGCAATAACAGGCACTTCTTTTAACTCTTCGTTTTCTTTCATCTTTGCAATTGCTTGGTAGCCATCCATATCAGGCATCATCATATCCATTAGTACAACACCTATCTCTTGATCTGTGTTTAAGATATCCAATCCTTGTTGCGCACTAACTGCCGAAAGACAATTGTAGCCCTTAGCTTTTAACACAGCTGTTAAGGCAAAAATGTTTCTGCTATCGTCGTCTATTATTAAAATTTTTTTTGTGCTTATGCTCATAAATTTATAAACAGCTTATTTTTATTTGTACAACCAAACGCGTAACAACGAAACCAGCTGATCAACATCTACCGGTTTAGAGATATAATCTGAGGCGCCCGCAGCAATGCATTTTTCCCTATCGCCCATCATGGCTTTTGCAGTAACCGCTAGTATGGGCAAGTTTTTGTAGGCTTGCTGTTCTCTTATTGCACGTGTGGTTTGGTAGCCATCTAATTCTGGCATCATCATATCCATTAATACCACATCGACATCTTTATTCTCGTTTAATACGCGTAGCGCTTCTTTTCCGTCTATTGCTGGCAAAACCTTCATTTGATGTTGCTCTAATGCTTTAGTAAGCGAAAATATATTTCGCACATCGTCATCTGCAATTAACACGGTTTTGTCTTTTAGCACATCGCTCAATCCGCCCAAATTTTCTCTGCCGATAAACTTAGTATCTTTTCTTTTCTCTTCTACCAAATGCAAAAAGATACCCGCTTCGTCTAAAATGCGCTGATAAGAATGAGCAGTTTTTACAACAATAGAGTCGGCGTATTGTTTAATCCTTACCTCTTCTCCTTTTGACAGATTTTTACCTGTAAAGATGATGATTGGCAATTTTTCAAGTCCCTCACTTTTTTTAATGGTTTCTAAAGTTTCATAGGCATTCTTATCGGGAACACCCATATCCAAAATTACAATATCAACCTCTTTTTTCTTAAGTGCGTTTATACTTTCATTTACATTTTTAACCACTAGGGTTTGAATGTTTGAGGTGCTTAAGAAATAACTTAGAGCTTTGGCATGTTGCTCGTTTTCTTCAACAATTAAAACCTTTTTAGGATAACGACTTAGCGCATCTTCTAGTTTTTCGAAGATTACTTTCATTTGCTCTAGCGCCACTGGTTTATCTATAAAATCTACCGCACCTTTTAGCAAACTTTCTCTTTTAACCGATAACGATGACATGATATGAACTGGAATAGCTCTCGTTATTGGGTTGGATTTTAACTCTTCCATTACTTGCCAACCATCCATAATTGGCAATTGAATATCAAGCAAAATGGCTAAGGGATTATATTTTTTGGCCATTTCAATCCCAACATCTCCACGTACGGCAACCAAACCTTTGTATGCTCTTTGACGGGTAAAACCCAACAAAGTTTTAGCAAAAGCCGTATCATCTTCAATAATTAGAATAACCTTATCGTTAGGGTTTATGTTGGCCCTATCATCATCAATATCTCCAGGGATACGATCTACCGTAAAGCGCTCTGCTGGAGCTGGAATTAGATTACTTGAATCGGCGGAGGATGTTTCTTGGAAAGTTTTCAACTCCTCGATGTAACCATTATTATCTGCAAAATCCATCGGGATAACCAGACTAAATTCACTGCCTACATTTTCTACACTTTGCAATTCAATATCGCCACCTAGTAACCTTGCAAGTTCTCTACTAATAGACAAGCCCAAACCGGTACCGCCAAATTTACGTTTTGTAGAACCATCTGCCTGTTGAAAAGCTTCGAAAACCATGGCTAATTTGTCTTTGGCAATGCCGATCCCGGTATCTTTAACCTTAAAAGTTATGGTTTTATAGTTTAGATCTGCAACGATTGAAAGCACCACTTTACCCTGCGAAGTAAACTTAAATGCGTTAGAAAGCAGGTTTTTCAGGATCTGCTCCAATCGCATTTTATCGCTTGTTAATTGTTTTGGAACTTCATCTTCTACTAAAACCTCTAACTGTAAATTTTTGTCTTTTGCTATCGGATTAAATAAAGAACGGATATCAGTTATTACCTCATCCACGGTAAAATCGTGAATTTCTAAATCCATTTTACCAGCCTCAATTTTAGAAAGATCAAGTATCTCGTCAATTAAACTAAGCAGCCCTTGACCTGAGCTTTGAATAACCGAGGCGTACTCTGTGTACTCTTTGTCCAGTTCTTCATTATCGGCCATTAATTTTGATAATAGAAGGATAGAGTTTAATGGTGTTCGCAACTCGTGAGACATATTTGCCAAAAACTCAGACTTATATTTTGTGCTTAGCTCAAGTTGCTCTGCTTTCTGTTGTATATCTGCATTTCTCTCTTGGATAAGTTGGTTTTTCTCCTCTAATAAGCTGGTTCTCTCCTCCAACTCCTGATTACTTTGCAACAACTCTTCTTGCTGTACGCGTAGCTCCTCTTCAGATGCCTGAATTTTTTGCGTTTGTGCCTCCAACTCGGCATTTAAACCTTCCAATTCACTGTGTTGAGCCTGTAGCTCTTCTGCCTGCGCTTGCGTTTCTTCTAAAAATTCTTGCAGTCGTTTACGGTTTTGCGCAACATAGATTGCAACACCTACGTTTCCAGCCACAGAATTTAAATAATCTAATTTTCTGGCTGTATAGCCGTTTAACGTAGCTAATTCTACTACGCCAATTATATAACCATCTCTGCGAATTGGAAATGCGACCACATTTTTTGGAATGGTATAACCTGTGGCATAACTTACGGTAATTTCGCCTTCAGGAATTTTATCCAGCACCATCATCTTATTCGATTGTAGGCATTGGCCTATTAAACCTTCGCCGGGTTTAATAATTGTATTTTTTTCATTTGCACCTAATGCATAACCACCGGTTAAATGCAAGTAGCGATCCTCTCCTAAAACGTACATTGCACCTACACTGCTCTTTGTATGCAAAACAAGCTGTTCCAACATATCGTTGGCAAGTTTATCAACCTCTTTCTCGCCAACCATTTTATCATTTAGCTCGGCAATACCGGTTTGCATCCATTCCTTATCTTCCAAGAGGTTGAAAGAATATTGTAAAGACTCTGCCATGGCGTTAAGAGATCCCGCTAAACTTCCTAAGCTATCTTTTGCCTCTGCATCCAATCTAGTTTTGTAATTGCCGTTCGATATTTCATGAGCAATGCCTTGTATTACTTCTATCCTTCTTTCGGTCTCTTCGTTAATTAGCTGGAGTTTATCCTGCAACTTAACTCGTTCGTTATAGTCTGAAGAAACCTTTCTGTAAAAGAAAATTGTAATAATTAAAGATAGTGCCGCAGCTAAAATAATAAGCAGCGGTGTGTAGCTAGAGAAGGAATTTAATTCCGATGTTCGTAAATCCAGCAAACGTCTTTCCTCGGCTTGCATATCCTTAACGATTTGTCTCGCATTGTCCATATACGCTTTACCGTCTAATAGACTTGTTTCTAGAACTACTCCGCCCCATTTTTTAGATTCTATAGTTTGATCTATTATTGTTAGGCGATTGCTTAAAACTTCCTTTAGCTCAGTTAATTTGCGTTGTTGGTACGCATTGTCTTTGGTTTCTCTTTTTATCTGTTCAAAGAGTGCATTAACCTTATCTTTTGCACCAACATATGGTTCTAAAAAAATCCTATTACCTGTTAAAAGAAAGCCACGTTGGCCCGTTTCGGCATCTTTAAGTGTAGAAATGGTATTGTCTAATCCGCGAATAACTTCGTTACTATGAGAGACTAGATCTGAACTGTTGATTAGGTTTCTTATGCTGATATACGACGCAGAAGAACTTAAAATGAGTATAATTAGAGATAAACCCAAGCCTAAGCGAAGGTTAGATTTTAGGGATAATTTCATTTATTAACGTAAATTTTTTAGCATTAAACTTCCGATTTTAAATTTATTGGAATGGAAAAGTAGAACTCTGAACCTTCACCATAAACACTGTTCACACCGATTTTACCACCATGTCTTTTAATTATCTCTGCCGAAATGTACAGACCTATTCCCAGGCCCTGAAAACGCTGAGATGTTTCCTCTACCCTGTAAAATTTATCAAAAACGTGTTTTTGCTGATCGGGCAACATGCCTATTCCAAAATCCTTAACACTTATGCGCAACTCATCGTTAGCTAAACTGCATTCTAAATGCGCTTCTACAGTACCAGGCGCATATTTTATGGCATTTGTTAAAAAATTAACAACAACTTGTTCAATTCGCATTTCATCTCCGTAAATAGGGCAACCTGCATTACCAGTCTTTTTAATGGTAAAGCCAGGGTTAGATTGATGCATAACTTCAATTACGTTATCCAAAAGTTCATCTACGTTAAAGTCTTGCTTATTGAATTTCAACTTTCCACTTTCAATTTTAGAAATATCGAGTAAATCGGCAATCAGGCTATTTAGTTTTTCGAGCTGTACTTGAGCTTTTTCAAGGTGCTTTTTTACAGTTTCCGTATCGCCTTTACTTACGCTTCTTTCTAAAAGCTGTACGTAACCTTTTACACTGGTTAAGGGAGTTTTTAACTCATGGCTAGCAATACTGATGAATTCGTCCTTCTTTCGCTCTGCTTCTTTTCTAAATTCAATTTCTTCAAGAAGCGTATTTTGCATCTCGTTAAGCTTCCTATTCTGCTCGTAAATTCTATAAAAGGTTTTTACTTTAAGCAGAAGGATATTCATATCTACTGGTTTAGTAATGTAATCTAAACCACCTGAGGAATACCCTTTTGCTATAAATCTAAATTCTGTGTTTGCGGCAGATAAGAATATAATGGCGGTTTCTTTTGCTTTGCTATAACCTGATATAGCCTCAGCAACTTCAAACCCATCCATACCGGGCATTTGTACGTCTAAAATAATTAGAACGTAAGAGTTTTTTAGCACTTTTTTTAATGCTTCTTCTCCAGAAGACGCCGTATCTACCTCAAAATCGTGTTTTTCGAGAACACTTTTTAAAGAGATAAGGTTCTCGGGTGTATCGTCTACAATAAGGATCATTCCCAAAAATAAGTTAACTTTTAGTGGTTTTTGCTTTATAATGATTTTAGGTAGGAAATCGCTATAAGCTTATCAAACAACTTCAGCTAAAAAATGTTTTAAGAAATTTTTATTTTTTTGAAACTTATAGTCGAGGTGCATTAAAAGTATCTCCTTCACGAATATCTCCAGTTTCGTAACCTTTTTTAAACCAATGCATCCTTTGCGCAGAAGTACCATGAGTAAAAGCATCTGGTACAACTTGCCCTTGCGATTGTTTTTGCAAACGATCATCGCCTATGGCATTTGCAGCAGTTAAAGCTTCGTCTAAATCGCCTGCATCAAGTTTAAAATCTTTTAGGTTTTGTGCATGATGCGCCCAAAGCCCAGCATAAAAATCTGCCTGCAACTCTAACATTACCGAAAGCTTGTTATACTCTACTTCGCTAACGCGACCTCTTGCCTGATGTAATTTATCTGAAGTACCTAATAGATTTTGTACATGGTGGCCAACTTCGTGAGCGATTACGTAGGCTTGTGCAAAATCTCCGGCTGCTCCGAATTTATTCTTTAGATCGTCGTTAAAAGAAAGGTCGATATATATTTTGTGATCTCCGGGACAGTAAAATGGCCCAACAGCAGAACTTGCACTACCGCAAGCTGATTGCACACCATCTCTAAAAAGTCGTAATACCGGGTACTCGTACTGCTTGCCCAAGCTGGCAAATTGAGCATCCCAAACCTGTTCAGTAGATTCTAAAACACCAGCAGTAAACTTTCCGGCTTCATCTGTAGGAACGCCTTTTTTTACCTCGCCCTGCTCCGTTGCCGGCATCTGACTTACCAAACCCGTTAAATCTTGTCCGAATAATAGGCCAACAATTACAACAATAATACCAACACCGCCACCTAAAATAGCTTTGCCACCACCGCCGCTTCTACCATCTTCTACATTATTACTTCCTTTACCGAACCACTGCATTTTGTAAGTTTTAAATTTTTAATTGCTGAACAATTCTAGTACCAATTTAAAAAATTTTAGCCATTAAAAATATTTACAGCGTTTTCTATTCGGCTTTTAGTTTCTGTAGCGCCTAAAAGTACGGCAATATCAAAAACACCTGGGCCAAATTTACCACCTACAAGCATTACACGTAAAGGCAACATTACTTCGCCGGGTTTAATATTTTTTTCTGCTGCTAACGTTTTAAAAGCTTCTTCCAATTCGCTTGCGGTTGCACTTTCGGTAATCTGGCTTGCAAATTCCCTAAAGAAATCAGCTTTTTCCAAATTCCATTTTGGCTTTACCGCAGCCTCGTCAAATGTAGTGGGCGCTGTAAAAAAGTAAGCACTTTGGGCAACAAAATCGCCTAATAAACTACATCTATCTTTAATTGTGTCAATCACTTTTAGTAAAAACTTTTCGTCTTCTACTTCAATGCCTGCTGTTAATAGTGCGCTACTAACGGTCGCCTGCAAAATCTCTGCTGATGAGTTTTTTATCCACTCGTGGTTATACCATTTTGCTTTCTCGAAATCGAATTTTGCACCCGCCTTACTAATTCTATCTACAGAGAAAGAGCCAATTAATTCTTCCAACGTAAAAATTTCTTTGTCGGTTCCGTCGTTCCAGCCCAACATGGCCAAAAGATTTACAAAAGCCTCTGGCATAAAGCCTAGCTCTTTAAATCCTTTTGTTATATCTCCAGTTTTCGGATCGTTCCAATTCATCGCATAAACCGGAAACCCTAAACGATCACCATCTCGTTTGCTCAATTTCCCGTTACCATCTGGCTTCAAAATTAAAGGCAAATGTGCCCACTGTGGCATTTCCGCTTCCCAACCTAGATATTTCCACAATAAAATGTGTATCGGTGCAGACGGCAACCATTCTTCGCCCCTAAAAATGTGACTGATTTCCATTGCTCTATCATCAGCAACTACTGCTAAATGATAAGTTGGCATTCCATCGGCCTTTAAAAGCACTTTATCATCAACCAAATTAGTATCGAAACTAACATGGCCTCTTATCATATCATTAAAAGAAACATGCTCATCGCTAGGCATTTTTATACGCACTACGTGAGGCGTATTTTGAGCTAATAAATCAGTTACTTCATTAGCACCTAACGTTAGCGAGTTGCGCATTTCCATTCTGGTTTTTTGACCATAAAGAAAGTTTGCGTTAGCAGCTCTTTTTTCGTTTAATTCTTCTGGCGTATCAAAAGCATAATAAGCGAAACCAGCCTCAATTAGCTGATCTGCATATTGTTTATAGCTTGGTTTGCGTTCGCTCTGGCGGTAAGGACCAAAGGCGCCTGGCTTTTCGGGACTCTCATCCGGCGTTATGCCACACCAGTTTAAACAATCTACAATATATTGCTCTGCACCTTCAACAAAACGCGTTTGATCGGTATCTTCTACCCTTAAAATTAAGGTTCCGTTATGTTTTTTCGCAAACAAATAGTTAAACAAAGCGGTACGTACACCACCTAAATGCAAACCACCAGTAGGGCTAGGCGCAAATCTTACTCTAATTTTCTTTTCCATTACAGCGCAAAGATATATTTTCATCTTTATATATGCGTTCTGTTGGTAATCAAGCTATCATCATTTTTTTAGTTACGACAAAAAATCATAGGCTGATTATGTTTCTAGTTGTAGATTTTTGAAAGCTATTTTGTAATTTGCCCTAATCTGATATGAATCCATACCAAAAAAAGCGTCGCTGGAAATTCTTCCTATTAATTTTTGCAATCGTAATTGGCGGAGCTTCTGTATTTTACTCTGGTTTCTTTGTTAAAAAGATGGAGCGTGAGGAAGCAGCCCAGTTTCAACTTTGGGTTAAAGTGGCCGAACAGCAAATGCGCATGTACGATAACGAGCAATTTTCTGAAATTTTCGAAACCATTAAGAAAAATGCCAAGATGGATGTAATCGTTACCAAAACCGATGGCTCTATATTTATCTGGGATGGGTTGGATACCAATAAGACATTCTACAGTTCTAATGACACAAAGGTTTACGACTCCCTATATTTTGTTAGGCAATTGGCAAAGATGAAAGAGCAACATAAACCATTGGTAATGCAAGGAATAGACGATGAAAAACTGATTGCGTACTACAAAGACTCTTTTATTTTAACACAGTTGAGGTTTTTTCCTTATATACAATTGGGCGTAATAGGGCTTTTTATCATAGCAGCTTATGTAGCTTTTAGCTCGGCTCGCCGTGCAGAGCAAGACCAGGTCTGGGTGGGCATGGCTAAAGAAACTGCGCACCAATTGGGCACGCCAATTTCTTCTTTAATGGCCTGGGTAGAGCTAATGAAAGCTAAATTTGATGCCGAAGACGATCCGTTAATTGGAGAGATGCAAAACGACATCCATCGATTGGAAATTATTACCGACAGGTTCTCAAAAATAGGTTCGAAACCAATATTGGAAGATCATGTGGTTTATGTAGTTATCGAAAATTTCATCAACTACTTTAAAATTAGAACTTCGGATAAAATTGTTTTTAACATAACCGGCGATGCGCAAGTTAGGGCAATGCTCAGCATTCCGCTATTTGATTGGGTAATAGAAAACCTACTTAAAAACGCGGCTAACGCGATTGAAAATGAAGGTACAATTTCGGTTAACATTATAGAAAACTTAGCCAAAGAAGAGGTTTTTATAGATGTTAGCGATACTGGAAGAGGCATACCAAAATCTAAATTCGATACCGTTTTTCAGCCAGGCTACACCACCAGAAAACGCGGTTGGGGCTTGGGTTTATCTTTAACCAAGAGAATGGTAGAAAATTACCATAGCGGACAAATATTTGTAAAGGATTCCGAAATAGGGAAAGGCACAACTTTTAGAATTATATTAAAAAGCAGTATTACTTATGAACCGACCACAAACACAGGATTACCCAGAGTGGTATAAAGGTTATATCAGTTTAGTTGAGGGCGATGTGGCCGAAATGCTTGAGCAACAGGCTACAAGTTTTCCAAACTTTATTAATACGCTAGTAGAAAAAGGCGATTATGCTTATGCGCCTGGCAAATGGACCATTAAAGAAATGGTTGGCCATATAATAGATACCGAAAGAATTATGGTGTTTCGCCTTACGAGCTTCGCTAGAAATGAGAAGGCCAATTTAAATAGCTTTGACGAAGATGCGTATGTTTTAAACGCACATTTTAAGGACAGAAGTTTGTTTAGCTTAGGCGAAGAATTCGCTTTGCTTAGAAAGGCAAACATGTTTTTAATTAATTCTTTAACCGAAGATGAGTTAAACAGAAATGGCCATTCAAACAACCAACATATTACCGTTAGGGCTCTGGTTTTTATACTTGCCGGACACGTACAGCATCACACAAATATTATTAACGAAAGATATTTATGATTTGGTTTAAACCGTTTACTCCCGAAATGTTAAACAACAGACCAAAAAACCACATAGGCGCTGTTTTAGGGATTGAGTTTACAGAAATTACTGATGATAGCGTGTCTGCAACCATGCCGGTTGACGAACGTACACATCAACCTGCTGGAATTTTGCATGGTGGCGCCTCGGTAGTTTTAGCAGAAACCTTGGGCAGCATTGCCAGCTACATGTGCATAAACCCAGAAAAACATATTGCCGTTGGCTTGGAAGTTAACGCAAACCACCTTCGGCCCGTAAGTTCTGGCCATGTTACCGGAATTTGCAAACCTTTGCACATTGGTGGCAAAACACATATCTGGGAAATAAAAATTTATAATGATAAAGGCAAAATGAGTTGCGTTAGCAGACTTACGGTTGCAATTTTACCAAAACCTTTGTGAGTCGGAAAAGTCTTGAATACCGTAATTCCGAAGATTTAGAATCAAAAAGCCCAAGAGCTATTAACTCCCGGACTTTCTGTTTTTACTGACTTACCCCTGCTTATCCAACCATTTTTTCTCGATGATGTAAGAGATAATTAGGCCAAATCCGCCGAAGATACCGATGCAGCCGAAATACATTGCTACCGCCTGACCGCGTTCGCCAGAATTCATATCGGCGCCAAAAATGCCTCTTACGGCAAATAAAGCTACGATTAACCCCAAACCTAGGCCAACTAATAATAATCCAAATTTTAGGCTTAAAAATGGTTGTGGTGTACTCTTACGAACGCCAGGATCTATGCCTCGTTCTATCATTGCCATTTTCTCTTTGTTAGAGAAATATCTAATTCCGAATATCATTGCAAACGTGCAAATGAAAAATGTGATGGGTACTAATATGCCGCTCATGATCTTATGTTTTTATGTAAATACTTTCTGTTTATTTGAACCGTGTTCTGCATACTTTGACAACAGCAAAAAAAATTAGGTTACAGGCTGGTACAAAAATTTTTACAATCAGCTATATTTAGCAAAAAATAGAGCAAATGCAATGTTAGCCGATAAAATAAATGCCATTTATAAATTGCAAAGCGATGAACTTAACTTGTTGCTTAACGCCGCGGAGCGATTGGATTTTCCGAAAAATCATTTGCTTATTACAACAGAACGAGTAGAAAAATATATCTATATCATAGAAAAAGGGATTGCAAGGGCTTACTCTAATACCGAAAAGCAACAACTTACTTTTTGGTTTGGCTTGGAGGGCGATGTTGTGTTTTCTTTTAACAGTTACATTAACGAAAAACCCGGATATGAGAACATAGAGCTGTTAGAAGACAGCACACTCTGGCGGTTCTCTCATAAAGTATTACAAGATTTGTACACCAAACACGTTGGCTTAGCAAATTGGGGTAGGAAATTGGCAGAATTGGAGCTTGTAAAAACAGAAGAACGTTATGTAAACCAAATGTTTAAAACGGCAACCGAACGCTACGAAGATTTGATGAAAACTTCGCCAAGTTTATTAAACAGCGTACAACTAACTTATATTGCCTCTTACTTGGGTGTTACGCCAGTTACGCTAAGCAGAATTAGAGCAGAAATAAAGTGATTTCTTAACATTTGTAAAGTGTGGTTTCTGGCACTTGCCCCATCTTTGCAAAAAAATAAAAATCATGAGCTGGATTTACCTAATTATTGCCGGTTGCTTAGAAATTGGCTTTACCACCTGTTTAAAACTATCACACAATTTTACCAACCTAAAATGGGGAGCCGGATTTTTGGTTTGCGCAGTTTTAAGTTTCGTGTTTTTGAATAAAGCTACTACAGTTTTACCGCTGGGCACAGCTTACGCCGTTTGGACTGGCATTGGAGCCGTTGGAACTGTTTTGGTTGGCATTATATTTTTTAAAGAGCCCTTTAGTTTCTGGCGGATGTTTTTTATAACCACTTTAATCCTTTCTATTTTGGGGTTGAAGTTTATGGCAGAAGGAAAAGGATAACTTTGAACGCAAAGCTAATTGGCGTATTGCAACTTAACATAGTTGTACAGAATTTTGTAATATAAACCTGATAGTAGTGGGCATCCCGATTAATCGGGATAAAACGGATAGCAGGACTTGCCTATCATTTTTGCATGCCATTGCTTTTCTAAAAAATGATTGTCCTAAATTCTTTGCTTAATTTGGTGTAACCTTGTGTTAATACTTGTTGTCTTACCTCTATAAATGCAGCAACAGCACACAGACTTGGATCTAATTACGGCAGTACTTGCCGGCGAAACCGCTAACTATGCAGAGCTGGTAAAACGGCACCAGCGTTTTGTGTTTACACTTGCCATGCGTTTTGCAAAAAACCGAGAAGACGCAGAAGAAATTGCCCAAGATTGTTTTGTGAAGGCGTATAGGGCCTTAGGCACTTTTAAGCAGACCTCTAAATTTAGTACTTGGCTATATAGTATCGTATATACTACTTCAATGACGTTTTTGCGTAAGAAGAGGCTAGATACGCAATCGATAAATGACGATGAGCATGTATTGCAAATTGCAAATGCTGGCACAGGATTCGACGCCAATATTTACGAAAAAAAAGCAGGTTACGTTTATTTAAACCAAGCCATAGACTTGCTTTTACCAGACGACGCGGCTATTATAACCCTATTTTATAAAGGAGAGCAAAGTTTAGAAGAGATTGGAGAAACGTTAAACATGGAACCCAATACGGTAAAAGTAAAACTGCATAGAGCCAGAACACGTTTAAAAGAAAAATTACAATATTTGTTAAAGGATGAAGTTAAGGAACTGATATGAAAACAATAGAAGAACAACTTTGGGACTATATTGATGGCATTTCTACCGCCGAAGAAAAAGCTGTTATTGATGCTAACTTAGCAACAGATTTAAAATGGAAAGAAATTTATCAGGAACTATTGGCGGTTAACGCACAGCTTAACACCCTGGATTTTGAAGAACCATCTATGTCTTTTACCCGTAATGTAATGGATAAGGTTAATTTGGAGCTTAAGCCTGTTGCGCTAAAAACCAAAGTTGATAATAGAATTATTTATACCATCGCTGGATTTTTCTTAGCATCTATTTTAGGTATTTTCGCTTATGCCATTTACGTTAGCTATGCTAGTTTTACGCTAGACACATCGAAATTTAACTTCTCTTTTGACACCGGAAAATTGTTTAGTCCGCTAGCTTTACAGGCATTTATTTTTGTTGATGTAGTTTTGCTATTACTTTACCTAGATAGCTTTTTAAGAAAAGGAAAACATCAACTACAAAAAAAGGGAGCTTAAAAACTCCCCTCATATATTTTAGTATAGTTAACTCTATTTAATTAAGATCGGCAACATTACTTGGGTAGCATCCCAAGCCATTACTAAGTTCGTACCGCCTACCAAATCAGTAAACGTCATAGAGAAATTTTCTATTGGTTTATCTAATTTACTTACAGAAACGTCTACCCTAACCACATCTTTGGCTTGATCGTAACTAAAAGCGCCCCATTTATCGGTTTGTTTATTTACAATAATGGTCCATTTGTCTTTATTAGGAATAGCAAAAAGCGAGTAAGTACCTGCTTTTATTTTTTTGTTGCCAATGGTAACTGTTTTATAGAATGAAATTTCTGTATTTTCGTTAGCACCTAACCTCCAAACTTTGTTAAACTGCTCTAAAACGCCAAAAACTTCTCTTCCCTTTTTTGCAGGGCGAGAATAGATAACTTTTATAACCGGTGTAGAGTTATCTTTTGCTTTAACTACATTTAAAGGATAATATAGTGCATCCATAGGGCTTGCATCTACATTAGCAAATTTTACCGCAGCATTTTGGGCTTTAGCCCCCAGCACAAACAGCGCTAGCAGTAAGCATAAACCTAAATTTTTCATAAAGATGTTTTAGAAGATTAGTATTGGCGACCTTTTACGATGTTATGTAGGAACAAAGCGCCCATAATAAAGCCAACGATACCGCCTAAAAGAACATAACCAAAACTAGGCGTAACAGCTACAACTGCTAACATACCAGCAATCATACCGATTACATACCAAACCCAATCAAAACTGTTTTTATTTTCTGTGCTCATCTTTTTTACAATTTGTGCCCAAAGGTAAATATTTATTTTAAAAACCGTTAAGCTATTAATGCCCGTTTTGCAACAATTCGTTGATTTTAACCAAGTCGTAGCCTGCATTTTTTAAAAACTTTATCAATTCTGGCAACTTATTGTAAAACTTATCTTTCCTTCTTTTATCGGTGCCAATATGTAATAAGAGTATAAAACCGTTTAAGCCATCGGGCGATGTTTTTTGGAACGTGGTGATTGAACTATAAATTTCATCGCTTGATTTATAGCTTTTTCCCATCTCTGGATAAGTATAATCTGCATTTGACCGTGTTCCAGCGCTAAAATTGACGAGTTTTAAACCCATATCATTGGTCCAATCTGCAATTTGTTGATTATACCATTCGTAAGGTGGCAGAAAATAAGTTGCATCACTTTTCTTTATACCAAATTTCCGCATTGCGATATAATTCTGGCTTAGGTCTGTTTTAAACTGGTTTTCGGTTATCAAAAGCGAATCTCTGTTTTTCCAATCGTTGTACAGTAGATGACTGTTAGAATGAGCACCCAAATAGTTCCCGTTCGCTTTAAGCATTTTTATCAAACTATTAAATTTGGGTTGAGCGTAAAATCTTCCCGTCAGGAAAAATGATGCTTTTACATTTTCTCTCTTTAGGGTTTTTCCAATAAAATCTCCGCCATCTGCAAATTCATCGCCAGTAAAAACAAGCGCAATTTTCTTTTTTGTTTTATCACCTCTGGTTATTGCCCCTAGCTCTACCGTATTTTTTTGACGTTTTGTTTTCGTTCTGCTATCATAAGCTGCCAGAAGATAAACTAAAGATGCCGTTCCGTCCATAGTCGGCTCGTTAGTACTGTAGTCTCCATAGTCATCGTGATAAACAGCCAAATCGCTTTGAAAATCTGCATAGCTATCTGGTTTAGTAAGTTGTATTCCTATCAGATTCTTGTAAATACTAGTATAAACCGGTCCGTCAACCAAACCACCATCAATAGGATACTGCTTTAAATGTGTAAAGGCAGAATGAGGATCCGTAGGGGTATCGCCCCAGTTTGGCAAGCCGTAAACCATACTTGTACCCCAGGGATTACAACCAAAAAGCCAATCGAAATTTGCTTGTTCAAGTTCGGTGAAACCAGCATCGCCACTTAACTCTTTATACCACATACATTGTTGGGCAAATGCAACGGTTAAATTGTTGCTGCACCAAATAAAAGGTACGCCTCTGTAAAATGCATTTTGTTTTGCTCTAGCCCAAACTTGCTCAATACCTTGTTTGTAAAAATCAATAAGTTGTGCTTTCGTATTTCCGCTGGTTTGTTTTGCCAACTCGTAATGGCCAATATTTACAAAAGGGTAGTATTGATAATGATTAGCGGTGTCTTTTGTAAGCCAAGGTGTAATTGGTTCTTGTTTGGCATAATAAAAAGCAGAATCTAAGGCGGTTTGCCTAGGTTTTTTAGTAGCGTTTAAGTCATCGATTGTTGGGCTGAATGTTAGGTTAGCCAAAGCTAATTCCATGTCATCAACCCAATTATCCTCTGCATAAATGTAGGGCGATTTTACAGATGCGGTTTGCGTAACACCTTTCTTTAGTAAAGTATATTTGTAGGCAGACTGAGATTTTTCAAATAACTTTTCGGCATAATTTTCATTTACGCCTTTAAATAAAGTGCTACCTAACGCAAAAGCACTTGCAAATTTTGCAGCCGTAGAACTTGTGCCTTTGGTATTATTCATAAACTTACCTCGTTGCTGTGGCTCGCCAGAAATGTAATATAGTGGTCGTTCAAATCCTTTCCCGTATTGGTTATCTTCTTTAGGGATTCGCATGGAACTGTGGTCCCGATCATCGGCAATTTGGTTAAACATAATATTATCTTTCGGATGCATTTTCAACAGCCAATCCAATCCCCATTTCGCTTCGTCTAAAACATCGGCCATGCCATTTTTGCCTTCTAAACCGTTTGCTTGTTTTGTATCTGCAAAAACTTGTGGAAAATCTCGGTAGGCCATTAACAAATGGTAGGTTGCATTAGCCGATGTAGTAGAATATTGCAAATAGTCACTCGCATCATGCCATCCGCCAGCTGCATCAAAAAAAGTACTGTCTTTAATTCCAGCCTTCTCGCCATACAAAACAAAACCATCGTGGGTATGGCAACTGTCTTGCAAAAAAGGATTAAAGCCACTCCTTTGCTGCCGCATATAGCGCAGGGCGAAGTCTGCTGTATTTCGGTAAACATCATCTGCTATTATGATTTCTGGAGATCTTATTTCCGCTATGCGAATAAAATACTTACCAGGTGTTTTAAATGCCGAAAAATTTAACCTTGCCGTTGCATTAAATGGTCCATAAGCGCCATAGGTTTGGATTTTGGTAGAGGAGAATACCACTTTGCCCGTTTGCATGTTAACAAGCTCAAACTTTTTAGGAAGAGTATTGGTTTTACTGGCCCAAATTGCCACTTTGCTTGCTTCTGGTTGATAGCCTAATAGGTTTATCCTTACCCAGCTGTTACTTGGATTTACTGCTGTTTTAGGTAAAAAAGAGCTGAAAATAAGGATTAACAAACAGGCTTTAAAAATGGTTAGCTTTTTCATCAAGAATTTGGTTAATAGTTGATGAATAAATATACACAATGTATTTTTGCTAGTATACAACAGGAAGCATTACAAATACTTAGATTGTTAAGGTTGCTAGTTTGGTCTGATTTGTTCTCCTTCTCCAATTGGCTCGGCATAATCAGTACCTAAAACTGCATTACTAATTTGGGTGCCATTAACTATTGCCCATAACCAAATTGGTGCCTCGTTCCTTAGCATATCTACAATTTGAACCATCATAGACTGGCGGAAATACAATACCGGATGACCACTTTCAAACCTATGCGGCGTTAATTTAGGTTTATTGGATGGTTCAAAATATATTCTGCCAGCTAACTTATTTCCATTGTATAAAAAAATTGTGGTAAAGTGCGGATAAACAGCATTTATCCCATAATAATACCGAGTGATATTCTGATTGTAATTCATGACTTTAGGTTTTAAATTGGTAAATCAATTTTCTTTCAAGTTGTAAAATATGTAAGGATATTTTCTGCGAGACCAATAGCACAAAATATTGCGTTGCATTGGTAAAAATGAATTGGTTTTTTCGCACCAGAACCTCTGTTTCTTAGCTAAACTTAAGCGCCTTTTAGCATGTATTTTGTGAGATTGAGCAAGCACGCCTGTTTATTGAGTGAAGTGGGCTTATGGGTTAGTGAGTTTTGACTACTTATTAATTATTATATGTTAAATTTATATAGCCGAAAAACTAACTTCTATCCTGATGAGAATAACGCTTAAAACAATTGTAGTAACCACAATTATATTGTTTGCCACCTTGGTAACGAACTGTACGCTTGCACAAAATAGGCAAATCGATTCGCTTAACAATTTGCTAAACTTGCATTCGAATAAAGATGAAAAGAGGGCATCCATTTTATATGATTTAGCCGTTTCAAAGATGAGAATTGATATAAACAAATCCTTTGAGCACATCGACGAAATCATTTCATTTCAGGATAAAATTGCAAAGAAAAAGCTTGTTGCAAATACGTACAGGGTTAAAGCAATACTGCAATATTTTACTTCAAAATTTCCTGAAGCATTAGAATCATTAAATAATGCGTTAAAAATAGATAACGCACTAAAGGATAACTCTGGAATTGGAAAAGATTTATCAACGATGGGCTTAGTCTATATGGCGCAATCTAAATTTCCCGAGGCTTTAAGGTGTTATTTAGTAGCCTTAACTAAATTCGATGCTAAAAAAGATGAACTTGATATAGCCGCCACTAATTCAAACATTGGTACGATATACAACGAAATGGGCAATCTTAGCCAAGCTATGGAGAACTATCAAAAGTCTTACGTGATACACAAAAAGCACAAAAATTATATCAACCAAGTTAATACCCTAACTAATATGGCATCGATCTTTTATAAAAAGAAAGACTTAAATGAAGCCATTAAATATAGTAAGCTGTCTCTAAAATTAGCAGATTCAATTGCAGACTTGGGAGCGATTGCCCGAGAAAGCGGTAATTTATCAGGTTACTATTCCCATCAAATGCAACCAGATTTGGCATTAACCTATGGTTTAAAAGCTACAGAGATAAACAAAAAGTTAAAAAACAAAAGAAGTCTCGCTTATAATTATGTAAACGTGTCATCAGCCTATTATAAAAAGGAAGATTACAAACAATCTAAAATATACGGGCTGATGGCCTATAACATTGGAAAGGAACTGAACATTACAGAAATAACGAGAGACGCTAGTTTAGGTCTAAGCGAAGTTTATGAGGCAGTAAAAATGCCAGACAGTGCGCTCTTCTACCATAAGGCGTTTTACAAATTTGCAGATAGCATAGGGAGTGATAAAAAGAAAACTGAGATTACCAGGATGGGTATACAATATGATTTTGACAAAAAAGAACTCTCCTATCAACAAAAACAATCACTAGCCGATGCGCAGCTGAAGCAACAGTCGTTACAACTTGCTTTAAACAACGCCGAACTACAAAAAACAATTCAACTTAGAGATTTGCAAAGAATTTCGTTAGAGAATGAAAAGCTGATAAATCAAGAAAAAGAAAAGCAACTTATCATTGCTAAAAACAAAGAAAAACTACAAGCTAACAGGGTTAACGCACTTTCTCAAGCGCAAAAACTAAATAAACTGGAGTTAAAGCAGCTTTGGCTTTATGGTGCATTAGCCATTCTTGTTTTAGCGTCGGTTATTGTTTATTTAATTAATTTATATAGAATTAGGCAACTGCGATTTAAAAACACCTTGCAAAAACAAGAAGCATTACAAAATGAGCTTCTGTTAAAGCACCAGTTTCAACTTACCGAAAGCGAATTAAAAGCAATTCGGTCGCAAATGAATCCTCATTTTATCTTTAACGTACTTAATTCTATAGAAAGTTATGTAATGGATAACGATAAAAGAACAGCATCTAGGCTTATACAAAAGTTTGCTTCCTTAACACGATTGATACTCGAAAATTCTACCAAAAGTTTAGTTAGCGCCGACAGAGAATGGAAAGCACTAAAACTTTATACAGAATTGGAAGCTATGCGTTACAACGATTCTTTTACATTTAATTTTTATGCCGACGAGGATTTGCAGTTGAACACGCTTTTGTTGCCTCCAATGCTGGTACAGCCCCTAATTGAAAATGCAATCTTGCATGGTTTAATAGGTAGCAGAAAGCCTGATTCGCATTTAGAGGTTAGGTTAAAAAAGCACGATAATGGAATTAACATTACCGTAGAAGATAATGGAACAGGGATAGTTAATGAACCAAAGGCTAATATCAAATTTGGGATTAAGGAAAAATCAATGGGATTGGCCTCCATAAAAGAACGCATTGCGGTTATTAATGCGCAGAAAAACGAAAATGTTGCCAGCTTTAAAATAACATCAAAACCTGAAACTGGAACAATCGCTTCAATTTTTCTTCCCTATTTTGAAAGTGCTGTGGCCTAGTAAATCAAATTGTTTTTACAACATTAATCAATTAGATTCTACACTCTTAAAACGCTATTATCATCCTTTTGTAAACAGAGACAAATTAGTTTTGAAATTAATCAATCGATTGATTAATTTTGCGTCGTCAAAAACAACTATGGAAAAAACTGATAAAAAGACCGATATACTGAATGCTGCGACGATGCTGTTTTCAGAATTAGGCTTCGAAGGTACTTCTACCCGTCAAATAGCAAAAGAAGCTGGTGCCAATATGGCTATGATTAATTATTATTTCGGCAGTAAAGAAGGTGTTTTTCTTCAAATTATGGAAGATAAAATCGCTGGGTTTAAATCTCAGTTAGACTTAATTAATGAAGAAAAGATTTCTGCAAAAGAGAAATTGCTTAAAGTAGTTGATCGCTATGCTACCCGTATTTTATCCAACGTTAGCTTTCATAAAATGATGCACAGGGAGTTTTCCCTAACTCAGCGTCCGGAGGTATTTAATCAAATTAAAGAAGCGATGACCAAGAATAGATTGGTTATTGAGAATATTATCGAAAAAGGTATTGCCGAAGGAGTTTTTAGACAAGTTGATGTTAGACTGAGCATTTTAACCATAATGGGAACTATTAGCATGGTTGCACACTCGCCATTTAAAGCTACAGACGACATCGATATTAATGATGAAAAACAAAAAGAGGTTTTAAGGAAAAGGTTAGTAACACACCTGCAAGACCTTATTATAACGCATTTAACAGCACCAAAAAATGATCACCAATAAATTAAAAATCGGCTTTGCCTTTTTATTGCTCCCTGCAATTTTAAGTGCGCAAACTACTAAACAGCTAGGTTTGCAAGAAGCTATAGATTTAGGAGTAGCAAATAGCAAGAACTTAAAACTATCGCAAAGCAAAATAGACGAAGCAGTTGCCAGACTAGCCGTAGTTAAAGACAACGCCCTACCAAGTGCATCTGCCAGCTTTTTATACAACCACGCAGAAATTCCAACTAACACGCTATCTATTGGAGGTGGCAATCCCATTCATTTACCAAGCAGAGCTGATGCCTTTGTTGGTACAGCGGCAGTACAAGAAGTTTTGTATGCCGGTGGTAAATACAAATATGCACAAGCTTCTACTAAGCTATTAACCGATGTGGCCAGGTTAGATGCCGATAAAAATAAGGAGGAAATCAGCTATGCTGTAATTAATACCTATTACGCACTTTACAAAGTAATGCAAAGCAAAAAAGTTGTAGCACAAAACATAGCTTCGATAGAAAGCCAGTTAAAACAAGCGCAACGTTTTTTCGACCAGGGAATAGTTACCAAAAATGATGTATTGCGATTTCAATTGCAAAAAGCCAATGTTTCGCTAACCGATTTGGAAATAGAAAACAACAGAAAAATCATCAACTACAATCTTGATATTCTTTTAGGATTACCTGAAGATACAAACATTGAACTTGCCGAAACTGAATTGCCAATTAAAAATATTGAGCCTTTATCATCTTACCTAAATCTTGCCTTGGCAAACAGACAAGAATTGCAGCAGTTAGACTTGCAAACAAAAGTGGCGGATTATAATATTAAAAGCGTTAAAGCTAACGTAAAACCTACGGTTGGTTTAGGGGCAAACTTATACTACATCAATCCAAGTGGAAATTTCTTCCCTGCTGCAGAACAATACATTATGCCGATAACAGTCGGCGCAACGGTTTCTTGGAACGTAGCTTCGTTATGGAATAATAAAAACAAAGTTGCAGAAGCCAAAATTCAGCAACATGAAATCGGCTTGCAAAAAGACATCTTATCAGACCGAGTTAAAACAGAGTTGAATAAAAACTATCAAGACTACAATTTAGCCGTGCAAAAGATTAATGTGTTAGAAACATCAATAGCACAAGCAACGGAAAACGATCGCCTTTTGGCTTCAAAATATAAAAACAATATTGCCTCTGTTACAGACAGAATTGATGCAGAAACTTTGCTTTATCAAGCAAAAATAAATTTAGAGTTAGCAAAAGCTGATGCAAGTTTAGCTTACTACACGCTACTAAAATCTACCGGGAAAATTACTCAATAAGAAAACCATAACAACATAAAATAATGACAACAGAAGCAAAAAAGAAGAATAAAATTCTTCCTATTATATTAATTGTACTGCTTATTGGCGGCTCAATTTTTGGCTACACCAAATACAACTATTATAGCAAACATGTAGATACCGATGATGCGCAGATTGATGGCGACATAAGCCCGGTTGTTGCACGAGTGGGTGGCTATGTGAAAGACATCAATTTTGAAGAAAATACCAAGGTAAACCAAGATCAGGTTTTGGTTACTTTAGACGATAGCGACTATAAAATCAAATTAGAGCAGGCAATGGCTTCGCAAACTGGCGCTAGCGCAGGCGTTGGGGTTTCGCAAGCGCAAATTACAGCAACTGCAGCAAATACCAGCACGGCAAAAGCAAATATAGAAGCAGCCAGGGTTAAGCTAAATTTAGCTCAAAAAGATTTTGATCGCTTTGCGAACTTGATTAAAGATGGTGCTATAACCCAACAAGCATTTGACCAGGCAAAAGCGCAAAAAGAAACCGCACAAGCTTCTTACACCGCAGCTGTAGACCAATATAATGCTGCAGTAAAACAGGTAGGTACCACAGAATCACAGTTGAGAGTTAGTAATTCTGGCGTAACGCAACGTCAGTCTGATGTTGATTTTGCTAAACTGCAACTATCTTACACCGCAATCAAGGCTCCTGCAACTGGAACTGTTTCTAAAAAGAATGTACAAAAAGGGCAATTGGTGCAAGCCGGACAATCGTTATTTGCCATTGTAAATGAAAACAGCTTATATGTAACGGCGAATTTTAAAGAAACGCAGTTAGAAAAACTTCGTCCGGGATTAAAAGTGAACATAGAAGTAGATGCTTACCCTGATGAAGCAATTGAAGGTGAGATTTACAATTTTGCACCTATTACTGGCGCAAAAAGCTCGTTACTGCCTCCTGATAATGCAACCGGAAATTTTGTAAAAGTTGTACAACGTGTGCCTGTTAAAATCAAAATCAAAAATCAAGAGAAAGCTATTTTAGAAAAATTACGCCCAGGAATGAGTGTAAAAGTTTCGGTTTCTATCTAAAAAAAACACAATGGCCGAAGTAGGTTTTAAAAAGTGGATTATTACGTTTACGGTTATCACGGCTTCATTACTGGAGCTAATCGATACCACAATTGTAAACGTTGCCATTCCGCAAATACAAGGTAATTTAGGTGCTACTTTAGAAGATGTAGCCTGGTTATCTACTGGTTACGCTGTAGCCAACGTTATTATATTGCCCATGTCGGGCTGGTTAGGGAGCCGTTTTGGAAGAAAGAACTATTTCCTAACTTCAATTATCATTTTTACCATCGCTTCTTTTTTGTGTGGTAATGCTGTTTCGTTAGAAGAGCTAATCTTATTTAGGATTTTACAAGGTTTAGCTGGCGGAGGTTTAATTTCTACCGCACAATCTATCCTTTTAGAAACTTGGCCACGAGAAGATGTTGGTATAGCAACTGCATTATTTGGTTTGGGTGCGGTTGTTGGGCCAACAGTAGGACCAACAATTGGTGGCTATATTTTAGAAATTACAGATTGGCCTTGGATATTCTACGTAAACATTCCTGTCGGGATTTTAGCCGCATACTGTACCATTACTTTTATAAAAACAACCCCAAAAGACGGGCAAGGTAAGCCTGTAGATTGGTGGGGAATTTTATTGCTTGCCATTTCTATTGGGAGTTTACAAACGCTACTGGAAAAAGGCGAAAGCGAAGATTGGTTTGCTACCCCTTACATCGTTGCCTTAGGAGTAACCTCGCTTTTCGGATTGCTTTTATTTATTTGGCGAGAGTTAAGTACCAACCACCCTATCGTAAACTTCAAAATTATGCGCCACCGAAGTTTTTCCATCGGTATGGTAACTTCATTTATCTTAGGTTTCGGTTTATATGGCTCAGTTTTCGTGTTCCCCGTTTTTGCACAAAATTTATTGGGCTTTACGCCACTACAAACCGGCGAGCTTTTTATTGCAGGCGGTATTTGCACCATTGTAATGATGCCTTTTATAGGTATCATGCTTAAAAAAGGTGTACCAGCACAATTTATGGCAACTGGGGGCATGGCTTTGTTTTTTGTGTTCTGTTTTATGCTAAGTAAATCTACCCTAGCCTCCGGCACAGACGATTTCTTTTGGCCTCTGGTAATTAGAGGAATTGGTATGGCTTTACTTTTTGTACCGCTAACAACGTTGGCCATGCAAGATTTAAAAGGCATTGAAATTGGCCAAGGTTCTGGTTTAAATAATATGATGCGCCAATTGGGCGGTTCATTTGGCATCGCAGCCCTAACAACTTTAATTCACACTCGCCAAGGTTTTCACCGTAACAATCTTCTAACTAACGTTAACGAATATAACCCCGCATTTACCGAAAGGCTAAATGGCTTTATCCATAACTTTATGGCTAAAGGCGCTAGTTATTTAGATGCCAAACTTATGGCTATGAAAGCTATCGAAGGTTCTATTATAAAACAAAGCATGTTGCTTACTTACAGCGACGCCTATTGGGTAGCTGGTATGGTGCTTTTATGTTCTATCCCTTTGCTGTACCTGCAAAAGTTTAAAAAGAATGTAAATATTCCGGTAGATGCCCACTAAAAAAACAGCCACGATTAAAACCGTGGCTGTTTTTTTCCCAAAAAATTAACAATTTTACAAAGCCACTCTTACATTTAACTTTGCGATACTTTTAAAAGATTTGTTTAACCTTTAATAAGATACAAGGTAAGGTTAATTTAGAAAAATTCAAAACTTTTAAATTCAAAATATTATTGCCGTGCATAAATTTTGCGGGTAAGATTCATTTTTCTTACCTTATGGGCATGCAAGCACTTCATCCAACCACGCAGAGAGAACTCATCTTTAATAACGAGGTAATAGCTCGTTTTGAGCTCTATAACAGTTTATTTCTAACGCTTCCATTCTATAAAATTAAGGATACCGGAACGTTATTGCCTTTATTTATAAAGAGTTGCGAAGATGGCGTAAAGAATAGCCAAACACCTGCACTACTAATAGAAAGCTTTTTTGCAAAATATGCGCAAGACAACGATGAACAAGGAATAATTGATTTATTATTTAGATTTATACAGTATATAGAGCGTCAAGTTGTGCTTTTTGATGCAGTTGAGGATGCCTCTTTTAACAAGCTAAATGTTACAGACGAGCAAAGTTCGCTTAGGGCATTGTTTCTCAAAGCCAACGACGACAAAAAATTGCATCAAAAAGTTGATCAATTAGTTGAAGATTTTTCTTTAAGATTAGTTTTAACAGCACATCCAACGCAGTTTTATCCTGGTAGCGCTTTAGCTATTATAAATGATTTAACCCTAGCAATAAAAAACAACGATATTACCACCATAAACCAGTTGTTGCAACAATTGGGCAAAACACCGTTTTTTAATAAAAAATCGCCAACACCTGTTGATGAAGCTTTTAACTTGGCTTGGTACCTAGAAAACGTATTTTATTTCGCCGCCGCAAATATACAATCGGGTTTAAACCAATTGTTAAGCGAATACAACATCGATCCTAAAAAAATTATTGAATTAGGTTTTTGGCCAGGGGGCGATAGAGATGGAAACCCGAATGTACATGCAGAAACTACATTGCAAGTTTCAAAAATGTTGCGCCAAATTTTGTTTAGGTGTTACTATCGTGATTTTAGGAATATAAAAAGACGTATTACCTTTCGTGGTGTAGAAGATAGTATTATCGCCTTGCAAGATGTGCTTTATAAAAACGCTTTTGATACCAATATCGAGCCAAGAGATATTTCTGGTTTTATACTGGAAAAACTAAGTGAAATTGAACAAATCTTAAACCAAGACCATGATGGTTTATTTGTGAACCTGGTAAACGATTTAACAAGAAAAGTTGAGCTTTACAGAAGTCATTTTGCTTCTTTGGATATTAGACAAGACAGCAGAATTTTAAGAGATGTGCACGCTTATTGTCGTAAACAAAAACCAATAAACTCGCTTTACACAGAAGATTATGATAGTTTTACTGAGGAAGAAAAACTTAAAACGATCTCCTTCAGAAATGCCAAAATCAGTTATACTGACGAGCAGGATGATTTAGTGAAAGATACGTTGCAAACCATTAGCCAAATAAAGGAAATGCAGCAAAGTAATGGCGAAATGGCCTGCCACCGCTTCATTATCAGTAATTGCCAACAAGCAAGCGATATCCTTCAGTTGATAGAGTTATTTTTATGGAACGGTTGGGAAGCAGACGAACTTACAATTGATTTCGTGCCACTTTTTGAAACGGTAAATGATTTATCCGGCGCAGCCGAAATAATGAAAAAACTATATACCCATCCGTTTTACAAAAAACATTTGGCAAGTCGTGGCAACAAACAAGACATTATGCTAGGCTTTTCTGACAGCACTAAAGACGGTGGTTATTTAATGGCAAACTGGTCTATATTTAAAGCTAAAGTTGGCCTTACCGAAATGGCAGAACAGCATAACGTCAAATTAGCATTTTTTGATGGCAGAGGCGGTCCTCCTTCTCGTGGTGGCGGTAAAACACACCGTTTTTATGCTTCAATGGGTAAAGAAATTGCCAACAAAAATATCCAGTTAACTATACAAGGTCAAACCATTAGTTCGCAATATGGCTCTGTAGACAGTGCGGCTTTTAACATAGAGCAATTAATTAACGCGGGTATTTCATCTGGTGTTAAAGAAAAGCACAATGTACTTTTAGATAAGGCAAATTTCGACACATTAGAAATTATGGCAAAGGACAGTTACGATGCGTTTTTGGCCTTACGTAAGCATGATTTGTTTTTATCTTACTTGGAAACCTTATCGCCATTAAGTTTACTTTCTAAAATTACAATTAGCAGCAGACCGGTTAAAAGAAATTCGGGCGAAGCCTTAAAATTAGAAGACTTAAGGGCAATTAGTTTTGTGACCTCTTGGAGTCAATTAAAACAAAATATTCCGGGCTTTTATGGCGTTGGCACAGCCTTAAAAAACCAAGAAGATGCAGGTAATTGGGAGCAAGTGGTGAAAACCTACCAAGAGTCGGGTTATTTTAAAACGATAATTGATAACTGTATGATGTCTATGAGCAAATCTGATTTTTCAATTACCGCTTATTTGGCAGAGGACAAAAAATTTGGAGAATTCTGGAAAGTGTTGCACAACGAATTTGAGCTTTCTAAGGCAATGTTATTAAAGTTAGCTAATCACCAAAGCTTAATGGAGAATTATCCTGTAGAGAAGCGCTCTATTGCCGTGAGAGAGAAAATTATATTGCCTTTGGTTTTAATACAGCATTACGCCTTAGAAAAATTGCAACATGAATTATCTGACGAAAAACGCCAGGCTTACGAAAAATTAGCTATTCGTACGGTTTATGGTATTGTAAATGCTGGTAGAAACTTAGCCTAAAATTTACGTTTTGTAACAACCTAACAAACTGACTGTCTCAACATTAGTAAAAACTTATTAATTATGAAAAAGTTAAAATTTACAGTTGCTTGCGTGTTATTTGCAACCGGGTTATCAAGTTTTATTTACTGGTTTAGCATTACCGCTAAAGACATTAGTTTTGAAGCTATGCAGGCAGAATACAGTAGCGCTTTTCCTTCGTTTCTACAAAATAGCATTTTGCAATCTCTAGTAGTTACTGCTATTTTGGTAACGGCTGCTGTACTGTTTATTCAAAGTAGATCTCAAAAAGGTTTTAAAATTCCGGCAACCTCTGGAATGGTTTTAAGTTTCCTGTTCGCGTTTTGGCAAATTTTTTCGTTAATGTAATTTTCAATGGAACTAAACTGGGCGTTAAGACCTTTTGAAGAGCTTACTACCGAAGAACTTTATAACATACTACAGTTAAGATCTGAAGTTTTTGTTGTGGAACAAAACTGCGTTTATCAAGATGTAGACGGAAAGGATTTAAAATCGACACATTTAATGGCTTGGGATGGCAAAAACTTAGCGGCTTATACTAGGCTAGTTCCGGCAGGCATTTCTTTTGCTGAAGCAAGCATTGGAAGAGTAATTACTTCGCCACGCTACAGAGGGTTAGGAATTGGTGTAACGCTAATGGAAAAAAGCATTGCGTATACTTTAAACATTTATAACACAAATAAAATTAGAATTGGGGCTCAACTTTACCTTAAAAAATTCTACGAAAATTTGGGTTTTATAGCCGAAGGCGAAGAGTTTTTAGAAGACGGGATTCCGCATATTGAGATGGTATTAGTCGAAAAAAAACGATAACATAATCGTCATCGCGAGGCACGAAGCAATCTTTCTCGCAATAGAGATTGCTTCGCTTTGCTCGCAATGACGAACGCACTAACCAAAAAAATCCCCGAAAAAAGAGGATTTTTTTTATCTCAAATTTCAGCCGGAAATACAGCTACTTCGCGTATTTGTAGCAAACCTGTTTTCCGTTCTCTGTATAACAATAGGGGTGTGTTGCTGATGGCGAGGATGTCGTTTCCGGTCCAGCCTCTACCACTGGATCGGGTTCGCAGGCGTAAAAACATATTGCCAAAATAGCTATACCTAAGAGTTTAATCTTTTTCATCATATCTGTTTTATTTATCGCTAATTAGATTTTAAATCATTCGATAATCAAATATGAGCTGTTTTCTACATAAAAAAAATACCTAATTTTTAGTATTTTCAAACTTATACTTCTATTAATCTTAAAACAAAAAATCCCCGAAATCGGGGATTTTTTATTATTCCTAAGTTGCCGAATTATCTATCAATCGAACCCATAACTTTCTGTCCGAATGCATTTAACGCATCCTTTTCCGCAGTTCCTTCTTTTACCATTTGGTGAACTTCTAAGGCTCCGCAAATATTGGTAATCAATTCTCCTGCAACGTCAACTTCGCTTTCGTTTACGCCTCTAAACTCGCAGAAAGCTTCCAAAACTTCTAAGGTTGCTTCTAATTGCTCAGGCGTGGTGGTTTGAAAAAACTGTCTGATTACTGGAATCTTCATGGCTATTTAATTTTGGTGAACAACGCCGTTAAACCTTCAACCTTGTTTGTTTGCACCTGATCAACTAAAGATCCACCTTCAAAAGCAGCAAAAGTTGGTAAATTATCAACGTTTGCAAACTTTCTAGAATTAGGATATTTCTCCGCATCTACAATTAAAAAAGCTACATCTTCGTTTTCAGCAGCCATTTTTTTAAACTTAGGCTTCATAATTCTGCAGTTACCACACCACGAAGCCGCATATTGCACCATTACTTTACTGTTATCAGTAAGGTGTTGTTGCAAGTTATCTTCAGTTAATTCTAAAAACATAATTTTAATTTAAATTAGTTTGCGCTTAAATACTCAGCAACACCAGTTCTGTTTGCGTTCATCGCTTCTTTTCCTTCTTCCCAGTTCGCCGGGCAAACCTCGCCATGTTTTTGTACGTGAGCATAGGCATCAATTAAACGCAAATATTCTTTCACGTTTCTACCTACAGGCATATCGTTTACACTTTCGTGGAAAACCTTACCTGTTTCATCAATTAAGTAAGTAGCTCTGAAAGAAACATTAGAACCTGTAAAAGATTCGTTTCCTTCTTCATCGTACTGTACTTCTTGATCTAAAATATCTAAAATGCCAGATAAGTGTCTGTGCGTATCTGCCAAAAGCGGATAAGTTACGCCTTCGATACCACCGTTATCTTTTGCTGTGTTTAACCATGCAAAGTGTACTTCGTTTGTATCGCAAGATGCGCCTATAACAATTGTATTTCTTTTCTCAAAATCAGGTAATGCTGCTTGGAAAGCGTGTAATTCTGTTGGGCAAACAAAAGTAAAATCTTTTGGGTACCAGAATAATAAAACCTTTTTTTGTTTGTTTACTGCTTCTTCAAATACATTGATTTTCAAGTCATCGCCCATTTCAGACATCGCATCAATGCTAACGTTAGGGAACTTTTTGCCTACTATTGCCATAATTTTATTGTTTTTTAATGGCGCAAAGATACGGCTAATTGACCTCAAAAACAATCCAGACAAACTTATCTTGCATACTTAATATTGATAGCCCTATAGACAACACCTATATCATTAAAAAAATAATTAGTTTTTGTCTATTGATATTTTTTTCTGAAAATTAGCGCTAATGCTACTGGCCAGTTAGCCCCCCCATGCGCTTCAATCTTTTTGCCCTTCGACTACGCTCGGGATGACAAAAAGGATTTCCGCTACTGTCGGGTTTAGATTTAACGGCAATGCTCCTGGTTTATAATTTATCAAATGCAAAAAAAAGCCCACAAATGTTGTAAAAATATTTGTGGGCTTTTAAATATCAGCTTTGCAAATTTACTTCTTCAACGTTGTTTCAAAAAGTTTAAAAATACGCTTGTATTCATCTGTCCAACTGCTTGGTTCTACAAAGCCGTGGTCCTCTACCGGATATACCGCTAACTCCCAATTATCCTTTCCTAATTCTATAAAACGTTGCGATAGCCTAACAATATCCTGAAAATGAACATTTACGTCTACCATACCATGCAACATTACCAAATTACCTTTTAACTTATCTGCATGGTAAATTGGCGAACTACGTTGATAAGCCAAAGGATCATTATAAGGCTCATTTAAAATGTTTGAAGTATACCCATGGTTGTAATGCGCCCAATCTGTAACCGAGCGTAAAGCAGCTCCAGAGGCAAAAACTTCTGGCTCCTTAAATAATCCCATCAACGTAATAAACCCGCCGTAAGACCCGCCGTAAAGCCCAACATTTTTAGGGTTAACGCCATACTTGTCTACCAACATTTTAACACCATCAACCTGATCGGTTAAATCTTTTCCGCCCATATTTCGGTAAATTCCAGTTCGGTGATCTCTACCGTAACCAGAGCTCGCTGTATAATCTATATCAATAACGGTGTAACCATTATCCGCTAGCATATTGTTAAACATGTATTCCCTAAAATATTGGCTCCACCAGAAATGGATATTCTGCAGATAGCCCGCACCATGTACAAAAACTACTGCCGGCTTGCTCGGATGCGGATTTGTTGCAGGATAAACTCTTGCATAAACATCGGCTCCGTATCTATTTTTAAAAGAAACCAAATCCGGTTGGCGCCATTTGTAACTATCAAACTCTTTAGTAGTAGACTTAGTTACTTGTACTGCCTTGGCCCCTGGTTTATTTGGCTGCAAATACAACTCCCAAGGTTTATCCATGTAAGAGTAATTAATAGCCAACCATTTCTCGTCTGGTGATAGGGTAATTTCGTTACCACCTTTCATAGAAGTAATTTGAACCAACTCGCCACCATTTACGCCAATTTTATAAAAGTGGGTAATACCCGGATGTTCTTTATTTCCAGAGATGTAAAATGTGGTTTTATCTTTTGAAAGTTGCACTCTCTGCACTTCCCATTTTCCAGAAGTTAATTGCTTTTTATCGCCTGTGGCAATGTTAAAGACATACAAATGCGAGTAACCCGTGGCTTCGCTTTGATAGTAAAAACGGTTGTTGTCTATCCATTGTATGCCACGGCCAACACCCGGACCCCCTATCCAAGCTTCGTCTCTTTGCCTATCTAAAATACTAACGTTTCCGGTTTTTGCATCCAATTTCAAAATCCAAAGGTCTTTGTTGTCTTGCGCACTTGCGGTAATAATCGCTGTAGTACCGTTCTCATTCCAAATTGGAGCACCAAAACCTACTTTCCTATCTTCGTTCTTTTTGGTGCGCTCCTCTAACTGCTTAGGATAATCCTTTACATAATCTGGCAAGTCTTTTATCCCAGGTATCTGGCTAGCTTTAACTACATAAACACTATCTTTTTCGCCATCTAAAATAAAGGTTTCAGAAGTGGTTAACATTTCGCCTACCTTCGTTCTGCCTGGAATATCCTCTGTATAACCAGATGCCGTTACGTAATTTGGTACAATGGTGTTGTGATTCGTTGTAACCGGAGTTATTAAACGGTAACTTACAAACTTGCCGTCTGGACTAACCACCAAGCTGGTTAAAAACTTATCCTCTAAATAAATTGGCTTTAAAACTTTTTGCGGGGCATCTGTTGTGGCTCCAAAACGTCTACCTCCACCTGCAAACCTGCCAGCACCTTGTTTATTCTGTTTTTTTATAATATCAAATAAATTTGTCTGATCTGTTCGTAGCCAATTATCCTGCTCGTTTTTAACAGGCGACATTCTTTGGGGAGCTTCTGAACCTGGACGCTTTCCTTTAACAAAATTGGTTAACTGCTTTAGTTCGTTAGATGCTAAACTAAATTGGTAAACGTTATCGCCACGCTGAAAAACAACATCGTTATTAAAAAGAAACTTAGCGCCGTTTTCTCGTTCTACGGTATTGGTTAGTCTCGTTTCTTTTTTAGTCTTAAAGTTGTAGAAATAAATATCACCACCTTTTTCATATAAACCTAAGGAACGATCCTTGTTATAAACATAATTTGTGCCTAAAGCCGTTTCTACGGCCTTATCATCAGCTACTACAGGCTTAATATTGGCAACTGTAATTTTATAGGATTGGTCTTTTTCCTTATTCTCGGGATTCCAATTAAAGAAAACGGTTTTACTGTCTTCAGACCAACGATAGTTTGATGGCGAGATGCCCATCCATTTAGGGTCTCTCATTATTTTCTGAACGGTTAATGGCGCAACATCTTGCGCTTGTGCATAAGCCGAAACCAACAAGAAGAGAGATAAGTATTTTTTCATTTTATGTTTTATTATAAATCCTTCGCATTGCGTTGGATGACAAATTTTGTTAATTAGATTTGCTTGCTAAGCCACCTTTTTTACTACTTACATTTACGGTAAACTTAGTCCCTCCCTTTACAATCCAGCGAACCGTTACAAAAGAGTTGCCCGGAATATTAGCTACTTTAATATTTGTGGGATCTAATTTCTGCTCTATTGTAAAGTTCATATCGCGATTAGTTACCACCATTCCGGCTAAAACAGTACCGCCAGACAAGGAAATAATATCTGGTATTTCAATGTTGTTCTTCACATCCTGACTTGAGTGTGTAGGAATCATTCTTTCGTTATTTACAATGGCCGTAACCTGTGTTAGACCATTGCCAATTTCCTTAACCTCTATTTCGCCCACGCTAAGTTTTGGTGTATTGTAGGCATGAAAAACACTAAAAGCCATGTTTCTGTGCGCATCGCTTTCTAGCAAAAACCCAGGATGCAAACGCGTATAGGTTTTCTTAAATCCGCCGATTTCGATATCGCCATAAGTTGGGTGTTTGTAAGGATGCCAATCAACAAAAGCATCCTTCATTAACAAATCCTTGTCAAAGGTATAAAGTTGCCCTTGGCTATCTTCACCATCGGCTTTGTTGTACATAGAATAACCTGTCCACAACTCGTTAGAGAAAGTATAAATTCCTCTTCCGCCATAAAACCAATCCAACTCGCCACCAAAAACAGAGTACAAATCTTTATAAACCACCAAATATTTATACCCGGGAAGCATCTCCTCGCCTTTTTTACCTAACGCATCATAAACTCTTACATCTTGGGCGTTGTAAGTATCCAAATCTTCTAAAGCGCCAGGACCACGCAAAATCATACCGCCGTTATTGTGGTAAGACTGCGCTGCCGCGATGTTTGGATGTTTCATTACAAAATCAACAATTGCTCTGTTTTCTGGAATAGAAAATGGATATTTATAAGCCCCACTTTGTATATAATTCGGTTGCCAGTTCCATCCCCAATCTCTGTTTGGGTCGTACGCACCCTCGCCATCTTCATTTACGAAACCATCTCCATCATTGTCAATTCCTTCAGAACCCAGCAACTCGTATTCTCCTTTTTCTTCGTTGCCAATCATAATCATACGTCTGGCATCTGTAGGATCAACTTTATAGCGACCGTTAACATTTTTTCTGCGCATCATTACAATGTGTCCATCGCCGTCCAAATCATCAAAACCATCTTCGTTTGTTAAACCATCCCTGTCATTGTCTATAGGCACTAAACCCGTTCTCGGAGAGTGAGCCGTATTTGCTTGATGGATGAAATGATCGCGAGCATCTGGATTGATAGTTGGTGCAATATAAAAGGTTTTATCCGCCAGTAAACCAGTAATGGTTTTATTGCCAGTGGCGTACATTTCTACCAAATACCATGCGGTGTAAAGCGCAAATTCGCTTCCCTGTATCTCGTTAGAGTGGATGTTACCATCAATATACATTGCCGGTTTTTTATCGGCATTGCCAACTTTAGTATCAGTTATGGTCATTACCCAAAGATCTTTGCCTTGGTAAGATTTTCCCATAGACTCTAGCTTAACCAAATTAGGATGTGCTGCCGCCAGTTTTTTGCAAATATCGGTTATGGCAGCATAATCGTTATACCTGTTCCAACTTACCTGCACTTTAGGATTTGGTGGCGTACCAACCGCAGCCAATATATTTTCTGCCTTTTGAGCCTTTAAAATTCCTGCACAAAAAATCAGTGCAGCCAAAAGAGTTATATTTTTTCTCATTGTATTACTGATTTTATAATGATACTTCAATTGATTTACTTCCTGTAGTTGGGCTATCAGCCTCAATAGTAACCTTTCCGCTGCCCTTAATTAACCATGTTAATTCTGCGGCATCTTTACCCTGAATACTTTCTAAAGTCTGCACTTTTCTGCCACTTACAAAGGTCTGGTTTGCATTAGTATTTACTTTAACCACAATCTTTTTAAGGAAATAACTTCTGTCGCCCACCTTTGTATATGTCGGTAAATCTCCAATATTCATCACTTTTAATGTAATACGCGTAAGTCCGTCAGCAACTTTTTCGGTCTTTACATTCACCAAATCCAACTTCGGAGCCATATTGCTCAGCTCCATTAAGAAGTCTGTGTGTTTAGCCACAATTGCATCAACCATTTTGTAAGGCGGGTTTTGTAAAACGAAAGGATCTAGTCCACCAACTTCTACCGTCTGACCTGGAAAATCTGGATGGTTAACCGGCTTCCAAGGTGTAAAAGTATTGGTAATCCCTTGGCTCGTTGCCCAACGCAAGTAAGATGCTACATTATCTTCGTTTGTAAATTTTTTCTCCTTGCGTGATGAATCTGGCGCAACTTTAGGAATCCACCAACCCGGTGTACTGAAGCTTAACCGTCCATAATGAAAATATGCCCATTGAGAAAAATCTCCGCTTTCGGTTACCGTTTTTGGCGCATCTTTGGTTTTAGTTATTTTGTTGTAACGCTCAGAAACTAATGCATTAGCTTTTGCATCAGCATCAAACCAGCCGGTAATAATTCGTTTCGAAATTGCTTGCGGGTTAAATGTTACTGGTGTAGACAGATTGTTCGTAGGCCCGAATGTGACCACGGCGTATACGTTAAAAGCATCAAAAAGAAAATCGAACATTGCTCTATTTTCCTTTTCAGAAACTGCATACTCTCCAGCACCGGCTACAAAAGGCTTAAAATTATAGCTATTATTTCTGTTAAAAGCAACGCCACCTTCTCCGTCTTCGTTAAAATTACCGTCTTTATCATTATCCGATCCTTCGGTTAACAGAATGTATTTACCAGCTTCGCCTTTAGTTGCATCGGCCAGTAACAAGGATCTTGGATCATCTGCATTCAGCTTATATTTTCCGGTCGGATCGATAATTCTCATCCAAGTAATCTTCCCGTCTCCATCCAAATCGTCAAAACCGTCTTCGTTATCCCTTCCATCCCTATCATCATCGGTTTTTGTTGCATTGCCACTGCGCTCGTATTTTAGTTTTGCAAAATATTGCTCGGTAGCATCCGGACTCATGTTAGGAAAAACGTAAAAAGTCTGCTTATTTAGCAAAGTTTTAACGCTATCTGTGTTTGCTTTAGCTAATAATTTTTCGGCAAAGCCGATGGCCATTTCTACACCAAGCAAATGTTTTCCATCTACGCCTCCAACAACTGCTACAGCTGGTTTTTTGTCGGTGCTACCGGTACCAATGGTAATCATCCAGATAGATTTACCGCCAAGGGTTTGAGTTAAAATTCTGCTCTTAACAAACTGCGGGTATTTGTCGCCAAGCAACTTAATCCGTTGTGTTAGGGTAGCATGGTTACTGTAATCTTGCTGATTTTGTGCAAATGAATTGCATAGCAATAGCAGAAAAAACAGCTTGAAAAAGTATAGTTTCTTCATTTTGTTTAGGTTATGGATGCAATTTATAGAAAAAAGCAATCACCTAAACTAAAGCATTAACAAGATTTTATAAATGTTACAGTGCTACCTGCGTAGCATGATGCCGGCATTTTTATACTCCCTCCCATTTTGTCAAGCCTGGATTGGGGAACTATCTCACCACCTTGCCAGTTTTATCTACATTTACATTAAAGGGAGGCATGTAGTCTTGCAACATCACGACAAATTCGATTCTGTTAATCTGTCTTTCCAAATCAAACTCGGTTTTAAACTGGTAATTGGTTTTCCACTTTTTAAGAATTTCTTTTTTGGTATTATCTAAAGCCTTATTACCTACGTAACAAATCATATCCAAAGCAGAGCCAATGGTCATTTGCTCGCTTTTATAGTCATCAAACCAAATTTGTGCTTTGTAGTAAAAATCTTTAAAAGGCTGTTTAATTTCGGCAGTAGTTACCAATTGATTGGGAGAGAAATTTGCATTTCCATTAACCAGATTAGCCTTTAAAACTCCTGTTAGCCCAACAAACTGTATTGCTTTCCAGTTCGTATCGTTTAGCTTAATATCAGCAAATGGCATTATATTAAGTTTGTAATTTATCAGCTCTCCCTGTATTTTCTTTAAGTTAGACTGGGAAGTTTTAGTGCTGAAAAAAGCAGCATATGCAGCAGTAGCGCCCGCAGCCTGACCTACAAGCATACTTTGTGTATCCTCAATCCAAATCAAATTATCATGAGCCGGAATAAGAAAGTTGTATAATGAAAAAACACTCGCTGTACCATCTATATTTTTGCCAGATGCAACGCTTGTTCTGTATAGTGTATTCGAGAAATCCAGTTTGGTAAAACCAGATGCGTTTTGTACGCTCAACTTCATCGCTTCGCTCAGCTTAACATCGCTAGGATTTATTAATACCTTAGCCCTAATCGAACTGCCATCACTTAGTTTAAGCACCCAAGAATTTGAATTATTTTCGGCCTTTACCCAAAGCAGGTTTTTAACTATCGTTAAGTTTTTTAAGCTGTCGGCCCATTTTAAAAGCACTTCATTTGCCAATTGTTTATCAAACGTAACTGCTTGCGTACTGTCTTTGATTGCTTTTGCATTGCGAATTTTTTGTAAAAATGTAGCTTCTAACCCCGAGCTTAAGTTGTTCCCGATAGGAGAAATATCAAAACCACCAGCTTGCAGCACAATAGTGGTTTTTACTCCTGAAATAGCCGATTGTAATGCCGCTGCCGTAGCCGCATTTCCATTGCCCACAACTAGCACGCCCGGTTTGGACGTTTGGGCACTAAGCCCTAAAAAGTATCCTACAAAAAGAAAGGTAAATATCAGTCTTCTAATCATCTGTGCAAAATATAGAATATATACGCAATATGCTTTAAACGGATGTGTTTTATCGTTCGATTGTAAGTCATTTAACTATATTTAACAAAGTTAATGGACAAGTCTGCCACAAAATGGAACAACAAATCGACTTCATATTTAAAGCGCAACAAGCTTACAAATATACACTTAGAACAAATAATGCGTCTGTAAGAATTGCTAAATTAAGGAGACTAAAAGACGTTATTGAAAAAAACGAAGCAAAAATATACCAGGCATTTAAACAAGACTTACGCAAAAGTGAATTTGAAACTGCTGTTACTGAGGTTATTTTTACTTATGGAGAAATAGATTTTGCCATAAAAAACCTAAACTCTTGGATGCGTCCAAAACGTGTTGGCAAAACGGCAAGTAGCTTTTTCGCTAAAAACAGAATTTATTACGAACCAAAAGGGACTTGTTTAATCATCTCTCCGTGGAACTACCCATTTCAGCTTACAGTCGGCCCATTAGTTTCAGCTATTGCAGCAGGAAATTGCGCCATCATAAAACCTTCTGAAATGAGCCCTGCAGTGGCAGACGTTGTTGCAGACATCTTGAAAGAAGTATTCGATGAAAAAGAGGTTGCTTGTATAAAAGGCAACGCCGATGTTTCTACAGCTTTGTTAAAACTCCCTTTTGATCATATCTTTTTTACCGGCAGTACCGCAATTGGAAAAATTGTAATGGAAGCGGCAGCCAAAAACCTAACTTCTGTTACTTTGGAATTGGGTGGAAAATCACCAACAATTATCGACGAAAAAGTAGACTTAGAAAGCGCCGCCACCAAAATTGCTTGGGGAAAATTGGTAAATAGTGGCCAAACTTGTATAGCGCCAGACCATGTTTTTATTCACGAAAGTCTACGCGATTATTTTATTGGCTTGTATAAAACTGCCGTTAATAAAATGTATTTTAACGCCAAAGGCGATATCGACAAATCTGTTTACGGAAAAATCATCAACCAAAAAAATTACGAACGGTTAAAAAATCTGAGCAACGAAGCTATAGAAAAAGGCGCAAGAATTGATTTTGGCGGAACTTTCGATGATGCAAACCATACCATTAACCCAATTGTTTTAACTAATGTACAAACTGGTTCAAAGGTAATGGAGGAGGAAATATTCGGCCCCATTTTACCCATAATAACCTACACCCATTTGGATAAAGTTATTGAGCAAATTAATAACGGTAGCAAACCTTTGGCCTTATATATTTTCAGCAAAAACGAAAAAAACGTTAAACATATTATTAAAAATACCAGTGCTGGCGGCACCTGTGTAAATGATGTTTTGATACACATTTCAAATCCAAAACTTCCCTTTGGCGGTGTAAATGGAAGTGGTATGGGTAGCAGTCATGGTTTTTACGGCTTTAAAAACTTTTCTCACGAAAGATCGGTTGTTTTTCAAAGTAGCATTAACTTTAACAAAATGATCTATCCGCCTTACCATGGCAAAGAATGGGTTTTGAAACTATTAAAGAAGCTGATGTAAATGTGGTATTTGCATTTCTTTTTAAAGCGCTCGTTATGCTAAATTTGGTTCAGCGTCATCACATATTAAATCAATTTTAAATGAAAAAATATTTAATCTTATTCGCTCTTGCGATAGCACAACTATCCGCCAATGCGCAAAAAGTAAACACAAACCAATTCAATTTCTTAGTAGGAACTTGGCAACTGACAACGCAAAAAGGTAAGGTTACCGAAAGTTGGACTAAAAATAAAGATAGCTTAAATGGGAAAAGCTATCGCCATAGTTTAAATGGCGACAGCATTTTAACAGAAAAGGTGGTTATCAAAAAGATTAACAATGTTTTCCATTATTGCGTAACTGGATTTGAGCAAAATAATTTAGGTACAACTAACTTTAAACTTATTTCTACTGCCGGTAACACTTTGATTTTCGAAAACAAAGCGCATGATTTCCCGCAACGAATCTTTTATCAGCATAAAGGAAAAGCGCAATTATTAGCATGGATTGAAGGAGAAATAGATGGAAAAAAAATAAAATCTGAATTCGCTTACGCCAGAGTAAAATAATTTATTGTGTTTTTAACCAAGCTATTTCTTCTTGCTGAGACGACAAAATTTGTTCTGCAATTGCCCTAATTTTATCGTTATTGCAATATGGCAAATAAGCAATTGCCATATCTACGGCACTTTGATGGTGCGGAATCATTAATGCTACAAAATCTTTATCTACGTTATTGGTTAATGTTGTCTTTTCCATTCCTTTCATCATCGGAACCATAGATGCGTTTAGGTCTTTTTTAAATTGAGCAGCGTTTTCTGTAGGTTCTTCGCTTGCCGTCTTTAAAAATTCGCTTAGCATTTTTATCTCTTTTTGTTGAGCTTCAATAACTTTTTTAGAGAAGGCTATAAGTTCTGGAGATTTTCCATTTGCTACAACCGCCTTAGCCATTACCACCGCACCTTCGTGATGCGGAATCATCATCGACGCAAAATCGTAATCTGCATTTCCGGTCATTTTGGCTTTATGCATGGCCATCATGCTAACGTCCATTGCCTGCATCATCATGTTTGTAGGTTTACTACTGCCATGCTTCATTGCGGCGTGTTCATTTACTTGTTTCTTTTGTTCTGCTTGGTTACAGGCTGTGAATACTGCCGTAACTACTAGTAAAGTTATGATTACTCTTTTCATATTACATTAAAATAAGCATTGCCGCACTCATGGCAATCATTAATAAATCTTCAATTATGGTTAATGTGCTCATTGGCAAATTAAAAACCGCACCCAAACATGCACATTGTATTTTTCGCTTGTTTAAAACGCTTTGCAAAACGCCAACAATACTAATCGTCATTACAATTAAAGTTATCCAATTTGTAACTACCGGGTTAAAATTAACAGCGAAAGCAACTCCCAACCCCAATTCTATAAATGCGTACACATACCCCCATGCAGGGATTTTTTTGGCTACAACGTCGTACATCGCGTAACTTTCTGCAAATCCTTTTAGGTTAATTAACTTAAAGAACGAAAAGGAAAGAAAAAATCCAGCCATAAAAAAGCGCATAAATTCCATCCAATTTATGCCTTCGTTCTGCCAGCTGGCTATTACAGAAAAGCCAAAAACATAGGCGAACAGCAGTAATACGGGTTTGTAGGTAGCGAAGAAAGATTTGGTTTCTTCTAAAGTTTCGCTGTGTGAATTTGCCGTAATTTGGTACTTCGAATCGCTTCCGCCCAATGCTTTTTGCAATTCACTAATACCGATATGCTTATCCATTGCAATAGTTGCAGTATTGGCATCTTTTGAAACTTCCACACCAGTAACCTCCGGTAAAACAAGCAAACTGCTTTTAACTTTATTCTCGCATCCAGAACAGGTCATGCCTGTAACTTGATATGTATGTGTCATTTGTGATAATTTTAAGCACAAAATTACAACAAGCAAAAGGCGCTAATGTTATACAATAACAAGAAAGATTTATATAATTTTAGGATAAAACTTACAATTCAGATCAAGCGAAGCATCTATTAGCTTAATTAAGTTGCTCAGATTTTTCCAAAGTCGGAATGACAACTAACCCACCTGAACGGAAGTCATGGTTAACGAACCGCCCACAGCCTTATCGTTAAAAAACGTAGCTTCTTCTTTTTCATTTTGCAAGCCGATGGTGTAAAGCAAGGGCAGATAATGTTCTGGCGTTGGGATACCCAACATCACTTCGCTTCCTAAAGTATGATAATTGATTAACGACTTATGGTTTTTATTCAAAATCGCTTGTTTGAATTTTTCATTCGCAGTTATAGCCCAGTCGTAGCCACCTCCATTTATCATCTCCCAGCTTACCATACGTAGGTTGTGCACCATGTTGCCACTACCTAAAATTAACACGCCTTTTTTTCGCAAAGCGGATAATTCTTTTGCTAAATCATAATGGTATTGTGCACCTTTGGTATAATCGATGCTAAGTTGCAAAATAGGAATATTAGCTTGCGGATACATGTGCCTAATCACCGTCCAAGCGCCGTGATCTAAACCCCAATCGTGGTCTAAAATGGTATTTGTGCTATGAATTAACTGCGCTGCTTCTTGCGCTAATATTGGGCTTCCCGGAGCGGGATATTGCACATCGAAAAGTGTTTGAGGAAATCCGCCAAAATCGTGAATTGTTGGAGGCAAATCCATGGCGGTAATTCTGGTACCTTTAGTAAACCAATGTGCCGAAATTACCAAAACAGCTGTTGGAATCGGATTTTTTGCCGCAACTTCTGCCCATGTCCTGCTAAATTCATTATCCTCAATACCATTCATTGGCGAGCCATGCCCCATAAAAAGTACAGGCATCAAATCGCTTTGCGATAAACTTGAACTGAAGTTTTTGAACTGATTTAAGGTATTCATTTTAGCAGAAGAATATTATAAAAACTTACGACATCTCTTAACATCGAACCAGACTTCGTAAGTTTTTATTTATCCAATCAAATTTATTTTGCTTGCGCAAATTGCAAATTCAACGTAATTTTAATGTCTTTAGCAACACCTGCACCGGTTGGATCATACTTAATGTTATAATCTAAACGATTAATGGTTGTGGTAGCCATGAAACCCGCTTTGGTGTTTCCTTGTTGATCTTTAGCCGTTCCACCATAAGTAACAACGAAGGCCACTTTTTTAGTTACATCTCTTATCGTCAAATCACCTGTTAAATAGTAGGTATTCGAATTAGCCATCTGTTTTGCGCCTTTTTGAGGTTTCTTGTTAAACGAAGTGCTCACAAAAGTCATTTTCGGATATTTTTCCGCGTTAAAAAAATCATCAGATTTTAAGTGGTTATCACGCATTTCAACGCTTGTATTAATACTAGCCACATCAACCGTAAAATTGATTTTCGCATCCGTCAAATCCGCTTTGCTTGCTATAATTGTACCGTCAAATTTTTTGAAAGAGCCATCAACAAAGGAAATGCCCGAATGTTTAACCTGGAAATTTACAAACGAGTGCATCGGATCTACCGTCCACTTGGTTTGTGCAAACGTTGCAACACTTAAAGTTGTTGCCAAAAGGAATAAAAATAATCTTTTCATAATCATGCTGTTTAATAGTGCAAAACTAAAACAAGTTAAGCTCACTAAAGTTGATGTATGATAAGAAATAGATTTTGTTAAAACTTGTCTAATGTTTTTCGACCGGCAAGTTTGCTTTGTTTAAATGCCGAGGTAGTTTGACCGGTAATTTTTTTAAACTGTGCTGATAGATGTGCTACGCTACTGTAGTTTAGCAAAAAAGCAATTTCGCTAAGTGATTTTTCTCCGTAGGTTAACAGTTCCTTTGCCTTTTCTATCTTCTGTTTAATGATAAACTTTTCGATAGTTAGCGGTTCGTTTTCAGAAAAAATAGCACTTAAAGCACTATACTCTGTATCAAGCTTATTGCTCAAATAATCTGATAGGTTTATTTTTAATGGTTCGGTTGCATAGTGAACCAACTCAATAATGGTTGCCTTTATTTGTGCTACAATTTGCTTCTTTCGATCTTCTAAAAGTTCGAAACCTAGTTGTTGCAAAGCTGATTTAAGTTTATCGCTTTGCGCAACGGTAATGCTTGGCGAAGCAATTTCTACTTCGCCAAGAGTTACCGAAACGGGACTAAGACCAAGTTCTAAAAACGCTGATTTAACCGCCGTTTTACATCGGTCGCATACCATATTTTTGATATACAATTTCACAATTATTTCTTTGCAATGGTTTCTGTTACCTCGCCACAAGCAAACATCATGCTACCATAATATGGGTTTTGAATAGCTTCAACTTCGCTTAACCAGCTCTTTTTAGCATGAGGGCAGTATTGCACATAAACCTCACTACTATTCATATTAAAATCTTTAGCCAATTTTACCATCGCGGTTGAAAGCGACCAAAAACTTTTGCGTTGCTCCTTTATCTCCTTTTCTGTAGAAATTGCTTTGGCCGCTTTGGTAATTACAACTGATTCTTTTGCCCATAACGATTGCTGAGCCGTAGATAAGGTTTTTACCGGGAAACGCTCTATGTTTGTAATCAAGTTTTTTACGCTTGCGCTTGCCTGCGTAGTGTTGTCTTTAGACAATGCATTTTTTGTTTCAAAGTAAGCTTTTAAGGTATTATTAAACTCTCTTTTTGCAACTGCGCTTTGAGCTTTTACAGTTGATATTACGATGCTTAATAAAGCAAAGCAGATAATTAGTTTTTTCATGTTATGATTTTTTATTTAATGCGTTAAAAAAATTGAACTCTACTCTAGCCAGATACATGTTCTTCATGTAGCGGTTATACATGTTGCCGGCAACCTGAAAACGGTAGCCCAAATCGAAACGGGTTCTACTATTTACAATTAATTGCAGGGCTGGGGCAAAGTCTAAATAAGAATTCCCATTTTCTGGATTGGTTTTGCCCAAAACCTCAAAATATAAATTAAAATTAGGCTGATTGTAGTTTTTGTAAACAAAAGGCAACAACAAATAACCCGACGATAAACTGTAGTTAACCATTTGATTTGGCGCCAATTCGGCAATGTCTACAGAAACTGGCATGTGCCAGTCGATGGCATTCACAAAAGTACGTTCTCTATCAAAAGCTTTACTATAACCAATGGTACCAGACAAGGCAAGTTTGTGTATCAGCTGTGTAAAAACCAGGCCTCCTTGTACGCCAGAGTTATCGCCACCTAAATTTACATCCTCAGAAAAAGCACGACGTTTGCTGGTTGCTATTTTACCGTAAACCGCAGCCCTAAAATGGCTTTGCGCATCATCTAAAGATAAAAATCTGTATTTAGCGTAAAATGCTGCGCCATCTAGGCGATATTTACCATCCATATCAGAAAAAAATCCTTGGCCGTGTACCATTAGGTTTTTATCAATTCCTACCATCACTTCGGCCATGGTTCTACTTCTAAATTCAGGATTAAACATGCCCTCATTAGTAACCCTTACACCGATTGACTTACTCGGCATGTTACTAGCAGGTTCGGTAAAAACGTAAAGCTCTTGTGCTGTTAAGGTATTGGTTGTGCAAACTACTGCCAGCACAAACCAAAATATTTTCCAAAACTTCATTAGATACTTAAATGATAAATTCTAGTTTTTTTACCATTGATAAGGCCAGTTCCAGTAGCGTAAGAATCAAGCTGAATACTTGCCGCTTTTTGTTTAAAAGCGCTATTAGAAAGAAAACCTTTGTCTAAAATGCTCACTTTAACCAGACCGTTTAAAACCTTGTCTTTTGCATTTACAAAACGGAACACTTTTCCGTCAACTATGGCTTGCCCGTTTTGGTCTATTTTAACCTGATTAAAGTTTACAACAGCTTCTAATTTCCCTACCGAAAAACCTGCATCTTTAACTTTTTTGCTTAACTGATCAAAAGAAACGCTTTGATTTTTCTTAAAGGTTAACAGAAAAACATTTTTGTTTAAATCTGGCGTTACATCGCTAATGGCACCAATGGTACGTAAAGATTTTTCGGTGGCTTGAGAGCACATAGAACAGGTTAAGCCTGTTGCCTGCAACTCGGCGCTAACAATCTGTTGTGCGGATACTTTATTAATTGCAAAAAGCATCAAAAAACTTAATATGATTTTTGTCGTTTTCATGTTCAAAATTTTAAAATGTATAGTCAAATCATCCCCTTTTGGGGAAACGAAGGATGCAACCCACAATTAAATGGCTTGTCGACAATAATCTTATATTCTGAAAACGCAGTTTAATACCTGCTTGGAAATACTGCTGGTATTTGGTGGGGCTTTATTGCTTAACTTATTAGAGAAAAAAGTAATAACAGGCTCTATAAAGTTTGCAATGCGATGCGGAAGTGTGGTTTCAACCTCGAAAAGCTTAGGCAGTTTAAACCCAGTTTCTGCTTTATGGCTATCTTTTACTTTAACGTCTACTTGTTTATTTTTGCAACAATCGTCGTCTTTTTTCTCAACTGGCTCTGTTTTACAATATTTACAAGCTACCTTATTGCTGTAAAGCGCAACAGACGCCAATTTGCCTCCACAAAAATGCATGCTTAGCGCAATACCTACTACGCTTAACACGTAGAAAGCACATAGCCCTATTGCAAATTTTTGTTTCAGCTTCATTATTACAAAGCTATATATAAATTTTCATATATATTTTTTAGTAATTGTTAAAGATTGGTAAAATGATTTTTTGAAGCATAGGGCTGTATTTTAATCGCAAATAGGTGCGTAAATTGAATATTGCAGTTAAATCTGTGGGTTCAGCAATTATAATTTGTTGCGCAATGTTGCGAGAAAAAGCAAGTAGAACATCATTTTTAGGTTATTAATCTCTTGCTTTTTTTAAATACCTTAGCGTAAACCAATTCAAACATGAAAAAACTCCTAACCCTTTTTTTAAGTCTTTGTTTTTTAAGCGCTTTTGCCGCTAAACCTAAAAATCACTATGTAAAAATTAGCACCAATAAAGGTGAAGTAATTGTTAGGCTGTACAACGAAACGCCCTTGCATAGAGATAATTTTTTGAAACTAGCAAAAGAAGGCGTTTATAACGGTACAATTTTTCACAGGGTGATAAAAGCTTTTATGATTCAGGGTGGCGATCCCGATTCTAAAAATGCAACACCTGAGGCTACACTTGGAAACGGTGGCCTTCCTTACACCGTTCCGGCTGAGTTTAGAGACAGTTTATTCCATAAAAAAGGGGTTTTGGCTGCGGCCAGAGAAGGTGATGCCGAGAATCCGACTAAAGCCTCGAGCAGTACGCAATTTTATATTGTGCAAGGCAAAGTGTGGACAGATTCGACATTAAATGTTACAGAGGCAAAACGATTGAAATTTAAAATTCCAGAATCGCATAGGACTGTTTATAAAACCATAGGAGGTACACCACATTTAGACAGAAATTATACCGTTTACGGCGAAGTAGTTAAAGGTTTGGAAATGGTAGATAACATTGCAGCAATGCCCACAGGCAAAGGTGACAGGCCAAAAGAAGATGTAAAAATGACGGTTACTGTTTTAAGCAAAAAAGAAGTGAGAAGATTGGAAAGAGAGATGAAGAAAATTGATAAGAAAGCAAATAAGTAAATGAAAATTATATCATACAACGTTAACGGCATTAGAGCCGCATCTACAAAAGGATTATTTAACTGGTTGCAAGCTACAGATGCAGACATGATTTGTTTGCAGGAAGTTAAAGCTTTGGCCGTGCAAATTCCCGAAATAATTGCGCTGATTGAACAATTGGGATACCATCATTATTGGTTTCCGGCAGAGAAAAAAGGCTACAGTGGCGTTGCCATATTAACCAAAATCAAACCCAATAATGTAGCCTATGGATGTGGAGAACCTTGGATTGATGCAGAAGGAAGAGTTTTGAGAGCAGATTTCGATGGATTTTCTTTAATGAGCTTATACATGCCATCGGGTTCTAGTGGCGATGAAAGACAAATCAAAAAATATGAGTTTATGCGATTTTTTGATGTTTATATTGACGAGTTGCGCAGACTTCATCCCAACTTAATTATTTCTGGTGATTATAATATATGCCATCAGGCGATTGATATCCATAATCCAAAATCAAATGCCAACTCATCTGGCTTTTTGCCAGAGGAACGCGAGTGGATGGAGCTCTTTATAAACAACGGCTTTATAGATAGCTTTAGGCACTTTAACAAAGATCCGCACCATTACACATGGTGGAGCTACAGAGCCGGTTCTCGAGGCAAAAACTTAGGCTGGCGCATCGATTATCATTTGGTAAGCAAGCCTATGGAAAATAGACTTAAAAACGTTAAAATTTTGCCCGATGCTTTACACTCGGATCATTGTCCGGTTTTATTGGAATTAGATTAATCTCATTAGATGAAAATTTACTTTTGTATCATTTTGGCAGTTTTGGTTTCAAGCTGTACGCATTACGTTGTAAATGATGCGGGATATATCCGACCGCCGAAAAGTCAGAAGTTTTCCTATAAAAAGAAATCAGCCTCTTTAAATTTTGCTTTAATTGATACAAATTCCATCTATTACTCCTCAAACGGAAATTTCTACAAAAACGACAAAGGTTCTAAATTAAGCGATAAATACATTCGTTTTTATGGTGATGGAAGATTTAAGTTGCAGGGTTTAAAAAAATCGCCTCCAGAGCTAGCGGATATAAACAACCCAGATGTTGGCGTTGTTGGTTATTACATTACGCAAGGCAACGCAGTAAAAATGCAAATTTATACAGACATAGACGCCGGTTCGATACAACTTGAATACGGTTACATCGACGAAAATGGAACCCTAATCGTAATGCACGACAATCCAAGAGTGGATTTTAACATCGGCTATAATGAAAAGAAGATCAGAAGGCTAATTGATAAGTCGCCATTTAGCCCAGAAATTTATAAAAAAACGCCTATAACCGGGCTAACCTATCTTGCGCCAAACTGGTAATAGAATAAATTCGAAAAACCAACTATGCTAATCACAAATATCAAAGGTCTTGTAGGTATTCATCCAAAAGAAATCTTATCGCTTCGTGGTAATGAGATGGCCAATTTACCGGTTTTAGAAAATGCTTGGTTGCTCCTGGAAGATGGATTGATTAAAGATTTTGGCTCAATGGAGAACCTTCCCTCTTTAAACGCCAGGCACCGAACGCTAAACGCTGAAGGCAGGTTTGTTTTCCCTTCTTGGTGCGATAGCCACACGCATATTGTATTTGCTGCACCAAGAGAAGAAGAGTTTGTAATGAAAATTGCCGGAAAAAGCTACGAGGAAATTGCCCAAGCTGGCGGTGGCATATTAAACTCTGCCAATAAATTAAAATCTGCCACAGAAGATTATCTTTTCGAGCAAGCAAGCACTAGGCTTAACGAAATGATTTTGCAAGGCACAGGCGCTGTAGAAATTAAAAGTGGCTACGGCTTAAGCGTAGAGAGCGAGCTAAAAATGCTTAGGGTGATAAAAAGGCTCAAAAACACTTTTCCTATTCCTATAAAAGCCACGTTTTTAGCGGCGCATGCTTACCCGACGGAATTTAAAGAAAATCACCAAGGCTACATCAAGCTAATTATTGAGGAGATGTTGCCTATTATAGCTCAAGAAAAATTAGCAGATTACATCGATGTATTTTGCGAAAAAGGTTTTTTTTCGACTACCGAAACGGAAGAAATTTTAATCGCAGGCGCCAAATACGGACTGAAATCAAAAATCCACGCCAACCAACTGTCGGTTTCCGGGGCGGTGCAGGTCGGCATTAAACATCAAGCTGTTTCGGTAGACCATCTAGAAGAAACTGATGAAGAAGTTTTGCACGCTCTAGGGCACAGCGAAACCATAGCTACCCTATTGCCATCTTGTTCTTTTTACATCAACATTCCTTTCGCAAACGCCAGAGGATTATTAAAAAATAATGCAAAGGTTGCGCTAGCATCCGACTATAATCCTGGCTCTACCCCATCAGGAAACATGAATTTAGTGGTTTCTTTAGCTTGCATAAAACTTAAAATGATGCCTAATGAAGCTATAAACGCCGCTACGATGAACGGCGCCGCAGCTATGGAAATTAGTTCCGAATTCGGCAGTATCGCCATTGGTAAAAAGGCGAATATTTTTATTACCAGACCAATGTCATCCTTAGCATTTTTACCATACAGCTTTGGTCAAACACAAGCAGAAACTATTATTTTAAACGGCGAAATTTACAATGGATAGCTTTAAAATTTACTCGCAAAGCGATGTACTTTCGTTTGTAAACCAACGGGATGGAGAAACCAAACTGGGCGAAAAGATTGATTTGTATGGGATTTCCGACAGTGATCCTTCATCGCCTGTGGCTATATCTACTTATGGCTTAGCGCAAAGTAACGCAAAGTTTGTATTGTTGGGTATTCCAGAAGACATTGGTGTACGGGCTAATTATGGCATAGGTGGCGCAAAGAATGCTTGGAATGCTACCTTAAAAGCTTTTTTAAATATCCAAAGCAATTCATTTTTGCAGGGCGATGAAATTTTACTGTTGGGGCATTTTGAAATTGAGGAGCCTACTGATGAACGCATAGAAACACTGCGAGAAAAAACTGCTGTAATAGACAAACTTGTTGCGCCAATAATTGAAAAAATAATAAGCGCTGGCAAAATCCCGATTGTTATTGGTGGTGGTCATAACAATGCATTTCCAATAATTTCTGGCGTATCAAAAGCTTTCAGCACAGCGATAAATGTAGTAAATGTTGATGCGCATACCGATTTAAGAAATACTGCCGAAGGCAGGCACAGCGGAAACGGATTTAGTAATGCGATTGAACAAGGTTTCCTAGGTCAATACCGCATTTTTGGCTTGCACCAAAACTACTTAAACGAGAAAATATCTCAACAAATTCAATCGTCAGAAAATATTAATGCTGTCTTCTTCGAGGATTTTTTAATGGACGATAGGAATACCACTCAGCTATGGGTTGACTTTACTGCCGATCTACCAAATCCTTGCGGACTGGAAATAGATTTAGATAGTATAGAAAATGTATTATCAAGCGCCGTAAGCCCTAGCGGATTTAAACTTAACGATATTAGAACAATCCTTTTAGATAACAAAAAGCCATTTAGCTACTTGCACATTTGCGAGGGTTCTATAGCGCTTGCAGATGGTAGAGAAGACGTTACCACAGGAAAAACAATTGCGTATTTGATCAGCGATTTTATTAAAGCTCTTCGGCCTCATACTTATCCGCAGCTTTAAGCATCAACTCAATTTCTGCTTGCTGGGCTTTGGTTAAAGGCTCTTCTTGTTCTTGCATCTCAAAAATGGCGATCATGGTTTCTTCGTAATGCTTGGGCGAAGTTATTTTATATTCTTTTTCCATTTTGCAAGTGTTTTATGGTAAGCACGCGATTTTAGACAGCGTCAAATTTAACTATTCCATTTGGGGTAATGCATTTATCCAAACGAATATCGTTTAAATGTACGTCATTAATTTCGTCTATTACTTCAAACAAAGATAAGCCTATTTTTTGCGTTTCAATATTTTGAAGAAATCGGTCATAAAATCCTTTACCGTAACCAACTCTGTAGCCTTTTTTATCGAACGCCAAAAGCGGTACCAGAACCATATCTGGTATGCCATCGAACAAAATCGCTTTTTGAGGTTCAGGGATTTGATAGCGATTGTTTTGCAAATCGGCTTTGCCAGCAAACAGGTAACTGCTCATTAAACTTGTGGCAAAATCTGCCTTAGGCACTACAATTTTAATTGCAGGATACTTCGCCTGTAACCAATCGATAATGAGAAAAGTATTTGGCTCATTATTTTCCAGTATCGGAAGAAAAACATGAATACTTTTAACCGTAGAGAAATTAAGCGTTTTAAAGTGTTTTAAGAGCAAATTGTTGAGCTGGCTGAACGTTTGATCGTCTAGCTCTCTTCGTTGCTTTAGCGCCTGTTTTCTCAAGTCTGATTTTAGCATGAGCAAAGTTAAAAAAGAAGCCGCATATCGAGCTATAAAAAATGGCCTTGGAATCTATCCAAAGCCATCAATATTATTTAAAAAAAGGAAATAAAGAAATCCTTGTTCTTATTTTACACGCTCTACGTACTCACCTGTACGTGTATCAATTTTAATTTTATCGCCTTGGTTTACGAACAAAGGAACTTTAACTTCTACTTCGTTTTCTACTGTAGCTGCCTTTAAAGCGTTTGTAGAAGTATCGCCTTTAACTGCTGGCTCAGAGTAAACTACTTCCATTTCTACAAAGTTTGGCAAACTTGCTTGAATTGGCTCTTCGCTTTCCATAGCCACTAAAATGCTCATTCCTTCTTTTAAGAACTTAATCGATGGTCCGAAAAGCGACTTAGGCACGTTAAATTGTTCGTAAGAAGTGTTATCCATTACAACTAAATAATCACCATCTTCATATAAGTACTGGTAGTCGTTAGTTTCCACACGACAAATCTCTACCACCTCATCCGTGTTCATACGAGCTTCGATAAGTCTAGTAGTTTTAATGTTACGAAATTTACCTGTGTAAAATGCACCACCTTTACCTGGTGTGCGGTGATTCCACTCTTCAACGGTAACCAATTCGTTATTAATACGAAGAATGTTACCAACTTTTATTTCTGATGCTTTTGCCATGATGTTTTAAAAATCACTAATTATTTGGTCTTTTTTATGAAGGCGCAAGGTAAATAATTTTTTCAAAATGCTTATAAAAAAAGATAGCTTCGGGAACCACTCCGAAGCTACAATCAACCTAAACCTAAAACTAAACTATGAAAATTTTTATTTTGCTATTTAATTATGCAATGCGCTTAATCTCTATCAAATAACAATTGATTCGTATTTTTATGCTATTGCATTTCGAAATTGAAAACCAAAAATCAGTCCCTTTTTCGTGGCGCAAAGGTGCGAACTATTTTTTAATAAAACAATAGCAAAATGAAAATAATTTTTTAAGGTCGTTTTAAACAGAAATAAAGGCTTTTATATGATATTTTTATTCTATTTGTACTGAGAGATTAATATTTCCTGGTTGCAAAAAGAATATTCGTGAGCTTGGTTAGACCCGACGAAAACCATTTTATTGACAGCAAATTTCTCTATTAACGATAAATACCAATCTACACCTTGCGCATCTAAATTAGATGTAGGCTCATCTAGCATTAAAATTGGTGTATTTGCGCAACAAGCCAATGCTAACTTGGTGCGTTGTTTCATTCCAGATGAAAAATGTTTTAAAGCTTTGTCCTGCGATTTTTGCAAGCCGAGTAGGTTTAATACTTCTTTGGCGTCTAAACCATCGGTATAAGGCTTAAACTTAAAATGAAAATCTATGGTTTCTTGCAGAGTAAATTCCTCGACCAAATCTAAATACGGCGCAGCAAAGCTGATATGCTGATAAATATTTTCGACCCTAACTTCAGCGCCATTTGCGTATAGTATCTCCCCTTCCGATGGCGTTAAACTTCCTAAAATTACACTTAACAAAGTTGATTTTCCAGAGCCGTTAGGCCCTAGAATTGCATATTTTTGGCTGCTTTTAAATTCAAAATCAATTCCCCTAAAAATCCAATCCCGGTTAAATCTTCTTCCAATATTTTTAAGGCTGATATTCATCTAAGTTTTAGTATTTAATAATATGGCAGAAACAATCCTACCCTTAAAACCTGAACTTAATTAACTTCCGGTACCAAAACCACGCATAACACCGCGACTAGAGTTGCGAATGAAATCTACAATTTCATCACGCACTTCAGTTGGCTGAAACTCAGCTTCTATTATATCTAACGCTTTGGTTACGTTGTTGTTTTTAACAAACAAAACGCGGTAAACTTCTTGTATTTCGTTTATTTTTTCTGCCGAAAAACCTTTTCTTCTCAAACCCACAGAGTTAATACCCACGTAAGAAAGAGGCTCTCTTGCAGCTTTAACATACGGAGGAACATCCTTACGCACTAAAGATCCGCCGGTAACAAAAGCGTGCGAACCCACTTTTACAAATTGATGAATAGCAACCAACCCCGCCAAAACAACGTAATCACCTATGGTAACATGGCCGGCTAATGTTGTACTGTTAGAAAATATACAGTGATCACCAACTTCGCAGTCGTGTGCAATATGCGAATATGCCTGTATTAAGCAGTTTTTACCTACTACTGTTTTCCATTTATCTCTAGTACCACGGTTAATGGTTACGCATTCGCGGATGGTTGTATTATCTCCAATTTCGGCAGTAGTAACCTCGCCCGCAAACTTTAAATCTTGTGGCACACCAGAAATAACAGAGCCAGGAAAAATACGGCAGTTCTTGCCAATTCTTGCACCATCCATTATTACTACGTTAGAACCAATCCAAGTTCCTTCGCCAATTTCAACATCTTTATGTATAACAGCAAACGGCTCAACTACAACATTATCTGCAATTTTTGCTTGTGGATGTATATATGCTAGTGGTTGTATCATTATGCTGTTTCGTTTTCTTTTACTCTTGATATTTGAGCCATCATTTCGGCTTCTACTACTATTTTATCGCCCACCATTCCGATACCTTTCATTTGAGCAATACCTCTTCTTATCGGCTCCATCAAATCGCACCTAAAAATAATGGTATCGCCAGGTAAAACTTGTGCTCTAAAACGTACATTATCAATCTTCAAGAAATACGTTAAGTAATTTCTAGGATCTGGAACAGTGCTTAGCACCAGAATGCCGCCAACTTGGGCCATAGCCTCAATTTGAATTACGCCAGGCATAACCGGAGCCCCAGGAAAGTGACCTCTAAAAAAGTCCTCGTTCATGGTTACGTTTTTAAGGCCCACAACATGGGTTTTAGATAATTCCAACACTTTATCTACAAACAAAAATGGCTGTCTGTGCGGTAAAATATCCATTATCTGCACCACATCGTAAAGTGGTTTAGCATCAGCATTATATACTTTCTGTATTTTCTTGCTTTTCTCTTTTTTAATAGCAGCTTTAATTTTTTTGGCAAAAGCAACGTTAGCTGCGTGGCCTGGTCTGGCCGCCATGATATGCCCCTTTAAATGCACTCCAACTAAAGCCAAATCACCAATCATATCTAACAACTTATGGCGAGCAGGCTCATTTTGGTAGCGCAACTCCATATTGTTTAAAATACCTTGTGGAGCAACTTCTATCGCACTGCGATTAAATATTTTAGCTAGGTGATCTAATTCATCCTTTGTTACCTCTTTATCTACAATAACAATAGCGTTATTTAAATCGCCTCCCTTAATTAAATTGTTTTGCAGTTGATATTCCAACTCGTGCAAAAAGCAAAAAGTGCGGCAAGATGCAATCTCTTTTTTAAACTCGGTAATGCTAGAAATGCCGGCGTGCTGACTACCTAGTACCGGAGAGTTGTAATCGATCATGCAAGTAAAACGATAGTCGTCTAGCGGCATTGCTACAATTTCTACGCGTCTCTCTTCTTCTGTGTAAGTAATGTTGTGCGGAATGGTGTAATATTCTCTATCAGTATCTTGAGAGATGATGCCAATTTCTTCCAGTATTTCGATAAATTTGATCGAACTACCATCCATTATAGGCACTTCAGGTCCGTTAAGTTTCAAAAGAACGTTATCCAAGTCCATACCTACCATAGCGGCCATCACATGCTCAATAGTGCTAACGCTTGCACCATTTTGCGTAATGGTTGTACCTCTGGCGGTATCGGTAACATTATCACAATCAGCGTCAATTATCGGCTGTCCGTCTACATCAATCCTTTGAAACTTAAAACCATGATTATCCGGTGCCGGACAAAATGTTAGTGTAACATTAGCTCCTGTGTGTAACCCAACTCCATGTACAGAAATTTCGCCTTTAATGGTCTTTTGCTTAACGTTCATTCTTTATTTTTGTGTTGTACTAATTTGTTCTATTACAGCGGTTAGCTGTGCAATCTTTGCTTCTAAATCTCTAATTCGCTTATCTACTTCTGGCAATTTTTTAAAAATAACGGTAGCTCGCATCCATTCCTTTAAGGGTTGCGCCGGACTACCGTGCCACTGTTTGTTCTCCTCTGTGTCGAAATTAATACCGGCTTGCGCACCAATTTGGGTGCCTTTACCCAAGTTTAGGTGACCGGCGATACCAACTTGCCCACCAATTACAGAATTATCACCTAACCTTGTGCTGCCAGAAATGCCGGTTTGTGCTGCAACTACGGCATGCGCACCAACATCAACATTATGTGCTATTTGAATCAGGTTATCTAATTTTGCTCCTTTTCTGATAAAAGTTGAGCCCATTGTAGCCCTATCTATAGTGGTGTTGGCGCCAATTTCAACATCGTCTTCTATAACAACGTTTCCAATCTGTGCAATCTTATTGTAAGTGCCATCTTTTTGTGGCGCAAAACCAAATCCATCACTACCAATAACAGCATTAGAATGAATCATCACTCTATCGCCAATTTGGGTTCTGTTATAAATTTTTACTCCGGGAAAAATGGTAGCATTTGCACCAATTACAGAATCTTTGCCAATATATATTTGCGTATAAATTTTGGTGTTATCGCCAATAACTACGTTTTCTTCTATAGAGCAAAACGCACCGATAAAAACGTTTTTGCCAATTTTTGCTGTCGGATGGATAAAACTTGGCTCATCGATACCAGATTTTCCGCCATCAAAATTTAATGCTTCGTTATACTTTTCTAAAAGTACCGAAAACGCACTGTAAGGATCCTGTACGCGAACCAACGTTGATGTAAAAGGTTGTGTTGCCACAAAATCTTTAGACACAATAACTACCGAAGCACTGGTTGTGTATAAGTAACTCTCGTACTTAGGATTAGATAAAAAACTTAGCGAACCAACGGTGCCGTTTTCTATTTTAGAAAGCTCGCCAACTTTTACGTTTTCGTCGCCCTCAATAGTTCCGTTCAAAAATTCGCTTATCTGCTTGGCAGTAAATTGCATCTTACAAAGTTAAATGTTAAATTGATATGAACAAAATAATCAACATCTGTTAAATATTGTACAAGAATAAGGTTGTAAAACTTATTTTGAGGGATATTTTTTGTTAAAATATGCTAAATATCTCGGAGATAGCATAAAATATATTTCTTTACGGTTTTATCTAACGATGAAAGATTGGAAAGGTCAGACGCAGAAGCAATGTCTACCAGCAATCCATTTTTCATTAAAATATTAATATTGCTGTTGCCTGCGTTATAAGCCCTGTTTCTTATAGAATCTGTAAAAATAAAATAGGCTATATCCTCATCGTTTTGCAAATTTAAGGCTAAACCTGTTTGAACTTTTAAACGGTTAACCCTATCTGCCTCTGGCTCGGCATTGCTAATTTCTACTTTATATAAACTGCGTGAGTTTAGCATTTTGCACAGCTTAGAAAGAATAACGTCTTCGCTATTCTCCCAAACCTTAACCGATGCGTAAATATCCTGATCATCTAATTTAGAAAACTGTAGCAAGTGATATTCATCCTTAAAAAACGTTTGCTCGTTTACATCGTTTTTTAAAAAATGTTGCAAAGCTGGCGTTGCAAAGAGAGAAAATCCGCTAACGGTTAACGATTTTGCTCTAGCTAAAATTTTAACTAACAATTGTTCTCCGGCAATTACTGTTTTATGCAAGTAAACCTGCCAATACATTAATCTGCGGGCAATTAAAAACTTCTCTATAGAGTAGATGCCTTTTTCTTCAATAACCAACTGGTCATCAACTATGTTAAACATCTTAATAATTCTATCAAAACTAATTACGCCCTCGCTTACTCCTGTAAAAAAGCTATCGCGATTTAAGTAATCCATCCTATCTAAATCTAACTGGCCAGATATTAGTTGACAGAAGAAATTACGATGATATTGTCCTTTAAAAATGCTGATGGCTGTTGTAAGTTGTCCATTAAACTCTTCGTTTAGTTTGTCCATCATTAACGATGAAATGTCTTCGTGCTTAATTCCATTTACCAAACTGTGCTCTAAAGCATGCGAAAACGGACCATGGCCGATGTCGTGCAATAAAATAGCGATGGTTGCAGCTTCTTCCTCCTCGGCAGATATCTGATTTCCTTTTGCACGCAACACCTCCAAAGCTAAACTCATCAGGTGCATTGCGCCCAAAGCGTGGTGAAAGCGGGTATGCAGCGCTCCTGGGTAAACCAAATGTGTCATTCCCAACTGCTTAATGTACCTTAATCGCTGAAAATAGGGATGAGAAATTAAATCGTAAACTAATGCAGATGGAATGGTAATGAATCCATATACCGGATCATTTATTATTTTCTTTTTGTTCAATTCTTAAAAATAAATTATACGGTACAAAAATTGCTATTTTTATTGAGAGTATAAAAGACCTACTCTCTTAAAACCTTTAATTTACATAAAAAGTATATATAATGCAGGAAACTAAAATTTTATGGGCCGATGACGAAATTAACCTATTAAAACCACACATATTACTACTGAACGAAAAAGGCTACGCCGTTACCACTTTTACTAACGGTAACGATGCACTAGAAGCTTTTGGCAAGGAACATTTTGACCTTGTTTTTTTAGATGAAAATATGCCTGGACTAAGTGGTTTGGAGACTTTAACGGCTATAAAAAACATCCGCACCGATGTGCCTGTAGTATTAATTACTAAGAGCGAAGAAGAAAACTTGATGGAAGATGCCATCGGTTCTAAAATAGACGACTATCTGATAAAACCTGTAAACCCAAAACAGGTGCTTTTAACCATTAAAAAAATTATAGACAACAAGCGTTTGGTAAGCGAACGTACTTCGTCAGCCTATCAGCAAGATTTTAGGAATATCGGAATGACCCTAAACGATAAGCTGAGCTATGAAGAATGGGTTGACGTTTATAAAAAATTGGTGTTCTGGGAACTTGAACTTGAGAAATTAGACGACCCGCAAATGCATGAAATTTTAACCATGCAAAAATCTGAAGCCAATACGCAGTTCTCTAAATTTATTGAAGAACATTATTTGGGTTGGGTTAACGGCAAGGAAAAAGCACCGCTTTTATCAAACGAATTGTTAAAGAAAAAAGCATTTCCTTTAATAAATGATACTACGCCGGTATTTTTTATTTTGATAGATAATTTACGTTACGACCAGTGGAAGATTATAAATCCATTAATTTCTGAGTATTTTAGGTTAGATGAGGAAGATACGTATTCCAGTATTTTACCCACTGCAACGCAATATGCACGTAACGCAATTTTTTCTGGTTTAATGCCTTTAGAAATGGAAAAAAAGTTTCCTTCGCTTTGGCAAAACGACGATGACGAGGGCGGGAAAAACCTGCATGAAGAAACTTTTTTAGCAGAGCAGATTAAAAGAAGTTTGCGTAAAGATTGCAAATTTAGCTACCATAAAATTTTAACTTTTGACCAAGGGAAGGACCTAAACGACAAGGTTAACAACTTAATGGAAAACGATTTTAATGCTATCGTTTTTAACTTTGTTGATATGCTTTCTCATGCTAGAACAGATATGCAAATGATACGTGAGCTAGCAAATGACGATGCAGCATACCGTTCGCTAACCCTATCTTGGTTCGAACATTCTCCATTATTGGATTTATTGAAAAAAATCTCACAGAAACGCGTAAAACTCATTATTACTACCGACCACGGTACAATTAGAGTTAAACATCCGAGCAAGGTTATTGGCGATAGAAGTACGAACACCAATCTTCGCTATAAACAAGGAAGAAACTTAAATTTCAATCCTAAAGAAGTATTTTTAATTAAGAATCCTCACGAAGCCCAATTGCCGAAAATAAATATCAGCTCTAACTATATTTTTGCCAAGGAAGACCAATATTTCGTTTATCAGAACAACTACAACCAATTTGTAAACTACTATAACGAAACTTTCCAACACGGCGGTATTTCGTTAGAAGAAATGATCATTCCGGTAGTTACTTATAGTTCTAGATAAGCTCAAAATTTTTTAACCACATAGACACATAATTTAATGTTAACTATGTACCTATGTGGTTAACGTTTATCTTTGTGTTAATGAAATCTATTTCAATTAATAGCATCGCTGAATTACCCAAAGTTGCTGAAGAATTATTAAGTTTCGCCAATGGCGACAAATTCTTCGTTTTTGAGGGAGAAATGGCAGCTGGCAAAACAACCTTTATTAAATCATTTTGCGAGCAACTTGGTATAACAGATGTGGTTAGTAGCCCAACCTTTTCGATTGTAAACGAGTACGAAAGTAAGTTTGGTCCTGTTTATCATTTTGATTTTTATAGACTAAAAAACATTCAAGAAGCATACGATATCGGTTATGAAGAATACTTTTACAGTGGCGATTACTGCTTAATAGAGTGGCCATCGAAAGTTGAGGAACTTTTACCAGAATCCTACATAAAAGTTGATATAGCCATAACCGCCGAAACGGGAAGATCGTTCACTTTCAGCAGACAGTAACATTGATTAATTTTTAGCTATTCGTTTAATTTTCTTATCTTCAAACATCTAAAAACTACCTTTTAAAATGGCCACAGGATTACGAGAAGGAATGGCTGCTATTGCGCAGAGAGGTTTAATGCAAACCCAGGAAGAGATGTTGGAAACCAGTAACAAAAGCAACAGCTTGTACATTGGTATCCCTAAAGAAGTATCTTTTCAAGAGTGCAGAATCCCCCTAACACCACTTTCTGTAGCACTTTTGGTTAACAATGGGCATAAAGTTGTAATAGAAACCGGCGCTGGCGTTGGGGCTAATTTCAGCGACAAAGATTACAGTGAGCAAGGCGCACAAATTTCCTTTAATAAAAAAGACGTTTACGCTGCGGATATTATTGTAAAGATTGCGCCCCCCACGTTAGAAGAGATCGGATTGATGCACAAAGGCCAAACCTTAATCTCGGCTCTACAGGTGGGCACCTTAAAAGACTCCATATTAAAAGCACTATTACACAAAAAAATTAATGCCCTTTGTTTCGAACATTTAAGAGACGAAGGAAATATTTTAAGTGTAGTGCGTGCCATGGGCGAAATCGTAGGCTCGGCATCTATATTTATCGCGGCAGAATATTTAAGTAGCGCCTTCGGCGGAAAAGGACTAATGTTAGGTGGTTTTACTGGTGTTCCGCCAACAGAGATTGTAATTTTAGGTGCCGGAACGGTAGGCGAATATGCCGCAAGAACAGCGCTTTCATTAGGTGCAGAAGTTAAAGTTTTCGATAGTTCAATTTTTAGGCTTCGCCGGTTGCAAAATAATTTGGGAAGCAGAGTATTTACGTCGGTAATGCAACCTATTGTGTTAGCAAAAGCCGTTACTACTTGCGATGTTGTTATTGGCGCAATTAGAGCCGAGCATGGCCGTAGCCCTTGTTTAGTGATGGAAGAAACCGTGGCTAAAATGAAACCGCACTCTGTTGTGGTTGACGTTAGTATCGACCAAGGTGGTTGTTTCGAGACTTCTGAAGTTACAAACCATAAAGATCCGGTTTTTAGAAAACACGATGTGATCCATTATTGTGTACCGAATATTGCTTCTAGAGTTCCTAGAACAGCTTCGTATGCGCTAACAAATATCTTTGCCCCAATATTGGTGGATATTGGCGATATGGGCGGGTTAATGAATTTGGTTTGGAAACGTCCAGGAATTCGAGAAGCACTTTACACTTACCAAGGGCATTTAACTAACAAAGATTTGGCTAACATGTACAATCTGCCATTTAAAGATTTAGAATTATTAATGGTTTCTAATCAGTAATGTTGATGAAGAACTTATTATTTATTCTATTAATCAGCATTTCTTTTTCATCTTGCGCACAAAAAAATGCGCAAAATCCCTATGGACTAAAAGTTGTAAATGATTTTGAAGATTACCAAGCAACCATAAAGTCTAATCCCAACAATGAGCTTGTAGAAATCAAAAAAGTTATCCCCTCTGTTGTTTTGGATATCCGCTATGCAACAAAAAACAACTTTATGAAGCAGGTTATGTACAAGCAAGGAAAAGCTTTTGCGAGAAAACCCGTTGTTGAGCATTTGAAGAAAATACAATCCATTCTTAATAAAAAAGGCTACGGATTAAAAATTTTCGACGCTTACCGACCTTATCAAATTACAGTAGCTTTTTGGCAAAAAGCAAGCGATAAAAATTTTGTGGCAAACCCAGCGAAAGGATCAAAACATAATCGTGGTTGTGCGGTAGATTTAACAATAATAGATTTAAAAACAGGAAAGGATATTCCTATGCCAACGCCCTACGATAGTTTTGAAGCAGCGGCCGCACCGCATTACGACAAGCTTCCTGCGAAAATAAAAGAAAATCGAGATTTCTTAATCTCTACTATGCAGTTAAACGGCTTTAAGGTTATTTACAACGAATGGTGGCATTTCGACTTTAATGGCTGGCAAAACTACGATTTGATGGATATTCCGTTCGAGAAATTATAGTTCCTTTTCTACGCTTTCCTTCGCCTTGTAAAAAAACTGCAAGTACATTAGTGCCAGAAAAGTAATTCCTGTACATGTGAAAAAAATGCTTGGTATAACCGATGTATCTTCTACAAACATTTGCCCTGCCAATAAGGCTCCTGCTCCAATTCCAATCTCTAAGAAAATGTACATGGTTGCTACTGCCTTACCTCTATGTCCAGGTTTGCTTAAATCTATAGTCCAAGCAGTTACCGTAGGCGATAACATACCGGTGGCAACACCATAAATTGCTGAAGAAATCATTAATACCGTAGATGATTTTGCAAAGCCAATACCAAGCAACGATACCATTAAAATTGCTAGCGAAATTCTTAAAATCAAGGTTCGCCCGTACCTGTCCGAAACTTTTCCTGCAACAAATCTTATCAACAAAGACGATAGCGTAAAAACCATAAAAAACAAACCTTTATTGCTTGTGCCTAAATGCGCACTCCAGTCTGATATTACAGTTAGGATAACTCCATAACTAATGTAACTGAGCAAAGTTATTACCGCAGCGGGGATTACCTGCCACTCTATAATATCTTCCTTTTTGATCTTTAGAAGGTTTGCTTTAAACTTTTGTTTGTTAGGCAGGGTTTCTTTCATATTTGCCAAAATCACGATGGATAGCAAAGCGAATAACGATGAACAATAGAAAAGAATATCTATGGAAAAGTGTTCGGTTATTGCGCTGCCAATGGCTGGGCCAATTGCCAATCCTGTACTAAAACATACGCCATGCACACCCATTGCTTCTCCCCACCTATCAGACGGGACTAAGTCTGCTACATAAGCTGAGGTAGCCGTTGGTTTAAAGCCGGTGGAAAACCCATGAACCAATCTGAGCAATAGAAAACCTGCAATGCTAGTAAGAACTGGATATAAAAAGCCACACACGAAACATACTAAAGAACCTACGGCCATAACCGGTACACGGCCAATCGTGTCGGTAAGTTTACCACTAAACGGCCTCGAAATTCCTGCTGTTAATGTAAAAAGGGCAATAATTAAGCCCTTATATTCGGCACCACCCAAGCTTGTTAAATAAGCCGGTAATTCTGGAATAAGCATGTTAAAGCTAGCCGAGAAGAGAAAGGAACTTAAGCAGACTAACCCAAATTGTAAATTGTAAATACTGGGTGATGATTTATCCATTTTTTATTCCTTGCTTCGGTGTTCTTTACCGAAACGTTCTGCTTTTACCTCTGCCTTATCGCCTTTAACGGTTATCACAAAAATGTAGTCGTAATCTTCATCTGTTAATTCTTTAACCGGTTTTTCTGCGCCGAAAGCTTCAACAACGTCTAAAACCGTATTAGAGTGTCCAACAATTAATATTTTTTTGCCTTGTGCATTTGCAATTAGTTGTTTGGCAAGTTGTTTTTGTTCGGTAGGCTCATAGGTTTTCATAGCAATTCCTATAATATCCGCTAAAGGAAAAGCCGTTAGTTTTGTTCGTTTATAGTTTGTGGTGTAAATAGAATCAATTCTATCACCTTTTAAATACTTCATTAAAGCAGTTGCTCTTTCTGCACCTAAATCAGATAATTCTGGGTCTTTATCTTTCGGGTCTGTTACATCTTTCTCGGCATGCCTTACCACCCAAATTTTAACTGGTTTTTGTGCTAAAACGGTTTGTTGTCCGAAGAAAACTACCAATAGAATAAGTAAAATATTTTTCATGCTAAGTTATTGCTTGTAATAATGTTTCTATATCAGCTCTGCTATGCCAACTACTCAATACAATTCTGTTTACTTTAGGCCCGTTTTTGTCTGGATAAGGAAAAGAGGAAACAAGTATCTTTTGTTGCAAAAGCCGAGCGCTAAGGTCTGCATTTTTAGCTAGAAACACCGGAAATTGATCAACAAAATACCAATTATTACTTTTAGCCAATACTTCGGCAACTTTTGCCGTATTGTTTTTAAGTTTTGATAATTGGTTCTCATAAATTTCCGACCCATTTTTGAATGCATACAAACCCGCTGCAGAAGGTGGTGACGCTCCTAGAAACATATTGCTTCTCTTCAAATCTTGGATTAAATCTGAAGGTCCGAGCACCAAACCGGCATCCACGCCAAGCGCTTTTGCCATTGAGGCTACCAAAATAGTTTTTAAATTTTCGCTTTGCGGAATAATGGATAAAGTGCTTAGGCCATTATTATTTATACCAATACCATGAGAATCATCAACAATAAGAATAACCTGCTTATTTAGCTTGCTAACAAAAGAAAAATCATAAATTTCCGGAAAAAGGTTGTTCATGCTATTTGTTACAATTACCCAATTTTCCTTATCACTGTTATTAATTTCATCAACTAAATTGGCAGACCATTCAGTAAATGTTCCCGTTATTTTCGGATCTTCCGTTAACCACAATGCCGGATGCGAAGCTGGCGCATAGCTAATTTCTCTGGAACCCGACAAGTTTTGCACTAATAACTGAGCTGCCAAATAACCACTAGAGGTAATTAAGGCTGCTTGTGCGCCAAATTTTGCGGCAGCATAAGCTTCTACTTCATCGTAAATACCCAGCTGAACATTGTTGGTTCTGCTAGTACCGTTATTTAGTCCATATTTTTTTATTCCTTCTATATAAAATTTCAGAAAATCATCGCTTTGCGGAATGCCCAAATAAGCAGTTCCGCCGAAATATAAATATTCATCGCCGTTAACATTTATCGTATTTGCCAAAGGCGATGAAAGTTTGGTAAAATCTATCATTAATATGCTCTTCCTAGTTGATCGTTGGCTGCCTTAATCAGCGATTTATCGTTGTTTGTATCATGAGAAAACTCCCAAAACATAATTCCGTTGCAACGTTCTTTTGCTTTTTGTGTTTTTGCCTTAATTAACGGAATACCATTGTAGCCATAGGTTTTTCCGCCCACTGTTGCCACATTCAAATTTACATCTGCACCAGAACTTTCAATATCCCTATAACCGAGGGATGCCCCTGCGTTATCTTTTCCGTATAATGGCATTCCTAAAATGGCTTTTTCTTTTGGCATCCCTTTCGTAGTAAGCCAAACATTTAAACTTGCATCTGTCATTTTCATAGAGGCATGATTTAAGGGCTCTGCAGTATCGTATCCGGCACCATCGTATTGCATAATGTTAAAGAAATCTACATAATTATAAACTTCCGGCTCAATGGCATCTTTGTTTGTAGAAGTATAAACCGCTGGTGTTATTGCGGCGCTTAAAAACTTGTTTGCCTTATGCAATTCTGTAGAAAGCGCTTTCATTAAAGCAGTAAAATCTTTGTTTGGGTTGCCTCCGTTCGTCCTTGGGTATTCCCAGTCCATATCTACACCATCTAAATTATTGGTGTTGGCAAAATCAACTACGTTTTTAACAAAATTTGCTCTTGCCGTGGGCGATGCTGCTATGGCTGCAAAAGTTGCCTCGGTAAGTCCGGAAGTTATGCCTATAGAGATTCCAAATTTTACGTTGTTGGCTTTTGCTTTCTGTTGCAAGGCAAGAAACCTAGGTTGATTTGCCAATGCCTGAAAAGAACCGTCTGCTGTAGCACTTGGATTCAAAAATGCGTAAAACAAATGGGTAATCATTTTGTATTTCGCATCTGCTACCGTATTTGGGTCGCGATAGCTGGGCATGTAGGCTACAATTTTAAAGCTATTATCGGGTACGTAAGGTATAGTAATTGGAGGTTCGGGCTCGGGTGTTGGCATTACATTGCTTTTTTTACATGCGCTTAAGGCCATTACCATAGTCAATAAACTAAATAGGAATTTTAATTTCATGCGTATTACTTTAGGTTTTTAAAGAATTCAAATTGCTGTTTGATAGACTTTTTCCAGTACTGCCCATTGTGGCTCCCTGGTTGAGAGAGGTAAGTAGCATTTAATTTAAGATCGTCGCATTTCTGCTTTAGTTCGTTGTTGCCCACATAGAAAAAATCTGAGGCGCCACAATCGAAATAAATTGGTTTATTATTTCCTTTAAGCTTTTCAATGTTGTGTAATACCGAAAATGTCTTCCATAATTCGTGTTCTTGTGGCGGGTTTCCCAATAAATCTGGCAACCCAAATTTGCCAAAACTTTCGGCCAATTTTACACCGCCACTAGTACTCCCTGCTGCGGTAAATAACTCAGGTTTTTTTATAAAAAGATGTAAGGCGCCATGCCCGCCCATGCTTAATCCTGTTATAAAAACCTTTTTATCATCGAAGTTATATCGTTTTTTAATATCCGGAAACAGCTCGTCGAAAAAGAAGTTTTCGTATTGCCAATCTGGCTTAACAGGGCTGTTTAAATACCAACTGCTAAACATCCCATCCGGACAAACAATAACCATATTATACTCGTCGGCGTATTTTTGAGCATCCATAATTCCGTTCCACTGCTTATAATTTCCGCTATAGCCATGCAATAGAAAAATTACTGCCAAGCTTTGCGTTTTATCAAACGTCTTAGGAGCAAAAACCCAGGTTGTATCTGGCTTAGGCAAATTTTTACTGTTGTAAACGTGTTGCTCTTGGGCAAAGCCCGATAAACACAAAACAAAAAGTACACAGGCTAGGTAAAATTTCATCGTTGTATTATTAAAATTTATCGTGGATTAAGGTCATTATTCTTACCATTTCCTTTCTAACATCTGCCGTAGGCAAAACAAAATTGTTGTTAAGGAAAGAAAAAATATAGGTTTTGCCCTTTTTTGTCGTCACATAGCCACTTTGGTTGTGTACCCCTGTAAGGCTTCCGGTTTTACCAAAAACAAAGGGAGTATCTGTTTTTGGGTAGGCATTTCTTAGCGTTCCGGTTTTACCGCCTGCCGGCAACAAGCTGTAGAGTTTTTGCTTATCCGGATATTCTGCATAGATCAGCTCCAACAGTTTTACCATGGTTCTTGGCGTAAATAAATTTCCTCTAGAAAGCCCAGAGCCATCTATCCATTTAGGTTTATCTGGCAATGTGGCCAAGTAGTTTTTTTCTACATGGTTTATAACCGTGGCGGTATTCATTGGCAGACCAAGTTTATCTGCATAAACTAAAAGTAATTGCTCGGCAACAAAATTGTCGCTTGGTAACATCAATTGTTTAAAAACAGAATCACTTTTAATATTGTAAATGGTTTTGGCATCTTTCGGCATTGCCATATTCACAATGCCCACATATTTATTTAATGTATCGGCCAATAAATTTACGGTTAATGCAGTACTAACCTTATAAGGAATTTGTTGTTCGAATTTAGTAGGTATATTAATATTTGGCTTGCTAAAAACATTACTATTAAAATCCCTTGTTACCCGAAAAGTTCCCGCTATTTTTGCGCTATCGGTAATAAAACAGGTGGCAAAAGTTTCTGGCGTAATTTTCATATTTCCGGCAGTTGCCGAGTTTACTAATACCATATTATCAAAAAGCGGCAATTCGTTTATTTCGGCCTGATAGTAAGCATTATAATCGTCCCATTGCCAGCCATTTCCATAAAAATCACCAGTATATCTGCCTGGGGCGAAGAAAAGTTTTTTGTTCGTTTGCCTCAATAAATTAAAGGCATTACTTCCTTTTAGCAAAGAGTGAAGAAAAGATGGATCTCCGGTACCCCAAAAAATTAACGAATCGCTTTTTTCTATGTAACGTAATGATGGAATAGAATCTCCTAGAACTTTTATTCCTGCATAAAAAGTAAACAGTTTTGTGTTTGATGCGGGCGTGTAGTATTTGTCGGCATCTTTTTGGTAAATCATCTCCTTTTTTTCCAAATCAAAAAGGGCAAATCCAACCTGATATTTATTAATCACTTCTGAATTGGTAAATTCCCTACTAACTTTTTTCGCGATAATTTTATTTGGGGAACAAGCTAACAACCCTATAGACAGCATAAAAAACAATCCTATTAACAAATGAAATTTATTGGGTAAAGTTTTTTGCATGACACGTGGTTAGGTTAATGAAATATGCCTTCTAATTTATTAATTTAGTTTGATGAAAATTGGCCAACAAAGTATAAAAGTTACAACTATTGCCCTACTTGTGGGTGCAATATTGTTTCAATTTGCTGTTTTTGGCAACTGTTTAGCTCAATCTTTTTCGTTTTCTGGTAAGCAGAAAAAAAATGCTATGGATTTTGAGATGGTTAAAAACCTTATCATTATACCACTAACAATTAATGGGAAAGGTCCTTACAACTTTATTCTAGATACCGGTGTTGGCCCGCTTATTATTACTGAACCCACCATGGTTGATACTTTAGGTCTTAAAGTGTTAAGAAATACAAAGATTTATGGGCTAGGAAAGGGAGAGGAAGTTGAGGCATTTCTTTCAAGTGAAATTAACGTTGATATAAAGAATGCTGGTATAAAACACATTCCTACAGCAATTTTAAAGAAAGATATTTTTAATCTGTCTAATTATTTAGGCGTTAAAATTCATGGCATTATAGGCTACTATTTCTTTAATAGTTTTGTGGTTAAAATTAACTACTCAACAAAACGACTAGTTTTTTTAGACCCCATAAAGAAGGTCGCTAAACGAGGTGCAAAATTTCCGATCGAATTAATTAATAATAGGCCTTATGTAAACGCAAATTTAACTACAGAGAAAGCAGAAAAATTAAATGTTAAACTTTTAGTTGACTGTGGCGCTAGCCATGCGTTATCTATGCAAGCATATAATGATGCTGCTTTCCCCTTGCCAAACACACATATTGTTGCTAATCTAGGCATCGGCCTAAACGGCCTAATAGACGGTCATGTGGCAAGAATCCCAAATTTGCAACTCGGCAAGTACAACTTCAAAAATATACTTTCAGGATTTCCGGCTTTTGAATCGGTTGCCTCTAAAACGGGCTATAAAACCCAGGATGGCAACCTGGGTGCAGATTTTTTAAAAAGGTTTGATATTACTTACGATTATCAACAAAACAACATTTACTTAAAACCAAACAAATACTATCGAGAACCTTTTGAACATGATATGTCTGGAATAGAAGTGTACGTAGACAATGGGAGATTTTTTGTTGGCCGTATAGAACCTGGATCCCCAGCAGAAAAAGCGGGGTTTATTGTAAACGATGAGTTTCTATCTTTGGATTTAAAAATAATTGAACAATACACTCTTGATGAAGTTTCGAAGCTTTTTAAATCGGCAAATGGCAAAACAGTAGTTGTAGAATTGGCAAGAAATAACAAATCAGTTGTTAAACTTTTAAAGTTAAAACGCCGAATTTGAGCCCGAATGTAACATTTCTTTTACGTGTATGCTTTGCTGTAACACAAGCCTATTTTTACCCTCCAAAAAAACCAATCAACTAATTTTTATATACACACATGATTAAGAACCCAAAAGTACTGGCGCTAGCAAGTATGGTTTTTCTTTGTGCTATAGGCACCAATGATGCCCTAGCGCAAAAGAAAAAAAAGGCAACAACTCCTGTTGCAACAACACCGGCTACACCCGCTGCAGGTGCAGCTCCTAAAAAAGAAGGTATTAAAGCTTATTCTGAAGTAATTACCGCTAAGGCAAAAAGCAAAACCGGTCTTTTTAAAACACACAAAGTGGATGACAAATGGTATTTTGAGATTCCTGACTCAGTTTTAAACCGCGAAATGTTAGTGGTTACACGTTTAGCTAAAGTGCCATCGGGCGTTAAAGTTGGCAACCAACAATATGGTGGCGAGCAATTAAACGAGCAGGTTTGGCAATGGGAACGTCGCGGTAAACAGGTTTTTGTTCGCGTGCCTAGCTATTCTGTTCGTGCCGACGAAAATTCAGATATGTATCAATCGGTTAAGAACTCAAACCTATCAAGCATTTTAGCTTCATTTGAAATTAAAGCTTACAATAAAGATACTACAGGTGTAATTATTGATGCAACTGATTTTTACAATGGCGATATTATGGCAATTGGTGCATCTGATGCATTGAGAAAAGCCTATAAAACAACCATGTACGATGCAACAAGATCTTACATAGACACAATTAAAACCTACCCACTAAACATTGAGGTTGCAACGGCTAAAACTTATCGCTCTGCAGAATCTCCAATAGACAATAGCATCGGTGCTATTACTTTCGAGTTTAACACTTCGATGCTGCTATTACCAAAAACGCCTGTTAAAGCTCGTTTAATGGATCCAAGAGTAGGTTATTTTGGTCAAGGACAAACGGATTATGGCACAGATGCTCAAAAAGCAGAACGTACCGCCTACATTCACCGTTGGAATTTAGTTCCAAAAGATACCGCAGCTTACAAACGTGGCGAATTGGTTGAGCCAATAAAACCTATTGTAATTTATATTGATCCGGCTACGCCGAAAAAATGGGTGCCTTACTTAATTAACGGTATTAACGATTGGCAAACAGCTTTTGAAGCCGCTGGCTTTAAAAATGCCATTATCGGTAAAGAAGCACCAACTCCACAGCAAGATCCAGAATTTAGCGTAGACGACTCTCGTTATTCAGTTGTTCGTTATTTCGCTTCTGATATTCCTAACGCTTATGGGCCACACGTTTCAGATCCTCGTACAGGTCAAATTTTAGAAACGCACATCGGTTGGTACCACAATGTGATGAACTTATTGAGAAACTGGTTCTTTGTGCAAACCGCGGCTATTAATCCAGAGGCTCGTAAAGCTAAATTTAGCGATCATCAAATGGGCGAGCTAATCCGTTTTGTATCATCTCACGAAGTGGGACATACTTTAGGTTTACCTCACAATTTCGGTTCTAGTTATGCTTATCCTGTAGATTCTTTACGCTCTAAAGCATTTACAGATAAATATGCAACTGCCCCTTCTATTATGGATTACGCTCGTTTCAACTACGTTGCGCAACCCGGAGATGGTGTGGTTAGAATGTTTCCAGGCATTGGCGAATACGATAAATGGGCGGTAAAATGGGGCTACACTTGGTTTCCAGGCAACCTTACTGTTCAGCAAGAAAAACTTAAGCTTGACGCTTGGGTAAAAGAAAAAGCCGGCAATCCACTATATTTTTACGGTCGCCAAGGCAATGCTTACGATCCGCGTGACCAAAGCGAAGATTTAGGTGATAATGCAATGAAAGCAAGTACTTACGGTATTGCTAACTTAAAACGCATTTTGCCTAACGTAGAAAAATGGACTTACGAAGCTGGTAAGGATTATGGCAACTTATCTGAAATTTATGGCGAAATTATTGGTCAGTTTAGCCGTTATATGGGCCACGTTACGTTTAATATTGGCGGTTTAAGCGAAAATTATAAAACTTACGACCAAGCTGGTGCAGTTTACAAGTACGTTTCTAAAGCAACGCAAAAAGAAGCGGTTGCCTTCTTAAACAAACAATTATTTACATCTCCGCTTTGGTTAATTAATAGCGATTTGTTAAACAAATTTGATAACGGCTCTATGTTAACCAGAATCAAATCTGCACAAACAAATACGGTAAACAGCATTTTAACTTCATCAAGATTGCTTCGTTTAATTGATAATGAAGCTAAAAATGGAGCTACGGCTTATACCGTTCCCGAACTGTTTACCGACTTAAGAAGTTCAATTTTTGCCGCAGGTAGACCAGACGGATTTAAACGTAATTTACAACGTGGTTATGTTGATAGATTAGGTAGTTTAATGGTAGATGCGCCTATGCCAACCGGATTGCCTCCAGGTTTTTCTTTTACACCGATTAATGTGGGTGTTACCGATATTAGACCATTGGTAAGAGTAGAGCTTAAAACCTTATATGCAGCCGCAAAAGCAAGAGCAGTTGCTGGCGATGCAATTACTAAAGCACATTATGATGATTTGGCAATTAGAATTAACGACATTCTAAATCCGAAGAAATAATTTAACATTAACCCGCTCAATAATTTGAGCGGGTTTTTTTATGTTTAAACCATGCTTAAAAAATCCTTTTTTATCTGTTTTATTTTAGCCTCGCAAGTTGCGATAGCTCAAAATATCGATTCTGTTAACTTTAAGTCTGCCAAATGGGCGAAACAGCGTGTTGCGCCAAAAACGAAACTCGTAACGCATCATTTCAGCAATAAAGAATTGTTTGCAGCTAATCAGCATATTGCTTATCTAGAGGTAAGGAATAAAGGTCGCTATCCTCAATTCTCTATAGGCTATGAAGAAAAAGAATTAAAAACAACACCAACGTTCGGCACGGAACGCAACGCTTTCGCAGCAATAAACGGTACTTTTTTCGATATAAAAAATGGTGGCTCTGTAGATTTTATTAAATCTGAAGGCAAAATTATTAACGAAAATAGGTTAGAAAAAAACAACAGAAGAGCTAGACATCAGCAGGCAGCGGTAGTGATAAACGATGGAAAGCTAACCTTAAAGAAATGGGATGGAACCAGCACTTGGGAGCAAAACTTACCTGATAAAGATGTGATGAACAGCGGTCCGTTGTTAATTTTTAACAACAATATCGAAGTTTTAGATACTACAGCGTTTACTAAGCTGCGTCACCCACGTAGCGCAATCGGTATAAAGCCAAACGGGAAAATTATCTTATTAACAGTTGATGGCCGACAGGAAAATTCGGCCGGAATGAGCTTGCATGAGCTAACAAAAATAATGAAATGGTTAGGCTGTACAAGCGCCATTAACCTAGATGGAGGTGGATCTACAGCACTTTGGGTAAATGGAACTACCGAAAATGGCGTAGTCAATTATCCTTCTGACAATAAAAAATGGGATCACGACGGCGCAAGAAAAGTTGCTAACGTTATCCTGTTAAAAGGGAAACAATAATATATTTGTCGTTGTTACTCTATCTGTTTGCATAAAATGAATTATAAATCCACTCGTTTTTTTATCCTCTTTTTTCTTGCTGTAGCGATGTTTTCTTGCAGTTCAGAAGAAAAACCAGTCGAAGACAAATCAGATGCTAAGCCTGGTATTGCAAATGAAGACTTGCCAGAAAACAATCTGAAATTTGCAGACGTAAATGGAATTTTATTTTACGAAGCAAAACGAAAATTTTCTAGCGGATTGTCTTTTAACGAAGATGGCTTTCAGCAAGTTCCAAGCTGGACCATACAAGTTAAAGCGCCAGACTCGATATTGGCCTACAGCCCAGAGAAAAACGGAATGGAAGCTTTTTACTTGCACCACGACCACGGAAGAGTTTACAATTTTGCCAGAGAATATTTTAGGGCATTGGTTATTAGTAAAGACAGTTTAATCTTACAGCGTTTACACGTTGATGGACGAAGTATTGCCGGTAATGACGATCCAAGATCTGACGTTAACTGTATTTTTTATTCAAAAGATTACATCGATAACAAACTTAAAAAACAGCTTGCAGATTTGAGAAAACCTACAAAAGCAGACACTGCGTTTGTACAAAAGCTGGTCGATAAATCTAATAAAGAACCATCTAACCCTAAAACTGCATTTCCGGCTACACAACCGGTTAGATTTATCCCAAACAGTAAAAACGTAACGGTAGAAAAGGTTAGCACAGCCGATTCATTAAACAAAAGACGATCATCTGTAGATTATTTCTATCCGCTTTATAAAATCAAGATCAATAAGTCTTACAAAAACTTCTCTTACAGTTTTTCGGTAGTGGTAGATGCCAATGGAAAAATGTACGTTAACAAAGGTACCGAATTTGTGTTGGAAGAATACCGCGAGCAACGAAAAAAGCTGCTGCAAGGCTTAGCCGACGTGTATTTGCAAAACCTATTTTATGTTAAACCCGGCGAAACTTTAGGCATAGCCCATCCTAGCGAAATTGACATTATTTTAGTAGGCAATACAGGTTCGTAACCTATTGATTTAATTATATTTACAAAAATAATTGGTATTTGCTTTTATTAGGATTAAAATATGTACCTTGCACACTTAATTATTAATATACAATACAATGCAAGAAGGAACAGTAAAATTTTTCAATGTAACTAAAGGTTTCGGTTTCATTATCCCTGCAAATGGCGATAGCGAGATCTTTGTACATTCAACAGGCCTTATCGATGAGATTCGTGAGAACGACAAAGTTCAATACGATGTTGAAAGCGGTAGAAAAGGTTTGAATGCCGTTAATGTGAAAGTAATATAATTATTATCATATTTTACCAAGCCCTCGATTACATCGGGGGCTTTTTTTATGCCAAAAAAAATGGCGAAGATTTAAAACCTTCGCCGTTTTTAATATTTAAAGTATCCATTTATTTCTGGAAAACCCTTACGTAATCTACTTTGTAAGTTGCCGGAAATATGCGCTCATCTATACCAAATTTACCTCCCCAGTTTCCGCCAACGGCCAGATTCAATAGAATATGGTATTTCTGGTCAAATGGCCATTCGTCCACTCCTTTTCCGCTGTTCTTAAATGTAAAATACTTCACGTCGTCTACAAATAAATCTATTCTGTCTTCATACCATTCAAGGGCATAAACATGGTACTGTGCTCCTAAATCATCAACTTTTATAGCTTTGCCTACTTGCGTACCAATGCTATGATTAAAAGATTGGGTATGCACGGTTCCGTGTACGGTGTCTGGCGAATAGCCAACATGCTCCATTACATCTATTTCTCCGCTTTTCGGCCATCCTCCGTATTTCCACTCTGTTGGCAACATCCAGATTGCAGGCCACAAACCTTTTCCTTTAGGTAGCAAAGCACGCACTTCCATACGTCCGTATTTCCAGTCGAATTTGTTTTTACTGGTTAAGCGAGCCGAAGTAAAATTAGATTTGTCTTTATCCGCTTTGCGGGCTGTAATATTTAAAAAGCCGCCTTTTACAACAGCATTGGCGGTATCCGCATTTGTATAAAATTGCTTTTCATTGTTTCCCCAGCCTGTTCCGCCAACATCATAACCCCAATTTTTAGTGTTTGGCAAGCCATTTATTCCAAATTCATCAGACCAAACTAATTTCCAGCCTTTTGTTTTCGGCGATTTTTTGGCCATTTCAAAAGCTAATTCTGGCTCGTTCGTGGTAATAAATTCTGCGTCATTTGCCAATAAAAAACCAATTTCACTTGGCGTATTAGCGGTCCAACCATTTACGCTAATACCTAACTTTTTAAATCTTTCTATATAGTCTGGGTTCTGCTGATAAACAGAAAAATGATAATCAACGCCTTTAAAGCTATCTTTTTTTAACTGTTCCGGAGTTACTTCGCCTCTTAAATAAGACACGTGGGCACCCGGCATATTTTTAATAATATAAGAACAGATATCGTAACCAAAACTGATGTAATCTACCCAAGCTTCGGCTTTAAGTTTTTTTACCATTTGCAACGAACGTTCGGTTGTAGCGATATCTCTTTCAGAACCTAAGTTAGAAGGCTTAATTTCTAAAATAAGCTTCGTTTTTTTCTGCTTCATGCCTGTTTTGAGATATTCTTCCAACGTTGGTATTGATTCTCCATTTGGATGTTTTTTCTCTAACAACTGCTTGTAAGTAGATTTTGCTATCGGGAGTTTGTAGAAGTCATGATCGTGGTTAACAACCAAAATACTATCTAAGGTCATATGCACATCAAACTCGCTACCGTAGCATTTTAGCGCAATAGCGTGTTTTAAGGATGCTATTGAGTTTTCTGGTAAGTTGTTTTTTTTAAAGGCGCCTCTATGCGCTATAACTTGATTTTTGTTCCAAGAGGTAATTGTTTTTTGGGCCTGAGTGCCTTTTGTTGCCATCGCAAGTAGCAAAACTGTATATAAAATCCGTTTCATTGGTGTATTTTAACGGTTAAAAGTAGGGTTTTATCACAAAAACTATATTGATTTTTTGTTAACTTATCCCACTTAAATTAAATATCTCGGTTATTGATAAGTAATGGCTTTTTTAACCACACAATTTTTACCTTTATTTTCGTTAACAACTTATGGGTAATAGCTACGACCTTTTAATTGCAAAGATTAATGAATTTACACGAAAGTTCTATTTAAACAAACTTTTGCGTGGAAGCATTTATGCCGCGGCTTTAATTTTGGCGCTTTATCTTTGCATATTCGTACTCGTTTACTACGCAGTTCCTAGCCCCTCGGTTAAAACCTTTCTCTTTTTCTCTTTTCTAGCAATTGGTATTTCATCTGTTGTTTTTTGGATAATAAAACCCGGGTTGGCCTACTTTAAACTAAGCAAAACGCTCAGCATAGAACAAGCTGCAACAATTATCGGCAATCATTTTTTCAACGTTAAAGACAGATTATTAAATACCCTTCAGCTAAAAGCACTTGCAGATGAATCGCCGCAAAACAGACAACTAATTCTAGCAGGCATAGACCAGAAAATTGGCGATTTGCGGCCAATACCTTTTACAAGTGCAATTAACCTAAAAGACAACAAAAAACACGTCAAATATATCTTATTGCCTTTAGCTATTATTTTAACCATAGGATTATTGGCGCCAGCAATTTTAAGAGAGGGCACCAATAGTTTTGTTAAGTATAACGAAGAAATTTTACCTGTTGCGCCATTTACATTCGAGGTGCTTAATAAAAATTTAACTGTTACGCAGGGCGATGATATAACCGTAAAACTGCAACTAAACGGCGACGAATTTCCACAGGAAGTTTATATTGAAGATGGCATAAATACCTACAAATTGGAAAAGGAAAACATTAGCCGTTTCAACTATACCTTTAAAAATATCCAAAAGAATAAATCATTAAAATTTTTTGCTGGCGGATTTAACTCCAGAACTTTTACACTAGAAGTTAAGCCTCGCCCATCGTTATTAGGCATAAGCGCAAAGCTGCACTATCCCGCTTACTTGAACAGGAAAATAGAAGAATTGAGTAATGTTGGTGATTTGCTTATCCCCGAAGGCACAAAAATATTTTGGGAATTTAAAACTGAACATAGTGGAACGTTAGCTTTTCTAATCCAAAATCAAACCTATAATTTAAAAGTTGAGGACGATTTGGCGACCTTTAGCACAACCGCAAAGAAAAACACCGACTATATTGTAATCCCGAAAAACGATTTTGTAACTAAAACTGATTCGCTTCGCCATCAAATTGCTGTAATTGCAGATCAATTTCCGAGTATTACGGTTACAGAAGCTCCAGATTCCTTAAGTTCAAAAGCACGCTATTTTCAGGGTAGCGTAGCTGATGATTATGGTTTTTCGTCGTTAAAGTTCAAGTACGCAATAAACGAAAACGGGAAATTAATCTCTCAGCAAAGTAAAACCATCAGTATTAAAACCAATCAAACCGAAAACAGCTTTTTTCACCTTTGGAATTTGAATGAAATTGCGGTAAAACCTGGTCAAATTCTATCTTATTATTTTGAAGTAGCAGATAATGATGGCGTTAATGGTGCAAAAGTTAGCCGGTCAGAAATTAAAACCTACCAAGTGCCAACACAGCAACAAGTAGCAGAAAAATTGGCTGCCGGAAGTGAATCGCTAAAACAAAAAATGGAGTCGACCATAAAATTGGCTAACACAATTGAAAAGGAAAGCAAAAAACTGAGTCAAAATTTATTAGATAAGAAGACGCTGAACTTTGAAGACAAAAAACAGATTGAACAACTTCTAGACAAACAAAAACAACTAGATGAGGCCGTTAAGGATATCAAAAAGCAAAACGAAAAAAATGCTTTTGATAAGGAAGAAAATAATGCACTAAACAAGGAACTGAAGGAAAAGCAAGATCAGATAGATAATCTCTTTAACAATATTTTAGACGAAAAAACCAAGGAACTGCTGAATAAATTACAGCAGTTAATGGAAATGAACAACAAGGATTTGACTAAGGAAGAGCTTTCTAAAATGCAAATGGACAATAAATCCTTAAAAAATGAATTAGACAGAATTCTTGAGCTTTACAAGCAACTTGAATTTGAGCAAAACCTGCAAAATAAAATAGATAGGCTCGACGAATTAGCAAAACAACAAAAAGAGCTGAGTCAAAAAACAAAAGATAAAAACAGCGATTTAAACGATTCGAAAAAGAAACAGGACGAACTGAACAAGGATTTTAAAGATTTACAGAAAGAGCTTGAAAAATTAGCGCAACAAAACGAGGCTTTAGATAAACCCAATAATTTCAAAAATCCAGAAAAGGAAAGCGATCAAATTGAAAAAAGCCAGCAAGAAAGCAAAGAGCAATTAAACAAAAACGACAAGCAAAAAGCAGCCGAGAAACAGCAAAAAGCAGCCGAACAAATGCAGCAGTTGGCACAACAGATGAAAGAAAGCCAACAGGAAGCAGAGCAAGAAGAAGCAAAAACTAACGCAGAGGAGTTGCGAAGGATTTTGGAAAACCTGCTAAGCACTTCATTTGCGCAAGAAAAAGTAATGTTGGCCTTACGCAAAATGGCCAATAATGATCCGGCTTATGTAGGTAACGTACAACAGCAAAATACTATTAAAGACAATATGAAAACTATTGCAGATAGTTTGTTTTCGTTGAGCAAAAGGGTTCCTCAGATTGAAAGCGCCGTTAACACAGAAGTAGATAAAATTAACTTTAATATTGGCAAAGCGATAGAACTGTTAGGCGACAGAAGAACGCCAGAAGCTAACCGAGCTCAGCAGTTTACCATGACATCGTTAAACAATTTGGCGCTAATGCTAAACGAGGCATTAGAGCAATTGCAAAATGCGATGAAAAACTCGAAACCTGGTAGTGGCAAAGGGCAAAAGCAAAACATGCAACAATTGCAAAAAATGCAAGAGCAACTGAATAAAAACATGCAGAATGCCCGAGAAAAGATGCAAAAAGAAGGCGGTAATATGGGTACTGTACCAAAAGGACAAATGAGCCAGGAGTTTGCGAAAATGGCGCAACAACAGCAAATGATTCGAGAAGCTTTGCAAAAAATTAATAAAGAAGAAAACAAAGACGGTAAGGGGCCTATGGGTAATTTGAACCAGATGGTGCAGGAAATGAAGCAGACAGAGCTCGATTTGGTTAACAAAAAAATTAATGAAGAAACGATGAACCGCCAGAAGAAGCTGGAAGTTAAACTATTGGATGCCGATAAGGCACAAAGAGAGCAAGATCAAGATTCTAAGAGAGAGAGCAACGCGGCAAAAGAATTTCCACCTTCTTACCAGCAAATGCTGGATAAGTTTAAGAAACAACAACAAAGTGAAACGGAATTAATTCAGAAATTACCGCCTAACTTAAATTATTACTACAAAAACAAAATTTCGGAATATTTTAAATTGCTAAATTCGCCCAATCGTTAGTTTTTGGCAAAGCGAAAAATCTTCTTCGCTAGGCTCTGAACGACAAATATTCTATTATGGCACGCATTAATTTCTTTACCGAAGACACAACTTACGCACTAAAGCAAAAAACCATCATCAAAAAATGGATTGAGGCAACTATTGTAGCAGAAAGTTATCAATTACAAGAATTGAATTTTATTTTATGTTCTGACGAATATCTATTGCGTATAAACCAAGATTTTCTGCAACATGACGATTATACCGATGTAATTACTTTTGACAACTCAGAAGAGCTTAAAATGATTGTGGGTGATATTTTTATCAGTATCGATAGAATTAAAGAAAATGCGAAAAGTTTTGGCTCAAGTACCATGCACGAATTATGTCGTGTAATAATTCACGGCACTTTACATTTGTTGGGTTACAAAGACAAAGGCAAACAAGCAAAAACCTTAATGACAAGCAAAGAAGATTTCTACTTGGAAAAGCTGGAATTGAAGCCTTAATTCATTTTAAATGCTATTCTTTCAGCCACTGACGAAATAAATCCTGTAGCTATCAGATCTGTATCAGGCATCATATTATTAGATTGCGGTTTAGCGCCTTCATCCTTTCTTATTGCTCCAACTACGGAACAAAAATTACATAGATCAAGTAACAGATAATTAAACCGATTATCGCAGTTGCAATTCCAGCTATACGTTTCTTTTTGATGAACAATAAAAGTATCAATCCGCTTAGCGAAACTATAATTAGGAAAACAGCAGAAATATCAATTATCCACGACCAGCCTTTACCAGAATCTCGTCCCTTATGTAAATCGTTCATTAATGCCACCACTCCCATTTTAATTTCCGAGAGCTCGTATTTTCCGCTTTCACGATCAATAAAAGCATCTGCAGCGTAAGCTGGCCCTTTTAGCGTAACGGTTATTTCAGCCTCATCAATCCTAAATTCGCTAACAGCGCCTTTCAACGCGTGCTTTTTACGCAAAAATTCAACTACTTCAAGCTTGGCAATTTTATTGGTGTCTGGATTATTAACCCATGCTACATTTAGGTTTCCGCTGTCTTTGGTGTTAAGCTGCTCCTCCCCACCCAACCAACTTGGATGATTTAACGTTAAACCAGTAACCGAAAAAAACAACACAATAGCAAAACTTACCATAGAAAGGTAAATGTGCAACCATCTGGAAAACTTTGCGAATTCTTTTTTCGTTCCTCCGTTTTTTGAAGGCTTTTTTTTGTTATTCGGCGTTGCCGGATTATTTTTTATAGAAGTCAAAAGTTACGTTTGAGATTTCAACATTACCTGCATTGGTTACTTTTTTTGCAGTTTTCTTAAATTCCATTTGCTGACGGATGATTTCATCAGTACCCGCTTCTTTAGCGGTTTCTAAAATGATGGTATATTTTCCTTGCGGAACATAATTGCCTTTGTCGTCTTTTCCATCCCATTTTATGGTGTATTTACCCGGATTGCGTGTTGCCCCAGTTGCGGAAGCATAATTATCCTTATTAGCTTTAAAGCGCTCGCCATTTATGCGGTACCAATTTCTTAAATCGGGCACCCATTTGGTTTTATTGTACCACAACGCCAAATTTCTTACCGCTTCTTTCTTTTCATTTTCCACCCAAATTGCCGCAAAAGGTCGATGGCTATTTCCCTCAATTCGATTAAACTGAAAGTTAATTGTCAATTCGTATTTAGCATCCCATAATTTTTCAGCCTTGCTATTTACGCCGGTAACTTTCTCATTTTCTAGGGGCTTAGTAACATAATTGTGCCAATTTTTACTCTCAATACGTTTGCCATCTTTAGTAATAATCAAATAATCCGCTCCCTCAACACTGGCTGCTAAGGCCATGCCTTCTTTTACGGTAAGCACGTTAAATGCCGTTGCTAAAGCTCCGGCATCGGTCGCATTTGGCGCAATAACAGTAGCACTAATTACACCTTCCACAGGCATCGCGGTACGCGGATCTACAATATGCGAATACCATTTATTTCCAATTTTTTCGCCGCGGCGATAATTTCCACTGGTTGCTACAGCTTTATTATTTACCGTTAGATACGCCAAAGGCGTATCGTTCTCTGCGTTTGCCAAGGGATTGGTAACTTTTACCAAATCATTAACATCGCCTTTAATTACCAAATCTCCACCAATATTTACAACTACTGCACTAATATCCGAAGCCGATAGTGCAGCCTCACAAGCCATATTGATGATGTAACTTTTGGCAAATGTGTTCATAACCAAAGGCACGTTTGTTAATCTTGTAGCCGTCATAGTGGCCTTATCTAACGCGTAATGCTTTTGCTGCATGGTAATTACTGCATTAGTAACATCTGCACTTTTAGGTAGCTTGTTTTTGGCTGCTGCTTCTTTCCAAAGATTGCCGGCAACAGTGGCCGAAGCATCTAAAGCGCCGTTGGTACGTTGTTTCCACTCGGCAAACAGTTGGAGCATATCAAAAAGCTCTGCAGATACTCTAACAGGTTTATTTATTCCTTGAAGCATCCAACTATTAAATTCGCTGTTTTTGTCATATGCGCTGAAGATTTTCGATAGGCGATTGATCTCTCGCAAAGCCGCTTGTTCCGCCTTATCAGCTGCCATTTCTGAGGTACTGGTAAACTTAAACTCTAAAGATGTTCCAAGCACGTTTTCATAATTTGAAACATATAGGCTTTTGTTATTGGTTGTAGGTTGATCTGAAGGTTGAGTGCCCACTAAATATAAAGTGGTAAGTAAGGCGACTAATATTTTCATCGTTATTAAGTTTGATTCTAAATAATAAAGCAAATGTAAAATCTAAAATAGCAAATACCGCAGCAATGCTGATTTTTTTCTGACCATTTTAACAGCCTTGCACAGAAAACGATTATAGAAGCACCGTTATTGCTCCATAAACCCGATAGGAACGAACACGAAGTAAAGTGGATAGCGGGACTTACGCTTGTTCGTTGCCTCCTGTTTGATTTTCTAAAAAAACCTGCCCTTTTCGTCTAAAAATTACAGGCGTTCGTCGAGGATTACGCAGTGATGGTATAATACAGCAACACGCTGTGCAACCTTTTGCCCCTTACCCCGTCTTATAGATGTAACAAGCCTTAAACAAGGAAGTTAAAAATTTACAAAATAAGATTTTAAAAAATTAAAAATATGAAAACCTCTATTAAATCAATCATCGCATTAGCTGTAACAGCAGTAGTTTTAACCGGTAGCACTTTAAATGTAAACGCTAGTGAGCCTAAAACAACAACAGTATTAACAAGCGTAAAAAAAGTAAATAAAATTGATGTCGCCGGAAACGTGGAACTGATTTTAGTTCAAAGTAGCGATGAAAGTGTTAAAGTATTGGATAACTATTTTGCCAACAATGCTTTAGTACAACAAAAGGACGGCGAATTGAGAATTAGCTCATTTACCAAAGAGAAATTAACCGTTGTGGCTTACGTAAACAGCTTAACAGAAATTTCTGCCTCGGGCAATGCTACGGTTAAAACTGCTGGAAAGTTTAGCACACTAAGTTTAAATGTAAATTTAAGCGATAACGCAAAGGCTGATTTGTATACAAACACTATTAGCCTAAATACAAATTTAAGCAATACATCTAGCTTAAAGCTTTCTGGTTCTACCGAGGAATATAATGCTAGAATGGGAAATTTTGCGAATGTTAGCTTGGCGAAATTCGTAGCAGCAAGTTCAAACATACAATCGAAAAGTGTAGTTGTGGCACAAGTTGCTAAAACCATTTTACCAAATGAAGCAGATTTTTTAAGCTTATAAAATTCATTACCCAATCATAAATTTAGTTTAGTTTTTAGTTTAGTTAAAAAATGCAGATGGATGTCTGCATTTTTTTTGCTTTGCACATTTGTATCATTTACAGTAGCTATCGCCCAGCTAAACATTTTTGCCTATTTTGCCTAGTTAATAACCAAATGTGATTAGCTATGAAGTTTGCGCACTCTATAAAGCAAAAAACCCGGGTTGCTTTGCTCCTTTTCTCTATTATGGTATGCATTATTTTGGTGCGGATATTAGAAGACAAAAACGTAAAAGAACTCGGCAAATCTTTTACTTCTTTATACAATGACCGACTTATACCGGCAACAGATTTATTTTTTATTGCCGAAAAACTTTATGCCAAACGTTATGCTTTAGAGATGCATGTTAACGTAAACCAGGCCAACACTAAGTTAAAATACACGCTTAGTAGCTACGATAAAAGTATCGACTCTTTATTAGGCAAATATGAAAAAACCTATTTGGTAAGCAATGAAAAAGACTATTTAGCTGATTTAAAGAGCAAATTAGCTAGTACGAGAAAAATAGAAGCAAATATTTTAGGCCTCACGGCATTTACGGAAGAAAGCAAAAACTCGTGTAACTTAGCCATTGAAAAATCATTTAAGGGGCTTTTTGACAAGCTGGCTGAGCTTACACAAATACAGACCAAAGTTGGCGAAGAACTGATTAAAGAATCACAATCTAATGTTTCTGGAAGTAAAATTTACTCAAGCGTTCAGTTTGTTCTAGCAATTGTTATAGGCGTTTTAATCGTATCTATACTTTATACTTCCAACGTAATCAACATTAAAAACGAGAAGTTTAATTTGAACTGATTTATTTCCTTCAAGTAATTTTTTATAGATTTTTTGGCGTTTAGGTTGGCAACAAATTACAAGCCGCAAATATTGCTTACTTTTGCAGTAATTTCTTATCAGATAAATCGTTAAAAAATACTTTGAGTACACTAATTGCAGCCGAAGGCTTGGGCCACGCCTATAATGACGAATGGCTTTTCAAAAATCTAACACTGGGCATTAATCCTGGTCAACGCGTTGCGTTGGTTGGTATAAATGGCGCTGGTAAAAGCACCCTATTAAAATTACTTGCCGAACGTTTTTCTCCATTGGAGGGAAAAATTGTAAAAAACAAATCAGTTAAGATCGGATTTCTAGATCAAGAACCTTCTTTTCCGGACGGTTATTCTATTAGCGACTTTATTTTTTCGCTTGAAAACAAGCAGCAACAGCTGATAAAGGAATATGAAGAATTAATTGAGGACCCGAACCCTGATGAAAAGACGCTCAATAGGTTATACGAAGAATTGAGCGAACATAACGCTTGGGAATATGAACATGAAATAAAAACTATTTTAAGCAGAATGGGCATAAACCATTTGCAACAGAAAATAGCTACTTTATCTGGTGGGCAAAAAAAACGTTTAGCATTTGCCAAGCTTTTAATTGAAGATCCGGAGATTTACGTTTTAGATGAACCTACCAACCATTTGGATATTGACACCATTGAGTGGTTGGAGAAATTGCTTACATCTGGCAATAAAACAATTCTATTGGTTACGCACGACAGGTATTTTTTGGATAATGTTTGCAATACGATTGTAGAATTAGACAGAGGAAAAACCTTTAACTATAATGGAAATTACGCTTACTTTTTAGAAAAGAAAGCTGAGAGAGAAGCTTCGGATGATGCTACTTTTCAAAAAAACAAAAACCTGTTAAAGAAAGAACTCGAATGGATGAGACGTATGCCTGCGGCTCGTACTACCAAAAGCCAATCTAGAATCGATGCTTTTTATAATCTTGAGGAGAAAACCAAACAAAGATCTGACAACCAACAAGTAACTTTAAATGTAAAGATGGCTCGTCAAGGTGGCAAAATTTTAGAGTTGGATCACATCGGGCAAACATTTGATGACAAGAAAATAATAAACGATTTTTCTTACACTTTTAAAAGAGGCGATAGAATTGGATTAGCCGGGAAAAATGGAACGGGAAAATCTACCTTATTAAATATTATCACCGGAAATTTAAAACCCGAAAAAGGCATTGTAGATGTTGGCGATACTACTGTATACGGCTATTATAAACAAGGCGGTTTATCTTTTAATGAGAAAGAAAGAGTAATTGATATTGTTAAGGCTGACGCAGAGTATATCAAGATGGCAGATGGTCAAACTATTTCTGCTTCCGCCCTACTCACTTTATTTTTGTTTCCGCCAAAGAAACAACACGGAATGGTTGAGAAGCTTAGTGGTGGAGAAAAGAAACGTTTACACTTGATGAAGGTTTTAATTCAAAATCCGAATTTTTTAATCTTGGATGAGCCTACCAACGATCTTGATATTGATACGCTGAATGTGCTTGAAGAGTTTTTAGAAAATTTTCCTGGTGTGTTAATTCTTGTTTCTCACGATAGGTATCTTTTAGATAAAATGAGCGAGCAACTTTTTATTATGGAGGGTGAAGGAGCAGTGAGCATTTATAATGGCAATTATTCTGATTACAGAGTAAGCTTAGAAAATGCCAAGGAAGTTACGAATCCTAAAAAGGAAACAGTTGCTGAAAAGCCGAAGGAAACCTCATCAAAAAAACTTAGTTTTAAGGAACAAAAAGAATTTGAAGATATCGAAAAAAGCATTTCTGTTAAAGAAGATGAAATTGCAAAACTAACCTCTTCTTTGAACGATATTGATGCTTCAGACTATCAGAAAATACAGGAAGTTTCTGAAAAAATTAAACAAGCAGATGACAATTTAGCTAAGTTGTTAGAACGTTGGGTAGAGTTGTCAGAAAAATAATAAATTAAAAATATAAAAAGTTTCACGTGAAACGCTATTGAAAAAGCAGTTAATTTTAGCTAATAAATTTAGAGTTCCACGTGAAACATAACTAAAACAAGATGTTTAGAGAGTATGATGTTATAGTGGTGGGCGCAGGTCATGCAGGTTGCGAAGCTGCAGCAGCCGCGGCGAATCTTGGCTCGTCGGTATTGCTTATCACTATGAATATGGAAACAATTGCTCAGATGAGTTGCAACCCGGCAATGGGTGGTGTAGCCAAAGGGCAAATTGTTAGAGAAATTGATGCGATGGGTGGATATTCTGGAATTATAGCTGATAAGACCACTCTACAATTCCGAATGCTCAACAAATCTAAAGGCCCTGCAATGTGGAGCCCAAGAGCACAAAATGACAGAAAACGTTTTGCTGAGGAATGGAGATTGGCGCTAGAGCGAACACCGAATGTTGACTTCTGGCAAGAAATGGTGAGCAGTTTGATCATCAAGAACAATACGGTTGTCGGGGTAAAAACTGCTTTAGGGGTTGAGATTTTAGGCAAGTCAGTAGTGCTTACAAATGGAACTTTTTTAAACGGTGTAATACATATTGGAGAAAAGAAATTTGGTGGAGGTAGAACTGGAGAAAAATCTGCTACGGGATTGACAGAGCAGTTAACCACTTTAGGTTTTGAAGCGGGAAGAATGAAAACTGGAACACCTCCGAGAATTGATGGCAGGTCGTTAAATTATTCTCTCATGGAAGAGCAATGGGGAGATGAAAAACCAGGCAAATTCTCTTACACCGATGTGCCCACTCCTACCGATCAACGTTGCTGTTGGATTACCTACACTAACGAAAAAGTTCATGAAACTTTGAAAGAAGGTTTTGAAAGATCGCCAATGTTTACCGGACGCATTAAAGGCCTCGGCCCAAGATACTGTCCGTCTATTGAAGATAAAATTAATCGCTTTGCGGAAAGAGAAAGGCACCAAATTTTTGTAGAACCAGAGGGATGGAATACCTGCGAGATTTATGTAAATGGATTTTCAACCTCCCTTCCAGAAGATGTACAGTACAAAGCTATCACTCAAATTCCTGGATTTGAAAATGCTAAAATGTTCCGTCCAGGTTACGCTATTGAGTACGATTATTTTCCGCCAACACAGCTCTCTTTAACGCTAGAAACGAAATTAATCAGTAATTTGTTCTTCGCAGGGCAGATAAATGGAACTACTGGTTACGAAGAGGCTGCAAGTCAGGGCTTTATAGCAGGAATTAATGCGCATCAGAAGGTGAAAGATCAACATGAGCTGATTATGAAACGCTCTGAATCTTATATTGGTGTTTTAATAGACGATTTAGTGACTAAAGGAACGGAAGAACCTTATAGGATGTTTACATCTAGAGCTGAGCATCGTTTATTGTTAAGACAGGATAATGCGGATATTAGGCTCTCTCCTATTGCACATAAATTGGGTTTGATAGATGACGATCGTTTAGCAATTGTAAATGCGAAGGTGGCAAATTCTGATGCAATTGTAGAGTTTACAAAAAAGCAAGGTGTTGAAATGAGCCAAGCAAATGATTTAATGGTTGAACTTGGCACAGCCGCTCTTACCCAAAACGTAAAACTTTTTAATGTATTAAGCAGACCCCAAGTTGGTATTGAAGATATTAGAAAAGTAAGTACACCATTAAATGATCTATTAAATACTTTCGATCAGGAAACAGTTGAGCAAGCTGAAATAAAAATAAAGTATGATAGCTATTTTGAAAAAGAGAATGAAATTGTAAACAAAATGCAAAAAATGGAAGACAAAAATATCAACCCAGATTTTGACTACAACAAACTTTTATCACTCTCAAAAGAAGCTAGAGAAAAACTATTGAAGATAAAACCGAGAACCTTAGGGCAAGCTTCTAGAATTTCTGGTGTTTCACCTTCAGATATTTCAGTTTTAATGGTCCATATCACCAAATAATAAGTAAAACACTGTATATCAATAAATTATATAATTAAAATTTTGACTTAAAATAAAGGCTTTTAAGCGCTTTTCTGATTTTTTTAATCATATTAATTCAAAACTTAATAAAATGTCTTAAAAAGCATTAAAATGGTAAAAAACAAAAGGTGGTCAATAGAAAGGTGCTCGAAATACTTCGTCGTATTCTTAGCAATGTTTTACGGCTGTGCGAGTATGCAAAATCCGCAGGGCGGTCCAAAAGATACGGAAGCACCTAAACTTGTAAAGGCAGAGCCCAAAGACTTGACGACAAATTTTAAGGCTGAAAAAATAAATTTAGATTTTAACGAATTTATCAAGTTAACTAATGAGTTCAAGGAATTTTCGATTTCACCGGAAATGGAAAAACCTCCTGTTTTAAAAGCAAAGCTTAGAAGATTAACCATCGACTTAAAAGATTCGTTGGAGAAGAACACTACCTATACTTTAAACTTCGGAAAAGCAATTACTGATATAACAGAAGGTAATGCACTTAAAAACTTTACTTATGTTTTTTCTACCGGCCCTACCTTAGACTCGTTAAGCTTAAGCGGAAATGTAAAAAATGCAATTACAGGTCAGCCAGAAATGGATGCAGTGGTTTTTATCTTACCACTTAATAGAGATAGCATTTTTGGAAAAAAGAAACCTGCAATATATACCACAACTGATAGTAGCGGAAATTACAAGCTTAAAAATTTACGTGAAGACACCTATAAAGTGTACGCTTTAAAAGAAAAAAGTGGCGATAAAATCTATCAGCAAGAATCTGATGAAATTGGATTTATAAAGGAACCTATTAAATTGAATAAAAATATTGATAGCGTTAATCTTCAAATTTTCAAAGAGAAAGCGAGTAAATTTAGAATCTTGGATAGAAGACTTAATAATGATGGAAGCATCACGATGAACTTCAATCAGTGGTTAACAAAGCCAGAATTAACCGTCGTAGAACCTTCAAATATAGACGGGAATAAGATTGTTAAGTTAAATAAAACGAATGACTCTGTAAGGGTTTGGTTAGCAGATTTGAGTTTCGACTCTGTTAAAATTGCGATTAAAGACGAAGGGAAACTATTAGAAACCGCAAAATTTACCCGTGGGAAGAGAGATACTTACGTTAGAAACATAACAGGTGCCGATAACTTGGAAGGTGATTTATTAAATCCTCATAAAGGATTGAAAATTACGTTTAATATGCCAATAACAGCTGTCGATTTAACTAAAATTACGCTATTGGAAGACTCTATCCCGCGAACTGGATTTACTTTTACTAAGGATAGCATTGATTTCTTAACCTATAATTTTAAGTATCTGTTTAAGAAGAAAGAAAAATATATTCTGAAGTTGGGTGAAGGCGCAATGACGGGTATATTTAATGCTAAAAATAAGGAGATAACCAAAACTTTTACGCTAGCAAATGCTGATGATTATGCTACCATGATTCTGAAAGTAAACGTTCCAGATAGCGGAAAAAATTACATTTTAGAAATTGTAAACGAAAAAAAAGATCAAGTAGTTTCTACAAGATTGATAACAAAAAACGAAACGATAACTTTGCCAAATTATAAACCTGGTGTTTACTTTGGTAGAATAGTTTACGACTCCAATAAAAATGGAATTTGGGATACAGGAAATGTAAAAGACGGCTCGCAACCGGAAAAAATCTGGTACGAACCGAAAGAACTGTCTATGAAAGCAAATTGGAAAAGGGAAGAAATAATTAATATTCCTAAAGAATAACTACACCGTAAACCAACCCGAATACATGATATAATTATCTGGTAATTTATTTAACAAAGCCCTTTGCTCATCAGTAATGGGCTTTATTTTTTTTGCTGGCGTACCCGCATAAATATAACCAGATTCGCAAATGGTGTTTTCCAAAACTACAGATCCGGCGGCTATAATGCAGTACTCTTCTATAATTGCATTATCCATAACAATAGCGCCCATACCAATTAATACATTGTCTTTTACTTCGCAACCGTGTACAATTGCATTGTGACCTACTGACACCCTATTACCAATATAAGTTGCAGCTTTTAAGTAGGTAGCATGAATTACAGCACCGTCTTGTATATTACTTTCATTACCAATGGTAATACTGTTTACATCTCCCCTAACCACTGCATTAAACCAAATAGAGCAATTATTTCCAACAACAACATCACCAACAATAGTTGCGTTAGGTGCTATAAAACATTCTTCTCCGAAAGTAGGATTAACTCCTTTTACTGGTAATATTACTGGCATTTTTTTATTATATAGTAGTTAGTATTTAGATATTAGACCGACCTTAAATAATTGTATCTATTAATTCCTTTGCATGCTCTGGGTAATCTGTAGTGTAATGTAGTCCTCTACTTTCTTTTCTGGCTTTAGCCGATTTAATAATCATATAAGCCACTTGAATTACATTTCTCAACTCACATAGTTTAACAGAAACTCTATTTTTTTTGTAGAACTCTTCGGTTTCTTCAAACAATAAATATAAACGTCGCATAGCCCTATCCAACCTAAAATCAGAACGAACTATACCAACATAATCGCTCATAATCTTTTGCGTTTCGCGTAGATTATGTGTTACCAAAATCTCTTCGTTAGACTGTACAACCCCTTCATCATTCCATTCCGGAATTTCATCTGGTATTACATTATTCTCGTAATTTTCTAAAGCTGATAAATAAATTCGATGTGCAAAAACCGTAGCTTCTAACAAGGAATTTGAGGCTAACCTATTTGCACCATGCAATCCAGTGGAAGAAACTTCGCCGCAAGCGTATAAATTTTTAATAGATGACTTTCCATATTCATCAACCAAAATGCCACCACACATATAGTGTGATGCCGGTGTAACGGGAATAAAATCTTTGGTCATATCAATGCCGATGGACAAACACTTAGCATAAATATTGGGAAAATGTTTTAAGATATCTGCCTTTTTACGCATGGTAATATCAAGATAAACAAAATCATCTCCAGATTTTTTCATCTCATTATCCACTGCACGGGCTACAATATCACGAGGAGCTAATGAACCACGTTTATCATATTCGTACATAAACTCATCGCCATTTTTTCTCCTTAACACACCTCCAAAACCTCTAACCGCTTCAGATATTAAAAAAGAAGGATATTCGCCGGGGTTATACAAGGCTGTTGGGTGAAACTGGATAAACTCCATATTTCTTATTTTTCCCTTCGCTCTATAAACCATCGCCATTCCATCGCCTGTGGCAATTACCGGATTTGTAGTGTTAGAATAAACATGACCGGCGCCACCGCTTGCCATTACGGTAACATTCGCCAATATCTTTTCCACATCATTAAGCTCTGTGTTAAAGGCATATATACCGTAACAGTTAATATCTTCGCTACTTTTATTAACATGTTTACCAAGGTGATGTTGGGTAATTAGCTCTAAACAGAAGTAGTGTGTTAATATCTCAATGTTACTATTTTCGTGTATTTGCTTTAATAAAACACTTTCAATCTCATAGCCAGTTACATCTTTATAGTGTAGTACTCGATGTTCTGAATGGCCTCCTTCCTTGGCTAAATCAAATACACCAGCGTTATTTTTATCAAAGTTAATCCCGTAATCTATAATCTCTTGTATGCGTTGCGGACCTTCTTTTACTACAATTTCCACAATCTTCTCATCACACAAGCCATCTCCGGCAATTAACGTATCTTCAATATGTTTTTCGAAGGAATCAGATTCATCTACAACTACGGCAACACCACCTTGGGCATACTTTGTATTGGATTCGTCTTCGTTAGATTTTGTAACTATAAGAACCTTACCATGTTGGGCTGCCTTTAGTGCAAAACTTAAACCTGCAATACCCGAACCAATTACTAGAAAATCAACTTTTCTCATTAAATTAAGCTAAAAACCAACAACTTGTTAACAACCTCTGCATTTATGTTAGTTCTATGTAGAAATAAAACTAACAACTATTATTGAATGTTTAAATCTAAGCTAAAAAGGTAATTTGACACAATCTTTTCAAGAATTTTTAAGCAAGTTCACGTCGTTTATTAACTTTTTGCACACCAACTAACAATAAACATTTTGCTATTGATAATTTTGTAGACGAAATAGTATAACACTGAAAATCAGTCGAAGTTTTAGTTTAAAAATCAATATAAATGTTGGTAAGTATGTGATAACTTAAAATCGACTATTTAATTAAAGAACTTATAAACAATACCAACACACTAATAAACAATAAGATTCTTTTTAAATTAAATAATTATAATTTATTGTAGTGTTGAAAGCCCGTATCTTTACAAAAGTTTTAAAGCCCAGAAAAACATCAATTCACTTAAAATGGATATTGTAGAAGAATTAAATAAAAAAGGTTTTGTTGATGAAGCGATTGATCCGACCTTAGATCTTTTTGATGAAATTGAAAAACTAAAAAAGGAGAAAAATGCTGTAATATTAGCGCATTATTACCAAGAACCTGATATACAAGATATTGCAGATTACATTGGAGATAGCTTAGGCTTATCTCAAGAGGCTGCCAAAACCGATGCCGACATAATTGTTTTTGCTGGTGTGCATTTTATGGCAGAAACTGCAAAGATTTTATCGCCTAATAAAACTGTTTTGTTGCCCGATTTAAAAGCTGGGTGTTCACTGGCTGATAGTTGTCCACCGCATTTGTTTAAAAAGTTTAAGGAAAAATATCCAGATCATTTAGTTATCACTTATGTAAACTGTACTGCAGAATTAAAGGCATTAAGTGATATTGTTTGTACCTCTACAAATGCTGTTCAAATTGTAGAAAGTTTACCTAAAGAGCAGAAGATAATTTTTGGTCCGGATAAGAATTTAGGCGCCTGGGTTGCTAAAAAAACAGGAAGAGATTTGGTGCTGTGGAATGGTGCCTGTATGGTACACGAAATATTCTCTAGAGAGAAAATTACCAAGCTTAAAGAGCGCCATCCAAATGCCAAATTTATTGCACATCCAGAATGTGAAGAAGCTGTTTTGGCAATGGCTGACTATATTGGAAGTACAACTGGATTGTTAAAATATGCTATCAATAACGACGCACAAGAATTTATTGTAGCTACAGAAAGTGGCATTATTCACCAAATGGAGAAAGCTTGTCCGACAAAAACATTTATTCCGGCACCGCCGAATAATAGTTGTGCTTGTAATGATTGCCCATATATGAAGCGTAATACTTTGGAGAAGTTGTATTTATGTTTAAAAAATGGACTCCCGGAAGTTACAGTACCAGAACACATTATTACAGAAGCACGTAAACCAATTGAAAGAATGCTGGAGATATCAGCAAGCTTAGGTTTGTAAATAAATTATAATTGTCATTCCGACTTTGGAGGAATCTATTTGTAGATTCTTCGCTACGCTCTGAATGACAAAACAAAAAAAAATATGTTTGAAAATAAAGAACGCACAGATATAGCAGAATTAGGAGAGTTTGGCCTAATAAAACACTTAACAAGTAATTTTAAAATACAGCATGAAACTAGTATAAAAGGTATTGGAGATGATGCTGCTGTTTTAGAATCGAAGGATAAACAAATGTTAATCTCTACCGATTTATTATTGGAAGGTGTGCATTTTGATTTGGCTTATGTACCCCTAATGCACTTAGGTTACAAGGCTGTGCAAGTAAATTTGAGTGATATTTATGCCATGAATGGTATGGCAACCCAGATTACTGTTTCCATAGGTTTGTCGAGCAAGTTTCCGTTAGAAGCGGTAGAAGAAATTTACAAAGGAATTGAGTTGGCTTGCAATAAATTTAATATCGATTTAATTGGTGGCGATACATCATCTAGCAAGCAAGGTTTGGTAATTTCTGTTACTAGTATTGGTTATGCAAAAGCGGAAGAAGTTACCTACAGAAATGGTGCTGGAGAAGGAGATTTAATCTGCGTTTCTGGAGATTTAGGTGGAGCTTATGTTGGCTTGCAAATTTTAGAAAGAGAGAAGCAAATCTTCTTAGAAAACCCACAATTACAACCAGATTTAGAAGGTAAAGATTACATTATAGAGCGTCAGTTGAAACCAGAGGGAAGAAGAGATATTGTTGATCTATTAGCTCAGATGAAGATTAAACCTACATCTATGATCGATGTTTCTGATGGTTTAGCATCGGAAATTCTGCACATCTGTACGCAATCTGAAAAAGGGTGTACGTTGTACGAAGAAAAAATTCCTATCGATCCAATGACTTATGATACAGCAAGGGAATTGGGGCTAGATCCAACTGTTTGTGCATTAAATGGAGGAGAAGATTACGAACTTCTATTTACCATTAAACAAAGTGATTATGAAAAACTTAAGAATGATGTAGATATTAGCATTATTGGTCATATCACCGATAAAAATTCTGGTTGTAACATGATTTCAAAATCTAATGTTTCTCATGAGCTAAAAGCACAAGGCTGGAACGCTTTTAAAGGGTAGTTTTTAATTGTAATTCCGTCATTCCCATGAAAATGGGAATCTTAAAGCGATAAAAAGATTTTTATTTACCTTACTATAGCATTACGATGCCCAGTCAAGCTGAGCATGACGAAATCTCTATTTAAGTTGTCAACAAAACAAAAATTTTTTGTACCATGGAAAGAGGTGGCTGTGTTTATATTTTAACAAATGTTTTTAACACAGTTTTATACATCGGCGTTACATCAGATTTATATGCTAGAATAATCGAGCATAGAGATAAAATCTATCCAGAATCATTTACGGCTAAATACAATTGTTATAAGTTAGTTTATTTTGAAATGTATTCAACAATAGATGAAGCTATAGGAATTGAAAAGAGATTAAAAAAGTGGAATAGGGATTGGAAAATTAAATTGATAGAAAAAGGTAATCCGAATTGGGAAGATTTATTTAGTGAGGATTTATAAGCTATGCCGTCATTCCCATGAAAATGGGAATCTTAAAGCGATAAATTAAACACTTTACTATAGCACTACGATGCCCAGTCAAGCTGAGCATGACGGACGCACTTCTTACTCTTCCTCTCCTAAAAACTTAGCATCAATTTGTTTATTGGCTTTTGTTTTTGCACCAAGTTTTTTAATTTTTTCTACTTTTCCAATCAAATTTCCGTTGCCATATTGCAGTTTTTTAAACGCATCATCATGCGCTTTTTGAGTATGGTCGATATGTTTTCCAATCTTTTCCATATCTTCTAAAAAGCCAACAAATTTATCGTACAAAGCACCCGCTTCTTCGGCAATTTCAAATACGTTTTTATTCTGCCTATCAACTTTCCAAATGCTTGCAATAGTTCGCAAAGTTGCTAACAAAGTTGTCGGACTAACAATAACAACTTTTCTATCCCAGGCATAATTAAATAATTCGTTATCAGCTTGTACCGTTATGCTAAAAGAAGATTCTATAGGCATAAAAAGCAGAACAAAATCTGGCGAATTAATTTGATATAGGTTTTGATAATTTTTACCAGCTAAGCCATCTATATGAGATTTTACAGAAAGCAGATGCTGTTTAAGGTTTATTAACTTCTCCTCCTCGGTTTCTGCATTCATTAGTCTCTCGTAAGCAACCAAGCTAATTTTAGCGTCTACAATCAAATGTTTTTCATCCGGCAGGTCAATTATCACATCTGGTTGAAAACGGACTCCTTCGGCATTATTTAAGCTCGTTTGAATGCGATATTCCCGATGCTTTATCAAACCTGATCTTTCTAATACTCTTTCAAGTATCACTTCGCCCCAATTACCTTGTTTTTTATTATCGCCTCTTAAAGCTTTTGTAAGATTATTTGCATCAGTTTGAATTTGCTTGCTTTGATCCATCAACTGAAAAATAACACCTTTCAGTTGGCTTCGCTCTGCTGCTTCGGTTTGATAAACTTTATCTACCTTTTCTTCAAAAGATTTAATATTAGCTTTTAGCGGATTGATAATAGTATCTAAATTAGTTTGGTTTTGCGCTGTAAATTTTGCTGATTTTTCATCCAGTAATTTATTAGCAATAAGAGAGAATTCTAAGGTAAATTTTTGTTGTAAATCTTCCAGGTTTTTTTGTTGTTCGTTTAATTTATCCCTATAGGAATCTGTTAATGCATTAGCTTTAATTAAAAGACTTCGCTCTTCGTTAAAACGTTCGCGTAAATCGTTTAATTCATCCTGCAATTTTAATTTTTCTTCCTTTAAATAATTAACCGTATCATCTTGTTGTTTGGGTTTACGTAGCAACAACGCAACAATTAACATTAAAACAATAAATAAAATTACTAGTACAGCTATTTCCATTTGCTAAAAATTTTATCAAAAATAATAAATATCAACTAACAAATTTCGCAAAGCGATGACAAGTATTATATTTACTTTATGAATAACCTCTTGATTTTAATTCAATGCAAGGACAGCGTTGGTTTAGTAAGTAGTATTACCAGAATTTTAGCGCAACATCAATTAAATATTATTGCTATGCGTGAGTTTGTTGATGAGGAAGCACAGAAATTTTTTACCAGAATAGAATGTAGCGGAGAATTGGCAAATGAAACACTTTTAAAAGATGAATTAGCAAGCAATTTACCATTTGATGCCCTAATAAAAGTAACACCAACCACACCTAAAAACATTGCCGTTTTGGTAACTAAAGAATTTCATTGTTTAGCAGATATTTTAGTTAGGGATTATTTTGAAACTTTAGGGGCTAAAGTTAAGTGTGTAATAGGTAATCATAAAACATTAAAAACCTTTGCCGAAAAGTTTGATCTTCCCTTCTATTTTGTTTCTCATGAAAATAAAAGCAAAGCTGATTTTGAAACTGAAATAGCTAGTATTTTAGTACAATATCAATTGGATTACATTGTGTTGGCAAAGTTTATGAGAATACTTTCGCCCGATTTTAATGCTAGATATCCTTACCAAATTATAAATATTCACCATTCGTTTTTGCCCGCTTTTATTGGTGCAAGCCCTTACAAACAAGCTTTTGAACGAGGTGTAAAAATTATTGGTGCAACGGCTCATTTTGTGACCAATAATTTAGATGAAGGACCAATAATTTCTCAGCAAACTATACATGTTAACCATACTTTTAATGCTAAACAGATGGCAGTTGCCGGCAGGGAAATTGAAAAAGCTGTGCTGAGTAAAGCCTTAGAGCAAGTTTTAGAAGATAGGGTTTTTGTTAGCGGTAATAAGACCATAGTTTTTGAGTAATTTATGATATCGTTATGCTCAGCTTGATTGGGCATCCTAATGCGCTTACTTACTATTCAAATTTACTTTTTTACTAGTAATATTTTTATGCAGGTCAGATGCTGAAATAAATTCAGCATTACGGAGGCCTTACAAACGCTCGAAAACCATATCACCAGCCTCCTCGCCTGTTTGGCTACCAATTGCTATACCCATTCCATTACATCTAACCGCACAAAAAATGTTTGGTTTTGCTTCTTCTATAATTGGCGTTAGTTGCTTACCAAAGGCCATTATACCACTCCATTTATGTTCTATGGTAAAATCAGTATTTGGTAAAATAACTTCTTTTAATAGTTGATGAAGTGATTTTTGTACCAAATCAGTTTCACCAAATTCAGTTGTTTCTTCCGTTTTAAAATCCAAATTTCTACCGCCACCTAAAAGTATTCTATCATCAATATTTCTAAAATAATAATAGCCTTTATCATAATGGAAAGTACCTTTTATTTTTAGGTTTTTAATTGGAGAAGTAACTACTACTTGTCCACGACCTGGTAAAACCGCTGTGTTTGGTAAAAGGTCGTTTACAAAAGCATTGGTAGTAACGAGCACTTTTTTAGCATAGAATTTTCCTTGGTTAGTTAGCACAAAAACTCGATTATTTTCTTCGATAATTTCGTTTACTTGGCAGTTGTTATAAGTCGTAACCCCGACGGATTGGGCTTTTTCGATTAAAGCCTTAATCATCATCCCGGTATTTATCTGAGATTCTAACTTATTCTTTAGTAAAATATTAATGCCTCTAAAACCAAAAGAATCGATACTTTGGTTAGCCTCGGTATAAACGTTTGTCTCTTGTACAATATCTTCAATAAGCTTGTTGTAATGGCTCAATTTTGATACACAAACGTTTGCTAAATTATGTTCTTGTGGTTTAAACAACTCGAAACCGCCGTAGTTTTCGAAGCCAATTGTTTTATCACCTAATAAATTACGAAGCTTCTTAAGACCATTCCAACGCTTACCAATTAAATTATGTAAACCGTCAGTTCCGCAAACCTGCTCTTGTTCAATCAATTCAGAAATACTGCCAAAGCAAGCAAATCCTGCATTTTTTGTGCTGGCTCCAGAAGGTAAAAAACCGCGTTCTAATACCATTATGCTAAGCTTTGATGATTTCTGCTTTAATGTAATGGCAGCGTTTAAACCCACAATGCCGCTACCTATTATTACAACGTCTGCAGTAAAAAAACTCTGTTTTTCCCAATAAGATAAATTGTGCGCCATTGATAACAAATTGTAAAATTTTAATGCTAACTAAATATGGGAACACTTTTTGATTTAGCAAAATGAATCCATTTTAATCTACCAATGGACAGTTTATATTGAAAAACATACTAAATCGAATATGGGAACCTATTTAATTTTAATTATTCCGGTATTGCTGTTGAGCATGTTTGTGCAGTGGAGGTTTAGAGATAAATTCTCTAAATATGCTGAGATGCAGCTTAGATCAGGAATGTCTGGAAAAGAAGTAGCCGAGCGCATGCTTCAAGATAATGGTATTTACGATGTTAAAGTAATGAGTGCCGAAGGTCAGCTTACCGACCATTATAATCCGGCTTCTAGAACAGTAAACCTAAGTACCGATGTTTATTATGGACGTAGTGTTGCAGCTGCGGCTGTCGCAGCACACGAATGTGGGCATGCTGTACAGCACGCCAAATCGTACAACTGGTTACAATTTCGTTCTAGTATGGTGCCCATTGTTAGCATATCGTCTAATTTATTACAATGGGTACTACTAATTGGTGTAATGCTAATTGTGTTTAATGGTCCGCCTATTGTTTTGGCAATTGGTGTGGGCGGATTAGCAATCATCACGATTTTTAGCTTTGTAACTTTACCCGTTGAGTTTGACGCGAGCAAAAGAGCATTGGTTTGGCTTAAAAATAACCGTGGTGTAATGCATACCGATGAAGAAAATGTACAAGCTAAAGATGCGCTTTGGTGGGCTGCCATGACTTACGTGGTTGCAGCTTTGGGAGCTTTAGCAAACTTACTTTATTATGCTTCTATGCTGTTTGGCAGAAGCAGAGACTAACATTTATCTATAGAAAATAAAAGGATGACATTAATTTGTTGTCCTTTTTTTTGTTGGTAAAGTTTTGTCATTCACGGCAAAGCAAAAAAATCTATTTGTGTAATATTTCTAACAAAAGTTGCAGATTCTTCCAGAGTCGGAATGACAAGGTTTTGGGTGATAAAAAAACCGAAAAATGAAACACTAACGCTCAACTATAAACCCGATAGAAGCGAGCATGGAGCGCAGCGAAATAAAGCGGATAGCGGGAAAAAAATTGCTATGAAATATAAGCGATCGTTTTCAAAAAGAGATAAAAATTTTGCAATAGAATTTAGTTTAACCTATATGGAACTACCAATTGAAACTCTGGAATTTCTACTTTGAAGCTGGTTTCGGTTACTAAATTATTCATTGAATAATAACCACGCATAGTGCCTATATCAGTCTTTAAATTACAACCAGACACATAAGAGTAGCTTTCGCCTGGTGCAATAACAGGTTGTAAGCCAACAACGCCCTCTCCTTCCACATCTCTAGTTGTGCCATTACTATCGAAAATAAACCATTTTCTGCGCATTAATTGTACGCTTTGATCAGATAGATTTTCTACCTCGATCCGGTAGGCAAACATAAAATGTTCGTTCGCAGGATTCGAATGCTCGTCTTGGTAAATTGTTTCTACCGAAATTTTTACGCCTTCTGTAATTGCAGTAACCATTTTATAAATTTAAGATAAGCTTTTCAATAATCAAGCCATTTCTGAAAAAGGTAAAACACCTTCGTATTTTTCTGCCACTTCGTCAAGTAACTGATGGATGGTTTCTATGTTTTCTTCCTTTACAAGCAACATTCTGTATTGTTTAAAGTCTGGCAAACCTTTAAAATAGTTGGCATAATGGCGTCTCATTTCAAAAATGCCAACCTTTGGCCCCTTCCACTCTATAGACTTTTGTAAATGTGTTCTGCAAGCTGTAATGCGTTCTTCTAACGTTGGCGGAGGTAATATTTCTCCGGTGGCGTAAAAGTGTTTTATTTCTCTAAAAATCCAAGGGTAACCGATAGCGCCTCTGCCAATCATAATACCATCAACCTCGTATTCTAAACGCCAATCTGCAGCTTTTTTAATGCTATCAACATCGCCATTGCCAAAAATCGGTATTTTAATACGTGGATTACGTTTAATCTCCCTAATTAATGTCCAATCGGCTTCGCCTTTGTATAATTGAGCTCTTGTTCTGCCATGTACGGTTAGCGCCTGAATACCAATATCCTGTAAACGTTCGGCAACTTCTTCAATGTTTTTGGTGTTGTCATCCCAACCTAAACGTGTTTTAACGGTAACAGGCAAATGCGTTGCTTTAACGACCGCTTCTGTCATTTTTACCATCTTATCAATGTCTTGCAACAATGCAGAACCCGCACCGCGACAAGCCACGTTTTTAACCGGACAACCGTAGTTAATGTCCATTAAATCTGGCCCAGCTAGCGTTGCAATTTCTGTTGCCTCACGCATACTTTCTATGTCGCTGCCAAAAATCTGGATGCCAATTGGTCTTTCGTATTCGAAAATATCTAGTTTAGCCCTACTTTTTGCCGCAGAGCGAATTAATCCCTCAGAGGAAATAAACTCCGTATACATTAAATCGGCACCACCTTGTTTGCATACATAACGAAAAGGTGGATCGCTCACATCCTCCATCGGCGCAAGTAACAAAGGGAACTCTCCCAAATCTATATTTCCTATCTTTACAGACATTTTTCTATCTTCAAACCAAAATTATTTTACAAAGGTAAGTAAATTACAAACAATGCAATATAACCAGCCCGTTAGAGAAGAAAACCACCCCTTTTTACAGCTTATTTTACTTTTAGCTGTTGGTATTGGCGGACTTTTAATTTTTGCCGTTATCGCTATCGTAATTTGTGTGCTGATGTATGGCACTAGCATACTAATCGATATGTCTTGGGCAACGGGAGGAGATTTAGAAAAAATAGGAGCACTTAAAATATTTTTAACAGCGCAACAGATAGGTTTATTCTTAACGCCGGCATTACTGTTAGCGATTTTTGAACGGAAAAAACCGCAACACTTTTATGGTATGTCTGCTCCAAAATTCGATTATTTAGGCATCGTTTTTTTAATAATGGTCTGCTCTACTCCTTTTATGGCTTGGGTAAATCTAACCAACCAGCAAATGCATTTGCCTGAAGCATTTAAAGGCATAGAAAAATGGATGCGAGTGCAAGAAGACCAGGCGATGGTAACTACAAAAGCAATTTTAAGTACTAAATCTATTGGCGGTTTATTAGCCAATTTGTTTGTAATAGCTATTATGCCTGCAATTTGCGAGGAGTTTATTTTTAGAGGAGGTTTGCAGCGAACCATATTTAGATGGCTAAAAAATCCGCATGTGGCAATTTGGGTTTCTGCTATAATTTTCAGCACTATACATGTTCAGTTTTTTGGTTTTTTCCCACGCCTATTTTTAGGCGCTGCTTTTGGCTATCTATATTTCTGGACTGGGAGCATTTGGTATGCGGTTTTTGCACACTTTTTAAATAATGCCTATGCGGTAATCGTAGCGTTTTACCTTCAAAAGCAAAATTTGCCTATAGATGACGGAGATGATTTGGGTATTGCTTGGTATGGCTACCTTATTTCTGCAATATTAACCCTAGCTTTGTTTTGGATTCTGAAAGACAAAGCCGCAAAAGAAAGGCTGCACTCCCCTCAAATCTAATTATTTATTCTTCCTCGTTAACAATGAAAACCAGAGCTATAACCGCTTTCTTTTTTACTATCGTGATGTTGGGTTCCATCCTTTTAGGTGGTTATACCTTTACCGGATTCTATTTAATTTTAAGCATTGTAGCGCTTTTAGAATTTTACAAATTGGTTAAAATGGGTGGAATTAGACCACATAGAAATATGGCGGTTATTGTTTCAACAGTTATATTCTCTTTAACTGCGGCTTACCATTATTATCAGTTTGAGCTAAAATATTTACTTTTAATTGTACCGTTAATATTCTCTGTTTTTATACTAGAATTATATAAAAAAAACAAAATCCCATTTGCTAATATATCCTACACTTTTGTTGGTTTTATCTATGTTACCGTTCCTTTTTGTTTTTTCTATTCACTTGGGTTCTTAACAGATACTAACAACTACAACTTTCATTTGCCCCTTGCTTTTTTATTGCTTTTATGGGCAAGCGATACCGGAGCATATTTGTTTGGTGTAAAATTTGGCAAAACAAGATTATTTGAGCGCCACTCCCCAAAAAAATCTTGGGAAGGTTTTTTTGGAGGCGTTTTTACCAGTTTGCTGGTTTCTTATCTTATTTCCTTAAACTTCAAAGAATTTAGTCCATCTATTTGGGGCGGGATGGCTATTTTAATTGTTTGCTTCGGCACCTTGGGAGATTTGGTAGAGTCAATGCTGAAGAGAAGTTTAGACGCAAAAGATTCGGGCAGTTTTTTGCCGGGTCACGGCGGCTTTTTAGACCGATTTGATGGGCTCTTAATAGCTGCGCCGGTAGTTTATGTGTATCTCTATCTTCTTTTGTACTAGTTATTTTGTAACCGAAACGGGATTTTTATTTTCGTCGATGGCAACGAATGTAAAATCTCCATGTACAGCCAGCTCTCGGCCTTCTGCGTACATTTGCTCTATGTAAATCTCTACATTAACTTTTAAACTGGTATTGCCAACTTTAGTTACTTTGCCAATTAGCTCAACAATAGTACCTGCGGGGATAGCTTTTTTAAAGTCAATTCTATCGCTACTAACCGTAACCATAATTTGCCTGCTAAACCTTGTAGCGGTAATAAATGCTACTTCATCCATCATGTGCATAGCCGTACCGCCAAAAAGCGTATCATAGTGGTTGGTTGTATTAGGGAAAACGGCTTTAAAAATACTGGTTTTTGAGGCTTGGATTCTTTCTTCTAGTGTCATGGTCCAAATATAAGGTTTGTTAACTAATAGGAAATAAGAACCTGCACATAGCTATGCAATTTCAGCGCCCATGTAACAAATTTACGGCAAGTTAAATATCACGCTTTTTGTAATTTATATTTGATAGATAAACTTAAACTATCCCCATGAAGAAACTTTACAAACCCTGTTTATGGCTTTTTGTAGCGCTTTTGGCTTCGCAAACGGTTGTAGCACAAAACATCCCTAGTCCAAAAGAACATTTTGGTTTTACTATAGGTGATGATTACCAATTGGCCAACTATACGCAAACCGAAGCCTATTTTAAAAAATTGGCAACCACATCAAAACGTGTAAAACTGGTTGATATTGGTAAAACAGAAGAAGGCCGAAGCCAGTACATGCTCATTGTAACATCAGAAGCAAACCATAAAAATTTAGCTCGTTACAAAGAAATTTCTCAAAAATTGGCGAGGGCCGAAAATCTTTCTCCCGAAGAAGCAAAAAAACTGGCAGCAGAGGGTAAGGCTGTAGTTTGGATGGATGGCGGATTGCATGCAAATGAAACGGTAGGTGCACATCAATTAATTCAAATGGCTTACAATCTAGCCAGTAAAACTGATGAAGAAACCACGAAGATTTTGGATAATGTTATTGTGCTAATGACACATGCAAATCCAGATGGGCAAGAGTTGCAAAGCGATTGGTACATGAGAGAGAAAGATCCAAAGAAAAGATCTTTAAGTGGCTTACCACGATTGTATGAAAAATACGCAGGCCATGATAACAATCGCGATTTTTTTATGCTAAACCTAAAAGAAACGCAAAATATGGGTCGCCAGTTGTTCATAGAATGGATACCGCAAATCATGTACAATCACCACCAAGCGGGCCCTGCAGGAACTGTGGTTGCGGGTCCGCCGTACAGAGATCCTTACAACTACGTTTTCGACCCGATTTTAATGACAAGCTTAGATGCTGTTGGGGCGGCAATGCACAACAGGATGAATGTTGAGGCTAAACCTGGTTATACGCAACGTGGGGGTTCGGTTTTTTCTACTTGGTACAATGGCGGTTTACGTACAACTACTTATTTCCACAATATGATTGGATTGTTGACCGAAATTGTGGGCGGTCCAACACCTTCAGAAATTCCATTGGTTCCGGCTCGTTTATTACCTAATGGCGACAGCCCAAATCCGGTTTTACCGCAAAAATGGTATTTTAAAAATTCTATTGATTATTCCGTTTCGCTTAATTATGCGGTATTAAATTATGCGCAACGCTATCGCGATGAACTTCTGTTTAACATTTATAAAATGGGCAAAAACTCCATCGAAAGAGGAGGGAAGGACACTTGGTCTTTCTCACCTAAAAAGATAGATGCCATTAATGCAGCTGCAAATGCTGACAGAACAAGCACAACGGGTGGAAGGGGAGCACTTTCTGTAAAGTATTTAGATACTGTAATGAAAAATCCGGTAAATAGAGATGCAAGAGGTTATATTCTTTCGGCAGATCAACCAGATTTTACAACCGCTATTAGGTTTTTAAATGCGCTGATTAGAACCGGTGTACAAGTGCAAAAAGCGACAGCTTCATTTAGCGTTGCAGGAAAAAATTATCCAGCGGGAAGTTATATTGTTAAAACCGACCAAGCTTTTAGGCCTCACGTTTTAGATATGTTTGAGCCACAAGATCACCCCAACGATTTTAAGTACGAAGGTGGCCCGCCGGTTGCTCCATACGACGCTGCAGGTTGGACTTTGGCTTATTTAATGAATGTTAAATTTGATAGGATTTTAGAAGATTTTAAAGGCCCTTTTGAAAAAATGCCACATGGCGAATTGTTAAACGCTACGCCTAAGGCTTTGCCTAAAGGATCTGGCTATGCTTTAAGTTCGGCCGCTAACGAAAGTTACTTAGCTGTAAACGAATTGCTAAAAGGCGGTGCGGAGGTGTTTCGTAATCAAGCAGACGGATCATTTTATGTACCTGCATCGGCAAAGGCTAAAACTATTTTAGATAAGGCAGAACATGGTTTTGGAATGAGGGTTACTGCAGCCAATAAACCTAGTAAATTAACTAAAGTTGCACCAGCTCGTATCGCTATTTGGGACACTTACGGCGGTTCAATGCCATCTGGTTGGTTACGTTTTATTATGGAACAATATCATTTTGATGCAAAAGTTATTTACGCACCAGATATAGATGCAGGCGATTTAAAAAGCAAATATGATGTAATTGTTTTTGTTGGCGGATCAATCCCTGCGTATGTGGCAAACCCTACTGAAAATAATAATGCTGGAAGACAAAACTTCGGCACACCTGCATTGGAATCAATTCCTGAAGAATATAGGGCAAGAGTTGGTCGCGTTAGCCAAGATAAATCTATTCCGGAAATCAAAAAGTTTTTAGAGGCAGGCGGCCAAGTAGTTACAATAGGTAGTGCTACCAATTTAGCGGCTCATTTACAATTGCCAGTTAGTAACGCCATAGTAGAAACTGTTGGCGGGGTAGAAAAAAGATTGCCTTCTACCAAATATTATGTGCCAGGGAGTGTACTGAGTGTTTCGGTAGATAAAAACATACCAGCAAATTGGGGTATGGAAAGCACAGCTGATGTTTATTTCGATAATAGCCCCGTTTTTAAATTGGGCGAAGCAGCCAAAGGAAAAGTTAGGCCTTTAGCTTGGTTTGCTACTGATAAACCATTAAGAAGTGGTTGGGCTTGGGGGCAAAACTATTTGAAAGATGGCGTTGCCGCTTTTGAAGCAGATTATGGAAAAGGTAAACTTTATGCTTTTGGTCCGGAAATTACGTTTAGAGCTCAAACACACGGAACATTTAAATGGATGTTTAATCAGTTGTATAAATAATTAAAATCGCCATAGCGATATTTCCAAACCCAGCTAACTTTATCGTTAGCTGGGTTTTTACTTTCAGGTTACTGAGGAAATTTTCTCCATACTTACATTTGTACTATGAAAATCGAAATCTGGTCTGATGTAATGTGCCCGTTTTGCTATATAGGCAAAAGACATTTAGAAAAAGCAATGGAAGTTTTGCCTTTTAAAAACGAAGTTGAAATAGAATGGAAAAGTTACCAGCTTAATCCAGTTTATCACAACACCAATAACGAAGATCTTTATACTTATTTATCGCGTAGTAAAGGAATGTCTGTTGAGCAAGCTAAACAAATGACCGGCAATGTTGTAGAAATGGCAAAAAACGCAGGTTTAACGTTCAATTTTGATAAAAATGTTCCTGGAAATTCTTTTGATGCACACCGATTTTTACATTTTGCCAAAACAAAGGGATTGCAAAATGAAGCCGAAGAAGCAATATTTTATGCTCATTTTATCGAAGGAAAAGACACGGCGCAATTAAAGGTTTTATCCGCCATAGGCGAAAAGGTAGGTTTAGATAAGAAAGAATTGGATAGTGTGCTGCAGAGCGATGAATTTACTGAACACGTACGTTATGATATTTACGAGAGCCAGCAGATTGGAATTAGGGGCGTGCCATATTTTGTATTAGACCGAAAATACGCCATATCTGGCGCACAACCGGCGGAAAGCTTTAAGGGTGCCATTACCCAGGCTTTTACAGAATGGAAGGCCAAGCAGCCTAAAAACGAGCTAAAATCTTTAAATAACAATAATAATAAAGATGCAGTTTGCGACGAAAATGGGTGTGAGCTTAGTTAGGACGAATTCGTCAATTGCCAGCTTCTATTGTAAAGCTTAACACGATAGTTTTTTGAGCATTATAATTGCAGTTTTCACGGGAATGAAGATAAAACAGTTACATCTTTCTTAAACCATCCAACAGATACTCCAATCCGTTTAATTTAATTTCGTACATGGTGCCTAGCAGTTGGCCCAACTTCCCGGCCGGAAAACCTTTAGACTGGTACCAAACCAAATACGGCTCAGGCAACGACGATAATGCCCAACCTTTGTATTTTCCATAAGGCATTTTCATGGTTACCAATTCTTTAAGCATTTCTGGATTCATAGTCGGTTAAAATGTAGTTGTGTTTGAAGTTTCAAATGTTTAAAAGTTGTATTCCTACTTTCGAAATAATTATTCAGTACTATTTTACTTGCACTCAATACAACGTCTAAAATACCAATTCCAGCATTTCTATAGCTTCATCAACATTGTTAATATTATCAAAAGAAATCCTTAAACTATCTTTTACTTCCTTTAAATTACACAGGCGTGGATGTTGTTGTGCAAAGGACAAAACACGGTTAAATACTTCCGAATCAAAGAATTTAGATTGTTTATCGCTAATAAAATAACCACGAAGGATATTCTTTTTAAAGCTTAATTTTTCGAAACCCAAACGTTTGCCAACCCATTGTAGGCGCAAAACCTTCATCATAGACTTTACTTGCTGCGGAACCGGACCAAAACGATCTTTCAGCTCTTTTTCAAAAGCGGTAAGTTGTGCATCGGTTTCTAATTTAGAAAGTTCGGTATAAAGATTATAACGCTCGGTAATGCTGGTTACATAACCATCAGGAATGTGCATTTCCAGATCGGTATCTACTTGCGTAAAACTCACAAACGGACGCTGTTCCTCATCCTTAAACAAATCCTTAAATTCTGCATCCTTCAACTCCTGAATAGCTTCATCCAGAATCTTATTATACATTTCGAAACCAATTTCTGCTATGAAACCACTCTGTTCGCCGCCAAGCAAGTTTCCGCTTCCACGTATATCCAAATCTCGCATAGCGATGTTAAAACCGCTTCCTAAATCAGAAAATTCTTCAATAGCGCTTAGTCTTTTTCTAGCTTCGTTAGTTAAGGTAGATAGGGGTAGGCTTAGTAAATAACAGAACGCTTTTTTGTTAGAACGACCAACCCTTCCACGCATCTGGTGCAAATCGCTTAGGCCAAACATGTGCGCATGGTTAATGATGATAGTATTTGCGTTAGGAATATCTAAACCAGCCTCAATAATAGTTGTAGCAACCAAAACGTCTTTTTCGCCATTAATAAAGTCAAGCATCACATCCTCAAGTTGGTCGCCATCTAATTGCCCATGAGCAATACCAATTCTGGCTTTAGGAACCAAGGTTTGTATCAATCCGCCTAGTTGCTGTAAATCGTTAACACGGTTGTGGATAAAGAAAACTTGTCCGCCTCGGTCTAGTTCAAATTGCACCGCTTCCTGAATCAGCTTGTCGTTAAAAACGTGTAACTCGGTATTTACTGCTTGTCTGTTTGGCGGTGGCGTGCTCATAATAGATAAATCTCTTGCGCCCATTAAAGAGAAATGCAAGGTTCTAGGAATTGGCGTCGCTGTTAGCGTAAGTGTATCCACATTAACACGTAGCGCCTTCAATTTTTCCTTTGCTGCAACACCAAATTTCTGCTCTTCATCAATAATCATAATGCCTAGATCCTTAAATTTAACGTCTTTGCTCAGCAATCTGTGCGTGCCAATTACGATATCTACTTTGCCTTGCGCAACTTTTTCAAGCGTTTCCTTAATCTGCTTAGGCGTTTTAAAACGATTAATATAATCAACCGTACAAGGAAACTCTTTTAAACGAGATGAAAAGGTTTTAAAATGCTGTAAAGCCAAAATGGTGGTAGGCACTAGAACTGCAGCTTGTTTGCCATTGGCAACCGCTTTAAATGCGGCTCTTATAGCAATTTCTGTTTTACCAAAGCCAACGTCTCCACAAACCAATCTATCCATTGGGTGTGGCGCTTCCATGTCTTTTTTTACATCGGCGGTTGCCTTAACCTGGTCGGGCGTATCTTCGTAAATAAATGAAGCCTCAAGCTCTGTTTCTAAATAACCATCTGGGGCAAAAGCCGTACCTACCTGCGCTTTCCGCATTGCGTAAAGCTTAATCAGGTCTCGGGCAATGTCTTTAACTTTTTTTTTTGTGGTTTTTTTGAGTTTGTCCCAAGCTTCGGTGCCCAATTTGTTCATTTTGGGTTGCGTACCATCTTTACCGCTAAACTTCGCAATGCGATTTAAAGAGTTAATGTTTACGTAAAGCAAATCATTATCTGCATAAACCAAACGAATCATTTCTTGCGTTTTACCATTAACCTCAACCTTTTCTAACCCCGCATATTTTCCAATTCCGTGGTCGATATGGGTTACAAAATCCCCTGGTTTAAGCTCTCGTAAATCTTTAAGCGTAATGGCTTGGCTACGCTGATAACCCTTTTTTAATTGGTATTTATAAAAACGATCGAATATTTGGTGGTCGGTATAAAATGCTACTTTCTGTTGCGCATCTAAAAAACCCTCGCGAAGCGGAACGTTAACCGGCGTAAACTTTGCAGTTTTATCTATATCATCTAAAATGGCGTATAAACGCTCTGTTTGTTTAGTAGAATTGGTGAATATAAAATTATGGATACGCTGACTTTCGTTCTCTTTCAAGTTTTTTATCAGCAAATCAAAATCCTTGTTAAAAGAAGGTTGCGGTTTAGTTTCAAATTGAATAACAGCGTCGGTTTGGTAAAAAAACTGTTTTCCAAACTCAATTACAGCAAAATCCTGAAATAAATCAGACAGCATTTTTTCATCTGTAAACGAAAACTTAGGATCTATCCAGTTTGGATTTTGCTGCTTATCTGTAGTGCCAAGTGCCTTCCAAAGTTCAACCGCTTTTTTGTACCCACCTTTAACAATATCTATAGTAAACTCTACATCTTTAAACCAAAGTTGTGTGTCTTTTTCTATGTAATCTAACAGACTAATGTTGTTTTCTGTTAAAAATTTAGCCTGTACATTTGGTACAATTGTTAATGTTTTAACGTCGTCTACAGAAAGTTGCGTATCTATTTCAAAAGTTCTAATGCTTTCTACGCTATCACCAAAAAACTCAATTCGGTAAGGCAACTCGTGCGAGAAAGAGAAAATATCTACAATACCACCACGTATAGAGAATTGTCCAGGTTCGTAAACGAAATCCGAACGTTCAAAATCGTACTCAAATAAGAATTCGTTAATAAAATCGATTCCTAAAGTAGCCCCAACGCTAATTTCTAGGGTGTTTTTCTCTAAAACAGAGCGATCAATAACTTTCTCGGCCAGAGCTTCTGGGTAAGTAACTACAATTTGCCCGTACTCAGATTGATGGTTGAGTTCGTTTAAAACCTCGGCCCTTGCCAAAACATTAGCCGTATCTATTTGGGTAAACTCAAAAGCTTTTCTAAAAGACGAAGGAAACAATAAAACTTCTTTACCTAAAATTCCTTCTAAATCTGATAAAAAGTATGCTGCTTCTTCTCTGTTTGGTAAAATAAAAAGTTGTGGTTTATGTAACAGGAAGTAGGTAGAAACGGCAACAACCGAATCGGCAGAGCCCACCAATCCCTTTAATTGGGTTTTACTTCCCTTTCCTTTATTAAGCGCTTGTGCGGTTGCTACAATGCGCTCATCGGTTTTGTACCTATTAATTAAGTCGCGAATATTCACTATGTAAAGGTAAAGAATTAGTATCAAGTAGTAAGTATCAAGCCACAAGATTTGGATACTTAATTTATCTAAAACGAATTTTATCTATAATAGATTTAAATTTTTGCTAAGTGTCAAGTTTTTGAAAGTTCTCAGCTTCTTTGTTGATAGGCTGAGTAACTATGAGGTTTTTAGAAGCGCATAGAAATGTGCTAATTACGTAGCTCAGTCCCGCTTTTTGCTTTTACGCTTCGCATCGTCGTTCCTCCTTGCTGTAGGGTAACGCTTCAATCGGGGCTATACAGCAACAACAGCATTCCATTTGTGTGGTTTGCAGGGCGCATAAACGTTGTTAATAAACCAGACAGTAGCGAAAATCCTTTTTGTTTCTTGCCTTAGCGCCATTCCGAATGGAGGAATCCAGATTAATCGGGAAGAAATCTTTTATTCAACGCATCTATCGTACGGATTTCTCGCTGTGCTCAGAATGACGAAAACAAAAAGATTGTAACGGATGGCGGGGCTGCGCATACCGAAAAGTTACGGAACGCTCATTTTTTAAACAAAATCGATGCAAACTGCGGTTGAAATAAACGAGATATAACGATTAAGGGAAAAAATTCTTCGGAGGCAAAACCGAGTTGGTCGATATTTTTTTTCGGTTGGTCGAGTACGCTATATTTGCCGTAACAAAAATCTTATCATTGTTTCTAATTAATATAAAACGAAAAACATGAGGTACACAAAAAGCTTTCCGGTTGAGTTAACATTCTGGGTTTTAGCTTTAGTGTTATTGGCAATAGCAAATCCACATGAACATCATTTTAGCCTTTGTCCGCTGGCAAGCTTAGGCTTTGATTGGTGCCCGGGTTGTGGTTTAGGAAGATCGATTACCGCACTGTTTAACGGAGATGTTAATGCAAGTTTTGCGCATCATTGGTTTGGCATACCGGCCTTGCTTTTAATCGCTTACCGAATTTACCAGCTCAGCAAACAATTATTTAACAAACAACACAATTTAAAATATAAGGAGGATTAGCCATGTTAGATTCACAATTTATGTCGTTACCGGGTATAACCCCGCAAGAATATGCTTACTTACAAACTGCTACAAACGGTTTAAATGAGCAACAGGTTAGAAATTTTCTAATGATTTATGCCAGCAAAAGAAAAAACTCTTCAGATATATTACTATTTACATTATTAGGTTTTATATGGGTTGCCGGGGTGCAAAGGTTTATAGTAGGGCAAATAGGAATGGGTATTTTGTACCTTTTAACCGGCGGACTTTGTTTTATTGGAACTATTGTAGATTTAATAAACCACAAAGACTTAACTTTCGAATACAACCAACGAATGGTTTTTGAAAGTTTGCAAATGGTTAGAATGGGCGGTGGCTTTAGCGCTTAAATGTCTACTTTCATAAAAAATCCTTATAGGTACAAAAGCCTATAGGGATTTTGTATTTTTATGCCATGAAGTTAGTTTCAATTACAAATTATTTAGAAAGTTTAGCGCCCCTAAATTACCAGGAAGACTATGATAACTCGGGTCTGATTGTAGGTAACCCAAATGATGAAGTTAACGCTGCATTAGTTGCGCTTGATTGCACAGAGCAGATTGTAGACGAAGCAGTTGCAAAAGGTTGCGATTTGATTATAACCCATCACCCGATTGTTTTTAAGGGTTTGAAAAGATTCAACGGTAAAACTTATGTTGAACGTGTGGTGCAAAAGGCAATTAAAAACAATATCGCATTGTATGCTATACACACTAATTTAGACCATGTGGCAAATGGCGTTAGCGGAGAAATTTGCAAGCGTTTAGGTTTGCAAAACGCTAAGGTTCTTTCTCCCAAAGGGGATATTTTAAAAAAACTGGTAACTTTCTGCCCTATAGAAAATGCTGATCAGCTAAGAAATGCTTTGTTTGCTGCGGGCGCTGGAAATATCAGTAACTATAGCAACTGTAGTTTTAACGCAGAGGGCACTGGAACTTTTAAGGCTGGCGAAGGAACAAACCCGTTTGTGGGCGAGCATGGCGTAATGCATCGCGAAGCGGAAATTAGGATAGAAACCATTTTTAAAAAGCAGGATGAGCGAAAAATTTTACTGGCTTTATTAGAAAACCATCCTTATGAAGAAGTTGCCTACGACATTTATTCCTTGGAAAATAAACTAAATGATGTTGGCGCAGGTATGATTGGTTGGCTACCGCAAGAAATGGAAGCAAGCGAATTTTTGTACCACGTTAAAAACAGAATGCAAACCAAAGTTATTAGGCATACCAATCTGTTAGCAAAGAAAATAAAAAAAGTGGCTGTTTGTGGTGGCGCCGGCAGTTTTTTGTTAAAACAGGCTATTGCGGCGGGTGCCGATGCATTTATAACCGGCGATTTTAAATATCACGAATTTTTTGATGCTGAGGATAAAACAATCATCTGCGATATTGGCCATTATGAAAGTGAACAATTTACATCTAATTTGTTGATAGATAATATTCAAGAAAAATTTCCTAACTTTGCAATCCGTTTAACGGAGCATAACACAAACCCCATAAATTATTTCATTTAATGGAACAAACAGTAGAGCAAAAGCTAAAAGCTTTATACGAATTACAAAACATACATACTAAAATTGATAAAATTCGTCAGGTAAGAGGCGAATTGCCAATGGAAGTAGCTGATTTAGAGGACGAGGTTGCTGGTTTAGAAACTCGTATACAAAAAATCAAAGCTGAATTAGACGATACTGAAGACGCTATTGTAAACCGTAAAAACATGATTAAGGAAGCTCAAGCATTAATCAAAAAATACGAAAAGCAATTAGAGGATGTTAAGAATAACCGTGAATATGATGCTTTAACTAAAGAGGTTGAAATTCAAAACTTAGATATCCAGGTTTCGGAGAAAAAAATAAGAGAATACGGATTTGACATAACCTCTAAAACTGAGGTTTATGAACAAGCTTTAGCAAATATTACTGCTAGAAAAGGCGATTTAGAGGCTAAAAAAGGCGAATTAGATACTATTACGGCTGAAACTGAGAAGGAAGAAGGCGCATTGTTGAAAAAAGCTGATAAAGCTGAAACCCAAATAGAAGAACGTTTATTAACAGCCTATAACAGGTTGAGAAAAAATGCAGTGAACGGTTTAGCTGTGGTAACAATTGACAGAGATTCTTGCTCTGGATGTTTTAACCAAATCCCACCTCAACGCCAATTAGATATCCGTCAGCGCAAAAAAGTTATTGTTTGCGAGCACTGTGGTAGAATTTTAGTTGACGAAGCCCTAACACAAGAGTTAGCAGAAGCGTAACAATCAAACCAAATATAGTACTAGGCCGGATGAAAATCTGGCCTTTTTTGTGTTTGCAGTTTTCATAGAATCCAGTTTGGAGTTATTACTTAAAACATCAACAGTTTTTTAACGTTATATATTATTACTAACTTCAATTATCAAACCGACGAATATATTGCATGCCTTCTATTACTAAGACAAAACGCTCTATTACCTATTTTCTCTTTTCTTTTCTTACGCTTTATTCATTTAACGCTTCCGCCAACTTCGATTTTAATGCAAATTGTTTAAAAGCCTATCAAAATATATTCGAGCTAAAGCTAAATACCGCAAGGCAATTGATTGCTAACGAAAAAAAGGCTCGGCCAAATAATGCTATAGTTCCGCTTTTAGAAAATTATGTAGACTACTTTTATCTGTTAACTACAGAAAGCAAAACCGAATTTGAGCGACTTGAAGCTAATAAAAGTGCCAGGTTGGATAAAATAAGCGATGACGACAAAAACTCTCCTTACTATTTATATGCGCAAGCAGAAATCAATTTGCAATGGGCATTAATTAGAGGTAGATACGGCTCATACTACACCGCGGCAAGGGAGATTAATCGTGCAAACAGTTTATTACAAGAGAACAGTAAAAAATTTCCGGGCTTTCATTTAAATGGAAAAGGCTTGGGCCTAATTAACGCTGTAATGGGCGCACTGCCAGAAGGCTTTCTTAAGTCGGCGCTATCTACATTTGGCATTAAGGGCAATTTGCAAACGGGCTTAAATTATTTAGAGAAACTGGCTGAAAACTTACCTAAGTCTTCCTACGAGCCATTTTATGAAGAAACTGTATTCTATTACGCGTATGTACTTTCTGACGTTGCTCACGCTAAAGACGCCTATGCCAAAACGATGAAGTATACCGCTCGAATTTCTGACACAAGTTTGCTTAAGACTTATTTGCAGGCCTATGTATGCGCCAGGAATGGGCATAATGACGAGGCGATTAAAATATTAGCAGACAGACCAACGGGTAGCGCTTATCAACCCTTTGCGTACCTAGATTACTTAGCTGGTATTGCAAAACTAAACAAATTGGACTACAGCGCTTCTGCGCCATTTGACAAGTTTTTGCAAACAAATAAGGGTGTAAATTATATTAAGGATACCAATTTGCATCTAGGTTGGATTGCGCTTTTGAAAGGAGATAGCGCAGGATACGCATCAATGATGAATAAAACTAAATCGGGGGGCTACAGCTATAACGAGAGAGACAAACAAGCGGTTAATGAGGCTAATGCCCCAACGCCAAATGTAAGCCTCTTAAAAGCCCGTTTATTATTTGATGGAGGTTATTTAACTAAGGCTTTAAATATCCTTTCAGAAAGCAAAGCTGATGATTTTAGTAGTGCTAAAGATAAGGCTGAGTATTACTATCGACTAGGGAGAGTAAACGACGATTTAGGCAAGGACGATTTAGCATTGGTTAACTATCAAAATTCTATTAATACCGGTAAAGGATTGAAATACTACTATGCGCCAAAATCTGCTGTGCAAATGGGCAAAATTTACGAGAAGAAAGGTCAAGTTGCAAAGGCTAGATCGAGCTATAATATTGCCATTGCCATGAAAAACCACGAGTTTGAGAACAGCATAGAAACCGAAGCTAAACAGGGCTTAAAGCGAGTTGGAGGATAGGATTGGGTAGAGAAAGAAGAAAGAAAACAACGAAAGGATTCTAAACATTGTCTTTAATCATTGTTCCTTACTCTTTGTCCACTTACCTTAAAATTTATAAACTACAGCATTAATATGCATTCCTGCGCCAACTGAGGCAAATACGGCATATTCACCTTTCTGTATTTTGTAGCCTTCAACCATGCCATTTTTCACTAAATCTATTAAAGTTGGTATGGTAGCAACAGAGCTGTTTCCAAGCCACGAGATAGTCATTGGTACCAGCTTTTCAGGCACACTTTCTATCTCGTAAAGTTTAAATAAACGTTTCATAATAGCATTATCCATTTTGCCATTTGCTTGGTGGATAAAAACAGTTTTTATGTCAGTTATTGGAACGCCTGATTTATCTATAGCCTCTTTAACAACCTTTGGTACCGTAACTACAGCAAACTCATACAGCTTACGACCATTCATTTTAAGGTAGGTATTGCCGTTAGTTTCGCCGGGGTTATTACTGTTCCCCATTAACAATAACGAAGCGTGGCTAGCAAAAGTCTGACTTTTATGCGCAATGATGCCTATTGGTTCTTCACTTTCTTTGGCTTCAAAAATAACAACGCCAGCACCGTCAGAAAATATCATGCTATCTCTATCATGTGGATCAATTATTCTTGATAGAGTTTCAGAGCCGATAACCATAACTTTTTTGGCATCGCCACTACGAATCAAATAATCTGCTTGTATTACACCCTGAACCCATCCTGGACACCCGAAAATCACGTCATAAGCTACGCAATCTGGATTTTCGATATTAAGCTCTTGCTTAACTTTTGCTGCCAAGGCAGGCAACATGTCCATTCTATTTGAGTTTGCTTTTACATCTCCAAAATTGTGACAGAAAATGATTTGATCTAAACTTTCTTGATCGATACCAGCATCTTCAATAGCTTTTCTTGCTGCAATAGCTGCAATATCACTATTAACTAAATTGTCGCAAGCGTACCTGCGTTCAACAATTTCAGTAATTTCACTGAATTTATGAATGATTTCAGCATTTTCTTTATCAAGCTTTAGCCCATTATCATAAAACGAAGCATCTTTAAAATGATCGCCAGAAATGATATTTTCAGGGATATAGCTACCCGTACCTGTAATTACCGAATAAATTTTGTTCATAGTTATTGTAGATGTACCGTATACTGTTTTGGTATTTGGTATAAATATATTACAAATTAAAAATTAAACAAAAATTTAACTAAGAAAAATCATCAACTAAAAAAACAAAAAGCTCTTTTGGGCCGTGAGCGCCAAGCACCAAAGTTTTCTCAATATCAGCAGTTCTGCTTGGACCAGTGATATTACTAACCATTGACGGGATGTTGGTGCCGTATTTATTTTTTAATAGCTGAAAAGCATCTTTCAAATCTAAAACCAATTGTCCGGTTCGGGCAATAACGATATGATGGTGAGGGAAAATGCTCAATCTTCGCCCTGCGGCATGTTGATTGCTTAACATAACGGAACCATTTCTAGCTACCAACGCTTCGCACAGCGTAATGCCAACTTCAGCATATTCAAAATCTTTATCTGTTTGATAAAATGGAAACTCGTAATGTTTTAACAAGGCCTGAAGCTCTGGCTCCCAACAATAAATTTTGCGCCACTTATATTTATCCGCTAAGTCGAGTATGTTTTCAACGAAGTCTACGCCGTTCTCGCAGAAAATAAAATTACCTGCAACAGCAGTTAACTGCTCTGCAAATAAAATTTCAAGCTCTTCTTCATTAGCTTTATAAAGCGGGCTTTCTTCTAAATTAGGATAAGGATTGTCTCGCTTTTCTAGCAAGGCCTTTCTAATTTTTTTAAGCATAAGTTCTTTAGAAGAAATGTTCTCTTTCATAGTAGGGTTTCAAAAGTAGTTAACCTAGCTCATATAAACAAAAACAGCCCCAAAAATGGAGCTGTTTTATATATCGATTAAATAATTATTTCGCTTCGTTTGGCGTATTTGAAGCAGTTGAGCTAGCATCAGTAACTGTTGGTGAAACTGTAGAAAGATCATCAACCGGTACAAACTCGGCTAATAACTCTGTTCCCTCGCTATCAAAGGCACGTTTACCAAATATTTCTTCTAAATCTTCTTTAAAGATTACCTCGGCAACTAACAGTTTTTCCGCAAGCTTAATTAAGTTTTCTTGATTGTCTGCTAAAATCTGTAAAGCTCTTTGATACTGCTCTTCAATAATTTTGCTCGCTTCTTCGTCTATAATTCTCGCCGTAGCTTCAGAGTAAGGCTTGGTAAAACTCTCCTGACCTCTAGAATCGTAGTAAGAAATATTACCCAATTTATCGTTTAGTCCGTACATAGAAACCATTGCATAAGCTTGTTTGGTAACCTTCTCTAAATCACTTAATGCGCCGGTGCTAATTTTACCAAAGGTGATTTTTTCTGCAGCCCTACCGCCCATAGTTGCGCACATCTCGTCTAAAATCTGCTCTGTAGTAGTAATACTTCTTTCTTCTGGTAAATACCATGCTGCGCCTAACGATTGTCCACGAGGAACGATTGTTACTTTAATCAGCGGATGCGCATGTTTTAATAACCAAGAAACCGTAGCGTGACCAGCTTCGTGGAAAGCAATGGCTTTTTTCTCTTCTTTAGTAATGATTTTATTCTTTTTCTCTAAACCACCAATTATACGGTCAACTGCATCTAAGAAATCTTGTTTAGTAACAGATTCGTGAGATTTTCTGGCGGCAATTAAGGCAGCTTCATTACATAAATTTGCAATATCAGCGCCAGAAAAACCGGGAGTTTGCTTAGCTAAGAAATTAATATCAATGTTTTCTTCAAGCTTAATTGGTTTTAAGTGTACATTGAATATTTCTTTACGCTCGTTAATATCAGGCATATCAACATAAATTTGTCTGTCAAAACGGCCTGGTCTTAACAAAGCGCTATCTAAAACATCGGCTCTGTTGGTAGCGCCCATAATAATAATTCCGGAGTCTGTACCGAAACCATCCATTTCTACCAATAATTGGTTTAATGTATTTTCACGTTCGTCATTTCCGCCCATCATGCTACCTTTTCCTCTAGCTCTACCAATTGCATCAATCTCATCAATAAAGATAATACATGGCGCTTTATCTTTAGCTTGCTTAAACAAGTCGCGTACACGAGATGCACCCACGCCCACAAACATCTCCACAAAATCAGATCCTGATAGAGAGAAGAAAGGAACTTGCGCCTCGCCTGCAACAGCTTTAGCTAATAAAGTTTTACCCGTACCCGGAGAACCAACTAATAGCGCTCCTTTCGGGATTTTACCCCCTAGATTGGTGTATTTTTTAGGGTTTTTAAGGAAATCTACAATCTCCATCACCTCTGTTTTTGCCTCGGTTAAACCCGCAACGTCATTAAAAGTTATGTTTACTTGGCTTTCTTTATCAAACAAAGTTGCTTTAGATTTTCCAATGTTGAAGATTTGGCCTCCGCCACCTCCACCACCTCCGCCCATGCGGCGCATCATAAAAATCCAAAGGCCAGCAAATAACAAAAGCGGTAATATAATGCTGATAAAACCGCTTAACCAAGGATTTGATTTAGAGGTTGTCTGCGGTTTGATATGTGGTTGGCCAGCAGGTAAATCCTTCTGCGAATCGTCTAATTGCTTGCTAATTGCATCTAAAGAGTTGCCGTTAAAATAAACTAAAGGCCCTTTTGCAGTAGTATTAAAGGTGTTTTTAGATTTATACTTTTCGTATTTAGGATCGTTCTTTTTTCCTTCCTTAATATAAACGTCAGCTCTAGCAATTTCGTCGGTTTTGTACGATACGATTTTCTCTACATCGCCAGGAATCAACATGTCTTTTTCGAAAGTTGCATAGTTAACTTCTTGAACGCTCTCGGTGCTAAACATTTGTTGAACCACAATTAAACCCAATATAATGGCGGCATAAACCCAAAAAATATTAAATTTCGAGCCTTTTTGTGGTTTTTTAGGGATGTTTGGAATTCTCTTTATTTGTTTTGGCTTCTTATTTTCTTCCATGTTAGTTCAAATGTGTGTGTAAGTTAATTGGGCTAGGCACTTTTGTAAGTGGTGGTTTCTGCATCGCCCCATAAATCTTCAATACCGTAAAAATCACGTTTTTCGGTTTTAAAAATGTGTACTACAATATCAAAGTAATCTAAAATAATCCATTCTGCATTATCGAGGCCTTCTTTACGCCACGGATTGGTTTTGGTTTGTTTGTATATTTCATCCTCTACGCTATCGGCTATAGCTTTAACTTGCGTAGCAGAGTCTGCATTGCAAACTACAAAATAATCAGATACAGAACTATTCAGTTCTCTTAAATCTAATCGAACAATATCGTTTCCCTTTTTTTCTTGGATGCCGTGTACGGCTATTTCTGAGAGGTAGGTAGAAAGGTTTGCGGTTTTCTTTTTTACCATTAAAAATTTTTAATTTTGATCATCAACAAATATAAAATCAACACTTGCAAAATAACACTTTTTCAACATTATTTGTTGGACAAAATCTTATCAAGTTATCATCGGTCGATTCTACGAATAACTTCTTAAAAACAATGCTGTCAAATTCCGAGCCATTAGCAGAAGGAACTGTAATTATGGCAGATGACCAATTTGCAGGAAGAGGACAGCAGGACAATGTTTGGTACGCCGAACCTGGAAAGAATTTAACTATAAGTATTTTACTTAAACCAACTTTCCTGGCGCTTAATAAACAGTTTCTGTTAAATATGTGCATTAGCGTAGCTATAAATAGAGCTTTGGCAAAATTTGTACCTGCCGGGATAAACATTAAGTGGCCTAACGACATTTACTACAACGATAAGAAGATAGGCGGTGTTTTAATAGAAAATTCGATTTTGGGAACTGGCATTAAAACTACCGTTATTGGCATAGGTTTAAATGTAAATCAGCAAAATTTTCCTGCAGACTTAGAAAAATCGGCAACATCGTTACATCAAATTTTACAAGAAGATGTTAATTTGCAGCAGCTTTTAGCAGAAATTTGTAGTCAAATAGAAAGTTTGTACCTGCAACTTAAAGCTGGCAATTATACCCAACTTAAGGAAACATACGTTAATACACTTTATCGGATTAAGCAAAAAGCATTGTACCGACAAAATGGCGAGATATTTGAAGGAGAGATACAGGGAGTTACAGATATAGGTTTTCTTTTGGTAAAAAAAGGGCAAGAGATTTTTGAGTACAACTTTAAAGAAATAGAATTTTTAAACACAAAATAATGAAACGACTAACATTAATTTTAGCATTAGTAGTATTTTCTGCTGCAGGAGCATTTGCGCAGTTAGAGAATCCGGTAACATGGTCATACGTTGCGAAGAAAACTGGCAAAAATGAAGCAACCATTTATTTAAGGGCGATTATGGAAGATGGCTGGCATATTTATTCGCAAAATGTAAAACCCGGCGGACCAAATAAAACATCTTTTAAGTTTGCGCCGTCTAAAGACTTTACCTTGGTGGGAGCTACCGCAGAACCGAAGCCAATTTCTAAATTCGAAAAGGTTTTTAACATGAATGTTGATTATTTCGAAGACCAGGCAATTTTTACGCAAAAAATAAAACTTGCAAAAGGAACCACTATCGTAAAAGGTGTGCTAAATTATATGGTTTGTAACGATCAATCATGTTTGCCTCCTAAAGACGTTGCTTTTAGCGTTCCGGTTAAGTAGGTAAATTTAATAAATACAAAAAGCCTCTCAGCATAAGCTGGGGGGCTTTTTTCTTACACAGATTTAAAACATTACATTTGTAGCATGAAAAGATTAATGCTTGCAACTTTTCTCGTTTTGTTTAATGCTATTGCTTTTGCACAGTTAGAAAAACCGGTTAAATGGCAATATAAGGCTGAGCGTATAAGTAAAAACGAGGCTATACTTCACCTAAAAGCTGTTATGGATGGCAATTGGCACATCTACTCGCAAACTATTTCATCAGCTCCAATGAAAACTAGTTTTACATTTTCGCCATCTAATGATTATTTGCTGGTTGGAAAAACGATTGAGCCAAAACCAATTACAAAATACGATAAAGTTGTAAAAATGAATCTTTCGTACTTTGAGAAATCGGTGGTTTTTAAGCAAAAAATAAGGTTGAAAAAATCTACAACTGTAGTGAAAGGTAAACTAGAGTTTATGGCATGCAATGATAAATCTTGTTTGCCCTCAGAAGAAATTGCATTTAGCATTCCAGTTAACTAATTTATTGTAATGCTATTGCAATGTAAATGCCTGCTAAAGTTCTTTAGCCGTCGTTAACAAAAGATTTTTATTAATTTCACCGCCTTAAAAACATAGAATGAAAAAGTTAAGCATCCTGATATTTTTCTTCAGCATATTTTTACTAGTTAATCCCTCGCAAAGTTTAGCGCTTAAACTGCAACAAGACACTACCGCAACTGCACCAGACGATTTGGATTTTACAACCATTGGTTCTGAAGAAGATAGTATTGCAAATAGCAAAGTGCAACCTGCAACCACAAATGTAGATAGTGCAAAAATTAAACCTTCTCCTGCTTCGGCTGATGCTGCAAAAGCTGAAGCTAAACAATCCCTTTGGGTAATTTTTGTGATTGGATTTTTAGGTGGCTTTACGGCCTTCATAATGCCATGTATCTACCCAATGGTACCTTTAACCGTAAGTTTTTTTACAAAACGTGCGGAAACTAAAGGAAAAGGTATTCAAGGTGCAATGCTGTACGGTTTGTCTATAATTGTAATCTACGTTCTAATAGGCGTAATTATCACACTTATATTTGGCGCAAGCGCCTTAAACCAGCTTTCAACAAATGGTTTTTTTAACATCTTTATTTTCTTAATATTGTTAATTTTTGGTATTTCGTTTCTAGGTGCTTTCGAAATTACGCTTCCGAGCGCTTTCGTTAATAAATTGGATGCTAAATCAGATTCTAAAGGATTAACAGGAATATTTTTTATGGCCGCTACATTAACTGTGGTTTCCTTTTCTTGTACAGGACCAATTATTGGTAGTGTATTGGTATCAATAGATCAAGATTTATTAACACCGGTAATAGCAATGTTCGGGTTTTCATTAGCCTTAGCTTTAATTTTTACCATGTTTGCTATTTTCCCAAGTTGGTTAACTTCATTACCAAAATCTGGTGGATGGTTAAACTCTGTTAAAGTGGTTTTGGGCTTTTTAGAGATCGGATTTGCGCTAAAATTCTTATCAACAGCAGATTTATCTTATCACTGGGGTATTTTAGACCGCGAAATATTTATTGGAATTTGGATCGTTCTGGCAATACTGCTAGGGATGTATTTAATTGGTAAAATCAAATTTTCTCACGATAGTGATTTGCCTTACGTTTCTATACCAAGAATTACGCTAGCCGGTATTTCTTTTGCCTTTGCGCTATATCTTTTCCCAGGTTTGTTTGGTGCGCCATTAAAAGCAATAAGCGGTTTATTACCTCCGCTCTCTACGCAAGATTTTGTAATTGGGCAAGGCGCAAGCACTACATCGGCTACGGTAACTGATCCAAATAGAGCAAAACGTAAGTACAGCGATTTTTTACATATTCCGCATAACATAGATGGTTTTTTTGATTACGAAGAAGCTTTGGCTTATTCAAAAATAGTAAACAAACCATTGTTTTTAGACTTTACCGGCCACGGTTGCGTAAACTGTAGGGAAATGGAGGCAAGGGTGTGGTCGGACCCAAGAGTGCTAAAAAAACTTAAAGAAGACTATGTAGTTGTATCTTTATATACCGATGATAAAACTGAGTTGCCAGCAGAAGAACAATTCAAATCAGACGTTTTAAAAACACAAGTTAACTCTGTTGGATTAAAGTTTCAGCACCTACAAGGCGACCGATTTAAAACACTTGCACAACCTTATTACGTATTGCTGGACACTGACGGGAAAGAGTTGGTAACTCCACCAATTGGCGTTGAATTTAACATAGAAAAATACTTGGCATATTTGGATAAGGGTTTAGCCGAGTTTGCACAAAAGAATAAATAATGACGAAAATAAAAAATATCGGGGTATTAACCTCTGGCGGAGATTCGCCAGGCATGAATGCCGCAATTAGAGCTGTGGTTAGGGCCAGCTTGTATTACAACATTAAAGTAACCGGAATTACCCGCGGTTACGAAGGCCTAATTCAGGCAGATTTTACGCCAATGGATGGAAAATCTGTGGGCAATATTATTCAACGTGGCGGTACCATTTTAAAAACTGCTCGTTGCGATGCGTTTAGAACTAAAGAAGGTAGGGCATTAGCGCACAAAAACCTTGTGGAAAGCGATATTGATGCGCTTGTTGTAATTGGAGGCGACGGAACGTTTACCGGAGCAGATATTTTCTGCAAAGAGTACGATTTTCCAATTATCGGCTTGCCAGGAACAATTGACAACGATTTAGTGGGTACAGATTTCACCATCGGTTACGATACGGCAATTAATACCGTGGTACATGCGGTAGATAAAATTAGAGATACTGCAGAATCTCACGACAGGCTTTTTATTGTAGAAGTAATGGGTCGCGATTCGGGCCTAATCGCTTTGCGAAGTGGTATTGGTGTAGGTGCAGAAGCAATTTTAATTCCAGAAGCGCAAGTAGGATCAGAAGAACTTGTGCACCGTTTAGAAACCGGCAGAAAAGATAAGGCATCTAAAATAATTATAGTGGCCGAGGGCGATGAAGCTGGTGGCGCTTACGTAGTTGGCGAAACGCTAAAAGAGAAGTTTCCCAACGCCGACATCCGTATATCAGTACTTGGCCATATTCAGCGTGGCGGTAAACCAAGCTGTATGGATCGCGTATTGGCAAGTCGTTTGGGCGTTGCTGCGGTAGAGGCACTTATCGCAGGCAAAACAGATGTAATGGCCGGACAAGTAAATAAAGAAATTGTATTTACACCGTTTTCGCAGACCATAAAGCATATCGATGCGCACGACATTACGCCAACTTGGCTTAAGCTAGTCGAGATTTTGTCTATGTAATTGTTTAGAAAACATTTCATAAGCCACAGTTAGCCACGCGTTAATTGTGGCTTTTTTTTTGAAAAGCAATGGCACTGCATCTATCAAAATGCTTCCTTCTGTCCGCTTTACTCGCCCGATTATCCGGGCTTCGTGCTCGCTTCCATAAGGTTTATTTTACTTCTTTTCTACTAATAATCAGCGTGTTGGTAGTGGATGTAAAAAAATATTTATGCAAATCTATTTCCTTTTGCATCAATTGTAAAAAACCTTACCCATGAAACTATTTACAAAATTATCACACGTTTTTGTTGCAGTTTTGCTGCTGCAAATAAGTTATGCGAAGGCACAAATGCCGGTGTTAAAAGTTAAAACGCCCAACACTCAGCAAGAAGCGGTAAAGCTTCAAAAATTATCCATAGATGTTCAAATAACGGGCAACATTGCAACAACGGTTATGACCATGACATTTCATAACAATACCAACGAAATTTTAGAAGGCGAATTAACTTTTCCAATGCCAGACGGCGTTAGCATCAGCAGATATGCCCTAGATATCAACGGTAAAATGAGAGAAGCTGTTCCGGTTGAAAAAGCAAAAGCAACAGAGGTTTTCGAGAGCATTCAGCGACGAAGAGTAGACCCAGGATTATTAGAAAAAGTTGAAGGTAATAATTTTAGAACGCGTATTTATCCTATGCCTGCAAATGGTAGCCGAACCATTATTGTAGGCTATGAGGAGGAATTAAAGTTTACAAAAGAAAGCGTGTTATCCTATCATCTGCCCTTGGCATACGACCAGCAAATACCAGAATTTGATTTAAAAACAAGCGTTTTTGATGCGCTTGTTAGGCCAGAATTAACAGAACAGCCAGATGGTAGTTTTAAACTAAATGCAACAGGTAATAATTACATTGCCCAAATGGCAAAAACAAATTATCAACCAGAAAAAGGAATTACCATAAAGTTGCCAAAACGTGGCGATATGCCCGAAGTTCAGATGCAAAGAGCAAGTACAGGTTATTATTTTTTGGTAAACGTTTTTCCAAAAAGCCAAACCAAACCTCGCGTATGGAGCAATCAAATTGGTTTAATTTGGGATGCTTCTTTAAGCGGTATGCACAGAGATGTAAAAAAAGAAATGGCATTGCTAGATCTGATCGTTAAACAAAAGCAAAATCTAACCATAAACCTAGGCTTGTTAAATAACACTTTTAAAAATGCTGGCACCTTTAGCATAGTAAACGGAAATTGGGACGAGTTAAAAAGAAAATTAGAAGCAGTTGTTTACGATGGTGGCACCAACTTTAGTGCGTTAAATGCCCAAATTTTAAATGCAGATGAGTACGTTTTTTTTACCGACGGCTTATCTACATTTAGTAAAAATACGATTGCATTTACAAAGCCAGTGCACACGGTTAACTCTAGTCAAAAAGCAGATTATAGCACCCTAAAATACATTAGCCTAAAAACAGGCGGACAATTTGTTAACCTAAACACAAGCACCGTAGAACATGCTTTTGAACAGTTAAGCACAGAACAACTCCAGTTTTTGGGGATAAAAAACAACACCGATGTTCGCCAAACTTACCCGTCTATGAAAGTTAATGTAAACGGCCACTTGGCAGTTGCGGGTATTTCTAGCGAATTCAGCACTAGCATTACGCTTCAGTTTGGCTACGGGAACAATGTTGTAAGCGAGCAAGTTGTTAGGTTAGATCCAAATGCACAACCGTTGGCCAGTATAGATGTAAATAGAATTTGGGCGCAAAAAAAGATTGCCGAAATGAACATCCAGTACGAGCAAAACAAAGATGACATTAGCGTACTAGGCAAACAATTTGGTATAGTAACAAGAAATACAAGTCTTATAGTTTTAGAAGATTTAAATGACTATTTGAGATATGATATTGTTCCGCCCGCTGAGTTAAGGCAACAATATGATGCGGTTTTGAAACAGCGTAGCCAAGCAATTTTAGAACGAAAAAACAACCTTATCGATAGAGCTGTTGAGATGAGCAAAAGTCTAAAAACTTGGTGGAATACTGTATTTGTGGTTAAAAAACCGAAAATCGATAATAACTACCCGACCCCAACGGGTGAGGGTAGAAATGTACGTAGTGAAACGGTGTCTGCTGTTGCGGTAGATGCCATGAGGATGCCTCCTCCTGTGGCTAATGCTGCGCCACCACCATCACCTCGTAGGCAAGCCGATGAGGCAAGAATTGTTGCAAATAGAGAACAAGAAAGCAAATCGATGTTGAATGAAACTGTAATTGTAGGATATAGTAGTCAGCAAAAAAGCTCACTTGCTGGTTCTGTAACAACAATTAATTCGCAGGCATTAGCTGGCAAAGTTGCAGGAGTTCAGGTTTCTAGAGATCAAACTACAACTGTCCCTCAAACTGTGATTGTAATCCCAGAATTCAAAAGCGATAAGGCTTACATGAAATCGATAACCGGTAAAGGTGATGTTGCTTATCAACAGTATTTAACTTTAAGGCCACAGTATGTTAGTACACCAACATTTTATTTTGATGTTGCAAACTATTTTTATCAGCAGGCAGATAGCGTTAGAGCTTTAACCATTTTAAGTAGTGTTGCAGATTTGGAGTTAGAAAACGCTGATATTTACAAGTTGCTAGCGTATAAATTAAAGCAAACCAAAAGTTACACTCATGCTCTGTTTGCAACAGAAAAAGTTTTGCAATGGCGCCCAATGGATGCACAAAGTTACAGAGACTACGCACTGATTTTGGCAGATTTAGGTCAGCACCAAAAGGCATTGGATTATTTGTATAAGGTTTTAACGCAAAGTTATAATACCCAAATTCAGGGACGAGACCAGGGGATAGAGGAAATTGTGTTGGCGGAGCTAAACAACCTAATTACCAGATACGGTTCTAAACTAAATACAAAAGCTATAGACAAACGATTGATACAGCCCTTGCCTGTTGACGTAAGGGTTGTTTTGAACTGGAATAAAAACGATACGGACATTGATTTATGGGTTACTGATCCGAATGGGGAAAAATGTTATTACGGTAGCCCAACAACAGCAATTGGGGGTAGAATGAGCAACGACTTTACCGCTGGATATGGGCCAGAGCAATTTATGTTGAAGAAAGCAATTAAGGGCAAATACAAAATTCATGTTAATTATTACGGCGATAGGCAGTTTACTATTAGCGGCCCAACAACCGTAACTGCCGAAATTTATACCCGTTACGCCACTGGCCAACAGCAAAGAAAAATAATTGTATTGCCTTTAGAGAAAACAACCGACCGAGAACGATTGGTTGGCGAGTTTACTTTTTAGGTAGTTATTTAAACTTACGAAGTTTCTTACCGGGAAAACTTCGTAAGTATTTTTTTAGTCTTGCAGGAGCTAACTCAAATAGCAACAAAAGCCGAAGTTAAGTAAGCGGGATAGAAGTGGCATCTCCCGATTTTAATCGGGAATACAGCGAAAAGCCCGGCTAACACAAATTTAAAAAGCAGGTTTTGCCTTTCAAATTAAGTCTTTCTAAATCTTCCAGACTTTTAGTCTCTTTCTAACTCTTTGCTTACATTAACTTATCTAAAACGTCTTGCCAGTTATTTACGCGTTCATAGTCGTTAAGCAATAAATTATGTGGCGAGGTAAATAAAAGCGTTCTGCCTTTAAAATCAATGAAATTTTTTGCTCTATCGTCAATCATAATATCTGTATTTACGATTTTTTCGCCACAGAACATGATGTTTTTCCAACTAATAAATGGAAAATGATCTGCTAGCCAATGGTATTTATCTTCTAAAGAATTCGGAAACTCCATAGCGGCAGATACAATGTAAACCTCATATTTTTCCTGCAATTTTTTTACAGCTTCAACACTTCCATCTATTAAAGGCAAGTTTCTAAAAAAGCCCTTTTCATTAATATAATCAAACCATTTATGATTAATGTGTTCTGGCACATGCTGAAACATTTCGTTTCCAGGCTCAATTTTTAGTTCTAGAGGCGTTCCGTAGTCACGGTTGTAGAGTTCAACAAATTTGGCGATTGGATCGGCAAGGACTTCGTCCATATCTATAGCTATCTTCATAAGGTAAAGATAGGCGAACAAGGATGAAGGAGCAAGGATAAAAGCCTGGTTTGTGAACTTGGGAAAACGATATAGACAGGCAAGACATATTTTGAGCGCTCAGTCTTTGTTCCTTATTCTTTAATCCTCTTTTATTTTTTTCAATTTGCAATTAATCAGCGAATTACTTACTTTTGCATCCCCGCAAGCATGAAGCTCCGGGAACTATGTTGAATACATAAACTTATAACGAAATGGCAACTAAAATCAGATTGCAAAGATTCGGTAAAAAAGGTAAGCCTTTTTTCCACGTGGTAGTAGCAGATTCACGCTCTCCAAGAGATGGTAAATTTATTGAGCGTTTAGGTTCTTATAACCCAAACACCAATCCTGCAACTATCGAAATTAACTTCGACAAAACTTTAGACTGGGTAAACAAAGGTGCACAACCAACTGATACGGCTCGTGCTATTCTTTCTTACAAAGGTGTGTTGTACAAAAAACACTTACAAGGTGGCGTTAAAAAAGGTGCTTTAACTGAAGAACAAGCAGATGCTAAATTTGCTCAATGGTTAGAAGCTAAAGGCGGCCAAATTGAAGGTAAAAAAGAGAACTTAAACTCGAGCAAAAGCGAAGCTAAAAAAGCTGCTTTAGCTGCTGAAGCTAAGAAAAATGCTGACCGTGCTGCAGCTATTGCATTGAAAAATGCACCAGTAGCAGAAGAGGTTGTTGAAGAAGAAGTAGTTGCTGAAGAAGCTCCTGCTGCTGAAGCTGCAACTGAAGAAGTGGTAGCAGAAACTCCAGCTACAGAAGAAGACAAAAAAGAAGAAGCTTAGTCTTTTAGATTAGTTTTAACTTATGATAGCGTTCTGATTTTTCAGGACGCTATTTTTATTATTAAGAATTTAAAACCTACTTAGGGGTTTGAGGTATGAAAAAGGAAGAAGCATTTTACGTTGGTTATTTTACAAAAACAAAGGGCTTAAAGGGCGAATTGCAATTGTTTTTCGAGTTCGACGATTACGAAAAGTTAGACTTTGATGTGCTTTTTGCAGATATGAACGGAAAAATGGTTCCGTTTTTTACTGCAAGTCATAAACTTTATCCAAATAGCACAGGTCTTTTCTTCTTTGATGATTTGGACCACGTTGATAAAGCGCAAGCACTAGTTAAAAAGAAAGTTTACTTACCATTGGATAAAATGCCGGAGCGTGGAGAAGACGAATTTACCTATTTCGATTTAGAAGGTTTTACTGCATCTGATGAGACGCATGGAGAATTGGGCGAAATAATAGCTGTTAACGAATATCCGCAACAATTTATAGCTACGGTACTTTATAAAAAAACCGAAATTATGTTTCCGTTAAATGACGACATTATAGTTGAAATTGATGATGAAGACGAGACGATTTTAGTAAACCTGCCAGAAGGCTTGCTGGATGTTTATTTAACCTAAAACCATTCACTAAAACAATATTGGCGTTTTGTAAGTTAACATAAAATGAAACGCCTAATAATTTTATTTTGCTTATTGGCTACTCTGGCCGCATGCAATAATGCTGATAATAAAACTTCACAGCCGAAAGATACCGTTGAGAAACCTGCTTCGGCAAAGCCAAATTTTAGCACTCAAGATTCTATAACAGCCGTTGGGCGACAAGTTCTACAACTGCTAAAAGATAAAAACTACAAAGAACTCAGCAAGTTCTTCGCGGTTAATGGTGTGTTGTTTTCGCCATATGGCTATGTAGATACGGCGTCAGCAAAAAAAATAATGCCCGAAGATTTTCTTGATGCGATAGATAAGAAATGGATTTTAACTTGGGGTAATTATGATGGTACTGGGGAGCCAATAAAGCTTTCGGTAACAGAGTATCTTGATAAATTTGTTTATAATGCTGATTACCTAAGCGCCGAAGCTGTTGGCTTTAATGAGGTTATTAAGCAAGGTAATACTACTAATAATCTAAAATCGGTTTACCCAAACAGTCAGTTCCTAGATTATCATTTTAGCGGTTTCGATCAAAAACTTAATGGAATGGACTGGTCTAGTCTTCGGTTAGTGTTCGAAAAACAAAACAACGATTATTTTTTAGTAGCAGTAATCCACGATCAGTGGACGATTTAAGCTATTTTGTAAAATAATTTAATCTTTTAGTAAAATATATTTGACATTATTGTCAATTTTACTTTACATTTGTTCAAACAAACTTGATGCGCAATCTTGTAGTCTAATGTAGAACTTAAAAGATTTAAAAATGAAAAGTAAATTCTTGTTTCCAACATGGTGTAATATTGTTGGCTATTTAATGGTAATCCCTGGTTTTGTATTAGGGTATTTGTTCATCTTCCATAATTACGAAATTCCCGGATTCGGATTTCAAATGCGAGAGAAAAGTAACCTTTTTCAAAATGCATTTGAGAATTTTACAAATGAACTTGCGGTGTTCTTAGTAATTGTAGGATTGCTATTTATTGCTTTTTCAAAAGGAAAAAAAGAAGATGAATTAACAGCCAGATTGCGGCTTAATTCTTTGTATTGGAGCGTGATGATCTATTACATTATTTACAATTTTGGCTTTTTGCTGGTAAATTACATTAAAGAAATACCTTTTGTTGGCGAACATATTTTGGAGCTCAATATTTTCTCGCCCCTCTTAATTTTTATCATTAGGTATTATTATTTAAAATACGCTAAAGCGGATAGTTTCGTAGTAGGTAAACCAAAATTTTTGCCAAATGTGCCGTTTCGTTCGGTCGGTGTAATTTTAACGTTAATTGGTTTAACGGTTTTTGTCTTCGAAGCGAAGGACAATATTATATTTAGCTCAAATGATTTGCTATTTGTAATTTCCTATTTTGTAATGATAACGGGACTTCTAGTTTGGTCGTTTTCTAAAAATAAGATAGAAGATGAGATGGTGATGCAACAAAGATTAGAGAGTCTGCAATTGGCTGTTTATTTTAATTACGGCGTATTGCTTTTAGGAACATTATTATTTTATTCGGCATTTTATTTATTTCTTATGCTATATGCACAATTTTCTTTATTAGTTTATTTTGTGTTAAGAATGGAATACGTAAGATTTCGAAACAACAAACAGCTAAATACTTTTGAGGAGGGAATGAATTATGAAAAATAATTTAAGAGTACAAAGAGCTATTAAAAATATAACGCAAGCCGAATTGGCAGAGTTGATTCAGGTTTCTCGTCAAACTATCAATACAATAGAATCTGGAAAGTATGTTCCGTCAACTGTATTGGCTTTAAAAATGGCAAAGGTTTTTAGTGTGCCTGTTGAAGAAATTTTCGATTTAGAGGAAGGAGATTAGTTTTTTGATGAAATATGTCGGAACAGAATAATCGTTTGATTGACGTTAATTAAACGATTATTATTATATTTAGTTGTCTAAACCAGATATAATGAAAAAAATAATGCTCTACTTCGCGATTTTATCGCTGTTTATCTCTGTGAACAATGCTATCGCACAACAAGCGATTGATCTTTCTAAATTTATTGGTGCATGGGAATTTGTGAAACAACCGCTCCCTCCAGACGCTCCAAAACAGCCATTTCTTACCACGCTCAAAGTATTTGACGAACAAGGTTTTTGTCTTCAACTAAAAGTATCAGAACAGGGTACTGTGGTTTGGCAAACGGCAAAAATCGAAGTGTTGGATGGTGGTCTTCTAAAAGAGAGCATCAACTATTCTATAAGTCCAAACTTAGCAAATACAACTTCGACCTTAAAATGTGCTTTTATGAATGATCCAAAAGGGAACCAGTTTTTTTCTATTCAAGGAGGGCACAAAGTAGTTAATGGAAAAGATACTTATGCTTGGGGCGAATTGTGGCGAAAAGTAGAAACCATAAAGAAAAATTAATATCGTCTAAATATTTACCGTTTTCAAAATAAAAAAGATAGTATGAAAAAATTATTAATGCTTTGTTTAATTACACTAGCTACAAACCTAGCTTTTGCACAGGTAGATAAGCTAGCGGGCGTCTGGGAACTAACTATTCCGCCTACACCAAATGGCGAAAGACCAGCATACAACGTGCTTAGAACTTTTGATGAAAAGGGAAATTACATACAAATTGCAGCTACGCCCAATGGCTCTTTCATAGTAGGTAAAGCACATTTCGCAGAATTTATAGATGGAAAAGTTAAGGAGAACATCAAGTTTGCTGCAGATTCTAGTCGCATAGGAAAGACGTTTAACTTTAGCTACAAATTTATAACAGAAGGTAAACACCAATTGTTAATTACCGAGGGCGGAACAAAGGTTGAAGCTGGCTACGCAACAGTAGAATGGCGAGAAATATGGCGAAAAGTAGAGGAATATAAACAATAAAACTTCTGGTTTCTTTTTGTTGCTTATCTTTGCGCTATGCGTTTTGATATCATTTCAGTTTTGCCAGATTTATTAACCAGTCCTTTTGCACATTCTATTTTACAACGTGCACAAAAAAAGGGCGTGGCCGAAATTGTGGTTCATAACCTTAGAGATTATGCAACTAACAAGCAAAAAAGCGTAGACGATTATCCTTACGGTGGCGGAAGTGGTATGATTATGTCAATAGAGCCTTTTGCTTTATGCATAGAAAAGCTAAAAAGCGAAAGAGAATATGACGAAGTAATTTTCATGAGCCCCGATGGCGAAACACTTAATCAAACCATAGCAAACCAGTTATCTACATTAAAAAATGTTATCATTTTATGTGGGCATTATAAAGGGATAGATCAAAGAATTAGAGATATTTTTGTAACCAGGGAGATTTCTATTGGCGATTATGTTTTAAGTGGTGGCGAATTACCAGCTGCGGTGGTGGTAGATGCGGTTGTACGCTTAATCCCCGGGGTTTTAAACGATGAAACTTCAGCACTTTCTGATAGTTTTCAAGGAGAGCTGCTAGATGCGCCAAATTATACTAGGCCGGCAGATTGGCGTGGGCATAAGGTGCCCGATATTCTGTTAAGCGGTCACGAAGCTAAAATTAATAATTGGCGACATGAAGAGGCTTTGAAAAGAACGCAAGAGCGAAGACCCGATTTACTTAAATAAATTAAAATGCAAATTATTGTGTTTGAAGCGCATAGCCAAAAATCCCCTTTGGGGTGCTAAAAATAAATACTTGGGCATTGTGGAAAACACCGGTATTGTTAAAAAGTAAATTAATTTCAAAATCTACTTTTATTTTTAAAATAAATTTCCTAATATTGCAGTCCGATTTTAAACAACAAAAAATCGGCTTAATAGCTTAAAAACATGGATTTAGTAAAATTTGTAGAAGAGCAGGTAATCACAAAAAATGAGTTTCCTTCTTTCAAATCAGGAGATACAGTAAGTGTACACTATAAAATTCGCGAAGGTAATAAAGAACGTGTTCAGATTTACCAAGGTGTTGTTATTCAACGTAACAGTGCTGGTGCAACCGAAACGTTTACTGTTCGTAAAATTAGTAATGGTGTTGGTGTAGAACGTATCTTCCCGGTAAATTCGCCTAACATTCAAAAAGTAGAGGTTAACGGTTACGGTAAAGTACGTAGAGCTAAATTGTTCTATTTACGTTCATTAACTGGTAAAGCAGCTCGTATCAAATCTTTAAGAAAGTAATATTCTTATTATAAAAAATTTAACCTTCACGATTAATCTCGTGGAGGTTTTTTTGTTTCTATCTTTGCCGCACCAAATATCTAATCGCTAAAATGGCTCAATTTGCTTAATTCGATTAAGCTATTTTCTGCGTTATAAAACTGAACGAAAATGAAAGACTTATTAAAAAAGTACGAAGAAAAACAACCCGAAATTGTTTTCGAGTGGAAAGACAAAGAATCTGAAGCCGAAGGTTGGGTTGTAATAAACTCCTTGCGTGGTGGCGCTGCTGGTGGCGGTACACGTATGCGTAAAGGATTGGATAAACGTGAGGTTGAATCCCTAGCCAAAACTATGGAGGTTAAGTTTACCGTTTCTGGTCCGCCAATTGGCGGCGCTAAGTCGGGAATAAACTTTGATCCTGCAGATCCACGTAAAAAAGAAGTTTTAGAACGTTGGTATAAAGCGGTTATGCCTTTGTTAAAAAGTTACTACGGCACAGGTGGCGATTTAAATATAGACGAAATACACGAAGTTATTCCTATTACCGAAAGTTATGGCTTGTGGCATCCGCAAGAAGGTGTAATTAACGGGCACTACCAAGCAAGAGAAAACGAACGCATACACCAAATTGGCCAATTACGTTATGGCGTTTCAAAAGTGCTCGAAGATTTAGCCTATACACCAGACATAAAAAGGAAATACAAAGTGGCCGATATGATTACAGGTTACGGTGTATCAGAATCTATTAGACATTATTATAATATCTGGGGCGGAGAATTAAAGGGTAAAAAAGCAATTATACAAGGCTGGGGTAATGTTGCCGCTGCCGCGGGATATTATTTGGCGCAACACGGTGTAAAAGTTGTTGGTATTATCGATCGGGTTGGAGGCTTAATTAATACTGATGGTTTTAGCGAGCAAGAAATTAAAAATCTTTTCAATAACCGCGTTAACAACACTTTGGTATCCGATAATTTAATTCCTTTTGCTGAGGCAAACGAAAAAATTTGGAATGTAGGCGCAGAGATTTTTGTTCCGGCGGCAGCTTCTAGGTTGGTAAAACAAGAAGAAGTAGACCAAATGATTAAGGCAGGTTTAGAGGTTATTGCTTGCGGTGCAAACGTACCTTTTGCCGATAAGGAAATTTTCTTTGGTAGTATTATGGAATATGCTGATAATCATGTGGCTGTTGTTCCAGATTTTATAGCAAACTGTGGCATGGCAAGAGTTTTTGCTTACCTAATGCAACGTAACGTAGAAATGAGCGATGATGCGATCTTTTCTGATGCTTCATCAATTATAGAGAAGGCACTACAAGCAGTTTACAAGAGCGCTAACAAGCCAACAAACCTATCTAGTACCGCATTTGAAATTGCATTAAAACAATTAGTATAAAGTTAAAAAATGAATAACGAGTTTTTCGGACAAATTTTCTGGGGTAACACCATTAAGCAATACCTAATTATTACGGTTATTATTCTTGTTGGTTTATTATTCAAAAAAATAGTTTCTAGAATTTTAAGTCAGCTTATTTTTAGGTTGTTTAAAAAGTTTGCCGACCAAGTTAATTCCGAAACCTTTATTGCCTTATTGTTAAAACCAGTTGAGTTTTTTATCAGCATTTTTACACTGTACGTTGCCATTAAGCAATTAACACACCCGCTTAATGTTACCTTCTTCAATTATAAAAAAACAGTTGGTGCTGCCAAAATAAACGAAGCATTTACAATTGGAGAGCTGGTAGATAAGGTTTTTCTATTCTTAATATTGCTATCCATTTTCTGGATTGTACTTAGAATTATAGACTTTATTGCGCATGTTCTTTTGGTACGTGCGGCAAAAACAAAAAACAAAGCCGACGATCAGTTGGTACCATTTATAAAAGAGTTATTAAAATTCATTATCTCTTTTATAGGTTTCTTTGTGCTTTTGGGTTATGTTTTCGAAGTTAATGCCGTTAGCTTAATTACCGGTTTGGGTATCGGCGGTATTGCTATTGCAATGGCGGCTAAAGAGAGTTTAGAGAACTTATTAGGCTCTTTCCTGATATTTTTGGATAAACCCTTTACAGTTGGGGATGTAGTAAAAGTTGATGGCGTAGAAGGCACGATTGAACGCGTAGGCTTTAGAAGTACAGTATTACGCAGTGCCGATAAAACCACTTATGTTATTCCAAACAGGGCGATGATAGATGGCGTACTGGAAAATTTGACCATGCGCAATGCTCGTCGCGTTAAGTTTGATATCGGTTTAACTTACGAAACCAGTTCTGAAACTATTAAAAAGATTATTGAAGCATTAACAAGCTATTTAAAAGAAAATCCAGACACTACAGATGCTTCTGTTGCATTAGATTCTTTCGGCGAGTCTTCATTAAATGTTCAAATAATTTACTTGGTGCCAATGAAAAAGGAGTTCGATCTGGTAAAGGTTAAAGAACGCGTAAATTTTAAGGCAATTGAAATTGTACAGCAATACGGTTCGGAATTTGCCTACCCAACACAAAGAACTGTTGGTGGCGAGAAGCACGAAGAAAAGAAGTAGCAAGCTTATTTGAAAATCAATTACAGAAGCCCGATTATATGTTAGTCGGGCTTTTTTGCTTTATTCCCGATGAAATCCGATTGAAATCGGATCGGGAGATACCGCAACAATCCCGTTTATTTTACGCAGGTCCGTGCTTCTATTCGGATTGCATATTGCCTAACAGCTACATGCTTTGTGAAATAAACCTGATTGTAGTGAAAACGAAAGCTTTTTCTGCTTTTGTTGAAACGAAAAGCAGGACAGCATTTGCCAAGAATTGCCGACAATGTTTTTCTAAAAAAATCGTAAACATAACTAGTTATAAGCCATTAGCTTTAATTCTTCTATTACATTAAGAATTACAAATGGATATTAACTCAAATTAAAGCTCTGCTAAAACGGTAATACCGCCTTTAACCACTTGATCTAATTGCAAGTTAACTTTGGTGCCAACAGGCAAGAAAATATCTACCCTAGAGCCAAATTTGATAAATCCGAATTGTTCTGTTTGCTCAACTTTATCACCTTCTTTAATATACCAAACAATTCTGCGGGCTAAGGCACCGGCAATTTGTCTGAACAGAACAGGTGTGCCATTTGCGTGTTCTACCACTGTTGTTGTACGCTCGTTCTCGGTACTTGATTTTGGGTTCCAAGCAGCTAAATATTTGCCTGGATGATATTTGAAAAACTTAACTACACCAGAAATTGGGTTGCGGTTAATGTGTACGTTTACTGGCGACATAAAGATGGAAACCTGTAGGCGTTTATCTTTGAAATATTCGCCTTCTTCTGTTTCTTCTATTACTACCACTTTACCATCTGCCGGGCAAATAACCAAGTTATCGCCGTTTGTAAATTTTCTGGAAGGGTTTCTGAAAAACTGTAAAACGATTAAAAACAATGCTAAAGAAAGAACATAAACCGACCAGCGTAACCAAGCGATATCTGCAAATTTATAATCGATAAATGCGTTAAGCAACATTATAAATAATACGGTAAGCGCAATGCTGGTATAGCCTTCTTTGTGTATTGTCATTGGGTTTTAATTTAGTTTGTCGCAAAAATCGTAAAAAAAACTGATTTATTTAGTCTTGTAATGATTATTTGAAGCTGAAGTGAAATTGAATTTTGGGTAAATTGTTATTAAACCGCTCTGTAAATATCTGAAAGATTTCTGCCCAAACCATCGTAGTCCAATCCGTAACCAACTACAAATTCGTTAGGGATTTCGAAGCCAACATATTTAAGCTCTTCTATTGGTTTTTGCAATGCTGCCGGTTTAAATAACAAACTGCAAACGGCTATTGAAGCCGGTTCTTGCGCTTTAACCTTTTCTAGAATGTAGTGCAGGGTATGACCAGTATCAACAATATCTTCTACCAAAATTACATCTCTATCATGCAAATTATCGGGTAAGCCAAACGTCTCTTTAACAGTTCCGGTAGTTTCGGTTCCTTGGTATGATGCTACCCGAATAAAACCGACTTCGCAGGATATATCAACTTCTTTAATTAGATCGGCCATAAAAAGAAAACTGCCATTTAAAACGCCGATAAAAATTGGGCAACGATTTTCGTAATCTACATTTAACTGAATTCCAATTAATCGCGTTCGCTTATTAATAGAATCATTTTCTATCAGAATTTCGAAATTCTTACCGTTTACTTCTATGTTATTCATATTAATCGCCTTCGTTTTCTCGCTCTTTCCTACGTTCTTCACGTCGCTCTTGGCGAAGTTGTTTTCTTGTTTTTACGGTATCAGTAATAGTTGGGGCTTTAATTAGCGTATCTTTTTTCTTTGTTCCAAATAAACGGTCGAAAAGATTTTTTCCGCTGTCCTGCATTCCGCCTGGAGGCATAATATCATCGTCGATATCCAACGCGTTGGTATCTATTACAGCAGAATCTGGCAATAAATATTGTCTCAAACCTTCGCGTAAGCGCACATTATAAAATCCATAACCGCTCGTATCAGCAGGTGTTAAACCTCTTCTGGCCATGGTGCCACCAATAAATTTAAAGTAAGGTAACATATAACCTTTCAAGCCTCCGTCGCTCATAAATTTATACATGGCGGCTTTTGGTTTTGGAACAATACTGGCAAGGAAAATACTCTCACCAATGCTTAAATCGGCAGGAGATTTACCAAAATAGTGTCTAGACGCTTCGCCAATCCCGTAAACATTTTGGCCCATTTCTATAATGTTAAAATAAACCTCAAGCATTCTTTGTTTGCTGATTAACTTGTTGTTTTCGATTAGCCAAACAATTAAAATTTCTTCCGCTTTGCGGGCTAAGGTTTTTTGCCTGCTTAAGAATACATTTTTAACCAACTGCATAGAAATTGTACTACCACCACGTTTAAAACGCTTTTCTTTAAAGTTTACGGCAATAGATTTTCTGATAGACTCTTCTACAAAACCATGATGGCGAAAGAAGGATGGATCTTCTGACGTTAGTAAAGCATTCTTAAAATTTTGAGAGATGTTTTCTAAGCGAGTAAAATTTGAGTTTGAAGGACCGATAGTGATGTTTCGCATCGGTTTGCCATATTCGTAAGGCGTGTAAACAAAATCGCTATTAATTTTTTGCAAATCGTTTTTGCCCCATTTTAAAATCTTAAAATCTGTTGGCGTTAAAGACGAATCAAATTTTACACTATCCGGAATTGATGTATCTAGGTAGAAATTAAGGTTGTACTTTAGTTTTCCCTGTACTTGCATCCCCTCTAAAGATTCAAATAAACCAACCGGAAAGGCATCGAAAATAGCTTGTGCATCTTGCTCTTCGGCGTTTATTTTCATCTCGTAAATTTTGTTCGGAGAAAGGGTATATTTTAGGTAGGGGTGTACCGAAGCATTTTTTAGAAATATAGTAGATGTGCTATCTAAACAGATGAAATTTTCTCCAACAAGCATATCGGCATCAATCTTTGCATCAGGAACAATTACATTTTCATTGGATATCCTTTTTTGGTTTACCACCAGATTTTTTATTGACCAAGAGCCCGATATTTTTAAATTATCACTACCGTAATCGGCATCTTTTAATTGGGTTCGAACGGTATCAAAACTTACTTTGGTGCTAAGTTTGTTTTCAAGGTAAGGAAGTTCGATTTTCTTGTTGCCATCTGCAAAAAGCATAATGTCAAAATGCTTAGATCCAGCGTCAACCTCGCCGTTAACATGCCACGTTGCTACCGTATCGTTAACAATTATGGTTGATTTTAAATCGCCACCATCTATTGTAGCGGTTGTAGTTAAAAACTTTAAAGAAGCGGTATCATTGTCGTTAAGTTTAAACACCAAATTCTTTATTTCCATATCATCTGGCACTTTATAAAGCACCTCGTTTAGCAAGTTGTTGGCAATTTCTCCAAGCCCAACTTTGCTTTTTGTAGTAACGCTATCTTTCTTTTTTCTCTTCAGGATAAAATCCAAATTGGTTAACGAGTCTTTTAACACAACATTAAACACTCCGTCATTAAGCTTAATCTCTGCAAGTTTTACATCGCCAAAAAGCAAAGGAAAAACCTTTACACCGACAGTAATATCGCTGATGGTAGATAATGTATCTCTGTCTTTTGGAACAACAGAAATGTTTTTCATGGTAACGGTACTCAGTCCGCTAAATCCGGCAGAGCCGATTTTGACTTCTAAATCGTAATCTTTTGCTGCCTTGGCAACCGCTTTAGCCATTACTTTTTTTAGTAAAGCCTCTCTTTTGCTGTAAGCATAAACACCCGCTGAAGTTAGAAGAAGAAATAAAACGCCCAAAACCCAAGCGCCAATCTTAATGTATTTTTTTGGGATGTTAATTTTTGGTAGCTGCATAAACTAAAGTAGAAATTATTGTTAAACAAACGCTTAACGCAAATGTTTATTTCTTGCGAAGATATTAATTGTATCTCATCTGTCGCAAGGAGTTCGAAAAAGCCAAACATTTGTCAGCTTTGTCTCAGTTCGTGTTAAAATTACAACAAAAACAGTTATAGAAAATTTTTTATGCCTATGTTTTGTTAATTTTGAGCAATGATAATTACTGAGGAGCAGATTTTAGCTGCGTTGCGTAACGTAGAAGATCCAGATTTGAAAAAGGACCTGGTTACTTTACACATGATTAAGGATGTGAAAATTGAGGGCGAAAAGGTGAGTTTTACTTTAGAGTTAACCACGCCAGCCTGCCCGATGAAGGATATGCTTAAAAATGCTTGTACCAACGCTGTTAAGCATTTCGTAAGTCAAACGGCAGAGGTAAATATTAACATTACTTCAAGAGTTACCAAGCCATTAGATACTACACAACTTAACGCCATCAAAAATATTATTCTAGTTTCTTCAGGAAAAGGTGGTGTAGGAAAATCAACCGTAGCAAGCAACCTGGCTGTAACTTTAGCCGCAGACGGTGCTAAGGTTGGCTTAATAGATGCCGATATTTACGGGCCATCTGTTCCAATTATGTTCGATTTAATTGGTGCAAAGCCCAGTGCAAGAGAAACGGCAGATGGCAAGACGTTGATTTTGCCTATTGAGAAATATGGTATTAAACTTTTGTCGTTAGGCTTTTTCGCAGATCCAGACCAACCTGTGCCTTGGCGTGGACCAATGGCCTCTAACGCGATAAAACAATTGTTTAACGATGCAGATTGGGGCGAACTGGATTATTTAATTGTCGATTTGCCTCCAGGAACGGGAGATATCCACATTACGATTTGCCAAAGTTTTCCAATTGCTGGAGCAGTTATAGTTACAACTCCACAGCAAGTTGCCTTAGCCGATACGAGAAAAGGATTGGCCATGTTCAAAATGCCTGGTATAAACATTCCGGTACTCGGAGTTGTTGAGAATATGGCGTATTTTACTCCAGCAGAGTTGCCAAACAATAAATATTACATCTTTGGCAAAGATGGAGGTAAAGAATTAGCAGCTAAATATGATGTTCCATTTTTGGGAGAAATCCCTTTGGTACAAGGAATTGCGGCAGCAGGTGATGTTGGAAAGCCAATTGCGTTAGAAAGTGATAGTCCGATGGTTGCTGCTTTTGCAGCTATTGCCGGTAAAATAGCGCAGCAAATTTCTATACACAACGTGCAAACGGCTAATTATTAAAAAATTACTATTTTTATATTTTAAAATAAATAAAATGAATTTAACTGAAAGAGTGGAGCAAGCATTAGAAACTATCAGGCCATATTTAATTGCCGATGGAGGAAATGTTGCCATAGAAGAGATTACGCCAGATTTGGTGGTTAAATTAAGATTATTAGGTAACTGCGGAAACTGTAAAATGAGTTTCATGACAATGAAAGCAGGAATTGAGCAAGCTATTATGAAGGCAGTGCCAGAAATTACCGGCGTTGTTGCGGTTGATTTGGCTGAGCAAGAGTAAGTTATTTAACACATTTTAACTAACAGAAAAGGCATTAAACATTAATTTTGTGCAATGAGATTTAGTTTAACCATAATTTTACTGTTTTTTGTTACTACTGTTTTTGCGCAGAGCGAAATTAGGAGTGGCAAATTGGTGCAGTTTTCGGGTATTATTACCGATGCTGACAGTAATGCTGTGGTGCCTTATGTTACCATTACCAACTTAAGCAATAACGGGCAAAAATATGCAGCCAATTATCAAGGCTTTTTCTCTTTTATTGTAAATCCCGGCGATACGGTGGTATTTTCGGCAGTTGGTTTTACGAGTAAGACATTTATTTTACCTAAAGAAGTACACGAGCACAAATACACGGCTATGATTAAAATAAAATCAGAGATTGTGTATTTAAGAGCGGTTAGGGTTAGTCCGTGGGCTACTGTAGAAGAGTTTACAAAAGAATTTTTAACGATGAAAGTTGCGGATGACGATATGGCTATCGCCAAGCGAAACCTTTCTGGTAAAAGTATAAAAGGTATGGCGGTAACCTTGCCTAGAGATGGCCAGGAAATTAGTAACAGCAATTACCGATATAATTTCGATAGGATGGTTAACGTAAATATGCGCCAGACCAACCCATTCTTAAACCCGTTTGCTTGGGGTAAATTAATTCAAATGATTTCTAGCGGTGATAAAAGCCGTGCGGAAGACCAATAAATTTAGTTGACGGGATTTACGAATCTCAATTTGGAAATCGTAAATCTTAGTTATTCACCACCGTAAGTCTTTCTATCTTTTCTTGTTCTGTTTAGGAAAACGCATTTTATAGTCTGTGCTTACTTTTCCTTTAGAAATATTATCTAACCTGCTTTTAAGCATTTGCTTACGCAATAAACCAAGTTTATCAGTAAATAATTTACCTTCAATGTGGTCGTATTCGTGCTGTATAACACGAGCCGGGAAACCAGTTACCTCTTCTTCGTGTAATTGCCAGTTCTCATCGTAATATCTTATCAGGATGTTTGGTTTACGCATTACATCTTCGCGTACATCAGGAATACTTAAACAACCTTCGTTAAAAGCCCAAGGTTCGCCAGTTTCTTCTAAAATTTGCGCATTAATAAAAACCTTAACATAAGCTTCCTCATCTTCATCACCTTTGGTATCAACAATAAATAAACGAATTGGCAAGCCAATTTGAGGAGCGGCTAAACCCACACCATTAGCATTGTACATGGTTTCGAACATGTTTTTAATCAACTGCTGCAAATCAGGATAGTTCTCGTCTATATCTTCACATACTTTTTTTAAAACAGGATCTCCGTAGGCTACTATTGGTAATTTCATTGGGCTTATTCTTATTTAATGGCACAAAAGTACGAAAATACAAGTATTGTTGAATTGCTTTATTGTCAAAATCTCTAGCTGGAAACCAGGATCGGAATAAAATCTAATCTTCTACCGGATAAAAAGTTAACGAGCTAAGCATCTTTTCGTCTAAAACTTCATTGGCAATGTTTGCCATATCTGCTACAGAAACTGCTCTAATTTTATTAAAAACTGCTTCAAGATTATCAATTTTATTGTAGTCTATTAGGCTTTTAGCCATAGAAATAATCAAGCCAATCCTATTTTCTTCGCCTAAAGCAATTTGCCCAATAAATTTGTTTTTTGCTTTCTGGAGCTGTATTTCTGTGAGCGGGTTTTCTCTAAACTTTTTAAATTCCTTGTAAATTAATTTGAATGCCTTATCAACCTTTTCCTTATCCGTGCCAAAATATAAGGCAAAAATTCCGGTATCGCTCAGCGGACTATAATTTGATTCAATTGTATAGGCAATGCCGTATTTTTCACGTACCTGAAGATTTAAAATAGAGCTCATTCCTGTTCCTCCCAACATATTATTTAGCAGCAATAGGCCAGCTTTGTACGGGTGGTGCAACGAATAGGTTTGTGTGCCCATCATAACGTGGGCTTGCGAAATTTGCTTGTTAACCATAATATTGCTAGTTGCATTTGGTTGTGGCGCTATTCTGTTTTTTACGCTTATATTTGGCTTTACCGACTCGAAATGTTTGGTGCCAATTTTAACGAATTTCTGCAAAGGGTAATTACCGATAACGGCAACCACAATTTCGTCTGTTCTGTAGTTTTCTTCTATAAAGTCCAGAATATCAGCTCTGCTTAAACCGCTAACACTTTCTGGTGTGCCTAAAATATTTCTCCCAAAGGGATGCCCCGCAAAAAGTTGATCTTCGAAATCGTCATTTATCGCTTCCTCGGGCTGATCTAAATATGAGGTAATTTCATCCAGAATCACTCCTTTTTCTTTTTCCAATTCATCCTCTGGAAAAATAGAGTGAAAAACGATATCGTTAAAAAGTTCTAAGGTTCTATCTAAATATGGGTTTAAAAACGAAGCATGAATGCACGTGTATTCTTTTGTGGTATAAGCATTTAAATCGGCACCCACACTTTCTAGCCTCGTTAAAATCTGATTGGTATTTCTTTTTTCGGTACGCTTAAAAACTAGGTGCTCTATAAAATGCGCCAATCCCATTTGGTTAGCCTTTTCGTCTCTAGAGCCACTATTGATAATTATACAGGCATGAGAAATTGCCGAAGGAGAAGGTACATGCAACAGCCTAATGCCGTTGTCTAAAGTATGAACATTGTATTCCATGTTTTGCCTAGGCAATTATAAATTTTCTGTGTCGGGATATTGTAATTTCAATTCCTCTACAATTTTCTCTTTAATCGGTCTGCTCATTAACAACGCTAAAAAGCTTATGCCGGCAAAAACCATAAAAATGCTATTGCCGGTAATAAAACAAGCCACAATGTTTAACAAAGCGCCAGCCTCAAATAATGCGCATTTAACCAAAAAAGCAGTTTGGTATTTGGTAAGTTTTGTTTCAAAAGAGTCTGTTTCGTCAATCCCGGCCATCATTCTATTGTATAAAAATATGCCAATAGAAATGCTAATTAAGCCAATTAAAGGAAAAAGCAAATTCAAGGCCCCTTCGTTTGCCATTTGCGTGCTAAAAACCAAAATATCTTTGTTTATAAAAAGGGTTACTGCGCCGAAAATAAAAACGGCAACGCAAAAAGCGGTATGGATTAACTGAATAGGTTTTAACTTCATTTTATGGGATATATTTTTAAGCGTTAACGATGCAAAGATACGCAACATTGTGTAATTAACGTGGTTGCATTGCTAATTGTAAAATCAACAGGCTGTCATTTTGACTTGTTAATTCTTTTGGAACAAGCATTGATAAGCAATAAGTATCATCAAAAAAATTATAAATTAATTATGACGACAGAAAAAGGAAGTATTTCCATACACACAGAAAACATTTTCCCAATCATCAAGAAATTCCTGTATTCGGATAATGAAATCTTTTTAAGGGAATTAGTTTCTAACGCAGTTGATGCGGTTCAAAAAATAAAACGATTAGGCGCTTTAGGCCAATATAATGGCGAGGTTGGTGAGCCATTGGTTGAAGTTAGCTTAGATGCAACGGCTAAAACCATTACCATTAGCGATAATGGTTTGGGTATGACTGCCGAAGAAATTAAAAAATACATCAATCAGGTTGCTTTCTCTGGCGCTAGCGAGTTTGTAGAGAAATTTAAGGATGCAAAAGACGCTAACGAGATTATAGGTAAGTTTGGTTTAGGTTTCTATTCTGCATTTATGGTGGCAGATTTAGTAGAAATACAAACATTATCTTACCAGGATGGTGCAGAGCCTGCAAAATGGACTTGCGACGGTAGTACGTCTTTCGAAATTAGCGAAGGTAGTAGAACTACACGCGGTACAAGTATCATATTACATGTTAATGCAGAGTCTGAAGAATTTTTAAGTGAGCAAAAACTGCAAGAAATTTTAGATAAGTATGCTAAATTCTTGCCTGTTCCAATTAAGTTCGGTACTAAAACAGAACAAGAAGAAGACGGTGTTGACGAAGAAGGGAAAACAAAATATACATCGGTTGAGGTTGATAACATCGTCAACACAACTAACCCAATCTGGACTAAATCGCCTGCAGATTTGTCAGACGAGGATTATTTAGATTTCTACAAACAGCTTTATCCATTTTCAGAAGATCCGTTATTTTGGATCCACTTAAACGTTGATTATCCTTTTAACCTAACGGGAGTTTTATATTTCCCTAAAGTGAAGGACGATTTTGATATGCAACGCAACAAAATCAAATTGTTCTCTCGCCAAGTGTTCATTACTGACGAGGTAAAAGACATTGTTCCAGAATTTTTGATGTTATTGCATGGTGTAATCGATTCTCCAGATATTCCGTTAAATGTATCTAGAAGTTTCTTACAGGCAGATAGCAACGTTAAAAAAATCAATAGTTACATTACTAAAAAAGTAGCTGATAAATTAGCTGAGTTATTTAACAAAGATCGTAAAGCTTACGAAGAAAAATGGAGCAACATCGGGCTGTTTGTTAAATACGGAATGATTAGCGAAGAAAAATTCTACGACAAAGGCAAAGATTTCGCATTGTTAACTAACACCAAAGGCGAGAACTTTACTTTTGAAGAGTACAAAGAAAAAGTTGCGCCAGCGCAAACAGATAAAAACGGAAACGTAGTGTATTTGTACACTACAGATCCTGATAAACAAGATGGTTTTATTCAGTCTGCCGAGAAAAAAGGTTACGATGTTTTGGTAATGAATTCTCCAATTGATAATCACTTTGTGAGCAGCTTAGAACAAAAATTAGAAAAAACACAATTGAAACGTGTTGATGCAAGTGTTGCTAGCAGTCTAATTGAAAAAGACGAAGTTTTAGAATCTGTTTTAAGCGAAGATCAAACCACAAAAGTGAAAGAGATTTTCGAAAAAGCGATTACTAAACCAGGCTATACGGTAGAAGTAGTTGGCTTAAGTCCAGATGATTCTCCGGTAACTGTTACTATGGATGAGTTTATGCGACGCATGAAAGACATGGCCAAAATGGGTGGCGGAATGAGCTTTTATGGAAGCATGCCAGACAGCTACAAAGTTGCCATTAATGGAAACCATAAGCTGGTAAGTAAAATTTTAGCGTCGGCTGATGCAGATGAGCAAAGTAAATTTGCAAAACAAGCAGTTGATTTGGCTTTACTTTCGCAAGGCATGTTAACTGGTGCAGAATTAACTGCTTTCGTAAGCAGAAGTGTAGAGCTCATATAAGCTCCTTTATTGTCATTCCGAGGCACGAGGAATCTATTTTATAGATTAAACTATCGGTTGGTGTTGCGCCTACCGAAAATGCAAACAAGATGGCTGGTGGAGACACCAGCCATTAGTAATATATCAACCTCGTAGGTTTTAAAAACCTACGAGGTTTTTTTGATAATTTTATGAAAAGACGATTTCCGCTAATACCTTTTTTGATATTTGTAACTTTCTTTTTGCTAGTTAACGGATATGCAATAAACGTTTTAACGCCTATTGTACCCGGTACAATACTTTCTTTGCTTTGGGTAATTCCGATAGTGCTATTGGCATTGTTAAGCTATAGCATCTCCAAACTTGACACTAATGGGCAAACCCTCGTTTTTAAATTTAGTGCCCATGCATTGTTAATTTACTTTGCTTCGCTAATAGTTTTTGTGCTAACCGAATTACTTACAGATGGCTATAGGTTAATTTCCGGTGCAATCAGTTACGTGTCTGAAGGTAATTTCATTTATCCGGAAAGGCCTTTAAACGGCGTTTATTTGGGAATCTTGTTAACATGTCTACTTATTTTAGCGTTTATTTACGGTATTTCTAGAGGTAAATATGCATACCGTGTTATTAAACACACACTTTATTTTGATGAGCTACCATCGGCATTTGATGGTTTTACCATAACGCAAATTTCCGATGTGCATGCCGGTAGTTTTACAAATGCAAAACAAGTTCAAAAAGGTATTAACCTAATTAATGAACAACAGTCTGATTTGTTTGTGTTTACAGGCGATTTGGTAAATAACAAAGCCGAAGAAATTAAGCCTTGGATTGGTCATTTTTCTCAAATTAAAGCCAAATATGGTCAGTTTTCTGTGTTGGGCAACCATGATTATGGCGATTATGTGAAATGGGAAAATGAATTAGTTAAGCAGGGAAATTTGCAACAGCTTAAAAAGTACCATGCAGAATTAGGTTTCCGTTTGTTGTTGGATGAACACGTTGAGCTAAATAAAGATGGCCAAAAAATTATATTGGCTGGTATAGAAAACTGGGGACTGGGTTTTGGAGAAAGAGGTGATTTGAAAAAAGCGCTACAAGGCACGAGTGTGGCTGATTTTAAAGTTTTGCTATCTCATGATCCTTCTCACTGGGAGGCGCAAGTTAAAGATAATCCCAATAAAATACATTTGGCTTTGGCGGGGCATACGCATGGTATGCAGTTCGGTATAGAGGCTTTTGGTATTAAATGGAGTCCTGTAAAACTGCGTTACAAACATTGGGCGGGCATTAAGGAAGAAAATGGGCGTGTGCTAAATGTAAATCGGGGGTTTGGCTTCATCGGGTTTTCTGGTAGGGTTGGTATTTGGCCAGAAATCACGGTTATCGAACTAAGGAAAAAGTAAACTCCCGGAAGTATCTATTTCTAGCCACAGATACACACGATGAGCACAGATATTGTAAATGGATAGGTTGATTTAGAAAAACGATGCTGGTGTATATCGGCAATTTTAGTCCTTCTGTACGCTTTACTGCGTGCCCGCTTCCATAAGGTTTATTGTACAACGGCATTATTTCTTTGGCCCGGCAATCCCCAAATAGTTGTAGTAAAGAAATTCAATAGCCCTTATTGAAGCGATATCTTCCGGGTTCCCGACGCGTGGCGTTTGCAATATCATTCGCCGGAAATTTAGCGGAAAGAAGGAGGACGCCTTGATTTATGCACAGTTGCTGCGCTTCAAAAAAAGAAAATCTATTTTATGGAAAAAGTTAGATTATACAATCGTATTTAAAGTTTTAGTTAAATTATTTTAAAAAAGATAAATTGCTGAAAACTAAAGATTAAGTTTGTAATACTAACCTACGTCTCTTGAAAATACGCTACTCATTTTTGCTATTAATTTTATGGCTATTAAGCGCTACCAATGTGCTTGCGCAGAGTAACAGGCGTATAAGTGGTTCGGTAACCGATACTACAAAAACGGCTGTTGAAGGAGCGAACATAAAAATTATTGCTGGCAACGATACCTTGCAAACCACCACAAATGAGAAAGGTTATTTCAGCTTTTCGAAAATAAAGGCATCTTCTTTTGTGCTCACTATTACTTCGATGGGTTACAACAGTTTTAGTGCTAACTATAGTTTTGGCGATAGTAAAACGCTAGAATTAAACGCCATTGAACTCAGATTAGCTGGTAACATGCTGAAAGAGGTAGAGATAAAATCTAAGCCAAATCCAATTAGGATTATGCAAGATACGGTTGAATATAATGCTGCAGCTTACCAAGTTTTAGAAGGAGATAACGTTGCAGATTTGATTAAACAGTTTCCGGGACTGGAGGTAGATGATGAGTATAATGTTAAAACCATGGGCAAGGAAATGGTTAAGCTACGTGTGGACGGAAAGGATTTTTTTACCAGTAACGTGAAAGACTTTATTAGCAAACTGCCAGCAGCAATTGTGGCCAAAATTCAGGTTATTGATGATTTTGGCGATGAGGCCAACTTTACCGGAATTAAAATTGGCGAGCCGGCAAAGATGTTAAATATAGTTACCAAGCCCGGCATGAATAAGGGCAAGTTTGGTAATTCTGGCTTATCTGGTGGTACTAACGACCAGCTATCTGGAAATGCGAGTATGAATTTTTGGAACGGCACCAAACAAAGTAATGGTTTTATAAACGGCGGCACGTTTAACAACGGCGCCGGAAACAGCAGAAATATAGCTTTATCGGCAACGCATTCTGATAAGATTACTAATTTTTTAAATGGTGGCGGAGGTTATAATTTTTCGAACAATAATAGCGCAAACAATAATGAGCAGGCTGTAGAAACAGTAAATCCACTGGGTACGTTTTATAGTAACTCGGTAAGTAATGGCGAAAATAGGAGCTACAACCACGGTGCCAACGTAAATCTGAATTTTAACAATAAAGTTCTGTTTTTAAATGGTACGATTGGCGCTTCGTACAACGAAAACGAGAATATTAGCAACTCCTTTAATCAACAGTCTGGTGTAATACGCCAAGATCTAAAAAATTACAGGCTTTCTAATAGCAGATCGCCAAGGTTAAATGCTAATTTTAATATTTCTAAAAAGCTAAAAAACAGCAAAAATGGGTTTTCTGCAAATTTTAGCGTAAACGCAAGCAATTCTAACTCAGATCAGAATATTAGCACAAACACGCTCTACTATAATAAAGACACGCAGGTTTTAGAGAAAGATTCTTTACTCACCAGAAACTTAATTACACAAAGTGATGGACAAAGCTTTGGTTTCGGTTTTAACTATAGTTTGGGCCTAAAAAAGCTGAAGGATAGTTTAGCAAGGCAAAGTTTAAACTTTAACTATAACATTAACGCAAACAGAAACAGCAATTCGGTTTCTACGTTTGTGCTAGATAACATCGATCAGCAATCAAGATTTATAGACTCGCTAAGTACAGATTTTACCTCAATAGGCATCAATCAGTCGTTAGGCATAAATTATAATTACAACTCGAAAAAAATGCGCTATAATTTGGGTTTTAACGCAAGGCCAACTTTGCTAAGCAGTAATTACATCAACCTAAACCAAAAAATACAGAATAATAATTTCAATTACTCGCCCAATTTTAATGTAGGCAGAACCTTTGAAAAAGGCAAAACACTAAGTATAAACTACAGTGGAAACAACAGTAATCCCCAACCATTTCAGTTGCAGCCTATTAGAAATACGCAGAATTTGCAAAATGTAATTGTTGGTAATCCTTTTTTAAAACCTTCTTTTAATCATAGTATATCATCTGGCTTTAACTACGTAAATGTAAAATCGGGTTTATCGGTGCAAAGTGGTTTAAGTTTCTCGGCTACGCAAAACGAAATAGTTACCAATGTAATTATTATACCAGATACATTAAACAGTTTAAAGCAAGAAACCAGGTACGAAAACACCAATGGTACATATAGTATTGGTAGTAATTATAGCATAAATTTACCCATAAAGAAAAATAAGTTCTCGTTTTCTTACGGTGGTAATTTTGGTATTTCTAACAGAGCCGTATTTATCAATAACGAGAAAAATTTTAACAAGGGAATAAATTTCTCGCAAAATTTAAGGGCATCTGCTTCTGCAAAGAACTTTAGTGCGTCGGCTAATGCCAATTATAGCTTTAGTTCAAATAACAATTTTTACAACCAGGGTATGATAGGTGGAGATATCCTTTTAGGAAATTTGGGGCAAGTAAGTGGTGCAACGTTTCTGCGAACCCATAATTACCGGGCTAGCGTAGAGGGTAGATACAACAATAAAAACTTCAGCCTTAACGCTAATATAAGCTATAACGGAACAAAAAATGATAGTGAGGATAACCAAACAGCTTTGAGAAATTTTGAGAGCTATGATTTTAGCCTGAATGGAAATTTTACGATAAAGAAAAGTTATAGAGTAGGTTTCCGCTCTGCTAAAAGAATTAACACCGGGTTTTCATTACAAAACAGCAACCCGCTTATTTTAGATGCCAACTTAAGCAAGATGTTTTTAAAGGATAAAACGCTTAGCTTAAACTTAAGCGCAAACGATTTACTAAATCAGAACAATAACCTTAACCGTTTTGTGTCTGGCAATTCTATTATCGATCGTAGGAGTAATTTGGTTACAAGGGTTTTTACACTTGGTGTAAGTTATAACTTATCGCGTTTTGGAGGCAAGCACATTCGTGTTGATGCAGATTAATTTAAAATATTTTTTTTAGCTGTAGCGTTTTGTATTTCAGGTACGTTAAGGTAATCGTTAACGGCCGTTAACTTTATTTAATTAAAAACTAAGAAATGAAAACGAATTTTAACTTCAAAACTATAATTGCCGCTCTTGCTATTACTGTTGGTTTATCATCTTGTATGAAAAACGATGATAATTACACACCTGTAGAAATTTCTGGATTAAGCTTAATTCACGCTTCGCCAACTACTGAGAAACTAGATGTTTACGTAGACAATACCAAAGCGAGCATAAATGATTTCTCTTTTGGTACAAAAATGGATTATTTAAACGCCTACTCGGGTGTAAGAACACTAAGAATTGCCAAACAAGGAGGTACAACTGCCATCTTCTCTAAACAGTATACTTTAAAACAGTCAGTAGGTTACTCGGCATTTTTGATTAACGCGTTAGATAATATTGACATTTTGTTAGTTGAAGATGAATTGAAAGTTCCGACTGCCGGAAAAGCGAGTATTCGTTTAGTAAATGTTAGTCCAGACGCTACACCTTTAAGTCTTTCAATTACCGGACAAACGTCAAATTTGGCCAGCGGCGTCGCTTTTAAAGCAAATAGCTCAATCGTAGAGATAGATCCATCAGAAAAAGTTAGTTTCGATATAAAAACTGCTGATGGAGTAGTTAAAACCGCTTTGCAAAATGTAAAAATAGAAGCCGGAAAAATTTACACTGTTTGGGCGAAAGGTTTAAACGCGGCTACTGACGATACAAAATTTGGAGTAGCTATTTTCACACACAAATAGTAAATCCAGAGCCACCGACAAAAGGTTGGTGGCTTTTAAAAACATTGTTTCGTATTTTTATACATGATTAAATTATAAAATCCTTAAACGAAGTAAACTAAATGCTCGGATTTGAGGATGTAATTAAAGGCTGTGTTAATAATAACAACAAAAGTAAGGAAATGGTCTATAAATCATTTTATGGATACCTTATGGCCGTTATTTTACGCTATACCAATAACCGAGACGAAGCCGAAGAGCTTGTAAACGATGTGTTTATAAAAGTTTTTAAGGCTGTTAATAAATTTGTTTTTCCAAAAGAAACCGAACATGCACAAAAGGCATTTAAAGGGTGGATTGGAAAAATTGCTTCTCGCACAGCGATAGATTTTCTGAGAACGAAAAAGGTTTTTCTGCCTTTGGATGATGTAATAGAACAGGCCGAACCCATTACCTCAGTTAACGTTATTGCCTCGTTAAATTTTAAGGATATTTTAAAACTTTTGGATGATTTGCCCGAACTGCACAAACTGGTATTTAACCTTTTCGAAATTGAAGGTTTTTCACATCAGGAAATAGCAGTTTTACTAAAAATACCCGAAAGCTCTAGCAGGGTTTATTTGGCAAGAGCAAAACAAAAACTTAGAATACTTTATACCAATACACTAGTTAATTATGAAACCAACCGAACCTAATAAGCCTCTCGATAATGAGCTAATTGCTCATATTAGAGAAAGCCTTGTTGCGCACGAGGAGGAATATTTATCTGGTGCGTGGGAAAAATTTAATAACAAACCGACCCCTAAAACGCCAATAATTTGGCTTAACGCCGTTAATATTTTAAGAGGCGTGGCTGCACTTTTGGTGCTTGGTTTTTTGGGTTACTTTTTAATTGATAAAAAAGAAGGTATACAATCACAAAATCAGGTTGCAAAAGCAAATCCTGAACAACCTGTTCAAAAACCGGTGACGCAAACTTTAGGGAAGCCTGGCGAAGACACGGAGGCAAGTTCATCTGTCTTGGCAGATACCGAAAATGATAAATCCGTTAATTTAGCAGAGCAGCAATCACGTTCAATAGTCGGAAAAAATATTTTGGAGAAGGACTTTGACTTGGCCTTAAATCCCACAAATGTGGATAAAGGTAGCGGTGAACAAACAATAACAGCTAATACAACGGAACAAAAAACAGTAAGTGTTGCACCAAAAGAAGTTGCCGAAAATGTAACGCAACAGATAATCGCCAAAAACGAACCTGATGAAACTAAGCCAAATATCATCGAGTTTTTTGATAGTGAAACCAAGAAAAATCAGACTGATAAAAATGCAATAGCCACTAACAAAACTGCTAGCAAATTTACCGTTGGTGTTGTTGTTGCACCTTCATTTGGGAATGTAAATAAGCTCAATATGGGTTATGGTGTAAGTGTAGACTATAGCTTGTCTGATAAGTTTTCTTTAAATTCGGGCATTGCCTATAACCAAATGGCGGCTGCGAAAGGAGCTTTTTCTGCTTCCGATGGCGCAATGAATGCTCCAAGTTCATCGGCTATTATCCAAAGACAAAGTACAAGAAGTTTAACTTCTGTTCAAGAGCAAATTTCGGGTATAGATATCCCTTTGGAATTAAAATACCATATTAATAAAAACCTGTATGCTAACGTAGGTGTTTCGGCATTTGCGGTTATTAGTCAGAAAACAGATAACACCTATTTAGAAAACAGGGTAGAGCAGCGGGTTTCTAATTCTGCAAGCGGTTTCCAACAACTTAGTTCGGTTTTAGTAACAGATAAGGTTACAGAACAAGCGGAGCCAAGCACGGTGGACAATTATTCTTACCTGGGTTTCTATAACTTCTCCTTCGGTTATAAGAAAAAGATTTCTAAAAATAATGCCTTTGCGGTAGAGCCCTTTGTTAAATTGCCAATGAGAGAGGTTAATACCCAAAACTTAAGATTAATCGGTACCGGCGTTAAGCTAAAGTTTGACTTTTAAATCGAAATTGTTTTTATACGATTAGTTATCTTTGTAGATAGAATTAATTGTATGAAACAAAAGTGGAAAAGCTATATAACTAGCGCATTATTTCTTTCGGTAATTTTGCTCATGCTATTTGTGCCAGCTGCAAAAGCAACCGTAATTCAGGGTTTAATGCAAATTGGCTTATTCAATCCTTCTGTAAAAGAAAATCCTGACGCTGCACCCAACAATTTAGCTGCGGTAAAATTTAAAGATGTTAACGGCAAAGTGGTTAGCTTAGCAGATTTGAAAGGCAAAATCATATTTCTTAATTTTTGGGCTACCTGGTGCCCTCCCTGTTTGGCCGAAATGCCATCAGTTAACAAGCTCTATCAGCAGTTTAAAAACGATGAAGACGTAGTTTTTCTGCTGGTTGATGCAGACAGCGATTTTGCTAAAGCAAATGCTTACATGAGCCGAAAACAATATCAAATGCCCGTTTACAACGTAGCCAGCAGCATGCCTGAAACTATATTTAAAGGTTCGTTGCCAACAACAATTGTATTTGATAAGATGGGAAGAATCTCATTTAATACCGAAGGCGCAGCAAATTATGCTAGCCCTAAGTTTATTGCTTTTATAAAAAAATTACAACAACAAAAGAATTAACCATGCAACAACCGTTTGATTTAGAAATCGGGGCAATTAATTATGCCGTTTTTCCAGAGGGAAATGATACTTACGTAATATTTAAAGAAGGCAAAGAATATGTGCAGATTCAAAAAGATGATGCCGAGCAATGGATAAAATTTGATAAAGAAACTGCGTTGCCTTTATTTGAATACGATGAAGAAGTTAATCAGATTGGAACTTTGATAACTGCTTATCAAGAAAATCCTCCTTTAGATGAGGAAGAGGACGAAGAAGAAATTTAGTATAATTTAGCCATTCATTGATATGCGGAAAATCTTGCAAAAATTATTGAGTGGCTTTGTTATTAGAATGGCTAATAAATTTGCCTCGCGACCAAAAAAGGAGCGGGTTCATCAGGCTTTAACAGCACTTTATAGTCAAATTCTAGACGCCTCGGGTAAACGAGGTCTATTGCTTACCTTCGACGAAAAAACGCCTTATATTATTTTTTCCGACCAACATAAAGGTGCAAGAAACTATGCGGATGACTTCGGCTTTGCCAATGATAATTATCTATCGGCCTTAAATTATTATAACAGTAATTTATACACCTTTATAAGTTTAGGCGATAGCGAAGAACTTTGGGAAAATACACTGGATGCCGTTAAAAAACATAATAAAGCAACGTTTGATATTGAACGACGGTTTCTGGAGAGAAGTTCGTTTATAAAGATTTTTGGCAACCATGATTTGTATTGGGATAATGATCCGCTTGCGGGTTATCAGTTAGAAAAAATATATGGTCAGAAGGTTAAGGTGTACGAAGGCCTAATTTTGCAAACAATAATTGGCAACAGGCCATTATCAATATTTTTAACGCATGGCCATCAAGGCGATTTAGCTAGCGATGGAAATTGGTTTAGTAAGTGGTTTGTTTCTAGAGTTTGGGCGCCTTTGCAAGCCTATCTGCGCATTAACCCTAACACGCCGGCATTTAATAATCAGTTAAAGTCTGCTCATAACCAGTTCATGTACGAGTGGGCAGCTAATCAAGCGTCGGTTTTAATAACTGGGCATACACACCAACCGGTATTTAACTCTTTAACGCATTTAGAGCGTATTTATATTAAGCTTGATGAAGCTAGGAAGGCAAATGATAAGCTGGAGGAAGAGAAATTGCTAGATCAGATGAAAAAGGAGCAAATAATGGGAGCTACCATGCCTACGTTCACAGCTTACAAACCAAATTATTTTAATACGGGCTGTTGCTGTTTTAGTGATGGTGATATTACCGGCATAGAAATCGCCGCTGGCAAAATAAGGTTAATTAAGTGGGCCTATAAGGATAATAGACAATCTGTAAGAATAGTTTTAGAAGAAACAGATTTAGCTAACTTGCAAAGCGAAGTTTAATAATATATGGAAGAAGAATCGTTTTACATAAAAGTTAATGGTATAGTTTACGAGATTATACCGGAGGAGGAAGGAACTTTTACCATCTTCAAGTCTGGTGCAGAGTATATGCAATTGTTGCGCAACAGAAATAAGAAATGGATGCGTATTGACTATAAAACCGACGAACCGATTCTGGAAGAGAACAAAGAAGTGGAAGATGTTGGTCGATTAATTGATAGAGCGCTTAAGAGAGAATAAACTTATAGATGAAATAGTTTTAACAAAGCGAAAACTTTTAAGTTGTTGTTATTGTTCCATTTAAAAAATAAACCTATGGGATTAATTAGAACAGCATTAATTGGAGCCGCGATATACGGAGCCGTTAAATACCTTACAAAAAAGGACGAAATTACAGGCAGATCTGTTGTAGATGATATAAAAGATCAAGCGCCAGAATGGTTAGAGAAAGCTAAAGCTTACAAAAGAGACCTTACAGACAAGGTTGACGATTTAGCAACGGACTATCGAAATACCATTTAATAAAAAGCAGGATTTTTAATCCTGCTTTTTTTTTGCCCAAAATTTGGGCTATCACTTCCTTTAAAACATACGTAAACCTACGTTACACCGAGCGCCCGCTCCCTAAACAACAGGCCTTAGCGCCATAAATCTGCTAGCCAACAACGAATAATCGTAAAAATTTGGCGCATATCAGTCCAAAGCATTCAGATATGAGTTTCGATATACACGCGGTAGCGAATATGGCGAAATTTAAAATGTTGATGATAGATAAAACCATCAACAATTAGATGATTTATACCATCGTGTTGGCGTAGACGTACAAAAGCACGATTATAAATAGCTGGCCGGCAACGACCCAAACGCCCGGGTAAAGTGGTGAATTTTCAATCAATTTTAAATTAATCTATAATGAAAAAGTTAAATGGAATGAAGAGCTTTTCTTCACTTGAAAACAAAAAGTTAACAGACTTAACTGCTGTTCAAGGCGGTAGACTTCTTAGTCAATATTCAACAGTTTACTCTAATTTTTTAAATGACAAAGGCATGAGAGATGTGGATCATTATTCGAATGGCAAATGGATAATGAGAGGTTGGGACCCTACAGACTGCGAGGTTGGTAACAATTGGTAGTAAAATTTAAATTATTAACTATATCATCTCATCGGGAGGATATTTAAAACTTAAAAACATGAAAAAATTAAACGGAATGAAGACTCTTTCTTCATTAGAAAACAAAAAATTAACTGATTTATCAACAATTCAAGGCGGTTTATATTGGATCAGATCAAATGTTGCTTGCCCAAGCCAATATCCAAGCAGTGCTGTAGAATATGATACCTACGAAAGCAATGGCGGAGCATATGTGGGCAGAACATGCCAGCGTGCTGTTACCGGTCCAAGTTCTGACATGGGAAACTGGAACGGAGCTAACTAAGATTTTAATGGTTGCTTCAATTTTCGAAGCAACCATTAAAATTTATCATCAATATATTTACGCCTCTTGTTAAAACTACCGTAAAAATATAAATGCCCAAAATATGATTTTAATACTGTCATCGAATTTAGAACCTACAACGAATGAGGTTTTAATGTGGTTAAATAAAATGAATAAGTCATACATAAGAGTGCATGAGGATGAGTTTTTTGAAATAAAAATTATCAACAAAAAATTCTTTCTGGAGAGTTACAGAAACAGCTTTTTTCTGGAAGATATTTCTAGCGTTTGGTACAGAAGGGGTGGCGGATTGAAGTTTAAACGGGAAACTTATAAAAACCCAGCCGTTAACCTAAACATGAACGAAGCTTACCACTGGCTGGAAGATTATGTTATTAAAAAATTAGAATCTAAAAAACATATCAATAAACAGCGAAATAGTAAGTTAAATAAGTTATTGGTTTTGGAGGAGGCACAAAAGGTAGGCTTACTTGTTCCAAAGTATTTTTTGGCTGAAAATACCGATGACGTAATCATCAATAAAATGATTACAAAATCCTATACTGAGAATATAATTTTAGAGGCTGTAAACGAAAACTATGATGGCATATTGTACACTGCTGTGGTTGCTGAACATGAAAAAAAGCCGTTTTTCCCTACTTTCTTTCAAGATAAAATTGAAAAAGAGTATGAAATAAGAAGTTTTTACCTCGATGGCAAAATATGGTCAACTGCTATAATCTCACAGAATGACAAGCAAACTAAAACAGATTACAGGAAATATAATGTACAGACTCCTAATCGAAATGTGCCGTACAATTTACCACCCGAAATTGAGATTTGCTTAACAAAGCTCTTCCAGGTTTTGGATGTAAACTGCGGTTCGGCAGATTTTATTAAGGGAAAAGATGGCAAATTCTACTTTCTTGAAATCAATCCATTAGGTCAATTCTTGGGCTTGTCCTCCATTTGTAATTATTCATTAGACAAAGAAATAGCACAATTTTTATGAAAATAGTATTCAACGAAGAAAAAAGATTGCTTCTAACCTATAAATATATCGAAGTATTTGGAGAAAGAGATTTGAAAACCTTGAAACCAACTACAGATTATATTAAAATTTCGAAAATTCAAACAGATTTTCATAGTCAATCCATTCCTTACAAAAAACTTGTAAAAATGTTATGAGGTATTTCAATTTATACAGCAGTATTTTAATAACAAAAGGCGCAAACCGAATTCTAGTTTCCGATTTACAACGAAACAACTCTGAGTTGCAATCATTAGAGTTGTGTGAAATTATAGATGAATTTAAAACCAATTCTATTGAAGAGGTATTTGCTTTTTATGATGATGAATCCAAAGAAATAGCGCAGGAATATTTGGACTTTTTGCTAGAAAAAGAATACGGTTTTGTTACTGCCGGAGATTGGGATAGAAACTTTGCACCACTTTCTCTGGAGTATGTTGACTATAGCGAAATTTCGAATCTATTTATGGAACGAAATGAATTAGCCATTCCAAAGAACCTAATTCAGTCGATTGACAATTTACAAATATCCCATTTGGTTATTTTTTGTAAGGGTAAAGCTTCTCTCGAAGATTTCTTGAAACTTGAAACGGATTTTGAAAATTCAACCATTGAAAGTATAGAGATTTTCGCACCCTATCATACCGAAATTGATGCAGCTTTTATTCAGCATTTAAGTCAAAATGCCTCTAGGATTTATAACCTGGTATTTTACAATTGCGAAAAAGAACCCTTTAAAGTAGAAAATACTTTCAAGTTCAACCTTTTATTCACTCAACAAAATCTAAAAATCAATTCTTGTGGTAAGGTAGATTTAAAATATTTCGATACAAACATCAAAAAGGTCTTAGAGGCGATCAATCATAACTCATGCCTGAACAAAAAGATTGGAATAGATGCCGAAGGAAATATAAAAAACTGCCCGGCAATGCTTCAAAGCTTTGGGAATATAAATGAAACAAGCTTGGAAGATGTGCTTTTACAGCCAAATTTTACCAACTATTGGAATCTCACCAAAGACGACACCAACGTATGTAAACACTGTGAATTCAGAAATGTATGCACAGATTGCAGAGCATTTACAGAACAAACTCATATCAACAAAGAAGGCTTAGATGTTTCCAAACCTCTAAAATGTGGTTACGATCCGTACACTAACCAATGGGACGAGTGGAGTACAAATCCGCTTAAACAAAAAGCAATACAAAATTATAGCCTATAAAAACAACCGATAATGGCGCTTAAAAAATTCCCTTTCTATAAACAACCAGATGCTAAAGACTGTGGTCCTACCTGCTTGCGCATTATAGCAAAACACTATAATAAAAGCATTCCGCTACAGCAAATTAGAACACTTTCTGAAACTACCAGAGAAGGAAGTGGTTTGTTGGGGCTTAGCAACGCCGCAGAGCATTTAGGTTTTAGAACTTTAGGAGTTAAAATAGATTTTGATACGTTGGTTGCCGAGGCGCCATTGCCATGCATTGTACATTGGAATAAAAACCATTACGTAGTGGTTTATGCTATTGATAAAACAAATAAGGTTTATGTTTCTGATCCAAGTTACGGCTTAATTACCTACACTAAAGAAGAATTCATCAAACATTGGATTGGAGAAAATGCAAATGAGCAAACCGAAGAAGGTATTGCGCTTATTTTAGAAACCAGCCCATCATTTTATAAAAACGAGTTTGATGAGGAAGAAAAAAAGACAAGTTTCGCTTTTCTGTCCAGGTATTTAATTAAATATAAATCGCTTGTAATTCAGTTGGCAGTTGGCTTGTTAGCGGGAAGTTTACTGTCGCTTATTTTTCCTTTTCTTACACAAAGTATCGTAGATGTTGGTATACAAAATCAGGATATTAATTTCATCTATTTGATTTTATTGGCCCAGGTTATGCTTTTTATGGGCAAAATGGGTATAGACATTATCAGAAGCTGGATTTTATTGCATCTTTCTACCCGAATAAACATCTCCATCATATCAGATTTCTTTATCAAATTAATGAGGCTTCCCATCAGTTTCTTTGATACCAGAATGACCGGAGATATCATGCAACGGATTAACGATCACCATCGCATAGAGCAACTATTAACCAGCTCATCCTTAAATACGCTTTTCTCTATGGTTAATCTAGTCATTTTTAGCATTGTGCTTTTAGTGTATGATTACCGACTGTTTGTGGTTTACTTAGTTGGCGCCATCCTATACATCGCATGGATCAGTTTTTTCCTTAAAAAAAGAAAGGAATTAGATTATAAAATGTTCTCGCAGGTTTCGCAAGAGCAAAGTATGGTAATAGAACTGATTAACGGAATGCAGGAAATAAAAATGCATAATGCCGAAAAGCAAAAAAGATGGGGTTGGGAATTTCTGCAAGTAAAGCTTTTCAAAATCAAAATTAAGGCACTTTCTTTAGAGCAATGGCAATCTGTAGGTGGTGGTTTTATAAATCAGATAAAAGATATTTTAGTAAGTTTTTTAGCTGCAAAACTAGTATTAGATGGTAACCTTACCTTAGGGATGATGCTTTCTGTTCAGTATATAATTGGTCAGCTTAATAGCCCATTACTGCAGTTGATAGATTTTATTAAAGAAACACAAGATGCAAAAATTGCTTTGGAAAGGTTAGGCGAAATTCATGATAAAACCGACGAAGAGCTTATTGAGGGACAATATGCTACAGAAATTCCGCAGAAAGATATCGTTTTAAATAATCTCTCATTCAGATACCTTGGATCAGACAATTTGGTTTTTAAAGATTTAAACCTAATTATACCCTACCAAAAAACTACAGCAATTGTTGGGGCAAGCGGAAGCGGAAAAACCACCTTGCTAAAATTACTTACAAAGTTTTACGAGCCAGAAAAAGGCGATGTAAAGATTGGCAGTACAGACCTAAAAAATATATCGCCCAGTTATTGGCGAAGCCAATGTGGCGTGGTGATGCAGGAAAGTTATGTATTTAATGATACCATAGCCAATAACATCGCCATAGGTGAAGATGTAATAGATAAGCAAAAGCTAAAAAAAGCAGTTGAAATTGCAAACGTTAAAGATTTTATTGAAGACTTGCCTTTGAGTTATAATACAAAAATTGGCAACGAAGGTATTGGTATAAGTGGCGGACAAAAGCAAAGGTTGTTTATTGCAAGGGCCGTTTATAAGTCTCCAGACTACATTTTTTTTGACGAGGCAACCAGTGCTTTAGATGCCAATAACGAAAGAGTTATTATCGAAAATTTAGCGCAATTTTTTAAAGGGAAAACAGCCATCGTAATTGCACACCGGTTATCAACTGTTAAACATGCCGACAAAATTATTGTGCTTGATAAAGGTTGCGTAGTTGAGGAAGGAAACCACAATGAGTTGGTGGCGAAAAAAGGCGAATATTATAGGTTAATCAAAAATCAGCTAGAACTTGGAAACTAATAGAAACATTTTAGACAATATTGAATTGCGTTCTGAAAGCGTTCAGGATGTGTTGGCGCAACCACCACATTGGATGTTTCGTTGGGGCAATGTGGTAATTTTAGGAATAATTTTGATGGTTTTAATGATGAGCTATTTCATTAAATACCCGGAGTTTGTGCCCGCAACAATTACGGTGACTTCGCAAAATCCGCCAGAAAAATTAGAAGCCACAACAGATTCCAAAATCGAGAAAATTTTTATTAAAGACCATCAGAAGGTGCAGAAAAACCAAGTTTTAATGGTTTTACAATCTACTGCAAATTATCAGGATGTTCTAGCCTTAAAGAAAGTAATGGACACCGTTTCTTCGGCGCAATTGGCATCATTTCCGCTTGATCAAATCTCAACTTTTAAATTAGGAGAGTTGCAGAGCGATTACAATAGTTTTGCAAAGGCATTCCAAGACGAAAAATTATTCTCCAGGCTTAAGCCGTACGATCCAGAAAATGTAGCTACTGCTCAAAACATTGCTTCTTACAAAAGCAGAATAGTTACGCTTAAAAGGCAAAAAACTTTCGAATTGGCGAAATATGAACTAATTAAAAAGAATTATCAGCGTAACCAACAGCTTTTTAACCAAAAAGTAATATCTACTTCAGAATTTGAGAACGAAAAAATTAAGTTTTTACAGGCTCAACAAAGTTTGCAAGATGTTGAAATAGCTATATCGCAAACCAACGAAGCCATCTCAAATCTAAATAAAACAAAAGACGGCACTACAATAAACGCAGAAAAAGACAAAGTAAATTTTGCTTCGCAAACTTTGCAATTGTTCGAGCAATTAAGACGTTCATTAAGAGCATGGGAACAAAATTATTTGGTAATATCTTCTACTAACGGGGTGGCTAGCTTTCAGCAATTTTGGGGCGAAAATCAGTTTGTAAAACGTGGAGATCCGATACTTTCTATATTGCCTAATAATAAGTTGGCACTGATTGGAAAAATGGCTGTAGCCACAACAAATTCTGGAAAAATAGCAGAGGGAGAAAAGGTATTAATTAAGCTCGATAATTACCAGTATCAAGAGTACGGAATTATAGAAGGAAAAGTTCAGCATATTGCATTTATTCCTGATGAAGATGGCAACTATTATGTTGAAGTAGTTCTGCCGAAAGGCTTAAGAACATCTTATGGTAAACAACTTACTTTCGATAAAGAACTAAAAGGCAATGCGGAAATTGTAACTGAAGAACTGCGATTGATAGAAAGGCTTTTCTACCAAATGAGAAAATTGTTAAGGTATCAGAATTAACTGCTACCCGCCCCAACTGTCCCTATCTAAACTTCGGTAATGTATAGCTTCTGCCAAATGTTCGGCTTCTATATTTTCGCTATCCGCCAAGTCTGCAATGGTTCTAGCAACTTTTAAAATCCTGTCATAAGCTCTGGCAGATAAGCCCAATTTTTCCATTGCTTTTTTAATTAGAGATTGCCCTACCTCATCTATTTTGCATACCTGCCTAACCATGTTGCTACTCATTTGGGCGTTAAAGTGTAGGCTGTCATTATTCGCAAAGCGGATATCTTGCACCGCTCTGGCTTTCATAACGCGGGTTCTAATTACGCTGCTTTTTTCCGCTTCGCGGGATGAAGAAAGTTCGGAGAAATTAACTGGCGTTACTTCTACATGCAAATCGATTCTATCTAACAGCGGACCAGATATTTTGCTCAGGTATTTTTGTACAACACCAGGGCCACATAAGCATTCTTTTTCTGGATGATTGAAAAAACCACAAGGACATGGATTCATTGAGGCAATTAGCATAAAACTAGAAGGATACTCGACAGAAAAACGAGCTCTTGATATACTAACTTTTCTATCTTCCAACGGTTGCCTCATTACTTCTAAAACGGTACGCTTAAATTCCGGTAATTCGTCTAGAAACAAAACGCCATTATGTGCCAGAGAAATTTCTCCTGGTTGCGGGTTCATTCCGCCGCCTACCAGCGCAACGTCAGAAATGGTATGGTGCGGCGATCGGAAAGGCCTTTCGGTTAACAAAGCGCTGGCACTAGGTATTTTGCCAACTACCGAATATATTTTGGTGCTTTCTAAGGCTTCGTGCAAATTTAATGGGGGCAAAATTGTAGGCAGTCGCTTGGCAAGCATGGTTTTTCCGGCTCCCGGCGGGCCAATTAAGATTACATTGTGGCCACCTGCTGCGGCAATTTCCAAAGCTCTTTTGATATTCTCTTGTCCTTTAACGTCAGAGAAATCCTGCTCATAATTATTTATCTGGCGCATAAACTCCTCACGAGTATTCACCACGGTTGGTGTTGGTTTTTCGGTACCTTTAAAAAAGCCAATTACCTCTGCAAGGTTTTGCATACCGTAAACTACTAAATCGTTAACAATGCCGGCTTCTTTAGCATTTTCTAATGGCAAAATAAAACCTTTAAAACCATCGTTTCTGGCTTGTATTGCAATAGGAAGTGCGCCTTTTATAGCTTGCAAGCCTCCATCTAAAGAAAGCTCGCCCATTATAAAATATTGGGCCAGCAAATCGGCGTCTATTTGCCCAGATGCGGCTAAAATGCCGATAGCAATTGGTAGGTCGTAAGCGGAGCCCTCTTTTCTAATGTCTGCAGGCGCAAGATTGATAACAATTCGTTGCCTAGGCATGTGGTAGCCAGCCATTTTTATAGCGCTTTCTACCCTGAACATGCTTTCCTTAACGGCATTATCGGGCAAGCCGACTACAAAATATTTGGTGCCGGCTGTTATGCTAACTTCAATGGTAATCGTAAGGGCATTTACACCGTAAACGGCGCTCCCAAAAGTTTTAACAAGCATTTTACTTTTTTGAGTTAAAAAATAGATGTTATAAACTATGGGGATGATTGTATATTAAAGATAGAAATTTGTTGCCATGTACGAAAAGTATTAAGAAATAATTACCCAGAAAGCTACGGCATTATTAGCAATTCAAAAAAAGGAATTGACTTAGATATAAGTTTGTAAAATAGCCCCGACAGAAACGAGCAGGAGTGAAGCGACTAAAGTGTATGGCGGGACTTACGTAAATAGATGCAGTAAAGTGCGCTTCAAAAAATTATTTGATATTTACTTGTGTAAAACGGTAATAAAATACTGCGCCTTATATTGTTGAAATACAAATACTTTAAGGATGTAGAATTCAAAAAAAAATCCCAACCTTAAAAGGTTAGGATTTGCAAGTGTTTATGTTTTTGGATTACATTCTACCTTGTGGCATTTTAGGCATATTCTTCATCATTTTAGCAGCTGCCGCAGGATTTGAGAATTGCTTCATCACTTTGCGCATATCTTCAAATTGCTTAATAAGTTTGGTTACATCTTCTACTTTGCTTCCAGAACCCTTAGCAATACGCACTCTTCTGCTTTGCTGTATACTATCTGGATTTTCTTTTTCAAATGGTGTCATCGATTGGATAATGGCTTCAACACCTTTAAAAGCATCGTCCTCTATGTCTACGTTTTTCATCATTTTACCAACGCCAGGTATCATGCCCATCAAATCTTTCATGTTACCCATTTTTTTGATTTGCTGGATTTGGTTGTAGAAATCGTTAAAATCGAATTTGTTTTTTCGGATTTTCTTTTGCAATTCTGCAGCTTCCTTCTCATCAAACTGCTGTTGCGCTCTCTCCACTAAAGACACCACATCGCCCATGCCCAAGATACGCGAAGCCATCCTATCTGGATAGAAAACATCTAGCGCATCCATTTTCTCGCCCGTACCAATAAATTTAATTGGTTTATCTACAACCGATTTAATAGATAAAGCAGCACCACCGCGGGTATCACCGTCTAATTTAGTTAAAACTACACCTGTAAAATCTAATCTATCGTTAAATACTTTTGCTGTATTAACCGCATCCTGACCCGTCATCGAATCTACTACGAATAGAATTTCGTGAGGTTTAGTTTGCGCTTTAACTTCAGCAATTTCATTCATCAAGCTTTCGTCTATAGATAAACGACCAGCCGTATCGATAATAATTACATTGTTGTTGTTTTTCTTGCCTTCTGCAATACCTTCTAAGGCGATAGCAATGGGATCTTTAGAATCTTTGTTAGCGTAAACAGGTACGCCAACTTGCTCGCCTAAAACCTGTAATTGATCTACCGCCGCAGGGCGATAAACGTCGCCGGCCACCATAAGCGGTTTTTTGCCTTTGCTTTTTAAATGCAAAGCAAGCTTACCCGTAAACGTGGTTTTACCAGCACCGTTTAAACCGGCAATTAATATAATGGTTGGGTTGTTCTTTAAATCAAGTTCAGTAACCTCGCCGCCCATTAAAGCAGCAAGCTCGTCGTTCATTACCTTGGTAAGTAATTGGCCTGGAGAGATAGAAGTTAATACATTCTGTCCTAATGCTTTAACCTTTACTTCGTCGGTAAAAGCTTTGGCTGTTTTGTAATTTACATCGGCATCCAATAAAGCTTTCCTAATTTCTTTCATGGTTTCGGCCACGTTAATTTCGGTAATGCTTCCTTGTCCTTTTAAAACTTTAAATGCTCTATCTAGCTTATCCTGTAAATTTTCAAACATAATTTGTCTAATTCTTAATCTCGCAAAGATATTAATTTTTAAGCTAAGCCCACAATCGTAATCTCGTAAATGTCAAGCTTAAACAGCATTTGTTTTGCCATTTCTATTGGCTTTAAGATTGCCTTATAACTTTAATTCATCTGAAACCTAAAAATTTTCTTTTAAAAAAAGGCCTGTTCTGATCGTTTACTGGTATTATTTTTCAAAGTAACATAAAAGTTACTTATCTACTAATCAATTAGTATTGTTATTAATTAATTAGTATTACCTTCGTTATATAAATTTATGGAGATGATAAAATTAGCGAAAAGAGAAGAACAAATTATGCAGGCATTTTGGGATGTAGAGAAAGCTTTTATTAGAGATATTATTCCAATTCTTCCAGATCCGAAACCTCATTATAACAGTGTTGCAACCATGGTTAAAATTTTGGAGGAAAAGGGATTTTTAGGACATGATGTTGTGGGTAATATGTTTTGCTATTTTCCGCTAGTTAGCAGAGAAGAGTATCAGAAACATGCCTTAAAAGACGTCGTAAGCCAGTATTTTGATAATTCATATCCGCGTATGCTTGCATTTTTTGCCAAAGAACAAAATCTATCTGAAGAAGAATTAACTGAAATTGTAAACCTAATTAAATCGAAAAAGCCATGATACTTTATGCCTTAAACGTTGCGCTGATTTTAGCTGGATGTTTTCTTTTTTATAAAATTTTCTTGCAGAAAGAGACCTTCTTTCCGCTTAATAGGTTTGTGTTGTTAGGTTGCTTAGTACTGTCTTTTAGCTTGCCGTTAATTCCGGTACCAGAACAATGGTCGCTTAGAAAAGTGAGCGAGGAAACACCTGCTTTTAATTTACAAGTTAAGGATAGCCACAAACAAGAAATAACAACAACTCCAGTTAAAAACACGGCTCCCAATGTTGCTAAAATAGAAGAATCCTTTTTCAAGGATGTGTCGCTACTAGACGTAGTAGTATGGGCATATTGGCTTGGTGTAGCAATTTTCGGTCTAAATTTCCTTTTTCAGCTAAGCGTTTTATTGTACAAAAGTTACGCTAAGCCTTTTATTCAGGATGGAAGATTTAGGATTGTTGAAGTTTCTGGTGAGCAGGCGCCATGCTCATTTGCCAACAATATCTTTATTAATCCTGATAAGTACGACTGGGATACTTACAGTCAAATCATTCTCCATGAAAAAATCCACATCCAACAGGGGCATAGTTACGACATTATTTTAGCAGAATTAGCGCTCGTTTTTCAATGGTTTAATCCGTTTGCGTGGTTTTATCGCAAAGCGATGGAAGACAATTTAGAGTTTTTAACAGATAACGAACTGCTAGCACATTCGGATATTGAACCCACTAGTTATCAAATGAGCCTGGTAAAGGTTTCTGCACCAAACTTCCCTGCAAGTTTAACCACAAATTACAATCAATCGATTCTTAAAAAAAGATTACTCATGATGAACTCAAAAAAATCAAATATTAACTCTACATGGAAATATCTATGTATTGTTCCGCTATTGCTTGTATTTATTTCTCTATTGAACGAGCCTGTAGCTTTCGGAAAATCAGCCATCAACACTACGGTAGCAAACAACAATAAATTTGCCCAAATTTCTAATAAGGGTACTTGGTTTGCAACCATTAAAAACGACAAAATTAGCATCCGCCTTGAAGATGAAGAGGGTGAAAACAATTACAGCAACAACGATTTTTTACTAACTGAATTTAAAAATTTACCTACTAGCGAAAAGGGAACATTCTCTTTAGCTAGAGATGCAGGAACGATTCAGTTTACGGGTAAGTTTGACGGGAAAACAGGAATGGGTTCTTATGAATTTGTTGCTGATGACGGCTTCTTCTCCTTTTTAGAAAAAGAAGGCGTTAGTACAAATAAGGACAAAGATGGAATGGTATTTTTTATGACCAAGCTGAAAAGAGAATTTGTTACTACGCTTAAAAAACAGGGTTATACAAATATTTCAAAAGATGATTTGATTCCGCTTTCGGCAATGAATGTTACCGGAGAATACATTGCATCGTTAAAAAAAGCTGGTTTAGCTAATTTAAGCCTGCAAGATATCATTCCTTTAAAAGCCTTAGATGTAGATGCGGCGTTTATAAAAGATATTGAAAGTTCGGGTTATAAAAACATTACAGCAAGCAAGTTAATAACGCTAAAGGCGCAGGGTATAGACGGTAAATTTTTAAAAGATGCCAGAAATGCAAAGGAAACAAGTGATGCTTTAGATGCTAAGGTTGTTGATAATAAACCAAAAATTAATACGAGAACCGATCATAAAATTAACGCCCATGTTGATATTGATGAAGATGACGAATTTGAAATGGCAGTTGCTAAAAAAGCAATGAATATTACGCCTCAATATGTTAAAACGTTCACATCGGTTGGGCTAAATTTCTCTGATAATGAGTTAATGGCCATGAAATCTCTGGGTGTTACGCCAGCTTACTGTAAAAGCTTCGAGTCTTTAGGGCTTGGAGAATTATCATCGGAGGCGTTTATTTCGATGAAAGCACTTGGTTTAACTGCAGAAGATTACACAGATTATAAAAAACTGGGTTTCAAAACGCTAACTATCGATGCAGTGGTTGGAGCAAAGGCAACAGGAACCACACCAAAATTTATTTCCGAATTGAAAAAGAAAGGATACAACTACGCCACAATTGATAAGTATATAGAGAAAAAAGTGCTTTACAAATTGTAATTGCTTCCATATAAAGATTGCATCAACAAATTAAGATGCAATCTTTATCCTCCATAAAACTCGAAAATTTCCACCATTTAAGTTCAAATAGCTTTAAAACAATACAAGTTTTGCAGGGAAATTCTTATGTCCAAAAAACTGTAAAAATATATTTTACAGTTGGTGCAACAAACCATTAACAAGCAGTGTCTCATCATCAATACAAACCAAATAAATGAATAAGATTTCAGTTGCCCTGACGTTAGTGTTTTGTGCAGTTTTTAGCTATGCACAAATTCCTGTAAAAAAGAAAATTCAGGCGCAAAGAACTACTGTGAGCCCTAAAATAGATGGTTTTTTAGATGATGCGGTTTGGAATAGCGCAACAATAGCAACAGATTTTATAGAGCTAAGACCGGTTCCTGGCAGAGTAGAACCGAAAGATGGCAGAACCGAAATAAAGTTTTTGTACGATGACTATGCCATTTATATTTCGGCACGAATGTATGATAAGCCTGATAGCGTTGTGCATGAATTGGTAGCAAGGGATAATATTGGCAATGCAGATTTTGTAGGAGTAGTTTTTGACACTTTTTTGGATGGCGTTAATGGATACGGTTTTTTTGTTACTGCAGCAGGTGTTCAGTTTGATGCCAAATATTCGCTAATTGCTGGCGAGGATCCAACGTGGAATGCAGTTTGGGATAGCGAAGTTCGTTTAGACGATAATGGCTGGACCGCAGAAATTAAAATTCCCTATTCAGCTTTGCGTTTTTCTAGTAAGGATATACAAAATTGGGGCTTAAACATTACGAGAAAACGTACGGGCACCAACCGACAAACATTTTGGAACTTTGTTGATCCGAAAGTTGATGGTTTCGTTAACCAAAGCGGAATTTTAGAAGGTTTGCAACGTATAAAAGCACCTTTACGTTTATCTTTTTCGCCATACTTATCAACCTTGGTAAACCATTATCCGTATAATACACCAGGGGTGAAAAATAGACAAACGACCATAAACGGTGGTATGGATGTGAAATATGGAATTAATCAGAGTTTTACTTTGGATATGACATTGATACCAGATTTTGGACAAGTACAAAGTGATTATCGCGTGTTAAACCTAACTCCCTTTGAAGTGAAATTTAATGAAAATAGACAGTTTTTTACTGAAGGAACAGAGCTGTTTAACAAAGGCGATTTATTCTATTCAAAAAGAATCGGTTCAATTCCATCCTATTTTGATAACAGCAAACTAAAAACCACCGATAAGGTGATTAAAAATCCGCAAGAAGGAAAAGTGCTAAATGCTACTAAAATTTCTGGACGTACTGCCGATGGTTTAGGAATTGGTGTTTTTAATGCCATCACCAATAAAATGTATACCGAGGTTGAGGACGAAAATGGTAACAGAAGCAGGTTTGTTAGCCAGCCGTTAACAAACTATAATATTTTAGTGTTAGACCAAACTTTAAAAAACAACAGTTCGGTGAGTGTAATTAATACTAATGTTTTAAGGCAAGGTAGCGCATATGATGCAAACGTTAGTGCGGCGCTTTTCAATTTTAATGATAAAAAGAACGCTTATTTTATAGATGGAGCAGGTAAAATGAGCTACGTTACGGCAGATCCTGATAAGGAAAACAGAAAGGGCTACAGTTACGAATTAAGCCTTGGTAAAAAGAGCGGAACATTTACGTTTAATTACGGGCAAGAATTTTCTGACAAGAATTTCGATCCATCAGATATGGGTTTCTATACTAATAATAATTTCCTAGATCAGTCTTTAAATTTTGCTTACAACATTTACAAACCAAGCAAGTGGTTTAACTCTTTACAAGCTTGGACAGAAGTTGAATACTCTAGGCGATTTAGTCCTGGCGATTACCAAAATTTTGGCGTTTTCCCGGGGATGTATGTACAGTTTAAAAATCTTTGGTCGGCAGAATTAAATGGAAATTGGTTGGCAAAATCAAATGATTTTTACGAATCAAGAAACGGTCAAGTTTACCGAGCGCCAGAAAGCTTTAGATTAGCGATTTATGTAAATCCGAACCGAGCTAAAGCGTATAATTTTGGCGGAAATATTAGAATGACGAAAGTTGCAATGTTTAATGGCAAAAACTATAACTTTTACCTTTTCCAAAATTTAAGGGTAAACGACAGGTTAGCTTTCGGATTGGATTTAAACTATAGTCCGAGCTATAATTATGTAAACTGGGTTGGCTTTAACAATGCACAATCTGTATTTTCTAGGTATGATAGAAACACGGTTGAAAACACGATGGATGCTAAATATAGCTTCAGCAACAGAATGGGTATTCAATTGGGTGTGAGACATTATTGGTCTGACAGGAGAAACAAAGAATTTTTCGGTTTAAATAACGAAGGTGGATTAGATGCTTACAATGGCCCGGCTTTGCAAAATGTAGATAGAAACTATAATGTTTTTAACATCGATTTGGTGTACTCTTGGGTATTTTCTCCTGGGAGCGAGTTAAGTGTAACCTACAAAAACGCTGCAGAAACTAATGAGAAGTTTTTGATGAAGAGATACAACAGAAACTTTAGCAACATTGTATCTGGTCCGCAGAATAATAGTTTGTCTATTAAGGTTTTGTATTATGTAGATTATTTGAACTTGATTAAGAAGAAAGCTTAATTGCTTCATTCGTTCAGTAGTTCATTAGGAAATCGCCTTTCTATCAGTTAAATTTTTTCTCTCACAGATTTATGCAAAAATAAGGTGATTTTTAATCATCGTATAGAGCATATTAAAACGCTGCATTTATCAGTATCAACTACTTATCTTTCAACCTAATTAACAGATGAGCCAATGAATTAATGAACCACATCACCGCGGAAACGAAAATGCCAAACCAAGCGCCAGCGTTTGCGATCCCTGTATCTTTTCGTCGGTGTCTCTATCATATAAACCAACGCCAGATAAAGAAACATTCATAAAACGGTTAATTTTAGAAATGATTGCAACATCCAGTCTGTGGTCAATATGTCCAAAATTATCGTAAGGGATAAACATGTTATACTTTGTTCTAAGCGTAACATTTTTAAAAACCTCTTTTTCAAAATTTGATACTATAGAAAATGCCAATTCGTTCCTCACTCTTTTACCACGTTCCACACCAAAATTATTCGCGTTTGTTTTATAGATAGTAGTATCTAAAACAAAAGTTTGGCGGGCAGTACCTGTACCAATACGAGTAGAGAAAAACTTATCAGGCTTATATTCGAAACCAAAAGATTCTGTTAAATAGCCCGGCGACATAAATTTAGAAAGCAATCGCTCTTGCTCTGTTCCAGACGCATCTCTGCTATATGCAAAACCTTTATCAAACTGAGATTCGAAACTAACCGAACCGAAGAAATACCAGTTTTTTGAGATCTGAACTGCAGCTTTGTTATCCCAAAAAATACGGTCGTTGGTTTTTTTCTGCAGTTGGTCCTTATTCTTAACCTTGCCATATTGCAAAATAACCTCGCTACTGTAGCTATAACTTTCCTTGCTGTATTCTGCTTTATAGTTTACTAAACCGCCAATTGCAATAGAGTTTACCCCACCACCATTCCAGTTGTTACTAAAAGAAGCCTGGTTAACGTTAAGCCCAACCTGTGTTCTGGTTTTCCAGTAATTGATTTTTGCATTTACCACAGCCGGTGTAAAAGTTACCGGTTTAAATAAAATTGTTCCGGTTCTGCTAGGCAACGGACTACGCTTCAATTTAATATCTAAATCTTTAGTAGAGATAGGAATAGTATCTATCTCTTGCGCTACAAGATTTAGGGTAAACGTAAATAAGGATATTAAAACTAATAGGAGATTCTTCATGTGTATTACAAAGAAAATGAAAAATTACACAGAATAAAAATTTATCCAGCTAAACAACTTTCTATTAGCTAGATATTTCAAATCTTTTTCGTGCCTGTAAGCTTCTCTTTCGAAACAAATATTTAAATATGCTTGATGATGATTTTTGTATTTAAAAAGATTGATGAAATAGTTCAGAAAATAAAGAATGTAAAAAAATACCAGTAACAATTCAAGCTGTTGTTTAAAATGTATTTTTTCATGGTTAATCAAGAAAACGTCGTTTTTTAAAGCGCTTCGTTTTACCAAAATAAATGGAAAAATAGCCATGCCTTGTGCCGGAAGTTTACTGAAAACGATTATCCATGCCCTCATTGTCCTTGTGGTGGTATTGGGTAACGAGGTAAAGCAGGCAACCTAAACATGGAGGGGTTTCTCTTGTAAGATGCGTAACTATTGGTAATAAAATTTATAAAAGCATACTCAGAAGCCGTTAACACAAAGGTATAAGTTGGGCGGTACTGCAACATAAAATCGTTAAGATCCGCTTCTGGTATATCAACTAGATTTTTAACGTAATCTTTTCTGTATCTGAAATCAATTATTTCTTCCCGATAATCTTTCTCTAAAATAGATTGCAGGTGACGAGCGTTTTTCCCTTGCCTACTTAACAAATTATAAATTGCATCAATACCCAAACCAACACCACGCTGACTCAAATTTAGCAAGTCTTTGCTACTACCTCGGTCTAAAGCATATTTAAACTCTTTTTGCTTATTGGCGTACGCTTCGGCAGGCGTGGGAACTTTCCCGGTAATTTTAACTTCCTTAAGCCTTATTCCTAAAGATTTAAGCTGAAAAACAATTGCAGCCTGGCCTTTGTAAATAACGGTATCCATTCCATATCCCGGAAGCGCAGCAAAAATGGTATCGCCAAGTTTCGCCCCTGTAGTAAACTCGCCTTTGGCGTTGTTGTAAATTCCTTCGTCGTTAGCCGGATTATAGATATACACTTTAGCCAGACGATTTTTGCTTTCTACATCAACCACAAAACCCTGCACCATTTTATTTTGGGCAAGTAATTGTGTACCGCAAAGCGATAAAAGGAAAAGTATAAACGCTCGTTTCATTTGTTGCAGCAAAACTACAATTTAAGCAAATAGTTAATGCTTAACTTAACATTATTTAACTACTAAGAGTTTTTGTCCAATCTTAATATTGTTGTCCGTTATCTGGTTTAAAGCCTTTAAATCATCAATACTAATTTTATAAAGTTGCGATATTTTAAACAGCGTATCGCCTTGCTTAACCACATAATATTTGTCGCCCGGAACAGGGGGCGTAGTACTAGTAGGTGGATCTTTTGGCGCAACGCTTACCGGGGTAAACTTTTTCTGTTCAACAGGGATATTAGCATTTATTTCTGTAAAAACGCGGTCTTCTCTATTAATTTTCTCTCTTTCAGATTCAGGCTGATCGTATTGGTAAAGCTTGTACTTCTCTATTACGCCAATTAACAAATCCGGATATTTCGGATTGGTAGCGTAACCAGCAGTTTTTAAGCCGATTGCCCAGTTTTTATAATCGTTTTTATCTAGCTCAAACAAAAAGCTGTAGCGCTTTCTCTTTAAAAATTCAGAATGGTCTTTGTACGATTCTCGAGCATCTTTATAAACTCTAAAACAATCGTTGCTTCTATCATCATCTTTATAATAAGCTTTGCCTTTCCAGTCAGATGTGCATTTAATACCGAAATGGTTGTTGGCGTATTTGGCCAAGCTGCTACTTCCGCTACCCGACTCGATAATGCCTTGCGCCAAAGTAATACTGGCCGGAATACCGTAAGCGTTCATTTCTTCTATAGCCACTGTTTTAAAAGCATCTATATAACTGGTGGTGGTATACGAAGTATAATTTGGATTTTGCTTATTCGCCGCCTTTTCAATTTGCTTATTATTGCGGCTATACTGCCTCGATTTACATGAGCCTAAAAACAAAATGGCTATGGCTGCTAGGAGCGTAATATTTCTCATTGGTGTTTATATTTTAATTTTCTGCCCAGGTTGTAATGCGGCAGATTTTAGGTTGTTTTTCTTCATCAAAGCCGTTGCCGATGTGCCTAGTTTTTTGGCAATTTTATTTAGATTATCACCCTTTTTAACAAGATAGGTTTTAACTCTTTTAGCAACAGAACTTTTTTTGTAAACCGGAGCCGCAATAACAGGTTCTACGTAATCTTCTGGGCGCTCGTCGTATTCGTAAAGCTCATATTTTTTAATTAATGCAATAACTTGCGATGACCAAGTTCTGCTGTGCGCATAACCACCTCTTTGTATACCTTTTGCCCAGTTTCTGTAATCGTACTGGTCATATTTATCGAACAAGCTGTTAAAATGTGTTCTGCTTTGCAAAAAGGAAATGAAATGATTGTAAGAAGAATCAACAGTGGGGTAATCTCTATATGCAGAACGAATTTCGGTATTGCTGTTTTCGCCTTTCACACCAAAATGATTGTTAAGGTAGCGGGCAATTTTACTGGTTCCGGCGGCCGATTCGTGAATGGCTATGGCTAAAATAATGCTTGCCGGAATGTCATGTGTTCGCATAAGCTCTTGTGCGTGTTCCGCATGACTAGCTATATATTCTTCGGTATTGCTTTGCGCTTTTGCAAAAGCCATGGTAAAAAGGAGAACGGATAGTAGAAATGTTTTTTTCATTTGCGATAAGGTTGCGCTACTGCATAGCATAAGCAATCTTAAAAACATTGCTCAGCTATTGTAACAGCGATTTAACTTATTTTTTTCTAATTACTAAAAGCCCGTCTCTTACAGGCAAAATTAATTTTTCAACTCGTTGGTCGGCGTTAATATAATCGTTAAAACTATTTATGTTTTTGGTGTCTTTATCTTGCGCTTGGTTTAATATTTTGCCACTCCAAAGTACGTTGTCTACAATTATTACACCGCCCGGTTTAACCTGGTCGAAAACCAAATCGTAATATGTACCGTTATTCTTTTTGTCGGCATCAATAAAAACCAAATCAAATGTTTCGGCAGTAAGGCTTTTTAAGCTTTCTTGCGCATCGCCAATAATATATTTTATCTTATCATTTAAAGGTGATTTAGCAAAATTGCCCCGTACCATATCTTCAAGTTCGGCATTAACATCCAATGTGTAAATAAGCCCGTCGGCTGTTAAACCCTCTGCCAAACAAAGCGTAGCGTAACCGGTAAAAGTGCCTACCTCAAGTATGCGTTTAGGGTTGTTCATTTTGCTAATCATGCTTAAAACCCTGCCTTGATAGTGCCCACTTAGCATCCTAGGCAACAGCACTTTTAAGTTGGTTTCCCTATCAATATGTTGCAATAACGCATCTTCGGGCTCGCAATAATTTAACAGTAATTGTTGTAGTTCTTCGCTAATCATTGTGCTTATAAACGGTTTTGTTCCATAAAATATTGCAAAATTATAGTCGCTGCAATGGTATCAACTCGGGCTTTATCCCTTCTGTCGCTCTTTTTTAAGCCACTTTGCATAACGGTTTGCTCGGCTAGTTTAGAGGTATAGCGTTCATCAACCCAATATTGCGGTATAGTTGGGAAACTCTTTTTTAGCAAAGTAGAAAATCCTTTTGCATGTTGCTTTGATTCTGATGGGGAGCCGTCCATTTGTATAGGATCGCCAATTACAAAAGCCTCAACCTGCTCTGTAGCCAAGTATTTTTTTAGGTATTCGATAATATCTTTGGGATGTATATTGTCTAAACCAGTTGCAATTATTTGCAATGGGTCTGTAACGGCAATACCTACACGTTTTGTACCATAATCGAAAGCTAAAATACGAGCCATAAATCTTAAAACGCCAAAGATAAGGTTTTTAAAATAATAGGTTTTTAGCCGATGGTTTGTGGTAAACAAAACGTATTTTTTGGATTATTTTTTTGAAGATCATATCCAGTTCTTTTCGGTTACTGCTGTCCCGCCATCATTTCAAATCCTCATTTCGCTGTGCTCCATTCCGGGTTTTCCATTTTGTCGGGTCTATTTTACTAAGGCTTACCGCTCTAAGTTAGAACTGGCATAAACGTCTGTTCTGTGGCAAAAACCTGCGTAACTTAAACCAGACAGCAACGAAAATCCTTTTTTGATTGTCATCCTGAGCAAAGTTCAAGGACATATCAAAAAAGATTGTAGTGGATGGCGGGGCTTTCGGCTTCGATGAAACACCGAGCCCTGCTTTTCTGAAAAAAATGAAACACGAAATTTCAGCGCTAACTATTTTCTCGCATCTCCTATCTCAATACTCATATCTATTTCTTATTTTGCAGCAATGCAGTTTAAAGATATACTCGGACAGGAAGGCGTTAAGCAACAGTTAATTAACACCGTTTTAGAAAACAGGGTTAGTCATGCGCAATTGTTTTTGTCTCCTCAGGGTAGCGGTGCATTGCCATTAGCCATAGCTTATGCCCAATTTATAAACTGCAGTAATAAGTTGGCAAACGATAGTTGTGGCGAATGTTCGTCTTGCAGAAAGTATGAAAAATACATACACCCCGATTTACATTTCTCCTATCCTTTTTTTGCATCGGCTTCTGTAAAAATAGCTACTGATGTACTAAGCGAGTGGCGAGAAATGCTGTTGGAAGACGCGTATTTCGACTTGGATATTTGGCGATCTAAACTCAGTGCAGATAATAAACAAGCAAATATTAACATCGGCGAATGCCACGATATTATAAAAAAATTAAGCTACAAAGCTTTCGAGGCAGAAACCAAGGTGCTAATTATGTGGTTGCCCGAGTTTTTGGACAAAGAGGGAAATGCCTTGCTTAAAATAATTGAAGAACCGCCTGCTAATACGCTGTTTATTTTAGTAGCTCAAAATCAGGAACAAATTTTATCTACCATTTTATCGCGTACGCAAATTGTAAAAATACCTAAGCTAGGCGATGAGAAAATTGAAGATTACCTTATCCAAAAAGCAAGCCTATCAGAAAACCAAGCAAGCGAGTATAGTTTTTTGGCAGACGGAAATTTAATTGCGGCTAAAGCTCTACTGCAAGACACCCCAAATAACAATGCCGGCCATTTTGCCGAGTGGTTGCGTATGGGTTTTTCTAATAAAGTGCCCGCCATGATAGACTTTACCGAAGACATGGCGAAGTGGGGCAGAGAGAACCAAAAGAATTTTTTACGCTATGGCATAAACTTTTTACGTGAGTGCAGCCTAATTATAAGTGGGGCAGATGATTTGGTTAAATTACCGCACCAAACGCTTGAGGTGGCTAAAAAGTTGTCGCAACATGTACTAACATTGCCTATGGTAGAAGCATTAATAAACGAATTGGAGCAGGCACATTACCATATAGAGCGTAATGCTAACCCAAAAATTCTGTTTTTAGATGTATCTTTACAAATAGTTAAAATAATTAAGTTTAAAACGCTCCCCACGGGGACTCAATATATATACGGATAATATGGGATGTGGAAGTTGCTCGACGGGTGGAGGATGTGCCCCCGCAGGCTGCAAAAGTAATGGCTCTTGCCTTACTGGAGGTTGCCAAAAAATGGAAGTACACGACTGGCTATCTAATTTGGATATGCCTGCTAATTATAAACCTTTTCAGGTTATAGAAGTTAAGTTTAAGGGCGCTAGAAAAGAGTTCTTTTTAAATAACGATAATATTTACCTAGAAATTGGAGAGCTCGTTGCGGTAGAAGGTGCAACTGGCGGATATGACATTGGTCACGTTTCGCTAACTGGCGAATTGGTGCGTACGCAAATGAAACGCAGAAAAACACCTATAGATCAGGTTACGCGTAAAGTTTATCGTAAAGCTACAGAAGCTGACGTAGATAAATGGAAGTTGGCAAAGGATATGGAGTGGGAAACGATGCATAAGGCACGTACCCTTGCTTTAGACCTACGCCTTTCGATGAAAATTAGCGATGTAGATTATCAAGGCGATAAGACCAAAGCTACTTTTTTTTACACTGCCGAAGGACGTGTGGATTTTAGGGAGCTGATTAAAAAAATGGCCGAAACTTTCCGTATTAGGATTGAAATGCGCCAAATAGGTATGCGCCAGGAAGCTGGTCGTTTAGGTGGTATCGGTTCTTGCGGACGCGAATTGTGTTGCTCTACTTGGCTAACCAATTTCAAAACTGTTTCTACGGCTGCCGCCAGGTATCAAAACTTATCTTTAAACACGCTTAAGCTTGCCGGACAATGCGGTAAATTAAAGTGTTGTTTAAATTACGAGTTGGATACCTATTTAGATGCGCTTAAGGACATTCCGGATCGTATTGAGTCTTTGCAAACTGAAGTTGGGGTGGCTCGCCACCAAAAAACAGATATTTTTAAGAAATTAATGTGGTTTAGTTATGCTAACCAAGAAGACTGGATTCCGCTAAAAGTTGACCGTGTAAAAGAAATCATGGCAATGAATAAAAAAGGCGAGAAACCGGTTAACTTAAAAGATGAAGCTGTTGAACTTAAAACCAGCGTTGTTGTAGAAAAAGTACACGATTACGAAAACGTGGTTGGTCAGGATAGTTTAACGCGTTTAGATGATAAGAGCAGAAATCGTAACAACCGTAACAACAAAAGCGGTGGTAACAATAACAAGCCAAATCAGCAAAGAAACGATCGTAATAGACCACAACAGGGCGAAAAAACACAGCAAGTTAGGCCAAATCCAAATCAGCAAGCTAAACCTAACCAAGGTGGGCAAAAACCACAAGGACAGAAGCCTCAAGGCCCAAGACCTCAGCAAGCTAAGCAAAATCCTCAGGCAAAAGAAGGTAAGCCACAAGCAAATCCTCAACAGCCAAAACCTTTAGCAGATGCTGGAGCAACGCCTACAGATGTGCCAAAACCAAATAGAAATAACAGAAACCGTAACAAAAACAGAAATAAAAATAAGCCGTCAAATCCATCAGCATCAACACCTAATGAATAAGATTAAGTATTTCTGGTTGTTATCTTTTGTATCGATCTTGTTTGTTGGCTGTACCAATAACGCACTTGTAGACACTAATGATAACATGGTTGATAACAACTGGACTTATGCAAAAAGCACGAAGGCCAATGTAGAAATCAAAGATCCGAATCAGGCTTATAATATTTATTTCAAATTACGCCATACGGCTGATTATCGCTATGCGAACCTTTTTGTATTGGTAAAATTAAAAGGCGCCGGTTTAAATAAAACTAACAGATACCAGTTTAAACTGGCTAAAAATGATGGCGAATGGTTAGGTAAAGGCTCTGGAGATATTTTTACGAGTAAATTTTCGTTACTAACCAACTATCGTTTTCCGGCTGCGGGCAAATTTGATATAGAGGTTGAGCAAAATATGCGAGATAATCCCTTAACAGGAGTAAGTGACGCGGGCATAACCGTAGTACCAGTAACAACTAATTAATAAGGCTTTTGCCGTATAAGAACAGTACAATGAAGAACTTTTTAGGAACAATGTTCCTTTTATTTGCAACGGTTGCAGGGTTTGCAGCCGAAATCAATTTTCAGGACAACCCAGCTTGGGCTAGTATTTTAGAGAAGGCCAAAAAAGAAAACAAGATTATATTCTTAGATGCCTACGCGGTATGGTGCGGTCCTTGTAAAAAAATGGATGCCGAAACCTACAAAGATCAGGGCGTTGCCGATTTCTATAATGCCAATTTCATTAACGTAAAGTTTGATATGGAAAAAGGCGAAGGTCCCAAATTGGCCGAACAATATCAGGTTACGGCTTATCCAACTTTTTTGTTTATTGGCGCCAATGGCGAGTTATTGCACAAAGGAATTGGCTTTATCGAGGCTCCCGAATTTGTTAATTTAGGTAAAGCAGGCGTTAATCCGGCCGAACAGTATTATGCGCTTAAAAGCAAGGCCTTGCAAATGAGCAATGCCGAGTTTGCAAAATTTGCAGAACAAGCGGTACAAATGAGAGACGAAAGTTTTCCTGATGTTGCAAAAGAATACCTTGAAAAACAAGCGGATATTTTAGGCAACAAGGATTTAATTGCCTTGGTAATGAACGGAGCAGTTAGTTTCTCCGAAGAAAAATCCTTAGCGTACGTAATTGCCAATAAAGAGAAAATTACAGCAACTGGAATGTATAGCGCCCCCGAGGTTGAGCAAAGAATGATTGCGTTGATGTTTTCTTACGCTTTATCGCCAGCGCAACAAACCAGCGATGAGGAGTTGGATTTCGAAGTTGTAAAATCGGTGTTAGATAAATACGCGGCTAGTAAATCCTTTTTCCTTTTCAATTTTTTTAAAACGCAGTTTTACATTGGCGAGAAAGATATCGATTCAGCGGTAACATCTTTAGATTTGCTTATTTCAGCTGTGCCGGAAAAGGTTTCAATAGATGAAATTTCTAATGCATTACTAACTGCAGGACCAAGTTTAGCGCAAAGCGGAAAACTGGACGCAACCTTAAAGAAGTTTGAAACAATGAAGGCCTGGGCTACGGTTCCGGATATGCTTTATATGAAGGATTTTGTAAAGGCTGTTATTTACATTAAAAGCAACGACATACCAAAGTTTAAAGAAGTAGCTAATACGTTAATTGCAAGCGCTACAACGCCACAAAATGTTAAAGACGATTTGAAATCAGCGTTGGAAAGAATGCAGTAATAATTTTCGTCATTGAGAGCAGAGCGAGGAATCTACAAGGCTAGATATATTGATTTTCCAAGGCATCTCGAAATGTTGTTAACGCGGATTTCAAATCCGCTTTTATCTTTTATTTCGAGATGTGCTACGCTAACATGTCGAACAGCTTAGACAACATCTCGGAACAAAAAATATTTTTGTCATTCAGAGCAGAGCGAAGAATCTATAAGGGTGGTTTGCTTTGCAGATTCCTCCGAAGTCGGAATGACAATTTTTTCTAGATAAACTTGCATGGTATAATCAATATCCTATAACAAAGGCAACAATTGCTCCAACGCCATTCCTCTACTTCCCTTTAAAAGCACCAAACTGTTTTTCGGTGGATTGGCTTGCAAATAGTCTTTGGCCTCTGCAGGAGTAGAAAAGAAGAGCCCTTTTAAACTTTCTTTATACTCGTTAAAATTTTTGCCGATAAAAATCAAAGTGTCAATTTTATTTTTTGAAGCTAATTCAGCTACCAATTTATGCTGCTCTGGCGCCTCTGGGCCAAGCTCAAACATATCGCCAATAATTGCCGTTTTGTGTGGAGCATTTAACGACTCTAAGTTGTTCAATGCTGCGGTCATACTGCTTGGGTTAGCATTATAAAAATCGCAAATAACAGTGTTGTTTTCTGTTCTGGTAAGTTGAGAGCGGTTGTTATTCGGGAAATAATTAGCCAAGCCATTGTTAATCTGTTCGGCACTAAGCTCAAAAAAATTGCCAATGCAAATAGCGGCAAGGATATTTTCGAAGTTGTAAGTTCCCGTTAGGTTTGCCTTGGCGCTGTAACTTTTATCGGCCGTAGCCCATTCAAATTCAATTAGCGGGTCGCTGTGTTTTAGCGTACCGCTAATACTGTTTTCCTGATCCGTACCGTAGTAAACTACTTTGTTCAAATCGGCTTTACTACTCATCTCTAACAAATACGGATTATTTCTATTTATGAAAGCAAATCCATTGTGTGCTTTTAGGTAAGCAAATAGTTCGGCCTTGCCTTTTTTTACACCTTCAAAACCGCCAAAACCATCTAAATGCGCCATGCCCACATTGGTAATTAAACCATGTGTAGGTTGTGCAATTTCGCATAAAAATTCAATCTCTTTTTGATGGTTTGCACCCATTTCTATTACCGCAATTTCTACATCGCTCTGCATAGATAAGATGCTTAACGGTACGCCAATGTGATTATTTAAATTTCCTTTAGTAGCAAAAGTTTTAAATCGCTCTGCTAAAACTGCTCTAATTAATTCTTTTGTGGTGGTTTTGCCATTGCTGCCTGTTAAGCCAATTACCGGAATGTTCAATTGCGAACGATGGTGTTTAGCTAAATCCTGCAAACTGCTTAGCACATCGGCTACTAACAAACATTTATCGCTCACCGCAAATTCTTTATTGTCGATAATTGCATAAGCTGCGCCTTGTGCCAACGCCTGTGCTGCAAAGGTATTTGCATCAAAATTATCGCCTTTAAGTGCAAAAAATAAACAGCCTTCGCTAATAGTTCTAGTGTCTGTACTAACAATTGGGTGCTGTAAATAAATTTGGTAAAGCTGTTCTGTAGTTGTCATTCGCAAAGCGGATAAATGTTATTGGTAAAATTACAAATGCAAAGACAAATAAAATATTCTTTTTTAAAAGAGTTGTGGGGTGCCTCTTATTAGTAAATCAGTTTTAGTGCCCAATGGTCCCCACAGTCCTGCTATTGACTATAGCCGCTCCCGAAAAAATCGGGACGCGGGCTATTTGGCGCTATCAGGTTTATTTAACAACAGTTTGTGCAATAAAAGCCTGCCAATTGCACAAAGTAGAAAACTAGCCCCGACATACGCGTAAATCCTTTAACAAAAATAGCCTTGGCGATTTGTTAAAGATTGAAGCTTTGGCGGGAAGAAATTGAGTTAATAGTAGCAGCTTTGCGCTACAAATATTGTAGTAAAACTGTAAGGCATTTTTAGTATTATTGATAAATATTCCCTTTTTATGAAGAAATTCTTTGCTTTTGTTTGTCTGCTGTTTTTTGGTTTTCAGGTTGTTGTTGCCCAAAGCCCAAGTCCCGACGAGTTTTTGGGCTACCCCTTAGGAACTAAGTTTACGCCCCATTACCGCGTGGTAGAATACTTTAAAAAAGTAGCGTCGACGAGCAAAAATATGCAGTTGCAAAGTTATGGCAAAAGTTATGAGGGAAAGGAACTTTTGTTAGCTGTAGTATCATCTAAAGAGAATATGGACAGGTTGGAAGAGTTGCGAAAGAACAATTTGAGTTTGGCAAATGCCGAAAAAAAGGCAACTAACTTAGCTAAACAACCGGCTATTTTGTGGTTAAGTTATAATGTGCATGGTAACGAGGCCAACTCTACCGAAACGGCTATGAAAGTGCTTTACACCTTGGCCGAAGCGAAAGATGCCAATATAAAAGATTGGTTAAAGAACACGATTGTAATTATCGACCCCTGCTTAAATCCTGACGGAAGAGACCGTTATGTAAGCAATTTTAACATGGTAAGCGGTAAAGTCCCCAATCCATACCCAACTGCAAGGGAGCACAGCGAACCTTGGCCCGGTGGCCGACCAAACCATTATTATTTCGATTTAAACCGCGATTGGGCTTGGCAAACGCAGGTTGAAACGCAGCAAAGAATGGTTGCCTACCATAAGTGGATGCCACAAGTGCATGTAGATTTTCATGAGCAAAGTTATAACGAACCCTATTATTTTGCGCCTGCGGCCGAGCCGGTTCATCAGGATGTTACACCTTGGCAAAGAGAATTTCAGGTAATAGTAGGTAAAAACAATGCCAAATACTTTGATGAAAATGGCTGGCAATATTTTACAAAAGAACGTTTCGATTTGCTTTACCCATCTTATGGCGATACTTACCCGCTTTATAATGGGGCTATCGGCATGACTTACGAGCAGGGAGGAATTAGAGCTGGTTTAGCCGTAATTACAAACGACGGCGATACGCTAACGCTTAAAGATAGGATTGATCATCATTTTACGACCTCAATGGCTACTTTAGAAAGCGTTTCCGGAAATGCGAGCAAGTTGGTAAATGAGTTTAAAAAATATTTTGAGCAATTGTCGGTAAATCCACCTGGCAATTATAACACTTATATTGTTAAAGCTAGCAATACTGCAAAATTGCATAAACTGGGCGAACTGCTAACCAAAAACAATATCAAATTTTCGTTTGGAGCGGATAGACAATTAAACGGCTATAATTTCGAAACGCAAAAAACGGAGAGTTTTAAGGTCGATCGAAATGACATGATTGTTAACCTGCAACAACCAAAAGCAGTGCTTGCAAGTGTGCTCTTTGAGCCACAAACAATGGTTAGCGATTCGAATACTTACGATATTACAGCTTGGGCTTTGCCTTATGCCTATGGATTAAATGCCTACGCCGTTAAGGAAGCGGTTACAGGAAGTTTTACTTTTATTGAAGAACAAAAAAATGCCGTGCCTACTATTGCCAAGCCCTATGCCTGGGTTTTACCTTGGACATCGGTTGCGGATGCGCAAACCTTGGTAGCTTTGCAAAAGCAAAAGGTAAAGGTGCGCATAGCAGAAGAGGCATTTACCATCGGCGGTAAAATTTATCCGGTAGGTTCGCTTTTAATTTATCGTACAGAAAACGAAAGAGCAAATGCAGGTTTTAACAAAGTGATGAGCAATATTGCGAAAGATTTTAATATTTCATTTTTTCCGATAGCAAGCGGTTACGTAGAAAAAGGAAAGGATTTTGGGTCTTCTGTTTATCGCTTATTAACAGCACCAAAAATTGCGGTGGTAAGTGGCGAGGGTATTTCATCACAAGGTGTTGGAGAAGTTTGGCACTTTTTTGAGCAAGAATTGAATTACCCAATAAGCATGATTAGCACGCAGTCTGTGGCTTATTTAGACATAAACAAAATTAACGTTCTTATATTACCCGATGGAAGTTACAGCGAAAAACTAGCCGAACAACTAAGTGGCTGGATTACCGCCGGCGGAAAAGTAATTTTAATTGAGGATGCAATTGGTTCCTTTATTGGAAAACGCCCTTTTGATATAAAAAAGAAAGAATACACGCAAAAAGAAGAAAAGGAAATGGAGCGCAAGTATGGCGAAAAGGATAAAGACGATTTACAGAATTCTATTCCGGGGGCTATTTATAAAGTAGCGCTAGACCAAACGCATCCGCTTTCTTTGGGTTTGGGCAAATTTTATTACACGTTAAAAACCGACGAAAAGATTTACGAACCTTTGCAAAACGGCTGGAATGTGGGCACGCTTAAACCTAATAGTTACATGGCCGGTGTTGCCGGCGATAAGGTAAAGAAAAAATTAGCCACAGGAATGTTGTTTGGCGTGCAAGAATCTGGCAAAGGAACCATTGTTTATTTGGGTACCGATGTTTTATTCCGCTCTTTCTGGGAAAATGGAAAGCAAATGTTTACGAATGCGTTGTTTTTGGTTAATTAGATAAGGGAAAAGCTAAAAGACTAAAGCTTAAAGCGTGAAAAGTTTTAAGTCGGTAAAAACCGGAGAGGAATCTGCTGAAAATGAATAACAAAAAAGGATGAATGTGATTAAGCCATTCATCCTTTTTTATTTAATGAGTTACCTGGCAACTCAAAACCGGTAATAGAATTACTTCTTATCTACGCTATATTTTCCTGGGCCGATAAATATCAAACCTAAAAAGACAAAGCCTAATTCAATAGCATGCGATGCGCCACTTAAACCATCGCCTTTGCCAAAGTGAACCAAAGCGGCAATAATCATGGTAAAAACCAACATCGCGTTAGCTGGTCTAAAGAACAAACCTAACACCAACAATAAACCGCCAACACCTTCGGCAACGGCAGCCATAAAGCCCCAAAATACTGGTAAAAAATCTACACCAACAACTTTCATGCTGCCGCCTAGTCCTTCCCAACCTTGTGGGCCACCAGCTAGTTTCGGGAAACCGTGGGTCATCATCATAATACCCAAACCTACTCTTAAAATTAATAATCCGGTGTTGCGGTATTTACCTAAACTATCAAAAATTGCCATTTGTTATAAAAATTTTAAATCTACACTTTGTTTATTAATGCTTAAAGATACGGATTTACCTAATACCATTGCTCGGTTATCATCTATATGTCCGCAAGGGAAATTAAAGCACACCGGATAATCGTATTCCTTTACCAGCTCCCAAATCACTTCTTCAGGCGTTTGCCCAAAGGGGATCGATTCTTCGCCAACTTCGTTAAAAGCGCCGATAATTAAACCTTTTAATTGTGCTAATTTTCCAGCTCGTTTTAACATTCGCATCATTCGGTCTATCGAGTATTCATGTTCGCCAACTTCCTCCAAAAACAAAATTTTATCCTTAAAATCCATCGCCGAAACAGAGCCTTCAACCGCTATAAGCAAACTCAGGTTTCCGCCAATTAAAATTCCTTCGGCTTTGCCTTCTCTGCCACCTTCGGTTTTATAATTGTAAGCCAAATCCTCGCCAAAAAGGGCAACACGCAGACTTTCAATCGCCTCTGGCGTGCTATCTTCAAACGTATAAGGCATTTGCCCGTGGATGCTTTGAGTATTTAACTTGGCAAAAGCGTGCGATAATAAAACCGTTATATCGCTAAAGCCAATCAACCATTTTGGATTTTTTTTAAATGCCGTAAAATCTAATTCATCGATAATTCGAATCGTGCCATAACCACCTCTTCCAGCAATTATCGCTTTTATGCTCGCGTCGTCTAAAAACTGCTGCAAATCTGCGGTTCGCTCTTTATCGCTACCGCTAAATTGGTGGTGCGCTCCGCTAACGGTTTTGCCCTGTATAACGGTTAATCCCCAGCTTTCTAAAATCGAAATGCCGTAGGCAATACTTTTTGGTAATTTTTTAGCCGGACAAACAATTGCAATTTTATCGCCCTTTTTTAAATATGGTGGCTGTTTAATCATAGGTAAAACACTTATCTTTGCCAAAATAAATAAATAGTTTTGGATAACAGTAAAATTAAAAGATATACCGTAACGGCAGCTTTGCCTTACACTAATGGTCCGGTTCATATTGGTCACTTAGCGGGTGTTTATTTACCTGCCGATACCTACGTACGTTTTCTTCGCTCTAATAAAAAAGACGTTAAGTTTATTTGCGGTTCTGATGAAAACGGCGTTCCAATTACACTTAAAGCCAAAAAAGAGGGAATTACACCACAACAAGTGGTAGATAAATACCACAAAATTATAGGCGATTCTTTTAAGGATTTTGGAATTTCTTTTGATATTTATCACCGTACATCATCGTTAACGCATCATCAAACAGCCGAAGATTTTTTCGAAAAACTGTACAAAGACGGTGTGTTTACCGAGGAGATTACCGAGCAGTATTACGACGAAAAAGCACAAACTTTTTTGGCCGATAGATACATTACGGGTACTTGCCCTAAGTGCGGAAATGAAAATGCTTATGGCGATCAGTGCGAAAGCTGTGGAAGTACCTTAAACGCTACGGATTTAATCAATCCAAAATCTACACTTTCTGGCGAGCCACCTGTACGCAAAGAAACCAAAAACTGGTTTTTGCCACTAGATAAATACGAAGATAAGTTAAGAGCCTATATCGAAAGCCATAAAGAATGGCGACCAAATGTTTATGGGCAATGTCAAAGTTGGTTAAATGCAGGTTTGCAGCCAAGGGCGATGACAAGGGATTTAGATTGGGGCGTAAAAGTGCCAGTTAAAGGTGCCGATGGCAAGGTTTTATATGTGTGGTTTGATGCGCCTATTGGCTATATCTCTGCTACAAAAGAACTTTGTAATTATGCCAAATTAGATGTTTGGAACCCGAAGGCAGAAGAATACTACATTAACCAAAACGAAGTTGATAAATGTGGTTGGGAAGAATATTGGAAGGATGATGAGACCAAATTGGTACATTTTATCGGTAAAGATAATATCGTTTTCCACTGTATTATTTTCCCCGCTATGTTAATGGCGCATGGCGATTATATTTTAGCAGATAATGTGCCTGCAAACGAGTTCTTGAATTTGGAAGGTCAGAAAATATCTACTTCTAAAAACTGGGCGGTTTGGTTAAATGAGTACCTGTTGGAATTCCCGGACAAGCAAGATGTATTGCGCTATGTTTTAACAGCAACTGCTCCAGAAACTAAAGATAACGACTTTACTTGGAAAGATTTTCAAGCTCGTAACAACAACGAGCTGGTTGCCATTTTAGGTAACTTCGTTAACCGCGTTACGGTACTTACGCATAAATATTTTGATGGGAAGGTGCCAACTTGCATGGAACTTACCGAGCAAGACCAAGCGGTTATAGATGAGTTAAAAGCGTACCCTGCAAAAATTAGCGCATCCATTGAACAATATCGTTTTAGAGAAGCTTTAGGAGAGGTGATGAATGTTGCACGTTTAGGTAATAAATACCTGGCAGATACCGAGCCTTGGAAAGTGATTAAAACCGACGAAGATAGGGTTAGAACAATCCTATATATCAGTTTACAAATTGCAGCCAATCTAGAAATTTTAATCGAACCATTTTTGCCATTTACGGCAGATAGGATGATGAAAATGCTGAATTATGGTGGTCACCAATGGGCAAATGCAGGTAGTGTAGAATTATTGAAACGCGGACACCAATTAAATGAGCCAACTTTACTATTCGCAAAAATTGAGGACAGCGAAGTGCAGGCACAGATTGATAAGTTAAACAATAGCAAAGAAGCTAATGCGCAGGCAAATGCAACTTTGGCACCAGCAAAACCAAATGTTTCTTTTGAAGATTTTGGGGCGATGGATATTAGGATAGCCACGATTACCGCTGCAGAAAAAGTAGAGAAAACTAAAAAGCTTTTGAAGCTAACTGTTAATACAGGTTTAGACGAACGTACCGTGGTTTCTGGTATTGCTGAATTTTACAAACCTGAAGATATTATAGGTAAACAAGTAAGCTTGCTAGCTAATCTGGCTCCAAGAGAAATCAAAGGAATTGTTTCGCAAGGCATGATTTTAATGGCTGAGGATGCGCAAGGCAAGTTAACTTTTGTAGCCCCAACAACTACGTTTGACAATGGTAGTGTAGTGCGCTAAAATTTTTTGAAATTTATGTAGAACGCCCCGAAATTTCGGGGCATTCTTGTTTTAAGGCATTTCGTTACCGACGGATGTATTCGCCTATTGAAACTTATTTTAATCGTTCTCTAAATAGTCTACAGCAAACTGTACCCAGTCTTTTACCGATGAATCTATATAAACATCCGGCTGGATGCCGATATTATCTATGGGATAATCTGGTAAACGTAAAGCTCTATAAGTAGGCATAAATACCTTGTAGTTTTCGCATCCGAAATCTACGGCAAAAGCATTTCCATAATCTAAGGCACCATAACTCGGAGCGCCCATTAATTTAACTTTTTTGCTTTGTTTGGCTACAAATAATAGATACTCTGCTGAACTCCCAGTAAGCTTGTTAACCAAAATAATAATGTTTTTCGGGCTCTTTTTCGCTATCTTAACTTCTTCTATGTAAATAGGCCCAATGGCCTCGCCCATTCTAACAAATTGCCCTAAATTTTCCTTAAGTTTTTTAATCGTTTTATCAGTGCCCTCGGTAGAAACGTTTTTGTCTAATGTTTTCTTGTAAGCCTCCAAGTTGTCTATATAAGTTTGGGTAGCCAAAAATTCGGCACCTGTATGGCGTATCGTTTTACCAGAAATATAAGGAAGCAGTTTCTGATAAGCATCCGTGGTGCCACCGGGATTGCCACGAAGATCGATTATGAGGTTTTCGCTATTTTCCAGCAAGTCTTTATTTCCTTCAATTAACTGATTAATTTTTTTCAAGTTGTGATATTCAAAACTCGGTAGTTTTAAGATGGACGTTTTTGCAGACAGCTTTTTAAAGTGAAAGCCTACAGTATTGTTCAGTTTTTCTTCCAATTCCACTGTGCTTAATGCTGGCTTAGGCAACTGTTTAATTAACGCTACATCAACCTCGTTTAGGTACAAGATATTTTCATCGGGTGAAACAAATTTGCCTTTTTTTACGCTGCGGTCTCTCAAAGCATATTCGAAATCGCCATTGGCAAATATTTTAAACTTTATATCTTTTGGTTTCCAAGCAGCAGATTCTGCTTCAATAATAAAACCAATATATTGGTTTGCATCTGTTTTTTTAATGCCAATTTTATAGCCGGCCGTAGTCCATACACCTTCAAGTAAATCCTTGGTTTTAGTTACTTTTTGCTCAAACTCCTTAATATCTATCGCTATTTGTTCGCCTTTCGCTTGGCTTTCGGTAACTATTGCTGCGCCATTTGCCATCACTAACATGTGCGGGTCTTTAAAATAGTCGGTGTATTTTTTTAGCAATTGCTGACAAGCTTTCTCATCGGCAGTTTTGGCTTTGTCGCTAATATTCTTTACATGTTCCTTATAATTAGCTTGGTCTGTAGTTTTTGCACTGAAACCAGGATATTCGGTTTCCACTTTATGGATTAGTCTAGTTACAATTGTTTCGCAGTTGCAGTTTGGTTGTTGTGCATATACGGTTTGCGATAGTAGCAGGGCAATGAGCCCAATTAGTTTTTTCATGTTGAATATTTATTAACGATGCAAAACTAGCGCACCCGAAATACCCAAAATTGTAAAAATGTAAACCGCTAAATAAATAGCCAAATATTTTCCTTTTTCGTATCCACATTTTTAAAAAAAGAAAACGGATTTACGTTGGTAAGCTGTTTAAAATCTTTAATAAGGTGAGATTGATCATAGAACAAACTTTCATAAGACAGGGAAGTAAGGTTTTTGCTGTCTTTTTGTTTGCCTATTGCATTTCTAAAACGGTGTATTTTGCGGTATTCGGACGGCGATTTACCTAAATATTTGCCGAAGATTTTGTTGATGTATTGCCTCGAAACAAGATGCTTTTTTGCAATTTCTTCAATTTTAAGGTCTGCCTCTACGTCAGCTAAAAGCGACTCCATTACTGCTAGATCTTTAGGCATTAATCTATTTAGCCAATAAGCTTCCAAAGTATCGCGTTGCAAATCGCGGTTATCCATTAGCAAAATCTCTTTCATTAGCATAAGATAGTCTGTAGATGGAGCAAAGTTAATGGCGTTTTCTTGCTGGTAGAGTTGCTCGGCATCGTTTACAAAATGATTAATGCCCAAAGGTTCGAAGTAGAATGTTAGTTCGTGTATTACCCCACTAAAGGTTATCTTTATTGGATTTATATAACGAGATACAAAATTGGAAATTACATTCTCCTTCTCGCTACCATCAATCAGTATCTCGTTTTTTCTCAAAGTAACCTCCGTATTAATATTTACCGAAGTGATGAAATAGTTGTTTGGAAACGTCCAGTATTGTAGCGGTTGAGGATTTTCATCTGGCGAAACAAAGTAATAACCCGCAATGTATTTTTTTAATAAGTCACTTTTTGGCCTATAATATTCAATCTTCATTTCGTGTTTTTTGCAATCGTTTCGCAGTGCGAAGATAGTTGATGAATTATGATTTTACCAATATTTGAAAGGGTAACGTTCGTATAAATTTGGTGCAATAGAATTGATAATGGTGATGAAGTTATGTTGCTCCGATTCATCAAGCATTTCATTTTCGTCGAGCAAATCTTCAAGCGATTGATATAAATAAGCCATTTGCAGAAAGCTTAAAAATGAGATTCCCAAGTTTAAAAATTGGGCTTCATTAACATATTCGCCAAGGTTATGGTCGTAGAAATAAATAGTGTTGCGCTCTTTGTCAAGAAACCATTCGTCGCCTTGCCCAGTTCTGCCAACCATCCATAATTTGTTACTGATGGTTGGATAGTTATTGGTGAGATATTTGTTTTCTTTTAAGGCTTCTTCGTAATCGAAAATCAAAATATCTGGTGTTATCTCTAAACCTTGGTATTTAGATAGGAAAGAAATATAAAACTTATCTAATTTCGGTAATGCACTAATGTTTTTTAAGATTGATTTTCTTTCTTGAAATTTTTCAAGTATTTCTTCTGCTGTTAACTTTTCAAACATAGCATGATTTTGAAAATGATGTGTCAAAAATATCACCCCTTCGGGGTTTTATATAATTTATTTACAATATGTTATAATCCTATCAGTCCTTCGGACTTTTAGAAACCTAAATTGCAATTTGAAAGGTTGAAACATCGAAGGGACAAAAAGATTTTTATAATTTATTTAAATATGCTATAATCCTATCGGTTCTTTAGTCTTGTTAATCGTTATTTTGTAATGTGTAACCTAAAATCCCGAAGGGATGAAATTATTATAGAACAAATGATAAAAGTTAACCAACCCCGAAGCGGTGAAATTACAAATCGATCCAATCGAACAAATATTTTTCATCATGTTGTATTTCAAACTTTTTAAGGATTTCCAGATATTCTTCTTTAAATGTTTTTTTGCGGTAGTGTTGTTGTTGATTGGCAATATATTGATAGACATTTTCTATTTGCGAATGTGCATACGAAAATGCGCCGTAGCCTTATGAAAATGTACCTGCCATAAAATTTAGATTGCTTTATTAGCTTATTAAATTACCGTTCGGTTTCAACAAATTTCCTTAAGGTTACATTTAATTCTTTTACATCCTCTTTGTAGTCGGGATATTCTTCGATATTCCGAACACTGTGATTTTGACTATTGATTAAGCCAATTTCACTATTAACAAAAGGCTGTTCCATCACTAATCCGTTAACAATGCAATAGGTTATATATGTCGCGTTTTTCTCAAACACATCTATGTTTTGCAACTTTTTTTTAATTAACTCTTTTGCCAATTCCGTTTGTTGCAGCTCCACCCCTGTCATGGGTAAAAGCAATAGAAAAAGTGATGGATACTTGTCGAAAGCTAATAATTCGTCCCAAGTTAAAAACCAAGCCTCGAAATGGCCACCCAAATTACCAATGTAAACTTCATTTAAGAAAAACACAATTTCGTTCTCCCTAAATTCGATTTGAAAAGACATTTCCGCATTAAGTTCACCAGTTACAAAGCTTATGTTTTCATCGTTTAAATTAGCAAGGAAATTTTTCTCCCATTTGCTTAACTCATCTTCATCAATGTCAATTACAGCTAATGCTTCATCAAGGTTAAGCTTATTTTTATCATCAAATCCTCTAAAACACTTTATATAAAAATACTAAAAATAGGGGTTGTCCTTAATTTCTTCTATCGAGATTTGTTTGCTCATATCAGACTGGAATTTACTGATGTAGCAAGGCTACTTTCTGTTTAAGTCCGTAATTAACAACTGATTTTGCGCTCTAAGTCTATCAATTAACTTTTCCGTTTCTGCTATCTTCGGATTTTGTTTGAGTTGATCATATTCATTGGTGGTTAAGCCAACCATTTGCAAAAATGTAACTTCACCATGTGGTGTTTGAATCTTGCCAAGTTCCGGATCTTCCACAAAAGCCAATGCAGTAATATCGGTTGCCGATCCAAGCTTAATCGGCCCATTAGCTGGAATGAAATGAAATTCTTCAAACCATTTACCCGATTTAAAAACATATTTGGCTAGGTTTTGCATTAAATTCATCGCCCAGTGAAAATCGTCATTGTTTTCCTTTCTCAGCCTAAAAGTTAGCTCAAAACCAAATTTGCTGAACTCACCACCTGCTTTTTCTTCTTCGTAATAAAGCTCAGACAAGCCATAGCTTACAAAGTGATAATGTGGTTCTTGCGCATCGCTTTCGTATACGCTAATTCCATCCAGTGGATCTTCGCCGCCTAACATATATTTAATAACTGTACCAAAATGTTGTGGCTCTTGGTCGGGATAAATCTTATCCAATTCAGCATCTATACTAAGCCAACCAACAGCGTCATCTTCTGTAAATTGTTTTATATATTCTTCTTTGTTCATCTTAATTAAATTTATCTAATCATTTGCTTCTAACAAAGTTGATGCCTTTTATAGCATATACTTCAAATTCAAAAATTTCCAGTTTATGATTCGTAGTTTGTAAATAGCTACAAGTTTAAAAGGGTAATTGGTGCTACATTAATCGAATTTTGCTCATCAGTCCAAATACAAATTCGGTCTTTAGCGGATTAATTAAGCCCACTTAATCTAAATATAACATCAACTTTAAATGCTCGTTTTTCTGCTTGTGTTGATAATGAGCTTGTTTAGCCTATTTCTGGTAATTATTGCATAAAGTAGCCATTCCATCTCAACTTAAGAAGTTAAGCTAACTTAACGCAACGTTCATATTGGGCTAATAGTTTTGTGGCGTTGTAAGCCCCCTACGGTTAAACTAAAACATTTTAGTAACTGAAAACAAAACTCAACACAAAATGAAAAAAACTTTACTATTTAAACAAAAATTTGCAGTATATGCGTCTATGGCATGCCTGCTAACGAGTGCGGTTAGCGCTCCTTCCTGGTCGGCCGAAAACTACCGGGATTTTAGCTATGTGCAAAGCAAGCAAGATCCGGGAAGTATTACCGGCAAGGTAGTTGACGAAAAAGGAGAGCCTCTTCCTGGAGCAAATGTGCTTATAAAAGAGCTTAACAGAAATGTTCAAACTAACATAGATGGAACTTTTACTGTCGCAGCACCTGCCGGAAATTATACCCTTGCCATAAGCTTTATTTCTTATACCACTATTACCTTAAACAAAGTGGTAGTAAAGGCTGGCGAGAAAACGCCTTTAAACGTAACTCTTAAAGGCGAAACAGGTTCGCTAAATGAGGTTCTGGTAGTTGGATACGGAACGCAGAAAAGAGAAAATGCAACTGGAGCGGTTGATCAAATTACAGCAAAAAGTATAGAGAACAGACCTGTTAGCAATTTAACACAAGGTTTGCAAGGTTTAATTCCCAATCTAAACCTAAAGATGATGGATGGTAAGCCAACTCAATCTCCAAGTTATAATGTAAGGGGAACCACATCAATTGGTCAGGGTGGTAATGCTTTAATTTTAATAGACGGTTTTGAAGGCGATCCAAGTTTGCTAAATCCTAATGATATAGAAAGTGTTTCGGTATTGAAAGATGCAGCTTCTGCAGCTATTTATGGTGCTCGCGGTGTTTTTGGTGTAGTTTTAATTACCACTAAAAAAGCAGAAAAAGGGCGTACAAATGTAACCTATACATCAAACTACGCAATTAAAAGCCCATTACAAGTTCCAGATTTTGTTACAGATGGTTACACTTGGGCAAAGATGTTTGCGGAGGCTTTTGTAAATGGCGATGGCGCTTTTCCTCAAAATGCTAATAAAACGCAAAAATTCTCGCAGGCTTATTTAGATGAATTTAAGCGAAGAGTAGAATCTGGCCAACCGTATAACGAAGTAGAAATTAACCCTGCTACTGGCGAGTACGTTTATTACGGTAGCACCGATTATTATGCAGAGTTGTACAAGAAAAATACAGCTTCTTTCGAAAATAATATTTCTGTAAGTGGTGGTAGTGATAAGGCTTCGTTTTTGGTGTCCGGTCGTTTCTTAAATCAAGATGGGTTGTTTAAGTACAATAGCGATGATTACGACATGAAAAATATCCGTGCTAGGGGAACCATACAAGTATTTCCGTGGTTAAGCATAGATAACAACGCCGATTACTCGGTTATGAATTATCATAACCCAATTAACGTTGGAGAAGGTGGCGGTATTTGGAGAAATATCGCAGACGAAGGTAAACCAACTATGCCTTTGCGTAACCCCGATGGATCATTAACATTTGCATCAGCCTATACCATTGGCGATTTTATGTATGGCAAAAATGGTATCGATACTAGACGTGAGGTGTTTAGAAACATTACCGGGATTAGAACCAATTTCTTCGACAACAAATTTCGGGTAAATGCAGATTTTACCTTCCGTAATACGAATAACGATAGAAATCAAAAAAGAGTTCAAGTGCCTTACAGCAACTTGCCAGGTGTAATTGCTTATGTAGGCACAACTACCAACGATTTATTATTCGACCAACGCACAACAAATTACTTAGCAACTAATATTTTTACCGAATACGAAAACCGTTTTGGCACCGATCATTACCTAAAAGCAATGGTAGGTTACAATTACGAGCAGTCTACCTACAAACGTTTGGCTGTACAACGTAACGGTATTATTTTCGAAGATGCTACCGATCTTAACTTGGCATTAGGCCAATCTATTACTACCGGTGGCGGCTATGAGCAGTGGGCTATTCTAGGAGGTTTCTCTAGGTTAAATTATTCATTCAAGGATAAATATTTGTTAGAAGTTAACGCACGTTATGATGGTTCTTCTAAATTCCCGGCAAGTCAACGTTACGGATTTTTCCCATCAGTTTCTGCTGGTTGGAGAGTGAACAAAGAATCTTTCTGGAAAGTATCTGATAAATTAATTTCAGATTTAAAAATTAGAGGTTCTTACGGATCTTTAGGAAATGGTAACATCAATTCTTACGCCTTTCAAGAAACCTTTAACATCAGCCAATCTGGTGTAATCCTTAACGGAACCAGACCACAAACTACAGGCATCCCTGCCGTTTTACCAGAGCAATTAACTTGGGAAACCTCTACAACAACCAACTTAGGTTTAGATTTAACCATGCTTTCTGGTCGTTTAAGTTTCACTGGAGATGCTTACGTGCGTAAAACAACAGATATGTTTACTACAGGTTTAACGCCTCCAGCAGTATTTGGTGCAGCGGTTCCTAAAGGTAATTATGCCGATTTAACTACGCGTGGCTGGGAAGTTTCGTTAGCCTGGAACGATAGTTTCGGTAAAGCTAAACCTTTCAAATACAACGTGAGGTTAACCTTGGCAGATAACAAAACCAAAATCGATAAATACAATAATCCTGATAAGTTGTTAAGCGATTATTACGAAGGACAAACGTTGGGCGAGATTTGGGGCTATGAAACTGAAGGTTTCTTTATAGATCAGGCTGATATTGATTCGCACGCTAAACAAGATCCGCAAATGAGAGCTTCGCCAACTGGCAAATGGTTTCCTGGAGATATTAAATTAAGAGACCTTAACGGCGATGGACTAATCAACGTTGGCGAAAATAAAGTAGGTAACTCTGGCGATAGAAGAATCATCGGTAACTCTGCCGCAAGGTACCTTTATGGGATTAACTTAGGTGCAGAATATCAGAACTTCTCATTCTCGGTATTTTTTCAAGGTGTGGGTAAGCAACAATGGTACCCGAGTACAGAAACAGAAATGTTCTGGGGTCAATATAATAGGCCATACAACAACATCCCAACTTTCCATTTGGGCAACATGTGGACACCAGAAAATACCAATGCTTATTTCCCAAGAACCATGTCTAGGGCAGCATCTAGCAATACCAACCGTACATTGGGTGTAGCGCAAACACGTTACTTGCAAAACGTAGCTTATTTAAGAATGAAAAACATTCAGGTAGGTTATACCTTGCCAAACAGATGGGTAAATAAAATTGGTGCACGTAGCGCAAAAGTGTTTTTCTCCGGAGAAAACCTTTTCACTTATTCGCCATTGTACAAAGTTGTTAAAAATACCATCGACGTAGAAAATGCAGTGCCTTCAGATCAGGATTTAAATTCTGGAAGTACCAATGGAGATGGTTACAATTATCCACTGATGAAAGCGATAGCCTTTGGATTAAACATTGGATTTTAAGTTATAGATAATTAGAAAGATCAAAATGAAAAAACAAATTATATGGGTTTTGTTGGGTGTTATGAGTTTAGCAGCCTGCAACAAGCTAGATCAGCTCCCTCAATCTACCGCTACAAAAGAAGCTGTATTTGGTACAGAAAACGGACTTAAATTATATACTAACTCCTTCTACAATTTTGGCTTTTTGCCAAGAAACTCTACTAGTCAAGATGCCATGTCAGATTATTTGGCGGTTAGGCAAGTGCAGGATTTTATTCGCGAAGGCGGATTTGGCGCCAATAACAGCTCGGGCTGGAGTTGGAACGATTTAAGAAACATCAATTACTTTATAGAAAACTGTAAAGATCCGGCGGTGCCTGTTGCCGTTCGTAACAACTATTTGGGTATTGCTCGCTATTTCAGAGCTTACTTTTACATGGAAAAAGTGAAACGTTTCGGCGATGTGCCTTGGATTGGAAAACCGCTAAGTATTGAAGATCCTGCATTAAACGCTGGCAGAGATAAAAGAGCATTGGTAATGGATTCTGTTTTGGCAGATATCAATTTCGCCGTTGCAAACATTCAAGCCACAAACGACCCTAGCCGAACTACTATTACTAAGTGGGTGGCGCAGGCTTACAAATCTAGAATTTGTTTGTTTGAAGGTACCTTTAGAAAATACCATACCGATTTAGGTTTAGCAAGCACCGCGAACAAATGGTTAGAAGATGCGGCATCAGCGGCCGATAACATTATAAAAACAGCTGGATATTCTTTAAATACAACAGGTGGGGCTGGGGTATCTTATCGCCAAGTATTTACCAGCAATACGCCAGTAGCTAGCGAAGTTTTGCAAGCCGCAGTGGCGGATGTAAACTTGGGTATATTAAACGAGGCAAATTGGTGGTGGACTAGTGGAACCTACGGTGCTAAAGCAAGTTTTACACGTACGTTTATTAACACGTATTTGAAATTAGATGGTACGCCTTATACCAACGATCCGGCCTACAGAACAATGATTTTTAAAGATGAGGTTAAGAACCGCGATTTAAGGTTAAAGCAAACCATTCGCTTAGGCGATTACAAACGCGTAAGTAATGGAGTGCTTGTTCCGGCTCCGCCACTTTTCTCTTATACATTTACCGGTTATCAGCCAATTAAATGGACGTTAGACGATATGGGACTAGACGCAGGCGCCTTAAATACAAATGCTATTGCTTTATTCCGCTATGCGGAAGTATTGTTAAACTATGCCGAAGCGAAAGCAGAATTGGGTACCTTAACGGATGCAGATTGGGCACTAACTATTGGTGCGCTTCGCTCTAGAGCTGGTATCACCGGCGGACTAAGCGCAAAGCCAACTGTTGCAGATCCGTATTTAATCGCTAATTATTTTCCTGGTATTTCTGATCCATCAATTTTAGAAGTGAGAAGAGAAAGAGGTATTGAATTAAGTTTGGAGGGCCAGCGTTTTGCCGACATTTTAAGATGGAAACGCGGAGAGTTGATGACACAAGAATGGAATGGTTTTTACGTTCCGGCGCTTAATGTAGCAATGGACTTAAACGAGGATGGTATCATGGACGTTGCGTTTTACCAAGGAACTCGCCCAAATTTAGGTATTGCAGGTTTAACGTACGTAGATGTTTCTGCAAGGATTGGTAATGCAGTAAACTCGCAGTTGTTAAAAAATGGCACATCGGGAGAATTAACTTGGATGAACGAGATTCCGAGAAAATGGTTGGAGCGTAACTACTATTACCCAATTCCGCTAAACGACTTACAACGCAATCCGAACTTGAAACAAAATCCAGGATGGCAATAATCAATATCTTCCTTAAAGCATAAAAAAATGAAAATAAAAGTATGGTTGGCCGCGGTATTAGTTAGCGTTAGTGCAATCAGTGCAAAAGCACAACAAATAACAATCGGAAGTTTTAACATCCGTTATGATAACCCTGGCGATGCTGGCAATCTTTGGAAAGATAGAGCACCGGTAGTTTCTAACTTAATTCGTTTCCACGAGTTTGATGTTTTAGGTGTGCAAGAAGCACTTAAAAATCAATTGGCAGACATTTCTTCGGCTTTGCCGGAATATGCCGTTTACGGAAAAGGCAGAGACGATGGTAAAGATGGTGGCGAGCATTCTGCCATTTACTATAAAAAAGATCGCTTCAAATTGCTTAAAACAGGCGATTTCTGGTTGTCGGAAACACCGGATAAACCTGGCAAAGGCTGGGATGTAACTTGTTGTAACAGAATTTGTTCTTGGGTTTATTTAGAAGACTTGCAGAGCAAGAAAAAGTTTTATGCTTTTAATGTACATTTTGATCACCAAGGCGTGGTTGCTCGTGTAGAAAGCGCAAAGCTGATGTTAAAAAAGATAAAAGAAATTGCGGGCGATGCACCGGTTTTACTAACGGGTGATTTTAATGGAGGCAGAGACAGCGAATGGTATAAAACCTTGGCCAATTCTGGCGCTGTTGCCGATGTGCATGGAACGGTAAAGTTTCCTTACGCCAACAACTCTTCGGCAAATGGTTTCAGAACGCCACGTGGCGAATCGGTTATCGATCATATTTTTATGAGCAAACAGTTTACCGCAAGCAAATGGGGTATTTTAACCGACACGTATTATGGTAAATTTCCATCAGACCACTTTCCTATTTTAGTAAAAGTGAGTTTAAAATAATTTTAGCCGATACAACCGTTCAAAAAAGTTGCAAAAGCACCTCCCCACGGAGGTGCTTTTTTATGTCGGAGCAAGGTCCGATTTCCCATTTTGCTTCGCCTTTACTTTCAAAAGCCCTATATTGGCACGCTATGGACTTATACACTCATTTGCGAAATTTTAGTCGTGCAAGTTTAGAATTTTTTAAAGGTTTAGGACTATCGGACAGTGTCGCTGCCGTTGCCAACGCATTAGTTTTACTAGTGTTAGCCAGTATAGCTACCTATATTATTTATTATGTGGTTAGGCGTGTACTCAGGCTAATCTTTATCCAAACTATTCGCAGAACTAACCTTCCATTTTTTAAGTTTTTGTTAGAGCAAAAAGTACCACACTATTTGTCGCTTGTTGCACCGTTAATGGTACTTTATCTAACTATTCCTATTGTCTTTAATGATTATCCGCAAGTAAATAAATTACTTTTAGGCTTTTGCGATGTTTATTTAGTGCTCATTGTAGTGTGGATCATCATGGCGATTATAAAAGCCAGTGGCGATTTATTGCGAGAAAAACCTGGTTTTAAAGGCAAACCCTTGGAAAGTTATTTGCAGGTTATTCGCATTTTTCTGTACCTGTTTGCCGCGGTCGTACTTTTTTCTAACCTAACGGGAAAATCACCTGTAGTATTTTTTACTGCTATGGGTGCACTTTCAGCGGTGCTATTGTTAATGTTTAAAGATACGATTATGGGTTTTGTAGCCAGCATACAAGTAACTACAAACGATATTGTACGCATAGGCGATTGGATTACCATGCCTAAATATGGTGCCGATGGCGATATTTTGCAAATAAACCTCACAACGGTAAAAGTTCAAAATTTCGACAAAACGATTACCACCATTCCAACTTATGCTTTGATTTCTGATTCGTTCCAAAACTGGCGTGGCATGCGGCAGTCTGGAGGTAGGAGAATAAAAAGAGCAGTAAATATCAAACAATCCAGCATTCGTTTTTTAAAAGATGAAGACTTATTGAAGTTTGAACAAATTCAATTATTGAGCAATTACATTCAGCATCGCAAAAAGGATATTGATAAGCACAATACACGCATAGGTGCAGATAAAAGTTTGCTGATTAACGGACGAAATTTAACCAATGCGGGCTTGTTCCGTAAATATATAGATAGTTATATTTCTAATCATTCTGGCACCAACAAACGGATGAACATTATGGTTAGGCAGTTAGCACCTACAGCACAAGGTTTGCCTATAGAGATTTACGTTTTTGCCAATACCATTATCTGGGCAGAGTACGAGCACATTATGGCTGATATTTTCGATCATATTATTGCTGCAGCGCCTTACTTTGGCTTGCAAATTTACGAAGCAGAGGGATCTGGCGATTTAAAGCATATCGAATTCCAAAATCAGTTGGGTTGAGCTTAAAATTTTGGAGGGAAATCCTCTCTTGAAAATGATTTAAGCGCTCTGCGTTTAGCGCTTAGCATTCTATAACCTAAATAATAAACTGCAAAGTTTATGGTAGCAAAAAATGTAAAACCAATCAGCAAGCCAATTATATAACCAAAAGAATGCCCATTACTATTTTTTAATTGAACCAAACTAGAGCCCACTAATGGCAGGGTTGCCATAAGCAAACATAAGCTTATAAAAATTGCAAGCAGAATTAAGAGAACGCCAAATATTGTTTTCATATACGAATATAGAGTTTGACATTATTTGAAACGACATAATTTTCTATATTTGCGCTAACAAAATGGCCCCGTAGTTCAACGGATAGAATAGGTGTTTCCTAAACATTAGATAGCAGTTCGATTCTGCTCGGGGCTACTTTTTAAAGCATCAATCAAGAAAATGGTTGGTGCTTTTTTTATTTTAGCTACTAGTTCTTGATTTGCTTACTACACTTTTAGCTTAGAGATGACTTAACCATTGCATTCCCGTTCTAAATGACGTTGGTTTTTTACGTCACCTCGAGTTTATAGAGAGTTCTTCGCGTTTTGTCGCAATAAGCCCAATTACAAAATCAGCTTTTTTATTTTGCCGTTATAAGCAGAACCAACATCATATTTTCCGTTGTGAATAACAACTTTGGTGCTATCCTTTAACATAATCCAATTTAGGCTCATGTCTTTATAGCTAGTCTTAAAAGTTTCGATAACAGTTCCGGTTATTGGTTTCCCGTTCTGAGCTTCTACGTAATGTTTTCTAGTATTACAGCCAAAACTGAAGATGATAATGGCCAGAAGGAATTTTTTCATTTTTTGAGTTGCGTTAGTTAATTTTTCTTTCGCAAAACAATAGGAAAATGAGCGATAGTTTTTTTATGAGAAACGGCATTGCCAGTAAATTGGCAACTAACCCGGATGTTCTCCATTCGCTATGGTATACAAAGGTATAAAAAATGTGCAATAAGGCAATACGGATTTCCGTATTAGCGGATTTTAAGTATATGCTTCCGAATTTATTAACGGATATACTGCATTATAACCAGTCAATTCCAACTCACAAAACAACTATTAGTTAAATAAAACGTGATTTATTATGTAGAATTAGTCTAAATAACTATTTTAGCGGCCTTAGCTCAATAAATTAGAAAGATGAAAAAAATATTAATTGCTGCCTCGCTAGTTTTTGCGGTATTTACTGTAAACGCACAAAATAAAAATTCTTTATTACAAGGTGATTTTTGGAAACAAAAGCCTTCTGTAGATGCTGTTAAAGCAGAAATTGCAAAAGGCAGTAATCCATCAGAATCAGATGCTAGACATTTCGATCCAACGGCAATGGCAATTAATTCCGATGCTCCTATCGAAACAATCAAATTTTTATTAGATCAGCCAGGAAATCCGGTAACTAAGGCTACGCACCACAGTCGTACTTATTTACATTGGGCTGCAGCAAAAGGAAACTTAGAGTTGGTTCAAGAATTACTTAAACGTGGTTCTGATTTTGAAAAAGGAGATAGCTACGGTACACCAGTTGTACCTTACGCAGCTTCTGCCGGACAAGCAAATACTGCAGTTTACGATGCTTTTTTCAAATTAGGTTCAGATCCTAAAAAGAAATATGCAAATGGCGCAAACTTATTGTTAATGAGTATAGCAAATGATAAAGACCTAAAGTTAGCCGAGTACTTCGTTTCAAAAGGTTTGTCTTTTAATGCAGTTGATGATGAAGGTGCTACAGCATTCGATTATGCAGCTAAAAGTGGTAATATCGATTTCTTAAAAGCGGTTTTAGCTAAAGGTGCAAAGCCAACCGGTTTAGCTTTGTATTATGCAGCACAAGGCGGTCGTGGGTCATCGGCTTCGCTAGAATTGTATAAATACTTGGTAGAGGATTTGAAATTAAATCCCTCAGCTACTAATAAAGAAGGTAACAACGTTTTGCATAGCCTCGTTCGTAAACCAAATCAGGATGAAATTATTAATTATTTCTTGGCAAAAGGCGTAGATGTAAATAAAGCTAATGCAGATGGTACTACAGCTTTTATGAGCGCTGCAGGTGGCAGAAATTTAGCCGTACTTGAGCTATTGGCACCTAAGGTAAAAGACATCAACGCAGTTAACAAAAAAGGAGAATCTGCTTTAACACAAGCGGTAAGCACAGGTTCTCCAGAAGTTGTGGCCTTCCTAATTGGTAAAGGTGCAAATGTAAAAGTAGAAGATCAGGCAGGCAATAACTTGGCTTATTACTTGGTACAAAGTTACCGCCCTGCAGGTGACCCAGCTGGTCCGGGTGCACAAACTGCAGCAGCACCGAAAGACGAATTTGCAGAGAAACTAGCTTTGTTAAGCGCCAAGGGGTTAAATGTTGCAACTCCTCAAAAAGATGGAAGTACTTTGTATCACATCGCTATTGCGAGATTAGATTTAGGTTTATTAAAAAAACTTAACGATTTAAAAGTAAACGTAAATACAAAAAATAAAGAAGGTGTTACGGTATTGCATAGAGCTGCATTAATTTCAAAAGATGATGAGATTTTAAAATACTTGGTTTCTATTGGTGCAGATAAAACCATCAAAACAGATTTTGATGAAACGGCCTATGATTTAGCTGCGGAGAACAAGTTTTTAGCCGACAAAAAAGTTGCGGTAACCTTTTTAAAATAATAAAATGATGAGAATTTTTAAGATTTGTGCACTTGCACTTATACTGTGTTTCGGTTTACAGGCTAATGCACAAACTTCAAAGTACAAATGCATGGTGCAAATGAACGGCTATAGTGGCGAGAAAGCTTATGTAGTGGTTTCATTGATTAATCCTAGCGGAGCTTACGATAAAACCTTGTACATGATGGGTAAAGACACCAAATGGTACAATGGATTTAAGGAATGGTTTAAGTTCTTTAATAAAACCAAAAAACTTAATGCTAAAACTGGTGCTTCTATTGGTGGCGGCGATAGAACTTTGGTAAATCTTGATTTAGATGATGCCCTTTTAAACAAAGGCTATAAACTACGTTTCGAAAGTTCGGTAGAGGCGCAAAACTATCATGTTAGCGATGTAGAAATTCCTTTAACTGCCGATGCGCTTAAAGGCAAAGTAGATGGTAAAGGATATATTCAGTACATCAGGTTTAGTAAAGTAGTACAGCCATAAAATTTTAAAATGACCTTATCCATTTGGCGGTACGCCCATTTGGCATTAGCTATCATTTCATCGCTTTTTCTAGTTATGGCATCGGTAACCGGTGCCATACTTGCTATAGATGCAATACAAGAAAAAATGCCTCCCTATCGGGTTGCAAACTTCGATAACATTACGCTAGCCCAATCCATTCCGGTATTAAAGGAAAAATTCTCAGAAATTAGCGAAATCGATATAGACCATAATGGTTTCGTTTTACTAAAGGGATTTGATAACGACGGCAATGAAATTGATGCTTATGTTGATCCGAGCTCTGGAAAGATTTTAGGTAAGCAAATAGAAAAAAGTGCCTTTGTAGAATGGAACATCGCCTTGCACCGTTCTTTATTTCTTAAAGAAACTGGCCGGGCAATTATTGGTATTGTTTCCTTTTTACTTTTGCTAATAGCCATTTCTGGTTTCGTTTTGGTATTACAAAGGCAACGTGGTATGAAGCGATTCTTTACAAAAGTTGTAAAAGAATATTTTGCCCAATACTACCACGTAGTAACCGGTAGATTAATATTAATTCCGGTGTTAATAATCGCATTAACCGGAACTTATTTATCTATGGCCAGGTTTAAGCTTTTTCCACAAAGTGATATCCAGCATAAAGAAATTGCGGTTTCGAAAGTAGATTTTGAGCAACAAAAAATTGCAGATTTTGAGATCTTTAAACAGACCAAGCTAGCAGATGTTAAGAAATTAGCTTTTCCCTTCGCCGATGACCCTGAAGAGTATTACAACTTAAAATTAAATGATCGAGAGCTAATTGTAAACCAATTTAACGGTAAGGTAGAGAGCTTGGTTAAATATCCAACAACGTTGCTGTTAGAAAACCTAAGTTTAGATTTGCACACCGGTCGTAGTAATATAATTTGGGCTATTATTTTAGGTATTGCCTGTTTAAATATTTTGTTTTTCGTTTACTCGGGCTTTGCCATTACGCTAAAAAGACGAGCGCCAAAAATTAAAAATAAACACAAGGCAGATGAAGCCGAATATATTTTGCTTGTTGGCTCTGAGAATGGCAGCACTTTACGTTTTGCTCATGCCATTCACCAGCAATTAATAGATGCCGGAAAAAGTGCTCATTTGTTGCAACTTAACCAGTACAAGACATTTTCTAAGGCTAAACATTTGTTAGTTTTTACTTCTACCTATGGTTTGGGAGATCCACCGGCAAACGCCAATAAGGTATTGCAACTGATAGATAGAAACCCGCAAGAAAAAGGCACCCAATTTTCGGTGGTTGGTTTCGGTTCTCATGCTTATGCAGATTTCTGTGAATTTGCTAAGGCTGTAGATCAGAAACTAGAAACGCAAGATTGGTCTGCAAGATTTACCGCTATGCATACCGTAGATGATAAATCCGCAAGCGAATTTGTAACATGGGTAAAAACATGGAGCGAGCAAAGTAATATACCCTTAGCAACTACGCCTGCGCTGTACGCTAAAAAACCTAAAGGTTTGCAAAAAATGATGGTTTTAGACAGAACCGAAGTGTCAGCAGAGGAGCATACTTTTTTAATTACCATCAGGACGCCTGCTAGAGCCACATTTACCTCTGGCGATTTGCTGGCTATATATCCCGCAGATGATAATAGAGAACGTCTATATTCTGTTGCTAAGTGCGATGGAAATATACAATTAGTTGTTAAACTTCACCCAGGGGGATTAGGATCTGAATACCTAAATAACCTAAAAGTAGGCGAGGTGATAAAAGCGAGATTGGTAGTTAACGCTTCTTTTCATCGACCAAAGAAAAAAGCTGTTATTATGATTGGCAATGGAACCGGTATTGCGCCATTTCTGGGGATGATTAATAAAAAGTATAAAGAAATCGACACCACACTTTACGTAGGCTTTAGACAAGAAACAGATGTAATTAGGAAGCATCGGTTATTTTTAGACAAGCAGGTTAAACAGCAATATCTTACTAATTATCAAATTGCTTTTTCGCGAGAGCAAAACCATTGTTATGTAATGGATTTAATTAATAATGACGCTGTTAATATTGCCAATAAATTGGCAAATGGTACTGTAGTGATGATATGTGGTGCTTTGCAGATGCAAAAAGATGTAGAACACACACTCGATAAAATTTGCCTAGAATTGAATCAAAAGCCTTTGGAATATTACAAAAATAACAGACAAGTTTTAACCGATTGTTATTAATCAATGATGAAAAGGCAATCGTTTCTAATACTGATCTGTCTAGTGGCTTTAAGTGCAATTGCCAACGCTCAAGTTTTGAAAGAGCGTGCGGTTACTTTAATGGGCAGTCGCTTTGATATTGCGATTGTAGCCATAGATGGCCCAACTGCCGACAAGCATATTGACAGTGTAGTTGCCGAAATCGCTCGAATAGAAAATTTGATTTCTGATTGGAAAGCAGGTACGGAAGTGGACCAAGTCAACAAAAATGCCGGAATAAAACCCGTTAGGGTAAGTAAAGAGGTGTTTGAGCTAGTTAAAAGAGCATTACATTTTTCTGAAATTACCAACGGCGCTTTTGATATCAGCTATGCTGCAATGGATAGGATTTGGAGATTTGATGGCTCGATGAAAAGTATGCCTTCGGAAGAAGAAATCAAAAACTCGGTAGCTAAAGTAGGTTATAAAAATATCGAATTAGATAGCCTAGCATCAACAGTTTTTTTGAAATTGCCAGGTATGAAGATTGGGTTTGGTGCAACGGGAAAAGGTTATGCAGCGGATAGAGGTAGAGCTTTGATGGAAAGTATGGGCATAGCTGCTGGGATTGTAAACGCATCTGGCGATTTAGCAACTTGGGGTAAACCACCTAAAAGTGGAGCTTGGAAAATTGGGCTAACCAATCCTTTTGATGAGCGCAGTAACGTTGCCGTGCTCGCTTTAAAACGAGAAGCTGTAACAACATCTGGGAGTTACGAAAAGTACGTTGAATTTAACGGAATCCGATATGCGCACATCATTAATCCAATAACAGGTTATCCCGCAACGGGACTGATTAGCGCAACCGTGATTGGTCCGAGCGCAGAAATGGCAAATGGATTAAGTACTTCTATTATGGTATTAGGTAAAGAAAAAGGGATGCTATTAATGAACCAGTTTCCATTGTACCAATGTATTTTAGTTACCGATGATGGTGAAGTTATTAAATCTGATAATTTCAAAGGCAAATTGAGGAAGAGATTGAAATAGCTTTTAAATCGTGAGCACTATTTGTCGTCCTAATTCCGCAATTGCGAAGCCTAGGTACGAGCGAGCTGAAGCAATCTCTTCAACTATTCTTCATCTCTTTTGTGGACTTCGTTATCCTAAGTTTCAAGGCGTGTGTGTGGCATATAACTGTTCGCATCACCATACCTCGGCTCCGGATGAAAATCGGTAATATACTAATCGTATGCAGTGCTTAGTAATGGTGACGATTTTTTGCAATGCCCCAAAGAGTCTCGGGCAGAAAGAACGGCGGGCCATGCGTCGGCTTGTGGGCGGAAGCTTCGTTCTTTCTTGACTTTTTGGGTTCTTTTTTGTCAAGAAAAAAGAATCTTGCCCCGCGGCAAAGAGCGGATAAAAACACTTGTCTACCGACAACAACCAAGCTTTTTCGATACTACTACCTTTCTTCGTTTCACCGCCACCACTTGGCTCTTTCTTTTATTGTTGAACGGAATGTTCTTTCCAAAAAACACTACCTATTTCTCCCAACCACACATCGTCTTACCCATCTTTTTCGCTTTCTCCAAACTTACTTTAATTGTTTTGTAACTACAGTTGCTTAAACCTCTACAGTTCTGTTTGTAATGGTATTTCTTGCCATTTGGACTATCGCATAAATAGACTTCGATTTGTTGTGAGCCACAACTGAAAATGTTGAAAAATAGAATTAATAGGAGGGATTTCATGTAATGGAAACTTTTATAAAAGTCCGATCTTTTTCAGGTGAATGTTCATTTGTTTTTCTATTGTTTTATCATAATCCGAATCGGATTCATTTGATTTTCCAATCAGTATTAGTAATTCCAGAAGTAACAAAAAGGCAAGCCAAATAATATAGACTAAAAGCGCAATAGATGATTTTGTTAAAAGACTAAACATTACTTCTAACTCATCTAGAAAACCGACTTTGCTATTAACTTCTTTTTCAAGATCTGACTTTACAGTTAAAAGCATGTTTTCTTTTAATGTCTTTTCTGCATTCAGGTTGGCGATTTGCGAGTCAATAGATGGTAATTGACCAATTTTCGGATTAGGGATAAAATTTACATGCGTTGAGGTTGCGTATTTTAAAGTTGTTTTGGTAATGGAAGTTTTGGTGCTATCAACCGTGGTATTAGATAGGGGTATTGGACTAGAGCTTGTAGATATAGTTCTAATATTTGGATTTCTACTAATATCCTGAAGTAAGATGTTGCGCTCAATCTCTTTCGACTTTAGAATACTATCAATTCGAGATATTTGATCTGTTACCTGCCTTGTTTTTTCGGGCATGAGCGAGTTTACCTTCTTCTGGTTAGCCTCCATTTTTGCTTTGTCAATATCATCCTTAAAGATTATTTGATCTATGATTAATGAGCCAATTACTGCCATTAGCAAAGCCAGCCCAATACGTGTAAATTTGAGCCATTTATTGTTTTTTTCCGATAAAAGAATTTGTCGTTCAATTTGAATTACGATGACTACAGAAATAAATGCTCCTATTATGCTACCGGTCACTTCTAATTTCATATATCTGCCACAAAAACAATAACCAACAAATGCCCAAACTGTCATGATAATCAGTAAAGCAGCAGCATATTTTTTAACCTTTCGGACAGAAACTTCGCTGCAATTGCTTAAAATATAATAATTATATCCAGTTAAGAAGCAACAAAGCTTGAGCCACCAAATTTGAAATTTTCTCATTAGAATCTTTTTAATATTGAATGATGAGAAATAGCAGAAAGTCCATTCATAAATCCTCGAGTATAACTGATTATCATTCCTTGGCTGTCTCCAGTATTGTTTTTATGTTCACTCTCCATTTCGAAAACTTTAGTTATATGACTTTCGGCTATACTTTTTTTCATTTTCAGTTCATCGACTATGTCAACCATTCCACTTCTTGATCTACTATCAATGTGAAAATCTATTTCCTTAATAAAGTCTTCGTAGAAGGTTTTCACTCTTCTTATTGTTCTTTCTAACTGGTTCTTCAAGTCCTCAATGTTTTGTTCTAGGTGTTTTACGTCAGGATTCATTAAAGCGTCGTCATAGCCTTTCGCTTCATGATTTTTATCAAGAAAATCAAATAATAGTTCAATTGAGTTGTCGATTTTTTTAGTAGGTACATTATTATTCTCGGTTTCCGGGTTAATATTTTTTTCGATAAAAATATTTTCTGGGATTTCGAATGGTTCTGTTCTAGTATTTATCTCTAATACAGAGTTGGGATTAGAGGATTGTGCTTCTGGGCGGTTTCTTTTAAAAAAATTTAACATATTAGATATGAATTATTGGAATTTTAAATTTTGAATGTCCACGTTGATGACAGGACTTGCAAAGGGTTATCAAGATGTTATTCGCGTATTCCCAAGGCGGATTAAATTTTTTTAAACTCTTTACAAACAGATATTGCCTATGATGTACTTCGAGCTCTTCTTCGGAACGGCATATGACACATCTATTTAAATCTCTAGATAGAATTAAATCTCGTTTTTCTTTCCATCTTTTATCAAATAACAAAGCGCCGTAAGATCCGTGTTTTTCGGGTATCGTATCGTATGTGTCTGCCGATTGTACTTTGGCATTAAAGTATCTCCTGTAAGGTTTCATCAAAATTTATTTTATTTTTAATCTAACCACGATTTATAATAGCCTCGTTAAGTGCATTTACAATCTGCTGAACGTAGTTTTTGTCGTTAGACACTATGCTGTTTGATTCACCTGAATTAGTGCTGATTCTCACTGCATATTCATTTTTAGTGAGTGCTAAAAATAATACCCCTAAAAGAAGAATTAAACCGCCAATTATCTTGCCGTCGCCAATTACAAATATTAATAGGCCAACTACAATCATTAATATCGGAATCGTTCGACTTTTTACTATTTCAAAAAGATGCACTGATGAGATATTTCTCATCGCGTATGTTTTCGAGTTTGCAATATATCTAGATTGAGTGACCATTACCTGTAGGTCTTGGTAAAACAATATTTCGTTTTGTAACTGTGATTCCATGTAATTTTAATTAATAATTCTCCAATGTTTTATGCAACTGCCCCCTAAACTCATAAATCTCATCTAGGCTATTTAGCTGAGTTTTCTCGCCTGCATCTTTTCCATTCGGAAAAACTTCTATGTATTTGTTGGCTGTGTTAAAGTGAAAGCGACAAATAGGTTTTCGATTGTTGTCATCCAATAACACACCGAAATAAGATTGCGTATCGCGAGGGGCAATGCGATTTACAGGGATTTTTTCTCTCAAAATTGCCTTTACAATCTGAAAAGCTTCCAGTTCCTCTTCGGTAGTGTTTATCTTAGAATCTGAATTTTCATCGATTGGAGAAGTTTTTATTTCGCTAGAACTTACAGGCAATTCATTAATATGTAACGCAGACTTTAGCCTGTCGCTTATTGATTCATTAATAGAAATAGTTAACGCTTTTTTGGTATATTCTTTAAACGTTGCCATTCTGCTCGCGATTAATGGCTTGTCGAAGAAACGATTGACCAAAAGTTTAATCAGTTCGTCAGAAGGTTGTTCGATTTCTTTTTCAAATTCCTTTCTGATCGCCTTAATGTATTTTAGTCCTTCGGCAGAGTCTAAAATGGTTTCGAGGTTGTATTCGTTTTTGGTAAAGCTCTCCAATATTTTAATCGCATTGTCTTTTAGGTCTTCTAAATCGATGGTTAAGAAAGGCTTTTCATCCATGATATTAGGCTTTTCCAAATCGGCATAAAAATTATAAATGGTGCCATTTGTAAGTACGCCAAATCTGGCTTTAGAAACGTGATAGTAACGATGCAATTGCGAGTTGTGCGCATCGGCATTTTCTTTCCAATGTTTGCACTCAAAAATCAGGATTGGCTCGTTATTTCTACGAATTACGTAATCAACTTTTTCGCCCTTTTTGGTGCCGATATCGCAAATGTGTTCTGGAATTACTTCGGTAGGATTGAAAATATCGTAACCCAAAATCTGAATGAAAGGCATTACAAATGCATTTTTAGTTGCCTCTTCAGTTGTGATTTGGTCTTTTAAGCCAACTACCCTTTGATGAAGTTGTGCTAGTTTGATTTTTAGATCCATTTCCGTTTGCTTTTTGTTTATCCAAAACTACGGTAAGCAAAAGGCTAATATTTACGGGAAACCGTAAAGCAAAAATTTTTCTTATAAATTAATTTGGTGATGAATAGAATGACAAAAACAACGCTCTCCATGTAGCAGAATAAAACAAGTCTTTAAGTGCTACAGAAAGACAACGTCTGCGTGCCTGATTAGATAAGTTTAGAATCCTTACAGTAAGCAATTAATTGCTCGTTACTTTGAACGTTTAGTGTTGTTTTTAACCCACTTAATTTTTTCTCCACGCTACTTAGTCCAAAGGGTTTTAGGTTTTTTTCCTGTAGGTAAAAAGGGATGTTTTTTTGAGGCACCCCATCTGCCAATAGAGAAACAATGGCAATTTCATATTCAGAAAATGAATAAGAAGCTTGTTCATTGGATAGGCGTTTTAAATTGGGAGAAAGATATGTTTTTCCTTTAACTATTGCTTCTATAGCCAATTTAAGGTCTTGCGCATCTCTACGTGCTTTAGGTACAAAGGCATTTATTTTTAGATCATTAACGAGGTTGTTAGCAATGCTTGCCCTATTCTCGATAGAGAAAACCAGTACTTTAAGGTTTGGCTGTATTGCCCTGGCAGCTTCAATTAAAGTCGGACCATCCTTAATTTTTTGTTGCGGAAAATCGTCGTCAAATGAGAGGTCCGTAATCAATAATTCATAAGGATTACCTTCGCTCAAAGCCTTTTCTATTCGTTTTAATGCGTCATCACAGTAATAAACGTAATTTTTCACATCGTGGGCGATACCTAATTCTCCCAATGTTTTTTGTAGAGAGAAGTTTATGCTTTCGTGGTCTTCGGCAATTAATACTTTTTGGAACATAGGCTCGGGTTAAAAAGTTGGAAAGGAAATTTGAATAGCCAATCCGTTTTTGTTTTTCGATTCAAAAGTAATCGTCCCGGCAATAGCATTTATACGGGAAACCGTATTCTTAAGTCCATTATTAAAATTTAAGTCTTCTGGCAAGCCTATGCCATTATCATAATAGTGGATATTAATTTGTTCATCTTCTTGCCAAATCTTTATTTGCACGTTCGAAGCTTCACTATGTTTATCCATATTGGTCAGTAGTTCTTGCATTACTAAGAATACTTCCTCTTTACTAACTTCGTTTACATTTTGCCATAAGGATGTATGGTTACCCTCGCAGTCAATTGCCACTTTTTCAGATTTGTAGGAATTAAACATCGACGCTAGTTTAATAGAGAAATCCTCATAAGGCTTCGCTGTATTTTCGTAAGAAATATCCCTAGAGATTTCGTAGATAGCATCTAGTTTATCTAAAATTTGTTCTTTATCCAGCTCTTGAATGTTTTCTACTTCTGAGATTACTTGATAGACTTTGTTAGCTACCCGATCATGCACTTTTTTTACGTATTTGAGCTCGGTGTTTTTAACCTCTAGATCTTTCTCTTGTTGTAACTGGCGTTTTCTTTTTCTGTAAACGAAGTAGCCAAATATTAAAATTCCTAGTAAAACAATAGTCACAAAAAATAACTGAACAATGTTATTTCTTTTTTTAATATTTTCATTTTGAGCTACAAGAAAGTTGTTTTTATGCTCTTCTGACCGAAAACGAATTAGGGCAAATTGGTTTTTTGAATTTTCGTTGGCATTCTGTAAACTGTCAAGTAGCGATAGGTACTTACTGAAAGTACCTTTTGCTTTTTTAGCTGGGCTAAGAATACTGAGTTTACGTAATGATATTAATTCGTCTTTTGGGCTATTGATTTTTTTCGCGATTATATACATCTGTTCCGCATAATAGATGGCAGAATCTGCGTTTTTATTCGAATAATAATTAGACAAATAAGCATAGCTAGAATTTAAGCCCAACAAATGATTCTGCTCCTTTCTAATTCTTAATGCTTCGAATAACTCAGGAAGAGGGTTGTAAATAGAATCTTTAAGCCATTTAGTTAATGCAATATTACTTAATATACGTGCGTAATCTGATCGAGTTATTTCTTTTATGTTAATAGCTTTGTAATAATTTTCAAGCGCCTTTTCATAATTTCCTGTTTCTTCAAGCGCTTTTCCTTTATTATTGAGATAAAGACTTTTTTCTATTGGTCTTCTAGCATACTTTATTGCTTTATCATAAAAATTTTGAGCTTCGCTATGGTCATCAAGTTGATAAGTAGCTAAGCCTAGGATGTTATAATTAATGCCTATAAATTCATATTGGGTTGTGTCATTTAAATTGAAATATTTCGATGCTTGCAAAGCAGTTTCTTGTGCGCCTAAGTGGTCATTATTTTCGTTAGAAATATAGGCCATATTTACAAGGCATTTTCCTGCTCCAAAAGTATTTCCGGTGATTAAAAAAAGGTCTTTTGCTTTATTAAAATTACCAAATGCACTATCTAGGTTTCCGTCATCTCGAAATGCATAAGCTTTTTCAAAATATGGATTGATAAAAATACTTTTTTTAGATACCTGCTTTACACAAGAAATAAAAATTGTAGCGCATATTGTAAAAGATAAGAGACGTTTCACAAATTTGGGATTTATCCAAAAATAGAGAAATAAACTAAAAGACAAAATGCACAATCAAGCTTTACGACTGTGCATTTTGTTTTAGGTATAAATGCGGGATTTTATTTTAAGGTTTTGGCGGTGGATTTGAGCCTGTTCCGCCTCCCGTTCCATTACCATTCCCAGTACTACCAGTTCCTGTACCGCCAGTACCATCTACGTCACCTCCACCGTCTGGATCTCCAGGATCACCCGGATCGCCTGGAGCATTTGTAGAATTAACGGTTACGGTAGAATTGTAATTAGCATTAGAATTTGGGCACACGAAACCCAATAAAAGAGCGATAAAATAAGGAATAATCATTTTTTCAAAAATTTAGAAATGTGATAAACTTTGTGGTTCCCCTCGACCACTCGAGGGGTTTGCCACGGTTGTTATCAGAAGGCCTTCTGAAATTTTTGGGAAGTGTTTTGAGTTTTAATCGCGGGAGCCAAAGCTGCTTCCCAAACCGGCAATTAACTACCGCGAAATCCACTCGATTAGAAATTTTGAGCTAGTTGTTTTTGATTTGTTTTTTAAACTACCTCGTGGTTTCTTCTACAAAGATGTGGGTGTTTTGAGCGATTCAGGCAGGAATTCCGATGATTCCGACGGAATTCCGGTTAACCGTAAAAATTCCGAAAATTCCGTTTTATCTTTACGTTTTAACGCTAACGAAATGTTTGAAACTTACCAAGAAGCTGTATTTGCTTTTTATCGTAAACAAGTAGAAATTGGACTGTTAAGTCATTTAGATCAACCTTCTCCAGGGGTATTAAGAAGCGAGTGTGTAAATGCAAATAGAAATCGACCGCTGTCGAATGAAACGGTGTCTTTAAAAACTTTTTTCGGGCTAATAAATGATGATGTCAATGCTATCGACAGGCTGGTTGAAAGCTTTGATTTAGATAGATTGCGACCACTAAGAAATTTTATGATAAGAGACACGCAAGCTCCGCAACGTGTTATTGTCGAGCTGTTGGCATGGTTAATTAATTATGAGCATCGTCCATACTACTCGGGTTGGGGAGGTAATGGAGGAGGAATTAAGCCAATTGGAGAAAAATTAAAAATTTGGCAGCACCCAACATTAATTATCGGATACATTATATTAACATTAATGCTTTTTGGCTATTTAGTCTGGCAATTTAATTTTAGTACTGCCTCTAGTAATCCCAAGCCGAATGAAAAGTGTATGTATTGGACAGGGAGTCATTTCGAACCTCTTGATTGCAAAGCGCCAGCGAAGTACGAAATAGTTGAGCCTTTAGATGTTCAAAGATTGAATGGTTTTAAGAAGATTTTGTTTGGCGATTTATTGACTAAAAAAGATATTGGTAAAGTTTATTTACTAAATGGCGTCGATGGGCCAGAGTATTTTACGCAAAATGGAATTTATCCCGAAAATCCCACTAAAAAACTGCGACCGCTTTCACCTTATATGTTGGCAAAATATACTTCGTTTTACCGATTTTTATTGTGGTGTAGCGTTGCAGTGATTTTAACAATTATTATAGTGATAGCCATCGTTAAGATGGTTTATCGGTTTACCAAAGAAAGCAAATATTGATCAAACCCAAAATTTCAGCATAGCCTTTCCTACCATCCCAACTTCTATTAATCTGCAAACAAGACAACTATTTTGCGTGTTAGTTGAAAGAGCTAAATCTTAAGTGCATGTGCTGAACAGATAAGTTAGCTCGTTTTTAAGGTTGTGTTTTCAGGTTTTAATTCAGCTTGAAGTAATTCACGGAATTTTGGATTAGCTAACATATAATGATTTTGAGAAAGAATAATTGTTATGTAATTACCGGAGGCCCCGGTGTTGGCAAAACCACATTGCTGAATGAACTCTCGAAAGTGGGTTATAAAACTGTGCCCGAAGATGCCAGAGCAATTATAAAACAAGAACTGGATAGTGGTGGAGACGGCCTTCCTTGGAAGAACAAATTGCGCTATACCCAATTAATGTTCGATGCATCAATAGCAACTTACAAATCCATACCTGCAAACCATGATGGAATTTATTTTTTTGATAGAGGGATTTTAGACAGTATCTGCTATGCACGTATAACTGGAATTAACGTTACCGAAGAAATGAATCAATTTGCAGAAACCCTTCTTTACAATCAGAGGGTTTTTATTTTGCCCCCTTGGCAGGCCATTTACCATAATGACCCTGAGCGAAAGCAGAGCTGGGAAGAAGCAAAGTGGACATTTGACCAGATGAAAGCAACTTATATTCAATACGGTTATGAAATAATCGAAGTACCCATCGGCACCGTAGAGGATAGGGCTGATTTTGTATTAAGCATGATTTAAATGAAATGTTAAAGATCTAATTCGTTTTCAATTTCTATTTTAGCTGAACAAAGGCTCGCGAGCTTCAATTAATCGATGCCAATGTTATAGTACCAAATTTTATTATGAAACATCCTTATTTAATAATTCTATTCTCACTATTCGCACATATTGCAACCGCACAAAAACAGCAAAATTTACAAGATAGCGTTCAAGTTTTTTTCAATGAGGTGAAAACCGCAGCAAATAAAAAAACTAAGCTTTGGAACAAGGATGTGTACGGATCAATGCTATTTGTTAATCCAAAAACCCGACAGATTTATGCAAATGAATCTGATACGGCCGGTGTTTTAGAACCCAAAGGTGATATTTACATGGGCGTTCTGCCTAAGCAAATTAATATAGCCAATACCGCTATAAATTGGAGCGGGAGGCGATGGGCTATGGTTATGCTTCCACTTCCTCAAAACAAATACGATAGAATTAATTTATTGGCACACGAATTATTTCATAGCGTACAACCTTCCTTGGGTTTTGAATTAAGCAATATTGATAATAATCACCTAGATCTAGAAGAAGGTAGGATTTACCTGCGGTTAGAATTGGAAGCGTTAAAAAAAGCGATTCAATGTTCTAGCAAAAAGGAATTAAGACAACATCTCACCAATGCGTTAACTTTCAGGAAATATAGATATACTTTTTACGAACCAGCTAGCCGAACCGAAAATCAATTGGAGCTAAATGAAGGGCTTGCAGAATTTACAGGGCTAACCATCAGCCATAGAGATAAAAATCAGACTAAAGCTTTTTTTGTCGAAGGGATAGATAACTTTTTCCGCAATCCTACATTTGTGCGCTCGTTTGCTTATTACACCACCCCGGCTTACGGTTATTTACTTTATAAAAAAGACAAAAACTGGACTAAAAAGGTTGATCCACAAACTGAACTGACAAATTATTTCATTAATGCATTTAATATCCAAATTCCAACTGATTTAAAAAATGTCGCGGAAAAAATAGCCACTGACTATAATGGAAGGCTTGTTATGGAAGAGGAAAAGGCCAGAGCCGAAAAAACCAAAAAACTCATTGCTACATACAAACTAAAATTCGTTGATCAACCTCATTTTGAGATACAGTTTGAAAAAATGAACGTCTCTTTTGATCCGCGAAATATCGTGCCATTGGAAGATAAAGGAACGGTTTATCCTAATATCAGGGTTACGGATTTATGGGGTGTACTTACCGTTGAAAATGGTGCTTTGATGAGTCCTAATTGGGATAAAATTTCGATAACTAATCCTGTTGATGCAATAGATAAAAAAATAATTGGCGATGGATGGATAATCGAATTAAAAGAGGGTTATATTGTGGAAAAAGACCCTGCAAGTGCTAACTTTAAACTAAGGAAAAAATAAAGCAATTTATTCCAATCAACCCAAATCATGAATAATATTACGAAATACTTATCTGTACTAACATTGATTTTTCTGTCAGCTTGCGGGCAGGCCAATAAGCAAAACGAAGGTACAGTTACCGACACTCTCGCTAAAACAGCTGAAGATACCTTAGCAAAGCAGATACAACTTAAAGAGAAAACCATTAAATTTCTTTGGCGTGCAAATAAATATGATGAAGCGATTAAGGATTCTGTAAGTTCAATTTCTATTGATGAGACATTTTGTAAAACCATTACCAATCCAGAAAAAGCTGCGCTGGGTTATGTGGCTACCTTTATTGGAAACGAATGTTGTTGGGACGGCGAAAGTAAAGAAGATAGAAGCAACCTTAAATGTAAAATACTAAGTGCCTTAAATTTAGGCTACCAATGCTCAGAACAACATTTAGGTTTTTTAAGGCAATGGTTTAAAGGTGATAAGCAGTCTTTAGCATCGCTCGAAAATTGTCCGACTACTCCTTACACTGCGACCATCCAAGATACTTTCGACGAAATAACGCTAACGGTTAAAGGAGACAGAATTTCGATATTCTTTAAAGCAAATGGGGTTAACATGAGAACGGGCGACAGTTGGAGTTGGACAGAAACGGACCATTTTCAAATTAAAAATGACCATATCAAGCTGATTGAAAAGGTTAAGTCGCCGGTAAAAAAACAAACGCTTTAAGACTTGTAAATTGGGTTGAAATTTTAATTACTTAAGTCCATAACACAGTATGCAGAAACACTTTTCTTAACTTTTAAAGTCGTAGGCTTTTCAAAACTTACGAGGTTTTTTTGTGGAAAAGTTAGGCTTTAAGTTCTGGTCGCTTTGCATAAATTCGTGTTTCCTATGGCACTAATTAAAGACATCTACCACCTATCGTTTTACGAGAGATTAGCTAACAGTTTAGCAAAGGTTTTACCCAATTTCGATAATAAAAAGTTTATCAAACTGGTTATGCCGAGCAACTTTGCAGAAATGGAATGGAAACAACGGACGCAACACACTACCGATGTTTTGCATTTGTTTATGCCCACAAATTTTGCTGAAAGTGCATTATTGTTAAAGTCTATTATTGTACAGCTCAAAGCTGATGGATTTGGCGAGCACAGATTGGAATTTATGTTTTTGCCAGCCTATATTGCTAGTTACGGTTTAAACGATTTAAAATCGGCTATAGAAGCGCTTGAGTTGGTTACGCAGTTTATAAGTGCAGAGTTTGCGGTTAGGCCATTTCTAATTAAATATCATGAAGAAATGATGGTGCAAATGCTTAAATGGAGTACGCATGAAAATCATCATGTACGAAGGTTTGCAAGCGAAGGCAGTCGACCGCGTCTGCCATGGGGTTTAGCCATCTCGGCATTAAAAGTAAATCCGAATGCTATTTTGCCAATTGTAGAAAATCTAAAGAGCGATCCGAGCGAATATGTTCGCAGAAGCGTAGCAAATAACCTAAACGATATAACAAAAGATAACCCCGGAATTGTTATCGGCCTTGCCAAAAAATGGAAGGGAATAGGCAAAGAAACAGACGCTATTATTAAACATGCTTGCAGAAGTTTGCTTAAAGCCGGACATCCAGAGATTTTGAGTTTTTACGGCTTAGATGCAACCGGTTTATCTACTAGTGATTTCGAAATTGAAAATGATACTGTTAAAATAGGCGAATCTCTAGCGTTTTCATTCCATATTAAAAATGATGATGTATTGCCTAGATATATTCGATTAGAATACGCTATTTATTACCTAAAAAGTAATGGGCAACAAAACGCCAAGGTTTTTAAAATTAGCGAACGCACTTATCAGCCCAAAGAAAAATGTTTAGTAAAACGTAAGCAAAGCTTTAAGCCCATTACAACCAGAAAGTTTTATGCAGGAGCACATAAAATTGGAATTTTGGTAAATGGAAAAGAGCAGGCAAATGTTAAATTTCTACTTGATGATTAAGTGTTACATCGTAATACGATGGTAAATAGTTTCAGTTGCTTTTGCCGACTCTCCTTCTGGCGAAATATTAAACGCTCTGATAATAAACTGATCAGAATTGATTATTTCCAATTCAGTTCTCCAGCCCCATTTCTCTGGCATTTGCGGACTACCATAACTGCCTAAAACAGAAAAACCATTGCCGGTTTCGTTACCTACCGAATACATTATAGCGCTTCCCATGTGAAAGGTGTCTATCCAACTGCATTGGCATTGTTGGTTTTCTAAATCATAAGCCCAAACCATTCTTCCCTCAAAAGGCTTACCGTTAATTTTACCTGTATATTCATAGGCTAAAAAACGGCCATCCATTAATAAAATCATTTTACCTCGCATCGGCGATTCATCTGCCAAAACATCTTTCTCAAACCAAGTACGGGTATTACCATCCCAATTTCCGGCTAAACTGGCCAACCTTAAATGCGGCCCACTCTCTTTGCTAATTTCTAATTTACTTTTGCTCATCATTACTAAAATACATATTTTATTTAGATTTACATCTTAACGTTAGGTTATCAAATCATCATGAAAAAAATCCTTCCATTTATCTATTTCGTTACTTCGTTTTTGGCCTGTACATCCTCCGCTAAAAAAGAAGAAAAGATAAAACCATCTGTTTATAAAAACGAAGAAATTGGATGGGAAATTGAAATCCCGTTAGGCTTTAATATGATTAGCCAAGCTAGAATAGACGCTAACGATAAGTTGGGAAAGGAAGCGATTGGAAAGGTTTACGAGGGCGATGTAAAAGTTGATAGCCTAAGACATTTGGTAAGTTTTAACAAAAACAGATTCAATTTATTCGATTCTACAATTGAGCCTTACGCAGAAGAAAAACCTGGAGAGTACGAAGCAAATAATCTGCTGATTAAAAAACTGATTTTTGATACGTATAATAAACAAGGTATTAAGATAGATACCTCGTCTAACAAAGTTGAGGTTAGTGGGCAACAGTTTTTTGCTTTTTATATCAAGGTTTATGGGCCAAATGGCACACCCGTTTTAAATCAGGTAATGTTTAACAAGCCAATTAAAGGATTTGATTTTGGTGTAAATATTACCTTTAATAATGCAATTGATAGCGCTTTACTAATTGATGCATTTAAGAAATCTGCTTTTAAGAAGTAATATTATTGTAAATTCAAATGCAATAAAGTTGCGTTTATTATTTTTCGTTTACTTTTGCTTTAAATAATTTTGAAATGGATACAACTAATACTTTCGACGTAATAATTATTGGCGGTAGCTATGCTGGGCTTTCTGCAGGTATGGCTTTGGGTAGATCTTTAAGAAACGTATTAATTATAGATGCGGGCGAACCTTGCAACAGGCAAACGCCACATTCGCATAATTTTTTAACGCAAGATGGCCAAACGCCCGCTCAGATTAGTAGCATTGCTAAAGAGCAAGTATTGGCCTATCCAACCGTTAGCTTTTTGGAAGATAAAGTTAGCGATGCGAAACAAACAAATGCGGGATTTGAAGTATTTACAGAGCGTGGTAAAAGGTTTGGAGCCAGAAAATTAATTATTGCCACTGGAATAAAGGATATTTTCCCAGAGATAAAAGGTTTTGCCGAATGTTGGGGCATAACGGTATTGCATTGTCCTTATTGTCACGGTTATGAAGTTAAACATGAAAATATTGGCATTATAGCTAATGGAGATGTGGCTTTCGAATTTTGTAGGCTTATTTTCAATTGGACTAAAAACCTCACTTTATTTACCAACGGAACTTCTACTTTGTCTGATGAACATAAAGCTAAACTGGCGTCTAAAAAAATCAATATTGTAGAAAAGGAAATTGCCGAATTGGTAAATGAAAATGGACAACTGCAACACATTCTTTTTAAAGATGAGACCAAACATCCGCTAAAAGCGATATTTGCTCGTGGAGGCTTGGAGCAACATGTAACTTTTGCAAGCGATTTGGGTTGCGAGCTGAACGACTTTGGTTTTATAAAAGTTAACGAATTTCAGGAAACTACTGTTAAAGGCATCTTCGCCGCCGGAGATTGCACAACCATGATGCGCTCAGTAGCGTTATCGGTAAGTGGCGGAAATATGACGGGCGTTATTGCTAATAAATATTTGTTGGAAGAAGATTTTGGTTAACAGGCTGCAAAAAGGTTAAAAAAATCCAAAGGTAAAAAGTACTTTTGTTGCCCAACAGAAATTTAGGATATGATTAGTTTTTCTCAGGCAAATTTAGCAGAGCTTTCGATACATAGGATTGGCAATAAAACGCAAGATGAGTTTTACGTTCTTTCAGACCAATCTATGCAAATTGAAGATGAGATGCTAAAGCAACTTTTACTGCAATACTTCTTATCGCCGTACGAGAAAGTAAACGAGATTTATCGTTTAATGCATCCCAATAACGATTTGAACTTGAATGAAGTTTATCATTTTGCGGCAGCTATTTTTGCTGATGGATCTGTTTTTCATGACAACACTAAAAAACTGGCAACTTACCTGTACGAGATTTCTAGTCACCCAAAAATTAAATCTGGCGAGCTTTACGTTACCTATTTCGAAAACGTACAAATAGAGGGCGATTTACATGATGCCATAGGAATTTTTAAATCGGAAAATAAAGAAAGTTACCTAACCGTTTACCCAGAACAAGGTGGTTTTGGATTGAAATACGAGCAGGAAGCCATTAACATCAACAAGTTAGACAAAGGTTGTTTAATTTTTAATACCGACGTAATGGAAGGCTACAAAGTAGCAGTTATAGATCAAACTAATCGCAGTGCGGAAGCGGTTTATTGGAAAGACGAGTTTTTAAAACTTAAGGTTAGAAATGATAACTACAGCCAAACGCAAAATGTATTAGGCGTTTACAAAAGTTTTGTAACGGAGAAACTGGACGAAGATTTCGAAATTTCTAGAACCGATAAAATCGATTTGCTTAACAAGTCGATGAAATATTTCAAGGAAAAAGAAACCTTTGACATTGATGAGTTTGCAAATGAAGTGATCGCGAATAAGGAAGGAATAGAATCTTTTAAAAGCTACAAAAAAACTTACGAAGAAGAGTTTGATAGCCCTATTGCCGATAACTTTGATATTTCTGACGCTGCGGTAAAAAAGCAGGCCAAAGCTTACAAGAACATTCTTAAGTTGGATAAAAACTTCCATATTTATATTCACGGGAATAAAGATCTAATAGAAAAAGGTTTCGATGATAATCGCTCTATGAACTATTATAAAGTTTATTTCAGAGACGAACAATAAAATTTTTGTTCTGTAACTAGCTATCCAAGTGGCTGGTATTTATAGCAACGTGCGTGTTGCAACTTAATAATTAAACCATTAGCTTTAGTTATGAGTTCAACCCCTACGAAATCGAACAGTATTTTTAAAGTTATAGGTGCTTCTTCCTTAGGTACCTTAATAGAATGGTATGATTTTTACATTTTCGGAAGTTTAGCTACCATAATTGGTGCGCAACTATTTCCCGAAGATGCTGGTGCCTCTGCACTAATTAACACACTGGCCATTTTTGCTGCTGGTTTTATCGTTAGGCCTTTTGGCGCATTGGTTTTTGGTAGGTTAGGCGATTTAATCGGTCGAAAATATACCTTCCTACTAACCTTGGTTTTAATGGGAGGATCAACATTTCTAATCGGTTTAATTCCTTCTTACTCAAGCATCGGCTATGCTGCGCCTATTTTAGTATTAATTTTAAGATTGGTGCAAGGTTTGGCTCTGGGTGGTGAATATGGCGGGGCAGCTACTTATGTGGCAGAACATGCACCAAAAGGCAAACGAGGTTTTTTTACCAGCTGGATTCAAACCACTGCAACCTTAGGGCTGTTCCTGTCGTTAGGTGTTATTGTTTTAGCCAAGAATATTATAGGTGCCGAAGCTTTTGCAGATTGGGGTTGGAGGATTCCGTTTTTGTTATCGATTTTATTGGTGGGTGTTTCTATCTACATCCGTTTAAAAATGCACGAATCGCCGATGTTTACCAAGTTGAAAACAGAAGGCAAGGTTTCAAAAAATCCTTTAAAAGAAAGTTTTAGCAAAAAAGGCAACTTTAAAATGGTTTTGTTGGCGCTTTTTGGTGCTACAATGGGTCAAGGTGTAATTTGGTACACAGGGCAATTTTATGCACAATCTTTTATAGAAAATACCTGTAAAATAGACTTTAACGAATCTCGATACATATTGCTTTGGGGCATTGCATTGGCAACACCATTTTTCGTTGTCTTCGGATCTTGGAGTGATAAAGTAGGTAGAAAATGGATTATGCTTACGGGAATGCTTCTGGGCATTGTTTTTTACAGACCAATTTATCAAATGTTTTTAGATAAAAGTGATGTAACAGAATGGTATGAGTCTCCAGTTTTGAAGCAAGATGCTCCAACCGTAACGAGAGTTGCATTACATAACCAAAGAGATAGTCTAATTACTTCAAGCTCAAAAATTAGGTTTACAAACGGCGCTTCATTTAATAGGGTGGCAGTAGATACCGTTTTTGCTTCAACAAATAAACCTGCAGGGCATTTAGAATTTGTAAAGGATAAAGTATTGCCTACATCAACTTTCTGGATTTTTGTGGGCCTGGTTTTCTTTCAAATTTTGTTGGTAACAATGGTTTATGGGCCAATAGCAGCATTTTTAGTAGAACTGTTCCCAACAAAAATCCGCTATACTTCAATGTCTTTACCGTACCATGTAGGTAATGGAGTGTTCGGTGGTTTGGTACCTTTTATAGCCACGCTAATTGCGAGTTTTGCAGGCTCTACACCACTTTCTGGTTTATGGTATCCTATCGGGATTGCAGCACTAAGTTTTATAATTGGAGCGGTTTACCTTTCAAACAAAACCGACGAAAATGTTAATGATTAATCATCCTTAAAAAGAAAAAATGGAAGCATTAAAAAAATATTTAGGCATAATCTGGATTTTATTAGGGCCAGTAGCTATGGTTTTTATGGCTTGGCAAGCATGGGACAAAATCGCGTTAGCGAAACCCGGAATTGAAACAACCAATACGGCATTACAATGGGGCATTATTTTGCTGATCTTTATGCCAATTGCAATTGGTTTGGTAATTTTTGGTAGATATGCTTTAGCTGGAGAGTATAAAAAAACTGCTTTGGAGGATTAGATTTACTAATTGTTCATCGGACTTTTCCACGCAGATTTTCGCTGATATAAAACAAAATCCGACCCGTGTAAATCCACGTGTCTTTTCTGCGTTTAGCTGCGAGAAAATAATTAACGATTACAAAATATACTCTTCGTTAATTGGTTTAACAGGCTCGGGAACATTTTCCTCATTAATCATTTGCAAAAGATTAATTTCTATTGTTCTAGCAATGTTATTTAATGGAAGTCCAGATGCATTTATATCAAACGGATTAACCAAACGCATTCCGTTTATTTGCGTAGAAACAAAAACAAAACCGATTAACCAACCCATAAAAATGCTCCAATAGTCCATATCCTGGCTAATAACCAAAGTAAAAGTTACTACAAATAGCCAAATAAAAACCTTAGTTAAATAACTATAAGTTGTAGGGAAAATGGTGTTTTTGATACGTTCGCACATGCCCATACTGTCCGTAAATCGCGTTAGCATTTCGTTAATCTGTATGTACCTAAACCCGTCTATATTTTTGCCATCTACCAGCTTTTTCAAATCCCTTGCTTGTAGGCTTAAAATTGCATTGTGTTTATTGTTTTGAGCGTCTACTTCAGCCCGCTCTTCGTCTGTTAAGTATTTCACGTAAATTTCATCAACAGCACCACGTAAGCTAGCTTTGAGGGCATAAATAAAGGCAATGTGCCTACCTACCATGGTTTTAACCAATTGCTCCTCGCCATCAACAAAATTGATTAGGTTACGGGCGAAACTCCTAGAGTCGTTAACCAAAGAACCCCAAACTTTACGGGCTTCCCACCATCTATCGTAAGCCTGATTATTGTTAAAACCGATAAAAAATGCAATTGCGGTACCCAAAACTGTTGGTATAATCGGCGAAATTGCAAAATGGTAAGAAATTAAATGTTCTCTAACAAGGTAGGCGATGGTACATGAAACAATCATGATGATATCAACCTTCCAAGTGTCGATTAAAATTCTACTTAATCGTATGTTTTCTACAATAATCATTTAAAAATTTTATTTAAAATTATAACACCCGAAGCAGTAAACCTTTTAAGTATTCTCCTTCAGGAAACGATATACGAACAGGATGGTCTTCTGGTTGTGAAAATTGCTTAATTATTTGCACTTCTTTGCCTGCATCTAAGGCCGCCCAAGCTATAATTTGCTTAAACGTTTCAATGTCAACCGCTCCAGAACAAGAAAACGTAGCTAATAAACCGCCCGGTTCCAATAATAACATCCCCAATCTGTTTAAATCCTTATACGCTCTAGCTGCCCTATCTAGCGCAGAGCGAGATGGCGCATATTTCGGCGGATCTAAAACTACAATGTCAAACTTCTTGCCTTCTTCCTTAAATGCTCTAAGTTGTTTGTTCACGTCAGATTGTATGGCCGTATGTTTATGCTTAACAAATTTATTAAGCTCGATGTTTTGTTTTAAAGTTTCAATTGCTAAAGCAGAACTATCTACACTGGTAACTTCGCTTGCGCCATTTTGCATGGCATTTAAGCTAAATCCTCCACTATAGCTAAAACAATCCAACACGCTTTTTCCTTTTGCGTAAGCAGCTAAAAGTAAACGGTTGTCGCGTTGGTCGCAGTAAAACCCAGATTTTTGCCCTTCGGCGATGTTGATATGGTAAGTAATGCCGTTTTCTTTTACAGCAATGAACTCTGCTGGTGCCTCGCCCCAAAGCAAGCCATTTTCGGCCGTAATTCCTTCGTGTGTTCGAGCAGTAGCGTCGCTTCTGTCAAATATTCCGGTTGGGTTTAAAGCTTTACAAAGTTTATCAATAATAATGTCTTTTGCTTTTTCAATACCAGTACTCAAAATTTGAACCGATAAAAAATCAGCATATTTATCTACAATTAAACCTGGTAGAAAATCAGCTTCGCTAAAAATTAGGCGTAATGCATTGGTATCTTCTGCTTTTAATAAATCGGCTCTGGCGGCAACAGCCTGATTAATTTTTTGTTCGTACCAATCTTCGTCAATCTTCGTTTCTTCGTTCCATTCAATTAACCTAACGGCTACTCTAGATTGATCGTTGAAATAACCATAAGCTAAAAAATCGCCACTATTGTCTAGTACTTTTACTACATCACCATTATCGGCTTTGCCTTTTATCTTATCTACCGCACCAGAAAACACCCACGGATGACGTTGCAACACAGCTTTTTCCTTGCCTTTTTTTAGCTTGATTTCTACCATGCTGCAAAGATATGTAACAGGCAGTAAGGAACAAAGATAAAAGACGATGTTGCAGATTTAACAGAACGTGCTTTTAAGGGCGGGAAGTTTGGAAAAGTTTATTCAGCTAAAATAACTAACAAATTCTTTGCGTTTTTCGTGCCTTTGTGGTTAAATAGTATTTTTACGGCATGCGAGAAATTACATGGAACGATTTTGAAAAAGTGGAACTTCGCGTTGGAACCATTTTGGAAGCCTTTGAATATCCAGAAGCTAGGAAACCAGCTTATAAAGTTAAGGTAGATTTTGGCGAACTTGGCATTAAAATGAGCAGTGCTCAAATTACCAAACATTACACTGTAGAATCTTTAGTAGGAAGACAGATTGTTGGCGTAACCAACTTCCCTAAAAAGCAAATCGGAAAGTTTATGAGCGAATTTTTAGTTACGGGTTTTGCTGATGAAAATGGCGATATCATATTAACTAGCGTTGAAAGAAAACTGCCCAATGGAAGTAGATTGATTTAATAAGAACAAGGAGCAAAGGTTAAAAAACAAAGATGGGAGTAGTTAAAGCATGAGTTTTTATAATTTTGAGGAAAATGCTGATCCGGCTATAGCCGATGAACATTTTATGCGCTTGGCATTAGCCGAAGCAAAAAAGGCTTTTGAGGTCGATGAAATCCCGATAGGTGCCATTGTAGTTTGCAAAGGAAAAATTGTTGGTAGAGGCTACAACCTTACCGAACAGCTTAATGATGTTACTGCACATGCCGAAATGCAAGCTTTTACAGCGGCTGCGCAAACATTAGGGGGTAAATATTTAAGAGACTGCACATTGTACGTTACCATAGAACCTTGCGTAATGTGCGCCGGCGCAAGTTACTGGACACAGATTAGCAGAATTGTATACGGTGCAAACGAAGAGAAACGGGGTTTTACCAAGATTAACCAAAACCTTTTACATCCAAAAACGTTATTAAAAGGAGGTGTTTTAGGGGTAGAATGCGGCGCTCTTATGAGCTTGTTTTTTCAGCAGAAACGCAAACAAAGTTGACAAACAATTGAATAAAACTTAACCTTTCTCTATTATATTTGTACATTAACATTTTAAAAAACTTAAATATATAATTATGGCTTTTGAATTACCTGCGTTAGCATACGCAACTGATGCTTTAGAACCGCATATCGATAAAACTACCATGGAAATTCACCACGGTAAACATCACCAAGCTTACGTTACTAACCTTAATAAAGCTTTAGAAGGCAAGCCTGAGGCAAATAGTAATATTGACGATTTGATTAAAAATATCTCAAAATATCCTGCAGCTGTACGCAACAATGGTGGCGGTCATTACAACCACTCTTTATTCTGGACAGTTTTAGGTCCTAACAAAGGTGGCGAGCCAACTGGCGATTTAGCTAAAGCTATTAACGAAGCCTTCGGGTCATTCGCAGAATTTAAAACAAAAATTCAGGATGCTGGTGCAACTCGCTTTGGTTCTGGTTGGGCTTGGCTTTCTGTAGGTGCCGACAAAAAATTAGTAGTTTCTTCTACGCCAAACCAAGACAATCCTTTAATGGATGTTGCTGAAGTAAAAGGTACGCCAATCTTCGGTATTGATGTTTGGGAGCACGCTTACTACTTAAAATATCAAAATAAACGCCCAGATTATTTAGCTGCAATTTGGAATGTAGTTAACTGGGATGCTGTAGCAGAACGTTACAAAAAAGCATTATAGTTTTAATCTATAATTTTTTAAAACCGTTTAGTTAATACTGAACGGTTTTTTTGTTTACACGATATTTTATAAATTGCAACGTTATTAAACTTTAATTGCGTACAAATAATATAACTTGATGAAAAAATTAGTTTTAATGTTTGCTTTGTTGGTTGGTTTGGCTTTAAACGTTAATGCCCAAAAAATACCTACAGCGCAAGAGCTGGCGAAAAAGAATATAGATGAGATGGAAACGCGTTTAAAACTAAGTGCTACGCAAAAAAGTGTACTTTATAACATCGCTTACGATATGGCTAAAGACCAATTAGCTTTATACAAAAAGCAACAAGCCGGTACTTATGTAGATGAAGATGGGACCGTATTCTTCAAAAAACAAAACGAATCTAACAATACCATCAGACGCTTGTTAAAACCAGAGCAGGTAGAAGAGTTTAATAAACTTATCGAAGATCGTTTAAACGGTGTTGATCCGAAGAAGAAAAAGAAAAAACTTAAAAAGGGCGAAGAAGAAGAGAAAGTTGTAGGCATTGAAGGTTTAAAAGCTACTGGAAATAATTAACAATTATGAGTTTGGTAACGCTCGATTATCTGTTTACCATTTTACATTTAATCATTATTGGTTTTAACCTTTTCGGGTGGATCTATAAGCCAACTCGTAAGCTACATTTTTGGTTCGCTATGCTTACCTTGTCATGCTGGACTATCTTGGGCATTTGGTACGGCATAGGTTACTGCCCCATTACCGACTGGCAATGGAACATTAAAATCCAACTTGGAGAGCAAAATCTGCCTGGTTCGTTCATTAAATATTTCGCCGATAAACTTACCGGCACCAGTGTCAATTCAACTTTAATAGATGTACTAACTTTACTGTTCTTTATAATCGCAATTGCTTGCTCGGTAAAAGTAAATTTCTTTGCAAAGAAATCTAAATCCCAATAACGTCTTTCTTTTTGCGTTGTTTCATGGTTTTCGGTATAATGGCCAAAACTTCATCTTTTAACGCATTAAGCATTCTCTTTTTTATAAAATTTTTGTGCGTAACCAAGCTAATTTCCCTTACTGGTTCGGGCGATTTAAAGTAACGTACTTTGTTTAATTGCTTAGCGCTAAGCTCTTCTAAAGCTAGTTCTGGTAAAAGCGTTGCGCCATTATTGGCATCAACCATTCTAATTAATGTCTCTACGCTGCCAGTGTTGTAGGTTAACGACTGTAGCCTATTGTTTTTCGTAGTTCTGCAAATATTTAAAACCTGTGTCCGCATACAGTGGCCTTCATTTAGCAACCAAATGTTTTCATCTTCAAAGTCTTCCGCATCAATTGCTTTCTTTTTGTAAAGCTTACTGCTTTTGCTAATGTAGCTTACAAAGTTCTCGTAGTAAAGAGGCGTTTCGGCAATATTTGCATCAACTAAAGGCGTAGCTAAAATGCCACAATCTATCACACCAGTTTTTAAATGATGAATAATATCTTCGGTAGTATATTCCCAGATTATAAGCTTCAAATCTGGGTATTTCTCTAACATGGCAGCAATAACTTTCGGTAGTATGTAAGGCGCAATAGTTGGTATAATGCCAATCTTTAACTCGCCCGTCACTTCCTGTTGCTGACTGCTAATAATTTCTTTTATCTTCTTATTTTCTTGCAGTACAATACGAGCCTGATCTATAATTTGCGCACCAATTTCCGTTGGTACAATAGGTTGTTTACTTCTGTCGAACAATTTAACGTTTAAAAATTCTTCCAATTTCTGTACTTGCATACTAAGCGTTGGTTGCGTTACAAAGCACTTTTCGGCTGCACTTACAAAACTTCTGTAGGTGTCTACGGCAACAATATATTCAAGCTGTACTAAAGTCATATAGTTAAAATTGATGATGTTCTGTAAATGTATAAATTCTGACGATAATAATTTGTCATTGCTCGGTGTTATTTTTTTGAAGCGCAATTGCAACATTTATTTTAACGTTTGTTCCCGCCATCTGCTACAATCTTTTAGCTGTAAATTCTCCAAAAAGAATTTGCTAAAAGTATTTTCGCTTCTGTCGGGGCTATTGATAAACTGTTGTGCAAGTCAGCTCCTTTTATCAAACGTAAGTACGAGTAAAAAAAGAGCATATAAAATCTTACTTTTGTGCTTTAAGAAATACAAGAGTGGGTAAAGATAAATTAAGAAAATTTTCGGAGATAGATACGTTTCCAAATGTATACCAATTGCACCATGGTAAAGTTTTAAAAGGGAAATGGGCAACAGAACATTTTAAAAATGAACAGCCTGTTGTTTTAGAACTAGCTTGCGGCAAAGGCGAATATTCGGTTAATTTGGCTAAGCTTTTTCCAGAAAAGAACTTTATCGGTATCGATTTAAAAGGCAACAGAATTTGGAGAGGCGCAAAAACTGGTGTTGAAGAAGGTATTGGCAATCTTGCGTTTTTACGCATTCAAATAGAAGATATCTTGGAATTTTTTGCTCCAGGCGAAATCGATGAAATTTGGATTACTTTTGCTGATCCACAACCGCAAGAAAGTAGAGAGAAGAAGCGTTTAACTTTTCCGGGATTTTTGGAAAAATACAAGCTTTTACTTAAAGAGGGCGGTAAGGTTAACCTTAAAACAGATAACGACGGATTATATAATTACACCGTAGAAAAAGTTGAGGAGTTAAAACTCGTTACCCACAAAAATACTAACGATTTGTACAAATCTGATGTTGTCGATGAAGTTTTATCCATCAAAACCCACTATGAGCGTATTTATCTAAAACACGACAAAAACATCAATTATATTCAGTTTTCTTTCAGCTAATGGAAAAAAACTTCTATGAGCAGGTATTTGAGGTGGCTCGTTTAGTGCCAAAAGGAAGAGTAACATCCTACGGTGCTATTGCCAAGGCTTTGGGTGCTGGTGGTTCGGCTCGAATGGTTGGTTATGCCATGAGTACAGCCGGATTAGCACAACCCAACGTACCTGCGCATAGGGTAGTTAACAGTAGTGGATTGCTCACTGGGAAATTTCATTTCTCGACTCCAGAACTAATGCAACAGTTACTTGAACAAGAAGGAGTTGTTGTAGTAAATGATAAAATCAAAAATTTTAAAGATATTTTTTGGAATCCGTTAGATGAGTTGTAACCTTTAAATATTCAATCGTTCAAAACTCATTCATTTAATTAATTAAAAATTGGGAAAACTAGCAGAAGAATTTAACGACTATCGTACTAAAATGAACGATAGAATAATGGAAACAGCAAATACAAACATTAAACGCTTTTTTGCTTTAGATACCACAACCTATGCCGATGGAGTATTAGATGTTAAAACAAAGGAAATGTTAGGTTTGGTGGCTTCTATGGTTTTGCGTTGCGATGATTGCATTAAGTATCACTTGGAAAAATGTTATAATGAAGGCGTAAACAATGCCGAAATTAACGAAGTGTTTATGATTGCCAATTTGGTTGGCGGTTCTATTGTTATACCGCATTACCGCAGAGCTGTAGAGTTTTGGGATGAACTTAAAGAAGGATAGTCGGGAGTCCTCAGTCGGGAGTCTAGAGTCAACAGTCTTTAGTTCAAAGTCTTCAGTCAGGAGTGTTTAGTCTCTAGCTCAAATTGAGTGGGTGGTTAATGATTTTCGTCCTTTTCTTGAAAGAAAAACTTATATTCGGTTATGGGTAAATTCAGGGAACTTATCGCTTATAAAAAAGGGTTCTCCTTGTTGATGGAGATTTTTGAGTTGTCAAAATCTTTCCCCAAAGAAGAACTTTATAGTTTAACTAGTCAAATTAGAAGATCATCGAGGTCGGTTTGTAGCTGTATTGGCGAAGCCTACAAAAAGCGCCATTATCCAAACCATTTTGTCAGTAAACTCTCTGATGTAGCCATGCAAAATAGCGAAACACAAGTTTGGCTAGATGTTGCCTTAGGCTGTAATTACATCTCTGAGGAACAATATCAAAAATGGGATGAAGCTTGTGAAGAGATAGCTAGACTTCTTGCTTACATGATAAATAATCCCTCAAAATTTTCGTAGGATAAATCAGACTCCCAACTTTTAACTCGACATTCATGACTTTAGAATGTCTACCTTCGAATAATTTACTCTCAACAAGAGGACTCAGTACTCGAGACTAACGACTCAAGACTCACAACTTGGTATTATACGCCTTAACGTAGGCTGTTAAATTCTTTTCATCGAAACCTTCTGTTGCTTTAATGCTTTCCGCCAAATCATCATCCTTATCCAGTTTTAGTAGCAGGATGTTTTTTACTGCAGTGGTGTTACCTAAATTAACTTCCTGCATGGGGCCTGTGCCAGGTTTTTCTATAAAATAAGTAACTTTTCCGGGGCCGGAATTTATAACTTGCTCATCGTTTCTTCTGTTACCACCGCCACCAATGCTTATGCCTCCGCCTAATCCACCACCAAAACCGCCACTTCCTAGGCCTACACCAAAAGTTGGCCTAACGCGTGTTTTCGCGGGTGCAGGTTGCTCTGTTATCGCTTTGCTGCCAAAAGCGTATAGGTTTACTTTACCACCTTCAAGTAATCTAAAAAACCTAAACTCCATTTTCTTTTTTATCACTATTGGCTTGCTTACATAAGTTTCGCCGTTCCAAACAAAAGAATGGATGTTTTTAGCTTGATATTCTTTAATCGCATTGTCATCCTCTAAAATAGCTACGCTGCTAAAATTGGTGCCTTTTATAATTCCACGCACAAAGTTTCCTTCGCTAATTAGTACGGCATCCTGAGCATTTAGTTTTAACGCGAAAAAGAAAAGTAGGGCAAATAATTTAAAAGCTTTCATTTAACAAATAACGTAATTTTTTAAGGCTTGTTGCAAACATCAGCAAAGCTTAAAGGTAATGCGAATTAAAAATAAATAATAACTTTACAAGTTCAGGGTTTAACTTAGGTTTTTGCCTAGTAAATATTTAAATCTGTAAACTACTTTATGAAAAAACTTTTTCTTTTAGATGGAATGGCGCTTATTTACAGGGCGCATTTCGCGTTGAGCAAAAATCCTCGTTTTACTTCTACCGGTGTGAACACATCTGCAGTAATGGGGTTTACAAATACCTTATTAGAGGTACTTAAAAAAGAAAAACCAAGTCATATTGCCGTAGTTTTCGATACCGATGCGCCTACAGAAAGGCATACCGATTTTGAGGCTTATAAGGCGCACAGAGAGGCTATGCCCGAAGATTTATCGAAAGCTTTACCTTATATTTTTAGGTTAATTGAAGGTTTTAATATTCCGGTAATTACAAAAGATGGTTTTGAAGCCGATGACATTATTGGTACGCTAGCCAAGGAAGGCGAACGCCAAGGTTTTCAGGTTTACTGTATGACACCTGATAAGGATTTTGCACAGTTGGTTTCTGAAAATATTTTCATTTACAAACCTGCTCGTATGGGTAACGAGATGGAAATTTTAGGCGTACCACAGGTTTTGGCAAAATGGGAGATAGAAAGAGTAGAACAAGTAATTGATATATTGGGTTTATGGGGCGATGCAGTAGATAACATTCCAGGAATTCCGGGAATTGGAGAAAAAACGGCTAAACTGTTAATTAAACAATACGGAAGCGTAGAAAATATCATCGCCAATAGTCATGAATTAAAGGGCAAGCAAAAAGAAAATGTAGAGAATTTTGCGGCTCAAGGATTGGTGTCGAAAAAGTTGGCTACAATTATTTTAAACGTTCCTGTTCCTTTTGAGGAAGATAAACTGATTTTAGAAGAGCCAAGTAGAGAATTGTTAGAACCTTTGTTCGCCGAATTAGAGTTTAGAACCATTGGTAAACGTGTTTTTGGTGATGAGTTTAGCGTTAACGACGCGAAAGGAACTAATCAGCAAGATTTATTTGGCAACAGTGTTGAAGTACAACGTAAGGATTTTTCTGACCAGCCATCGCTTTTTGATACACCAATTGATGCAAAAAATATCAGCAATACTCCACACGAATATTTCTTGGTTGATACACCAGAAAAACGTGCAGATTTAATCGCTCTGCTATTGCAACAAAGCAGTATTTCTTTTGATACCGAAACCACAGGAACCGATGCTAATTTAGCAGAGTTGGTTGGTTTATCATTTTCCATTAAACCTGGTGAAGGTTATTACATTCCGTTGCCTGCTGATGAAGTAATTACCAGAAGTATTTTAGAAGAGTTTAGGATTGTATTGGAAAGTGAAAACATCACTAAAATTGGGCAAAATATCAAATACGATATGTTGGTGCTCAAATGGTACAACATTCAGGTAAAAGGGAAATTGTTTGATACGATGTTGGCGCATTACCTGATCGATCCGGATACAAGACATAATATGGATGTATTGTCTGAAAATTATTTAGGCTATACACCGATCTCCATCACATCGTTAATTGGCGCCAAAGGCAAAAACCAAGGCACAATGAGAGATGTGCCTGTAGAAAACGTAGTTGATTACGCTGCAGAAGATGCTGACGTAACTTTACAACTCGCAAACGTTTTCGAACCAATGCTGGCAGAGAGAAATGCAACAAAATTAGCTGAGGAAATAGAAAACCCATTGATTTACGTTTTAGCAGATATAGAAAAAGAAGGCGTTAGAATTGATATCGAAACCCTAAACAACTATTCTATAGAACTGCAGACCGAAATTACCAAAGCAGAACAAAGTGTTTATGATAAAGCAGGGTTAAAGTTTAATCTGGCCTCGCCTAAACAACTAGGTGAAGTATTATTTGATCATTTAAAGCTAGATCCAAAAGCAAAAAAAACGAAGACTGGCCAATATCAAACAGGAGAAGATGTATTAACCTTACTCGCATCAAAAAGTGATATTGTACAAAATATATTAGATTTCCGTCAACTGCAGAAACTAAAATCGACCTATGTTGATGCCTTGCCACTATTGGTAAATCCGAAAACGGGTAGAGTGCACACTAGTTTTAATCAGGCTGTTGCCGCAACCGGAAGATTGAGCTCCAACAACCCAAACTTGCAGAATATCCCAATTCGTACCGAAAGAGGTAGAGAAGTAAGAAAAGCATTTATCGCAAGAGACGAAAATCATGTGTTATTATCTGCCGATTACTCGCAAATTGAGTTAAGAATTATAGCCGAGATTAGTAAGGAAGAAAACATGCTCGATGCATTTAATAAAGGCATCGATATCCATACGGCAACTGCTGCCAAAGTTTATGGTATTAGTATAGAAGAAGTAGATTCTACCCAGCGTAGAAATGCTAAAGCGGTAAATTTTGGTATCATTTACGGTCAATCTGCATTTGGTTTGTCGCAAAATTTGAATATTCCACGTAAAGAAGCGGCAGATATTATTGAGCAATATTTCATCCAATATCCAGGTATTAAAACCTACATGGCTGATACCATGAATTTTGCTCGTGAAAACGGCTATGTACAAACCATTATGGGTAGAAGAAGGTATTTGAGGGATATTAATTCGGCTAATATGACGGTTAGAGGTTATGCAGAGCGAAATGCGATTAATGCGCCAATACAAGGTTCTGCTGCAGATTTGATTAAAATTGCCATGATTAATATTCATCGAGATATGGTTGCTAACAATTTGGGTTCTAAAATGACTATGCAAGTGCATGATGAGTTGGTTTTTGACGTGCTGAGAACAGAAGTAGAGGTGATGAAAGAAATCATAACTCATAGAATGAAGACGGCCATAAAAACTCAAGTACCAATTGAAATTGAAATTGGGCAGGGCGATAATTGGTTGGCAGCACATTAAGCCATAGTCTCGGGCTGGAGTAAAGTTTAAAAGCTGCAGAGTAAATTAATTTCGGGTTTTAATCTGGTAATTTTTTAAGGATGAAAATATCAATTTTATGTTCGCTAATGTTGTTGTCTTTCGGTAGCGTATTCGCCCAACCAGCTAGGCAAGATACAACCCTTGTTTATAACAATCCAGGTTATAATAAAGACCCATTAAGAGCAACTTTAAGAAAAGAGGTATTGCGTAAAGACAGTATGTGGCAAGTAAATCTGTATAATAAAAAGCAACTCGTAGAAACCATTAGCTACGCCGAAGAAAAGCTGGAAATTAGAAAAGGATATTACGCTTTTTACACGAATGGAGTTTTAACTGAAGAAGGTAATTTCGAAAAAGGATATAAGCATGGTAACTGGAAGATATTCTATCCAACAAAACAATTGGCGGAGCAAAGAAAATTCTATTACGGCAAATTATTACAACTAATTTCTTTTTGGGAAGACGGTGTGGTAAAATCCCGTGGTAAATATTACGACGGTAAGAAAGTAAACAGTTGGGAAGAATACCATAAAAATGGCAAGTTAGCTAGTCATGAAAACTATGATATAAGTGGGAACTTATTAGAGGCAACCTACTTTAACGAAACTGGAGCAAAAGTTTCAAGCAAAAGTTTGACAGGGATAATTAACTGATAGTTAAATCTTTAAATCCGATTAAAATTTCTTTTTAAAAAATTAGATATTTCATAATTTCAATCTATCTTTAGATAACAAAATTTTTACACTCATTGAAATTATGAAAAAACTATTAGGAATTATCGCCATTGCGCTAGTTAGTGCAACTGCAACTTTTGCACAAACATCAGTTACGGTACCGGTATCAAAGCAAGCGGCAAAGACTACTGCTGCAGTTAAAAAAGACGTTAAGAAAGTAGAGACTAAAACGGTTGTTGCCAAAAATACAGCTAAAGCAGATGTTAAAAAGGTTGAAACAACGACAAAAGCTACCGGTGCTAAATTAAAAGCAGATGGTACGCCAGATATGCGCTATGCCGAAAATAAAGCTAAAAAAGCAGTTGCTGGTCCAACCAAAAAAGACGGAACAGCAGATATGCGTTATAAAGCAAATAAAGCAGCAGCTGCGGCTAAAAAGAACTAAAAACCAAACAATAAAGCCTCTAAGATTAATTTCGAAGAGGCTTTTTTATGCGTTATAATATCGTTTTTATAAAGATATCGATTCGCCAATTTTAGGCAAAATTAATTCTGCAGATGCAGCATTAAATTTTGTAATTGCATCTTCTTCTTCAATGGCAATAACCGGGAAGGTATTGTAGTGTACGCCAATAACCTTGTTGCAGTTTATATATTTAGAAGCCAAAATGGCATCTTCTACATCCATCGTGTAATTGCCTCCAATTGGTAAAATGGCGTAATCTAACTTGTACAAATCTGCAAGTAATTTCATTTCTACGGTTAAGCCTGTGTCTCCTGCAAAATATATTTGTTTGTCATCTAGTTCTAAAACAAATCCCGCAGGATTTCCACCGTAAGAGCCGTCAGGTAAGCCAGAAGAGTGCGTTGCCCAAACCATTCTAACCGTACCAAAATCAAATTTAAACTTCCCAAAGTTCATTCCATGCACTTTTTCAACACCTTGTTTAGCTAACCAATCGCAAATTTCTGGCATCGCAATAACGGTAGCACTGGTTTGCTTAGCTAAAGCAACTAAATCTGCTACATGGTCGCCATGTCCATGACTAACTAGTATATAATCTGCCTCTATTTTAGAAATGTCTATATCCTTGGCTAGCGGATTTTGACTAATAAATGGATCGAATAATAATTTTGTGCTACTTGTTTCTATAGAGAAGCAAGATTGCCCGTAATAGGTATATTTCATATTAGCTATTTAATTGATAGTAAGTAATCAGGTTTTAGTGCTAAAAGACTGGCCAAGCCAACTGATCAAGAACCGAACATTCCTTCTAAACCACCTAACATACTTTTCGTAGCAGCTTGCATTTCGCTTGCACTTACCTGATCTGCTTGTGCCAAAGCTTTGTTTATAGCGGTAAGCAACAATTCTTCTAATTCTTCCTTATCTGCGCTTTTAAAAAAGTCATCATTAATTTCTATGCTAGTAACTGCTTTGTTTGCTGTTGCCGTTACGCGAATTGCACCACCTTCTACCTCGCCAAATACAGAAACCGTATCTAATCTTTTTTTTATTTCCTCAGCTTGTTGCTGGGCCGCCATTATTTTATCGAACATAATTTTAGTTTTTTATTAAAGCCGAAAATAAGCCAAAAAGTTTTAAAATTTATTTTGACGATATAAAAAAAGCCACATCCTATAACAGATGCAGCTTTTTCTTCTTTCTATAGCTTATTAAAATCTTAAGCCCAAGGTAAACGCGGTTACCGTTTTGCTAAAGTCTGATACTGCCGTTGCAGCACCTGTAGTTAAATTAATTTGATAAAGTTTGTTAACTCCAGCAACTGTTAAAATTGCATATCCGGTGTCTCCACCTGATGAACTGATAATATCAAATCCGTTAGAAGCCTCAACATTTACCATAAGGTTACCAACTTCGGTTAGTGTACCCGCATTAGCGTCTTGGCTATAAAGTTTATCCGTGTTATGGTCTATTACGAAAAGCTTTGTAGTAGTTGTAGGCGAGAAATTGTTGGTATAGGCAGCTGCGCTTACTGCAGGAGTACCAGGGTTTAATGGACTGTCGACAGCGCCGATTAATCCGGTGTTTGGATCGATTCTCAAATTCTGGCCGGTGTTACTTACAATTCTAATTCTATCTACCGATGGATTAAAATCAAATCCAAAACTAGTTCCAGCTAATAAAGTAGCAAAAGGTAAAGTTCCAACTTGTGTAAACGCACCACTGCTAGCATTTACCGCATATAAGCGACTTGTACTTCCTAAAGCATAAATTTGTCCGTTAACGGGTCTCATATCCATTCCTAAAACAGTTTCACCAGCTTGTAATCCAGTAATTGCTTTGCTAATTGGTGCCGCAGTAGTTCTAGGGTTAAAAATTAAAAAATTATTAGTATTATCTACCGCATACGCAGCTGGTGGTGTTGCGATGGCAAGCCCCTTAACTACTACTCCTGATGGGAAATTTCCTGCTAATGTAGCTTTACCAGTAGCTAAATCAATCGAATACAAGGTTGTTGCGGTTGCACTTGCAGATGCGATTAGTATATTCTTGTTATCAGGAGAAACATCCATGCTCACTTTGGTGCCTAAATCAACGCCTAAAGCGCCAACTTCTACCAAGGTGCCCGCATTTGGTAAGTCTTGTTTATATAATTTCTTTGTTGTTAAGTCAACGTCATATAACGTAGTGGTAGCTGCGCCAGCAAAACTGTTGGTATAGCCAACTCCAGATATCGAAGCATTTGTAACGCCGTTAATATTTCCATCTACCATAACCATTGCACCTGTTTCTGGGTGTAGACGTAAATTTTGGCCAGTGTTAGTTACAATTCTAATTCTGTCAACCGTTGGGTTAAAATCTAAACTTACATCGGTTCCAGATAATGCAGGTGTAAATGCCGTTGTAGATACCGCTCTTGCAGCACCTGTAGTTGCATTAATAACGTAAAATTTGCTCGCATTAGAAACAGCATACAATTCGCCAGTTGCAGGTCTAAAATCAATGCTTAGCAAAGTTTCGGAAGTTGCTACGCCGGTAATGTTTACCGAAGACAGCTCTGTAGTTAAGCTTTTCGCGTTAAATCTTTTTAAGCTGTTACCAGATAGCACATAAAATTCTTGTTCTGGCCCTACTGGGGGTAAGGAAATTACAGGGTCGTTTTTTTTACACGAAACTATAGTTAAGCTAAGCGATAGCGCCGTTAGCAAACATTTGCCTAAAATTGAGGTAGATAATTTTCTTTTCATAATTAAAAGGTTTTAGTGTTTAAGTAGCATTAACTACGTAAAACTTAACCTTTGGGTTTTTAGGGTGTAAATATTTAGGTTATTTTCGAGGTTTTGCCCGCTCGTATTGTGATGCCCATTTAATGTCATCATTTAATTCTGCAGCTGCATGTAAAGGGAAATAAGGATCTCTTAATAACTGTCTGGCTAAGAAAATCAGATCGGCCTTTCCACTTTGTAAAATTTCTTCGGCTTGTTTTGCGCTGTTAATTAGGCCAACTGCGCCTGTTGTAACCTCAGTTTCTTTTTTAATCTCTTCAGCAAACGGAACTTGGTATCCTGCAACTAAGGGAATTTGTTGAGCTAAAGTTAAGCCACCACTCGAAGTATCTATTACATCAACTCCTTTTTCTTTCAGCAAAGCTGATAGTTTTACAGATTCGTCCAAGTTCCAACCGCCATCTGCCCAGTCGGTTGCAGATATTCTAACAAATAGTGGGTTTTCTCTAGGCCAAACCTCTTTAACCACCTCTACTGTTTCCAACAATAACCTGATTCTGTTTTCGAAACGGCCACCATAATTGTCATCCCTCTGGTTGCTTAGCGGAGATAGAAATTGGTGTTGCAAATAACCGTGTGCTGCATGAATTTCGATAACCTTAAAACCCGCTTTAATTGCTCTAACAGTTGCATTTTTAAAATCTGCTTTTACCTTTTCTATTCCTTCTAGGCTTAAGGCAGTAGGTGTTTTATCTGTAGCGTTAAAAGGAATTGCGCTTGCTGAAACGGTTTGCCAGCCTCCATTTGCTTCATCTAGCTGTGCTGGATTTTCCCAAGGGATATCAAAACTTGCTTTGCGACCGGCATGCGCTAACTGAATGCCAGCAATTGCTCCATTTTGATGGATGAAATCTGTAATTTCCTTTAGCTTTTCGATATGTTCATCTTTCCAAATACCTAAATCTCCAACAGAAATCCTAGCTTCTGGCGATACGCCAGTTGCCTCTACAATAACTAAAGCTGCACCACCTATAGCTCGGGTTCCTAGGTGCACTAAATGCCAATTGTTTGCAAAACCATCTGTAGCCGAATATTGGCACATTGGCGATACCACAATTCTATTTTTTAAGGTGATGTTTTTTATTGTAAGGGGAGAGAAAAGTAAGCTCATGTATTTTTATTTTTAGCAAATTAACAACATCAGTTTAAAAAAGTTAGCGCAGAATTTTAAAAAAACAATAGTTTGACTTTAGTTCATCAGCAGCTTATTAAAGCCTACAAAAAGTTTAAACAGGTTTTCGTAAACCGTAAACGGAAGTGTTTCGGCTTTATCGAAAACATCATGGTAGGCAGTAATTCCGCCTTGCGTATAAAGAAAAAAGGCTGGTACACCTTTTTCTGTAAAGAAATAATGATCGCTATTTGCGGCTTTTCCTCTTGGATTAATTTTTACCAGTAGTTTTTCAGCATCGTTAATTTGATTAAGCCATTCGAACTCTTTTTTGTGCAGTGTTGCATTAACTACTGTAGCTCCATTTTCGCCCGTACCAACCATGTCTACATTAAACATAAACCTGATGTTATTTAAGGGTATCAACGGATTTTCGGTAAAATATTTAGAACCTAAAATACCAGCCTCCTCAGCTCCAAAGCAAATAAACGCAATGCTATATTCTTGTGGGTGCTGAGCATAGTATTTCGCCAAGCTCAATAAAAAAGAAACGCCACTTGCATTATCATTTGCTCCAGGGAAATAGGTTTCTTTTCCCATTCCTCCTAGGTGGTCGTAGTGTGCAGTTATTAGGATTACCGAATCGGGTTTTGCTGTACCTTTAATAATACCACCAACATTATTAGCCCTAAAATCTTCCACAAAATAGTTTTCTATCTCTATGTCGATTTGCTTTGGTGGCGATTGAAGATAATCTTCTTTTTTAACTATGATTTCTGTGTAGTCGGCTACTTTTTGAGATACCGACCATGTTAATTTATCCTGTAGCGATACTACAATCCGGCTAGATGCCGCAACAAATGTTAGGCTATCTTCTTTTACTAGATTCGCAGACGCTTTGTTGCCTACACTAGCTTGATTAACGATGAAATCGGTTCCGGGCGTTAATTTTTTGCCATTAATCTTTACCAGCATTTTGCCCGGAAAAGTATTAACGGACATTATGAAAGGTTGCAAATAATCTTTTCCGTTTAATGGTTGCAACCCCAAATTTTTAAACTCGGTGGAAATAAAATCGGCGGCCTTGTACATTCCATTATTTGTGTAACCTCTGCCCCAAAATGCTTTAGCGGTTAACTTTTTTAACGTTGCTTTGGTGTAATTAAGGTCTTGAGAAAAACTGGCAGTGCTTATAATAACCAAAAAAACACTTAAAAATCTACGCATAAAAAAATGGTTTTGTTAGGCAATATAATCATTACCCAACAAAACCATTCTGGTTAAGTTTAATTAAACCTAGCTTTTTGCCAGGTAAGAAAGAATAATTTTTTTAATGCCTTCTTTGTTTTTTTCTGATGACCAGTTTTCTTTAACAGATTGGTTTCCTAGTGCGAAAAATTGCTCGTAAAGGAGTTTGTTATCAACTTTTGGTACAAGTTTAATTACTTTATTTGTTGCAAAAACATCATCCCAAGTTGCACGTGCATCTTTCCAGAAATTTTCTTGTTGTTTCCACCAAGTTTGTGCGTAACCAAAAGATTTAGGATCTGTTTTTACAAATTGCTCTAAGCCTTTTTCCATTGCCAGAAGCTTATCGCCATTTGCACTTCTAATAACCTTTTTGTTGTCTTGCTCAAACATCCAACCATCTTTGGTTAAATAAAGATTATTGCCTCTGTTTAAAACGTTATAGTCGTTGCGCTCAGAATGCTCTCTACGCGGAAGAGGAGAATCTGCGTTACTTTGCCACTGGTGTCTGCCATCTACGTGTACCCAAGTACCAATAGCTTGGTAACGTGGGCTATCATCAACCTGATAAACTTTTTGGGTCCACTTGCCTTTAGTTTCTGCAGGACTTAAGGTTACGTTTTTCCAAGTATCTTCTTTATCGAAAACTAAGATAGACGGGTCTTCGTAAGTCCAATCCTCTCTCCAGTGTTTAATGATCATACTATCACCTCTCATTACCAATAGGTGTTGAATAACGATTTTTTTAGGCGAATCTTCTAAAATTACAGCCCATTCCTTTGCTGATGAACGGTGTCTGTCATGAAACTTATAGTCGTCGTCGGGCGAAAAAGTTTCTGCATAATTAAAAGTTACTTTGTAAAAGCCGGCTAAAGCTTTTATGGCTTCTCGGTCTTGGTCAATTTTATTTTGTGCATTTGCTGCTAATGCGATAACAAGTAAGGCAAATAGGGTATTGATTTTTTTCATTATAATTAGCTTTATTTGGATTAATTCTAAACAGACGCAAATTAACAGGGAAAATGTTTGTTTTCCAAAATTATTTTGAATTATTCTAAATAACAATCATAAGCTTATGCTCGTCTTGGTTTTTTCTTTTTTCTACCAATCCAGATTATTACGCCTGTTATAGGCATACTTGCGGCGATTAAACTAGCAACAAAAGCCAATATTTTCCCTGGCAAACCCAGTACAGCGCCAATGTGCAGATCATAATTCATCCGGGTAATTTTATCGGCGGTGCTGGTGTTAGCGAACTTGCCGTACATGTGTTTTACCTCAATCTCTTGTAGCGTATGTTGGTCGAAATAGCGGTAATCGGCTTTCCAATACGTTGTTGGATCAGGGTTTTTGGCAATTTCGATAGCACCTTTTTCGTCTTCGGGAATATGCACATCATAACTTCCGGTAAACGTTGGATCTTCTTTTACAAATCTCTCCCAAAGTTTATCCGCCGCTTTGGCATTTAAGCTCAATTTTGAAGTAGAGGTAGTATCTGAATAGGTTTCTTCAAAAACTGTCATGGTCTCGCCACCAGAGCTAACCCAATAAACGGATTTGGCAAACCATTGAAAACCCATTACCATTCCGGATAGTGCAATAAATATTACTATAAAGGTCATATAAAAGCCCAATACGTTGTGCAAGTCGTAATTAAGCCTTCTCCATTTAGATTTGAGTTTAACGGTAAACCTTTGCTTTCTGGCGGCTTTACTTTTAGGCCACCATAAAATTAATCCGGAAATAAGTAAGAATACAAAAATCATGGTAGCGGTAGTCAATATCGGTTGACCAATTTCTGGAGGAAGCCACAGATAATAATGCCCCATTATTATTATCCTGAAAAAATCATCGTCCATGTTTTTTACCTTTAAAACCTCACCAGTATATTGATTTACAAAAACAATGTAATAGTACGCTGGTTGATCATGATAGTAAACGACTTGAGCAGATTTGCCAGGCTGATAATTTACACTATGCGCTTTTTTGTTGGGTAATTGTTTATCGGCAATAGCCTTTAGCGTGGTTGGTGGTAAAATCGCTTTGTTTTGGCTGGCAGTAAAACGATAGGTTTGTACAGCATCTTCAATCTCTCTCTCAAAAGCCAAAATACATCCGGTAATGCCTAAAAAACACACAAATATCCCAGACGCTAAGCCCAGCCACAAATGCAGCCTACCTGTCCAGTATTTAAAACCTTTAATTTTTTTCTTAACTGGTTTTGTTGCGCACATAATTTTCTTGTAAAAGAATAACCAATTAGCTCTAAAAGCTAATTGGTTTAAGGTTATTGTAAATTGAATTTTAGCTATTAAAACTTATAAGCAACGCTTACCCTGTAATTTCTTGGTGCCTCGGCCTGCCAAGAATAGGCCGGTTGGTTATAAGTTGGCGCATTCCAATAATTGGTATAGTAGGCGCCAGTAAATAAATATTTGTCTAAAATATTAAACGCATTTGCGGTAATTCTCAACTTGGCATTTTCCCAGAAGAAGCCACCATCAAGTTTAAAATAATTTGGAAGGTTTTGTTCAGAATTTTCGCCACTGTAAGTTCCCATCGCTCTGCCAGCTAAGTGGGTAAAACCAGCAGAGATTCCAGTTCCTTTAAGCGCCCCATCCTGCAAGGTGTAGGTTAGCCATGCGTTAGAAGTATGTTTTGAAAATCCAGGAACAACTTCGCCAACTGCTATGCTGGTAACACCTGGCGCAACTTTAGTCACTTTACCATCGGTATAAGCATAGTTGGCAATTAGCTTTAGGCCAGCAGTAATTTCACCTCTCAAATCAAACTCAATGCCTTGTGCTCTTTTTTCGCCCACAACGATGCTAAATGTTTCGCCAGCTTTATTAGTTGGGTCGCCGGTTAGCTCATTTTGCTTAACGATTCTATATGCAGCCAAAGTGGTGTTCCATTTGCCATCAAACCAATCTTTTTTAATACCAACTTCGTAGTTTGTGCCTGTAATTGGACTAATTTTTTCTCCGTTACGTAAAAAACCTGTTTGTGGAGTAAACGCTTCGTCGTAAACGGCGTATACAGCTGTATTTTTATCAACCGAATAACTTAAGCCAACTCGAGGTGTGAATTTTTCAGCTTTATCCGGATCGGCACCCCAAGAATACTGACTCACGTAAGTGTATCTTCCTGCTAGCGTTAATCTAAATTTGTTGTTAAAGAAACCTAATTCGTCTTGCAAGTAAGTACTCAGATATTTTTGGCCCATTAAACCTCCGGCTGCAATTGCTCGGTCTTTTAAACTCGTTTCCCTATCAAAATTTGGATAGCCATTTGCTGGAAATCCGTAATTTGGATTATTTAGGTCGAATGGCGAGCTTGGTAAATCTAAATCATGAGATTGTCCCCAATCCGCCATGTAGTTCTTCTTTCCACCGTCAAAACCTGCTAAAATTCTATGAACAATTCCTCCGGTGTTAGCTTCGCCATTGATAAAGAACTGGGCTAATTTCAAACTGCTTTCAGCATCCCAAATACCAACATTTCTAATAATGGTATTGTTGGCAAATACCGATGATGGCCAAGAGCTTGAGCCGGTTTGCAGATATTTTGAGTAAGCAACCTGTGCCGTTGCTTTCCATTTATCACTAAAATTATGTTGTAGATTTACAAAAGCGCTGTGGTCGTTAATTCTTGCAGGTTCTACGCCTGGTTGTGTTAAAGTTAAATTCCTAGGTAGGCTTGCGTAGCCGTTCGGACTAAAAATGTAGTAAGAACCAACCTCGGTCATTTTCGCGTTTTGCAACGCATATTCTGCCGTTATCTTCGTTTTATTTGTAAGCTGATAACTTAAAGATGGAGCAAAAGTATATCGATCATTACTTTCGAAAGGCCTAAAAGAGCCTTTAGTTTGTGCGGCTGCATTCAATCTGAAAAGCAATTTTCCATCGTTGGTTAACTTGTGGTCAAAATCTACGGCTGTTCTGTATAAATCGTAACTGCCAACCGTTACAGACACCTCTCCTTTATTAATTCCGGTAGGTTTTTTGGTAACCACGTTATACAGTCCGCTTGGGTCTCCATTGCCTAGCATAAAACCAGCCGGACCTTTTACAAACTCTATATGGTCTACAAAGCTCATATCTTCAGTTAATGGTCCCCAGTAAGAAGAAACGAAATTAAAACCATTACGCATTGCCTGTATTTGCGAGCCACGCATAGTTATGTTGGTGTACATATCGCCCCAATGTTCTAGCCTAACGGCGCCACTAACATTTCTAATTAGGCCATCGCTCATGCTAATAACTTGTTGGTCTTTTAAAACTTGATCGCTTACAATTTGTATATTTTGCGGTGCTTCTAAAAGAGGTTCGTTTAATCTCAGCGAAGCCGAAGGTAAACTCACTTTATATTTATTTTTTTTACCAGCTATAGTTACTTCTTGAAGTGCCTGGTTGTTTTCTGTTAAGCTAAAATTAACTTGTATTGTTTCGCCAGCCGATACTGTTATGTTTTTTTCTTGTGCGTTAATACCTACTGCACTCACTCGCAAAGTGTAAGAACCTTGTTTAACCCTGTTAATCGTGTAGTTTCCGTTATCGTCTGATGTAGTATTTTGATTTTTGTCTTTCAAACCAATAGTAACGTATACAGCTGGAGCACCGTCTGAGGTGGTAATCCTGCCTTTGATTGTACCATTTTGCTGGCCAAAGGCAGAAAAGCCTAAAATGGTTAATATAAAAAATGTGAATTGTAATTTTAAACGCATGTTATTCTTATTTGGATTAATTCTAAAGAGCGCAAATTAACGACGGAATTTTTTATCATCCAAATAAATGGTAACAATTTTAATAGGTGTTTAAACAAAAAAAGAGTTAGCTGTTCTGCTAACTCTTTTTAAAGTTATTTTTCGATATCACTATTTATGCAGAATAATCTGACCACTAAAACCATTTTCCAAACTTGAAGCAGGACTTTGTAAACCTCTTGCGATAACGGTGTAATATCCGCCAGCCACAAACGTGAAACTTTCTAAAGTGCTTTTAGTAGCTCCAGAAACTTTGTCTTTTATAAGCAGAACTGTTGCGCCTGGTGTAACTTGTGTAAAGCCGCTGTATTGCTTAAATGATTTGTCGGTTGCTAAAGATGTTCCTGTCGAAGTTGCCAAATCCAGTGCGGATGCATCCGGAGAAAGGTTTATAAATCTCACAGAGGCTTTGTCTGCAGATGCCACTCCAACTTCATCGTTAATAAGTAAACCATCTAAATTACTGGGTCTATTTATAAAATAATAAGAATAATATTTATTCTCTGTTAATGATACGCTTTTAGTAATCACGCTTTCAATTCTATCAGCAACAGTTAACTTAATGTTATAGCTTCCAACTGGTTTAGAGGCGTAAGCTGTTCCACCTCCAAATGGTAACGCTACGGTGTTAAATTTTACGTCGTTAAGGTATACATCATAAGTTGCTGCGGTAGGCGAAGCATTAAATACACTTATAAAAGCAGCTGGTACGATTGTTTCCTCATCTGTTTTACAGGCCGTTAAGCCGGTAATTAAAATCATAACAAATGCAATATAGCGGGTGCTTTTTTTAATAGATTTTGAATAAAAGTTGATCATTTTATATGTTGTTTATTTAAAATAGATTTGTGTTTGAGTTACAAATATTGCTTTTAATATGAAAAAAGCGGTGTTAAACTTTGTTAAAATTAGATTTATTTGACTAATTGAACAGTTACTTAAATTATTTTCGGTAGAAAACAGGTTAAAGAAAAATTATCAAAATGTAAAAAAATGCGATTCTTATTGCACAACTCATTTTTTATTTAAACCTTTGCGCCTCAAGTAATTTAATACAGAAATACAAAACCCATAATGAATAAACACATTATACATAAACTTTCAGTTTTAGAAGCGAATAAAATCGCTACTAAATGCTTGTTTATTGAGCGTTTGTGCCCCGTATTATATTCTCCCACAAGTCGGCAAAATTTTACGCCGCGTATTTAGTACATCTTACTAATACAAACGAGGAATTGATCCTCTCTAAAAACCCAATTAACAAGAATACCTTAATTTTTCGTTATGAAAACGAATGAATATTAATGAATTTATAGTACAAGTTGCAATAGCAGAGCACCGTGTTTTTGCTGAAGAAATTGTAACTGAAATGGCCGAGTCTGCAAAAGCTCGTGGTACTGGTATTGCTAAGCGTTCGCCAGAGTATATTGCTGGTAAAATGCAAGAAGGCAAATCGGTTATTGCATTTCATAAAGATGGCTCGTGGGCTGGTTTCTGCTATATCGAGACATGGAGCCATGGTCAATTTGTGGCCAATTCCGGTCTAATTGTTAGTCCGAAATACCGCAAAGCGGGATTAGCGAACGCTATTAAGCAAGAAATATTTAATCTTTCTAGGACCTTGTATCCAAAAGCAAAAATATTTGGCTTAACTACTGGTTTGGCCGTTATGAAAATAAACTCTGATTTAGGCTACGAACCTGTAACCTACTCTGAACTTACCCAGGATGAAGATTTTTGGAAAGGTTGTCAAAGTTGCATCAACTTCGAAATTTTGAAGATGAAGGAGCGGAAAAATTGTATGTGTACGGCCATGCTGTATGATCCGGCAGAAAAGAAACACGAAGCGGCTAAGAATTTTGCAGAAGAATTGCAGAAAAAACCAGGTTTGTACGAGCGTTTTATGCGTATTAAACAGCGCCTAGTGGTAAAACCAAAATCTGGCCTTAAATCAATTATGTTATTGTTTACCCTTTTATTTAAATAGATGAAGCCATTATGATTTATTCAAACACATCGTGGCAAGAATAAATCTGATAGCTTCATCACCTTTAAAAACAAATTTATACGGATGAAAAAGAAAGTTGTTTTAGCATTTAGCGGAGGTTTGGATACCTCATTTTGTTGCATCCATTTGGCAGAAGATCGCAATTTAGAAGTACATTCTGTTATTGTAAATACTGGTGGTTTTTCTGCAGAAGAGTTAGCTGAAATTGAGAAACGTGCTTATGCATTAGGTGTAGTGTCTCATGCTGTTGTTGATGAAACTAAAAGCTATTACGAAGGTTGTATCAAATATTTAATTTTTGGGAACGTTTTAAAGAACGCAACTTACCCGCTTTCTGTAAGTGCAGAACGTGTTAGCCAGGCTACGGCAATTGCAAACTACGTTAAAAAGATTGGAGCTGATTATGTTGCACACGGAAGTACTGGTGCGGGTAACGATCAAGTTCGTTTTGATATGATTTTCAATATCCTGATTCCAGAAGTTGAAATTATTACGCCGATTAGAGATTTAAAATTATCACGCGAAGCGGAAATTGAGTATTTAGCAAAGCATGGCGTTGAATATACGGCGGAAAAAGCAAGATATTCTATTAATAAAGGCTTATGGGGAACATCGGTAGGTGGAAAGGAAACTTTAACCTCTAACGAGACTTTGCCAGAAAGTGCTTGGCCAACACAAGTTTCTGAAACAGAAGCACGTAAAATAGAATTAACTTTTGAACAAGGTGAGTTAGTTGCGCTTGATGGCGAAAAGTTAGATCCGGTTACGGCAATTCAACAGTTACAAGCTATTGCCCAGCCTTATGGCATTGGTAGGGATATTCATGTGGGCGATACCATTATTGGTATTAAAGGACGTGTTGGTTTCGAAGCTGCTGCACCAATTATCATTATCAAAGCGCACCATACTTTAGAAAAGCATACTTTAACCAAATGGCAGTTGAGTTGGAAAGAACAACTTTCATCATTCTATGGAAACTGGTTGCACGAAGGTCAGTTCCACGATCCAATTATGCGCAATATAGAAGCTTTTTTAGCTGACACGCAAAAAGTTGTGAGCGGTAAAGTATTTGTAGAGCTCTTGCCTTATCGTTTTCAAATTATCGGTATTGAATCTAACCACGATTTAATGAGCAATAAATTTGGTAGCTACGGCGAAATGAACAACGCTTGGAGTGGAGAAGATGTTAAAGGTTTCTCTAAAATTTTCGGTAACCAGGTAATGATTTGGCATAAAGTTAATAACGAGGAAGCTTAAAGCTAAAGGCGTAAAGCGGAAAGCTGTGTTCCTAGTTTCGTCATTGCGAGGAGGAACGACGAAGCAATCTTACTAATGCTTTCATCCTAAGCTTGTCGAAGGATAAATAAATTAAAATGGGCGTAATCCTTTCAAAAGAAAATTGTTTAAGCCATTACAAATGGGGAGATAATTGTGATGGATGGAATTTTGTAAGCAAAGCTGATGTAGTTATTAAGCAAGAACTAATGCCTGCTCAAACCGCAGAGAAACTGCATTTTCATACTTATGCAGAACAGTTTTTCTACGTATTAAAAGGACAGGCAACATTTTTAATTGAAAACGAAACCATTTTAGTAAATGCTAATAATGGTTTGCAGATTAAAGCAGGGGATAAGCATAAAATTTCGAATGGTACAAATCAAGATTTAGAATTTATACTTTTCTCTTACCCATCAACTCAAAATGACAGAACAGATTGTGAGTAAAATTGAAATTAAACGTATTGATTTAAATGAAGCTGACCTTGTTGTTGGTCTGTTTGATCAATACAGAATTTTTTACGGAAAACTCTCTGATTTAGGGGTGGCGAAAGCATTTATCAATGCTCGTTTAGAAAATAACGAATCGGTGATTTTTGTGGCTACAGCAGAAAATAAACCAGTTGGTTTTACACAGCTTTATCCGAAATATTCTTCAGCAAGACTAACCAAAAATTGGATTTTGAATGATTTGTTTGTGGATGAAGCTTATCGTAAACAAGGAATAGGAGAAGCATTGATTAAAACAGTAATGGATTTTGCGAAACGGCAAGGCTCAATTTTTGTTCAATTAGAAACAGCTGTTGATAATTTTACAGCACAAAGTCTTTATGAGCAAATTGGTTTTGTAAAACAGGGACCAGACAAAGAGTTTTTACTTTATAAAATTGAAATATAAACATAGGGCTAGCCGTAAGCTTAACCTTTACTTTTAACTTTAAATTATGATTAAAGCAGGAATAATTGGCGGTGCGGGATATACAGGAGGCGAAATGCTTCGTATTTTGGTTAACCATCAAGACGTGGAAATTGCTTTTGTAAACAGTACAAGCAACGCCGGAAATTTAATTTCTGATGTACATACAGATTTAGTTGGTGATACGGATTTGAGGTTTACAAATGAAATCCTTCAAAATATTGATGTGCTCTTTCTTTGTGTTGGACATGCAGATGCGAAGAAATTTCTAGAAGCAAACGATATCAAAGAAAACATCAAGATCATTGATTTATCTCAGGATTTTAGACTAAACCGTAATTCGTCAATCGGAGACCGTCAATTTATTTACGGTTTGCCAGAGTTAAATCGAGATGTAATAAAATCGGCGAAAAATATTGCTAACCCTGGCTGTTTTGCTACATGCATTCAGTTAGGTTTATTGCCGTTGGCAAAAGCCGGACTTATCAAATCTGAAGTTCATATCAACGCAACTACAGGTTCAACAGGTGCAGGGCAAAGTTTATCTGCAACTTCTCACTTCAGCTGGAGAAACAATAACTTGTCGATTTACAAGGCCTTTGAGCACCAACATTTAAATGAAATTGGCGAAAGCTTATTGCAGTTGCAACCGTCGCTTTCAGAGACCTTAACTTTCATCCCGCAACGCGGAGATTTTACCAGAGGAATTTTGGCGGCGATGTATTTGGAAAGTAATTTAACTTTAGAAGAAGCTCTGCAGCTTTACGAAAATTACTATAGTGAACACCCCTTTACGCATGTGAGTCGGAAAAATATCGATTTAAAACAGGTTGTAAATACTAATAAAGCGCTGGTTCATGTAGAAAAGCATGGCAATAAATTATTTATCATCAGCATTATTGACAACCTTTTAAAAGGTGCAAGCGGACAAGCGGTTCAGAATATGAATTTAATTTTTGGCTTGGAAGAAAATAGCGGTTTGCGCTTAAAGGCCGCGAATTTTTAAAAAGGTGGAAGGTATAAGGTTAAGGGCGTAAGGTAAATAGCATGAGAGATTATAAAAAACTTGATGTTTGGAAAAAAGCACATGAGTTGAATATGTTCATCAAAAAAAATATTGCCACTCAATTTCCAAAAGAAGAAAGATTTGAATTAACATCTCAACTTACCAGAGCTTCTTTATCTATTCCTTTAAATATTGTCGAAGGATGTGGAAGATTTACCGATAAAGATTTTGCACGTTTTTTAGATACCGCCTTAGGTTCTACTAATGAGATAGATTATTGCTGTTTGTGTGCCTCAGAATTGAAGTACATAAGTGAGGATGATTATCTAAAAGTGAACAAATTAATTAACGAAGTTAGAGCAATGCTAATTTCATTTTTAAAATTTTTGAGAAGTGGGGTGGCAAAACCTTAAACCCTACACCTCAAACCTCATACATCAATTATGAACTTATTCGACGTATACCCTCTTAACGACATAGAAATAACAAAAGCATCTGGCAGTAATGTTTGGGATGCTAACGGACAACAATATTTGGATTTATATGGCGGCCATGCTGTAATTTCGATTGGCCATACCAATCCACATTACGTATCTCGCTTAACCGATCAATTAAATAAAGTAGGTTTTTACTCTAATTCGGTTAAAATTCCTTTGCAAACGCAATTGGCACAAAAATTAGGTGAAGTTTCTGGTAAAAAAGATTTTCAATTATTTTTAGTGAATTCTGGCGCTGAGGCTAACGAAAATGCACTTAAATTAGCTTCCTTCTACAATGGTAGAAAAAAAGTAATCGCTTTTTCGGGGGCATTTCATGGAAGAACATCTTTAGCTGTTGCAGTTACGGATAATCCTAAAATAGTTGCACCTGTTAATCAAACTGAAAATGTAATCTTCTTGCCTTTTAATAATGAGGTGGCTTTAGAAGAAACTTTTAAATCGCAAGGCGATGAAATTTCTGCTGTAATTATAGAGGGCATTCAAGGTGTTGGCGGTATAAAAGAAGCTTCAAAAAGTTTTATTCAAAAAATCCGTTCGCTTTGCGATGAATATAATGCCGTTTACATTGCCGATTCGGTTCAATGCGGCTATGGTAGGACTGGCTTGTTCTATTCGCACGATTATTCTGGCGTAGAAGCCGACGTTTATACCATGGCAAAAGGCATGGGTAATGGATTTCCAATATCAGGCATATCTATCGCACCCAAATTTAAGCCTTGGCATGGCGAATTAGGTACCACTTTCGGTGGTAACCACTTAGCCTGTGCAGCTGCTTTGGCAGTTTTAGAAGTTATAGAAAGAGATAACTTGATGAAAAATGCCGAGGAAATTGGCAATTATTTAATTTCCGAATTGAAGAAAATTGAACAGGTAAAAGAAGTTCGTGGCCGTGGATTGATGATTGGTATAGAATTGCCGGAAGAATTAGCACATATTAAAAAAGAATTGTTATTTAAACATTTTATCTTTACAGGAGAGGCTAAACCCAACGTAATTCGCTTATTACCAGCATTAAATTTAACCAAGGCGCATGCTGATGAGTTTTTGGAGGCTTTTGAGAAAGCGGTTAAAGGTGTAGGGTAAAAGGCTTAAGGCAATAAGATGCTACAAAAAACTTGAAGTTTGGAAAAAGCGCATGTCGTTTATGTGCTTCAGAACTGAATTACATTAGCGAAGAAGATTATAAAAAAGTAAACCAATCAATTGATGAAGTTAGACCAATGCTAATTTCTTTTTTGAAATTTTTAAGAGGTGGTGCAGCGAAACCTTAAACCCTACACCTCAAACCTTAAACCCGAAAAAATATGAAGTTATTCACTTCCGTACACGATGTTCCGAGCATCAAACAATTTGTAAAAGATGCGCTTGAATTAAAGGCGAACCCCTATGCGCACCAAAATTTAGGTAAAAATAAAACTTTGGGGTTGGTTTTTATGAACCCTAGCCTGCGCACCCGATTGAGCACTCAAAAGGCTGCTTTAAACTTGGGTATGAATGTAATGGTAATGAACCTTGATAAAGAAGGTTGGGCTCTAGAAACCCAAGATGGGGTGGTAATGAACGGTTCTACTGTAGAACATATTCGCGAAGCGGCAGCGGTAATGGGTCAGTATTGCGATATTTTGGGCTTACGTTCTTTTCCCAAATTAAATAATCGTGAGGAGGACTATAGTGAAGATTTCTTCAATAAGTTTGTGAAATATTGTGCTATCCCGGTTGTGAGTTTAGAAAGTGCAACGCGACACCCATTGCAAAGTTTTGCAGATATTATAACCATCCACGAGACATGGACTAAAAAACCTGATGGAAGAAAACCTAAAGTGGTTTTAGCCTGGGCGCCACACGTTAAGGCCTTGCCACAAGCAGTTCCAAATTCATTTGCAGAATGGATGTGCAAAGCACAAGCAGAAGGTATGGTAGATTTTACAATTGCTCAACCTGAAGGCTACGAATTAGCGGAAGATTTTACGCCCGGCGCCGATATTCAATATAATATTGAAGAAGCTTTAGCTGGTGCCGATTATGTTTACGTTAAAAACTGGAGTAGTTATAAAGAATACGGCAAAGTTTTAACTTATCCGGATGGCTGGATGATGAATAACGAGAAATTAAAGTTTACAAACGATGCTAAAGTAATGCACTGTTTGCCAGTTCGCAGGGATTTGGAATTGTCTTCTGAAATTTTAGATGGGCCAAACTCATTGGTTATTCACGAAGCGGGAAATAGACTTTGGGCAGCGCAAGCGGTAATTAAAGCAATGTTAGAAGAATTGTAATTTAGCAGAAAGCTTAAAGCATAAAGACCAAAGCTTTAACCTTTTTGCTTTAGACTTTAAGCTTAAAAAATATGAAACAACTCACAATCATAAAAATAGGCGGAAACGTAATTGATAACTCGGCAAACTTGCATCAGTTTTTGCTTGATTTTACAGCTTTGCCTGGCGATAAAATATTAGTGCATGGTGGAGGTAAGATTGCTACAGAACTTGGCGAAAGCTTAGGTATTGAAGCTAAAATGGTTGATGGAAGAAGAATTACCGACATCGAAACCCTGCGTATAGTAACAATGGTTTATGCAGGATTGATCAACAAGAATATGGTTGCCCAATTACAGGCAAAGGGTAATAATGCCATCGGTTTAACCGGTGCAGACGGAAATATTATTAAAGCAAAGAAACGTTTGGTTAAAGAAATTGATTACGGTTATGTAGGCGATTTGGATGAAAACTCGGTTTCTTCAGCTACGCTTGATAATTTGCTAAAAGCAGGATTGACACCGGTGCTGTCTGCAATTACGCACGACGGTGATAGTCAGCTTTTAAATACCAATGCCGATACAATTGCGGCTGCTGTAGCAGTAGCTATGTCTACTCTTTATGAAACAAGGTTGGTATATTGCTTCGAGAAAAAGGGCGTATTAAAAGATGTAAATGATGATAACTCTGTGGTTAGGGAGATAAAATCAGGTGAGTTTGAAGGTTTAAAAGCCGATGGCACTGTTGCTGGCGGGATGATTCCTAAATTGCACAATGCTTTTGAGGCAATTAACAAAGGTGTTAGTGCTGTTTATATTGGCAAAGCCGATGAACTAAATGAACTTGCAGGCGGTGTTTTTGGAACGAAAATGAATCCCTAATCTCCTAAGGGAAATTTGGCGCTAAGCATAGGCTCGCAATTCCAATCTTTTAGTCGTGGTGCCATTGGGCAGTGTTTTTAGGTGTTATTAGCACCAAAAGAAGTTTTCTAAACCTGATAGTAGCGAACACGAAGTGCAACGAAGTAAAGCGGATAGCAGGACTAACATTAATAGATTTGATGAAACTGCTTTTCTAATAAATATTAAATCGGTGAAATCATTTTAAAATGAAAAAAATAACCATAATTGGATCTGGAAATATTGGCCTTTCTTTGGCCAAAGGCTTGGTAAAAGCAAACTTTGCGAAGGTTGCCGATATAACGTTAACGCGAAGAAATTTGGCCAATTTAAAATCTTTTGAAGAAGTTGGGTTTGTTATAAGCAACGATAATAAGGCAAGTGTAGCAAATGCTGAAACCGTTATTTTGGCGGTGTTGCCACAACAGCTTAACTCGGTTTTAGATGAAATTGCAGGTGTAATAGACCCCACAAAACATTTAATTATTTCGGTAATTTCTGGTGTTAGCTGTGCTGCGGTTAAAGATAAATTGGGAAATAATGTTGAAGTGGTTAGGGCAATGCCGAACACGGCGATTGCTATTGGGCAATCTATGACTTGCATTGCTACAGATAATGCTACTGCCGAAAATATTGCCGAAGTAACCAAAATGTTTGAAACGGTAGGCTCGGTTGTTAAAATAAATGAAGATTTAATGACTTCGGCAACAGCGCTTTGTGCATGTGGTATCGCGTTCTTTTTGAGGTCTATAAGAGCAGCGTCGCAAGGTGGTGTGGAAATTGGTTTCCATGCAGATGAAGCGTTGAAAATGGCGGTGCAAACTGCAAAAGGAGCTGCGGATTTACTTTTATTGAACGGAACGCATCCGGAAACTGAAATAGATAAAGTAACTTCGCCGAAAGGTTGTACCATTGCCGGTTTAAATGAAATGGAACACAACGGCTTTAGTTCTTCGCTAATTAAGGGGATTAAATTATCGGCCTTAAAAGCAGGAAATTTGTACACAAAGGAAGGTTAAAAGTATAGGGTAAAAGATTTAGGGTTTAGGCTCAAAATCTTGATACTTGATGCTAAATACTTGATACTATGTTATTAGAAAATATAAAAAAAGAAAGTCTGGATTTATTGCGAGCGCTAATTCGCATTCAGTCTTTTAGTAAGGAAGAAGACAGAACGGCGAACTTAATTGCACAATTTTTAGAGGAAAGAGGTGTAAAAACCTACCGGAAATTGAATAACGTTTGGGCATATAACCAGCATTTCGACCCGGCAAAGCCAACATTGCTTTTAAACTCTCACCATGATACCGTGAAACCAAATTCTGGTTACACCAGAGACCCATACGACGCGGCTATTGAAGGAGATAAACTTTTCGGTTTAGGCAGTAATGATGCAGGTGGTTGTTTGGTGTCGCTTATCGGTACTTTTTTATATTATTATCCGCAAAGCGATTTAAAATACAACATCTGTTTAGCGGCAACGGCCGAAGAGGAGATTTCTGGAAATGATGGTTTGGAATTGGTTATCCCAGATTTGGGCGAACTGGAATTTGCCATTGTGGGCGAGCCTACGGAAATGCATTTAGCAATTGCCGAAAAAGGTTTGTTGGTAATTGATTGTACTGCCCATGGTAAAGCTGGCCATGCTGCAAGAGAAGAAGGCGAAAACGCAATTTATAAAGCCTTACCAGATATAGAATGGTTCCGCACCTACCAATTTCCTAAAGTATCGGAAGTTTTTGGGCATGTAAAAATGACGGTTACCATTATAAATGCAGGTTCTCAACACAACGTGGTTCCTGCTAATTGCACATTTACGGTTGATGTTAGGGTAACAGATGCCTATACAAATGAAGAGGTTGTTGAAATTATTAAACAACATGTAAGTTGCGAAGTTAAACCACGTTCGGTTAGGTTAAAGCCTTCATCGATTGATAAAAACCATCCTATTGTACAATCTGGAATTGCATTGGGAAAAACAACTTATGGCTCGCCTACAACTTCAGATCAGGCTTTATTAGATATTCCTTCTCTAAAATGTGGGCCGGGTTTTTCAGGACGCTCGCACATGGCAGATGAGTTTCTTTATGTTAGAGAAGTTGCAGAAGGTGTAGAGGGTTATATTAATATGCTTAAGCCGGTTATAAACGGCAAATAAATATTTGTCATTCCGAGTAACGAGGAATCTATTTTAAGTTTATAAAATAGATTCCTCGCAAGCTCAGCATAACAAAACTGTTAATTTTCTTCAGCTTCGCTGAAAGCTCTAGTTTCTAAGTGTTTTTCCATATCTAAACGGTTAACACCTTTGCTCCACCATTCTGGTGCTGGCTTTCCTTTAAGCATGTAATCAAAATATTCCATCATTCGCACTGCGTAATCCTTACGATTTGCTGTTTTAGCAATACCATGATTTTCGCCTTTATAAGTAATCATTACAACCGGTTTGTTTAATCTCCTTAAACCATTGTAGTACTCAATTCCTTGCGTAAAATCTACAGCACCATCTTTGTCGTTATGTAAAAGCAACAACGGCGTTTGCACTTTTTTAATGTGATACACTGGCGAGTTGCGGGCAAAAGCATCCCAGTTGTCCCAGTAACCTGGAGTTAACCTGCCTTGGCTAGCTTCAAAAATAGCTTGGTTGGTACCGCCGCTATTCCAGTAAATTAAACTGTACATACTAATCATATTGGTTAATGGTGCACCAGCTGCCGCGGCTTTAAAAATGTTAGTTTGCGTAATTAAAAACGAAGTTTGGTAACCACCCCAAGAGTGCCCGTGGATGGCAACATTTTTCTCATCTATAACGCCTGTAGCAATTGCTGCTTTTACAGCTGGTACAACGCAAGCCACCGACGACATACCCGGATCGTTCAGTTTATACTTGATGTCTGGTTCTAAAACTGCATAACCATTGCTTAAGTACAATGCCTTGTTAAAACCTCCGCCCGGATAACCTGGCATCGAATAATTGTTTAAGCCATCGGTTAAACGCTCATAAATATAAGTTATGGTTGGATAGGATTTTCCTTCGACATAATTAGCTGGCAAGTATAAGGCTGCTTGTAAAGTGTCGCCATAAGTGCTTACATATTTAAGCAATTTTACACCGCTTGTCCATGCATATTTTGATTGATCTGGTGTATTGGTGTTAATTTGCTTGGCGTTAGCCAAATTTGCGCTGGTACTTACGTAGCTAACTGGCGATTGCGTAGCATTACTTTTTGTGTAAACAAACACATTGGCTTTTTCAGCTTTATTTATTCCTCCGTAAGCGTTTGCGTCGCTAAAAAGAACATTTATTTTAGATTTGCCTGCAGGAAGTAAAGCTAAACCCATGTCTTTTGTATCGTTGTTAAAAACCATAAAATATTGGTCTTTACTTAAATCGGTTCCTTTTTCGTAAGGGTATAGCCTTAACCTCGTCATAATCGTAGATTTTTTGATTTTCCAATTGTCAGTCAGGCTTGTAACGCTTTTTCCGTCGGCAGAAATTTTCCATAAATCGTTGTTATCCATAACCAAGGCGTACTTAGAATCAGCCGACCAACCATAATTTGGCGTAGCAGGCTTTTGTACATTATGGTCGTCCATTTCATCAACAAAAGAAGATTTGATTTTTCCGGTTAAGTTAGCAATCTGCCCGTTCTCTAAGTTGATACTGTAAAAAACACCATCAACATAATAGCTTGCCAGTTTACCATTGGGTGCTAACGATAAACGTCCACCATTAGTAGCGTACATTTTCTCGAACAAGCGTTTTTTAACACCCGTTTTTAAGTCGATTAAATAGATGTCTGTATAGCTTTGTCCATCTAAATTCCCTGCTAGCTCATAGTTGTTGTTATCATACCCAATTGCATAAATCTGTTTCGGAGCAACCATAACAGAACGCATATTGCTGTCTGCTAGTTGTGTAAATTTTTTATCCGCAATGCGATAAGAACTGGTATAATTAAAATTCTTATCCCTCATTTCTTGCGTTTGCTGAGCCGATTGCAAACGTTTATCTTGCCAGTTCCAGATAATCATATCAGGTTTTTCGATATCTTCTTTTTTAGGTTCTGGTTTAACGGTTTTTGCTAAGCTATCAGCTTTTGCATCAGGTTTTTTTGCTTTGGTTAAGCTGTCGGTTGTTTTTTTATCGTCTTTTTTTGCTAGTGTGTTTATGCCAAAAAACAAAGTCGATTGATCATCAGACCAATAAGGAGAAGCGTTAGTGTTTATCCCCATTGTTTTCGGGAAGCTAGCATCATCTATACCATTATAGATTACTTTGGCAGTTTGCTCGCCGTTAATTTTACTGATACCAATTACACTGAAAACATCATCCTTATATTTTTCGTTTTTGTTCGATTTTAAAAGGGCAAAAGCGGTTCCTTCTTCATTCCAGTTAATGCTTTTGTAAACTGCTTTATCATTATCTAATGCAGTGGTTAAGCCGGTTTTCATATCTCTAATAAAGATACCATTGCCGTTTTGTCCATTAGCATCAATAGTATAAGCCAATAAATCACCAGTTTTGTTAAATGCTAATTCTGAAACATTACCTATGTTAAAGCTCTTCTTTGTTACTAGATTGTACAATAAAACATCGGTTCCTTTTGCAGCATCTTTATCTTTTGCGGCGGTTTCTAGCGGTGCAAATTGTATCGCAATCCAGTTGGCTACATCTCCAGAAAAATAAAAGTTTCTCACTTTTTCAAATGTAGTTTGCTTATTATCTGCCAACGAAACCAACAATAATTTATCGTACGTAGGTTTCATTGTTTTTTTTGCGGCTTTTGCTTCAGCATCTTTTGCAGATACTTTAAAGGCAGCAAATTTCGAATCTTTAGAAAAAGTAGCAAAGCTTGCAGTAGCACCAATTTGATAGTTGTAGTTAAGTGTATCCAACGTTTTTCTGATGGTTAACTTTAGGTCGCCCTCAGTTGGCCCACTTGCCCAAGCCATCCATTGGCCGTCTGGCGAAAGCGTACTACCTCTGTTGTAAGACCATTTAGAAACGTCTTTCCACGTTAATGCAGGCTTCTGTTGAGCAACAGAATTAAGCGCTAAAGGAAACACGAAAGCGAGTAAAATAAATTTTAAATTCTTCATGTATAGGGATTTAATTACGCGAATGTAAACTTTTATCGACAAATAATAATAACATCATAAATTTTTTACGCAACATTGTTGCTTTTGTGTTGTGATAAAGATATAGGCTCCGGTTTTATTGCATTTTTATCGTATTTTTGCGTGCACTAAAATCACATCCACTTTGTGGTAAAATTATATACGAGTAAATGAAAATTTGGCAAAAAAATATAGAGGTAAATAAAGGGATTGAAACTTTTACAGTTGGTAAGGATAGAGAACTTGATTTACAAATGGCTGCTTTTGATGTGCTGGGTTCTTTGGCCCACGTTAAAATGTTGGCGAGTATTAATTTGTTAACCGAAGCAGAGCTGATAGAAGTTACTGATGCGCTAAAAGTAATTTACACCGAAATTGAAGCGGGTAATTTTGTTATTGAAGATAGTGTAGAAGATGTACATTCGCAAGTAGAATGGCTATTAACGCAACGTATTGGCGAGGCCGGTAAAAAAATTCATAGTGGCAGGTCTCGTAACGACCAGGTTTTGGTTGATTTGAAACTTTATTTTAGAAGCTGCATTGAAGAAATGGTAGGTAATACCTCAACGTTGTTTAACCAATTAATTGAGTTGAGCAATACGCATGCGACTAAACTTTTACCAGGCTACACGCACTTGCAAATTGCCATGCCATCATCTTTCGGTTTATGGTTTGGCGCTTATGCAGAAAGTTTGGCCGATGATATGGAACTGATGTTAGCCGCTTGGAAAATCACCAATAAAAATCCACTAGGTTCTGCCGCAGGTTATGGCTCTTCTTTTCCGTTAAACAGAACAATGACCACAGATCTTTTAGGTTTTGAACTTTTGAATTATAATGTGGTTTACGCCCAAATGGGCAGGGGCAAAACAGAACGAATTTTGGCCCAAGCGATGTCTTCTGTGGCAGCTACGTTAGCTAAAATGGCAATGGATGTTTGTTTGTTTATTAACCAAAATTTTGGTTTCATAAGCTTCCCTTCAGAACTAACTACCGGAAGTAGCATTATGCCACACAAAAAAAATCCTGATGTTTTTGAGTTAATTCGTTCACGTTGCAATAAAATTCAGGCTTTGCCAAATGAAATTGCCATGATGACGACCAATTTGCCATCTGGCTACCATAGAGATTTGCAGTTGCTTAAAGAGAATCTTTTCCCGGCAATTACGTCGTTAAACGAGTGTTTGGAGATGTGCAATTTTATGTTGCAGCATATTAGCATTAAAAACGATATTTTAAAAGACGCGAAATACGATTATTTGTTTAGCGTGGAAGTTGTAAACGATTTGGCCTTGCAAGGTGTTCCGTTTAGAGAAGCTTATAAAATTGTTGGCGAACAAATAGAAACCGGTACTTTTAGGCCGATGTACGAAGTTAAACATACGCACGAAGGTAGTATTGGTAATTTGATGAACAAGGAAATAACTGTTGCAATGCAGAAAACCTTAAGTCAGTTTGGTTTTGAGAAAGTGAATAAAGCGATTGAGAACTTGGTGGCGTTATAATTTTTAACCTCTTGAAGGTTTATAGATCTTCGTTTTAGCTAAAGCTAATTTAGATTTGTTCAATGCTTTTTGCAATGTATATTTGGTTTTAAGATCACCTTCTAGCCAAAAATATGAACCGCAGGAATCTATTAAAAACCCTCTCGTTTACACTTGGGGCTTCAATTGTTAGTACTGATGTACTGGCCGAATTGGGCGAACGCTCCTTTTTATACAATATCCCCGAGAATCCATTACATAAAAAATTAGCTAAACCGGTTACAGCCATTACCATTGGTGCTGGTAACAGAGGCATGGTTTATGGAAACTTCGCAGCAAAATTTAAAGATCAGATTAAAATTGTAGGTGTTGCCGAACCTAATACTTTTAGAAATGATAGATATGCAAAAATCCATGAAATCGAAAGTACTAATCGTTTTAATACATGGGAAGAAGTTTTTAAACGGCCAAAATTTGCTGATGCGGTAATTATATCTACCCCAGACAATTTGCATTACGAGCCTTGCATGAAAGCTTTGGCAATGGGTTATGACATCCTTTTAGAAAAACCAATTTCTCCGTCTGAAAAGGAATGCAGGGATATTTTGGCACTTGCCAAAAAGAACAACAGAATTGTAGCGGTTTGCCATGTTTTAAGGTATGCCCCTTATTTTGTGAAGATGAAAGAGCTTTTGGCCAAAGGTGCGATAGGTGAGGTAATAAGCGTACAACATTTCGAACCGATTGAGCATACGCACATGGCGCATTCTTATGTTCGCGGAAATTGGCATAACTCAAAGGCAACCACGCCAATTATTCTGGCCAAATCTTGTCATGATTTAGATATCATTAAATGGGTAATTAATAAACCAAGTAAGCAAATTTCGGCCATGGGCGATTTAAAATGGTTTAGGAAGGAAAATGCTCCTGCTGGTAGCACGGCACGTTGTGCGGATGGTTGTAAAATTGAGCGAAAATGTCCTTATTCTGCTGTAAAAGAATATTTAGATTTAAACAGAAGAACCTCGGTTTTTGATGTTCCGGCGGATGTAGATAGAAAAGTGTTTATTGCCGAAAAGTTAAAAACAACCAACTATGGCCGATGTGTTTATCGAATGGAGAACGATCAGCCAGATCATTATGTAACCAATATCCAGTTTGCCGATAGCGTAACCGCAAGTTTCTCAATGGAAGCGTTTACTTCATATCACGGTCGCCGTACCCGAATTATGGGTTCAATGGGCGATTTGGTAGGCGATATGACTGAATTGGTGCATCATGATTTCGTTACCAATAAAGAAACCAAATTTATTCCGAAGGCGGAGGATGTAGAAGGTTATAAAAACAGCGGTCATGGCGGTGGCGATTGGCTACTAGTAAAAGATTTTGTACAAGCTGTTGCGCAAAAAAATCCAGCTTTGCTCACCTCAACAATCGACGAATCTATTGAAAGTCATATCATGGGTTTTATGGCCGAGGAAAGTCGCAAAGGCGGAAAAGTGATGAAAATTGTAGTTTAAAAGCTTTACACAGCAAGCATCAAATGCTCAAAGTACTTAAGCCGATGGTTTTTCGTATCTTTGGGCATTAATTTTTTAACACAAGAATATGAATGTATCAGTATTAGCAAACACACTTATTGGCTCAGAAATTATAAAAATCGGTAACGAGGTTAACGAAATGAAACGTAAGGGTGCTAAAATTGCCAATCTGACGATCGGAGATTTTGATCCTTCAATTTTTCCGATACCAGTAGAATTAAAAGAAGAAATTGTAACTGCTTACAATCAAGGTCATACTAATTACCCGCCTGCAGATGGTATTTTGCCTTTACGAGAAACCATCGTTGATGTGTTAGCAGATCGTTACCAATTAACTTACGCAACATCAGATATTTTAGTTGCTGGTGGTTCTCGTCCGTTAATATATGCTACCTATTTAGCTTTGGTAGATCCTGGAGATAAAGTAATTTATCCAGCTCCATCTTGGAACAATAACCACTATTGCCACTTATCCTCTGCAAACGGCGTAGCTGTAGAAACAACGGTAGAAAATAATTTTATGCCAACTGCAGCACAATTAAAGCCACATTTAAAAGGTGCAACGCTTTTGGCTTTGTGTTCGCCGTTAAATCCAACAGGAACCATGTTTACAAAAGCGCAGTTAGAAGAGATTTGCGACATTGTAATCGAAGAAAATAAATCTCGCGGTGCGGATGAAAAGCCCTTGTACATTATGTACGATCAGATTTATTCTTTACTAACTTTTGGCAAAGAACATGTAAATCCGGTTAGTTTACGCCCAGAATTAAAAGACTACACTATTTATATCGACGGTATTTCGAAATGTTTAGCATCAACAGGTGTTAGGGTAGGTTGGGCATTCGGTCCAGAAAAAATCGTTTCTAAAATGAAAGCCCTGCTTGGTCACATCGGTGCTTGGGCACCGAAGGCAGAGCAAGTTGCAGTTGCTAAATACTTTGCCGACAAAGGCCAAGTTGATAATTTCTTGGCAAGTTTTAAAACACAAGTGCAAGCTAGCTTAGATGAATTGTACAATGGTTTTCAGCAATTAAAAACAGAAGGTTTTGCAGTAGACGCCGTTGTGCCTATGGGCGCAATTTACCTTACCTTAAAAATAGATTATATTGGTAAAACTACACCAGAGGGCGATTTGCTAAAAAACAGTGCCGACGTGAATTTCTATTTAATTAAAGAAGCGCAAAGTGCATTAGTACCTTTTTCTGCATTTGGTAACGATGAAAATATGCCCTGGTTTAGAGCCTCAATCGGTGGTTGTTCTCTGCAAGATATAAAAGATATGCTGCCTAGAATTAAAACCGCACTAAGCAAGTTGAAATAAAAAAATTCTTTCATACATGAAATCCCCACCTAAAAATTGGGGATTTTTTTATTTATAGAAATAGCATTTTGGCATTCGTATTGCGTAATTTATTCTCAAAATATTATTCTTACACACTTCTAAATTAAGCTCATGGGAGAAAAATACGTTCCGTCTGGTATCGCATCGCCGTCTGGCATTTTAAAAACTATTTTATTTGGTATTCTAGCATCATTTATTTTACCTATCGTTTATATCCTACTCGTTAAACTTGTTCCCAACATTTGGTTTATAGCAATTTGCGCCGTGTTGTTTGGTATGGGATTAGGCTATTTTATAGACCTGGGCATAAAAATTGGTAAAATCAGAAATTTTAAAATTGGTATAGCAATAGCCATTTTTTGCGGACTGCTTGCGTTCTATAATCAATGGGTGCTTTTTGATGCGTTAATGTATAGCGCAAAAGGTTTTACCTTTAATCTAACTGGTGCCGACATTAAAATTTTGCTCAGAGATTTCTTTTTTCTTTTCACCCATCCAGGAATTTTATTTCAGGAAATACAGAACTTAAACGCTGTAGGTACATTTCGCATCGAAAGTAGCGGAAACGTGTCTGGCCTACTGCTTTGGGTAATCTGGTTTGGCGAACTTGTAGTAATATTGCTTAGCGTTGCGCTAACCGTAGCCAATGGACATTTGGCTACACCTTTCTCTGAGCAGAACGACACGTGGATGGAAAGGCGCAAAACCATTAGCCGAATAAACTTTGTGCAAGACAAGGCTTCATTCTTAAATTCATTAGATAATAAACAGATCGATTTACTGCACCATAACCCAGAGATTTTAGACCACGAGAATTTTGCTGAAGTTGTTGTTTTTGAATCTTACGGCGACCCCTCTAAATATATAAACGTAGTTAACGTAACAAATACCGTAGACAAAAAAGGAAAAATTACAGCGAAAAAGAAAAACGTAACAACACGATACCAACTATTGAACGCAAATATTTAAGATTGCCACACAAGCCATATGCTAAGCTTATCGGAGCAACACTAACCGACTTCATTTTTTATTTGAAAAGCAAGAGATTGCTAATCGGTTATTTCAGCCCTGCTTTTTGTTTCAACAAAGCAGAAAATGCTTTGGTTTCCACGCCAATCAGGTTTAATTAACCAAGGGCTGTGCTACGCTGAAACCGCTGGGTGCATAAACACAAAACCTCGCAGGTTTTTAAAAACTGCGAGGTTTGAACATATCTTAAAAGCCCTTTAGGAGTTTTGCCCTAGCTTTTAAACTCACTGGTTTTGTGGAAATCGATATCCGGATAATCCTGCTTAGTTAAATTAATCATGTATTCGCTATCAGACAGATAAACCGGATTTTCCTCTTTATCCATACCAATATGTTGTTGCTTGCGTTTTACAAACTCTTCAAGCTTCTTCTTATCGGTAGATGTTACCCAGCTAGAACGAGTATAGGTTAACGTACGGAAACGGCACTTTGCGCCATACTCGTGCTCTAACCTAAAGTTAATAACCTCAAACTGTAACTCTCCCACTGCGCCAATAACCTTTCTATTACCTGGTTGCATCACAAATAACTGTGCAACACCTTCATCGGTTAATTGCTCAATACCTTTTTCTAATTGTTTGGTACGCATTGGGTCCATATTCTCTACCTCTTTAAATATAGAAGGGGAGAAGCTTGGGATACCTTTAAATTGTAATCTTTCGCCTTCAGTTAACGTATCGCCAATTTTAAAGTTGCCACTGTCGTACAAACCAACTACATCGCCCGGCCAAGCCTCTTCAACAATGCTTTTTTCATTGGCCATAAAATCCATCGGGTTGCTAAACTTTAGCTTTTTATCCTGACGGGTGTGATAATAGAATTTATTACGTTCAAACTTGCCCGAACAAATACGTAAAAATGCAATTCTATCGCGGTGTTTTGGGTCTAAATTGGCGTGTATTTTAAATACGAAACCGCTAAAATTCTTTTCTTCAACCAAAACATCACGCTCTTCAGCTTCTCTATGTCGCGGGCTTGGTGCAATATCAATAAACGTATCTAAAAGTTCTTTTATACCGAAGTTGTTAATTGCACTACCAAAAAACACCGGCGCTAAAAGGCCTTCTGTATATAAATCCTTATCAATTTTACCATAAACACCGTCAACCAATTCAACATCGTCTTTAAGGTTGTTAATTTCAGTTTCCTTTAAATAATCCAATAGCGATGCATCATCTAAATCATTTACAGCAACTACAGAATCGGTAACCTTGGTTTTGTCAGAATTAAATAAGTTTAAGTGTTTGTTGTAAATGCTGTAAACACCTTTAAAGGTGTGTCCTTGTCCAATTGGCCAAGAAAGTGGGCATAAACTGATGTTCAACTTTTCTTCAATTTCATCCAATAAGTCGAACGCTTCCTTACCCTCACGGTCCATTTTATTAATAAAAATGATAACCGGAGTATTACGCATTCTACAAACCGCCATCAATTTTTCCGTTTGTTCCTCTACGCCTTTTACACAATCAACTACTAAAATAACACTGTCCACTGCCGAGAGTGTACGGTAAGTATCCTCCGCAAAATCCTTGTGTCCCGGTGTATCTAAAATGTTAATTCGTTTGCCACTATACTCAAAACCCATTACCGAAGTTGCAACTGATATACCACGTTGCTTCTCAATTTCCATAAAATCGGAGGTATTGCTTTGGTTTGCCTTGTTACGTTTTACCGCACCTGCAGTATTAATAGCTCCACCAAAAAGTAAAAACTTCTCGGTTAATGTGGTTTTACCAGCATCGGGGTGACTAATAATTGCAAACGTTTTTCTTTTTTCTATTTCAGGATTAAGCATGGATTTTGTTGGATAAATTGGAATTGAAACTTATTGATAATGAGGCAAGGGAACGCTTTATAAAAAGCGTAGCGAAAAAAATATGATGGTGCCCAGTTTCATTTGGTGCAAAGGTAATAATATTTTCTTGTAGTGGTATTTGTTAGCTGGAACAGATTTTTTTGAAGCGCACCTTTGTACAACTATTTAGGTTAGTCCCACTTTACGCTAAATTTTTCTCCCCACACCCTTTTAGGGATTTAGGGGAAAAGATACCGCTCCAATTGGGGCTATATTTATTGGCTTGTGCATTAATGCCCCTCATAGCAGCAAATGCTAATTTACCTAAACCCGGTAGGAGCGAACACGAAGTAAAGCGGATAACGGGGCTTGCTGTTGCTAAAGGCTACTGACTTTGCTTTTCGAAAAATATGGCAAATAAAAAGCCGACTTTTACATCGGCTCTTGATATTTGAATTATTTAACCTCTTCCTGGGCGAGATGATCCACCTCCGCTATTTCCTCTACCACTGCTTTCTCTTCCACCGCCACCGCTAGATTGGCTTCTCTCTACACGTTGTGGTTGAGATCTTTCTACACGTTGCGGTGCTTGTTGTTGTCTTTCAACTCGCTCAACTCTTTGTGGCGCCTGCTGTTGTGGCCTTTCCGTACGCTGAGGCTGTGCTTGTTGCTGACGTTCCATACGCTGTTGTTGAGCCTGTTGCTGACGCTCTATACGTTGTGTTTGTGCCTGGGTAGAGTTATTTCTTTCTACTCTTTCATTTGCATTCCCATTGTTTTCAATTCGTCTGTCGAAACCTCTAGAACGATTTACACCATCGTTATTAGGCGTTACACCCACTCGGTTGTCTCTATTTACAGGAGCAGATACACCATTCTCACCTCTAGTTGGTCTAGTTGCGAAACCTCCGTTAGTTCTATCTGTTCCACCTCTCTCATTGCCAACAGTTGGGTTTCCGTTACCTCTTTCTGGGCGTACACCAACATTGTTATCTCTGCCTACTCTATCGTTTCCAACTGCGTTTCCACGTTCAGTTCTGTTTCCTGCAACAGCATTTCTATCTCTGCTAATCGGCCCACGATTAATATTCGCTTGTACCGCATTTCTAGGTGCTGCATTTGCATTAGACTCGCCTCTACTTGGGCGTGGAGAGTAAATGTTAACGCTATTGTTATCTATTCTAGACGCACCTGCTCTGTTACTTCTGTTTACATTGTAAACGGTTACATTTTGGTTAGTGCGACTTCTGATATCATCAGCTCTAGGGCCTGTGTAATAGGTTCTGTTGTTACGAACATAGGTGTTGTTTATAATTACCGTATTTTGGATATAAACTCTATTTCTATTGCCATAATAACGTGGGTAATTGCTGTAGTAGATGTTGTTGTACGGAACAAAGTTCCAGCACATATCTGGTATACGGTAACCACCTCTGCCAATATTTATACCTATGTTGATACTTGGTCCTAGTGGTGCCCATCCATAGTGCCCACCGCCACTTCTCCAGGTTACCCAAGCTGGTCCCCAAACGGTATCTGGCAACCAAACCCAATTGTTGTAACGGTTGTAAATCCAACGCCCGTAATGGAAAGGAGCCCAACCCCAATCGTAGTTACTTACCCAGGTATTTCCATATTCTGTCATAGCCCAACGGCCATTGGTATAGTATGGTCTAAATTCTTCTTGGTCAACATCGGGACGCCAAACATACCCGTATTGCGGGTCTTGGATCCATTGTCCGTACGGCGATAATTCGTCATAGAACGATTGCAGGGATACATCCTCCTGTTGAGCCATTGCTTTTTCTGTGGTTCCAGCAAGGAGGAGCATGAGCCCCAGCAATACTGCTGGTAATTTGATCATGGTTTTCATTTGTGTGTGTTTTAAAATTTATAATTAACCTAACGCTTTGTGTATATCAATTTGAACACCATTTTTAACAAAGGCTTAATGCCAAATTTACATTTGATGCTTTTATGACTTAATTAACGTATTTATATCTGTTTAAGTGTTTAAGTGCAAGTGTTTTGTTACAATATTTAATGTGTAAAAAATAAGGCGGGCAGAACTAAATTTGCTACAATTTTATTTTTTTTAAAACAGAATTTTGTTTTTGATGTTTCTGGCAAAATCTTAAGCTTAGCAAATACAGAGTAGATGTTAGCTGAAATGAGTACTTTTGCAACCTAAACTTTAATTATGCAAAAAGGCACTTTGTTTTTAATCCCAGTTCCGTTGGCAGAAAATGCTAGCCAAAAATCATTTACTCCATTTTTAATTGATACGATAAATGCTTTAAAAACATACATTGTAGAAAATGAAAAGTCGGCACGTAAATTTTTAAAGGAGGCGGGTATTAAAACTCCACAAAGTGAATTATTGGTTCATGACTATGGCAAGCATAAAAGAGGGAATTCTTTAGTGCCGTATTTTACGCAACTAATGCAGGGTGTTGATGTAGGCTTAATGAGCGAAGCTGGATGCCCCGGTGTTGCCGATCCAGGAGCGGAAATTGTTGCCGAAGCACACAAAAGAGGAATTAAAGTTGTACCCTTAGTTGGCCCAAATTCTATGATACAGGCTTTAATGTCATCTGGCTTTAGCGGGCAGAGCTTTACTTTTCATGGTTATTTGCCAATAGATAAGGTTGAGCGTGCAAAAAAAATTAAAGAATTAGAGGCTCTATCTGCAAAGAACAAACAAACCCAGTTGTTTATGGAAACACCTTTCAGAAATAACCATTTGTTAGATGATGTTTTAAAAAACTGCCAGCCAAGCACACAGCTTTGTATTGCAACAAATATTAATGGCGAAGATGAGTTTATTAAAACCTTAGCAGTTGCAATGTGGAAATCTGAAAAGGTAGATTTACACAAAAAACCAACTGTGTTCTTGTTGTACAAAAGCTAGTTTACTAATTACTTGTACATACTTCGTTGATCGATAAACTCTAATACGCTATCTGGAACAAAAAACTGTATGTTTTTATTTTCCTTTATCGCTTTGCGCACAAAAGTTGATGAAATTTCCATTTGTGGCGTATCTGTAAAGGTGATTGCTGGATGGTTTTCCCATTCGGAAACCTCTGCGCCCGGTCGTGGATAAACGTAGATTTGATAGTTTTTTAACAAAACCTCGTAGTTCTTCCATTTCTTTAACGAAACCAAGTTATCTGCACCCATTATTAATACAAATTCTTTCTCAGGGTAGCGCTCATGTAAATGCGCAAGTGTATCTACCGTGTAAGATGGTTGTGGAAGCTTAAATTCTACATCGCTAACGTTAATTTGAGGTGCGTTTTCTGTCGCTAACCGAGCCATTTCCAAGCGGTCGTACATATTCGCCAAACCACTTTTTAATTTTAACGGATTATGTGGCGATACCACTAGCCAAACTTCATTTAAACCGCCAAATGTTGCCATGTAGTTGGCAATAATTAAATGCCCAATATGAATTGGATTAAAAGAGCCGAAGAAAAGGCCAGTTTTCGGTTTTGGGCTATTAATTGGCATCGTAGCTTTATTTTTCCAAAAATTCTTTAATTAGGATTTCCGCTTCTGCACATGCGGTATCTAAATCAAAGTTTTTGAGAATTACATCAAACTTATCCGCGTATTCTAGTTCTTTTTCTGCCTTAATAAAACGCTCTTGTAGCTTTTCTTGGCTATCTGTACCTCTTCCCGTTAAACGTTCTTTTAAAACCTCTAAAGATGGTGGCTGAACAAAAATTGCTAAAGCATCATCTTCATATTTCCTTTTTAAGCGCAAACCGCCTTCAACATCGATATCGAAAATTACATGTTTGCCCTCTTTCCAAATACGTTCAATTTCTGAGCGAAGCGTGCCGTAAAATGTGCCACTGTAAACTTCTTCAAATTCTACAAACTCTTGGTGTGCTATCTTATGTAAAAAATCTTCTTTACTAATGAAATAATAATCGTTTTCGTGCTGCTCGCTACCGCGAGATTCTCTGGTAGTGGCCGAAATAGAAAAACTCAATTGCGGGAATTTCTTTAATAAGTGTCTAACAATTGTGGTTTTTCCGGCGCCAGAGGGAGCAGAAAATATGATAAGTTTGCCTTGCATTCTTTAAAAAGGTTGAAAGGTTGAAAGTTTGAAAAGTTTTAAAGTTGCTAAATTACAACCTATAAACGTTTCAACATTACAACACATTTAGTAGTTGTTCTTTAATTTTCTCTAATTCTTCTTTCATACCAACAACCAATTGCTGTATGTGAGCGTCGTTAGCTTTTGCGCCCATGGTATTAATTTCCCTGCCAATTTCTTGCGAGATAAAACCTAATTTTTTACCATTAGCATCTTTACTTTTTAACGTTTCCATAAAGTAATCGCAATGGCTTTTAAGGCGAGTTTTTTCTTCGGTAATATCTAATTTATCGATATAATAAATCAACTCTTGCTCTAAACGGTTTTGGTCGTAATTTACCTTTCCTACAGTTTCTTCTAAAAACTGCGTTAACCTAGCTTTTACCTGTGGAACTCTTAAGGGCGCAAGTTGATCTATCTCGGCAAAAAACGCCAAAATATTTTTTATACGTAACTCTAAGTCGGTTTTTAACACTGCTCCCTCATCAATTCTAAATTGGTTAAAATTGGTTAATGCAAGCTTAAAAGTGTTGTGCAAAACATCCCATTCATTTTCGCCAACCTCTTCTTCATTATAGGTGATTACTTCTGGTAGGTTTAAAGCAGTTTGCAATAAATTAGTTGAGTTAGCACCTAAAGAGTTGTTTATTTCTTCTAACTGTTTAAAGTATTTTGTTAAGAGCGCAGTATTAATGGTTGCTCCTTTTTGCGTATCGTCGCTACGCTCTATATTAACAGAGATGCTTACTTTTCCACGTTCAATTTCCTTGCTGCAAGTGTTACGTAGCAAAAGTTCTTTATCAGAAAAAGCCCTAGGTAACTTTAAGCTCAATTCTAAAAACTTAGAGTTTAAGGATTTAATCTCTACAGCAAATTTAGAGTTTTGGTAATCTGTAGAGGCCAAGCCAAAGCCTGTCATTGATTTTATCATGCGCAAAGATAGTAAAAAAGGAAGAGGGTTAAAAGACGAATGTTTTTCGCTTACGCCAAAGAATATTACATCGCTAAAAATATTTTCAATCAGCTAAAATCGCGTTCTTCATCAATTCAAACACTTGGTTTTTTAAGTTTGGTACATCTGCCAACGTTAAATTTTTAACAGGAACAGGATGGATGAAAACTGTATTTACAAATCCCGGTTTTGCATTTAATGGATTTATCCGCGGTAATAACTTTCGATTATTTATCATCACAAATGGTAAAATGTCTGTCTGGGTTTCTATGGCAATCCTAAAAGCACCATCGTAAAATTCGGTTAGCTCGGCATTGTTTTTATTCATTGTGCCTTCTGGAAATATTAAAATCGACTGCCCATCTGCAATTTCCTGTTTTAATTGATTTACCGAAAATTCTCTACTTTCTTTACTATTTCGATCAATCATTACCACAATTCGTTTGTATATAGATCCGAAAATTGGGATTTTGGTCATTTCTATTTTTCCTAACGGACTAAAATGTTGAGGGATGGCGATGCAAACTGCTACCGCATCTAAATAAGAACCGTGATTGCCAACATAAATATGTTGCTTGCTTACGTTGATGTTATTCTTGTTGTAAGTTTTAAACCAAAATCCCGATAGGATGCTAAAACACCAAGCCCAACATCTTAGCAGAAACAGAATAGTTCTTTTCGCGGGAGTTTTCTTAAGCAAAGCTGATGCAAATAACGTAAACGGTAATACAATAATCATTAGCAAGATAAATATCGTAGCGCAGTACAATAAATATAATCCTGACAAAACTTTAGTCATTAATTAACGTTTTTTAACTTAGTAGATGGTAAACTATAGCTAAATTTACAAATTAATATCCAACCAAAATGAAGCGCTTTCGTCTTATTTTCTTAAGTTATTTATTGTTGCAAACCTCTCAGATTTTTGCGCAACAAGAATTTATACTTAACGGAGTTGTGATGGAAAATGGCTCGAAAATGAGAGTTGCTTTAGCGGAGATTACCAACAAGCGTAATAAATACAGTACTGGAAGCAACGATATGGGCATTTTTCAACTGAAATCTGCAGTAGGCGATACTATTTTAATTACAAAAAGAGGTTTTAACGATAAGGAGTATACCATAACTTCTACCAAAGATGCGCTGGTATTAATTAATAGAGGTACTACCTTAAATGAGGTGGTAATTACCGGGCAAAGTAAAAAGCAAACGCTAGATGCCGTAAAACAGGATTTTAGAGATAAAGGTAGTTTTTATGCAGGAAAGCCGAAGCCATTGGCATTTATTTTTACTCCTTTAACTGCACTTTATGAACTTTTCGGGCGTACACCAAAAAATGCAAGGCGATTTAGCAACATGTACAATACCGAAATGGAACAAACCCACATAGATGGTTTCTTCAACAAATCTATTATTGGCAAGAATACAGGTTTAACCGGTAAAGAGTTAGAGCATTTTATGATTAATTATCGACCGGAGTACGAAAAAACAAAAAATTGGAATGTTTACGACGGTACAAAATATATCAGAGATTCGTATAAAAATTATACGGATACTCTGAAGAAAAATTAATCGGTTTTCAATTGATAATTTTCAGTTCGGTAATGCAAAACAGTTTATTGAGAATTTGCATTGCGAACTAAATCGCTAGCGACTCACAGGCCTTTTCCGCAGCTAATTTTTCTGCGTTTTTCTTGTTGTAGTCTCTGCCAATACCGTGGTTTTCGCTATCAATAATGGCGTGAATGGTGAACAGTTTAGCACTTTCGCCTTCTCCATTTTCGACCATATCAAAAGAAATATCTTTGCCGTGACGTTGGCACCATTCTATTAATTTACTTTTAAAATTCGTCTCGGTCATTTCTAAAGTATGTATATCAATATATGGCTTTACAATTCTTTTTAGGAGGAAGTTTTTAGTAAAGTTGTAGCCTTTATCAAGGTAAATAGCGCCAATAAGCGCTTCAAATGCATCACCCAACATAGAGTGATGCTTTGAATGCACATTAACAGTTTTTTGATCGTAAACGATAAGTTGATCGAAGCCCATTTTTCGGGCAAGTTGATTCAGATTAGCTCTATTTACAATTTTAGAGCGCATTTCTGTCAAAAATCCTTCTTCTTTATAAGGGTAACTTTTAAAAAGTAATTCTGCAATTACAGAGCCGAGAATTGCGTCGCCTAAAAATTCTAGGCGTTCATTGCTGCTACGGCTTCCGTTTTTCAGCACTTTAGCTACCGATCGATGTCTAAAAGCCATATTATATAGCGCTACATTGCCAGGTACGAAACCTAGAATGTTTTTAAGTTTTTTTACAAAAACCTTGTTTGGCGATAAGTAAAGCTTATAAAAATCGAATATTGGCATTAAATTTTGCTACAAAAAATCTACAGGAATAACTAAAGCATAAAAATACTACAAAACATCAATAAAGATTGATTTTGATTATCCCTCGTATTTTTTGAAAATAACAGATGCGTTATGACCGCCAAAACCAAACGTATTACTTTGAGCAGCACGTATAGTACGTTTTTGAGCCTTGTTAAACGTAAAGTTTAAATTTGGATCAAATTCTGGATCATCAGTAAAGTGATTGATAGTTGGTGGAACAATATCATTTTGAACCGCTAAAATTGTAGCAATAGCTTCTACAGCGCCTGCTGCACCAAGTAAATGGCCAGTCATAGATTTTGTAGAACTAATGTTCAATTTGTAGGCGTCTTCTCCAAATAAATCAACAATAGCTCTGCTCTCGCTAACATCGCCAAGTGGCGTAGATGTACCGTGAACATTGATATAATCGATATCTGCAGTTGTCAACTTTGCGTCTCTTAATGCATTAGCCATAACTAGTTTTGCGCCTAATCCTTGCGGATGCGGAGCTGTAATATGATTTGCATCTGCACTCATACCACCACCAATTATTTCGGCATAGATTTTAGCACCTCTCGCTTTTGCGTGCTCTAATTCTTCCAAAATGATTGTTCCTGCACCTTCACCAGCAACGAAACCTTCGCGGTCTTTGTCAAACGGTCTAGAAGCAGTTTTTGGATCGTCATTTCTTGTAGAAAGGGCATGCATTGCATTAAAGCCACCAATACCAGCTTCGTTGATAATAGCCTCAGAACCACCAGTGATAATAATATCAGCAATGTCCAAACGGATATAGTTGAAAGCATCAATCATTGCATTGGTTGCAGATGCGCAAGCCGAAACGGTAGAAAAATTCGGACCTCTTAAACCATATTTCATAGAAATATGACCAGGTGCGATATCAATAATTACCTTAGGTATAAAGAATGGATTTAGTCGTGGCGTTCCATCGCCCAAAAAGAAATTTTTCATCTCCTCTTGGAAGGTTTTAAAACCACCAATTCCTGAGCCCCAAATTACACCAGCACGGTTAGTATCTATTTTTTCCCAATCGTAACCACCGTCTTTAACGGCTTCTGCTGTAGAAACTAAAGCATATTGTACGAAAGGATCTAGCTTGCGTGCTTCTTTCTTATCCAAATGATCTTCGGCGTTGAAACCTTTTAGCTCGCAAGCAAATTTTGTCTTGAACTTTTCAGTATCAAAACCTGTGATAGGACCAGCGCCACTCACCCCATTTATTAACGAATCCCAATATTCTTGGATGTTGTTACCAATTGGAGTGAGCGCACCTAGACCTGTTACTACTACTCTTTTTAATTCCATTTATAAGTATTGTACGGGAAGCGTATTCTTACTTAACGTTTTTTTCTAAATAAGCAACAGCTTGACCAACAGTACCGATAGTTTCAGCCTGATCATCAGGAATTGCTACGTTAAATTCTTTTTCAAATTCCATAATTAACTCTACAGTATCCAAAGAATCTGCACCTAAGTCATTAGTGAAAGACGCTTCTGGCGTAACTTCGCTCTCATCAACACCTAGTTTTTCTACGATAATAGCCTTAACTCTTGAAGCAATATCAGACATAATTTTATAATTTAATGGTTAAATAATTCAGTGCAAAGAAAAATAAAATTCCAACAATTTCAAATGTTTTTATTTCTCAATCAATTTTAATGATTTTATTTCAAACTTAATGTAAAATTAGTTTTATAATTTCGCATTTCTAAATAATATTGTTTTGAATAAAACCTATCTCAAACTTTCTTTAGACCTCGACTTTGTTCTAATAGCGATCACAGCTGCAACAAAAGACTACGTTCTTTGCCACAAAATTAACAAAATGTTGCAATTCGATTTCGAAAAAATCGGAGATCACGAAGTTTTTTTCAACATAGACGAATCTCCATTATCTTTCTCAAAATTTTACTATTTTGTAGAACAGGGCGAGGTTGAGTACTATTTTGTAAACAACAGAAATCCAGAAGGGTTTTTAATTCCAGAAATGAACAAAGTTGATTTTTTTATCATAATACACCAATATATAGATAAAGACGATTTGGATTTTATATTAACGGGGCTTAATAAACTGCCTGATATTCAAGTTGCTGCGCAAATAAATCCGCAAAAATTAAAGTCGAAAGAGAATTTGGTAATGTAAATTTTATACTGTTAGTGTAGTAAATACACTATATTTGAAACTTAATCAAACTGAAAATAATTTTAACAACGAGGTAAAACATTGGTTTTTGTGTAAAAATCATCCTTTAAGTTTTATCTACTATAAAAACAATTAAATGAAACCTTTTCATTCAAGAACTAAAATTGTGGCCACATTGGGTCCAGCATCAGCTAAACCAGATGTATTGTACAGTATGTTTAACGCAGGTTTAGATGTTTGCCGTCTAAATTTTTCTCACGGTTCTCAGGCAGATCATCAAGAAGTGCTTGATACTATTAGAAGTATTAACCAAAAATATAAATACAACGTTGGTATCTTGGCCGATTTACAAGGTCCTAAAATTAGAATAGGAACTGTTAAAGACGGTGGTATTCATTTAGTTAACGGTGCTAAAACTATTATTACAACGCAAGAGTGCGTAGGTAACGAAGAGCGTATTTACATCACTTATGAGAATTTTCCTCAAGACGTTAAAGCGGGAGAAATCATTTTATTAGATGATGGTAAATTGCAAATGCGTGTTATCGAAACTAATTACAAAGATGAAGTAACTTGCGAAATTGTACATGGTGGTATCTTAACTTCTAGAAAAGGTGTAAACTTACCTAATACAAAGGTTTCTATTCCTTCTTTAACGGTTGAAGATCGTAAAAACCTGGAGTTTGTTTTAGAAAACAACGTAGAATGGATTGGTTTATCTTTTGTACGTAACGCAGAAGATATAATCGAATTAAAAGATATTATTAAAGCTAGAGGCAAATCAGCGAAAGTTGTTGCAAAAATCGAAAAGCCAGAAGCTATCGCAAACATCGACGAGATTATTGCTGTTTCTGATGCGATTATGGTTGCCCGTGGCGATCTGGGTGTTGAAATGCCAATGGAAGAAGTTCCGTTGTTGCAAAAAATGATTGTGCAGAAATGTAGAGCGGCTTCTAAGCCAGTAATTATTGCTACACAGATGTTAGAAAGCATGATCACTACGCCTCGCCCAACGCGTGCAGAGGTTAATGATGTTGCTAACTCGGTATTGGATGGTGCAGACGCGGTGATGTTAAGTGGCGAAACTTCAGTTGGGGAATTTCCTTTAATCGTTATCGAAACGATGCAGAAAATCATTAACAATATCGAAGAAAACAACTATCCTTTTCATGCGGAGAAATTCTTAAAACCTAAAGCAGAAAGTTTCTTGAGTGATGCTGTATGTGATTCTGCTTGCTTTTTATCTAAGCAAACAAATGCAGTTGGTATAGTTTCTATGACGTTGAGCGGTTACACTGCTTATGAAATTTCTAGTCACAGGCCAGAATCTCCAATTTTTATCTTTACCAGCAACGAGACTTTACTTAATACTTTGAGTTTAGTTTGGGGTGTTAGAGGTTTTTATTACGATAAATTTGAAAGTACAGACGCTACGATTACTGAGGTTAACGAATTCTTGAAAGAGAAAAAGTTAATTAAAAAAGGCGATGTAATTATTAATACTGCCGCTATCCCTATGGAAATTAAAGGCAAAACCAATATGTTAAAAATTACGGTTATCGATTAATTATAGTTGATATAGTATAAAGTTAGCCTTTGCGAAAGCAAGGGCTTTTTTGTGCGTTTAACATACAGATTTTTGACAGAAACATCTTCTTTCATTTTATTTTACCGAAAAAATGCAGTATTTTACAGCAAATCAAATTATAATTTATGGATGAATTTAGGAATATCTCGGTTCTTTGGTTCGTAATAGGATTCGTGTTCTTTTTACTGGAATTTGTGGTGCCTGGTTTTATTTTATTCTTTTTTGGCGTAGCAGCCTGGGTGGTAGCATTACTAACTTTAGTCTTCGATATTGGCCTTAATGCGCAACTAATTATCTTTCTCGGTACCGCGTTGTTAACTGTTGCACTACTTAGAAAATGGTTAAGCAGTAAAATAGGTATGTACAGAGAAGGTCCGAGAGTATTGGAAGAAGAATATGTTGGCAAAACTGCACTAGCAGAAACTGCAATTGCCCCGGGCAAAAATGGAAAAGTAGAATTTAGAGGAACCAGTTGGGATGCCAGCTCTGAAGACTACATAGAAGCAGGACAAAGCGTATTAATTACCGAAACAAGGAGTATTATTTTAATTGTTAAACAAATCTAAATATATGTCATCACCAACCATCATTTTAATTATCGCAATCATCTTTGTGCTTGTTGCCTTCTTATCTACTTTTAAGGTAGTGCCACAAAGATCAGTTTTTATTGTAGAGCGCTTAGGTAAGTACAGTCGTTCTTTGGATGCTGGATTTCATATCCTAATACCATTTATCGATAAAATTGCTTACAAACAAAATTTAAAAGAGCAGGCAATTGATGTTGCTTCGCAAATATGTATTACTAAAGATAACATCGCTGTTGAGGTAGATGGAATTTTGTATTTACAAGTTATGGATCCGCAGAAAGCTTCTTACGGTATCGATAATTATCGCTTTGCGGTAATCCAAATCTCTCAAACTACCATGCGTAGTGTTATTGGTAAAATGGAGCTAGATAGAACTTTTGAAGAGCGAGAAACTGTTAACGGTACAATTGTAGCTGCAGTAGATAAAGCAAGCGAGCCTTGGGGTATTAAAGTTTCGCGTTACGAGGTTAAAAACATCTCTCCACCACAAAGCATTAGAGATGCGATGGAAAAACAAATGCGTGCCGAGCGTGAAAAACGAGCGATGATTGCAGAATCTGAGGGAGATAAGCAAGCAAAAATTAATCGTGCGGAAGGTGATAAGCAAGAAATGATTGCTAGATCTGAAGGTGAGAAACAACGTAAAATAAATGAAGCAAGCGGTACAGCTTCAGAAATTGAAATGGTTGCTATCGCTACAGCAAAAGGTATTACCGAAATTGCAAAATCTATTAATGCAGACGGTGGTATGAATGCCGTTAACTTACGTGTTGCCGAACAGTATTTAAACGAGTTTGGTAAGCTTGCCAAAACAAATAATACCATGATTGTACCGGCTGATCTATCAGATATTGCTGGCGTAATTTCAAGTATTACCTCTGTAATGAGTAAAACTACGCAAGCCCTGCCTACAACAATAGTTACTGCTAAAAAGTAATTAATACCCAATATTATTAATCCTCTAAAAAAGCTTTTAAAACTTTTTTAGAGGATTTTTCTTTTAAGAGTGGTTTCACTTAAATTAAATCTATTCAGATTTAGCTTTGCTAGATTAATTAATAGCGATAGTCGACTTTGCAACTCAAACTTTTGTAAAACCTATAACTTAACTGTTAATTACCCCTATTAAAATATGAAAAAAGGAGAAGTGAAATTTTTTGACAGTGAAAAAGGAGAAGGATTAATAATAGACAAAAGAGGCACAGAAATCCCTGTTAAATATTCAGGTCTACATTCAAAATATATTAAAGCAGGCGACAAAGTAACTTACGATTTGGCAGAAGATTCTCGAACGCAACAAGCTGTTAATGTTACTAAAGTTTAGTGTTATTAAGTTTCTGGCTACGATAGGTGTTAAAAAATTTAATAATTCTACGAAATTATCGTAGAATTATTATCTTTAGTTTCATTCCTTTTGATAGTTAAAAAATGAAAACAAAATTTTATTTCTTGTGTAAATTCATCTTATTGATGTCTGCTTCGGCTCATGCTCAAATATTAGAGCGAGTATTATCTAATTTTAGTGAAATTAAAAATGTTAGCTACAATAGCACTTCGATTAATAAGGATCTTTTTGACGACATATATCATTTTGATACTTTAAAAAACCTAATTAATCAGCCAAAAAGCGATTTAAGCTATAGGTTTATAGGGAAAAGGTCAGAAAATATTTATGATGGTAGCAAGCTTTTCAGTTTACAGTTTTCAGATAGCACTTATCGCATTTCGTCAAAACCTGAATCTGGACATTATTATGAATCGTTATTGTACGTTTTTAGTAGAATAGGTGACTTTCTTAAAACAGGCAAAAAAGCGATTCAACTAAAAGACTCTGTTGTAAATAATAAAAGTTACGCCCATTTGAAATTAATGGTAATGGATACCATCGTAAAGAACAAGCCGGTTTTTACACATTTAACTTTACTAATAGATAAAAAAACTGACCTACCTTATTATTATCGCAATAACAGCAAAGGATTTATCGACGGAACGAATACGTATATTACTGCATTTGATGAATATCGTTTTACGGATTATTTAGTTGACGCCACTCAGACGGAAGATTTAACAAAGCAACTGCTGCCAGCGTATTTTAGTCTTGAAAAACCTAAAGTTTTTGTACCGTTATTGGCTAAAGGAACTGCCTTGCCCGAAACGCCTATTTATAATCTAGATGGAGAAAAGATTCAACTTTCGTCGTTTAAAGGTAAAGTGTTACTAATTAATTTTACCTTAAATGGTTGCCCACATTGTGTAAATTCAATTGAAACACTTAATGCTTTTCAAGAAAAATATAATAATACTGATTTTGAAATCGTCACAATAAATCACTCAGATAATAAAGAAGCGATTTTGAAATATGATAAAAGATTTGGTATAAAATATACCACCTATACGTGTGATGCTACAATGCTAAAAAAGTATAGCGTACCTTCTTTCCCATTATTTTATATAGTTGATAAAAATGGAAAAATAAATAGTGCGCATAACGGTTTCTCTGCTAAAATAGGCGAACAAATGGCTAAAGAAGTGGAGCAGTTGCTACGCTAAAGCGTGTATTATTCTTAATACTTTAATTTAAACTTTTAAAACATCTTTATTTTTATCCAATAGGAAATAAATAAACATGAAAAGATATTTACTAACCATTGCTGGTTTGGCAGGTTGTTTTGTTGCAAATGGGCAACTGGCCGTAACCGCCCAAGACTATGAACGTGCGGAGCGTTTCATGAGTTACAATACCGAAAAATTTGTAGATGCTGGAACCGTTAGGCCCAATTGGCTAGAGGGCGATAAATTCTGGTATACCAGTAAAAGCCAGAGTGGAACACAAACTTTTTTGGTAGATCCGGTTAAAAAAACTAGAATACTTACAACCGATTATCAAGAACAGCAGGCTCAGATGCCACGCAGAATGGGAGGTAATGATGTTTTATCGCCGGATGGCAAAAAGGCAGTTTTTATAAAAGATTGGAATCTTTGGGTGAGAGATGTAGCCTCTAAAAAAGAAACTCAACTTACTACAGATGGCGTAAAAGACTATGGCTATGCTACGGATAACGCCGGGTGGAAAATGAGCGATAGACCAGTAGTACGCTGGTCGCCAGACTCAAAAAAAATAGCAACTTTTCAGCAAGACCAACGTAATGTTGGCGATATGTATTTGGTAACTACAAATGTTGGTGCGCCCGTTTTAAAAGCTTGGAAATATCCATTGCCTGGAGATAAGATAATTGCTACAATTAGGAGGGTAATCATTGATGTAGAAAACGCAAAGGTGATAAGTTTAAACATTCCGGCAGATCCGCATAGGGCAACTTTGAGCGACGATATTTCAAGCAGTGGAACTTTCGATGATATCGATTGGAAAGAAGACGGTAGCGAAATGGCATTTTTATCAACATCCCGAGATCATAAGAATGAAAAATTCCGCATAGCTGATGCAAATACCGGGGCTGTGAGAGAAGTTTTTGAAGAAACCGTTAAAACACAGTTTGAATCTGGTAGAGGTGCGATTAATTGGAGATATTTGCCAAAAACAAAAGAGATACTGTGGTACTCAGAACGTGATAATTGGGGGCACATGTATCTTTACGACGCTAGCACGGGAAAACTTAAGAATCAAATTACCAAAGGCGAGTGGTTGGTTTCTAGATTGCTAAAAGTTGATGAGAAAACCAGAACGCTATATTTTTTAGGGCATGGAAAAGAGGCTGGAAATCCATATTTCGGTTACTTGTACAAAGTCGGTTTTGATGGTAAGGGTTTAACATTGTTAACGCCTGAGCTGGGAAATCACTCCATCACTTTTTCTCCATCAGATAATTATTTTATAGATAGTTTTTCTCAGCCTGATGTTCCGGCTGTAGTTAATTTAAGAGCTATTAATGGTAAACTGGTAACTAAACTAGCACAAGGTGATGTTTCTAAGTTAACAGAAACAGGATGGAAAGCACCTATACCGGTTAGCGTAAAAGCGCATGATGGTAAAACCGATATTTATGGTTTAGTGTTTACGCCATCTAAAATGGACGCAGCGAAAAAATATCCGGTAATCGATTATATTTATCCTGGGCCACAAGGTGGAAGTGTAGGAAGCTGGTCTTTTAGCGCTTCAAGAGGCGATCATCAAGCTTTGGCTGAATTGGGCTTCATCGTTGTAATGATAGAAGGAACGAGCAATCCTTATCGCTCTAAAAGTTTCCATGATATGAGCTATGGCAACATGGCCGAAAATACATTGCCAGACCAGATAACTGCAATTAGACAATTAGCAAAAATTTATCCTATCGATACAAATAAGGTTGGTATCTGGGGGCATTCTGGCGGTGGATTTGCAACAGCTGCTGCGATGTTTCGTTATCCTGATTTCTTTAAGGTTGGTATTGCCGAATCTGGGAACCACGATAACAGAAATTATGAGGACGACTGGGGCGAACGTTATAACGGATTAGCAGAGAATGTGGATTACGAGGCTCAAGCTAACCAGAATTATGCAAAAAATCTAAAAGGAAAACTTTTATTAGCGCATGGTATGATGGATAATAACGTGCCGCCATCTAATACAATGTTGGTTGTAGATGCTTTAATAAAAGCCAATAAAGATTTCGATTTATTACTTTTTCCGAATAGCGCCCACGGATTTGGTCAGTTTTCTCCGTATATGATGCGTAGACGCTGGGATTATTTTGTGAAACACCTTCTGAATACCGAACCACCAAAAGAAGTGGGGTTAAGAGGTACTACTGTACCGCCATCTAGAAATTAAATTAACAAAAAAGGGCTTCAAAAAAATGAAGCCCTTTTTATGTTTAATAGAAACTAAAATTATTCTACAGTAACTGATTTCGCTAAGTTTCTAGGTTGATCTACATTGCAACCTCTTAAAACTGCAATATGATAAGAAAGTAATTGTAATGGAATAGTAGCTAATAAAGGTAAAAATGCTTCAGCTGCATCTGGAATTTCGATGCAGTAATCTGCCATTTTTTTCACTTCTGTATCACCTTCTGTTACAATTGCAATAACAATTCCTTTTCTTGCTTTTACTTCTTGAATGTTACTGATTACTTTCTCGTAAGAAGAGTTTTTGGTAGCGATTACAACTACAGGCATTTCTTCGTCAATTAAAGCAATTGGCCCGTGTTTCATTTCTGCTGCCGGATAACCTTCTGCATGAATGTAAGAGATTTCTTTCAACTTTAATGCTCCTTCTAGAGCTACAGGAAAGCCACTTCCTCTGCCTAAAAACAGACAGTTTCTAGAGTCTTTAAATTTCTCGCCTATAGATTTAATCAGGTCGTTAGATTGTAGCGCTATTTGAACTTTATCAGGGATATTATCCAACTCTGTTAATAACTCAATTAATTTAGAATTGGTAATTGTTCCTTTTTGTTGAGCTAAATAGAACGCAATTAAAGTAAGAACGGTTACTTGCGCTGTAAACGCTTTTGTAGATGCCACGCCAATTTCTGGGCCGGCGTGAGTGTAAACTCCAGCATGTGTTAAACGCGGAATAGATGCGCCTACAACGTTACAGATTCCGAAAATAGTTGCGCCTTTTTCCTTAGCCATTTCTATCGCAGCCATAGTATCGGCGGTTTCTCCAGATTGTGAGATAGCGATTACTACATCTTTTTCGGTAATAATTGGATTTCTGTATCTAAATTCGGATGCATATTCTACCTCAACAGGAATTCTAGAGTATTCTTCGATAAGATACTCGCCTACTAATCCAGCATGCCAAGATGTTCCACAGGCTACAATAATAATTCGGTCGATGTTTTTAAGCTTATCTACAAACTCTTTGATACCACTTAGCTGTACTTTTCCCTCTTCTGGATAAATACGTCCTCTCAAACAATCTCTAATAGAACGAGGTTGCTCGTAGATTTCTTTTAACATAAAATGATCATATCCGCCTTTCTCAAGCATTTCAAGCTTCAGCTCTAGTTCCTGAACATAAGGTGTCTGAACAACATTGTCTAATCTTTTAATCAAAAGCTCATCACGTTTCAAAAAAGCAATCTCATTATCGTTAAGATAAATCACATTTTTTGTGTACTCGATAATTGGTGTAGCATCAGAAGCAATAAAATATTCTCCTTGCCCAACACCTATTACCATTGGGCTACCTTTTCTTGCTGCAATTAATTCGTCCGGATTATCCTGGTCCATTACTACTATTGCATACGCACCACTCACTTCTTTTAAAGCAAGTCTTACGGCTTCTAGCAAGTCTGTTTTTTCGTTTTTGTAGATTTCTTCAATTAGGTGAATTAGAACCTCGGTATCTGTGTCGCTGTTAAAAGTGTGGCCACGTTGCTCTAACTCATCTTTTAATATGGCATAATTTTCAATTATACCATTATGAATGATGCTCAATCTCCCGTTATTGGAAGTGTGAGGGTGGGAGTTTCTATCTGATGGTGCACCATGTGTAGCCCAACGTGTATGGCCCATGCCAATAGTTCCGGTTAAATTTTGCCCTTCAGCAAAATCTTCCAGCTCTTTAACCTTGCCGGCTTTTTTATAAATATTTAAATCATTGTTATCGATAAGGGCAATTCCTGCACTATCGTAACCACGATACTCAAGTCGTTTTAAACCTTTTATTACAATCGGCCAGGCCTCTCTAAAACCTATATAGCCTACAATTCCACACATAGCGTTATTTAAAATTAAAATCCCCCGAAAATATGAAATTCTCGGGGGATTTGTTAATATTCAAGACTAAAATCTGATTAATTTATTTTAGTGTAATAGATATTAAGCTTCATCGTGTTATCGCCTGCAGAAGGTGTTTTCTTAAAGCTACCGATTACAGATCTAGCACCTGTACTAATCGAAGGGAAAACACTAAAAGTGCTATTTGGTGTAGGAGCCAGAAAAGTGCCGTAGTCTTTAGTTTTTCCATCTAGCAAATCTTGTACATAAGCGGTTACCACGAAAATGTACTGTCTTGTAACTGCGTTGAAATATCCTCCGAAAGCACCCTGATTTCTAGGGTCGCCAGCACTTGTTTGAGAACCGGCATTATTGTCTGGTAAATTTTGACGTTTTTCGGCGATATCGTATCTGTACAGCGCTAGTCTCGGAGCTGGTCCGTATGGTAGAGCATCTGTTCCGGTACTTAAATCGATTACAAACTCTGCTTTGTTTACAGCAACTTTGCCAACATTCGCCGCAAATTTATCTAAATAAGGAAAGGATATCTTGTTTTTTAAGCCCGCTAAAGGCTGTAAATAAGTAACAGGATATTGTACGGTAGGATTGGCTAAATGAGTTGCTATGGATGTTCCTGTGTAATCGTGCTTTACGGTTGCAGCAACCTTGTAAGGAGATGTTGTAGTTATCGGAAAACTAACCGATGTGGTGTCTCTAGCGTTTGTGCTGTTATTCTGAAGTTTATAATAAAGTACAACTGCAGAGTTGGTAGCAGCGAAATCTAAAAACATTATACCTCCATTTCCGGTAGAGTTTGTTTTATTAACCTGAACATGTAAGCCTCTAAAATATCTGGTAAAATTAAGGTTGGTTTTTAAGTTTGTTACATTGGTATTAACGATGTTTTGCTGTATAAACGCATTGTTAAGTGGGATTCTAATTTGTGGTGTAACCGACTTTAATGTATCAGGCTTACCAACCACAATATCGTTTATTTTATAACGTGTATTTGGGTAGATTTTGCCAGATTTACTTCCTATGATTGCAGGTGAATAGCTCCAATTCCTGTTACTTAAGAAAGACGTTTCTCTAGTAATATTCTCATCCAATTGGTGCACATCAATACTATAGGTAGCGGTACTATCTCCATAAAAATTTGGTGCGTAGTTTAATACTAATACTGCAGAATCCAGTGTGGGTGTTGTGCCAAAACTATAGGCGTCGTTCGGTACATTTACCGCTAAAGCTAAACTAGCCTCTGTGGTTCCAAAAATAGGATCTTTTAAAAAACCAAGCGGATGTGAAGCTGCTGTACTAGTTTCAACCGCGTCATCTAAAAGTGTGTTAGATTTTATGGTTACCGAATCTACAAGCTGACCTTCTAACGCACTTGTCGGATCAACTTCAAGGCCAATTGTCGATGTGCTTTCGCACGAAGCGAAAAGAAAAAGACTTATCAACAAGGTTAATAAGTCTATTTTATTAAATTTCATATTTGTTCGTAAAATAATGCTCTTTTTTAAGCAACTGAAACCAATTCTTCATCAGAGATCTCCTCATAAAAATTGTAGAAGTTCTCGTAATTTTCGGTTAAATTAAAGGCTAAAGTTGGTTTATTAGAATCTTTAACAAATTTTAACACATCTTCATCAACCTTTTCATCTGCTAAAACAACTGCATCAGCGTGCGTTATGGCACCAATATGCAAGCTAGTATTGTTTGCTCCAATAAATGCTTTTGTATCCTCTTCACTCATATTTTGCATAACCGCTTTTTTGTGCAAATCTGCATTCAAGCTTTCGGTAAAACAATTTTCGTAAACAGAGTACACTACTTTAGAATTTTTAAAAGTAGGATCGTTTTTATAGGTGGTTTTAATGTATGCCGGAACCAAAGAGGTCATCCAGCCATGGCAGTGAACAATATCAGGAGCCCAACCCAATTTTTTAACGGTTTCCAATGCGCCTTTGCAGAAGAAAATCGTACGCTCATCATTATCGGCATAAAACTTACTCTCTTTGTCTCTAAATACATATTTACGTTGGAAATAATCTTCATTATCTAAAAAGTAAACTTGCATACGAGCTGCAGGGATTGAAGCAACCTTTATGATTAACGGGTTGTCATTGTCGTCGATAATGATGTTCATTCCCGACAAACGAATCACTTCATGCAATCTGTTACGTCTTTCGTTAATATTACCAAATCTAGGCATCAAGATGCGGATTTCGAATCCTTTTTCTTGCATCGCTTGTGGTAATTGACGGGTAATTTCTGAAATTTTGGTAAGTTCGAGGAAAGGCGACATCTCGTGTGTAACAATCAGTAGCTTCGTTTTTGCCATCTCCATATTGTATATTAAATTATGTTAATTTAAAGATTATCAAGGTGCAAAGGTACTAAAAATATTAATAATTATCAATAACTTGTGCAATAGGCTTTGTAAGTTTTAGATAATTGTTCAACTTTGGCCCTTTAAAAACCAACTTTAAATTTGGAAATTGTACACACCATTTCAGCATTTAAACAATTGTTGAAACCCTTGAAAAAGGAAAAACTTAAAATTGCTCTAGTGCCTACTATGGGTGCTTTACACAAAGGGCATTTATCTCTCATAGAAATTGCTAAGGACAGTGCAGATATTGTAGTTTGTAGCATTTTTGTAAATCCAACGCAGTTTACGGATCCCAAAGACTTGGAAAGGTATCCTCGGCCATTAGAACACGACATTAAAATGCTTACCGATGCCGGATGCAACATGGTGTTTATGCCAACGGTTAAGGAAATGTATCCCACTTTTCCGGTTCCGGAAGATTGGCACTTAGATTTAGGTCCGGCTGAATTTCTGTTAGAAGGTGAGTTTAGAAAAGGTCATTACCAGGGCGTTACCCAGATTGTTAAAAAGCTCTTCGATGTTGTTGAGCCTGACATTGCTTTCTTTGGGCAAAAGGATTTTCAACAGGTGTTAATGATAAGGAATATGGTTAAGCATTTTCAAATGCCTTTAGAAATTGTTTCTTGCCCAATTATTAGAGAGGATGATGGACTTGCAATGAGTTCTAGAAATATTCATCTAAGCCCATTTGATAGAGAGAATTCTTTGGTGCTTAACAAAGCCTTACAATTTGTTTCCGATAATTTCGAAAAATTAGCTTTAGAAGAATTGTTAGCCAAGGCCAAAACGATGATAAACGATACACCAGGCGTAGAACTAGATTATTTTACTATTGCAGATAGCGAAAGTTTGTTACCTGTAGACGATAAAAAAGCTCATAACTCGGTTGTATTGGTAGCGGCAAAAGTTGGCCAAACAAGGTTGATTGATAATATGATTTTAAACTAGGGCTGTAGGCGGTTTTGTCTTCTGATTGTAGCCTTAAACCTTTTAGCTTTTTACCTTCAACCTTAATTACTAACTTTGCAGAATGATTATCGAGATATTAAAATCGAAAATACACCGTGTTAAAGTAACACAGGCAGAATTGAATTATGTAGGTAGCATAACTATAGATGAAGATTTATTAGATGCAGCCAATATCATTCCAAACGAAAAAGTACAAATTGTAAATAATAACAACGGCGAGCGTTTCGAAACGTACGCTATTAGAGGCGAGCGTGGAAGCGGTATGGTTTGTTTAAATGGTGCTACAGCACGCAAAGTTCAGCTTGGAGATATTCTAATCATCATGTCTTACGGTTCTTTGCCAATGGAAGAAGCTAAAAAATATCAGCCAATTTTAGTTTTTCCAGACGATAATAACAAGTTGCTTAAGTAAGTATCTATCAGGCTGTAGTCGAAGCCTTATTCTCGCCGATTTTAGTTTTGCTGTTAGATTTTTTGAAAAGCAGTTGTAGCACTTTTCGGTTACATCAGCCCCGCTAATGTTTCAATTTTTGCGCTTTGTTCCAACCTAAAAACGCAGGTGCTAGGTATTTCAAAAATTTCCACGAATATCGGGTTTATAGCACTTTCACCCCTGTTTATGGCAGGGTTTCTTTTCATAGTTGTAAAAGCCACTGTATGTTAAACCTGATAGTAGCGAACACGAGCACGATTTTCGGGCGAGTAAAGCGTAGAGCAGGGCAGAAGAAACCTATTTGCAATTGCATTGCTTTTCAAATCATTCCGAAAGTTATTTCGGTAAGCACTTTGTTTTCAGATTGAGCACAGGTTTCCGTCCATGTGATATGGATTCACTTTGTCGAGCAGCAGTTTTGCAGTTTTTGTAAAACATTCTTTCGCCTTCGCCTAAAATTATATACCTTTTCTCAAAAAGAAATACATTTTGCTAAAAAATTACTATGCAGCCATAGTAATTTTGGCAAAGAAATATTAATTTTGAGAAATCTAACCAATAATAAATCATAATATGCTTTTTGAGTTAAGTGAAGAACAGCTAATGATACAACAGGCGGCAAGAGATTTTGCGCAAACAGAACTTAAGCCCGGCGTTATAGAAAGAGATGAACACCAAAAGTTTCCGAAGGAGCAGGTGAAAAAGCTGGGTGAGCTCGGTTTTTTAGGAATGATGGTCGACCAAAAATATAATGGGAGCGGAATGGATGCCGTTTCTTACGTTTTGGTTATGGAAGAACTTTCGAAGATTGATGCTTCTGCATCAGTTGTAGTTTCTGTAAACAATTCCTTAGTTTGTTATGGACTTGAAAGCTACGGTACCGAAGCGCAAAAAGAAAAATACCTAAAACCTTTGGCAAGTGGAGAAAAAATAGGCGCTTTTTGTTTATCTGAACCAGAAGCCGGCTCTGATGCAACTTCGCAACAGACTACTGCAGAAGATATGGGCGATTATTATTTGCTTAATGGCACCAAAAATTGGATTACCAATGGTAGCACAGCAAGTACCTATTTAGTTATAGCACAAACACATAAAGAGTTAAGGCATAAAGGTATTAATGCTTTTATTGTAGAAGCGGGTACACCGGGTTTTACAATTGGTCCTAAAGAAAATAAATTGGGCATTCGTGGTTCTGATACCCACTCGCTGATGTTTAACGACGTAAAAGTTCCGAAAGAAAACAGAATCGGGGATGATGGATTTGGTTTTTCTTTTGCCATGAAAACATTAGAAGGTGGTAGAATTGGTATTGCGGCACAAGCTTTGGGTATTGCAGCAGGTGCGTATGAGTTAGCTTTAGAATACTCAAAACAAAGAAAATCATTTGGGAAAGCAATTGCAGAACACCAAGCTATTGCATTCAAATTGGCAGATATGGCTACTCAAATCGAAGCAGCTCGTATGTTGGTTTATAAAGCTGCTTGGTTAAAAGATCAAGGACAATCTTATACCTTGGCTGGCTCAATGGCTAAATTATTTGCTAGTAAAGTAGCTATGGATGTAACGGTTGAGGCCGTTCAAATTCACGGCGGTTATGGTTTTGTTAAGGAATACCATGTAGAACGATTAATGCGAGATGCAAAAATTACGCAGATTTACGAAGGTACTTCTGAGATACAGAAAATGGTTATCAGTAGAAATATCCTAAGTAAGTAAAACTTAAAAGGGGTCTGAATAATAAAAAGCCACAAAGAAATAGATCTTTGTGGCTTTTGTGTCTTTGTGGTTAGGTTTAATATTATTTTTTATCTATTCCGAAAATAGAATCCAAAATCATTTTAATTACAGAAACGGCTATTGCCAAAATCGCAGCAGCTAAAAAGCCTGTGGTGTTAAAGCCTGCCATAAAATGATCTACCAATAAAATCATTAAAACGGTAATAATAAATGAGATTAGGCCGAGTGTTAAAACATTAAGGGGGAAGGTAAAAATTCTTAAGATTAATCCTATTGTTGCATTTGCAACCGCTATTAAAACGGCGGCGATAATTGCGTCTCCAAATCCGTTTACTGTAACACCTGGAACAAAGTAAGCTCCAAGCATCATGGCCAAGCCCATCAATAAAATTTCGAGTATTAATTTCATAATGTTAATTTAGTTTATGTTTAAATATATAAAGTTTGTGGCTGTTATAATTTGCCTAGCGGGATGTTCGAAAGCAAATAACGAGCCAGTTCTAATTAGCTTTTCTAAAGACAGTAGCCAGATTTATATTTCCAAAATAAACGAAGTTGGGCTTTATCAAATCAAAAAAAACATTGGTGTAGATAGTGCCTACCAAAGTTTGGTTTCTGTGTTGCAAACCCCTGCAGAAAATGATTCTACTACAATGGAAAGAGAAATAAATGGTAGGTTAGGGATGTTAGGCGATATCTTGGTTTTTACACCCGATACTTCTTTTATTAAGGGCAAAACGTATTTAATAGAAACTGTTATCAATACAGAATTTGCTAGTACAAAAGATATTTTAACGTCTAAAGTTGGGCATAAATTAAAAAAACAACAAGCTTTTCTAAAGCGCTAACCACTTCATTTGCAAACCTATTTGTAATTCTCATAAAAATTTCATAAGTTTGCACCGTAATAGTGGAAGGAGAGGGGACCGTGTCCCCTTTTTTCTTTTCTAAAATTTAGCATATGCAGGTAGAAAATAGAGTTGTAGCACTTGTAGAGGAGAAAATTGCAGATAGACCCGAGTTGTTTTTGGTAGAGGTTAAAATGTTGCCAAACAACAAACTGATTATCCATGTAGATGGCGACCAAGGTATAAGCATTCAGGATTGTGCCGCAATTAGCAGGCACGTTGGCTTCCATTTAGAAGAAGAGAATACAATCGAAAAAGCTTACAATCTTGAGGTTTCTTCTCCTGGAGTAGGCGAAGCACTTAAATTAAACCGTCAATATCATAAAAATATAGGCAGGGAATTAAGCGTAAAATTAAACGACGGCGAGAAAAAAGAGGGCAAGTTGCTTTCTGCTACTGATGAAGCTATCGTTATTGAGGAAAAAGTAAAAGAAAAAGGTAAAAAGGCACAATTGGTAGAAACATCAATTGAATTTAATAAAATAGTAGAAACCAAGGTTTTAATTTCATTTAAATAGGAAAATGAGCAATATTAATTTAATCGATTCATTCCAAGAGTTTAAGGAATTCAAAAATATCGACCGTCCGACAGTAATTAGCGTGCTGGAAGAGGTATTTCGCAGTATGCTACGTAAAAAATACGGTACTGACGAAAACTGTGATGTTATTGTTAACCCAGACAATGGGGATTTGGAAATCTGGCGTACCAGAAAGGTAATGGAAGATGGTTTTTCTGAAGACGATGATTTAGAAATTGAACTTGCCGAAGTAAAGCTGTTAGATGCTGATATGGAAGTAGGGGACGATTACATAGAGCAGATTACTTTAGAAAGTTTTGGTAGAAGAGCTATTTTAGCGGCTCGCCAAACGTTGGTTTCTAAAGTTTTAGAATTAGAAAAAGACGAAATTTTCAAAAAGTATAAAGACAGAGTTGGCGAAATTGTAACTGGTGAAGTTTACCAGGTTTGGAAAAAAGAGACTTTGGTGCTTGATGATGAAGGTAATGAATTGATCATGCCAAAAACAGAGCAAATTCCTGCAGATTATTTCAAAAAAGGCGATGCGGTTAGAGCGGTAATTTCTAAGGTTGATATGTTAAACGCAACTCCAAAAATTATCATCTCAAGAGTTGCTCCAGAGTTTTTACAACGATTGTTCGAAATAGAAGTTCCAGAAATTTTTGATGGATTAATCACTATCAAGAAAATTGTTCGTGAGCCAGGAGAAAGAGCGAAAGTTGCGGTAGAATCTTACGATGATAGAATTGATCCGGTAGGTGCTTGTGTTGGTATGAAAGGTTCTCGTATCCACGGTATTGTTAGAGAGTTGAAAAACGAGAATATCGATGTAATTAACTTTACAAATAATATTTCTCTATACATTCAACGTGCTTTAAGTCCTGCAAAAATCACTTCTATTAAGTTAGATGATGAAAATAAAACGGCTTCAGTTTACTTAAAGCCAGATCAAGTGTCATTAGCTATCGGTAGAGGCGGACACAACATTAAGTTGGCAGGTAAATTGACAGGATATGAAATCGATGTTTATCGTGAGGCTGGAGAAGAAGATGAAGATGTGGATATCGAAGAATTCTCGGATGAAATTGATAGCTGGATCATTGATGAACTTAAATCGGTAGGTTGTGATACCGCTAAAAGTGTTTTAGCTTTATCTGTAGATGAATTGGTAAAACGTACCGATCTTGAAGAAGAAACTATCAAAGAAGTGATAGGAATTCTTAAATCGGAATTTGAATAGACGTGTATGCTTGAATAAACAAGAATAAACGTTACTTTTGTATATAATTTAGTAAATAATAGGATAATAGATGTCAGACGACAAAGCCATAATTTTATTTAAAGCAGCTAAGGAGCTTAACATAGGAATTGCTACGGCAGTAGATTTTCTTGGTAAGAAAGGCTTTGCTGTGGAAAATAAGCCCACTACAAAACTTTCAAAAGATATGTATGATACATTACTTAGAGAGTTTCAGGGGGATAAAATCGTAAAAGAAGAAGCCAATCAAATTAATATAGGTAAAATTCGTCGTGATGAACCCGAAGCAGCTGAGAAAGCTCCTGAGGTGCCTAGAAATAAACAAGAATTTGAAAACGAAGGTATTTTAATCAAAAATGCACAGTCTTATACTCCGCCGGTTGAAAAGCCTAAAGAGGAAAAACCTGCAGAAGTTAAGGTTTCTGAGCCAGCAGCAGCTCCCGTAAAAGAGAGCCAGCCAGCAGAGGAAGGATCTTTACCTGGTGTTAAGATAGTTGGGAAGATAGATCTTAACGATCTAAATTCTAAAACTCGTCCGGCTAAAAAAGAAGAGCCTGCACCTGTTGTTGAGGCTAAGAAAGAAGAGCCAGTTGCTGAAAAACCAAAGGTTGAAGAGCCGATTAAACCAGTGTCAACTCCAGTTGCAGAGACTAAACCAGTTGCTGAAGAAAAGCCAGTGGTTAAAGAAGAAGTGAAACCTCAAGCTGAAGCCCCGAAGGCTGAAGAGAAACCTGCGGTTGCTACACCTCCGGTAGTTCCGGCAGAAGACGAGGTTATTAAAGCTCGTTCGGTAAAATTATCTGGACCAAATATCATTGGCAAAATCGTTTTGCCAACTACACCAGATCGTAGAAACCAGCCAATTGCTTCTTCTGGAGATAGCGAAGCTGCAAAAAGAAAACGTAAGCGTAAAAAAACGCCTGGAGGTCCTAATACGCCTCAACAACCACAAACTAGTCAACAGCCAGGACAACCAGCTCGCCCAGCGGCAGGAGGTGGCGTACCAGGAAATAGACCTGATTTTAGAAATAATACAAATAATACAGCTGGTGGTCGTCCTAACTTTAGAAACGCTCGTCCGGGTGGTGCACCTGGCGGACCTAAAGAGGAACCAACAGAAAAAGAAATACAAGACCAAATTAAGGCAACACTTGCTCGTTTAAGTGGTGCTGGTAAGTCTGGTAAATTCGCCCAACGTGCAAAACTACGTCGTCAGAAACGTGATGATGTGGCATTAACTGCGGAAGAAGCAGCTGCAGAAGAGCAATTGCAATCTAAAGTATTAAAAGTTACCGAGTTTGTTACGGCAAATGAGTTAGCTAATATGATGGATGTTCCGGTTACGAAAATTATCGGAACGTGTATGAGTTTAGGGATGTTCGTATCTATTAACCAACGTTTAGATGCAGAGACCTTAACCATTGTGGCTGATGAGTTCGGTTATGAAATTCAATTCGTTAAAGCAGATGAAGAAGCTGATAGTGTTATTGAAGAAGAAGACGCACCGGAAGATTTAGAACCAAGAGTACCAGTTGTTACCATTATGGGTCACGTAGATCATGGTAAAACATCATTACTAGATTATATCCGTAAGGCAAATGTGGTAGCTGGTGAGGCAGGTGGTATTACACAGCACATTGGTGCATATAAAGTAACTACAAATTCTGGCAAACAAGTAACTTTCTTAGATACACCGGGTCACGAAGCCTTTACAGCAATGCGTGCTCGTGGTGCTAAAGTTGCGGATATTGCAATTATCGTTATTGCAGCAGATGATGCGGTAATGCCTCAAACAAAAGAGGCTATTAACCACGCACAGGCAGCTGGAGTACCTTTAGTATTTGCGTTTACCAAAATTGATAAGCCAGGCGCTAACTCTGATAGAGTGAGAGAGCAATTATCAGTAATGAATATTTTAGTAGAAGATTGGGGCGGTAAATTCCAGTCGCAAGAAATATCTAGTAAAAGTGGCTTAAATGTCGATTTATTATTAGATAAGGTATTGCTAGAAGCAGAGTTATTAGAATTAAAAGCTAACCCTAATAAACGTGCTACAGGTACGGTTATAGAGGCTACTTTAGATAAAGGACGCGGTATTGTAACTACCGTATTGGTTCAAGCAGGTACTTTACGTGTTGGAGATCCAATTTTAGCGGGTAGTTATAGTGGTAAAGTTAAAGCGTTATTTAACGAACGTGGAGCTAAAGTTAACGAAGCAGGCCCTTCTGTACCAGTTCAAGTATTAGGTATGCAAGGTGCACCAACAGCGGGTGATAGATTTAACGCATTAGAAAGCGAAGTAGAAGCGAGAGATATTGCGAACAAACGTTTACAATTGATGCGTGAGCAGGGCTTACGTACGCAGAAACATATCACGCTTGATGAAATTGGTCGTCGTTTAGCTATTGGTAACTTCAAAGAGCTTAATTTAATTGTTAAAGGTGATGTGGATGGTTCAATCGAAGCATTAGCCGATTCATTATTGAAGTTATCTACAGAAGAAATTCAAATCAATATAATTAGTAAAGCGGTAGGTCAAATTTCAGAATCTGATGTATTGTTAGCTTCTGCATCTGATGCAATTATTATCGGTTTCCAAGTGCGTCCTTCGCCAGGAGCTCGTAAATTGGCAGAGCAAGAACAAATTGATATTCGTTTGTACTCTATCATCTACGATGCAATTAACGAAATTAAAGCTGCAATGGAAGGTATGTTGGCTCCAGAATTTGAAGAGAAAATTGTTGCTAACGTAGAGATTAGAGAGACCTTTAAGATTACTAAAGTGGGTACCATTGCAGGTTGTATGGTATTAGACGGTAAGATTACTAGAAATAGCAAAATCCGTATTGTACGTGATGGTGTTGTAATTTATACAGGTGAGCTTGCGTCACTAAAACGTTTCAAAGACGATGTGAAAGAAGTAGCTAAAGGTTACGAATGTGGTCTTAACATCCAAAACTTTAACAACATTGAAGTTGGAGATATTGTAGAAGCATACGAACAAGTGGAAGTTAAACGTAAGTTGTAAAAAACTTTGTACTTATATATGAAGGAGCTCTGAAATCTCAGAGCTCCTTTTTTTATAAAGATATTTTAAAATAGCAGTCTGTTTTAATTAAATTTGTTATTATAAGAACTCCCATTCGGCAAAATAAGGATTGGATTATATTACCGCTTCAAAAATAAAGCATGTACCAAACAAAATCGTCAGTCCTCTTTATAATTTTCAATAGGTTAGATACAACATTAGAAGTATTGGCTCAAATTAAGCTGGCGAAACCTAAGAAGTTATATATCACTGCTGATGGGCCACGCCCGGGAAGAGCGGAAGAAGCTATAAAATGTGCCAATGTGATAACTGCGGTTTTGGATTTTATAGATTGGGAATGCGAAGTTTTTACCTTGTTTCGAGCAGAAAATGTTGGACCAAAAGAAGCAATATCATCGGCAATTGATTGGTTTTTTGAGAACGAGGATGAAGGCATTATTTTGGAACATGACTGCCTGCCTGCGCCTACTTTTTTCTCGTATTGCGATAATTTATTAGAGCGATACAGGGACGACAAGAGAATTTGGCTAATATCTGGTTTTAATTTCAATACAAAAAAGAAATGGGGCGATGCATCTTACTATTTCTCTAATTTAACCAATGGCTGGGGTTGGGCGACTTGGAAAAGGTCATGGGCTAGTTATGATAAAAATCTCAATCAGTTTGAAGCTGAAGAAATTCAAGAGCCATTAATGCAAATTTTCGGAGACAAGTTAATTGTTGATAGGTGGGTAGAGATATTTAATGATACAAAAGCAGGAAAAATAGATACATGGGATTATCAGGTTACTTTTGCTCATCTCCTAGGTCATTCTTTAACGGTTGTACCAAACTATAATTTAGTAAGTAATATAGGTTTTGGTGAGTTTGCCGAAAATACCTTAAATGCGAATAGCCCGTTTGCAAATGTTTCATTAGAAGAGATAGAAGAGCTTAAGCACCCAAACATTATAATGCCTCAAGACCAAGCTGATTATAATCTTTTATTCGAAGAATTTGGTTTAAGGGATAAAATCGCTGAAATTAAAAGAAATAACACAAAAAAGAAAAGATTTAAAAGGTGGTTAAAAAAGATGTTTTCTTTCTAACTTTTTCATTCCACTGTACAAAAATAAGTATAACTACAGAATAGTATTTTTGCTAAATCGGATAAAGATAATAGCTAAAAGTATAAACTGTAGTTTAATAGCAAGAATTAATACTCGGATTTATATTTGGCTTTAGGTAAAAAAAGAAGAAGGAAACTCATAAACCATTTAAGAAATCTAAAAGCGATTTTATGCTTGCGGATATGGAAAAACTGTCTTACCCGTTTAACTCTTAAATCTGCAATCTCTCTATAATCGTACGCGAACATTGGGAAATATTTTTTTATAACCTCATCTTTGTCTGCGTAAATAGCCTTTCGGTTTTTTATATCTGTAGAAACTCCAGATGTATCGTAGATGCTAATTAACATATCAAGGTGCTGGTAAGAAATCTCCAACTTAACTACCGCGTATATTAGAAACTCCCAATCAGAAATTATTTTATAATTCTCGTTATAATAAAAAATTTCATCAAACAATATTCGCTTTATAAAACAAGCTTGGTGATTAATATTGTCGACTATAAAAAATGGATAGGAAAGTATTTTAGGAAAGGAAGCAACTTGAGGCCCTTCAGGCCAATTATAAATTAAATCACCATAGTAAAGATCTAGGTTGCTATGCATTTTAGAGGTAACGCCTTGCAGTGTTTTTACGTCATGCAAAATATCCCCACTATTTAGAAAATAAACGTAATCTCCTTTGGCTAGCCTAATCCCTTTATTCATAGCGCTATAAATTCCGTTATCTGGCTCACTAATGTAAGTTGTTAATTTATCGCTAATAGAAGCTATGTACTCTTTGCTTCCATCTTTGCTATTTCCATCAACTATAATAAATTCGTAATCATTATATTCTTGCGAAAAAACACTTTCACAAGTTTTTTTTAATCCACTTAGATTATTTAGGTTAATTGTTAAAATCGAAATTTTTGGCATTTAATTTATTTTACTGTTTATAACGATCTGCTAAAGCCGTTAAACTTTAATCATTAAAGGTTTGCATGTCTATTAAACGTTTGTAAAGCCCATTTCGTGACATAAGCTCAGAATGACTTCCGCTTTCCGTAATCTGACCTTTGTCTATTACGACAATTACGTCAGCCTGTTGTATGGTACTTAGTCGATGGGCAATAACTACAGAAGTTCTGTTTTGCATTAAATTATTTAGCGCATCTTGTACCAATTTCTCAGATTCTGTATCTAAAGCGGAAGTTGCCTCATCTAATAGCATAATTGGAGGATTGGCTAAAACTGCTCTCGCAATACAAATTCTTTGCTTTTGTCCGCCAGAAAGTTTGTTTCCTCTATCACCTACAGTACTTTGGTATCCCTCTTCCTTGCTCAGGATGAATTCGTGGGCATTAGCAATTTTTGCCGCGTTTATTACCTCTTCTTCTGTAGCGTCTGGTTTGCCAAAGGCGATATTGTTAAAAATCGTATCGTTAAAAAGAAATGATTCCTGGTTAACTATACCCATTTTACCACGAATACTCTCAACAGTTAAATCTTTATAATTTATACCGTCAATCTCGATTGATCCGGTTTTTGGATCATGGAAACGAGGAATTAGATCCATTAGCGTGCTTTTTCCACCACCAGATGGACCGACAAGCGCAACCGTTTTACCTTTTTCAATTTCCAAAGAAATATTTTTTAGTACCTCTTTGTCTCCATAATTAAATGACACGTTTTTTAAAGTAAGCTTGTCTTTAAAATCGTTTAGTGTTATTGCATCTGCCTTATTAATTAATTCCGGTTTGGTATCAATCAGTCCCAAAACCCGTTCGCCGGCCGCAATACCTGAATGTATGCCACTAAAAGAGTCTGTAATTGCTTTAATAGGCTGCATCACTTGAGAGAATGTAGCAAGATAAATTACAAATTTTCCTGGTTCTAAATCACTATTTCCACTCAATATCATTGTTCCACCGTATAGTAAGATAAAAACGACAACAAGTACGCCCAACGTTTGGGAAACTGGAGATGCCGACTGTTGTCTTCTAGCCATTTTTCTGTTCAAATTTGAATAGAACTCGTTCTCATCCTGAAATTTCTGCTTTATTCTAAAAGTTGCATTAAAGGCTTTTATAATTTTAATTCCGCTTAATGCTTCATCTAAAAATCCAATCATTTTAGCAAAAGATTCGTGTGCTAGAGTTGACTGTTGTTTTAAACGCTTTACAATCTTGCTTATCAAGAAACCAGAAATAGGTATAACGAGTAACGAGAATAATGTTAATTTTAAGGAGATTGATACGAGTACAGCAATAAAAAAGATAAGTTGCAGAGGCTCCTTGAAAATAACCTGTAATGTATTAGTAACCGTAAATTGCACCACCTGAACATCATTCGCAACTTTGGAAATAATGTCGCCTTTACGTTCATTATTAAAGTATCCTACGTGCAGGTTCATTACACTTTCAAAAACAGATCTTCTTAAGTTAAGTAAGGTGTGTACTCTAAGGTCTTCCATATACCTCTGAGAGAAATAGCGGAAGAAATTGGTTAAGAAAACGGTTACAATAACAGCAACGCAAATTACTTTCAAAGCATAAATCTCATCGTGTTTAAGTATTATCTGCTCTATATACTCATTGAACATGCTCATAGGGTTCCATGAAGCATCTTTTGCCACAGTATTTATCTGGTCATCACATGGTTGGATAAACAACGTATTCATTATTGGGCCTAAAAGCGTAAATAAAAAGGTATTAAATACAATGGCGAATAGTGTAGTTATTATATAAGGAATAGCGAATTTTTCAATTGGCTTAGCAAAAGATATTAATCTAAAATAAGTTTTCATTAAAAACGGTTAAAGGGCCTAAAGGTACACATTTTGTTATTTGTTTATTTTAATAATGGTTCCGTAAGAGCAAATATTACAGTGCATAAGCATTTATATTTAAGTTGTAAAGCAAAAAAATATGTTTATTTGCAAATATGAAATCAGTAGATGATTTAATAAAAGGCATACTTGCTGGAGATTTTAAAGTTTTAGCTAGAGCTTTGACGCTGGTAGAAAATGATATTGAGCCCTCGTCAGCATTGTTAAGATCGCTCATCATAAAAAACATACCTGTGGTGGGTATAACTGGTCCTCCGGGAGCAGGTAAAAGTACTTTAGTAAATACAATCATCAATTCTTTTTTAAACGATGATAAGCGCATTGCTGTTTTAGCTGTAGATCCAACATCTCCATTCAATTTTGGTTCTCTTTTAGGAGATAGGGTTAGAATGTCTCAACAGTTCAACAAGTCTAACGTCTTTATTCGTTCTGTTGCAACTAGAGGTGCTTTGGGTGGTATATCTGTAAAAACGTTAGAGATGCTAGATATACTAAAAGCTTCAAATTTCGATTTGATTTTGGTAGAAACCGTTGGGGTTGGGCAATCGGAAGTTGAAATTGCAGGTTTGGCAGATAAAACCATCGTAGTATTAGTGCCAGAATCGGGGGATGAAATACAAAATATAAAATCTGGGTTGATGGAAATTGCCCAAGCTTTTGTTGTTAATAAAGCTGATAGAGATGGTGCAAATAACTTTGCCAACAACCTCAAAAAAATGGTTCATCAGCAAACGGAGATTATTCCGGTTTTTAAAACCGTTGCCGATAAAGGTGAGGGAACTGAGGAACTTTTGCAATGGATATTAACCCCTATTAAATTAGCTGATGACAGAAAAAGGTTCTTGCTTGCTGATAAGGCACTAAAACTTATTCAACATTATAAAATGAAAGATATAGACCAGCAGAAGCTACGGCTAGCAGTAGACAAAGCTTTTGCTGAAGTTAGTTTTAATGTTTATCAATTTGCGGAAGAATACCTTAAGCGTTCATAAGCTTTTCAATTTTCTCTGCAATAATTGGCAGTTTAGCGGTTAAATCGAAATTACCATCTTTGATTACTAATATCGTGAACATCCAGTCCGAGGTAATGTGTGTTTCCATGCATAAAATGTTATCGTGGTAATACAAAATATTCGCATTGTTGCCAGAGGCGATGATTGGAACGTAGAAGTTATTGGGTAAGTTTTACCTCAATGTCTGACTTAATGGCACGAAGGTTTCTCATAATTGGCGTAACTCTTTCGTGCTTATGAAGCGCATAATTATTTCTTATCTGCTAATTAAATAGAATGTTACGAAAAGGAACTTAATGGGGATATCTATCATTTTCGTTTGTGTTAGTAAATACATTCCGCATAGTGTATTATACTATGTAAATAGTTTTGAAATAATCTAACCAAAGTACGTTTTTAATAGTAGAAGTTTGTTCGGCCTGTTGTCTGGTATACTTATGTCCCTCCCATAATTTAATGTAATCAATAGTCTGTCTTAAAAATAGGACTTATCTGTACAGTGGATTAGGACAGTTGGGAAAGATTAAAAGAATTGATTTTTCTTGATTAATGCCAGATAGGTTAAAAAGGCCAAGGTTTGCTTAAAAAGAAAATTTTTGATCTCTGCTCCTTAGGAACGCGTCATTAGAATGAATATGGCTATGGCGTTACTAGAAACCGCTTTTATTAAATTTTTTCTGTTCAAGCTAAAAAGCGAATTGTTAATTTGCTTGTATTTCAATAAATAAATATCTTTAAAACGGACAATATTGCCAAATGTAATAAATTCACCCCTTGTAGTGAAGTTTGGAACGGAGTTTGTACGTTGGTTTTGAGATTATAAAAATTTGTTTAATTTTGTCTTACAAAAAATTATACAATTAATATTTGTTTAACCTTAAAAAAGAAAATTATGAATTATTCTACTTTAAAAAAAGGTGTTGTAGCCTCTTTAGTAGCAGTAATGGGATTAACCTCTCTTGCTAGCGCTCAAGATTCTCCAGCAACTAGTTCTTCTGCGAAAGTATTCGGTGGAAGAGGACAGTACAGAACTTGGTCTATCGGTGTTAACGGTGGTGTATTAGCGCCAGTTGCTTTTATCGGTGGTTCTAACGACTTTACTAACTGGGACGTTAACTTAGGTTACGGTATCTCATTACGCAAGCAATTAGGTCACGCATTTGGTTTAGAAGGTAACATTTTCCGTGGAAAATTATCTGGAACTAACAAAGATGCTGTAGGCGGAATCAGAAACGGTGTTAGAGAATTCGAAACAGATTTACAATACGCAGCTGATTTAAGAGGTGTTGTAAACGTTGCTACTGTAGATTTCTTACGTCGCGAAAATTCAGTTAACTTCTTCGTTACTGCTGGTTATGGTTTAATGGCTTATAACCCAAAAGTAACTGTGGCTAACGGAACTACTACAGACTTTAAAGGTCAATATGGTGAAGATAGAGATAAAGATTTTATCAAAGAAGCTTACATCCCTGTAGGTGCTGGTATTAAATTTAAAGTATCTGACCGTGTATCTTTCAACTTAGCTTATACAATGAACTTTGTTGATGGTGATAACGTTGATGGTGTTTATGCTGGTGGTACTTCTAAAGATAAATTCTCTTATGCTAACGCAGGTTTAGAATTCTCTTTAGGTTCGAAAGCAAAACCGAACTTGGATTGGGTTAACCCAGTAGCTATGATGTATGATGAATTAAAAGATCCTACATTACGTCAAGAAGTTGAAGCATTGAAAAACCGTGTATCTAACGTAGAAAAATCTGTTGAAGATTTGAAAAAAGATACTGATGGTGATGGTGTTTCTGATCAGTTTGACAAATGTGCTGGTACTCCAGCTGGTACTAAAGTAGACGGTTCAGGTTGTCCACTTCCAGTTCCAACTACTGTTGTAGCTCCAACTGAAAACTCAAACGTAACAGGTTTCGAAACTATCCAGTTCGAATTCAACTCTTCAGTTTTAAAAACTGAATCTTACCCTACTTTAGATAAATTATCTTCAGTATTGCGTGAAAACGGTGGTAAAGTAACTACTAAAGGTTACGCTTCTAGCGAAGGTACTGCTGCATACAATATGAAATTATCTAAAGATAGAGCTAACTCTGTAAAAACTTATTTAGTTAATTCAGGTGTTGCTGCTAACCAGGTAACTACTAAAGGATTTGGCGAAGCTAACCCAATTGCTTCTAACGATACTGAAGAAGGTCGTATCCAAAACCGTCGTGTTGAAAACTCAAGAAACTAATATTTCTTAATTCAATATAAAAAACAGCCTCGAAATTTCGGGGCTGTTTTTTTTTATGCCTACATTTGGCTATGTATTTTTTCAGAAAGAAAGATCCCAACAGACCAACTAGTTTTAACCTTAAAGTAATGCATATTATAAATGCAATTGCAATCCTGCTATTTATTGGCGGAATCTGTTGGAAAATATTTTTTAGCAATTAATCATCAATATATAAAATGAAAAAAATTATTAATACTACCGGAGCGCCTGCTCCTATAGGTCCATATAGTCAAGCGATAGTGGCTAACGGTTTCTTATTCGCCTCTGGCCAAGTTGCTATAAACCCAGAAAACGGAGAATTAAATTTTGATTCATTAGCTGACGAAACACATCAGGTAATGCGTAACATTAAGGCTGTTTTAATAGAGTCTGAATATACGTTCGAAGATATTGTAAAGACAACTATATTTTTATCGGATATGAGCTTATTTGCAGAAGTAAATGAAATCTATGGATCTTACTTTACCGATACGTATCCGGCAAGGGAAACTGTTGCTGTAAAAGGTTTGCCTAAAGGCGTTAATGTAGAAATTTCTATCACCGCTTACAAAGGATAATTGAAATCAAAATCTAGCTATCTATTAGCAGCGTTTTTATCTGTTGCAATATGGGGTTTCTTTGCAATCCCTTTGCGTAACCTAAAAGCGTTTCCATCTGAAGAAATTTTATACTACCGAATCTTTACTTCTTTAATAGTGATATGGATTGCAATTTTATGCTTTAGGCGTAAAAATTTGTTGCAGGATATAAACTATGTTAAAGTAGCGCAACCGCGAGAAAAAAAGATAATTTTTTGGCAAATTATAGGTGCCACTGTTTTGCTTACGCTAAATTGGTACACTTTCATATATGCAGTAAATAATGTTAGTATTAAGTCTGGTGCTTTTGCTTATATGGTTTGCCCTTTAATAACCGCCTTCGGCGGATATTTAATTTTAAAAGAAAAGCTAACTAAAATACAGTTGTTTTCGCTGGCGGTTGCATTAATAAGTATAATCATGCTTGCAACCGGATCATTGATAGAAGTCATTTGGTCTATCGTAATTGCTGCGCTGTATGCATTTTATCTAATCATCCAACGGAAAATGCAAAACCTCGATAAGCTAAATGTATTGGCCGTACAAATTACTTTCGCAGTAATATTAATGCTTCCGTTTTACATTAATCATCACCAATCCTTTCCCGTTGGTATTTGGTTTTGGAGCCATATTATTGTTATCGCTATTATTTTTACGGTTATACCTCTTTTTTTAAGTTTATATGCGTTAATTGGAATTCCATCTTCAACCTTGGGAGTAATTATCTATTTAAACCCAATTATAGCATTTACGGTTGCAATCCTGTATTTTAATGAAAAGATAGACGTGCATCAGCTGTTTTCTTATACGTTACTACTTTTTGCCGTTTTTCTTTTTAATTGGGGCTTGATTAAAGATATTCTTACTTTTAAAAGAAAATAATTTGTCTTGTTTGCAAATAACTTAGATACCTTACTGGTTTACCTTAAAGGCGTAGGACCAAAACGTGCCGAACTTTTACAAAAGGAGTTGGGCATAAGCACTTACGAGCAATTATTAGAGCATTACCCTTTTAGATATATTGATAGGACGAGGTTTTACAAAGTAAACGAGCTGAATCCAGATTTGCCGTTAGTACAAGTAATAGGAAGAATTACAGGTAAAGAAACCATAGGCGAAAAGCATAAAAAACGTATCGTAGCTAAATTTACTGACGAGACTGGAACAATGGATCTGGTTTGGTTTCAGAGTTTAAAGTGGGTAGAGGATAATGTTCTAAGAGGCAAGGCATACATCGCCTTTGGCAAACCTAATTTTTTTAATAATGGATTTTCTATCTCGCACCCTGATTTGGAAAATTATCCACGACAAGCGGGCATTACAGGAAATGTAACACTACAGCCCATTTACAATACCAGCGAGAAAATGAAGAAGGGTTTTTTGGATAGCAAAGGCATCCAGAAAATGATTCAGCAAATTATTGAATTGCATATCAATGAAGTTAGGGAAACTCTGCCATCTTATATTTTAGAAAAGTACAAACTCATTAGTAAGAAAGAGGCAATTATCCACATCCATTTCCCAGCTAATACCGCCATGTTGCAACACGCAGAGCGAAGACTGAAATTCGAAGAGCTTTTCTTTATTCAGCTTCAGCTATTGCATAACAAGCAGTTGAGAAGTTTAAAATTCAAAGGAGCCTTATTTAATACGGTTGGCGATCGTGTAAATACCTTTTATAATACCATGCTTCCGTTCGATTTAACTAATGCGCAAAAACGAGTTGTTAAGGAGATAAGGTTAGATACGCAACGAGGAAGTCAGATGAATAGACTTATACAAGGTGATGTTGGAAGCGGAAAAACTGTAGTAGCCTTAATGAGTATGCTCTTGGCTAATGATAACGGTTACCAAGCTTGTATGATGGCGCCTACGGAAATTTTAGCGAGGCAACATTATCAATCGTTGGTAGATTTGCTTAAAGGCGAATTAGTTAACGTAGCTGTGTTAACTGGAAATACAACAAAGAAACAACGAATTACTTTACACGAGGATTTAGAATCTGGTAAGATTGATATTTTGGTTGGTACACATGCGCTAATTGAAGACAAAGTTAAGTTTAAGAATTTAGGCTTGGTAGTTATTGACGAACAACACCGTTTTGGCGTTGAACAAAGAGCTAAGCTTTGGAGAAAAAATATCATTCCCCCACATATTTTGGTAATGACAGCTACGCCAATACCAAGAACCTTGGCGATGACTTTGTACGGCGATTTAGATGTTTCTGTAATAGACGAATTGCCTGCAGGGAGAAAACCGATTGAAACAAAACATCTTTTTGAAGGCCAGCGAATGCGCATGTTTGGCTTTATGAAACAGGAAATTGCTAAAGGCAGGCAGGTTTACGTAGTGTACCCACTAATTAAAGAAAGTGAAAAATTAGACTTGCTAAATTTGGAAGCTGGAATTGAGCAAATGCGCTATCAGTTTCCACTGCCCGATTACCAGATTAGTATTGTTCATGGGCAAATGCCTAATGCGGATAAACAATACGAAATGCAACGTTTTATTGATGGTAAAACCCAAATAATGGTAGCCACTACAGTTATTGAGGTTGGTGTTAATGTACCTAATGCATCGGTAATGATTATAGAAAACGCAGAGCGATTTGGATTATCTCAATTGCATCAATTGCGTGGTAGGGTTGGTCGTGGTGCAGAGCAGTCGTTCTGTATTTTAATGTCGGGAAATAAATTAAGTGCCAACTCTAAACTGAGGTTAGAAACAATGGTTAAAACCAATAATGGTTTCGAAATTTCTGAGATCGATCTGCAACTACGCGGTCCAGGTGATATTACCGGAACACAGCAAAGTGGCGTTTTGGAGTTAAAGATGGCAAATTTAGCTAAAGATCAAATTATTTTACAGGAAGCGAGGAATACCGTAATGGATATTTTTGAAAAAGATAAAATGCTCGAACTGCCAGAAAACAGTTTGCTTAAAACTTACCTGGCAAAACGAACCAGAGCAATCGCATTTGATAAAATCTCTTAACCCCAATTTTAGTTGCTTTGTCATCTAGGTAGAAGCATCTTTAAGATAGATTCCTCGTCCTTCGTTATTATAAACCTTTAGATGTTAATCTTCATCAGTTCCTGGGGCAGCACCAGCTCCGGTATATGCACCTTTACGAATGATTGGCATTTTAAGGTATTTATACAGTTCATCTAGTTGCATTAAGCTACCATTGGTAACATTTCCGAGAAAAACTACAACAATATCTTTATCCAAATCTCTAACGTAGATATGGCGGAAACCATGCCACCAGCCTGTGTGATACGCAACTTTAGCTTTTCCCTTTTCTTCGAATAAACGCCAACCATATCCGTAATTAAAATGTCCTTTTATCGGTTTATTACGGCCAACGTAAGCGGAATCTAAAGTTGAATTTTTAAGCAATCTTTCATTACGTAGGTATTTATCAAAAAGCACAAGGTCATGCGTTGTACTGTAGATACCCTTATCGCCTACAGGCCCATCTAAGAAATTTTGTACTACAGAGTACCTAAAACTATTACGGTCGTGCCCAACTACATCTACCGGGATTTTTTCATATTCGGCTTTAGAATAAACGTGAGTGTTTTTCATTCCAGCAGGTTTGAAAACGTGCTCCATCATGTACTGCGAGTAACGCATTCCGCTTACCTTTTCTATAATGGCGCCTAAAACCATGTAATTAGAATTGTTGTAATGGAATACACGATTAGGTTTAGTGTAAGGATTCGGCTTTTTGTCGGCAATTACTTGCATAACTTCCTGATTGGAAATGCCTTTTTTCATGTCGCGTTTTTCCTTTCTCCAAATATCATCTACAAAGTAAACATAGTTCATCATGCCGCTGCGGTGTGGCAATAAAAGTTTAACTGTAATGCTATCGTAAGGAAAATTTGGGAAGAATTTTTTGACGTTGTCATTAAGGTTTAATTTACCTGCCTCTACCAATTGCATAATTGCAGTACCGGTAAAGGTTTTGGTTATGGACGCTAATTCAAACTCGGAATTTATTTTTAAGCTATCGCGATGAAGGTAATCTGCCCAACCTTTAGCACCTTGATAAAGAATTTTGCCTTTTTTAGCAACTAATACATTGCCATTAAAGTTGTATTTTTTGTGTAGGTTGTTTACAAAATCGGCAATCCATTTGTCTTCTTTTGCAGCGTTGTAAACTAACAATAAGCTGTCGGCTTTATCGTCTTCTTTTGTTCTTACTTTTTTATCGGCTTCAGCCTTTTTTTGTTTTTCTTCTTTGCTGGTGCAGGCGGCGAATGATATGATGATTAACGCAAAAGCAATGGTTAGTAGACGAAACTTCATTTAGTAATGGTATGCGGGTTTAAAAGCTTGCAAAATAGGTATTATTGATTTTTTAAACGCAAAAGAGTTTTAAACATTGCCACATTTTTCGATTTTATTTTCTTGGATACGTGCTACCTAGATAGTAGCACTCGATTTGTTATTTAAACCCGATGGCAGTGGAAATACTTTTACCATTCCCCTTTAGGGAATTTAGGGGTAAAAGATTGCAACGTACAGCGGGACCGAGTTGCGTTTTTTGCATAGTACTGCGTTTTTCAAAAAAAGATATTATCGAAACAGGCGTGCTTTAGAGTTTTTGTAGTGCTTGTTTTACTGCTTCCTTATTAGGTTTAGAAATGGGAATTTTTTCTCCAGAAGTTAATAGAAGTATGCCGCCGTCTTCCTTTAACCAGCTTTTAACAAAGCCTGGATTTACCAAATGACTTTGATGCGTTCTTAAAAATCCATTAGGTTTCAACAAATCGGCATATTCTTTTAAAGATTTAGAGACCAAAATCTTTTCGCCATTTGCTAAAAAGAAAAAAGTGTAGGTATTGTCTGCTTCGCAACGTATAATTTCGGTTAAAGGGATATATCTTATTTCGCTTTGCATAGGCAAGGCGATTTTACTACCACTGGTTTCTTGCTTTTTTAATTGCTGTAGTAAAAAATCTAGTTGCGAAGTTTGTTTTTGTGCGGCTAATTTTTGTTCCGCTTTATTAACCGCATTAATTAATTCTTCAATATCTATAGGTTTTAGCAGATAATCTAAGGCTGCAAATTTTACTGCTTGTATGCCATATTGGTCGTAGGCAGTTACAAAAATAACTTCGAAATTGCGCTGAGGAAGTAACGCCAAAACGTCGAAACCTGTTTGTTCGCCCATTTGAATATCGAGAAATACCAAGTGAGGCAAATGTTTTTCGATAGCGCCAACAGCATCGACTACGTTTTGTGCAGATGCCATTATGGTTACCTGCGGACAATGCTTTTTGAGCAATGCCTGCAGGTTTTCTAGATTAGAAATTTCATCATCTATTAAAATTGCTTTCATTTTATTACAGCCAATCGGTTAATGTTAAGCTTATTAAAGTGTCGGTAGTGGTTGGTTGTATAGCTAAAGTAAAGCGATTTTCTTTATAAATGCTATTTAGCAAGGCAATTCTGCTATGGCTTAATGGCAAACCTAAACCGTTGCTCTTTTTTGCTATGTCAAATCCAGTTCCGTTATCGTTAACTGTTAACACCAAATCATTAGCTTCTTTCGTAAATACAACCTCAATTTTCCCATCATTTGCTTTTTTTGCGATGCCGTGTTTTACTGCGTTTTCTACAAATGGTTGCAAAAGCATACTGGGGATTTCTGTGTTTTCTAAATCTAGATTTTCTGCTACTTTAATTTCATACTTAAATCCGAAACGCAATTGTTCCATTTGCAGGTAATCATCTAGCAAAGTTCTTTCTTGCGATAAACTTATGAGCTCTTTATCGTCGAGCACGTTACGAGTTAGCCTAGCGAATTTAGAAAGGTATTTATTTGCATTGTCTATTTCGTTTTTGTTCATCAGATTCTGTATGCCAGAAAGCGCATTGAACAGAAAGTGAGGATTTAGTTGTGAACGGACGGCGTTAAGTTGATGTTTGGCTGTGTTTTTCTGTTGTTTTTGTTCTGCTATTTTTTGCTTGTTTCTCTTTTTGTTGTAATAGAGGATAACCAGAAATATCAATCCGATAGTGGCTGCAATAATAAATCCGTAAGTTAAAAGTTCTTTTTTAGTGTAGTTTTTATCGGATAAGGTAACAGAGAGCGTATATCTTGTAATATATTTTTCTATTTCTTTAGGAGAAAGGCTAAAATTAATTCGTGGCTGAATGATAATTTCGTAATCTCCCGATTTTTTAAAAATAGCTTTGTCGATGCTGATGTTTGGTAATGGTTCATGCGCTTCACTTATTACGCCACCATATTTCCAGATGGTAGATTCAAAAATTACTTTATCGGTTTGTTTATCTTTTACTATCGTGTAGTAGAGATAATCAATTTCTGATATGTCTTTAACAATCGTCAGTTCATCTTCTTGTTCAGTCAAGGTTAGCTTCGTTTTTTCATTTGGATCTTTGATCCAATTGTAATCTACTCCGTAATCTGTTTTGAAACGTTTAGAGAAAGCCGAAACCCTTGCTTTAGGAATTTGCTTGCCGTAAAATACAGTTTTGTAAACGTCTTGAGGTTTTTTTACATCGTAGGTCATTATCGTAATGATTTTATCCTTTACGGAGAAAATCCCAAAAGAAAAGGAGTTAAATAGTTCTTCATCTCCCCCTGCATGTGTTTCTTCTAGTAGTGCGGTATTTATAGATTTATTTAGCAAAATTGGTTTATTGTCTACCAAAATGGTGTAGCGATAGTCTTCAACATTAATATTTTTTCTAAAAGAAATCCGAATACTTACGTTTTTAACGTCGGGTAAATAATTGAAAGATGTAAACGGTTGATTAGGAGGTCGCAGGGCGTAGGATACGTTTTTAGCACTACTATCTAAATACATTTGCATTTTGTTTCCTGCAGCGAATGTTCTACGAAAGTCAATTCCTTTTTGTGCACTAACCGTTGATAATACAAGAGTAAGGCAGAGTAATGTGAAGATGATTTTTTTCATGAGCTTAAGTTTAATTTACATCAAACTTGAAATAATAATAGCAAAACTAACACCATAAAACGACAAAGATTGTATTTGAATTTGTGTACGTGTTGCTAGGTGCAATATTGAACTTTGTTCATTTGACAGTTTAGTCTCTGTTATTAATCATAACCTGTGTTGGAGGAAATACATTTTCAATAGATTATAGTCGTCCAATGAAATAGAAAGGAAATAAAGTGCTACAGCTGGATATGTTATGATATTTACAAAAGCCCATTAATCATTGCTTTCACTTCTTCATTTTCGGGAAAACCAGTAAACTTATTATTGAGGGTGCCATTTTTATTGTATAATAAATAAGAGGGAATTGCTTCAAAACCGAACTCATTCATTACATGTTCCCATTGTTCATCATCTAAGTAATAATGCTCGCTGCCTATTCCTTTAATTTTTTCTTCCCAAAGTTTGAGGGGCGATGAACTATTTGTTAGGTACACAAATACCACATCTTTATCATGAAATTCCGCTTTCGTACTTCTAAAGCGTTGCATAGCTTCTAAACAAGGGCCGCACCATGTTGCCCACAGGTCAATCAGAATTACTTTATCTTTATGTTTAGAGATAATCGTTTCGATAAGTTTGTCTGCAGCAATCATGGAAGCATTATTAATTACTAGTGGGGATTTGAACTGGTTTAATTTATCAACCTGTTCATTTTTTCTGAATAATATTTTAGCGATTGCTCCATTTCCCCAATATTTTTGAATATTTTCTTTCTGCTTTTTGCTTAAAGGTTTTACCTCTTCGGTTAATTGTCTGCCATAGGCATTAGCTGCTAAAATATCATAATATTGCCCATCATTAAATCCCACTAAGTCTTTTAAAATTCCTTTCACATTTTTTAACCAAGTAGCAATATCGCTTTCTTCTATTTGAGGTATTGCCAATATTTCGTTTTGTAAAATGTTTTTTTGAAATTCGAGGAATGTTAAAGTTTGCAAATATTGTGGGTCGTTAAGTTTAAAGTCTTTCAAGAAATGAAAGTAAGACCTGTCAATCTTTGCAGCTTTAAACTGTTTGCTAGTATCGCCAGTTATGTTTCTATAATTAGACTTCATTTCTTGTTCATAATTAAAAACATGCCCATTATACATGAATAACGGAAATTCTTTAGTAAGCATTGCTTTCAGTTCATTTGAAACAGAAGGCTCGTTATTTACAATAGTTAATCTTTCGGCTACAACATTTTTAGCATGAAGTAGAAACTCATCAGCGCTTTTATCGTAAAGAGCTTTTGGTGGTCTGTTTGGTCGGTATTCAACCATTTCGCCTACGAGAGCGAAGCTTCGCCTCATATCATCTTTATTCATCGCTGGTTTAATGTCGATATTTCCGATGTCAAAATTTGAATCATAAGTAATATTAAGATTGGTAACTTCTCCACTTTTCAGTTTCACAAGAAGAGATTCATCTGGATTAAAAGTTGTAGAAAAATGAATAAAAGAAACTGATGCTTCCACATCGGCATCTATTGAGAAATTTCCAGACTGATCAAGAGGTGTACTATACTTTACGTAATCTCCAGAAATTTGATGTGCAACAGCAATCTTTACAAAAATACTTTCTTTTTTTACACCAGTTGGTATTGTAATCCTACCAGTTAATTTAGCTGTCCCAAACACAATATTTGGTGTATCTATTACATTTGCAAACGTTGGTTTGGCTGATAAGACTAAAAGACAAAAAATAGAATAAAAAGCTAGTCTAAATTTTTGACCTTTTTTTAAGAGGCACAGCAATGTGATGTGGATGTATTTCATATCTTCAAGCTTAGTGTTTATCAAACTTGAAACAATAATAACAAAACTAAAACCATCAAACAGCAATGGTAATGTTTGAAATAGCAGATGTGTTATTTTGAGCAGTATTTGGTTCTGCCAAAAGACACAGCCTTAAAAAATAAACCCGATGGAATTGGAAATACTTTTTGTTCTTGTCATCCTGAGCTTGTCGAAGGATTTTAGGTTAATTTGCAGACGCTTCGATAAACTCAGCATGACAATGTTTAGTGGTGCCCGTTAACAAAAAGATTGCAACGTACAGCGGGACTGGAGCTGCCGACGAGCGATTTACATCGTTTTTCTAAAGTTTATGTAACGTTTCTAAATAAATTTCCTTTAAGGGGCAAAAAGGTTAAATTTGCCACAAACAAAAATTGAATTACTATGAGTTTTAGAATAGAACACGATACAATGGGCGAGGTGCAAGTACCTGCTGAAAAATATTGGGGAGCACAAACAGAACGTTCGCGTAATAATTTTAAAATTGGTCCGGAGGCTAGCATGCCTAAGGAAATTATACATGCTTTTGGTTACTTGAAAAAAGCTGCTGCTTTGGCAAATACCGAGCTAGGTGTATTGGCTGCTGAAAAAGCCGAGCTAATTGCTAAAGCTTGCGATGAAGTTATTGCTGGCGATTTGGATGCAGAGTTTCCGTTGGTAATTTGGCAAACAGGCTCTGGTACACAAAGCAACATGAATGCTAATGAAGTTATTGCCAATCGTGCGCATGTTTTAAATGGTGGTAATTTAGCTGATGATAAAAAAGTTTTGCATCCGAATGATGATGTAAACAAATCTCAATCTAGTAATGATACTTATCCAACTGCAATGCACATTGCTGCATACAAACAAGCGGTTGAGATTACCATACCTGGGTTAGAAAAATTAAGAAATACGTTAGCAACCAAAGCTGCTAGCTGGAATGATATTGTAAAAACTGGCCGTACGCATTTTATGGATGCAACACCTTTAACTTTAGGCCAGGAGTTTTCTGGTTACGTGCAACAAATTGACAATGGCATTAGAGCGGTTAAAAATGCGTTGGTAATGATTAAAGAGTTGGCCTTAGGTGGTACTGCTGTGGGTACTGGCTTAAATACACCTGCTGGTTACGACGTACTTGTTGCTAAAAAAATTGCTGATTTAACCGGATTGGATTTCGTTACCGCTCCAAATAAATTCGAGGCTTTAGCAGCGCATGATGCAATGGTTGAATTATCTGGCGCTTACAAACGTGTTGCGGTTTCTTTAATGAAAGTTGCAAACGATATTAGAATGTTAAGTTCTGGTCCACGTTCTGGTATTGGCGAAATTATTATTCCAGATAACGAACCAGGATCTTCTATTATGCCGGGCAAAGTAAACCCTACACAACCAGAAGCTTTAACTATGGTTTGTGCACAGGTTATGGGTAACGATGTTACGGTAGGTATTGGCGGTAGCAATGGCCATTTTGAACTTAATGTTTTTAAGCCTGTTATTGCTGCTAATGTTTTGCAAAGTGGTAGATTAATTGGGGATGCATGTGTATCGTTCAACGATAAATGTGCAGAAGGTATTGAGCCAAACAAACCGGTAATTAAACAACACATGGAAAACTCTTTGATGTTGGTTACTGCGTTAAACCCACACGTTGGATATGAAAACGCTGCCAAGATTGCAAAAAAAGCGCATAAAGAAAACAAAACTTTACGCGAAGCTGCAATTGAATTAGGTTTATTAACTGATGAGCAGTTTACGGCCTGGGTAAAGCCTGAAGATATGGTTGGAAGCCTTAAATAAGTTTAGAGTTGAAAGTGAAAAGTTTTGCAATAGATATAAACCACAATGATTTTTAGAAAAAGCCAATACTTTTTACTTTCTACTTTTTTACTTCTCACTTGTATAGCTTGTACTCGTTTGCCCAATGTGCAAGGCAAGGGCGAAGCATTGTTGCAGGGTGTTTGGAGCCAAGATAGCGTGGCAAATGCCGATGAATTGCTGAGTTACACTAAACATAAATTTAAAATTACTTGCGATTCGTTTTATGTGGATTTGACAACTTATGCCAAAACCAACTATTACGAACCGGCTTGTTTTAATAACGGTGTTTGGAAAGAGTTTGCTAAAGGTACTTATGTTGTTAAGGGTGATACTTTAATGCTAAACGGTACGTTTACCAAAGCCGATTATAAACAAAAAGTATCTGGCTGTTACAGAAACGGAAGATATCTTACAAATTTTAAAATTAAATCGTCTGGCAGTAGCAACTTATTGCTGGAGAATTTAAACGATCAAAGAGAATGTGCGTTGGTGCTTAAAGAAAAAATTACCTGCGTGCCTAAAGAACTATAACATGAAATTATCTGGATTAAAGAAATTAGGTTTGGCGGTTGCATTGGCGTACTTGCCATTTAGCGCAAGTGCTTGGGGTGTTTTAGGGCACCGTATTGTTGGCGAGGTTGCCGATAGCTACATTACCACAAAAACACGCAAAGCCATACAACAAATTTTGGGCACCGAAAGTATGGCAATGACTGCAAATTGGGCAGATTTTATCAAATCTGATACAAGCTTTAATTACCTAAACAACTGGCACTATGTAAATTTACCAGCTAGCTTATCGCAAGGCGATGTTTTTAACTTCTTGGAGAGTGAGAAAGGTGCTAATATTTACAACAAAACCAATGAAATGATTGCGGTTTTGAAAAACTCTTCGAGCACTGCCGAGCAGAAAAAATTAGCCTTACGTTTGATCATTCATATGGTTGGCGATATGCACCAACCGATGCATACGGCAAGGAAAGAAGATTTGGGAGGCAACAGGGTATTTTTAACTTGGTTTGGCGAAAGATCTAATTTGCACAAGGTTTGGGATGAGAGTTTAATAGATTTTCAGCAGTTGAGCTATACAGAATATACAAAGGCTATTAATCATACTAATGCGCAGCAAGTAAGCGAGTGGCAAAAAGCAAGTTTAAAAGACTGTGTTTACGAATCGTACCAAATCTGTAATAAAATTTATGCAACCGGAATTAAAAACGACGATAAGCTCAGCTATCGTTATAACTTCGATTGGATTGAAACTGTAAATTCTCAGCTGTTAAAAGGCGGTGTGCGTTTAGCTGGTATCTTAAATAGTATTTACAAATAAACCTTAACGTAAAACGATTTGAAAATTTTAATGGTTTGTTTGGGTAACATTTGCCGTTCGCCTTTGGCGGAAGGTGTAATGCGCCATTTGGTAAATGAACAAGGCTTAGATTGGCAAATTGCTTCGGCTGGTACGGGCAATTGGCACGTTGGCCAGGCGCCAGATAAAAGAAGTATCGCGGTAGCTAAAAATTACGGCTATGATATTTCTACTCAAAGGGCTAGGCACTTTATAGCATCGGCATTTGATGAATTTGACCATATTTTAGTAATGGACAAAAACAATTATCGCGATGTGCTGAGTCTGGCAGAAACAGAAGAACAAAAGAAAAAGGTAAGGCTTTTCTTAACAAACGAGGCAGAGGTTCGAGATCCGTATTATGACAATGATCTTTTTGAGCCTGTTTTGTTAGAGATTGAGGCCCGCTGTAAGGAAATGTTAAAGGAGCTAAATAGTTAGCTCCTTTTTGCTATACAAGTATTGCATTAATATCACTCGGATTTTCATTGTTGTTTAAAGCAGATATACTTGCTAATGTGCTTGCGGCAATTTCTGTTAAAGCTTCTTCGGTAAAAAATGCCTGGTGACCAGTAACCAATACGTTAGGAAAGCTCATCAACCGTTGGATATCATCATCGCTAATAATGCTTCCTGATAAATCTTTAAAAAAGAGCTTTTCTTCCTGCTCATAAACATCAATTCCCAAGCTTAAAATTTGTCCAACTTTTAATGCTTCTATTGCATCTTTGGTGTTTATTAATGCACCACGGCTGGTATTTATAAGCGTAACATTCTTTTTCATTTCTGCTAAGCTATTTTGGTTAATCAGATATTTGTTATCGGCAGTTAAAGGGCAATGTAATGAGATAATATCAGCGGTTTTGATAAGGTCGTTAAACGTAACATAAGTAATCCCAAGTTTCTTTAGTTCTTCATTTTCAAAAGGATCGAAAGCAATTACCTTGCAACCAAAACCCAACATAATTTTGCAAAAGGCAATACCTATTTTTCCGGTACCAATTACACCTACGGTTTTTTTGTATAGATTAAAACCCATTAAACCATTTAGCGAAAAATTTTGTTCTCGGGTTCTGTTGTAGGCTTTATGCGTTTTACGGTTTAGCGTTAACAACATTGCTACGGCATGCTCTGCCACTGCTTGTGGCGAGTAAGCAGGAACTCTGCATAATCTCAATCCATGTTTTTTAACCGCATCTAAATCAACATTATTAAAGCCTGCACACCGCAGTGCGATATACTTGATTCCTTTTTCGGCTAGCGTAGCAATTACTTGAGCCGTAAGTTTATCATTTACAAAAACGCATACTGCTTTATAAGTATCTTTTTTAATGGCATCAACAACGTGTGGGCCCAAATGTGTTTCCCAAAACTCTAATTCGAAGCCATAAGTTTTATTGCTTCTTTCAAAAAAATCTCGATCGTACGGTTTTGCGGAAAAAAATAGAATCTTCATTTGCTCAAAATACGAAATTTTAATATCCTAAGCCTTATGGCGTAATTCTTTTGTGCTGTGTAAGGTAAATATAGTTGAACATACAAAACGAGGCGATGGCACCAAACGTATGCCAAAGGAAATGTGTTCCACTTTCTAACCATTCCCACTTATCCGCTATGCGAAATGTTAGCGCAAAAATAAAGGAGATCAATGCAATTCCAACCCATTTTCCGTCTTTCCATTTGGTGTAAATTAGGTAAGCTAAAACCGGCAATAGCACTAGGGCCGCCATCATAGCATAATTTATATTTACGAACAACTGCATATTTTCAGACATCATCATTTTTCTGAAAAATATTTGAAAACAGACATAGGCTACAACCAGCAAGGCTGCGTAGTACCACTTTATCAGCTGTGCTAGAAAATAAACGCCCGCCGAAATGCAAAGTAGCATAATCGGAAGCCAATCCATCATAATAAACGGTCGCCAAAGCCTAAAGGCATGATAAGTTGTACCGCCAATACCACCAATAAAAAGTAAAACCAGGCAGTAGCTTAAAAAAGGATGACCTTTAAAGTTGCCCCATAATTTAAAAAGCCAGTAAAAAGCAATTGCCAAGAAAAAGCAAGAGGTAATGGCGTTTAAAGGTTCTGGAAATAAGTTTTCAAGATTTGTTTCGGCATATAAGCTACCGCCGTCTGGTGGTGTTTGGAGTGTTAACATAAAGATGATTTTCATTTTAAAAAACGTTACGCTGTTTTAAATGTTTTAATTTAGATTAGTGAATAAGTAAATTTTTAATTACGATGCAGCAACCACAATTATATATGATATTGCTTGGGGCCACCCCAAAAGGACGAAACATAGAACAGCACGATATTTTTTTCGGAATAGGAACATCAATTAAAGAGCTTTTGCCAGAAATACAAGCTTTTTGGCCAGAAGCGAAAGGAAAAATACACGTTGATGCCTACCGCGTGGTAAAAAAAGTGGGCGATTTTAAAGTGGAAGTAATTGACCGGGGGGAAGGCGAAACAGAATTGCGTAGTTTGTTTTTTATGAATTTAGGTGGATACAAAAAGGACGAATTTGAGGAGCTCCACTACAAGGTGTTGGTGGTGGCTAACCAAAAGGCAGCAGCCATACAAGAGGCAAAAAAAACAGCTTTCTATAAGCATGTAGGGTTTAAGGGAGCAACATCGCACATAGACGATAAATTTGGTGTTGATGTGGATGACATCTTTGAAATAAAAGATATTTTATCGGCAACTACCAGAGAAAAATTTGCCTTGCGATATACACCAGCCGAAGATTTACCAGAAGATGAAATATTTTTAGGCTACTTGCCTTTGTCTAAAATTTAGGCATTTTAAAACAAATGGCCAATAGATATATCTTCTGTCGGCCATTTGCTTTAAATCCATTAAGCTGGTTGTAGTTGCGTAGCTATTGCCAACCTATTCCATGCATTTATGGCAATAATTGCCATTATAATTTGAGCAATCTCGGTATCATTAAACATCGTTTGCGCTTTTTTATAAGTAGCATCAGAAACTCCACCGTTAGCAATTAATGTTATCTCCTCAGTTAAAGCTAACACAACACGCTCTTCATCGGTGTAAAGATTTTCTACTTCTTTCCAAGCATTTAATAAATATATTCTCTTCTCAGTTTCGCCGTGTTTTCTGGCATCTGTAGTATGCATGTTAATGCAAAACGCACAGCCATTAATTTGCGAAGCCCTAATTTTGATTAACTCTTTGGTGGTTTTGCTAATGCTTGTGGTAGCTAAATAACTTTCTAAACCTAAAAGTGCTTTATAGCCGGTTGGCTCGGTTTCGTAAATGTTTACTCTTTTTTCCATTGCTTATTTAATTAAAATGATGAATCAAAGGTAAATCGTTGCCGATAATCAAAACTTAAACTGGCTTAAGAAATGATTAGCATCTTGCTTTTTACAGTTTGCATGTAGGCTGGTAGAATTATATTAATCAAGTAATTAAGAAATTTTTGAAAAGCAATAACAGTAATCCTGTGTCAAAGCAGTCCCGTTTTTCGTTACAATCTTTTATCCTAATTCTACGCTATGCGCAGAATTGATAAAAGGATTTTCACTGCAACCGGGTTTAAAAACGAATTTTTCTGCAACTATTTATGTACAAGCTTTAGGCTATTGTACATAGCATTGCTGGTAGTAGTTTAATAAACGGGATTGCAACGTAAATCCTTTTTTGATTTGTAGTACTGAGCGTAGTCGAAGTACGAAACAAAAAAGATTGGAGTGTAAAGCCCGACGAACGTTAATAAGTGTTTAGCGCTTGCTTTTCTAAGAGAACGGATAATTATTCAAACTTAAACATGTTAAGCCTTTTTCCTCAGTTCGCTTAAATATTCTGGTGTTAAACCTAAATAAGAAGCGAGCATATATTGCGGAATTCGCTGTGTAAAATCCGGAAATGAGGAAATAAACTGTCGATAGCTTTCTTCTTTAGAGAAATCATGGAAGTATTTGAACCTCATTTGCGTGGCTGCATAGGCCCTTTGCATCATAATTCTAAAATATCTTTCTAATTGTGGCAATTGCTTAAATAACTGTTCTTGTTTGCTTTGCGCTATTGCAATAATTGTAGCGTTTTCTACAGCTTGAATGTTAAAGACAGAAGGTTTCTCCATAATTAAGCTCATATGGTCAGACATCCACCAGTTTTCTAAAGCGAACTGTGTGATTTGCTCAACGCCTTTCTCGTTAACAAAAAACATTCTTAGCAAACCTTTTTCAACAAAGTAATTGTATCTGCAAATTTTTCCTTCTTCGAGCAGAAAATCTTTTTTCCTTACTTCGATGATTTTAACAAAATCTTTTAGCGTAGCAATTTCATCGATATTTAACTCTACGTGTTTTTTTAAATGGTTGATGAAATTCGGAAACATAATACTTGGCTATTTATTAAACTTTGCAAAAATGGCTATAGATATGAATTTGCCATTTTTAACTTCGCAATCTTTCATTGTTCCCTCATATTCGAAGCCCAATTTCTTTAAAACTGACTTAGAATTAGCATTTTCTGTTTCTACCAAAGCTTCCACCCTGTGAAGATTTAATGTTTCGAAACAATATTTTAACACCTGATGAGCGGCTTCAATTATAACTGCTTTTCCCCAATATGCCGGCAATAACCAAAATCCAATTTCTGCTTTGCAGTGTAAAATATCTAAGTTGTTAATGCCAATGCCACCATAAAATGCGGTATTGTTAGAGTCGGCAATAGCCCACCATTTTCCTGTCTTATTTTTTTCTAACTCACTGAACCAAAGCATTTGCTCTTCTGTTTTTTTTAGAGTAGCATAACTTACGCCATAATATTTAACAACATCAGGGTCAGACAGACCGTTAAAAATGTTGGTTATATCAGATGGGATGATAGATCTTAAAAGTAAACGCTCAGTCTTCATGGCTTTTGTATTCCTGATGGTTATAAATATAATGAATAAAGATTAAACCTTTTTTAACCGGCCTTGTTCATTAGCAACATCAAAACTATAAAAACATGGAAACTAGAACAGTAAACTCTGAAATTCTAAATGATCTTATTGAAATAAATAACGATAGAATTGCAGGTTATGAAAAAGCAATTGAAGAGTTAAAAGCAGAGGATGCTGATTTGAAAGCATTATTTGTAAAGATGGTTGGAGAAAGCCATACCTACAAAATGGCTCTTGCCACCGAAGTACAAACTTTGGGAGAAGACATTGAGACCGGAACAACCAATTCGGGTAAAATTTACAGAGCTTGGATGGATGTGAAAGCAATATTTACAGGTCACGATAGAAAAACCATATTAAATAATTGCGAATTTGGTGAAGATGCAGCGCAAAAAGCATATAAAACCGCTTTAACTAATGAAGATTTGTCTGCAAACCTAAGAACTTTGATTACTGATCAGAAAGCATCGTTAAGAGCTTCTCATGATGAGATTAAAGCTTTAAGAGATGCACAATAGTAAGTGAAGTTTTATCCAAACAACAAAGCCAATCCTTAAAAGATTGGCTTTGTTGTTTGGATTTAATTTATTTGCCTTCTAACTCCTTGTCAAGATAATGTGTTACACGATGGATGGCATTGTCAATAGTGTCGCTTAAAATAGTTATAAACGAACCCGGTTTGGCTGTATTGATGATGTCTTTTAAAGTAGCTTCTCCATTGTTATTAATCTCGATTTCCATATCAGGTTTTACTTCTTTTATACCTGTAGTTAACAAGTCAATTAACTCTTGCTGTTTTCTTCCCCTTAGATATTTTTCTTGGCAAATTATAATTTTGTCGAACATTTGAGCAGCTATTCTAGCCGTTTCTATAATGTCTTCATCTCGTCTATCTCCGGTTCCCGAAATTACCCCAACATGTTCTGATGCCTCAACTGTAGCTAAATAATCTTTAATGCCAATAAAACCAGCTGGATTATGAGCAAAATCTACCAGGATTTTAAAGTCTTTAAATTTAAAAATATTCATTCTGCCTGGTGTATGTGCGGCAGATGGAATAAACGTTTGTAAAGACATGCGGATATCCTCTGTTTTATAACCCCATAAAAATCCGGTTAGCGTTGCCGCTAAAACATTTTGGATCATAAACTCTACGGTACCGTTAAAAGTTAACGGAATATGTGTTGCTTTATCTACACGTATTTTCCAATCGCCCTTTTTAATGGTTACATAGCCGTTTTCATATATGGCAGCAACACCACCTTTTTTGCAGTGCTCTTTAATAACCGGATTTTTTTCGTCCATACTAAAGTAGGCGATATTGCAATCAGCCTTTGCGGCAATTTTTAGGCAATACTCGTTATCTGCATTTAAAACTGCCCAGCCACTTCTCTTTACTGCGCCAATAATTACAGATTTTACACGTGTAAGGTCATCAAGGTTATGAATGTCTGATATGCCGAGGTGATCTTCCTGAATGTTGGTAACTACGCCAATATCACATTTGTTGAAACCTAGTCCAGAACGTAAAATTCCGCCTCTGGCAGTTTCCAAAACAGCAACTTCAACCGTTGGGTCTTTTAGCACAAATTCGGCGCTAAAAGGCCCGGTTGTATCGCCTTTCATTAACAAAGTGTTTTGCACATAAATTCCATCAGAAGTGGTAAAGCCAACTCTGCAACCATTGTTTTTTAAAATATGCGAAATAAGTCTGGTTGTAGTCGTTTTTCCGTTAGTTCCCGTTACGGCGATAATTGGAATGCGAGCATCTTTCCCTGGCGGATAAAGCATGTCAATTACCGGTGCAGCAACGTTTCTAGGCAAGCCTTCGCTTGGTGCCAAATGCATTCTAAATCCTGGCGCTGCGTTAACCTCCAAAATAACACCACCGTTTTCTGTTAGTAATTCGGTTAGGTTTTTCGCCATGATATCTATACCGCAAATATCTAAACCCACAATTCTAGATATACGCTCACAGTTGAAAACGTTTTGGGGATGCACTTGGTCGGTTACATCAATTGACGTTCCGCCGGTACTCAAATTAGCAGTCGATTTTAAATAAACGATATCGCCAGTCGTAGCAACAGTTTCCAGCGTAAAACCTCTTTTATCCAATAAATCTAAAGTATCCCTATCAACTGTAATTTCTGTTAAAACATTTTCGTGGCCATAGCCCCTTCGTGGATCTTCATTTTCTTTATCTATAAGTTGTTGTATGGTGCTAACACCATCGCCCACCACATGTGCCGGAACCCTTAGCGCCGCGGCAACCATTTTATGGTCAATTACTAATACCCTAAAATCATGGCCAGTAATAAATTTCTCTACAATAATTCTTCTAGAGTATTCTTTAGCATAATGGAAAGCTGCAATAGCTTCCTCCTCATTTTTTACATTTATGGTTGCTCCTTTTCCATGATTGCCATCTAAAGGTTTAAATACCAATGGAAAACCAACACGTTTAATGGCATCGTGTACATCTTCTAAAGTACTTGCAGTTATGCCTTTTGCAACTGGAATGGCCGCATCTTCAAGTAAACGTTTAGTTTCATCTTTGTTGCCAGCAATATCTACGGCAATGCTACTGGTACGTTCGGTCATGGTTGCTCTAAAGCGCACCTGATTTTTGCCATAACCTAACTGTACTAAAGAACCTTTATTTAATCTAATCCATGGAATATCTCTAGAAATTGCCTCCTCAACTATAGAACCTGTACTTGGGCCCAATCTTTCAGATTCTCTAAGTTCTCGCATCCGATGGATATCGTGCTCTAAATCGTATTCCTCGCCGGCAATTAAAGCTTCTGCTATGCGAACAGAAGCTTCTGCAGCGTATACGCCCGCTTTTTCTTCTAAATAACTAAACACAACATTATAAATTCCTTCGGTTTTTGTTTGTCTTGTTCGGCCAAATCCGGTGTCCATCCCGGCCAGGGTTTGTATTTCGAGCGCAATATGTTCTATTACATGCCCCATCCAAGTGCCCTCTTCCACACGCATTAAAAAACCACCTGGGCAACCCTTGCTGCAACGATGAGAATGTAAGCTTGGGATAAGTTTTTCGATACCTTCTCTAAATCCTTCTATAACATTTGTTGGGCGTTGTTCCATCTCTTCCAGGTCTAAACGCATCTGGATTAGTTTCTTCCTATTCACCGACCAAATATTTGGTCCTCTTAGCACTTGTATGCCTAATATTTTCATTTGTAAGTTTGTTTTAAGGTAGTATTGGTGCGCAAATTCTATATTCTGGCGAGGGATGCCTGAATTAAAAATTTAAAGTATAAATTTTTTTTCAATTTAACATACAATGCAAATGCTAAAAAGTTTATCAGCCGATTAATTTTATTTAAAAGTTAAAATGCAGGCGAAAATCGTTCGGAAATGTTAATTAAAAGTATAATATTGATAAAAATAATATTAATTATTAGGCAAGAGCCTATAATTTTGGCATTTTAGCAGAAATCAATGAATAAAAGAATGGCTCCAAAAGGGAAATTAATAATAATTGGTGGCGCAATTGACACAGGAAGTTTTGCCGAAACACAATTCGGCTTGCCACAAAACATGAACTTTTTTGAGCGTGGAATATTAAAAAGGATAACCACAGAATCGGCGAAAGGAAGTGATTCTAGATTTGAAATCATGACTACTGCTTCTTTAATACCAGAAAAAGTAGGCGAAGAATACATAAAAGCTTTTGCGCAATTAGATGTGCATGATGTTGGTGTTTTAAATATTGGAAACAGAGAAGAGGCTAGTAATCCGGCATATGCAGAGCGAATAAAAAATGCAGATGTAGTAATTTTTACTGGCGGAGATCAGCTTCGTTTGTCTTCAATTTTTGGCGGAACAGAAATTCATCGCATTTTGCTAGACAAGTATGAAAATACTTCTATCGTTATAGCTGGTACATCGGCGGGTGCGGCTGCAAGTTCAAAAAATATGATTTACCAAGGGAGCAGTAAGGATGCTTTGCTTAAGGGAGAGGTTAAAATTACGGGTGGCTTAGGTTTTATAGACGATGTTATTGTGGATACGCACTTTGTGCAACGTGGTAGAATTGGGCGACTGCTTTATGCTGCGGCCAGTAATCCAGGTATTTTAGGAATAGGTTTAGGAGAAGATACTGGATTATATATCTTCGAGGGGCAAATGGAAGCTATCGGATCCGGAATGGTAATTTTAGTAGATGGCAGGCACATGGCCGATACTAATTTAACAGATGTTGAAATGGGACAACCAGTATCTATAAAAAATATGGTAGTGCATGTAATGTGCGACGGCGACACCTATGATTTAGCCAATCATCAATTAGTAATACACCACCCAAGAGTTGTAGCAACAGAATGAAAGTAATTATTCATGGAGGCTTTTTCAGCGAATCGTCTACCAATCAGGAAATGAAATTGGCCAAGCAAAATACGCTAGCGGAGATTGTAACCAAAGCACATGCTTTTTTGGCAAGTAACACCGCTTTAGATACTGTAGTATATGCCGTTAGTTTGTTGGAAGATAGCGAGTTGTTTAACGCAGGCATTGGTTCTCAGATACAAAGTGATGGAAAAGTTAGGCTAAGTGCTTCGCTAATGGATGGTAAAAGCCAAAAGTTTAGCGGCGTAATTAATTTAGAAGATGTAAAAAACCCAATTGAAGTTGCCAAGCAATTGTTAGCTTATGATGACAGGGTTTTAAGTGGCGAAGGCGCTTTAGCTTTTTCGAGAGCTAATGGCCATGAATATTTTAATCCAATTACACCACAAAGACAGGCAGAATATGAAGCAAAGTTAAATCAGCAGGAGAGAAAAGGGACTGTTGGTTGTGTAGCCTTAGATGCGGATGGAAATATCGCTGTAGCAACTTCTACAGGAGGCAAAGGTTTTGAAATACCGTGCCGAGTTAGCGATTCTGCAACTGTTGCCGGAAACTTCGCAAATGAATTTGCCGGTATTTCTTGTACGGGAGTTGGTGAGGATATTGTAAGCGGTGCATTGGCAGCTAAAATTGTTACTCGTGTAACAGATGGCTTCTCCTTGCAGAATGCATGCGAAAAATCGTTCTCAGAACTTAAACCTTTTGATGGCTTTGCCGGTGTTATTGGCATAGCTGGTAATGGCGAAATATATCATTGCGATTCGCATCCCTATATGGTTTGGGCTTCTTTTGATGTTAGTTTACAAGTGTTTAACTAAATATATTATATTTGCAGGATGAATAAAATCTGCTTAACGCTTGCCTTCTCCCTATTGGCTGTTTTAGTTAATGCACAAAATGCAAACTTTGCACCGCAAGAGGTTACGCAAGGCGGATCTGCAATTAATATTGCAGTAGCGGCTAAAGATGAGTCTGACGGGGATGAGTTTTTTGAGGATGCAGAGAAAAATGAGCGAAGAGGCGATTTGAATGAGGCGTTAACGCTATTCGGTAAAGCAGCTTTTGAATATAACAACGACAAAAAATTTAGCAGATATGCGGCTTCTTTATTAAGAATGAGCAACGTGCATTTGATGTTGACACATTACACCGAAGCAGAGCAAGTTATATTAAACGCCGCTTTAAAAACGTATTCTAAAATTGGTAGTAGAACCGGCCAAATGGCTTCTTATAACCAACTCGGTAAAATATATTTAGCATCAAACAAGTTAACGCAGTCGCTTTGGTTCTATACTCAGCAAGGAATTTTGGCACAACAGTTAAAAAACAATACATCTTACATCGATTCTATTTTAGGCATCGCTGCGGTAAAAATCAAAAAGAGAGAATTCAGTTTGGCAACTAAGGATGTAAATAGGGCAGAGTTGTTAGCGAAAAATTATAAGATTAGCCAGTTTAGCCAGCTTATTAAAAACACCAGATCTGCCATTGCCGATAAGGGCGCTTTAAAAAAGTAAAATTTCAAGGCGTTTTGTAACAAGCAAGCTGGTTACAAATCAAAGATTACAAAAAAGATACAGTATTATGCTGTATCTTTTTTGTTTATTTAAAAAATTGGTATCATATTGGATGATGATTTTCTAAGAATGGAATTTAAACAAGTAAAAGAGATGTTGAGAAGAGTTTTGTTAATAACGTTTACGGCCGCCGCGTTGGCTTGTAGTGCTTCTCCAAAAGCACAAGTAATGGTAGATGGAATTGAAAACATTAGGCCAGATGACCAGCAAAGCTTAGCTTGCCGTCAAGTTTTTTCTTTAATTGAGAACTATAATTACAAACAGATTAAAATTAATGATTCCATATCGTCTGTTATTTTCGATAGGTATATAAAGGCTTTAGATCCTTCTAGGTATTACTTTTTAGAAAGTGATATTAAAGATTTCGAGCAATATAGACACTCGTTAGATGATGACTTTAAAATCGGCGATTTGAGTGCTCCGTTTCATATGTTTAACGTTTATTTAAAAAGATATAACGATAGGATAGATTTCTCGATGTCGCAGATTAAAGCAAAATACGATTTTAATCAGAATGATACTTATGTATACGATAGAGAAAAAATGCCTTGGGTAACATCTACTACGGCGTTAGATGACATTTGGAAAAAGCGTGTAAAATACGAACTAGTTAACTTAAAAATAGCTGGAACTAGTGATGCTAAAAACATCGAAACACTTACAAAACGTTATGAAAATTTAAAATCTCAGATTTCTAAATTAAATAATCAAGACGTGTTTCAAATTATAATGAACTCGTTTACGGAAGCTATCGATCCGCACACAAATTATTTTAATCCGAGAAACGCTGAGGCTTTTAATATTGAGATGTCTCGTTCTATTGAGGGTATCGGCGCAACTTTACAGTTAGACAATGAAGTAACGAAAATCGTTTCTTTGGTACCAGGCGGACCGGCTTTTAAAAGTAAGCAATTAAATGCCGGCGACAGGATTGTTGCTGTTGCGCAAGGCGTGAATGGAGAATTTGAAGATGTGGTAGGTTGGAGAATTGATAATACAGTTGCTAAAATCAAAGGGCCAAAAGGAACCACTGTTAAACTAAAAATTATCCCAGTAGGCCAAGATCTGTCATCGAAACCAATAATTGTAACGGTAGTGAGGGATAAAGTAATTATGGCCGACCAATCTGCTAAGAAAACGGTTAAAACCGTTACTGCAGACGGCAAATCTTATAAAATTGGTGTTATAGATGTGCCAGGATTTTATGCAGATTTTAAAGCTTACGCAGCAGGCGATAAAAATTACAAAAGCACAACTAGAGATGTTAGACTATTAATTGATACATTAAAAAACCTTGATAAAGTAGATGCGATTGTGATGGATTTGCGTGCTAATGGTGGTGGTTCTTTAAACGAAGCTATTGAGTTAACGGGTTTATTTATAGACAAAGGCCCTGTTGTACAGGTTAGAGATTACAGAAATAGCATTACTGTTGATGAAGATAAAGAAGCTGGTACATCTTGGGATGGTCCGTTTGGTGTTATGATTGATCGTGTAAGTGCTTCTGCATCAGAAATTTTTGCTGGTGCTATCCAAGATTATGGACGTGGTTTAATTATGGGTACCCAATCTTACGGAAAAGGAACAGTGCAAAGACAAATTGCCCTAAATGATATGGTTGATCCGTCTATCCTGCAAAAAATGATGTCGATGCTAGCTTCTAATAAAAATAAAGAGGCAAACGACAAAGTTGTAACAATCAAGGAAAATGGAAAAACCGTAACAGTGAAAGAAAGTAATCACACAACAATTGTTGACAAAGATGGCGTTCCTCAGTTAGGTCAGTTAAACTTAACCATGGGTAAATTCTATCGTGTAAGTGGTAATAGTAATCAGCATAAAGGTATAATTCCTGATTTCAACTTCCCATCTATTTATCCATTGGATAAAATTGGAGAAGATACCGAGCCATCGGCTTTGCCATTTGATATTATTAAACCATCAAACTATAGGCCTGTAGAAAACCTAGGACCTATTAAAGCAGGTTTAATTGAACTTCATAAGCAAAGAATGGAAAGATCTTTGGATTATAAGATTTTGCAAGAAGATATTATCGAATCGAAAAAGAGAGAAGGCGAAACTTCAATCACCCTAAATGAAGCTAAGCTGAAAGCGGAAAGAGATGAGTTAGAAGCAAAATCATTAGCTAGAGTTAATAAGTTAAGAGCATCTAGAGGTTTAGCACCAATTAAAAAGGGCGAGAAAACTGCTAAGGAAGATACGTTTGACCTTGTACAACAAGAGAGTTTAAATATTATGGTTGATTTTATGAAAATGAGCCAAAGCGGTAAAACTGTTAAAGCGTTACCAACCTTCAACAAATAATAGTAAAACCATATGCTAATTGAAAATCCGCTAAGTAACTAGCGGATTTTTTTATTAAGTACTTACTCAAACAAAAAGAGGCTGTTACTGTTATTACGCTGTTAAATTAATAGCTATGAACGTAAAAAGAACTTTTGGAACAATCCTAACAATCTTAGGGATTATTGGCCTGGTATATGCCGGTTGGGGTTTTGTGCAACACAGTTTAAAAACTAGAGAGTTACTAGTTATAGGCGTTATCGGGATAATCTTTTTTGTTTCGGGTATCGGACTGGTAAAAAACACTAAAGACGAGTCGTAAATAAGTATCTCTATCAACCAGATTAAAGGAAATCCTTAAACTACCCAGCTAATACTGGATAGTTTATTTTTTCTTTTTGATGATGAGATATTGTGTAATTGCGATCATTAAACCTGCGAATGAAATAATGCCCGCAGAGATTAAATTCGCCTGATTTTGTTGGATGAAATATACCGCGGTTACGGCGAGCAAAAATGCGCTTATGCCAATAAGGTAATGTATTAATAGTCCATTTTTCATTCTAGGTGTTGTTAATTTTTTAGGGAAATTCGGTTGTTCTCGAAAAGAAGATTATGTCCGGCGAAGTCAGAATCTGTTAACGATTTTAATTTTTTAAAGGCTGTAAAATTGTCATCAACAGTTAAGCGGTTAATTTTATCTTGCTTAACCGATACGATATCGGCATAAAGAAAATCGCCTTTGGCATTAACTTTTAACTGCAGAAGTGGCGCAAAACCATTAGGGCCTTTTAAACTAAACATGCCGTAGGTACAAAAGTTACCTAGGCTATAAGCAATAAATTTATTTTTATAAACCTCTACGGCTCTGGTAACATGCGGTCCATGGCCTAAAACAATATCTGCGCCTGCATCAATTACACCATGTGCAAAAGCGTAAACGTTACCTCTGTTTTCTCTGTAAAAAATCTCGGTTTTACGTGTAACGTGTTCAAAGTTTGCACCTTCGCCACCGCCGTGGAAAGAAACAATTACAATATCAACCTGCTCTTTAAGCTTTGCCACTAAAAGCTTTGCGCTATCTATGTTTTTAATCGATACCGTATTTTCATTAGGTGCAAATGCGCAAAAGGCGTACTTAATACTATCAACCTCGAAAATATCAAAAGGCTTATTTAACTGACCAGCGTACTTAAACTGTAAAGAATCTAGAATTTTAGCTGTGTTTTTTCTGCCTCTACTATCAAAATCGCCAACGTGGTTATTTGCAATACTCAAAACGTTAAAGCCAGCCTGTTTTATAATTCCCGCATAGCGATCTGGCATTCTAAACGCGTAACAACTGTTTGGGTTTAATCCGGCACATTTAGATGAATTTCCACTATTCAAAAAGCAACCTTCTAAATTGCCAAATACAATGTCGCCACGCAAGAAAGTATCTACTGCTGCAAAACTATTCACAGCATCATCTGGTGGGAGATTGGTCTTGCTTGGAAATGCCGAACCTAACATTATATCTCCAACGGCAACAATGCTAATGGTATCTTTAAGCTTTTTAACTATGGGGCTGTCTATTTTAGTTTGGTGTGTTGCTGGCGCAGATTTACCTTGGCAACTTATTAACAGATAAGCTAAAAAGAACGTTAGCGTTGATACGAATATTAATTTCTTCATCTTTATTTCATAAAAAAATCCTTCTCGAAAAATCGGGAAGGATTAAATATTTTTGGTTCGATAGCTTTATTCCTCTATAAAATCTTTTTTACCACCTTCTAGTATTCTGCCACCTTTATAAAAATAACGGTTGTAGTAAGGATCGTTTAAATTGCTAATTACAACACCTCTTGTACTAGAAGCATGAGCAAAACGATCATCGCCTAAATAGATACCAATATGTGTAATGCTACGGCTTTTAATTTTGAAGAAAACTAGATCGCCTTCTTTTAATTCTGTTTTAGCTAATGGGTTTACCATGCTAAAGATATCACGAGAGTTACGCAAAATAGTTGTGTTGAAAACTTTGTCGTAAATGGCCTTAGTAAAGGCCGAACAATCAATCCCTTTTTTTGTATTTCCGCCAAAACGGTAAGGGGTTCCAATCCACTCGTATATAAATTTGTATAGTTTTAAGTTTGATGTCGCGTCTACCGCTACGCCCATAACTTGCGAAAAATATTGCGAAGCTAAGTTGTCTGGGTCTTCTAGTTTGTTAGTTTCTTTGGTTTTGCTTTGTGCAAATACAGCCGTAAAGCTGGCGAGAACGATAAGAGTAGAAAACAAGAATTTTTTTATCATGTTATACTGTTAAGTTTGGGTAAATGACACTTACACTTAAACGTACACCACTACGGGCTTATTGTTAGGTGGCAAAAATATGCTATTTACAAATGTTATCCAAATATTGGATGTTTAAAACTGAAAGTTATTAACATTTCTTGATTTTTGGCTTGTTAATGGAGAGAAAATAAAATTTTATTTTGCCCGGCATGTTGCTAGATCACATTTGAGTTTCGGCAATTTGTAGATTGCGCCCAACGCTTCGTTTCCGAAATTAAATTTCAGTAAGCCTAAATATGGCAAGTATTATATATGCTTGCATCCTAAGTCTATAAAATCTCTACTTTTTAAGTTGGTTTTTGCTTTAATGTAAATTATTGATTTTCTGAAATGTTACATACATATAATGATGTTTTTACACTCGGGAATAGGGAGAAATACAATAAAAAAAATTAGATTTGCTCTCATAAACAAAAAAATCAATACCTCAACATGAGTGCAGTAGAAATTAACAAGGATACCTATTTGAAGTGGTTTGAGTCGATGTTGCTTATGCGCAAGTTCGAAGAAAAAACCGGACAGCTATACGGACAGCAAAAAATTCGTGGTTTTTGCCACTTATACATCGGTCAAGAAGCGGTGGTTGCAGGAGCAATCTCGGCAATGGGACCAGATGATTCTATGATAACAGCTTACCGTGATCACGCACATGCTTTAGCTTTAGGTGTTAGCGCTAACAGCATCATGGCAGAAATGTATGGTAAAATTACGGGTTGTTCTAAAGGTAAGGGCGGTTCAATGCACATTTTTAGCAAAGAGCATAACTTTTACGGCGGACACGGTATCGTTGGTGGTCAAATTCCATTAGGTGCAGGTATTGCATTTGCAGAGAAATATAAAGGAACTAAAAATGTAAACATATGTTATATGGGCGATGGCGCTGTGCGTCAGGGTGCATTAAACGAAGCGTTTAACATGGCTATGTTGTGGAAATTACCTGTGATTTTTGTTTGTGAAAACAACGGTTACGCAATGGGTACATCGGTAGAACGTACTACTAACATGACAGATATTTATAAAATCGGTTTAGGTTTTGATATGCCTTGCGCTCCTGTAGATGGTATGGATCCAGTTGCTGTGCATAACGCAATGGATGAAGCTATTCAACGTGCTCGTGCTGGCGAAGGGCCAACTTTCTTAGAAATGAGAACTTACCGTTACCGCGGTCACTCAATGTCAGATCCTGCTAAATACCGTACTAAAGACGAGTTGGAAGAATATAAAGCTAAAGATCCTATTGAGCAAGTAAGAGAAGTAATATTAAAAGAGAAATATGCTGACGATGCTTGGATTACAGAAATCGAAGAAAAAGTAAAAGGTATTGTAGACGAATCTGTAAAATTTGCAGAAGAATCTGCTTGGCCAGAGCCAGAAGAGCTTTACAAAGATGTTTACATCCAAAGCGATTATCCTTTCCAAGAAAATTAATAAATACGAATTTCATTAGATATATATAAATGGCTGAAGTAATTAAGATGCCTAAGATGAGCGACACCATGACCGAAGGGGTTTTGGCGAAGTGGCATAAAAAGGTAGGCGATAAAGTAAAAAGTGGTGATGTTTTGGCAGAAGTTGAAACAGACAAAGCTACCATGGACATGGAGTCTTATTGGGACGGTGTTTTACTATATGTTGGCATAGAAGAAGGCCAAGCTGTTCCGGTTGATGCGCCAATGGCGGTTATCGGAAAAGAAGGCGAAGATTATAAAGCAGCTTTAGAAGCGGAGTCGGGAAGTGCAGCGCCTACAGCGTCTAAAGAGGAAGCACCTAAAGAAGAAGCAAAAGCTGAAGCTCCTGCTCAAGGTGGTGGCTTAAGCGAAGAAGAATTGAGAAAAAAAGGCGTAACAGTAATTCGTATGCCTTTATTGAGCGATACAATGACAGAAGGCGTTATAGCCGAATGGCATAAAAAAGTAGGCGATAAAGTTAAGGATGATGATATTCTAGCTGATGTAGAAACCGATAAGGCTACTATGGAAGTGATGGGATATGCAACTGGTACTTTATTGCACGTAGGTGTTAACAAAGGCGAAGCTGCCAAGGTTAATGGCATCATAGCTATTGTTGGGCCGGAAGGAACTGATGTTAGTGCAATTTTAGCGGGTGGCGATGCTCCTGCTGCAAAATCAGAAAGCAAAGAGACCGAAACTAACAAAGCTGAAACTGCAAAAACAGAAGCTCCAAAAGAAGAAGCTAAAGTTGTGGCTAATTCAAACGGTGGCCGTATCATTGCGTCGCCTTTGGCTAAAAAAATTGCTAAAGATAAAGGTATAGATTTAGCTTCGGTTGCAGGTAGCGCAGAGGGCGGTCGTATTATTAAAAAAGACGTAGAGAACTTTACGCCAGCTGCGAAAGCTGAAAGCGCTAAGACTGAAAGTCCAAAAGAAACAGCTTCAGCTCCAGTAATTCCAACTTACGTTGGCGAAGAAAAATATACCGAGAAACCAGTTTCGCAAATGCGTAAAGTAATTGCAAAACGTTTAGGCGAAAGTTTATTTACGGCTCCACATTTCTACTTAACCATTAGTATTGATATGGACAACGCTATGGCGGCTCGTACTCAAATTAACGATGTTGCCCCGGTAAAAGTTTCTTTCAACGATATCGTAATTAAAGCAGTTGCTTTGGCGTTGAAAAAACACCCAGCTGTAAATTCATCATGGGGTGGCGATAAAATCCGTTTCAATGAACATACTAACATTGGCGTTGCCATGGCTGTTGAAGACGGTCTATTGGTGCCAGTTGTACGTTTTGCAGATGGTAAATCTTTATCTCACATTTCTGCAGAGGTTAAAGAATACGGTGCGAAAGCAAAAGCAAAAAAACTACAACCATCAGATTGGGAAGGAAGCACGTTTACAGTTTCTAACTTAGGTATGTTCGGTATCGATGAATTTACGTCGATTATCAACTCACCAGATGGTGCAATTTTATCAGTAGGTGCAATTCAGGCTATTCCTGTTGTTAAAAACGGTGCCGTTGTTCCTGGTAACGTAATGAAATTAACTTTAGGTTGCGACCACCGTGTGGTTGATGGTGCAACCGGAGCTCAATTCTTGCAAACATTAAAAGGATTTTTAGAAGCACCAATTAGATTATTGGCATAAGGTTCTGTCATCCTGAGCTTGTCGAAGGATAAAAACAAAAAGGCTTTCAGTTTTCTGGAAGCCTTTTTTTATTTGGTAAAGCTTAAGTTTGCCATTATTAGCGTAGGTCCCGCTTTCGCTCATAGTCCTCGGCTTCGTTGCACTACGCCTGTGGGCTATCCACTCTATCGGGTTTGGTGCACGCAGACCTTTGCTACTATTTAGGGCTTTGTTGCCATGCCGGTTGTTCTTAGCCCTGACAGTAGCGGGCACGAAGCGAAGCGCAGTAAAGCGAATGGCAGGAACAAACTTAAAATATAGCAACCACAATTGCGCTTCAAAGTCTTTAATACCAATACAACCTTCTACCTTCCGCCTTAAAACCTTCCACCTTTTTTTGTACTTTTGCGCCATGTCTATTACCAAGCCAAGTTTACCAAAAGGAACAAGAGATTTTTCGCCACAAGAGATGGTGAAACGCAATTATATTTTCGATACTATTAAAACTGTTTTCAGAAAGTATGGCTACGCAGAAATTCAAACGCCTAGTATGGAAAACCTGCAAACCTTAACCGGTAAATACGGAGATGAAGGTGATAAACTGATTTTTAAGGTTCTGAATTCAGGAGAATTTCTAAATGATCCAAAAAAGAAATCCTTCGACTTCGCACAGGATGACAATAGTAATAAGTTAGTGAGCTTAATCTCGGAAAAAGCGCTTCGCTACGATTTAACCGTGCCATTTGCTCGTTACGTGGTAATGCACCAGAGCGAAATCTCGTTTCCTTTTAAACGTTTCCAGGTACAGCCAGTTTGGCGTGCGGATAGACCCCAAAAAGGACGTTATAGAGAATTTTATCAGTGTGATGCTGATGTAGTTGGTTCTCCATCATTATTAAACGAGGCAGAATTTATTTTAATCTATCACGAAGCTTTAACAAACCTAGGTTTAAAAGATTTTGATATTAAAATTAACAATCGTAAAATTTTATCAGGCATAGCCGAAATTATTGGTAAACCAGAGCTGATTGTTGATATGACAGTTGCAATTGACAAGCTGGATAAAATTGGTTTTGATGGTGTAACCAAAGAACTTTTAGAACGCGGTTTTACTGAAGCTGATATTGAGAAGCTGAAACCAGTAATATTGTTGCAAGGCTCAAATGTTGAAAAGCTAGAAAGTTTAAAAACTGTTCTGGCAAGTTCTGAAATTGGCTTAAAAGGAATCGAGGAAATAGAAAAGGTATTCGAATATGTCTCACACCTTACATCCCATATCTCAAATTTACAATTAGATATTACGCTTGCTCGTGGCCTAAACTATTACACAGGTTGTATTTTTGAAGTTAAAACCAACGAAGTGGCAATGGGTAGCATCGGCGGCGGTGGCCGTTATGATGATTTAACTGGAATGTTCGGTTTAAAGGATTTAACAGGTGTTGGAATCTCTTTTGGTGCAGATAGAATTTATGATGTATTGGAAGAATTAAATCTTTTCCCAGCAACCGCGGCGCAAGGAACAAAAGTTTTGATTAGCAACTTTGATGAAAGTGCCGAACGTTATGCCCTGCCTATGCTACAGCAATTGAGAAACGAAGGCATTTCTGCAGAACTGTATCCAACATCGGCCAAGCTTAAAAAACAAATGAGTTATGCTGATAGCAAAAACATTACTTATGTAATTTTAATTGGTGCAGATGAAATGGAAAGTGGTTTGCTTACCTTAAAACACATGGAAAGTGGCGAACAACAGAAATTAACTTTAGATGCTATTGTTAAATTAATAAAATAACTAAAGGCTACCCACTTTTAGCAACAAAGGGAAATGAATTTTATAGGTATCTGCTTTTCCCCAAGCTTGTTTTAAATCGTTGTAAACTAAAGTTATTGGGTTCTCGTCTTTGGCCTTAATATAATGTTGTAAAGCCGACCAAGTTTCTAGATAGCCTACCAGCTGATCGAAGTTCCACTCGGTAGTCATTTCAAAGTCCGGATGCGCTATTTCTGTAAAAGGAAATGGAATGTTGAGGTAATTATCTTCGATGTACTTACGCTCTTCATCCCAAAAATCGCCTAAAATATTTTGATAAAGATAATGTACCACTTTATCTAATGCCGGTGTAATGTGCATAATGCCGTAACCTATCGCGGCAAAAATGCCATTAGGTTTTAGCGTTCTTTTAACCTCGGCATAAAACTCATCAAATTTAAACCAATGTATAGCTTGGGCAACGGTAACAAGGTCAAAAGCATCATCAGCAAAATCGGTCTTTTCGGCTTGCTCAACTTTGTAGGTTATGTTGGATAACTGGGGCGCATTAGCTAGTTGTTTTTCGCTAATATCAGTTGCATAAACTTTTTCAAATCGATTTGCGAGTTCTGTTGCAACTTGCCCATTTCCTGTTGCACAATCCCAAGCTGTTTTGGTTTCGCTTACATGGTTTAACAAAAAATCATAAAGTGCTTGCGGATATTTTGGTCTGAATTTAGCGTATTGGCTCGATTGAGTGGAGAAATTATCCTTCATAGCTTTACTTTTTGTTCATAAAATGATTAAGGTTTGTAAGGGCTGTATTTTGTATTTTCTTTTTCAAAAAACTAGTCCAACCTAATAATAAACCGCTTATACCTAAAGCTTGTTTTGCCCAAGTGTAAAAGTTAAAGTAATCGGTATGTTTAACAATTTTTCCGTTTTCAAATTCGAAAGTGGCATCAATTCTATTTACAACTTTGTTTCCGGTAGATGAAAAGGTATAATAGGCATCCCAATGCGCCGACCCGGTTTTTTCATCGGCTTTAATGTGGCTAAATTCCAAGCGCATATCTTTGCCTTTGGTAATAAGCATCTCCCACATCGCCTTAACCTGCTCAGCATTTAAATTTTTAAAAACTGCATCGTTAAAAACCGCATTATCTGCATAACAAGCTTGCATGCCTTTGAAATCCTTGTTTTTAAAACAGGTGTAAAAATGCTGAATCAATTGTTCGTTTGCATTCATCTGATAAGAATTTAGCCGTGTTATTTCTATTCATTGCTGTCGACTTTAGTCAATGGAGAACAGAAATCTTAATAAGTCTTCCCAGCTAATATACCTTCAATTTTATCTAAAAGATCATCAATGTCGAAAGGCTTGGCCAGAAAACCATTAGGCTTATATTCGCCATGCTGTATGTTTGTTGCCGTGTATTTCGCCGAAATCATTAAAACAGGAATGTTCGCCGTAAACTCATCTTTCCTAATCTGCGTTAGTAACTCTCTGCCATCAGCATCAGGTAGCATAATATCTAAAATGATCAGATCAGGTTTAGATTGCTGGATGTGCTGCATCATGCTAGCGCTTTTACTAAGGCCAGAAACTTTGTAGGCCTCGCTTTGCAGAATTAGAGTAATAACATCTAAAATAGCATGATTATCCTCTACCACTAAAATATTCTTATACAACTTAGAATTTTTTGCCAATTTGTTTTCGCTATTTAATTTGTTTACAAAGATATTTTAAGATTTGAGATTTTACTAAGAATTAATACTGTATATAATGTAAATTTATTGTCGGATGTAGAAACCATCAAACAATTTGAAATATTTTAAACTTATACTATAAAAAATAAATGATATGAAAAGAAATGCAACAGCCGTTTGGAATGGCACCGGTAAAGATGGTAAAGGAACATTAAGTACGCAAAGCGGAACTTTAAAAGACACGCAATATTCTTTTAAAAGTCGCTTTGAAGAAGGCGTAGGCACAAATCCAGAAGAATTAGTAGCCGCTGCGCATGCTGGATGTTTTTCTATGAAGTTAAGCTTTAACATTTCTGGTGAAAACATTACGCCTGAATCTATCGAAACCAAAGCAATTGTAGACTTAAATCCTGAGAAAGGCGAAATTGTTGGCGTTCATTTAGAAGTTAAAGTAAAAGCAGAAGGTTTGTCGCAAGAAAAATTTGATGAACTTGTAGCTGATGCTAAAGCAAACTGCCCAATTTCTAAGCTATTAAATGCAGAAATTACTATCGAAGCTACATTAGCCTAAACTAGTCGGGTTATATATTTTGTAATGCCATCCTAATAAGTAGGATGGCATTTTTATTTTCACTTTTTTTAACAATTGAAGAAACTAAATATTGTTAACTTTGAGCTGGCACGTACTGTGCATAAACTTAAATTATGAAGAAAACTTACTTATTATTTGCGTTTTTACTTATCAGCAACTTTTGCTTTTCCCAAAATGTGATAAGCCTTTTTGCCAAAGCAAATGAATTTTTCGTTAAGCTCGAAGAACAAAAGTTCGATTCGGCTCATCAATATTTTGACCCAGTTGAACAAACTAAGATAAGCCCAGAAAACTTAAAGACACTTTGGACAAATGTTAAAGCTAAAATGGGCGAACTTACCGCTTTAGATGCAGTACAAAGTAAAATGCAGGGCGAGTTTTTTGCAGTAACACTAGATGCCAAGTTTGAACGCCAAGATCAAGACTTTGTGCTAATGTTTAATAAGGCTGAGAAAATTGTTGGTTTATACATGCCACAAAAAAACGTAGGTTATACAAAGCCATTTTATGTTGATACCGCCTTAGTTTCAGAGAAGTCGGTTTACTTACAATCTGGCACACACCAATTGGCTGCGGTTATTACCACACCAAAAAACGCAACTAATTTTCCGATAGTAGTTTTGGTGCATGGTTCTGGTCCGAGCGATATGGACGGAACTGTAGGGCCTAACAAGCCTTTGAAAGATATTGCACTAGGTTTAGCGGTAAATGGTATAGCAACGGTTAGGTATGTAAAACGAACAGTAATTTACCCTGCAGAATTTAACAAAGCATTTACTGTTAAGGAAGAAGTTGTAGATGATGCACTAGCGGCTGTTGCATTAGCTAAAACGGTTAAAGGTGCAGATTTGAAAAGTGTTTTTGTATTGGGCCATAGTTTAGGCGGTATGCTAGCACCAAAGATTGCTACGCTTGTTCCAGATTTAAAAGGAATTATTTTGGCTGCAGCACCTGCTAGAAAGCTTACAGATATAATCATCGATCAAAATAAGTATTTAGTTACATCTAATAAAGATACTACCACAGCAACTAAAAAGCTTTTAGCAGATGCTATTGTACAAATAGAAAAAAGTAGGTTGAACAAATTGGGAACCACCATTAAACCAGATTCTGTTATTTTGGGCCTGCCTGCTTCTTATTGGGTTGATTTGAATAATTACGACCAGGTAGCTACCGCACAAAAATTAACGAACAAAATTTACGTGTTGCATGGTGGAAACGATTTTCAGGTTTCAGAAACTGATTTTGAACTTTGGAAAAAAGCTTTGGGTACCAAACCTAATGCTACGCTTAAGTTCTATGGCGAAATTAACCATTTATTGAGTCCGCAGTTAGAAAAAGCAAACAGCGCTCAGTACCAAAAAATGATGAATGTGGGCGAAGGTGTAATAAAAGATTTATCAACTTGGATAAAGGCTAAATAATAATAAGTTGTACTATACTAAAATTTTCCTTTAAAAAGGCTACCTTTGCAGCAAATTGTTTTCCTGATGTTTTGTGTTATAAAATTTTGCAATCATTTCATAAACAATAATATATAATTTAGTTTATGAAAAAAGTTGGAGATTACAGAAAAACGTTAGGTGTAACAAAAGTTACGGAGCTGAAAGAAATTAAATCTATTTATAGAAGTTTGATGAAAGATTGGCACCCAGACAAGTTTGCTGCAGATGCAGAAAAACAAGCTGAAGCTGAAATAAAAAGTAAGGAGATTATTGAAGCTTACAACTTTTTGTTAAGTATCGATCCAGAAACTTTAGCACACGCAAAAGACGATTATATTCAAACCACTACTTTATCTAACGTACAAGATTTCGAGTACAAAAACTCTGTGCTTAAAATTGAATTTTTTGACGGTGCAGCTTACGAATATTTCGATGTGCCTAGAGCGATGTACATTAAATTAGTTAATGCAGACTCTCCAGGAAGATTTGCAAGAAGACATATCTTTAATGCATTCCCTTACAGAAATGTAGTTAAAATGGCAACTGCTTAATCAGCTAGTTCCTTAAAATATTTATTCCAATCCGCATAAACGTATTCGTAAGCTAAAACTTCGGGTACGTTTTTGCTTTCTATCTGTTTCCAAGCTATTTTTTCGTTTAAAAATTGTGGCTTTTCTAATCCAGAGGCGATGCAGGCTTGGGTGTAAAAATCATTTCGCGTAGGATGACTTGGAGAAACGCCGTGGTATACATTGCCAAATTTTCCTTTCTCGATTATTTCAGATGTTAGTCCGATACAATCTGTTAAGTGGATAAGGTTTATTGGTGCCAAGCCATTGGATATATCGGCTTTGCCGGCAAAGTGCTTGGCAAGATTTCTCCCTGGTCCAATTAATCCCGCAAAGCGGATAATAGTGCGTGTAAAAGACGAATTAGAATTTAAAACGGTTTCGGCTTCGTATAACATTTCTCCTGATACTGTATTTGGGATCGGAGCGACAGTTTCATCAACAATAAAATTATTGTCGGCATAAATTCCGGTAGAACTGATGAGTATAACCTGCTTAACATCGTTTGCTAATGCAATTTCGGCAACCTGTTTTATTTTTTCAGCATAACTTAAGCCTTCAGTTTGTTTAGCTTTCGGAGGGATTGCAATTAACAAGACATCACATTTAAAGAATTCACCGTTCCTAGATAAGGAATTGCCCTCAAAATCAATCAGATAAGGCATTATTCCGGCTTTTTCAAGTATGGAAAGCTTAGCTTCAGTAGTAGTAGAGCCTTTAACTTTATATCCATTTTTTATCAGCTCTGCTGCCATTGGTAATCCGAACCAACCACAGCCTAAAATTGCAATCGTTTTAATTTCCATATCAAGAAAAAGCCTCGTAAAATTATTTACGAGGCTAAATAATATTTTGTGTAATTTATTTAACAGCTAATGGAACTGAAACTTTTTCCCATTCTAAGGCAAAACCCTTGTTATCTATTTTATAAACCAATCTTTCTTGGTTTTCTTTTAAAGCTTTAATTTTAACATCAACTCTTAATTGATCTTCTGCTTCTTTATAGTTAAATGGATTTGTGTTAGTTACTTCTTTATTGAAAATAGCTGTCCATGTGCCACTTTCTTTAGGGATTAAGAAGAAATTGTATTTACCTGCAGGTAATTTTTTACCTTGAACGGTGATGTCTTTATCAGTTTCAAACGTAGTGGTTTTGTTTGCACCAGCACGCCAAACTTTGTCGTATTTCTCTAATCCGCCCCAAATAGCACGACCTTTTACCGCCGGACTGCTGTAGTTTATTGTAAGCGTTGCGGCACCTACTTTTCCAGTTGCCGTTGCAGGAGGACTAGCTGGTGCTGGTTTTGTATCTTGTGCAACCGCATTTAAAGAAATGGTAGCCACAAAAAGTAATGTAGCAATAGATTTGATTGTTGTTCTCATCATTTTATATTTTAGTTTAAATTGACTCTATATTTCTACTAAAATATGGTTTTAGATTTATAATTTCTTATTGTCTAGGTTTCTTTACAATCATTTAGCGATTGATTTTATTTTGTAATTTTGACACGAAATTCAAAATCAAACAAAATGAAATTTACAAAAACGATACTAATGCTTTTAGTGGCATTAGGAGTGAACAATAGCTTAAATGCGCAAGTTAAATTGCCTTCGCCAAGTAGCACACAGACCATTATCCAAGAGTTTGGATTAGGAAAAGTTACATTAGTGTATGCCAGGCCAAATGTTAAAGGGCGTAAAATGTTTGGTGGCATGGAGCCAATGGATAAGGTGTGGAGAACGGGAGCTAACGCAAACACGGTAATTACGTTTACAGAAGCTGTTAAAATAGAAGGTCAAGATTTGCCAGCAGGCGAATACAGTTTGTTTTCTATTCCTAGCAAAAACGAATGGACCATTATCTTTAACAAGAACGCTAAACAATGGGGCGCCTACACTTACGATCAAAAAGATGACGCTTTACGTGTGAAAGTTAAGCCAACAGCGACGAAAGAATTAACAGAAACTTTTACCATTCAATTTGCAAACGTAACCGAAAGCAAAGCCACTTTAAATTTAGCTTGGGAAAATACAGCAGTTGCCGTAAATTTAACTACTGATGTTGATACTAAAGCTATGGCAAATATTGCTGAGGCGATGAAAGGCGAGAAGAAACCATATATGCAAGCAGCAATTTATTATTTTACCAATGGTAAAGATTTAAAAACTGCTTTAAATTGGATGTTAGAAGCTGATAAAGCTGAACCTAAAATGCCTTGGACAAAATTATGGTTAGGTAAAATGCAGTTAAAAAGTGGTGATAAAGCTGCAGCTGCAGAAAGTGCAAAAGCAGGACTTGCTTTGGCAACTACTATGAAAAATGATGAATACATCCGATTAAATACGCAATTATTAGCAGAGACGAAGAAATAAGTCTGGAGTCGATAGATTCTTAATCTTGAGTAAATATTAAACCGTTTCAATTTTTTGGAGCGGTTTTTTTTCGCATTACGATTCCCAATCAAGTTGGGAATGACGGATCGTCGATTAGTAGGATTTTAGGTTATTTATGGGATTTTTTGTTAATTATTCTGCAAATCAGTAGCCTTTTCACCCATTAACCCCTGCACAACCAAAGCAAAAATTACCACCAACAAACATCCAATAACGTTCAGCCATAAAAAAGCAACCACATCGTTAAATCCTAAAATGCAAACAATAATTTCGGCTAAAACGGCTGCGTAAAAAACAGCTTTGCCTTTTACAGATTTTAGATAAAAAGCCACTACGAAAACACCTAGAATGGTACCGTAAATAAAGGAGCCTAGGATATTTACAGCTTCTAATAAATTGCCGATTTTACTGGCAAATAATGCCATCACAATACAAACTACTCCCCAAATTATAGTGCTCCAACGAGAAGCTTTTACATATTGTTTATCAGTAGCGTCTTTATTAATTAATCTTTTGTAAATATCTACCACACTTGTAGATGCCAATGAATTTAACGCACTAGCTGTAGAACCCATAGATGCTAAGAAGATAATCGCAATCAGAAGACCAATTAATCCCTTTGGGAGATACTGCGTTACAAAACTTAAAAAAATGTAATTATTGTCGTTTGTATTTGCTTTCTCGTCGTTTTTAGTCATTAAATCAGTAAGCTCTTTTCTAATGCTTTTGGTTTCCTCATCAGCTTTTTTTACTGCGATACGCTGTAGATCTATTTTGGATTGATCGTTGGCGTCTAAAGCTTTGTCTAATTTTTCTACCTCAACTTTTTTAGTAGCGAAAGCATCGTTATAATCGAGCTGAATTTTATCCAGCTCTGCTTTGTATTCGCTTTTTTCTAGCTTATTTAACTCGTAACTATTAAAAAATAAAGGTGCTTTATTATACTGATAAAAGGTAAAAACCAACACACCGATTAATAAAATTAAAAACTGCATGGGGATTTTAACCAAACCATTCATTAACAAGGCCAATCGGCTTTGCCCAACAGACGCACCGCTTAAATAACGCCCAACCTGACTTTGGTCGGTACCAAAATAAGATAGTTGCAAGAAAAAACCGCCAATAATTCCGCTCCAAATATTATAAGGGTTTTTCCAATCGAAGTTAAAATCTATGGCATTTGTACGACCCATTTTTCCAGCAATGCTGATGGCTTTTTCGAAACCTACATTTCCAGGTAAAAGGTGCACCACCATTATTCCGGCAGCAAACATGCCGCAAAAAATAATGCTCATTTGTAATAACTGGGTGTAAGAAACGGCTTTTGTACCTCCGTAAACCGTATAAAAAACTACCAATCCGCCAATAAATAAAGTGGTTATTGTGGTATCGATATTTAAAATAGTTGATAGAATAATGGAAGGCGCATAAATAGTTATTCCGGTAGATAATCCCCTTTGGATAAGGAATAAAAAAGCAGTTAGTGCTCTAGTATTTAAATCGAATCGTTGCTCTAGATATTCGTAAGCCGTGTAAACTTTTAATCGGTGAAAAATTGGAACAAATGCAACGCATAGTACAATCATCGCTAATGGCAAGCCAAAATAAAACTGCACGAAGCTCATGCCAGATGTATAAGCCAAGCCGGGAGCGGAGAGAAATGTTATTGCGCTAGCCTGTGTTGCCATTACCGAAAGGCAAACCGTGTACCAAGGCATACTTTGGTTGCCTAACAAATACGCGTCCATGCTTTGCTCGCCACGGCTTTTGTAAACCCCGTAACCTATAATTGCAAGGATGGTAACTAACAATACTGCCCAATCTATATAGCTCATTGGAAATAGTTAGTAAAGGCGTAAAACGATGCAATTAATATGATTAGCCAAATTACAAGCAAGATGTAAAACTGTTTCCAAGTTTTTACAAAAGGAGGTAAATCATTATTTTCATTAATCATAGTAAATCAATTAATTACAAAATCACAGTTCAGACATTAGGGTTGTTTTGGAGCTAACAAATTTGCAAATAACCTATATGCTCCGGGTACGCCGGCTGGCAGCTCTCTAAAGAAAACCAAAGAAGTGTAAACGAATTTACCCTTACCGTAATTTGCAATTAATAATGAACCATCGCTAGCTTGTTCGCCAGTATCGTTCATATTAAATATAGTTTGATATTTTGGGTCGATATCAGTTGCAAAATACAGACCTCGCTCTTGTACCCAACCTTCAAAATCCTTTTCTGTTATTTTATTTGGATAATTTAAAGCTGGATTTTTCGGGTCTATAAAAGTAACTTTCGCATCTTCTTCAGTAACTCGTTTGTTTACCAATTTAAAAGGATAAGGACCAATATCGTTAATCTTTAAACCGTTGTTTACATTGTACTGTATAAATAAAGTGCCACCGTTTTCTACATACTTTAATAATTTCGGTTGTACCAGTTTTGCTTCGGTGTTAATGTTGTAAAAACGAACGCCAACAACTACAGCATTGTAACTGCTTAAATCGCTCGTTAAAACCTGAGTAGGGCTTAAATGAGTAACGCTGTAACCCATTTCCGTTAATGCGTCTGGAACAAGATCTCCGGCACCATCTATATAAGCGATCTTGTTGCCAATAACCTTTAAGTCTATTTTTTCTAATCTTGCAGTAGCTTCAGGAAATATGGTAATGTTCGGGATATGATCGTAGCTGATGATTTTTAAACCTTTGCTTTCATTTTCTCCATCAATGTTTACAGTTGCCATAACATTTCCACTGGCTTGTTTACCAGGTGTTATGGCAAATACCACAGTTTGTTCATCGCCTTTTTTCAATAACTTAAAATCGATTTCTTCTGGTATGCTTTTCCATCCGCTAGGTAACTTTAACGTTAGCGTACCTTTAGCATTATCAGCAAAAGATTTTAGGCTTACTGTAATTGGTTTTGGTGCTTCGCTATTAAATATGTAGGCTTTCTCGCTTAAAGTTGCAGTTACTTTTGGCGCAATTACTAAAGGCTGGTAACGTTCGCCTTTTATTGGGTCGGTAGATTTAAAAACTAAAGGTGTACTCAAATCGAAAGTTTCCCCGTTAATTAACAATTTAAATTTTACGTTCAACGGATTAGGGTTTTCAGGATAACCAACATCTAATGGGTTTTCTATTTTAAACTGCCCTATTGGATGATTTTGCGTGAGCCAGTAAGGTTGCGTAATCTTTAAATCCTTAGTGTCAATATTTTGATTGAAGCTTTGCAAATCATTCGCTTTTAACTTTACTAGTTTGTCATTAAATAGCATGGTAACGTCTGCTATTCTCGAAATTGCTTGTAACCTTAAGCTTATTTCATCGCCTTTGGCATAAGTATTTGAGGCTGTATTTGCTTCCACCCAAATTCCGGCGCAAGCTAAAATCAAATCATCTAAAAGCTTATGATTAAAGTTTTGATTTTTAACTAATCTTTTTAATTCAATTAAAGCAGAAATGGATTTGGAAGGATTGTTTACCTGATATTCTTTGCTAATTCTAGCTAATAGCGATTTAATTTGCGGGTTTTCCCATTCTGTATTTACGCCATCTAATAAAGTCTTTGTAGCTTTTTCTCCCGCTACATGACTAAAGTATTCGTAAGCCTCGCCACGTTGCAAAGCTGACCCAAAACCTTGGCTTTTATGGTTCGTTCTGCTAATTGCAGCAATTTCGCCATAGCTTTTTCCTAGTAAAGGATTAAACAAGCCTACATCAATTTTTAGTTGATCTGGCGCCGTGGTGTTTGTATTGCCGAAATTAAAAGTATTCCAGAGTATGCGTTTTGCCTGCCAAGGTTGTACATATTTTAGTTGCTCTGGAAAACGTTTTGCATCTGCTGCCGCGATAAAGGCTTCTCTGGCTAAAATAGCAGAACCCGAGTGGTGTCCGTGTCCAGCTCTGGAATCTTCCGGAAAACGAGTGATGATAACATCGGGTTTAAACTTTCTGATCACCCACACCACATCTGCCAAAATTTGTTCCTTACCCCAAATTTTAAAACTCTCTTCGGGTGTTTTAGAAAAGCCGAAGTCGTTTGCTCTGGTAAAAAACTGCTCTGCACCATCCACACTTCGGGCGGCCAATAGTTCTTGTGTGCGTATTAGGCCTAAAAGTTCTGCTTGTTCGTTACCAATCAGATTTTGACCGCCATCACCTCTGGTTAAAGATAAATAACCGGCTCTTACATTTGCTTCTTTTGCTAAGTAAGCTAAAAGTCTAGTGTTTTCGTCGTCTGGGTGCGCTGCTATGTATAAAACACTTGCTTTTACATTTAACTTGGCAATGCCCGATGCTATTTCTGCAGCATTAAGTTGTTGCATTTGCGCATTTAAAACGTAGGGGAAAAACAGTAATATGAAAAGTTGGCTTAGTTGTTTCATAAAGGTTCAAAGCCCCTAAATTAATTAAAATTTGAGATAACACAGGTGAAGGGTTTTTATGTTTACGTAACAATTTAGCTTGCCAAAATTTGTTTTGGTACTAAAGTTGAGTATACCTTAGTGTTCAAATAATCGTTATAAAAAAATGAAAAGAATATTTTTTGGTTTACTGCTAATTGTAGGTTTAGGATCGTGTAGTGTAAATAAACAAGCGCAACAGATAAAAGCCTTAGAAAAGTGCGATTATAGATTACTTGATGCTACTAATATTTCAGTTGCAGGAACAGATATTCAGAAACTGATTAAAGGAAATAATATTGATTTAACCGGTCTACCTTCATTAGCCTTAGGTTATTTACGAAAAGATATTCCGTTAAGGGCCAATTTAAATTTAGAAATTTCAAATCCGTCTAATACACTGGCAGCTATTAATAATTTTGATTATATCATTTTAATAAACAAACAAGAAATTGCCAATGGTACGGTTGATCAAAGGGTAAGCATAGAAGCGGGGCAAACCACACGAGTTCCAGTCCAGCTAAACACTAATATTTACAAATTTTTGGTAGATGGAACTGTTATGTCAGACATTACAGAATTTCTAAAAGCAAATAGTTCAGGTACTGAAAAAAAGGGAATGGTTACTTTAAAAATTCGCCCATCTATTATGGTGGGTGGCGGATTGGTTAAATATCCTGGTTACATCACTATTGATAAAGAAGTAAGCAGTAAAATTTTATTGTAAGGTTAACCAAAGATATGCGCAGATCAACACAGATTTATTGGTAAAAATTGTAGCAATTATCTCGCAGATTTTCGCTGTTTCTTATGCAGTTAAACACAGGCTACGGGTGGGCGAAAATAGGGCGATTTTTTTCTGTGTACATCTGCAAGAAATATCCTTTTGATCTTCTTTCTCTTAAATTGTGCACTCGTCACATTTTAGCGCATCTTCATCACATTTTCTATAGCTAAAAAGCATAAAATTTTACTTTCGTGCAGTGTCGATTTTAATTAATCACACAAAAAATTAATGAAAATTTTATTTTACGAAACTTTTCGTACATTAGTTTCATACGAAATGGTTCGTAGTTTTTTATGTCATTTAGTTAGTGATGCAACATTACAGGAAGTCTTGCGTCTCTTAGTTGTTTTTAACCCATTTTATGAAGAAAATTTTACTTGCCCTCGCCTTAATGTTAATTGGCAACTTGTTGTTTGCCCAAAAAGGAACCGTTACAGGAACTTTGGTTGATAGCGCTAACCGCAAAACCACCTTAAATTATGCTACCATTTCTGTTTTTAAAGGAACAGATACCGTTTTAACCACTTATAAATTATCAGATGATAAAGGTGTATTTAAAATCGTAAACTTAGAGTTAGGTGTAAAATATCGTTTAGTGATTAACGCTTGGATGTATAATATCTTCCGTAAGGAAATTATTATTACGGGCACAGAGCCAAACCTAAATGTCGGTGTTTTAGCATTGGCAGAAAAACGTAACGACCTAAATGAAGTAGTTATTATGTCTGAACGACCGCCGGTTGTTGTACGTAAAGATACCATAGAATTTAATGCCGAATCTTTTAAAACATTGCCTAGTGCGGTAGTTGAAGATTTATTGAAAAAGTTGCCTGGTGTAGCTATTGATGCAAATGGCGGAATAATGGTCAACGGCAAATCCGTTAGTAAAATATTAGTTGATGGAAAAGAGTTTTTTGGTGGCGACCAGCAAATTGCGACTAAAAATCTGCCAGCTAATATTATTGACAAAGTGCAATTAAGCGACGATCCGGAAGCAAAGCGAAGAGATCCCGATATAGTTGCAGGTAACATACCGCAAATCATCAACCTAAAACTAAAGAAAGCAATCAAGAGTGGCGCTTTTGGTAAATTTTATGCCGGTGGCGGTCCGAAAGAGCTTTTTGAAGCCGGTGGTATCATGAATTTTTTTAGAGATACGACCCAAGTTAGTGTATTAGGTTATGGCAACAATGTTAATAAGCCGGGCTTTAGTATTGGCGATGTTATGCGTATTGGTGGTTTTCAAAGGTCTGGTGTAAATTCAACATCAATTAATTCAGACGGCGGTTTTTCTCTGAACGGAATTTCTTTCGGAGGTTCTATGAACGGTGGCGTACAAAAATCTGCAGGTGGTGGAGCAAACTTTAATACCCTCACAAAAAAGGGTGTTAAAATTAACGGAAAATACTTTTTGGGTTACAGCGACAATTTTAATAATACACAAACCGATATCGATCAGACATTAGGAGATAGACGACTATTTATTAACAGCCAATCGTTACAAAACAGCATCAATTACAGCCATAATTTTGGAGGTAGAATAGAAGCTAAGCTAGATAGTTTAACTACGCTAACTATCGAACCAAACATATCTATAGGAATTGCGGACAGTGATGGAACATTGGTTACTTTTACCTTTAACAACAATCTTCAGCTAGAAAGCGACGGAAACAACATTTCTAGATCAAAAGGAAGAACCAACGATTATAATTTAAGTACAAACCTTTGGAAAGATTTTAAGAAAAAAGGAAGATCTCTAAATCTTACCTTAAATGTATCGCAAAGGGATAATTTAACGGATAATTATAATATTAACGAGAGCAATTTTTACTTGCCGGCAAATCCAGCTGTGCTGTTAGACCAATTGAGGGATAATAACATATCTAATTTTAACATTAACCTAAATGGAAACTATAGCGAACCTCTTAGTAAAGTTTTAACGCTAAGCATTGCAAGCAGTGCAAATTACATCGATAATGAAAATGCCTTGGTAACTTTTTTCAGAAATCCAAACAATCAAGATTACGATATTGCAGTACCAAACCTTAGCGAAACGGTAATTCAAAGTGGCTACAAAACAAATAACAGGTTAAGTTTGCGTTGGGCGGTAACTAAAAATTTAAATATTCAGCCGGGTTTCGTTTTTAATACCATCGATTTAAAAAACGAATTTGCTAATAACCAAAACTTCGACCAACACTTTAATTTTTTTGCACCGCAATTAACTATCAGGTATAAGAGCTTAAATTTTAGTTATTCGCCATCATTTAGAGAGGCTGATGTAAGATACTTGCAACCAATTGCCAACAACACCAACCAATTCTATATTCAAAATGGTAACCCCAATTTGCGTCCTTCGAAAACACATCAGGTGAATATGAATTTGTACAAATACGACACTCAAAAAACACTGAGTTATAACCTGTATTTAGGTGGTAGTGTGCAAAACGATGGCGTAATTATGTCGAGAATAATTGGAGATGGCGGTGTACAAACTGTAACACCTATCAATCGGGATGGCATTTGGCAGTTTCATAGTAATGGTAATATCTCTAAAGATTTTAAAACCACCAAAAGACAATTTACCATTACTGCGGGTTATTGGGGTAATTACAACAAAAGCTACGTAATGGTAAATAACATTATGAGCGAGAGTAAAATTATAAATGGCGGACCTAGGCTAGGCGGAAGGATTAACCTAAATGATAAGTTAGAGTTTGGCGAAACCTACAGTTTTGGCTTTAACAAAAGTTTTTATACCGATGATTTTTTCAGAAATCTAAACTATTACAATCATGGAAGTGATACAGAATTGATTGTACGTATTCCGAAAAAAGTGGTTTGGGAAACAAATTACCGTTTACAGTATAACACCCAAACGCTTAATGGGCAAAACAATACCATTAGTTTCTGGAATGCGGCAGTTACCACGCTTTTCATGAAAAACGATAGGTTACAACTTAAATTATCGGTTAACGACATCTTAAATACCAATAACCGCCGTTACGTTTACATTACAGAGAACACGGCTAGAGATATGAGAATAAATAATTTAGGCAGGCATGGTTTGCTAACACTAACTTACAACATCCAAAATTTTGGCGGTAAAGTTGGCGGAAAAGATACCATGTTTAGGTTTTAACGTATTTTAATTTACCACATATATGCTAGGCAGAACTATGCATCTATGTGGTAAAAATTAGAGTTGAATTGAAAGTTTACAGCATGCCAATCAAATCAGCTACGATAGTTTCGTAACATTAATGCGATTTGTTTCTTTATTAAAACTAATTTTTTAGTTTAGTAAGGTAGAAACCATTCAGCAGTTATAGAAACCTAGCTTAAATCATTTTATGAAGAGAATTTTATTTGCCATTACCTTACTATTTGCAGTTAATTTTGCTTTTGCCCAAAAAGGTAGCGTAGCCGGAACATTATTGGATAGTGCTAATCAGAAACTGACCTTAAATTACGCAACGGTCTCTATCTATAAAGGAAGCGATACCGTTTTAACTAATTACAAATTATCTGATGATAAAGGGGTCTTCAAAATTTCTAATCTAGATTTAGGTGTTAAATATAAGGTTGTGGTAAATGCTTGGATGTATAATGTATATCGCAAAGAGATTACACTTACATCGGCTTCGCCGGATTTAAACTTAGGTAAACTACTGCTTACCGAGAAAACAAACGATTTAAAGGAAGTGGTAATCCAATCTGAAAGGCCGCCAATTATTGTGCGTAAAGACACCATAGAATTTAATGCAGAATCTTTTAAAACCTTGCCAACAGCGGTGGTAGAAGATCTCTTGAAAAAACTACCAGGTGTTGCTGTAGCTTCAGACGGCTCTATACAAGTTAATGGAAAGTCGGTTAGTAAAATATTGGTGGATGGAAAAGAGTTCTTTGGTGGCGACCAACAGATAGCAACTAAAAATCTCCCGGCAAATATTATCGATAAAATTCAAGTTGCCGACGATCCGGAAGCTAAACGCCGTGATCCCGATTTGTTAGCAGGCAATACACCTCAAATAATTAATCTAAAACTTAAAAAGGCAATTAAGCAAGGTGCATTTGGCAAAATTTACGGTGGTGGCGGACCGAATGAAAGGTTTGAAACTGGCGGTATTATGAGTTTCTTTAGAGATACCACCCAAGTGAGTTTACTGGCCTATGGAAACAACATAAATAAGCCAGGTTTTAGCATTGGCGATGTTTCCCGCATCGGCGGATTCTCTAGAGGTGGCATTAATTCTGTGATGGTAAACTCTGATGGCGGTTTTGCGCTAAACAATATTTCTTTTGGTGGTGCGTCTTCGGGTGTGCAACAATCTGCAGGAGCCGGTGCAAATTTTAATACCTTAACCAAAAATGGCATAAAGCTAAATGCCAAATATTTCTTCGGTCAGGTAGACAATACCATTGAGCAACTAATAAATGCAGATCAAAATTTAGGAGATAGTAAGTTACTAACCAATACCAATTCTAATCAGCGTAATAAAAGCTACAACCATAATATCGGAGCCAGAGCGGAGTGGAAAATAGACAGCCTTACAAACCTAACAGTAGAACCTACCATAACAATCAACCAAATACGCAATTCAGGTCTGTTGCAAACCCGAAGTGCAAATGGTAACAACGATTTGCTAAACACGGGTAACAACGCTAGTCGCACACAGGCAAATAATGCCGAATATTTTATTTCGGCCAGCCTATGGAGGGATTTTAAAAAAGCAGGACGATATTTAAACACATCGGTTAACGTAACTAAAACAAATAATTTAGGAGACGACTTTAATACCGCTACTAATCAGTTTTACGATCCTGCCTCAACTGCGGTAATAGATCAACTAAGAGACAATAATGTTCGTAATTTTAATACCTATCTAAGTTTAAATTATGCAGAGCCGATTAGTAAAAAATTAGCTTTAAGCTTGGTTACTAGCGGAAATTACATAGATAACGAAAACGCGTTAACAACATTTTATAAAGACCCTCTAAATCAAGCTTATGATATTATGGTGCCAACACTTTCCGAAACTGTTATGCAATCTGGTTTTAAAACAAATACTAGGGCTACTTTAAGGTGGAAAGTGACAAAAGATTTAAACATTCAACCGGGTTTTGTTTTTAACACTATAAATCTAGAAAACAGCTTTAGCACCAATCCATCGTTCGAACAGAACTTTCAATTTATTGCGCCTCAATTAACAATAAGGTATAAAGATTTAAACGTAAGCTATTCGCCAAATTTCAGAGAGCCAGATGTAAGGTATATACAGCCTGTAGCCAACAACTCAAACCCTTTGTTTGTACAAAATGGAAACCCAACTTTACGCCCTGCCAAAACACATCAAGTAAATTTAAACCTCTATAAGTACGACACCAAAAACTCCTTGAATTATAATGCTAACTTAAATGGAAGTGTACAAAACGATGGGGTAATTATGTCAAGAGTAATTAGTGCCGAAGGTATACAAACCAATACGCCTAATAATGCCGATGGAATTTGGAGATTTAATGCCAGCGGTAACATTACCAAAGAATTTAAGAATATGAAAAGGCAATATACCTTAGGTTTGGGTTTTTGGACTAACTATTCCAGAAATATTGTAGAAGTAAATAATGTTAGAAGTAATGCACACGTAATATCTTTTACGCCAAGAGTTAATGGTCGGATTAACTTAAACGACAAGTTTGAGCTAGGACAATCTTACAACCTCTCTATCAATAACAGCGCCTACGATAGCGACTTTTTCAACGATCTAAGTTACCTGACGCATACCGGAGAAACAGAGTTGGTTGTGCGTTTACCTAAAAAAATGGTTTGGGAAACAACTTATAGAATTATGTACAACACCCAAAGTGCAAATGGTTTTAGCAATAATATACAGCTATGGAATGCAGCGCTTACCTTTTTATTTATGAAAAATGATAGAATGCAGTTGAAGTTTGCGGTTAACGACATTTTAAATACCAATACACGTAGGTATATAAGCATTAGCGAAAACAGTATTAGAGATACGAGAACTAATAATCTTGGTCGCCACGGCTTGTTAACTTTAACTTACAATATCCAAAATTTTGGAGGTAAAGTTGGCGGTAAGGAAACTATGTTTAGGTTTTAACTTATTTCTTTAACAAAAGTCGCATAGAAAAACAAGCAAGACTACCTGCCTATGTGGTTAAAATGTTTATAAATCTGAAAAGCAAAAGCAGTGCTTCGTCGTAACACCTGTCCTGCCATTCGTTACAATCTTTTTGTGAATGTTGGTGCTTAATCCAAACCTCGTAGGTTTAAAAAAACCTACGAGGTTTATTTTGTACAGCAAAAAGGATTTTCACTGCTGTCACGTTTAAATACTAATGCTTGTGATAATAAACCCATTCATAGGAGCAGAAAAGAAGTTCTTAAACCCGATAGAAGCGAACACGAAGTAAAGCGAATAGCGGGACAGAACAATCCTATTAACTCATGTCCGTGCTTTTCAAATCAAAATCCAATTTTTAACTCGGTAATTCTGGCTTATAGGTTGTAATTTGTTTCGCCATGCCTTTAAAAAGCACTAAATGAAACGGAAACATGGCGTACCAATAAACCCGGCCCCATAAACCATGTGGCCTAAAGGTTGCAATTTGCGAAAGGTAAGATTTGTTATGGTGCTGAACCACTTTTAACTCTAACCAAGCTTCTCCAGGCACTTTCATTTCTGCATAGAGCAAAAGGCGTTTATGCGCTTAGTCGGCCAATAACACCCGCCAAAAATCTAGCACATCTCCAGCCTGCAAACTAACGTTGCTGGTTCTGCCACGTCTGGTACCTACCCCTCCAAACATTTTGTCTAAAAATCCCCGCAAACTCCAAAGCCAGTCTAAATAATACCAGCCACGGCTACCACCAATGCCCCAAATATTTTCGAAAACCTCTTCCGCCTTGCGCTCAAATGGCATTTTAACTTTATATTCTACTGTTCCGTTTTGGGGCACTTTAACTTGGTCCATAAAAGAAGTTTCTAGATAACCTCTATTTAAAGCGTCTTTCCAACTGCTGACGATAGAATTTTGCTCAATTTTTTCAAAAGCTAATTTTAAGGCTTCTTTGTAACTCAAGCAGTTTCGTGGAACTACTTTTTTAATAGCGTCGTTTTGGCAAACTACCTCAACTTTCATGCTGTCTACCAAACTTCGGGCAAGTGAATATGGAACCGCAGTTACTAAATTTAACCAGAGGGATGAAAGTTTTGGCGTTAAAACCGGGACAGTAAAAATGTACCTCTTTAAGCCTCTAGACTCGGCATACTGCAAAATCATCTGTTTGTAGGTTAAAATGTCGGGGCCACCGATATCAAATACCTGCTTATAGGCCTGTTCGTTTGCCAACACGCCACATAAATAGCCTAAAACATCTCTAATGGCAATGGGTTGGCATTTTGTTCTTACCCATCTAGGCGCAACCATTACGGGCAATTTTTCGGCTAAATCCCTAATTATTTCGAAGGACGCAGAACCCGAGCCGATAATAATTGCAGCTCTTAAAATGGTATAATTGATGCCAGAATTTTTAAGTTCATCTTCAACAGCAAGCCGAGAACTTAAATGTTTAGATAGCTCAGCATCGTTTACAATACCTGTTAGGTAAATTACTTGTTTGCATTGCGTGGTTGTTATGGCATTAACAAAGTTCTTTGCAGACTGCAGTTCCAAATCAGAAAAATCCTTTCCACTACCAGACATAGAATGCACCAAATAGTAGCAAGCCTCAATATCATTTGGAATATTTTGTAAACTTTCTGGTTTTAATAAGTCGCCTGTAATTATTTTTACCTTTTCACCAAAATCGCTTTCTAAAGCAAACCTACGCGGGTCGCGAACCATGCATACCACTTCATGACCTTGCTCAAGTAAAACTGGTAATAGTCGTGTGCCAATGTAGCCATTTGCGCCTGTAAGTAGTATTTTCATGATTGTTAGAAATGATTAATCCAATAACAATCAAGATCTACATTTGTTATTTAAACATGTGGCTTAAAAGTATCAGTTCTTACGGTTGCTTTTAGTTCATGCAAAATATTGTACAGGCCAAAGTTGGTACGGTTAATATAAATGAAATGTTTCACACCTCGGGCTTGTTTAAACTCCGGCATTTTGGCAACTTTTTCGCCATAAGTATACAAATCTTCAAAAAATTGTTCTTCGCTAAAATCGAACGTATTGGTTACATAAGGTTTGGCGAATAGCGAAATCATTTCCTTATAAGATTTATAATAAAACTCAATTTGTGCAGGGCTATCATTCGGCAAAATCATCTGCAATGCCCTAAATGCTTCAATTGTTTTTTCCTTGTCTTCAAATAAATCGGTAGAGGTTAGCGAGAAAAAAGGATAGTAAAAATCGTCTGGCATTTCCTTTATGCAACCAAAATCTATGGCGCCTAACTTTTCATCTTTCGTAATCAGAAAATTCCCGGGGTGTGGGTCGGCGTGTACCTTTCTCAACTCATGTTGCTGAAAGTTGTAAAAATCCCATAAGGCCTGGCCAATTTTATTTTTTACTTCTTGAGAAGGGTTGGATTGCAAAAATTCTTTTAAATGCAATCCTTCAATCCAATCCATTGTAATAATTCTACTGCTAGAAAGCTCAGGATAATAAGTGGGGAAAACTACATTGTTTAAATTTTTACAGGCTTCTGCAAACTCGATAGAGCTTCTTACTTCACGCTCGTAATCGGTTTCTTCTAACAAGCGTTCTTCAACTTCGGCAATGTAAATGTTAAGTTCCTTTTCACTCATGCCTAATAACCTAAAAGCAAATGGCTTAACCAATTTAAGATCAGAAGAAATGCTATCGCCAACACCCGGATATTGAATTTTTACCGCAAGCTTTTTGCCATTCAATTCAGCTTCGTGTACTTGGCCAATCGAAGCTGCATGCGTAGATTTGATATTAAATTTGTCGTATATTTTTTCTGGCGTTTTGCCAAAGCTTTTGGTAAATGTGCGCACAATTAATGGCCCCGATAAAGGTGGCGCATTATATTGCGATTGTGTGAAACGATCTACATAAGCTCTTGGCAAAATATTTTTGTCCATGCTTAACATCTGCGCAATTTTTAACGCAGAGCCTTTTAGCTCGCTTAAAGAATTGTATATGTCAGATGCGTTATCTTCATTTAATTCGTCTCTACTTAATGCCGGATTGAAGATTTTTTTAGAGTAGTGTTTAATGTAATTGCCGCCAATCTGGAAGCCGGTTTTCACGAATTTAGCCGAACGTTCTACCTTAGTGGTAGGCATGCTTTCTTGAGTCTTCATTAGCTTAAAATCCCATCTTTTCTTTTAGCTTGCCGTGCTGCGTTAGAAATTTTCCGTACTCAAACAAGTTATCAATTGGCGAGCGCTGGAAAAGATCAAACGTAACTTGAATTCCTCTCTCAATCGCCTCATCGGTTTTTTCGAAACCATCGCTATCGTCATCCATCCAAAAATTTAGAATAAAAGCATACTGAACCCAAAGGGCATCTTTATAACGTTTGGCAAAGAATTTTCTATCGGCAAGTTCGCCTGTTTCCAAGCCTTCATTTATAATTTCTTCTGCAAATTTCTCGAAAATGGGCTTTGCACCAGCTAAAACTTCTGGCGTAGCCAAACGTTTGCCATGTTTCTTTAAACTGTAAATTACAAAGCTGCGGTGGTTTTTTAGCAACTCTACGTAGCTATAAAAGAAAGAAAGCATTTTTTCTCTAGCAGAATATTGCAACCAAAGCTCTTGCTTTTGAATTTCATCAATAGTTTCTACAGTAAGCTCAAACCAAATATTTTTCTCTATACTTTCAAAAGAAGCATAAAATGCATAAAAATCAGCTTCAGAAATTTTAAGCTTTTTTACAAAGCTGTAAACCGATTTTGGTTGTTCGTTATGCGTTAACACATAATCTACGTAACCTTTTTTGATTTGAATTGCAGTTGCCATTTTCTTTTTATTTAAAAACGTTAAAAAAGTGGTTTTGGTTTACGAAACCACTCAAAATTAACACTTTATTTATCAGAAATTTGCAATAAAAAACAGGCGCAATCCAAGCTAACCACATAGCTAACCTTTAACAAAATTCAGCTTATGTTATATGTTACTATGTGGTTAAAACGCGATAGCTACTATTCCATAGAGAATAATCCGAAAGGATTACCTTCTGTATCTACACAAATCGAACAGAAACCAAATTCGCCGATAGAGAATTTAGAGCGACTAACAACCCCACCTGCGGCTTTTATCCTAGCTTCCTCAACATTTGCATCTTTACAAGGAAAATAAACCATTGTATTTACACAACTGCCATCGCCTTCTTTAGTTCCTGGCATTTCAATTAGGGCACCAGAAACACCCTGATTTTCCATCGGAGAAAAGAATGACATCTTCATCTCATCTGGCGAATCTCCGGGGGCAGGACTGTCGATAAAGTTTGTGCCCAATACTTCGCTGTAAAATTTTTTAGCTCGGTTGATATCTTTTACATAGATTTCGAACCAACAGATAATGTTTTCATTCATAGTTTGTTATTTTGCTTTTAGCTAATTTAACTACTATTTCTAAAACTGCCGATGGGCAATTGCGCCAGATATTAGGGCAATTTACGCCTTAATTAGCCTCAATTTTGATAAGGGCTTTGAAAGGCGAGGTAATTGCGTAAAATATACGTTCGGCCCTGCTTTCCGCTTTACTGCGTGCTCGCTTCAATCAGGCTTAGCTTACAATAGCTGCTGCTACTATTTTCGGTTGGGTTGAAGCTCTACTAATTTGTATCCGCATCTTAAATCGTAAGGACTGACAATATGCTAGAGGTTTTTTCGCAATTGGATTTAACCACCAATTGCTTATGTTTTATTTATTTTGATAAGTGTTTTTTGCATCTTGCAGGCGCTGAAATCTCAAAAGAACTAATGTCTTTGTACTATAAACCCGATTTTAAAGCGGGGCTAAATATGCCAAGCTCCGTTAACATTGTTTTTCTGAAAAAAAACTTATTTACTAAGCATTAACCCCAATCCCACAGCTAAAAAACCAACTAATACACTTGCCAAAGTGTAGGCAATAAGCGTTAAATAATTTTGGTTTTGCAACAAGGAAATATTCTCTGCGGCAAATGTAGAAAACGTAGTATAGCCACCGCAAAAGCCGGTAATAAATAGAAGTTTTAAGTTGCTGTCGGTATTGTTGTGCGAAAAATAGCCGATCAAAATGCCAATTATCAAACAGCCTAATATATTGGTAATAAAAGTGGCTAAAGGAAAAGTACCGACATAATATTTTGCGGTTAGTTGCGATGTTAAATAGCGAAATATGCTACCCAAACCGCCACCAATGCCTACCAATAAAAGTTGTTTAATCATTTTTTAAGGTTCAATTCTTTCGCCTTTTTGCAATTTTTCTTTTCGCTTTTCTTGCCACAAAAAGTGCATTAACGTATTTAGCACTACGGCGTTCCAATCGTAATGGAAACTTAAGGCCACTTTCTTTTTGGCGTCGTTTTGATCTTGAATATGCAACAAGCCTTTATCCTGATGATATTTAATGTCAGTCCAAGGCACCAATGCTGTTTTCGTTTTGCCTAAAAACCATGTTTTATAACTCAGGGTAAATCCTTCATAATTAAACTTTGCTACGCCCACTTCTAGCGTTTGCTTTTCGTTTAACTGTTCAATGAAAAAGTTAACCAATTGTTTTTTCACAAAATGCCACAAGCCCGTCATAATGTAATAGTAGGTATGGTCTTCCTCCAACAATTCGCCAACTTTTTTGCTGTCGAATTTGATGCTTACGGTTTTACCATCTTTGCTTTTTACTTCAATGCTATAGCTTTTTTTAATTGGTTTTTTAACTTTTCCAATTAAAGAAACACCGTATCTAACCGCTGTAACATCTGCGCAAGCAATGGTTGTTTGGTTAACTACTATAGCATCCTTATTAATTTTTACCTTTTGGTTTGATGATGGAATAACGATATCTACGTCGAAACTATGTGGTTGCATGAGCTAAATCTTATAAAAATTGATAGACAAATATGGGTATTTTAAATAATAAGTTAGGTGGATTTAAATTAAGCGCTCTTCATTTTCTAATTTTAGCAAACGTTTAAATGTTATTTCAATCCGAGCCTATGTTTTCTGAGTGTATCTTTTGCAATATCATATCCGGCATCAGCATGGCGAATTACACCCATTGCAGGGTCGTTATGTAAAACACGCTTAATTCTTTTTGTTGCATCTTCAGTTCCGTCGGCCACAATAACCATTCCTGCGTGTATAGAATAGCCAATGCCCACACCACCACCATGATGTAATGATACCCAGCTTGCACCACCAGCGGTATTTATTAAAGCGTTTAAAATTGGCCAGTCCGCCACTGCATCAGAACCATCTAACATGGCCTCCGTTTCGCGGTTTGGAGAAGCGACAGAACCGGTATCTAAATGATCTCGACCTATAACTATCGGGGCTTTAACTTTTCCATCGGCTACCAATTTGTTAAAAGCTAAACCTGCTTTTTCTCTTTCTCCCTGGCCTAACCAACAAATTCTAGCCGGTAACCCTTGAAAAGCAATACGCTCCTGCGCCATCGTAATCCATTGACGTAAACTTTCGTTTTCGGGAAAAAGCTCTAAAATCAATTTATCTGTTTCGTAAATATCTTGCGGATCGCCACTTAACGCTGCCCAACGAAACGGACCTTTTCCCTCGCAAAACAAAGGTCTAATGTAAGCTGGCACAAATCCAGGAAAATCAAATGCATTTTTTACGCCAACCTCTAGAGCACGTCCGCGTAAGTTATTACCGTAATCAAAAGTAATGGCACCGCGTCTTTGCAATTCGAGCATTTGCTCTACGTGTTTTGCCATCGTTGCATACGAGCGTTTGGTATATTCCTCAGGATTTTTTTCTCTTAATTCGCTAGCATCATTAACCGTTAATCCCTCTGGAAAATAACCAATTAGTGGATCGTGTGCCGAAGTTTGATCTGTTAAAGTATCAGGGGTAATATTTCGATCAATTAAACGCTGTAAAAGCTCAACCGCATTACAAACTACACCGATTGAAAGTGCTTTTTTCTCTTGCTTGTACCGTAACGCTCGGTCAATTGCCTCGTCAATATCGTAGCAGATCTCATCAATATATCTGGTTTCTAAACGCTTTTTAATACGCCATTCTTCCACATCCGCCGCTAGGCAAACACCTTGGTTCATGGTAATGGCCAAGGGTTGTGCGCCGCCCATTCCGCCTAAACCTGCGGTAACATTTAACGTTCCTTTTAAATTGCTTTGAAAATGTTTTTTGGCAAGCGCCGAATAAGTTTCGTAAGTGCCTTGAACAATCCCTTGCGAACCGATGTAAATCCACGAGCCAGCGGTCATTTGGCCGTACATCATTAAACCTTTGTCTTCAAGTTCATCAAAATGTTGCTGTGTAGCCCATTTCGGTACCAATTGAGAATTTGATATTAATACCCTCGGGGCATCTTTATGCGTCGGTAAAATACCTACAGGTTTGCCCGACTGGATTAATAAAGTTTCATCTTCTTCTAGATTTTGTAATGCCTTAATGATAAGTTCGAGCGCTTCCTTGTTGCGGGCCGCCTTTCCTCTGCCACCGTAAACAATCAAATCTTCCGGTCGCTCTGCAACATCCGGATCTAAATTATTCAGCAACATTCGTAATGCGGCTTCTTGCACCCATCCTTTACAAGTTAATGTATTTCCGGTAGGTGTATTCTTTATTTTTAGGTTTAAACCCTCGTTTATATTTGTGGTCATATCAAGGCAATGTTACAACTCAAATGTAGAAAATTATTGTTATTTGTTTACGTTTGCATCACATTGAAAAAACGCCGAGAAAATATTGTACGCACACTAACCCTCATTTTATTATGGGTGTTTTCGCTTGCAATTACTCCATGGAGCATTTTTCATCATCACCACGAGGTAAAGGTAGTTGTAGAGAAAAACTGTACACACCATTTTCACATTAAAACCTCGGCAGAAACTTGTCTGATTTGTAAAGCGCATTTCGAAAAAGACTATACCGTTGCCAGCGTATTGCCTACGGTATATATGCAAAGTATAAAATTAAGTACTCCGGTAGAACGAATAGAAAACAGCTACACGGCGCTCATTTCAACCTCACTCAGAGGACCGCCTACAATTTCCTAAATTTTTTCATAGCACATTTTGGTGCGATCAATTATTTAGTTTTTGCCCTTTCGGGCGATGATTTTCTATTTATTATAAAATTTTAAGAAATGAAGTTTATTCATAATTTGCTAATGGCGATATTTTTCTCCTTTTTAGCAATTCCGGCTTTTGCTAATAATTACGCAGAGGTAACAGGAAAGATTACAGACGCAGAGACACAACAGCCTTTAGTTGGCGCAACAATTTACATATCAGATTTAAAAGCTGTAACCACAAGTAATGCCAACGGCGAGTTTACTTTAAAAAACGTACCTGCCAAAGGCAAATTTTTGGTAGAGGTAAGATACATTGGCTACAAAACCGCCTCTAAACAAATAGATTTGGCTAATAACACTCCCTTAAATTTTGCTTTAGAAATTTCGGTAATTGAAAGTGCCGAAGTTGTAATTACCGGAACACCATTTAGCGCAAATAACAAAACAAATAGTTTGGCTGTAGTAACGGTTAACAGAGAAAAATTGGCGCAAAGCGGAGGTACAAACCTAATTGATGCAATAGCTAAGGTGCCCGGAATCTCGCAGATTTCTACTGGCGGAGCTATTTCTAAGCCAACCATTAGGGGTTTAGGTTACAATAGGGTTTTAACAATTGTTGATGGCGCAAGGGAAGAAGGCCAACAATGGGGAGATGAACACGGCATACAAGTAGACCAGTTTTCGGCGGCGAGAGTTGAAGTTTTAAAAGGACCAGCAAGTTTGCTTTACGGCTCTGATGCATTGGGCGGTGTGATTAATGTTATAGATGATTTTGTGCCGGCAATGGGCGAACATAATGGTAATTTCACTACAAATTACAATACCAATAATGGTTTAACGGCATCGTCTCTAATGATGCAGGGCAACAGTAATGGCTTTGTTTACCGCGGTAGAGTGTCCTACAAAAATGCCTATGGTTTTAGCTATAAGGATAAGACAGTTCCGAATGCAGGCTTTAACGAAACTAACGTTAACGGAATGCTCGGTTTAAACAAAACTTGGGGTTACGCACATTTAAATTTATCAAGGTTTAATACCAATGTTGGTTTGGTAGAAGAAGGACCAGATGCAGATGGAAATTATTTAAACGAAGATGGCGATGTGATTAGCAATGCTGATGCTCGTAAAAGAAAGCTTGGCTTGCCTTATCAAAATATAAACCACTATCGTGCTGCTTTAAATAGTAATATCCTTTTAGGTGGCGGACAATTAAAGTCTACGCTAGCGTTTCAGAAAAACATTCGTAAAGAATTTGAAGAGAGCGAAGACGAAGCTGGCTTAAACCTTAATTTGGATTCTTATACTTATGATGTTAAATATTCTTTTCCAAGTACAGGCAACTGGGAGCCAACACTAGGTTTACAAGGTATGTACCAAACCAATGCCAACAAAGGCGACGAATATCTGATTCCGGATTATACAAGTAATAACATTGGCGCATTTGCGTATCTGAAAAGAAATTTTGAAAAAGGTGCTGTAAACGCCGGTGTACGTTATGATTATAAAACCATAAGTGGAAAAGATTTAACTGCCGATGGCGAACAAGTATTTTCTGCTTTTAAGAATAACTTTTCTAATGTTTCTGCCTCTATTGGCGTTGCTTACGAAATAGCCAAAGATTTAGTGCTTAGAGGTAATGCAGGATCTGGATTTAGAGCGCCAAACATAGCAGAATTGGGTGCAAACGGAAGGCACGAAGGTACATTTAGGTACGAGATCGGTAATAGCGATTTAAAACAAGAAACTAGTTTGCAGTTCGATTTAGGTTTAGAATACTCGGGCGAAAAGGTAACCTTAGGTTTAAACGCATACAGCAATCGTATTTACAATTACATATACCCAGGAAATTTTAACAACGAAACCACGCCCTTTGTAGATGAAGATGGCTTAAGTACCATTTTGCCAGTTTATCGTTTTGTACAAACCGATGCCGATTTAATTGGTGGCGAAGCATCTGTCGATTTCCATTTAATCAAATCTCTACATTTCGAAAATACATTCTCCTATGTAAAAGGTACAAACCGTGCAGATAACTCTGCTTTGCCATTTATCCCGGCGGCAAGTTTAAATAACGAACTGCGTTTCGAACCAAACTTAAAAGGGTTGGATAATAGTTTTATAAAAGTTGGTTTAACTAACGTTTTTAAACAAAACCGATTTGACGCGTTTGAAACCCAAACGGATGGTTACACTTTGCTTGACGCAGGTGTTGGAACTTCTTTTAAAGTTAAACGAGGTAAAATTAATGTTTGGGTAACCGGGCAGAACCTTACCAATAAATTATACTATAACCACTTAAGCAGGTATAAGCCCGTTGGCATTTACAATGCTGGAAGAAATGTAAGTTTCGGTATAAGTGTGCCAATTTTGTAAGTTTAATTTTTTCGTCATACCCAACTTGATTGGGTACCGTAATGATACTTACATATAAAGTCGCGGATTCGCAGGTCATTAACTTACGAATCCGCGAATTTTTTATGCTTTTTGTCATTCCGACTTTGGAGCAATCTGCCAACGTTGTTTTATAGATTCTTCGCTTCGGTCTGAATGACAAATCGCCTAACAAATTTTGTCATCCTTGAGCATAGTCTAAGGATCATATCTTCAGATTTTTTGAAAAGCAGTTGCAGTAGCGCTAATTAACGTTGGTCGGGCTATCACTACAATCTTTTTGTGGACTTTTAATACGCTCAGCTACCACAAAAAGGATTTCCGTTGCTATCCCGTTTATAGAACTTTGGTTAATGCTTCTATTTACAGTTGCTAAATGCACACCTAAATAGTGTATAAGTTTTCCGTCTACTAAAGTTAGTGGCCATTACAACTTTAACAAAAAGATAGAAATGAAAACAGACTGCTTTTTGCTAAATAACTACTGCAAAAGCTTTTCAAAATAAATATATACCCAGATATGGTTCTGAGGGTCTTTCCGAGCCATTTTTTTCCTTTTTGCTTCTCATCTCAAAAAAATATATTTCGTAAATAATTTGGTGGAACAGAAATAACATTATACTTTAGTGTATTATTTAACTAATACAGTAGAGAATGATAACAATTAACAACCTCAATTTCGGGTATAATAAAAAGAAATTGCTCTTTAAAGATTTGAGCATGCAACTAAGCGCCGGCCATATTTATGGCTTATTGGGCAAAAACGGTGCGGGCAAATCAACCTTGTTAAAAAACTTGGCGGGTTTGGTTTATGCGCAAAGTGGCAAAATGGATGTTTTGGGTTTCGATCCTGCAAAACGCCAACCTGCTTTATTAAGTCAAATTTGTTTTATACCAGAAGAATTTTATTTGCCTGCGGTTAAAATAGATGCTTACGTAAAAGCAAATGCGGCTTTTTATCCAAATTTCGATCATGCGTATTTTGCTAGTCTATTGGCAGAGTTCGATATCCCGGCAGGACAAAAACTAATCGACATGTCTTACGGGCAGAAAAAGAAATTAATCATCGCCTTTGGCTTAGCTACCCAAGCAAAATTTGTAATTATGGATGAGCCAACAAACGGACTCGATATCCCCTCGAAGGCACAGTTCCGTAAAATTATGGCTTCGGCATTAACAGAAGATCGTTGCATTATTATTTCTACGCACCAGGTTAGGGACTTAGATAATCTGATAGATACGGTTATAATGTTAGACGAAAACAGCGTGGCTTTAAAAGCATCTGTAGAAGAGATTACCAATAAGCTTTGCTTTAAACGTGTTAAGGAAATTGATGATACGATTATCTACGCCGAACCATCGTTGTCTGGCTACAATGCTGTAGTACCTAACTTCCATGATGAAGATAGCAAACTTGATTTGGAGTTGTTGTTTAACGCGGTGCTTACACAGAAAAACAAACTTAAACCAATCTTTAACTAAACAGACATGAACAATACATTTAACATACAACGTTTTGGTCTTTTACTAAAAAGACAATGGCTAGAATTTGGCAAAATTTTTCTGATTACAGTTGGGGTTGCCTTAGGGGTTATCATCACCTTTTATACGTTCTCTTTATGGGATGTTTTTTTCGCTGAAAGACCATCTTTTTCTCAAAGAGATTTGGGTTTTAGAGAGCCTTTATTTATCATATTTGGGTTTTTATTTATTACGGTAATTAGCAGTAGCTACTTTGCGCACCTAGGTCAAAAGCCAAAGGCGATAATAGATTTGATGATTCCCGCTTCTACTTTCGAGAAGTTTTTAACAGGTGTATTCTTTACAACAATATTAAGTGTGGCAAGTTTCACCCTAGTTTTTTACCTGGCCGATCTCGCTTTTGTTAGTAAGGTTAGGAGTTCTTTTGCCACCGTTAGTAACGTAACTTCTTACACAGATGCCAGAGGGCAAGTAACAGAAACTGTAGATAATGCAATGTATTTCTTTACCAAAAATTTCCCAGAAAAATTCAAGTCGCTGTTTATTATGGTGCCCTTTTTTGTAACCAGCGTATTCCTTTTAGGCTCTCTTTACTTTAACAGATTCCATTATATAAAGACAGCGATTTCGGTAATCATATTTTCAGGTGTTTGGTCTTTTATTCTTTACAATACCGGTCGTTTACTTTTTGAAGGAAAGATAATGATTGAGCATGATAGGCAGAACTTTAAGCCTACAGATGCTGGAGCAGAATTGGCAATCTTTGCATTTTTTGCAGTGCTAACGTTAATTTTTTGGACGATTGGCTACATACGCCTTAAAGAAAAACAGGTTTAATTTAAATTGGTATAGACATGGAATTTAGAGATAATAAGGCAATATACCTTCAAATAGCCGACTACGTTTGCGAGCACATTTTGCTGAGCAAATGGAAAGCCGACGAAAAAGTACCGTCTGTTAGAGAAATGGCGGTAGAACTAGAGGTAAATCCTAATACAGTAATGCGTACCTACGAGTTACTGCAGAATAAAAATATCATCAATAATAAAAGAGGGATTGGTTTTTTTGTGGCCGACGAAGCGATAGCAAATGTAAAAGACTATCGCAAAACCCAATTTATGGAAGAAGAACTTCCGGTGGTATTTAGAAACGTGTATTTATTAAACATAGGTTTTGATGAATTACAGACACGTTATAACTCATTTGTTAAAGAAAATTTTAATTCATAAATAAAATGAAGACAAGTAATAAAATTTTAATCGCTTTTGCTACGGCGCTAATCCTAATTCCGGTTTTAGGAATGGTTATCGTTTCTGCTACACAATATAAAAAAGGAACATATACCGCTGATAGGTTTCAAGCTCCGGACGAAAACAACAACACTTTTGCCGGTAAATCTGCTGGCAAGACAGCTGTAAAAATTAATGCGCCATTTACGCAGATTGAATTTGGTGATGCTAAAGGTTCGAGCATAGAGTTACATCTAAACAACGATAACAATTTTGGCGCAAAGGTGCCTGAAGATTTGAAAGACCAAATCACATTTAATGTAACTAATGGTGTATTAAAAGTTAGCTTTAAAGACGGCTTTAATGCCAAAGAATTTAGAAATAGAATAATTATTTTTCTTTATGCTCCGTCATTTACAAATTTAAAAGGCAACAACCTATTTAATTTTAATTTGATTGCGACAACAGAGGACTTAAATGTTGATTTAAAAGATTGCGAGTATTTTTCGTTGTACAATAGCGATATTACCTATACAACAGTTGCTAATGGTGATACAACTGCTAATGGAGTGTCAAACCAAACAACAATAAAAAACCTGACACTAAATCTAAATCACTCTGGGTTTAATCTTGCAGATTTAGATATGAATAGTCTGAACATTACAACAAGCGACAGTTCTACGGTAACTATTAATGAGCCTGGATTGGATGAAAATACAAAGAGCTTAACTATTGGTGCGTTAAATCTTAAAACTAAAGGTTTAAACGATATTAAAATAGGTAAGATAATTACTAAGCAAGCCAAAGGAGATTTCTCTGACTCAACGAAGTTGCAAATTCCAGCCCATCTGTTAAACCAAATGTTTAAAAAATAATTTTATGAAACTTATTATAACCCTTGCCTTAACACTTATGAGTTATTTGGGCTTTGCTCAGACAGTAACCGCAAATTTTAAAGATGCTTTTAAAGCCGATGATTATGAAATGTTGCTGAAAGAGATAAAAGCCGAGAAGTTAACAATAAACGATTGTTTTGATATCGATGGATCTTCTTATTCACTTTTCGCTTTAGCCATACGAATGGACAGAACTAATATTTTTAATGCTTTAATTGCTAATAAAGCAGAGCTGGATAAAGTTTGTTCAGATAAAACACCGTTGATGTATACGGCCAAATATGGTAAATTAGAAATGGCCAAGGCTCTAGTAAAAGCGGGAGCTAGCTTAAAAGCTGTAAACAAAGACAATGAAACCGCTTTAGATTATGCTAAAAAGTATAAAATGCGTGATTTAGAAAGCTATTTTATATCCTTAAAACCAAGCGTACAGTAAATCGTCATATCGAACGAACAAAGTGAGGAGATATCTCAAATAAAAAAACCACTCGCTTTGTTCGTAATGACGAAATATAAAATTTGCTAATAAACTAAAATATTAACGTCATGCTATTTTATTTACTCGTTTTTATTATCCTCTGCATAGTTTTTCACTAGTCTAACTTGTAGCTGTTAATAAACGAAATCGATGCTTTAATATCTGTTGCCAAGATTCGGTCAGCTTCGTTAAATGAAACTACTTCGCGGTAACTGTTTAACAAGGTTTCTATTTTAGGTGATGATTTCTCAGGGCGTCTTAACTCTAAAGCCTGCGTAGCGGTTAAAAGTTCAATCGCTAAAATACGCTCTAAATTATCGCATACGCGTAAACACTTTGTAGCTGCGTTTGCGCCCATGCTAACGTGATCTTCTTGACCATTGCTGCTCACAATACTATCTACAGACGCTGGTGTGCAAAGTTGTTTGTTTTCGCTAACAATAGAGGCTGCGGTGTATTGGGTGATCATCAAACCAGAATTTAATCCTGCTTTTTTTACTAAAAACGGTGGAAGTCCGCGAGTGCCGGAAATTAGTTGATAAGTTCTGCGTTCTGAGATAGATCCTAATTCGGCCAAAGCCAAACAAAGAAAATCTAGTGTTAATGCTAGCGGTTGACCATGGAAATTTCCCGCCGAAATAATCAAATCATCATCAGGAAAAACGTTAGGGTTATCAGTAACTGAATTGATTTCTGTTTCGAAAACAGACTGGATATAGTTGATGCTATCCTTACTTGCACCATGTACTTGTGGCACACAACGGAAAGAATAAGGGTCTTGTGTTTGTTTGCCTTTTCTGCTAATTAATTCACTTCCCGTTAACCAATTACTTATTGCCGATGCCGTATTTAATTGGCCTTTGTGTGGCCTAATTATATGGCTTTGCGGTAAAAATGGATCTATTCTGCAGTCAAATGCATCAATTGAAATTGAGGCGGTAGCGTCTGCCCAAGCCGAAAACTGTTGTGCCTTTAATAAACAGTGTACACCGTAAGCACTCATAAACTGCGTACCGTTTATTAACGCTAAACCTTCTTTACTTTGCAAAGTTAGGGGAGCCCAATTTTGCTTTTCATTTATTTCGCTAGCGCTGATTTTCTGATTTTCGTACCAAACTTCGCCTTCGCCGATAAGTGGTAAAGCTAGGTGTGCTAAAGGTGCCAAATCTCCAGAAGCACCTAAAGAACCTTGAGTGAAAATAACAGGTAACACACCGCTATTGTAAAAATCTACTAGACGTTGCACCGTAGTTAACGCAACTGCAGAGTGCCCGTAACTTAACGATTGGATTTTTAGCAAAAGCATTAACTTAACAATCTCTTTGGGTACCTCTTGCCCAGTTCCACAAGCGTGGGATAATAGCAAATTATGTTGCAGTTGGGTAAGGTTCTCACTTTCAACTTTTACATGCTGTAGGTAGCCAAAACCGGTATTAATGCCATAAATTGGGTCTTCGTTATTACTGAGCTTATCGTCTAAATATTTTCTGCATTTTTCAATGCGTGCAACAGCATCGTTTGATAGTTTTAAAGAACTGTTTTTTGCAATAATTTCTTTTATAACGTTAACAGTTAATTGCCCCGAACCTACTTCGTAAATGGTCATGAATTTTTATTTGGTGCCTCAAAAGTATAAATTATGCTTAGATTTAGCACAATTGCGTTCTAACATTGTTTCTTGTTTACTAATCCTTTTTTTATGACGAAGACTTCTTTCCTATTAACGCTTTCCCTTTTGTTTATCAGCTTTGCTACATTTGCGCAGAAACAAGACACACTTTCTATAACCCTCGAGAATGTAAAATATGCCTATCCTGTTAAGTATTTTAATTTAAATACCGAAGGACAGGATTTAAGAATGGCCTATATGGATGTAGCGCCAACTGCTTTTAACAATGGCAGATCCGTTATTTTATTCCATGGAAAAAACTTTGGTGGCTACTACTGGACTGACGTTATAAAAGCGTTAACTGCAAAAGGATTTAGGGTAATTGTACCAGATCAAATTGGTTTCGGAAAATCATCTAAGGCGTTTATACACTACAGTTTTCATCAGATGGCTAAATGGAACAAGCAACTATTAGATACTTTAGGCATACAAAAGGCTTCGGTTTTAGGGCATTCTATGGGCGGTATGTTGGCAACGCGATTTGCATTGATGTATCCAAATCAGACCGAGAAATTATTACTTGAAAATCCGATAGGTTTAGAAGATTATAAAAGCTTTGTGCCTTATGTAAGTACAGAGCAACAGTATCAAACCGAATTAAAATCTACGGCCGAAAGTGTTAAAAAATACTATCAATCTTCTTATTTCACAGTGTGGAAACCTGAATATGATGAGTTGGTGAGAATTGCAGGGGGCGTAACACATAGTGCCGATTATCCGCGTTGGGCTAAAGTTGCAGCCATGACTTTCTCGATGATTTATGAACAGCCAGTTTTTTACGAATTCCCAAATATTAAAGTGCCAACCGTGCTTTTTATTGGTAAATCTGATAGGACAATTGTTGGTAAAGGACTTTTAAGCCCAGATCAACAAGCCATCCATGGACAATATCAATTTTTAGGTAAACAAACCGCTGCGAAAATTTATGGCGCCAAACTTATCGAATTTGATGATATTGGTCATATTCCGCATGTAGAAAATCCAACAGAATTTATAATCGCTTTGCTTGGAAGCTTGCAGTAGGTTAGCTTTCCAAAATTTCTAGCTGTGTTAAAATGTCTTGTTCCGTAACCGGATAAGGAACGTTATTTACTAAACTTTGATAAACGGCCTCAAAAATACCCATGTAATCGCCTTTTTTTGATGGGACAACAGTAGTTTTTCTACCCCCATCAGCAGTAACCTCGGTAAGCGTTCCGGCGTCGGTAGATTTCTCGATACCATAACCCTCATCAGTGGGTTTCATTCCTTTAAGAAGCTGTTCTTCTTGAACATCGGCATGATTTTTACTAAATGAACCCATTGTACCGTTAAGTACAAATGCATCTTTTATATCAGCTACCAACATACTAGCAGTAAGGTAAACATTCAAATCGTTTGGATAAACTAATTGCATAGAGAAATAATCATCTACCTTGGTGTGGTCTCGATGTTTTGCAAGCGTCTTAAAATATCTTTCTGGCTTGCCGAATAAACTTATTGCTTGATCTAATAGGTGAGGGCCTAAATCGTAAGATAAACCACTTGCTTCGAAAGGTTCTTCCTTGAATAATTTAGCACCAATTTCATTCCTGTATCTATCGTATCTAAAATGAACCTCTACTAGCTTGCCAAGTTTGCCACTTTCAATTATATTTTTTACCGCGTTAAAACCACTATCATACCTTCTGTTTTGATAAACAAGGGCCTTCTTTCCTAAACTATTCGCCAGTTCGAAAATTTCTTTCGCTTGCGCCGATGTTGCCGTAAATGGTTTTTCTACCAAAATATGTTTTCCGGCATTTAAGGCTTTCTTTGCATATTCGTAATGTGTATAATTTGGTGTATTGATGATCACCAAGTCGATGGAATCATCAGCTAATAAATCCTCAACACTATTATGGCTAACAATATTTGGATAATCTAATTGTGCTAATTTTTTGGTCCTTTCTACAATAGCCTTAAAATTAAATGCAGGATGTGCATCTATAAATGGTGCATGAAAAACTTTGCCAGACATGCCGTAAGCCAATAAGCCAGTGTTTATTTGATGATTCATCTAGCAAAGCTAAAAATTTGACTTACATGTGCGCTAATCTGCTTGTCATAAAAACTATATTTGCCACAGTTGAACAATTAGCATAATTAAATATGAAACCAGCAGAGATACATGCCAAGTGGAAAGCTTTACAAGAAAAGATTGTTGAGGAATTTGACTCGGATACACCTGATTTAAAAGTGATTTTGTTTCTGATTGGTGTACAAGAACTGGGCAAAGGACCTGGTAAATATAGTAAAAGACAAAAAGAAGAGTTGATGCACATCGCAACTTGCAGGTTGTTAAGTGAAATGGGCTTTTATGAATTGGAAGGCCTTGATCAAGACGGTTGGCCACACTGGAAATTAGTTAAGCCTGTACCTTCTTACGCATTAATGGAACAAGAACTGTTACTAAAGGGATTGGCGATTGAGTATTTCGCAGATATTTATTCTTAAGCGGTTAAATTGGTAATTAAGCCAAATAACCTAAAAACTAAAAACCCTGAAGTATTTACATACGACAGGGTTTTTGCATTTATATAGGTAGATATAAATTTTATTATTTGCCTTGAGTGGCAGCTTCTTTTTTCAATTGATCGTTTGCAACAATTACAATCTCAACACGTCTGTTTTCAGCTCTACCAGCGTCAGTTGCGTTATCGCCAATTGGTTCAGCAAAACCTTTACCAATAGTAATTAAACGAGCTGCAGGTACACCTTGGGAAACCGCATAAGCTTTAACAGCTGCTGCTCTTTTTTCAGACAAGTTCATGTTGTATTGCTCAGTACCGCGACTATCAGTGTGTCCGATAACTTTAATGTCGGTACCAGGATATTGATTTAATGATGAAGCTAAACTTTTAATATTGGTTTTTGCTTCTTCTTTCAATCCAAATTTATCAAAGTCGAAAAGGATACCGCTATCAAATTTTACAATAATACCTTCTCCTTCACGGATAACTTCTGCATTTGGAATAGCATTTTGAATTTCTGCTGCTTGTTTATCCATACGTTTACCGATAAAACCACCTGCAGTACCACCAACCGCTGCACCTATAATAGCACCAACTGCCGTATTACCAGCTTTTTTACCAATTAAACCACCAATTACACCACCTGCTGCAGCACCAATACCAGCACCTTTTTGGGTGTTTGTTAAGCTATCACATCCAGTAAATGTCATTGCGCCTACAGATAAAGCTATACTTAACGTTGCTATTTTAATTTTTGAAGTCATCATTTTATTAGTTTTTTAGTTAACACGATGTCTATATTCAAAGCTAATGCCAATTAGTTAATCGGAACGTAAATCGCTTTTATTGTTTTGCTAAATGCTGAAATATTGGTTTTTAGCGTCATTAGGGAAATATCAAAAATAGTTGTTTAAACAAAATATGGTCAAGATTATACCACATGTTGGGCATAAAATTGACCATTATTCTATACAATTGTTACAAAGAAACTATTCGGCGAAATAGGCTTCCAGTTCTTTCAACGAGTTTTCATCGGTGTAGAAATCTTTAATAATTATCCCTTTTTCTAAAAGAATAATTCTATCGCAAACATCTGTTACGTGGTTTAAATCGTGACTAGATATTAAAGTAGTTAACTTGTGCGTAAACTTTAAAGCTTTAATATGGCTTTTTAACCTAATCTGCGTAGTCGGATCTAAATTGGCAAATGGTTCGTCGAGCACTAAAAGCTCTGGCTTTTGCATTAACGCTGCAGCTATACCAACCTTATTCTGGTTTCCTTTAGAAAAATCCCTAATGTATTTCCCGCGATTTAAAATCTCGCCGTTAAAAAACTCCTCGTATTGCTTAAGGTATTCGTTAACATCAGCTACACTTAAATTATGTAAGCCGCCAATAAAAATAAAATATTCTTCGGGCGTTAAATAATCTATCAAGAAACCTTCATCCAGGTAAGATGCAGTATAGTTTTTCCAATCGCTATTGGTTGCAACATTAGCTTCTTTCGATAAGATTTCGCCACCATCAGGTCTAATAAGATCTAACAGCATTCTAAACATGGTGGTTTTACCAGCACCATTATTGCCTACCAAGCCAATAGTTTCACCCGCTGCAATGGTTAAATTTTCAATATTTACAACGGTTCTGCCCGCGTACGATTTTTTTAATTCTTTAAATTGTAGCATAATATTATTCTCTAAAGCCTTCGGCTATTTTATAACGTTGTTGTTCAAATCTTTTAACTATTAATTTTACCCAGAAATTGCGCATTAGAAGGGTAATTAAACCAAATGTGCCTAACGCAAGTAAACCCCAGTAAGGTTTGTCGGCAAAGCTAAATGGTAAGTAAATTACAAAAGGAATAAGGAGTAATGGGAAGCCCAAAATCCACTGTGTGGCACCAACCCCTTGCCAGTTAAAGCTAGCACTCTTTGTAATGTCTAAACGTTTGTAGTTTAAGGTTGCAAAGTAAAGTACAATTACAGTGGCAAAGCCGATATTATACAAATAAGCCGCCAGATGCAATAGTAATAGCTTGTAGCTTAAAAATCCATAAAAGCTAGATAAGATGGTAATAATTGTACAGCTAATGGTAAACAATAAAAACTTCGCTTTTATAAAATTGGTAAAATCTATTTTGCTAGATAACAAACCGTCAAAGTGGCTGCTTTGCCAAGCAAACATAAACTGTCCGTAAGTAATAATAGAGATACCCGTCATAAACACTGCGGCAAATAGTAACGAACCAAAGCTGTCATTGTCAATTAATGGCCCTCTGTAAAAGAAAAATCCGTAGGCTAAAAATACAAATCCCATCACTAAAGAACTTCTAGATCTTTTGTGTCTAAGGATTAACTTTAATTCCAGCGCCGCTAATTCTCCCACCCTGCCAAACGAGTTTAAGAAAGCATAATCGGTGCTTACTTTTTTATCATCTTTCGTGCTAAGTTCTTCCGTGTATAGGTTGGCTCTTAAAAAGCTAGAGTTAATAACAAAAATCAGCACTAAGGCCAAAGTAAAAGCTAAAGCTATAAAAGGATATTTTGCTACCGACTGAAATACTTGATCGGATATATTTCTAATAGAGATAATCTGGTAATAATCTAACAGTGCAAAAACGCCTACAAAACCTATAATAATGCCAAAATAGGCAACATTATTTATCGATTTTCTTTTGAGATAAAGCACTAAGTAGTTGTTAAATAATGTAAGCGACAGAATAGCTACAACATACATTAACCCGGTAAGTGCACCATAGGTTGCGCCTATTTTTACTATACTAAAAGGAATGAAGATAAATAATGGTAAGAGGTTAAAAAACGTAAATATCGACTTTACATTAAGGAAATTTACAATGGTATTTTTCTTAATGTTTAAATGCAGATAAGGGATAATACTTAAGGTTGGCAACTCTTGCATCTGCAATCGCATCGCTAAATCGAAAAGAAAATAGTAGAGGATATAGCTGTTAAAAACTTGAATAACATCTTGTCCTGGTAAAAACTTCTCGATGATAAAACTCATTCCAAATCCTAGACCAATAGCTAAAACTAAGAAGTAGAGCATAAAAAAACCGAGGAATATGTTGGCGACAATACTGCCTGCCTTGTTTCGGCTACGCCAAAAATCTTTCCATTGATGGCTTAAAAAGGTTGATAGCATATTAATAGTTGTATTTATTTTTCCAATTATGTTTTAGTTTTTCTCTTAATTTTTCTTCTGCCGGATTTTTTCCCGGGTCGTAAAGCTTGGTGCCACTTAACTGATCAGGAAAATACTCTTGTGCTTCAAAATTACCTTCGTACCCATGAGAATATTTGTAGTCTTTTCCGTAGCCAATGTTTTTCATCAACTTTGTTGGCGCATTACGTATATGTAGTGGGACTGGTAAGTTGCCGGTTTGTTTCACTAAAGCTTGCGCTTTATTTATAGCTTCGTAACTGGCATTGCTCTTAGCGCTTGATGCCAAGTAAGTTACGCATTGCGATAATATGATTCTCGATTCTGGAAAGCCGATTACATTTACTGCAGTAAAACAGTTATTTGCCAACAGCAACGCATTTGGGTTGGCATTGCCGATATCTTCAGAAGCTAAAATCAATAACCTGCGAGCGATAAACAGCGGGTCTTCGCCACCTTCAATCATTCTGGCTAGCCAATAAACTGCAGCATTTGGGTCGCTACCGCGAATAGATTTTATAAATGCCGAAATTATATCGTAATGTTGCTCGCCAGCTTTATCGTACAGCGCTAAGTTTTGTTGCGCATGAGCCAAAACATTTTCGTTGGTTAAAACCAATTTATCGCCACCAATTCCGTTAATGGCAATCTCTAAAACATTCAGTAGTTTTCGAGCATCACCACCAGAAAGCCTAATTAGTGCCTCGTGCTCGTCAATTTTAATGTCTTTCTCTTTTAAAACAACATCTTTTGCAAGGGCTGTTTTTAATAAGGAAACCAACTCTTCTTCAGATAGGTTTTGCAAGATGTAAACTTGGCAGCGAGAAAGCAAAGCTGATATAACTTCGAAACTCGGATTTTCTGTTGTTGCGCCAATTAATGTTACTAAGCCACGTTCTACAGCACCCAACAAACTATCCTGTTGCGATTTGCTGAAGCGATGGATCTCATCGATGAAAAGTATAGGCAAACCCATAAAGCTGTCTTTTAAGGCTGCCGCCTTATCAATCACATCGCGAATATCTTTTACGCCAGAATTTATAGCGCTGAGATTAAAAAAAGGTCTATCTAGGTTTTGAGAGATAATAGTGGCCAAAGTGGTTTTGCCAACACCAGGAGGCCCCCAAAAAATCATCGAAGGTAATCTGCCACCTTCAATCGCCTTGCGTAAAACAGCATCTGTACCAACCAAATGTTTTTGCCCAACATATTCGTCTAGGTTTTTAGGGCGCATACGTTCAGCTAAAGGAGGAAGGTTTTGCATTAAGCTAAGATAGGGAATTGTAGTTAGTATTTAGAACAAAGTACTTCGATCAGGGTCGAAAAGAATAAAAAAACCTTAAGAAATAAAGAAAACTCTGTCTTCATTTCTCAAGGTTCAGTTCTATGTCAGACTTAAAACTTATACCCTAAAAACTTACAACTTAACTACTCAACTTCGGCTTTTTCTTAAAAAACTTCTTCTTTTTAGGGTAAGCAGGTTTGTCATTAGCAGGTTCGTCTTTCGGTGCTTCGCCAATATTTTCAGGCAAAGGCATGCGTTCAATTTGGCGCTCAATCAGTTTCTCTATGTTTGCCAATTTACGTTTGTCCTTATTGTTAACCAAAGTTATTGCCGTACCGGTTGTAGCAGCTCTTGCTGTTCTACCAATTCTGTGAATATAATCTTCCGGATCTTGTGGTGCATCATAATTAATTACCAAATCAATTCCGGTAACATCAATACCTCTGCTTAAAACATCAGTGCCGATTAAAACATCCAATTTGCTGTTTTTAAAATCAAGCATAATTGCTTCGCGTTCCTTTTGCTCTAAATCGCTATGAAAGGCTGCAACTTTTAATCCAAGCTTTTTAAACACCTTACCCAACTCTTTAACCTTCTCTTTTCTGCCGGCAAAAACGATAATACGTTTATAAGTGGTAGACTTAAGAATTTCAGTTAACAACGGTACTTTCTGATCGTCGAAAACCAAATAAACCTGTTGGTTAATTCCCTCTGCCGGTTTAGAAATAGCTAAACTGATAGATTCCGGTTCGTTTAAAAGTTTAGCGGCTAATGTTCTAATTTTTGGTGGCATTGTGGCCGAAAACATTACCGTTTGACGGCTTTTCGGTAAGTAGCCCACAATTTTCATAATGTCTTCGTAAAAACCCATGTCCAGCATTCTGTCGGCTTCATCTAGTACCAAATGTTTTAATTTATCCATTTTTAAAACACCGCTAGACAAATGCGCAATTAGCCTTCCGGGAGTAGCGATAATAATATCTACACCTTCACGCATCGAGCGTTTTTGTTGTTCGTAAGCAATGCCATCGCCACCGCCAAAAACAGTTAACGAACTAATGTTAGTAAAGTAAGACAAAGCCTCCACCTGCAAATCAATCTGCTGTGCGAGTTCTCTGGTAGGTGTAAGTATTAAGGTGCTGTTATGTCTATCGTGGTCGGCGGTAAGCAAATTCATTATTGGCAATAAAAAAGCACCAGTTTTTCCGGTTCCTGTTTGTGCGCAGGCAATAAGATCCTTTCCTTGTGTTATAATCGGAATGGCTTGTTCTTGTATAGGCGTGGCGTTTTTAAAACCCATTGCCAATAAACCCTCTAAAAGCTCAGGGTTAAAATTAAATTCTTTGAAATCCAATGTATTGTGTTGTAAAATATGGGTGTAAATTACCTTAAATAAAGGCGAAAAGCAAATTGAGCGCTTTTAGGAGAATTTGAAAAGCAGTTTTGAAGCTCTTTTGAACCGGCTGGTCCTGCTTTTTGTTCCAATCTTTTACCCCTAAATCCCCTAACGGGGACTTTGGGAAAAGGATTTCCACTTCAATCAGGTTTAGTTAACAACTGTAGTGCAACTAAAAAAAGCTAGAAGAAAAAAGAGCGCAAATTTTGTATTTGCGCTCCTTTTAAAATTAATTTTTAATCTTTAATCTTATTTCTTCGTATCAGCATAGCCAAAAACCTTTTGCAGTAAGCCAGTAGAACGGGCGCCAATGTTATCTCTAATTTTCAGCTCTTCTTGGGCAACTTGTATAAACATGCCATCAATTGCTTTTTCTGCAACGTAGTTTGATAGGTTTGTGTTAACCGGCTTAACCAATGGGATTTTGTTATAAGCGGTTGCAGCATCAGTCCAGTATTTTGTAGCACCAACTTTACTTAAACTATTGGTAATAACTGGAGAGAACTTTTCCATCAGCTGTGCTGTAGTTACACGTTTAAAATAATTGGTAGCAGCATCTTTGTTTCCTAACAAGATATTAGTTGCATCAGTAATGGTCATTTGCTTAATAGCCGATATAAAAATTGGCTTTGCTTCTTTGGCAGCATCTTCTGCCGCACGGTTAATACTTAAAATAACATTGTCGGCTAGGGAATTTAAACCCACACTTCGTAGTGTTTTTTCTACTTTTTGTGCCTCTGGCGGAAATAAGATTTTAACGGCTAAGTTTCCTAGAAAACCATCTTTTGCAGAAAGTTTGTCGGCGCCTGCAGACGTTCCAAGCTCCAAGGCTTGTTTAATTCCTTGTCCAATTTCTAAAGTAGTTGGCGTACCACCGCTTGTAGGTATTTGTTTTAGAATATTGCCAATTTTATTTTGGCTTTGTACATCGCAACTGCTTAGGCAAAGCACAGCAAATGCTGTAGCCACTAAAGTTATTTTTCTCATCTGTGTGTGTTTTTTCAGAAAAACTGATTCTGTTTTACAATATTAAGCAAAACTGTTGCCATTAATTAGGTTGATTTTTCTTTTTTGGCATCGGTTATAAAAATGTATTTGGCTTTAATTTAATGTGCATCTGCAAAATATTTTTTATACTTGAAGAACATTAAGCCGAACACCCAATTTGAAGTTTATAAAGAATACATCCAAAATTAATGAGCAAGACGATGCCTCGCTCATTGCCAGCTACCAGCAAACTGGCGATTTGGAGGTGTTGGGTACGCTTTACAATAAGTATATGCACTTGGTGTATGGGGTTTGCTTTAACTATTTTAAAGACGAGGAACAAAGCAAAGATGCAGTAATGCAGATTTTTGAAGAATTGATTGTGAAGCTTAAGGTTCATCAAGTGCTAAACTTTAAAAGTTGGTTGCACGTATTGTCTAGAAACCATTGTTTAATGGCATTACGTAAATCGGCTAAAAACCCTACCGTTGCCATGGAAGATAATTTTGTGGAAAATGGAGAGTTTGTGCATCTGGATATAGACAATACAAAAGAAACGCAGTTAACCATAATGGAAAAGTGCATGGAAACCCTTACTGTAGAGCAAAGAACTAGTGTAGATTTATTTTATCTGCAGGAAAAATGCTATAAGGAAGTTGCCGATATTACTGGCTACGACATGCTTAAGGTTAAAAGCTACATCCAAAATGGAAAAAGGAATTTAAAAATTTGTATAGAGAAAAACAGTGAGCTATAACGAGTGGTTAGATATTGATGTACTGGAAGATTACCTAGATGGTAAACTTGATGCTAAAGCTATGCATCAGGTAGAGAAGCTTTCGCTCGAAGATCCTTTCGTGGCCGAGGCTTTGGCTGGTTTAAGTCAATCGCCAAAACGAACACAAAATTTATCGTTGTTGCAAAAACAGTTACAGCAACGCATTGCGCAGAAACCAGCTGAGCAAAAAAGATGGCGATTAACTTCGCACCGTTTAAGCATTGCAGCTACGGCTGCGGTATTGTTTGTTACAGTAAGTGTACTTTTTTGGCTTAAAGGTGCCAAACAAGACGAGATGTTAACAGGGCAACCTAAAAATATTGAAGTAGCTATTGCTCCACAAACTTCAAAAGGCGAAACAGAAAATGCTAAAGCGCTATCTACTGATAAAAATGCTGAACAGGCAAAAGTAGAACAAGCGCCAATTGTTGCTACTACGATAAAGCCTCGAAGTGCTAAAACTGTGCCGGTAATTGAGCAACAAACTCCTTTAGATGTGCCCTCAGAAGCTAAAGCAGAGGCATCGGCAATGATGCTAAGAAGGAGTGAAGAGAAAGTTGCGAAGAACGAAACGGTGGATGAAATTATTGTTAATGCAAAAAAAGAAGCGGTAGCAAGAGAGACGATACAGCAATTGCAAAGCAGAGCGCCTGGCGTTTCAATGAATACCAATAACATTTTTAGAGGCAAGGTGTACGATAAAAATGGCGTCCCTGTACCTGGAGCGTCTGTTAAAATAGAGGGGCGCAATGTGGGAACAGTAACGGACAGAAATGGTGATTTTAGAATAAACGGTGATTCGTCGGAAAGGTTGGCAGTTGCATATTTAGGCTTTAACACCAAAACAGTAGATGCTAGGTCTAATCAGCCAATAAATGTGCAACTTGAGCCCAACACATCGGCCTTAAATGAAGTAGTTGTAGTAGGTGGTGACGTGGCTAGAAAAGGTGTAGCGAAAACGGTTGCCGTTGCTGTACCAGAAAAAGGCTGGGCTAATTATGAGGCATACTTAACTGAAAATAATCAGTTGTTAAAAAAAGGAAAAACTGATAAAGAAGTAGTTTTGGGTTTTGTGGTAGATAAAAAGGGATTGCCTACTCAAATAAAAATTGTTAAAAGTGCGGATGCACAAATGGACAAAGAAGCGATTAGGTTATTACAAAATGGACCTAAATGGAATGTTAAAGATGGTGAAATAACCAATGGTCAAATTGCTATTAAGTTTTAATACCACCTCCTTATAAAGCAGAAAAGGGATTTACAAACGTAAATCCCTTTTCTGTATATTAAACTTTTCGATTACAAACCGAAAGCAGCTTTTACTTTATCTACAAAATCTAATTTCTCCCAAGTAAATAGTTCAACTGTTACAACTTTCTCCTCACCATTAGGCGTTCTAAATGTTTTGGTAACAGTTTCTGGCTGGCGCCCCATATGGCCGTAAGCAGCGGTTTCGCTATAAATTGGGTTTCTTAACTTTAAGCGCTGCTCTATAAAATACGGACGCATATCAAAAATAGCTTCTACTTTCTTGCTAATCTCTCCGTCGGTTAAAGCTACTTTAGAAGTGCCATAAGTAACTACATTTATAGAAGTTGGTTTAGCAACACCAATAGCATAAGAAACTTGTACTAAAATTTCATCGGCTATGCCTGCAGCAACTAGGTTTTTAGCAATATGACGAGTAGCGTATGCAGCACTTCTATCTACTTTACTTGGATCTTTACCAGAGAATGCGCCGCCACCGTGAGCACCTTTTCCACCGTAAGTGTCTACAATAATCTTTCTTCCGGTTAAACCTGTATCGCCATGTGGCCCGCCGATAACAAATACACCGGTTGGGTTAATGTGGTAAGTAATGTCGTCATTAAATAAATGTGCGTATTGAGGATATTTAGCCTTAATTCTAGGAATTAGAATCGAAATTAAATCGCTTTTAATTTTAACCAGCATCTCATCGTTTGCAGCGTTCTTATCTTTCTTCGAATCAGATTTAGGCTGTACAAAATCATCGTGTTGTGTTGAGATAACAATAGCATCAATTCTTTGCGGATGATTATCATCAGAATATTCTAATGTTACCTGAGATTTTGCATCAGGGCGCAAATAGGTAATTTCAGAATTTTCTCTTCTTAAGTTAGCCAATTCCCTTAGCAAAGCATGAGATAAGTCAAGTGCTAATGGCATATAGTTTTCAGTTTCGTTTGTAGCGTAACCGAACATCATACCTTGGTCGCCCGCACCTTGCTCTTCCTTAGTGCTTCTGTCAACACCTTGGTTAATATCCTGAGATTGCTCATGTATTGCCGAAAGAATACCGCAAGAATTTGCTTCGAACATGTACTCGCTCTTCGTGTAACCAATTTTTTTAATTACATCTCGAGCAATTTGTTGTACATCAAGATAAGTTTTTGATTTAACTTCTCCAGCTAAAATAACCTGACCAGTGGTAACCAACGTTTCGCAGGCAACTTTAGATTCTGTATCAAATGCTAGAAAGTTGTCAATCAAAGCATCCGAAATCTGATCTGCAATTTTATCTGGATGCCCTTCGGAAACAGATTCTGAGGTAAATAAATACGACATTTTAAATATTTAATTTTATAATAAAACCATATGTAAAATGAGGTCTGATCCTTTAAAAAAAGGCGGTAAAAGGAAGTGTAGATATATGTTAGCACTTTTTTTTACGTGGTTGCAATCCCGCTACTTTTCAATAGCATCGCAAATCAGTCCACTTTAACGGTGCGAAATTAGTATATATATTATTAATAGTCAAAAAATATCAATTATTTTGTGGCGCACTAATCCACTAAAAGTGATAAAAACAAGCATTTTATTCATCATAAATCCTATTTCTGGCGGAAGGAAGAAAGCTAAAATTCCGGCCTTAATAGATGCGTATTTGGATAAAGAGAAGTTTACAGCCAATTATAGTTTTACCGAATATGCGGGGCATGCTGGCGAATTAGCCGAAGAAGCAGGCAACAAAAATTTTGACATTATTGTGGCGGTAGGTGGAGATGGTACCATAAATGAAATCGCATCGAAAGTTGTTCAACTCGACAAAGTTTTGGGCATCATTCCATTCGGTTCGGGTAATGGATTAGCACGTTTCTTAAAAATCCCGATGGATGCTAAGAAAGCTATACAGTTAATTAATAAGTTCAATATTACCGTTATAGACACTGCCAAACTTAACGATAGGTTTTTCTTTAATATGGCGGGCGTTGGTTTTGATGCGCACATCAGCTCTGTTTTTGCAGGTAATAAGGGCCGAGGCCTGAACGGCTATGTAGAACTGGGTTTAAAAGAGATTATAGATTATAAAGGTCAAAACTATCAAATAGAAATTGACGGAAAGGTTTATAAGCGTGATGCGGTGGTGCTAAGTATCGCAAATTCGTCTCAGTATGGGAATAACGTTCATATATCACCAAAATCTTCCTTAACTGACGGTTTGTTAGATGTCTGTATCATCAAACCTTTTCCACTTTATAAATTGCCACAATTGGCTTACCAAATGATAAGGGCAACAACACATAAATCTACTATGGTGGAAATTATTAGCGGAAAACAAATAAAAATAACACGTAAGCGGGAAGATGCAGTTCATTTAGATGGAGAGCCTTTTGTTATGGGTAAAGAGATAAATGCTGAAATTAATCCTGCATCGTTAAAAATTATAGTTAAATAACCATGAGCAAGCCGAAAAAGAAAACCTTAAACGATTTTAGTGGAATCATGTATTCTACTGATTCATCATTCATTTATGAAAATGAGGACAATAATGTTGAAGAAACTATACCTAATGCGCAACAAGATTTAAGAGTAATGTTAGATCGCAAAAATAGGGGAGGCAAGGCGGTAACACTCATTACCGGTTATCGCGGTAGCGAAGATGATTTCCAAAGCTTAGCTAAAATGTTGAAGACAAAATGTGGCGTTGGTGGAGCGGCTAAAGATGGAGAAATTCTTATTCAGGGAGATTTTAAGGAAAAGGTATTTTTAATCCTTCAAAAAGAAGGTTATAAAATAAAAAAATCAGGTGGTTAAAATTGATTTAATACATTGTTTATCAGTTGTTTACGTGTTAGTGTATTTGCCACAATAAGTAAAATTTTTCCGTAAAAATCGCTGTTTTTGAGTTAAAAGCTGCTTAGCTTTGCTGCATATCAAACCAAATATATGAGCAATATTAATGTACAGCAACCCGATTTAACTTATCTTAAATTGGATGCTAAAACAGTTAAATATCAACTTAGCGTACCAGAGCTGGTAGAAGAAGCTTTAAAGAACGGAGAAGGCACGCTCGCATCCAGCGGCGCATTGGCTATAGATACCGGTAAGTTTACCGGAAGATCTCCAAAAGACCGTTTTATAGTTTCAGATGCTGTAACTAATGATGCTGTTTGGTGGGGAGATATTAATATAAAAATTAGCGAGGCGAATTTTGATGCGCTTTACTCAAAAATTACAAGCTATTTAAAAGATAAGCAGATTTATGTAAGAGACGCATACGCTTGCGCTGATCCGGCTTACCAGACCAGCATTAGGGTGGTAACAGAACATGCATTCCAAAATCTTTTTGCCAATAATTTATTTTTAAGGTATGCACAAAGTGAATTGCCCACTAAGCCAGAGTGGACAATAATAGCCATCCCTTCTTTTTTGGCAGATCCTGCTACGGATGGAACACGCCAGCAAAATTTCTCGATATTAAACTTTACTAAAAAAGTTATTTTAATCGGCGGAACAGCCTACACAGGTGAAATAAAAAAAGGAATTTTCTCTGTTCTGAATTTCGTATTGCCTACAGAAAAGAGAACACTATCTATGCACTGTTCTGCAAACGTGGGGATAGATGGCGACACCGCTATTTTCTTCGGCCTGTCAGGAACTGGAAAAACCACGCTTTCGGCAGATCCAAAACGAGCGCTTATTGGCGATGATGAACACGGTTGGAGTGAAAATTCTGTGTTTAATTTCGAGGGCGGATGTTATGCTAAGTGCGTTGATTTAACAGAAGAAAAAGAACCGCAGATATTTAACGCTATCAAATTTGGTTCGCTAATAGAAAATACTAACTATTTTGAAGACAGCAGAGAAGTTGATTTTGCTAACATTGAGAAAACAGAAAATACACGTGTAGCTTATCCTATAAATTATATCGCTAATGCGATGGAGCCATCGGTGGCGCCAACACCCCAAAATATTTTCTTTCTAACTGCTGATGCCTTTGGCGTATTACCACCTATATCAAAATTAACCCCTGGTCAGGCAATGTTCCACTTTATTTCTGGTTATACTGCTAAGGTAGCCGGAACCGAAGCTGGGGTTACCGAACCACAGCTCACATTTTCGGCGTGTTTCGGAAAAGCATTTTTGCCTTTACATCCTGCTAAGTATGCAGAACTTTTAGGCGAAAAAATGGAAAAACACAACGTAAACGTATGGCTAGTAAATACAGGATGGAGCGGTGGCGGTTACGGAGTAGGTAAAAGGATGAAGCTAAGTTATACTAGAGCAATGATTACTGCTGCGTTAAATGGAAGTTTAAACCATGTTGATTTTATTGAGCACCCAGTTTTTGGGCTTTTAATGCCAACTTCTTGTGAAAATGTTCCGGCAGAAATTTTAAATCCTCGAAACACTTGGTCTGATGCTCAAGCTTACGACTCAAAAGCTAACGAACTAGCGCAAGCATTTTTAAATAACTTTAAACAATTTGAAGACTTTGCCAGCGAAGAAATACTTAAATCGGTGCCAAAAGTTGTCGAAATAGCGATTTAAGGTATTTTTTTTGCTTAAAATTTGCTTTTAATTAATTTTTTAGTTTTAATTGCGGAAGATTGTCTCACAAGGCAATCTTTTTTGTTATACACCATGTTAATTGAACTGGCAGGCTTACGTAACGAATTAATTGTGTAACGATTATTTAATTTGTAATTTAAAATCAATTTATAAATTTGTTAACGCAACATTTAGTTTGAAACGAACGTTGTGTGTAATACTATTATTTATTTAAAAATTTTTCTAATTTTAAAAACAAGTACTAAAACTAAAAACTAAAAAAATGGCAAACGCACCAAAACCAACAACAGTTAAAAAAGAGAGCTCTTCTACTGCATCTAACTTATTCGCTACACTAGTTATTCCAATTTGTTTATTAATCGGGGTAGCCTTGTTTATCTTCGTTTTAGGTAAACCAACAAACTTTAACATCCCAGCTGATGTTGCAAAAGCAAACAGTGCTGTATCATTAGCTTTTTATAATGACGATACACACAGTTTCTTGCCTTTCCCAGGTAACTACGGTGGTATGGCTTACAAAGGTGGATTCATCGTGCCTATCTTAATGGGTATGCTTTTAATGGTATTTGTATTCTCTATCGAGCGTTTTATCGTTATTGGTAAAGCAACTGGTAAAGGTAGCTTAGATGCTTTCGTTAAAAAAATTCAAGGTTTATTAAACAGCGGTAACATTTCAGCAGCTGTTGCAGAATGCGATAAACAAGAAGGTTCTGTTGCTAACGTAATTAAATCAGGTTTAAAAAAATACAGCGAAGTTGAAGCTGATACAAGATTAGACGTTGAACAATCAGTTGTTGCAATTCAAAAAGATATCGAAGAGGCTACTTCATTAGAGATGCCGATGTTAGAGCAAAACTTAACTATCATTGCTACTTTGGTATCAGTTGGTACGTTAATGGGTCTATTAGGTACAGTAACAGGTATGATCAAGGCCTTCGGTGGTTTAGCTAACTCAGGAGCACCAGATCAAGCAGCATTAGCAACAGGTATTTCTGAGGCTTTGATTAACACTGCAACAGGTATCGGTACTTCTACTGTAGCTATTATCATGTATAACATCTTAACTTCGAAAATCGATAAATTGACTTATGCAATTGATGAGGCTGGTTTCAGTATCATCCAAACTTATGCGAGCACGCACAAATAAAAATTATTTTAATTTTTTTTTACCGGCTTTATGGAAAACCGGAAGAATTAACATCATTAGTTAGAAGATTAAAATTTTTATATTATGCCTAGAGCAAAAGTTGCAAGAAAGAGTACCGCAGTAGATATGACCGCAATGTGCGACGTAGCCTTCCTGTTGTTGACTTTCTTTATATTAACGGCAACATCTCGTCAGCCTGATCCACTGGATGTGAAGATACCGTCTTCATCTGTTCAGTTTAAGGTGCCAGATAAAGATCTTGCCATATTAACTGTTGGTAAAGGAAAAGTGTTCATGGAGATTATTGGAAAAGACGTAAAACAGCTTACCTTACAAAAAATGGCTGCTGCTTACTCAACTTCTTTCAATGCAGAAGAAATGAAACGTTTCGGAGTAATGACTTCATTTGGCGTTCCATTCGGAAACTTGAAGCAATATATCAACATGAACGGCGAACAAAGAACTGCTTTGGAAAAACAGTTCAATGGTATCCCTACGGATTCTACCATTAATGGTGAGCTTTTTAGATGGGTTAAAGAAGCCCGTTTAGCAAATGCCGAATTGAATGGTGTAGATATGCGTATCAGTATTAAAGGAGATGCGGATGAAGAATATGCAACGGTTAGAAAAATTGTTGACGTACTTCAAAAGCAAAAAGTTAACAAATTTAGTTTAATCACAACAGGGGAATAAGCCATGGCAGAATTAGATACCTCCAGCGGGGGTGGTAAAGGTGGAAAAGTAAGAAGTAAAAAACAATCTACACGTGTAGATTTAACCGCGATGGTTGATTTAGCGTTTTTGTTAATTACCTTCTTTATGTTAACCACATCTTTATCTAAACCTTTAGCAATGGACATTGCTAAGCCCGATAAGGACGAAAAAAACAAAGATAACAAGTTAGAATTGAGAGAGTCTCAAACGATGACCATCTTGTTGGGTAAAAACAATAAGGTAATGTGGTACATGGGCGAAGCTGGAAAATCTCAACCTACAGTTGAAGGATTTTCTGGAATAACCAAATCTTTGTTAGAAAACAAGAAAAAAGTTAAGGAAAAAACGGGTAAAGATATTATTGTTATTATTAAACCTGCTCCTGGTTCTACATACAAAAACTTTGTAGACATTATGGATGAACTTAACGTTACCAAAACTAATGTTAGTGCGCCTGCAATTGATGACGATCCAGCAAATTTGATGGAAAGTGAGCGTCAGGCCATGATTAAAGAAGGTATATATAAACAATAGTAAATAATTAAAATATTTAAGCAATGTTTGGATCTAAAATAGATTTATTTAACAAAGAGTGGCTTGATGTTGTATTTGCCAAAAAGAATAAAAGCTATGGAGCTTACGAGCTTCGCCAAACTAGCTCTTGGAATACAACTAAATCGCTTTTTATTGCATCAACAGTATTTATATTGTTGTTCCTTGCACCAAGGATTTATGCTTTATTTTCGGGGATGGTTCCAGAACCACCACCAGAAAAAGAGGTAGAGGTTGTAATTCAATCTCCGCCGCCAATTGACCCTGAAGTTAAAACTCCGCCACCGGTAGAGCCACCTCCACCAAAGCAGGATCAGGTTAAGTTCCCACCTCCAGTGGTAAAACCAGATAACGAGGTTCGCGATGAGGAGCCACCAAAAATGGACGACCTTAAAAAAGCGGATCCTGGTCAAAAAACTATGGAAGGTGACCCAACTGCTGATATCGTACAGATTGCACCAGTTGGAGAGGGACCTAAGCAAGCCCAGGTAGTTGAGGATAATACAGTGTATAGTTTCCAAAGTATGGAAAATCCGCCAGAATATCCTGGAGGTATTGCCAAGTTCTATGCTTATTTGGGACAGAACATTAAGTATCCGCCAATGGCTGCTGAGAATAACATTACTGGTAACGTATTCGTTTCTTTCACAGTAGAAAAAGATGGTTCGTTAACCGACCTTAAGATAGATCGTAAGTTAGGTTATGGAACTGACGAAGAAGCACTAAGGGTATTGAGATTAAGTAAGCGTTGGAATCCTGGTATGCAAAATGGTAAACCAGTACGTGTGAAATATAACATTCCAATTAAATTTAGCTTGTCTAACTAATCTTGGGTAAGTTCAATTTCAACTTTAAACAGAAATCGCCACAACAGCGATTTCTGTTTATTTTAGGAGCTTTTATGATCCTAATTTTCTTAGGTTTAGGTGTGGCATTAGTCTTTTATAGCGATGAGCTTAACATAGATGATGAGAAATTTCCACAAACCTATAGAATAGCTTTCGCAGTTTTATTGGTAGTTTATGCCGGAATTAGGTTTAGTAGATTAATAAATAAAAAGGACGACGAATAAATGAGAATATTAGCTTTTGCGCTTGTTGTTACAACTTTACTTGCGTGTAACAGGGGAGCAAAAACAGACAAGGTGCCAGAAACCAGAACATCGGGAACCACGGAGTTGCTGGTTGATGAATCTTTTTCTCGAATTTTAGATGATCAGATTTTGGTTTTCAAAAGCGATTATCCTAATTCCTCCATTAAAACCATTCTTGGTAATGAAAATAAGATACTTCCTGATTTTTTAAACGGGAAAGTAAAAATGATTATTCTCTCGAGAATGCTTACAGAAGCCGAGGAAAACTATTATAAGCAACGAAAAACTCCAGTTTTTACAGACCGATTTGCTATAGATGGCATTGCGTTAATTACCAATAAGAATAATATCGATAGCAATATCAACGTTAAAGATGTTTTTGAGATCTTGCAGGGCAAATCAACCTCTGGCAAAAATTTAGTATTTGATAACGCTTATTCTAGTACCGTAAGATATTTTACTGATTCGGCCAAGGTTAAAACCTTGCCAAAGAAAGGGGTGTATACTTTAAATAACAATAATGAGGTAATTAAGTATGTTGCAGAACACGAAAATTACATCGGCATTGTTGGCGTTAATTGGTTATTAGAGAGTAATGATGCCATTTTGACGTATTTGCCAAAAATTAAAGTAATGGGTGTTAAAAATTTGGAAGGTAAACCTGGAAGCGACAACTATTATAAACCTACTCAAAATAACCTTGTGAAGGGTATTTACCCCTTTTTGAGAAACGTTTATATATTAAATGGCGAAGGAAGAGATGGTTTAGGCACAGGATTTGCAAATTGGTTAACTAGTCCGCGAGGACAGTTGATTGTACTCAAATCAGGACTAGGTCCTCATAAGATTGCACCAAGAGAATTTAACATAAGAAAGTAAACTAAATAATTCAACTAATAGAAAAAACATTATTGTTGCAGAACCAAATATTAAGCGCAGTATTAGTAATTTCAATTAAAACAAATGATGACGATGAAAATGATTAAGAAAGGGATAACCTTAAGTTTAGGTTTAGTAATGATGGGTGCTGCCTCATTTGCGCAAAGTTTAGCTGATGCGAAGAAGGCCATTGATGCTGAGCAGTACCAAAAGGCTACTTCAATGCTTAAAACATTGGTTAGCAGCCAGGCAAAAGAGGGTGAAAATTATTTTTACCTTGGTAACGTTTATTTATTAACTGATGTTGTGGATTCAGCTAGAGCTACTTATACAGCTGGTGTTGCTGCAGATCCTAAAAACGCATTAAATTACGTAGGTTTAGGCCATGCAGATTTAATCGCGAAAAATCCTACCTCAGCTAAAACAAACTTTGATAAAGCTTTATCTTTAGGCGCTAAAAACTATCAAACTTATTTAGCTATTGGTAGAGCGTACATCGATCAGGAAACGCCAGATTATACTTCAGCTTTGCCAAATTTGCAAAAAGCAGATGAATTGGACTCGAAAGACAAAGATCCAGAAACATTTATCGCGTTAGCGGATTTTTATGCTTCGCAAAAAACTAAAAATTCTGAAGCTTATCCAATGTATTTAAGAGCTTTAGATATCAATCCAAATTCAACACGTTCTATTGTACAAATTGGCAGAATGTTTAAACAAGCATTTTCTTTTGCAGATGCTGAAAATAAAGTAAAAGAAGCAATTGCAATTGATGCAAACTATGGCCCGGCTTACCGTGAGCTAGCAGAGATCCAAATGCAATGGTCACGTGCTGATAAAGCTACTGCAGAAGCAAAAAGAAACGAAGCATTAGGAAACATGAGAAAATACTTGGATTTAACTGATAAATCTTTCGATTCTCGTTTACGTTATGCTCAATTCTTGGTTTACGCTGGCGATTTTGAGACTTTAGGCAAAGAGGTTGCTACGTTAAAAGCAGAAGCTAACGATCCTAGAAACTTTGTTGTAAAACGTATGCAAGCTTATTCTGCAATTGAGAATAAAAACTATTCAGAAGGTGTTAAATACATGGAAGAGTTGTTCGGAAGAACACAAGATGCTTCTCGTATTTTAGGCGATGATTACCTTTATTTGGGTAGAGCTTATAGCGAAACAGGAAACGATAGCTTAGCAGCATTTAACGTAGCTAAAGCTGTTGAATTAGATTCTACCAAAGCGGAAGAGTTAGCTACTATCGGTAAGAAATATTATGACGCTAAAAAGTTTGACAAGGCTGCAGAAATTTATGCAAAGGTTGTAAAGGCTAATTCAAAAAATCCTTCATTAGTAATGAACTATTATTATTTAGGTAGATCAGCTTATTTTAACTATGCTTTTGCCAGTCAAGCAAACAAGAATCCTGATAGAGCGATTTTAGTTCAGGCAGATTCAGCATTGGCTAAAGTAAATGCATTAGCTCCTGATTACGAAGGCGCATATTTAGATAGAGCTAGGGTAAACAAGCAAATCGACACAAAAGATAATGGTGAAGCTTTAAAAGGTCTTCCAATTCCATTCTACGAAAAATATGTTGAATTGGTTACTGTAACTAAACCAGAAAAAGCTGCTTCGGCAACAAATGGGTTGGTAGAGGCTTATAACAACTTAGGCGCTTATGCAGCAGCTACGGATAAGGAAAAAGCAAAAGAATATTTTAACAAAGTTTTAGCGTTGGCTCCAACCAACCAAACTGCGTTAGATAATATCAAATTCTTAACTCAGCCAGCTACTCCAGCTAAAAAGGCACCAGTTAAAAAATAATTTATAAAAGTTATAAATGAAAGGCAGGGTTTGTAATCCTGCCTTTTTCTTTTAATTTTGCGTTAAAATAAATTTTATGGAAACCACTAGTACGGCACAAGATTTTATTCCTATCATATTTCAGGTAATTGTTGCCTTAGGATTCGTAGTTGTTACCTTAGTAGCAACACATTTTTTAGGTCCAAAACGTAAAACGAAAGATAAGTTAACCACGTTCGAGGCTGGTGTAAAATCAGTGGGTAATGCTCGTCAACCTTTTTCTATTAAATACTTTTTAGTAGCTATTTTATTCGTGCTTTTTGATATTGAAGTTATCTTCATGTATCCTTGGGCGGTTAACTTTAGAGAGTTAGGGTGGGATGGTTTAATTGAGATGTTCGTATTTATGGGAACATTGTTGTTAGGCTTTATCTATATCATTAAAAAGAAAGCTTTAGACTGGGCATAACAAGGTTAAAGTTAAAAGTAAAAAGTTTGCAGTTATTGGTTTGAAATTCGATATTGTTAACCTCACTGCAGGATATTTGATATATTACTAACAAGATTCTTGAGTTATTTAGAAAGGTTCTAAATCCCAATCGCTTCAGGTAATTGCCTCTAAAATATTGTAAATTTGTTGCTCATTCTGTATTAAGGATGAGCATTTTTTGTTTATAACATGAGTGAAATCAATATAGTAGATGCGCCACCGGGCATAGAAGGCTCAGGCTTTTTTGCCACTTCCTTAGATAAGGTTATTGGTTTGGCACGATCACATTCTTTATGGCCTTTGCCTTTTGCTACATCTTGTTGTGGTATCGAGTTTATGGCTACAATGGGTTCTCATTACGATTTTGGTCGTTTCGGCGCAGAGCGATTAAGTTTTTCGCCTCGTCAGGCAGATCTTTTAATGGTAATGGGTACAATTGCTAAAAAAATGGGTCCGGTTTTAAAACAGGTATATTTACAAATGGCCGAGCCACGTTGGGTTATAGCGGTTGGTGCTTGTGCTTCTAGCGGAGGTATTTTTGATACCTACTCTGTTTTACAAGGTATCGATGAAATTATTCCGGTAGATGTTTATGTTCCTGGTTGTCCTCCTCGCCCAGAAGCTATTTTAGATGGTTTCGGTAAGATACAGGAGCTTGTTAAAAACGAGTCTGGCAGAAGAAGACACTCTGATCAGTATAAAGAAATGTTGGCCTCTTACGGTATAGATTAATGGCAAAAGCAACAAATACAGAAGTTATAGATTTGCTGGGTGAAAAATTTGGCGAACAACTTTTTGATGTAACAGAACCTTACGGATTACTCACTTTTTCTACTACTAAAGACAAAATCGTTGAGGTGTTGTCTTTTTTAAAGGAAAATGCAAAAATTAACTTCAACTTTCTTACAGATATTACAGCGGTTCATTATCCTGAACAAGGGAAAATCGCAGTTGTTTATCATTTACATAGTATGGTAAGTGGGATAAGGACCCGCATAAAGGTTTTTATAGATGAGAACGAACCTACTATTCCAACTGCTTCTGCTTTGTGGAACTCGGCAAATTGGATGGAAAGAGAGACTTATGATTTTTTCGGCGTTAAATTCGAAGGGCACCCAGATTTAAGAAGGATCTTGAACATGGACGATTTAGGCGTACATCCTATGCTTAAACAATATCCATTAGAAGATCCAAACAGAGTTGATAAAAAAGACGAATACTTTGGTAGATAAACCATATGAAGCATAATCAACCAGTATATACAGATAATGATCCGCAGAGCGAATTGGTAACCCTAAATTTAGGCCCAACTCACCCTGCAACACACGGTGTTTTCCAAAACGTATTGCAGTTAGATGGCGAGCGTATTGTAAGCGGTGTTTCTACTATCGGATACATTCATAGAGCGTTTGAAAAAATTGCAGAACACCGCCCATTTTATCAAATTACACCATTAACAGATCGTTTAAACTATTGTTCATCGCCAATTAATAACATGGGTTGGCACATGACTGTAGAGAAACTGCTAAATATTCAGATTCCAAAACGTGTAGATTACCTTCGCGTAATTGTGATGGAATTGTCTAGGATTGCAGACCATATTATTTGCAATACCATTATTGCACAAGATACCGGCGCAACAACAACCTTCCTTTACTTGTTCCAGTACAGAGAGCACATTTACGAGATTTTTGAAGAGATCTGTGGTGCTCGTTTAACAACAAATATCGGTCGTATCGGTGGATTAGAAAGAGATTTTAATGATATCGCTTTTGCGAAAATCAATAAGTTTTTAAAGGAATTTCCGGTAGCATTAAAAGAGTTTGAGGGTTTGTTGAACCGTAACCGTATTTTTATTGATCGTACCGCCGGCGTTGCCGAAGTAACTCAAGAAAATGCTTTAAGTTTCGGGTGGACTGGTCCGCTTTTACGTTCAACAGGCGTAGATTATGATGTTCGCGTTAGCGAACCTTACTCGTCTTATCAAGATTTTGATTTTGAAATCCCGGTAGGTACAAGTGGTGATATTTACGATCGTTATTTGGTGCGTAACGAGGAGATGTGGCAAAGTGTTAACATCATTCAGCAGGCAATGGAAAAAGTAAAAGCTGAGCCAAAAGGCATTTTTCATGCCGATGTGCCAGAATTCTACTTGCCAGGAAAAGAAGAAGTTTACAACAATATGGAGGCATTAATCTATCACTTTAAAATTGTGATGGGAGAAATTGATGCGCCAAAGGCGGAAGTTTACCACGCTGTAGAAGGTGGTAACGGAGAGCTTGGATTTTATCTGATTAACGATGGAGGTAGAACACCTTATCGTTTGCACTTTAGAAGGCCGAGTTTTATTAATTATTCGATGTTTGCCAAAATGAGTGAAGGTATGCTTTTATCAGATGCCATTATTAACATGAGTAGCATGAATATTATTGCAGGAGAATTAGATGCTTAAAGTAGAAGAAACACAACCTGTAGAATTCTCATCGGCATTAATTGCTAGTTTTGATGAGATTGTAAAAAGATACCCGGCTGGTAAGCAAAAATCAGCTTTGCTGCCGATTTTACATTTGGTACAAGCAGAATTTGGTTGGACAAGCGCACCAGCAATGGATAAAGTGGCGGCGTACTTAAATATAGAGCCTATTGAGGTTTATGAAGTGGCTTCGTTTTATACCATGTACTTTTTGCAGCCAAAAGGTAAATATGTTTTGGAGGTTTGCCGTACTGGACCATGTTGTTTAGTAGGTGCCGAAAAAATTATGGACCATATAGAGCAGAATTTAGGCGTTAAAGAAGGAGAAGTAACAGCAGATGGTCTTTTCAGTTGGAGAGGTGTAGAGTGTTTAGCTGCTTGCGGTTTTGGCCCGGTTTTACAAATTGGCCCAGAATACACTTTCTACGAGAACCTTACGCCACAATCTGTAGATACATTGATAGACGATTTACGCAAGAAATAATGGGACGTAAACTATTACTAGAACATATTAACGTACCTGGCATTAATACGCTAGAAGTTTACCGCCAAAAGGGTGGTTACCGTGCTGTAGAAAAGGCGTTAAAAACCTTAACACCCGATGAAGTGGTAGAGGAAGTAAAGAAGTCTGGCTTACGCGGTCGCGGTGGTGCAGGTTTTCCTACCGGAATGAAGTGGAGCTTTTTGGCTAAGCCAGAAGGTGTTGCTCGTTACTTGGTGTGTAATGCCGATGAATCTGAGCCAGGTACATTTAAGGATAGATATTTGATGACATACATTCCTCATGCTTTAATTGAGGGGATGATTGTATCTAGCTTTGCCTTAGGCGCCAACACTTCTTACATCTATGTACGTGGAGAGATGATGCCTCAAATCCGTATACTAGAAAAAGCAATTGCTGAAGCTAAGGCTGCTGGTTTTTTGGGTAAAAATATATTAGGTTCGGGATATGATCTTGAGCTTTATGTTCAATCTGGTGGTGGAGCTTACATTTGCGGAGAAGAGACTGCGTTGTTGGAATCATTAGAAGGAAAAAGAGGTAATCCACGTATTAAACCACCATTTCCAGCTATTGCTGGTTTGTACGGTTGCCCAACAGTGGTTAATAACGTAGAATCTATTGCGGCTGTAGTACCGATTATTAATGATGGTGGCGATGAGTATGCTAAAGTTGGTATCGGGAGAAGTACAGGAACAAAACTGATATCTGCCTCGGGTAATTTAGTTAAACCAGGCGTTTACGAAATTGAGTTAGGCTTACCAGTTGAAGAATTTATCTATTCTGACGAATATTGCGGTGGTATTGCTAATGGCAAAAGATTAAAAGCTACGGTTGCAGGTGGTTCTTCGGTGCCAATTTTACCTGCTAACTTAACTTTAAAATATGCTAATGGCGAACCTCGTTTAATGAGTTACGAATCATTAGCTGAAGGTGGTTTTGCCACTGGAACAATGATGGGTTCAGGCGGTTTTATTGCTTTTGATGAGGATCAGTGTATTGTTAGAAATACTTGGAATTTCTCTCGTTTCTATCACCACGAAAGCTGTGGACAATGTTCTCCTTGTCGTGAGGGAACTGGATGGTTAGAAAAAGTATTGCATAGATTAGAATTTGGGCACGGAAAAATGAGTGATATCGACTTATTGGTAGATGTGTCTAAAAAGATAGAAGGAAATACAATTTGTCCGTTGGGCGATGCAGCGGCTTGGCCAGTTGCAAGTGCAATTAGACATTTTAGAGATGAGTTTGAATGGCATGTAAAAGAGCCAAGTAAAAGTCAAACCAGCAACTATGGTTTAGCAAATTATGCTAATCCGATAGAGAAAAAAGAAGAGGAAGTTAAACAGGATAATCCTTAATCATGGCTGATTTAATGAAAGTTACCATAGATGGAATCACGGTAGAAGTAGCGCCGGGTACAAGTATTCTAAATGCTGCAAGGCAAATAGGAGGAGATATTGTGCCACCTGCAATGTGCTATTATTCTAAGCTTGAAGGCAGTGGTGGTAAATGCCGTACTTGTATTGTGAAAGTAAGTAAGGGTTCTGAGAAAGATCCTCGCCCAATGCCAAAATTGGTAGCTTCTTGCCGTACCACAGTGATGGACGGTATGGAAGTGCAAAATATTACTTCGCCAGAAGTTTTGGAAGCTAGAAGTGGGGTAGTGGAAATGTTATTGATTAACCATCCACTAGATTGCCCAGTGTGCGACCAAGCAGGCGAATGCGATTTACAAAATTTAGGCTATGAGCATGGTTTGCAAAAAACCAGATACGAATTTGAGCGTCGTACTTTTGATAGAATTGATATAGGTGATAAAATTCAGTTACACATGAATAGATGCATTTTGTGCTACCGTTGTGTATTTACTGCCGATCAAATCACCAATAAACGCGTTCACGGTATATTAAATCGTGGCGATCATTCAGAAATTTCTACCTACATACAAACTGCTGTTGATAACGATTTCTCTGGAAACGTAATTGACGTATGCCCAGTAGGCGCTTTAACAGACAAAACATTTAGGTTCAAAAACCGTGTTTGGTTCACAAAACCTGTAGATGCGCACAGAAATTGCGATCATGAGAAATGTAATGGTCAGGTTACGTTGTGGTATAAAGGTGCTGATGTTCTACGTGTTACTGCTCGTAAAGATCAGTTTGGCGAAGTAGAATCATTCATTTGTAATACTTGTCGTTTTGAGAAAAAGGCAACTTCAGATTGGAATATTGAACAGCCAACGCATATCCCAGATACTTCTGTAATTGCGTCAAACCATTACGAAACCTTTAAGCCACTGCCAGTAATTATGGAGAATCTTGCACTACAGAAGGCGAATCAAGTTGAACTAGAAAAAACCAGTAAATTCTAATGGATATAAATTTTGTAATCGAAAAATTTGCACTGGTAACGGCGCTATTTGCCATCAGTTTGGTAATAGCAATGTATTCTACTTATGCAGAGCGAAAAGTTGCCGCTTTTTTACAAGATCGTTTAGGTCCGGATAGAGCTGGTCCCTTTGGTATTTTACAGCCTTTAGCCGATGGGGTAAAGATGTTTATGAAAGAGGAAATCATTCCAGGTAACGCCAGCAAATGGTTGTTTATGGTTGGTCCGGGTTTAGCTATGTTATGTGCTTGTATAGGTACAGCAGTTATTCCTTGGGGACAGGACTTAAACATTGATGGACGAATTGTGCCATTGCAGGTTACTGATATCAACGTTGGTGTACTGTATATCTTTGGCGTGGTTTCTTTAGGTGTTTATGGTGTAATGATTGGTGGTTGGGCATCGAATAATAAATATTCTTTGTTAAGTGCTATTAGAGCAGCATCACAAAATATCAGTTATGAGATTGCAATGGGATTATCTATCATCGCTTTGCTTTTAGTAACAAACAGTTTAAGCCTTAAGGAAATTGTAGAACAGCAACATGGATTTGGCTGGAACGTTTGGGTACAGCCATTAGGATTTTTGATTTTTATGGTTTGCTCTTTTGCTGAAACAAACCGTGCACCGTTCGATTTACCTGAGTGTGAAACCGAGTTAATTGGTGGTTACCACACAGAATATTCTTCAATGAAACTAGGTTTTTACCTTTTTGCCGAGTATATCAATATGTTTGTTTCTTCCGCGGTAATGGCAACATTATATTTCGGTGGATATAACTATCCTTTTATGGATACGGTTGCAGGCTTGAGCTGGGTAACGCCAAACTTGGCTGCGATTTTCGGAACGCTTGCGTTTTTCTTGAAGATTTTTGCTTTCATTTTCTTCTTTATGTGGGTTCGTTGGACAATCCCTCGTTTCCGTTATGATCAGTTAATGAATTTAGGATGGAAGGTTTTAATACCATTGGCTATTGCGAATATTGTAATTACAGGAATTGTTATCGCGGTAATTAAATTTTAAGGAGGAGACATGGAATCATTAAGTAATAAGAAAAAAGTACTAGAGCAAAAGCCACTTAATTTGGCAGAGCGTATGTATTTGCCCGCAATATTAAAAGGTTTGGGTACTACAATGGGCCACTTCTTTAAGAAAAGCTCAACGATAAAATATCCTGAGGTTGAAAGAGAATTTTCTATCAATTGGCGAGGAATGCACTCTTTAAAAAGAGACGAAGAAGGACGTGAGCGTTGTACTGCTTGTGGTTTATGTGCATTATCTTGCCCTGCAGAAGCAATTACTATGATTGCTGCAGAACGTAAACCAGAAGAGAAAGCTTTGTATCGCGAAGAGAAATATGCCGCTACTTATGAAATTAACATGTTGCGTTGCATCTTTTGCGGTTTGTGCGAAGAAGCCTGCCCTAAAGAAGCTATTTATTTAGATGGTCCGATTGTACCTTCTGATTATTTACGTAAGGATTTTATCTACGGTAAAGATAAATTAGTAGAGGCTCCGTTGGAGGTTAAATAGAAATAATAGAAAGTTCGTCATGCTGAATTTATTTCAGCATCAGACTAGTGGATCCTGAAACAAGTTCAGGATGACGGAAAAATAAATAAACTAAACAAAAAAATTAATGGGTACATCAGTATTCTATGTAGTAGCAACATTAAGTATCATATTTTCGCTGATGGTGATTTTTGCAAAAAATCCTATCCACAGTGTGCTATACCTAATCGTTACCTTCTTTACATTTACAGTTCACTATGTGTTATTAAATGCACAATTTTTGGCTGTGGTAAACTTCATTGTGTATATGGGGGCTATTATGGTATTGTTTCTTTTCGTTCTGATGCTACTTAATCTCAACAAAGAAAACGAGCCAAATAAATCTGCGTTTGTAAAGATACTAGGCGTAATTGCTGGCGGATGTTTGGCAGTAACCTTGGTAGGCTCTTTTAAAGCAGTAGCTATTAATAGTCCGATGGTTTTAAAAAACCCGAATTTAGGTTTGGTTAAAAACTTAGGTAAAGAATTATTCGGTCCGTTTATGTTGCCGTTCGAATTATGTTCGATTTTATTATTGGCAGCTATGGTTGGTGCTGTATTGTTAACTAAAAAGGAAGAAAAAGCAAATGGGTAATTTTATGCAAACCATGCAAGCAGTTCCGCTTAACCATTATATTTGGTTAAGTGCAATTATTTTTACCATAGGTGTAATTGGCGTGCTAACCCGTAGAAATGCAATTGTTATTTTTATGTCGGTAGAGTTGATGTTAAATGCAGTTAATTTGTTGCTTACTGCTTTTTCAGTACATCATAATGATCCCTCGGGACAAATATTCGTATTCTTTATTATGGCTTTAGCCGCTGCCGAAGTAGCAGTAGGTTTGGCTATTATAGTAATGGTTTACAGAAATACGCAATCAGTAGATATTAATGTTTTAAATCGCCTTAAGTGGTAAAATAATAGAAGACAAGGATGATAAATAGTTTACTTTGGTTAGTTCCTTTGCTCCCGCTATTAGGCTTTGTAATTAATGGTCTGGGAAGAAACACCTTAGGCAAAAGCTTGATAGGTTTAGTTGGAAGTGGTGTAATTTTAGCTTCTTTCGTGTTAAGCTTGTTGATGTTTTTCGAACTTGGCGGTGCAACGCAAAAGCAATTTAACGTAGATCTTTTTGATTGGATTAGCGCAGGGAATTTACATGTTCCTTTATCGTTTTTATACGATCCACTTAGCGCAATTATGTTATTGATTATAACCGGAGTTGGATTTTTAATCCATATCTACTCTATTGGTTACATGCATGGAGATGCCGGTTTTGGTAAGTTTTTCGCCTATTTAAATCTATTTATCTTCTTTATGTTGATATTGGTTTTAGGCTCAAACTACATCGTTATGTTTATAGGTTGGGAGGGCGTAGGTTTATGTTCTTACCTATTAATCGGTTTTTGGTATACCAACAGCAGTTACGCAAGTGCGGCTAAAAAGGCATTCGTAATGAACAGAATTGGAGATTTAGGTTTCCTTTTAGGTGTGTTTTTAATCTTCACTACATTTGGTAGTATAGAGTTTGCTCAGGTTTTTCCTAAAGCGGCAGCAATGATGCCGGGCGCTGGAACTTTAACGCTAATTACTATTTTATTATTTATTGGTGCCTGCGGTAAATCTGCACAGCTACCCCTATTTACGTGGTTGCCAGATGCAATGGCCGGTCCAACGCCTGTATCTGCGTTAATCCACGCTGCTACCATGGTTACAGCCGGTATTTATATGATTGCTCGTTCTAGCGTTTTATTTGAATTGGCACCAACTACGCAAGATATCATTGCAATTGTTGGAACAGCTACAGCTTTAATCGCAGCTATCATTGCGTTAACGCAAACAGACATTAAAAAGGTTTTGGCTTACTCAACCGTATCTCAGTTAGGTTATATGTTTTTAGGCTTAGGTGTTGGCGCTTATACAGGATCTTTCTTCCACGTATTAACTCACGCATTTTTTAAGGCACTTTTATTCTTAGGAGCAGGTTCTGTAATTCATGCTATGCACCACGAGCAAGATATGCGCCACATGGGTGGATTAAAAGGAAAATTGAAAACTACTTTTGCTACCATGATGATTGGTACCATAGCAATTGCTGGCTTACCTCCATTCTCAGGTTTTTTCTCAAAGGATGAGATTTTGGCACATGCTTTCCAAGAAAATAAAGTATTGTGGGCAATAGGATTACTAACAGCATTCTTAACTGCCTTTTATATGTTCAGAATGATGTTTTTAACTTTCTTCGGAAAATATAGAAACACACATTATGCCGAAGATAAAGTACACGAGTCGCCAAGCACAATGACATTACCATTGATTGTGTTAGCTATTTTGGCTGCAATTGGTGGTGCAATCAATATTCCACACGTATTTGGCGGAAACGCTTGGTTAGAGCATTGGTTGCAGGGCGCAAATATTAAGCAACATGCATTAACTTTAGATCATACTACAGAATATGCCTTGATGGGCGTATCTGTTTTAGCCGCAGTGGTAGCTTTAATTTTTGCTTATACTAAATATGTTAAAAATGCCCATGTTCCTGTATCTGATGAAACGGAACGTTCGGCATTGGCAAAAATCTCTTATAACAAATTTTATTTAGACGAAATTTACGATACGATTATCAGAAAACCTTTAGATGCATTATCTAAATTCTTCTATCGTGTAATTGATAAAAAACTGGTCGACGGTTTAGTTAACGGGTTTGGATGGACAGCGACCGAAGGAAGTAAAGGTTTACGACTTTTACAATCGGGTAATGTTGGCTTTTATATATTTATGATGGTGCTTGGTATCATCGCTTTACTATCGTACACCTATTTTTTTATCGCCTAATAACGGTTCAATAATTATAAATGGAACTTTTACTACTTATATTTTTACCACTAGCAGGAGCAATTGTCACTTCCTTTATTAAAGGGGGCTCGGCTAAAGTAAGCGCTTTACTATTTTCGCTTCTATCGCTTTGCGTTACTATTGGCATGTTAACTCAGTTTAAGCCAGATGCGAGTACACAATTTGCGTTAAACTACACATGGATTCCGCAATTAGGGATAAACTTTAATGTTGGTGTAGATGGTATTAGCATGATTACGGTTATTTTAACCAATGTTTTAATGCCATTAATTATTCTAGCCAGCTTTAAACACGACTATAAAAATTCAAACGCGTTTTATGCCTTGATTTTGTTTATGCAAACCGGTTTAATCTTGGTGTTTGTTGCCTTAGATGCATTCTTGTTTTACATTGGTTGGGAAGCTGCATTAATTCCCGTATACTTTATTTGTGCAATGTGGGGCGGAAAAGATAGAATTAAAGTAAACATGAAGTTTTTTGTTTACACCATCGCCGGATCGCTTTTTATGCTTTTGGGTATCATTTACCTGTATTTACAAAACCCATCTAATAATTTTGACATTAATGCATTTTATGCTTTAAAATTGGATTCTTATCATCAAGGATGGGTTTTCTGGGCGTTTTTTATTGCGTTTGCTATTAAAATGCCGATTTTTCCTTTCCATACTTGGCAACCAGACACCTACACAGAAGCACCTACAACGGGAACAATGCTGTTATCTGGTATTATGCTAAAGATGGGTATTTATGGTGTAATAAGATGGTTGTTGCCAATTGTACCACAAGGTGTAAATGACTGGGCTTGTTTAGCACTTATACTTTCGGTAATTGGTATTGTTTATGCGTCCATTATCGCATTTAAACAAAAGAATGCCAAACGTTTGGTTGCCTATTCTTCTATTGGCCACGTTGGTTTAATTGCAGCAGGTATTTTTACCTTAACCACGCAAGGTTTGCAAGGTACAATGGTGCAAATGTTAAGTCACGGGGTTAATGTTATCGGTTTGTTTTTCGTATTGGATATTATTTCATCTCAACTTAAAACTAACAAAATAGAAGAGCTTGGTGGTTTAGCTAAGGTAGCACCACAATTAGCAATTACATTTTTAATTATCGTGTTAGGTACAGTTGCCTTGCCAGGCACAAACGGTTTTGTCGGCGAGTTCTTGCTACTTTATAGCGTTTACACTCATAATATTTGGATGGGGGCCATCGCTGGTCTCACTATTATATTCGGAGCGGTTTATATGCTAAGAATGTATCAAAGGGTAATGTTGGGCACAACTAACGAACTTACCTTAACATTTACAGATATTAAAGGAACAGAGAAAATTGTATTATACACTATTTGCGTTTTAATAGTTGTTATGGGTGTTTATCCAAAACCAATACTTCACCTTTCAGAGGCATCGGTACAACAGTTATTAGATCAAGTAAATCAAAAATTAACAGGCGTAAACTAAAATGAATATAATTATAACCATTGCCGTTTCGGCTTTAGTAGTACTTTATGCGGGTTTGTTTAAAGCAAAAAAGGCTTTATTACCGCTTACCATTTTAGGTCTTTTAGTAGCCTTGGGTTTTGCTGCAAGTGCTTGGGGTACTAATGCAACTTATTTTGGGATGATGCAGATGGATAATTTCGCCTTGGCATTTTCATCGATTACCATAATTGGAACCTTATTTATCTTTTTGCTAACCCAGAACTATTTTGCTAAAGACAGTGAGAATGTAGCAGAATATTTCACGTTAATTCTTTTTGCCTTAACAGGAATGATTATTATGGTTTCGTACCGGAATATGGCTATGCTTTTCGTCGGGTTGGAGATTATGTCGGTTAGTTTGTACATTTTAGCAGGTATTCGAAAACTTAACTTCGCGTCAAACGAAGCTTCTTTGAAATATTTCTTAATGGGCGCTTTTTCTACCGGATTTTTGTTATTTGGTATTGCCTTGATTTACGGTGCAACCGGATCTTTCGATATTACTGTTATTCAACAAAACCTGGTTAATAATGTAAAATCTGTTTCGCCATTATTCTACCCGGGCATTATTTTAATGATGATTGGGCTTTGCTTTAAAGTTGGCGCTGCACCTTTTCACTTCTGGACACCGGATGTTTACGAAGGCTCACCATCTTTAATTACAGCATTTATGTCAACTGTTGTTAAAACGGCAGGTTTCGCTGCGTTTTTAAGATTGTTTGCCGGTGCTTTCGAGCCGTTACACGATTTCTGGATGCCTGCATTAATGGTAATTGTCATTATCACTTTGTGTGTGGGTAACATTACTGCATTATACCAAAAAAACTTCAAGAGAATGTTAGCTTACTCTAGTATTTCTCACGCAGGTTATTTGTTATTCTCACTAGTTGTACTTACTGCAAACTCTGCAAGTAATGTACTAGTTTATGCTGCTGCTTATACCTTTGCAAGTATTATTGCCTTTGCTATTTTAATTTTGGTTAAACAAAAAACAGGTAGCGATAGTATCGAAAGCTTTAATGGTTTGGGTAAACGAAACCCATTAGCGGCGTTTTCACTAACTGTAGCAATGTTGTCTTTAGCAGGTATCCCGCTAACTGCTGGTTTTATAGGTAAATACCTTATGTTTTTAAACGTAATGGAGAACTATCAAACTGCTTTAGTTGTAATTGCTATTTTAAATGCATTAGTAGGCTTCTATTACTATTTTAAGGTAATTATAGCAGTGTGGTTTAAAGATGGCGAAGAAGTAGAGTTGAACACACCAATGCAGTATAAGTTAGTTTTGGTGTTGTCGGTAATAGTTACCTTATTGCTAGGAGTTTATCCATCAATTATTTTAAATTTGATATAAACTTCATATAGATTATTATTTGTAGTTTTACAAATAATCTAACTATGCAAGAATTCTGGAATTCATTACAGCATTTTATCGACCCTGAGAAGCTTTTACGCGAGGGTGGTTTTTACGTTGTTGTATTTGTAATATTCGCCGAGACAGGTTTGTTCTTTGGCTTCTTTCTTCCAGGAGATTATCTATTATTTTTGGCAGGCATGTTTGTAGCTACAGGTAAGCTGGATGTAAACATTTCTGTGCTAATTTTTAGTTTAATTATATCAGCAATTGCCGGCAATTTTACCGGTTACTGGTTTGGACGTAAAACAGGCCCTGTACTGTACAAGCGTAAGGATACTTTCTTTTTTAAGAAGAGATATTTATTAGCGGCAGAGCAATATTACAGAAAACAAGGTGCCTTTGCTTTAATTATGGGGCGTTTTGTGCCAATAGTTAGAACCTTTGCACCAATTTTTGCGGGCGTTGTTAAGCTCGATATCAGAAAATTTGCATTTTATAACATACTTGGTGCAATTTTATGGATTGCTTCATTAACTTTGTTGGGATATTTTTTAGGCAAACGATTTGCCGAACAAATAGAAGAATATTTGGTTTATATAATTATAGGCTTTATTTTAATTACCACCATACCTTTAATAATTACATTTGTAAAGAAGAGAGTGATAAAAGTGGGCGACGAAAATGAGCCAGACATTGAAGAAAAAAATGAGTAAAGAAGATCACCATCCGTGGCACAGCGTATCTCCAGGCCAAAACTTGCCTGAAGTTGTAAATGCAATTATCGAAATTCCTAAAGGTTCTAAAGCGAAGTACGAGATTGACAAAGACTCTAACTTAATTAAGTTAGATAGGGTTTTGTTTTCGTCTGTAATGTATCCGGCAAATTATGGCTTTATCCCACAAACATATTGTGATGATAATGATCCATTGGATATTTTAGTATTATGCTCTGTAGATGTTTACCCAATGACCATTATCGAAGCGAAAGTTATCGGTGTAATGCACATGGTGGATAATGGGGAGCAAGATGATAAAATTATCGCGGTAGCAAAAAACGATATGTCTGTTAACTACATTAACGATTTACACGAATTGCCACCACACACGATGAAAGAAATCGTTAAATTCTTTCAAGATTATAAGGCATTAGAAGAAAAGCAAGTTACAATTGAACATCTACTGGGTGTACGTTATGCACACAAAGTGATACAAGAAAGTATTGAGCTTTACGATAAGAAATTTAGAAATAACGCTTAATGGTTTACCCCGTCAGTATGTCAGCATTAACAATTCTTAGTGCATTTATTCCAGCTCCAATATTAGCCGTTGTTGTCGCTAACGCAGACAGCGATGGAGGTTCGATAGGTTGGCGTTTATTATTTGCACTTTTTCTTGTTTTCTTAAATGGTTTTTTCGTTGCAGCAGAGTTTGCAATTGTAAAAGTTAGAGCCTCTCAAATTGAGATAAAAGCTAAATCTGGCAGTAGCGTTGGTAAAATGGCTAAAAATATCGTTCATAATTTAGATGGATATTTAGCCGCTACACAATTGGGTATTACCTTGGCGTCATTAGGCTTAGGTTGGGTTGGTGAAGGTGTTTTACATACCGTTTTCCTTAATATGTTCAACAGTTTTGATTTAACTGTAAGCGCTACATTTGTAAGCTCTGCTTCTACAATAGTTGCGTTTTCTGTTATTACTATTATGCATATTGTATTTGGAGAGCTTGCCCCTAAATCATTAGCAATTCAAAGGCCTGTAGCTACAACCTTATTTGTGTCTGCACCTTTGCAAGTGTTCTACATTGTTTTTAGACCATTTATTTGGGCTTTAAATGGCTTAGCCACTATAATTCTAAAACCATTCGGAATTAATGCTGCCGGTGGGCATGAGTCGTTGCACAGTAATGAGGAGTTGCAATACCTTTTAGATCAAGGTAAAGAAAGTGGTGCGCTGGAAGATAATGAGCACGAGTTGATTAAAAACGTTTTCGATTTTAATGAGCGTGTAGTTAAAAATATCATGGTACCTCGAACCAAAATTTCTGGCATCGAGTTAAGTACGTCAAAAGACGAGGTGGTGAAGAGAATTATTTCTGAGGGCTATTCTCGTTTACCAGTTTACGATGATATTATTGATAAGATTATAGGTATTATTCACGCTAAAGATGTTTTACCACTCTTGGCAAGCAATAAGGATTGGGCGCTTAGCGACATCATTCGTAAACCTTATTTTGTGCCAGAGACTAAAAAGATTAACGATCTCCTAAGCGAGTTACAACAAAAACGCATTCAAATAGCCATTGTTATTGATGAATTTGGTGGAACTGCTGGTATGGTAACATTAGAGGATATTGTAGAAGAAATTGTCGGCGAAATCCAAGATGAGTACGATGAGGAAAAACCAAATGTGGAGAAAATTTCTGAAACGGAATTTGTTATAAATGCTTATGCTACCGTTTATGATGTTAACGAGCATTTACCTCATGACTTGCCAGAAGATGAAGATTTTGATACCGTCGGCGGATTAGTCTCGCATGCATTTGGTAAAATACCAGAGGTGGGCGACAGTGAAGAATGTTATGGTTATTTGTTTACCATTCTTAAAAAAACAGAACAAAATATCGAAACAATTAAGCTCGAATTAGTTATTAATAAGAGTGATATGGTAGACTTGCATTAGAAAATAATGCAAGTTTTTTATACGCCAGATATTGCCAACGACACTTACACCTTAAATGAAGAGGAAAGTAAACATTGTAGTAGAGTTTTGAGACTCGAAGTTGGCGATGTTGTTCATTTAATAGATGGTGTGGGTGGCTTATATGAAGCAGAATTAACTAGCATTAACAAAAAAAATGTTCAACTGAAGGTTGTTAATAAGCAGAGCGATTTTGGCAAGCGAAATCATTACCTTCATATTGCAATAGCACCTACAAAAAACATCGACAGACTTGAGTGGTTTTTAGAAAAAGCCACCGAGATAGGAATAGATGAAATTACCCCAATCATTTGCGACCGTTCTGAACGGAAAATTGTTAAGGAAGATCGACTAGAAAAAGTTGTTACTGCGGCAGTAAAACAATCCCTAACAGCATATCACCCGAAAGTTAATCAAGCCGTAACGTTCGCACAGTTTTTAGCTAAACAGAGCGATGGGAATAAACTCATCGCACATTGTATGGATGGTGATAAAAGCTATATTGATCAGTTAATTAAACCTACCGAAACTTGCCTGCTTTTAATTGGCCCAGAAGGAGATTTTAGCCCTGCCGAACTTGAGATTGCTTTGCAGAATGGATATAAACCCGTAACTTTAGGTAATACCAGGTTACGAACAGAAACAGCTGCTTTAGCGGGATGTTTCGAGGTTAATTTTTTAAATAGGATTAATGACTAAGGAGCAAGGAACAAGGATTAAAAAAATATTCAGTATTTCCAAAAATAACTGTAACCCTTTTTGCTTATTTCGTTCTTATTCTTTTATCCTTATTCTTTTATCTTTAATCTTCCTATCTAGTTTTAAGGCCCCTACCTATAAAATGGGCAAACTTAAGTATGCCGGAGGTGGAGATTGGTACGGAAACAGAACAGCGCTTCCAAATCTTATAGATTTCTGCAATAGAAACCTGTCTACAAACTTCGCACCCGACGAGGTGGTGGTAGAAGTTGGCAGTGCTGAACTTTTTAGCTATCCATTCGTTTACTTAACAGGACATGGCAACGTTGTTTTCAACGATCAAGAGGCGTCCAATTTGCGCAAATATTTAACCGGAGGTGGTTTTCTGCATATCGATGATAATTACGGATTGGATAAGTTTATTCGACCTCAGATGAAAAAGGTCTTTCCTGAGTTGAGTTTTGTAGAGTTACCTGCAAATCATAAAATTTATAATCAAAAGTTTAAATTCCCAAACGGTTTACCCAAAATTCACGAACACGATGGAAAAAGACCACAGGGTTTCGCTTTGATTTGGAAAGGTAGAGTTGTTTGTTATTACACTTTTGAGAGCGATTTAGGCAATGGTTGGGAGGATCTAGGAACATATCCTACAGATACGCAAGAAAGCAGAAATAAAGCCTTAAAAATGGGCGCAAATTTGGTTCAGTACGCATTAACAATATAATATGTATCAAGTAAAAGTAGGCGATAATTATAATTTCGATATTTCTATAGATAAACAGGCCATTATCGTTAATAACGAAGCGCTTGTGTTGGATAGCATTTCGTTGAATAATAATACATCGCACATAATAATCAACAATAAATCTTACCGAGTTGAAGTTGAAGAGTTAGACATAGCAAGTAAAACTGCAATTGTTAAAGTAAACGGAAAGCCCTATAGCTTAACAATTAAAGACCAATTTGATCAGTTACTGCAGCAGTTAGGCATGGATAACTTAACCGCCAATAAAATTCAACAGGTTAAAGCACCAATGCCCGGTTTGGTATTAAATATTTTAGTTAACGAAGGCGACGAAATTAAGAAAGGCGATAGTCTGCTAGTATTAGAGGCTATGAAAATGGAAAATATGATTAAGTCGCCTACAGACGGAATTATAAAGAAAATAGAAATTAAGCAAGGTGATAAGGTAGAGAAGAATGAACTTTTAGTGAGCTTTAGCTAAAACAAAAAAAGGATGCAAAACTGATTGCATCCTTTTTTTATGTCTAATTTTTTAATTATCTACCGTTCTTTTTAAATTGAGGTTTTCCAGACGATCTAATTTCAGAAGATCCAAGCATAGTCATGGCACAACGGAAGCCAATATCCGCAGTAGATTCATCTTCTTGTAAATGCCTTCTCGTAGCAGGATTTAACCATTGAGCCTGGTCATCCCAAGAGCCACCCTTGTAAACTCTCGATTTGTCGTTTACTAATGTCGTTATTCCGTATAAGGCAGATTGTTCGTCGCGGTAACCACGTTGATCGGCGTTATAAGTAGATGTACCAGTGTTACCAGCCGCTTTGCCTGCTTGTAGCTCTTCCCAAGTTTGTTTTACGCCCGAGTTAGCTTTAACCATTTCTGGCTTGCCATACTTGTCTTGTTTAAGTTGGCCACTAATTGGATCTCTGTCTTTATTTTGGAATTGGTTACCTCTAAATGGATTCAACGCATCTGCTTGTTCAAAAGTTGTAGCACGATAAACATCGGCAACCCATTCGTTTACGTTTCCAGCCATGTTATATAAACCGAAATCATTTGCTGGATAAGCTTTTACATCTTGCGTAAATGCTGCCTTATCGTTTAACGAACCACCAACACCCATATAATCGCCTTTGGCTCTCTTAAAGTTGGCTAAGATTAGACCTCTGGTTGACTTTTTAGCCGAGGTTATACCTAAACCATTCCAAGGGTATATTTTTTTGTCGTTAATATTTTCGTATTGCGTGTTTCCAATTAAGCCTAAAGCAGCATATTCCCACTCTGCTTCTGTTGGTAACCTAAAAGGCTGTAAAATTACACCATCTTCTAGTCTTACATTTCTTGTAGGGCCACCATTTCTTCCGCCAGCGGTAGCAGTGCCAGTAGCGCCAGGATTTAAATCTTGTTTAGCATTTCTGCCCTTGTCGTCTATTTGACCATTAAGGTAAACTTCGGTGTTAAATGGCTGAGTAGATTTGGCGGCAGTCGGAGCGGCATTGCCTCTTCCGGTACCATTAAGTTCTGCAAAAGTTTGCATATAACCTTTGTCTCTCAACATCTTCTCGTTAACCATATCGGTTCTCCAAACGCAATATCTTTCTGCTTGTTTAGCACTAACACCCACAACTGGGTAATTCTGGTAAGCTGGATGTCTAAGATAATTGTTTACAAAAGGTTCGTTAAAAGATAAGGGTCTACGCCATACCAATGTATCTGGCAACTCCTCATAGTAGTATTGTGCATCAGTTGGATAAGTACGTTTTATCCAATAAAGGTATTCTAGCCAGTTTGTGTTAGAAACCTCAGTTTCATCCATGTAGAATGAGCTTACGGTAACCTCTCTTTTTGTAGTGTAGCTACTCATGTCCTGGCCAGGAATATCTACAGCACTTCCGCCCATAATAAACTGGCCACCTTCAATCTCAACCAACCCAGTACCAGCCGGACCACGTTTGTATTTTGCAACTTCGAAACCTCCGTTTGTTCTGTCGTTATACTTGTAACCTGTTTTGCTAGAAACTGACTGCGAATCGTTCTTTTTTGATTTACATGCGGTAAATCCTGAAACAATAAACAAAAACGTAAATAAATATAGGTATGTTTTTTTCATATATGTGTCTATGTAACACTTGAGTGATAAAAATACGTAAAAAAAGAAGTATCCGCCAAAAAAAACTTTGCTAAAGTTCTGCTGGTGTTTCTTTTTAGTTAATAGCTGAAATTTCATTTCAAACTTAAACGCATGTATTTATAAAAATAAGCGCTTAACGATATGTAGTAACGAAAGGATTTTGGCTTTATTGTAATTTGGTGCAATTTTTCTCATGAATTTTGTTTTTAACTGTAATACAGCTGTTTGAACGCATTTTTTTAACCGTTTTTTTAATGAATCTCTACCTTAAAATGTAGTTAAATAGGCTTTGAAATTACCAAGTTGTGTGTTATCTTGCTTACTCTTTAATATGCGTATCTTTAGCAAATGAATTTGAAGTACCTAAGGGTAATTGCACCCAGCTTTCTTTTCCTAACCACATTTTTGAGCTTAAGTGTTAAAGGGCAAGTTGTGCAACCAGGTACGCAAACAAACGGTAGTCAATCAAATAATATTCGTACTACCGTTCCATTTTTGCTAATTTCTCCAGATGCCAGAAGCGGTAGCATGGGCGATGCAGGTGTAGCTGTTTTACCAGATGCAAATGCTATGGGAATAAATCCTGCTAAATTGGCTTTTTTAGAAAAACCTTACGGATTCGCGGCCTCTTACAGTCCATGGCTTAAAAGCTTAGTCCCGGATATTAACCTTGCTTATATTAGTGGATTTTACAAATTGGACGAGGTAAGTACTTTAGGCGCATCCTTAAGATATTTTTCTTTAGGCCAAATTCAGCTTACAGATTTGTTTATGCAGGATTTAGGGATTTATAGTCCGAATGAATTTGCTTTAGATGCAACTTACGCTAGGCGATTTGGTGAAGAGTTTTCTTTAGGAACAACCGCTAGATATATTTATTCAAATTTAACTTCAGGACAGTTTTCTGCTGGCCAGCAAACAAAGGCCGGTACAGCTTTTGCGTTAGACGTATCTGCATTTTATAAAAAGCCTACCGTTCTTTTTGGTAAAGATGCCATTGTTTCTGCAGGTGCTAATTTTTCTAATATCGGTACGAAAATGAGTTATTTAGAGACCGGTGGCGAACAGTTTTTGCCTACAAACATGAAAATTGGAGGCGCTACTACCTTAATTATAGATGATTATAGCCAATTTACTTTTGCGCTAGATTTTAATAAACTGTTAGTGCCAACTCAACCAATTAGAAATAGCAATGGAGATATTATTGCTGGTAAAGATCCAGATCGTTCTGTTCCTAGTGGTATTTTTGGTTCTTTTAGCGATGCGCCAGGTGGTTTTAGCGAGGAGATTAAAGAAGTTAGCATTGGTGCTGGTGCCGAATATTGGTACAATCAGCAATTTGCACTTAGGGCAGGATACTTTTACGAAGCGCCACAAAAAGGTGACAGACGTTATTTTACTCTAGGCGCTGGCTTAAAATACAATGTTTTTAATATAGATTTTGCCTATTTGTTGGCAAATCCACAAAAAAGTCCGTTGGCTAATACTTTACGTTTTAGCTTACTATTTAATTTCGGAGATACTAGATAAATGAAGATTAAGGTAGGTTTTGGTTTCGATGTTCACCAGTTAAAAGATCATCATCCTTTTTTTGTTGGTGGTGTAAACTTAGAACATTATAAAGGTGCTTTTGGGCATTCTGACGCAGATGTTTTGTTACATGCAATTTGCGATGCGCTTTTAGGGGCAGCAAATTTGAGAGATATTGGCTTCCACTTTAAAAATACAGATCCGCAGTGGAAAGGCATCAGTAGTTTAGTTTTACTAAAAGAAACCGTTAAACTAATTACAGAAAAAGGCTGGGAAATTGGAAATATTGATGCGATGCTGTGTTTAGAAGCACCGAAAATTAATCCGCACATCCCGCAAATGCAACAGAATATTGCCGACGCAATTGGTATGTCTACGGAAGATATTTCTATAAAAGCTACTACTAACGAACAAATGGGCTTTATTGGTAGGGAAGAAGGTGTGGTGGCTTATGCCGTTTGCTTGATTAACAAAGGTTAAAGCTTAAATCGCTGTACTTGCATTGCCCAATAAACCTGATTGCATGGAAATCCTTTTTCGAAACCTGTAAGGTTTTAAAAGAAAAAGATTGGAACAAAAGCAGGGCTGTTTTTGCCATAGGCGATGCTATTGCTTTTCAACTAAATAAAAAAGCCGGAAACTCCTTTCGGAATTTGCCGGCTACCTTTAAAAAACTAATTGGATTATTCTTCTAAATAGCCAAATTTACCGTGATTATAATCGGCGATGGCTTGTTGTATTTCTTCTGGTGTATTCATTAAAAATGGACCGTATTGTGCAATAGGTTCATTTATGGGTTGCCCGCTCAATATCAGTACAACACTGTTCTCTTCTGCGAACAAAGATATTTCTTCTCCTTCGTTTTTAAAGTGAATCAATTGATCGGCATTTGCAATTTCGGTATTGTTGATTTTTACCTTTCCTTCTATCACTATAATAGCTGTATTATAAGTAGCTGGAAAACTAAAATTTGCATCTGCATCTTTGTTTAGCCTTGCATTGTACATTTCAATTGGACTGAATGTAGTTGCGCTCCCGTTAACACTATTATACGTTCCAGCAATAATTTCAATCGTTCCACCTCCGTTTGGTAAGGGAAATTTTTGCAACTCACTTTGCTTAATGCCTTGGTATTTTGGAGTACTCATTTTAAAGGCAGCTGGCAAATTTACCCATAATTGCACCATTTGAAATGTTCCTCCTTTTTTGCTGAACTCCTCTTCATGGTATTCTTTATGCAAAATTCCGCTAGCGGCAGTCATCCATTGAATGTCGCCAGGGTAAATTACACCACTATTTCCTGCACTATCGTGATGCGCAACGGCTCCGCTATAGGCAATAGTAACTGTTTCGAACCCGCGATGTGGATGAACCCCAACACCACGCGGTTGGTTACGAGCAGAGAACTCAATTTTCGCATTATAATCTAACAAGAAAAACGGACTCATCTTTAATTTATACCCACTTGGGAAAAAATTATGTACCCTAAAACCATCGCCTACCATATGTGGTGCTGGCGGATTTAATACGGCTGAAACCTGTTTAACTTTCATAACTATACGAATTGTTTATATGTAACTGAAAATCTGAAACTAAGCTTGTTTTACAAATTGTAATTCTCCTAAGATTTTAACCTCTTCACTAACCATTACACCACCGGTTTCTAAAGCTGCATTCCAAGTTAATCCAAAATCTGAACGATTGATTTTTCCGCTTAAAGTAAAGCCTGCCTTCGTATTTCCCCAAGGATCTGTAGCAATACCGCCAAATTCTGCAGTAAGTTTAGCTGGTTTTGTTTCGCCTTTTATCGTTAAGTCACCATTAACAATATAATCATCGCCATCTTTTTCTACAGCGTTCGATTTGAATTCAATCGTTGCAAATTTTTCGGCATCGAAGAAATCAGCACTTTTTAAATGGGTATCGCGATCTGTGTTTCCAGTGTCCAATGAATTTATATCACCTTTAAAAGAAATGTCTGCGTCGGTAAAATCGTCGCCGGCTGAAGTTAATGTAGCTTCGAAATTTTTTAAACTACCTGTTACTGTAGTTATCATTAAGTGCTTTACTTTAAACTGTAATTCGCTGTGGGTTGGGTCTAACGACCATTGAGTAGTTGCCATAATATTTTAATTGTGTTTTGTTAAGTTTTATAACACAAAATTATTGCAACTAGTTTATTTGCACGTTGATGTATGTTAAGAAAAGGAAAGAATTTAAAATGATTGCATGAAATAATGTTATCCAACCAGTCGAACTCCCTGATTTAAAATACGCTATTTAAAATGTTTTTTAGCTAAATCTTTGCGTACTCGGCTAAGCGACTCGGGGGTAATGCCAAGATAGGACGCAATCATCCATTGCGGAACGCGTAAGGTTAAATTAGGATAGAGTTTGATGAAATCTAGATAACGTTGCTCGGCTGTTGCACTTAGCAACATATTTAAACGTTTTTGCATAAACCTAATAGAGTTATGCAACATTAAAATATTTAGTTCTAAAATCTCCGGCACTATATTTTTTATAGCGGGGAAAAAGTCCTTTTTAACAATTACAACCTCAGTATCCTCAATTGCATCTATATAAAACATAGATGGTTCGTTAAAAACCGATGTATCTCTATCAGACATCATCCAATCTTCTGGAGCAAACTGTATAATATGCTCTTTGCCTTTTTCATCAATAGAAAAATACCTAAGCAAACCACTGTTTACAAAATATGCTTCAGATTTTAAATCGCCAGGATTTAAAAGGATTTGGCCTTTTTTAATGGTTTTGATTTTTAGACAGCTCACCGCCTCTTCGGCTTGCTCTTGCGTAATTGCAAGTCGATTTTTTAGGTAGTTCGCAAACTTGTCTAACATCTTTACTTATTTCTTATTTGGAATATTGTCGAAGTTGGCTGCGCATTTTCCGCAACCAGACGCACAGCCATCACTTTTTGGAGAAACAGAACGATAAATCATTCTGCCAACATAAAATAATGCTCCAGCAAAAATTATAATCATTAAGATGAATTGGATATCCATAATGCAAAATTACAATTTATTAAATGCTAGGGTTCAGATTAGTGTCAAAATTGTCAACGACCAATAATAAAGTAACAAGTAGTGATGAAAAGTGCAGAAGCTTATACATCAAGTATTTTCATTTTTACACTTTATGCTTTTTCCATCAAGCCAACTGTACCACCAACCCAATCGAAATCGGCATTGTAACGTACGCCAATCATTTTGCCACGGCTTAGTCTTCCTAAGTTTATACATAGTTGAGGCTCGCCACCTTCAGGCCACAAATACATCATCCTAATTTCGGCTTTAACGCCTGCATCCAAGGCTTGTACTACAGGTTCGTAGGTTACTTTACGTTGTAAAATCCAGTTTTCAGGGTCATTAATTGAATTGATATCGTCTTCGGTTACATCAATAATTACGCCCATGCCAGCGAAGCTGAACAACGGTTTAAGTACATAATTTTCCAAATCACTAGGTATTGCTTCGATAGTGTTCAGGAAACGGGTTTCTGGTACAAACTTGCTATTTAGAAAAGGCATAGTGTATTTGCTTATGCGATAAAACCAATTCGGGTGGGTTATCCATTCTACATCCAACTCATCTCTTGGATCAAAACTATCATTAAAAGCCTCTTTGTTAGAGGCGATTTCATCAAATATCAATCGATTATAAATGCGCTTAAGCTGGGTTTTCTGGCCATTCTCTTCATAAAACAACTGTTTTCCCTCTTTTTTGATATCAGAAAGCGATAAAATCTTAATTCCGATTTCCTTTGCTGTAACAAAAAAATCTATCGCTGTTTTTTGGTTTGGCGCATCAACGTCCATTAAAGCGACTTGCTGTGGCTGATGGTCTCCAATAATAACTTTTTTCAATAGTTTGAAATAAGATTTTTCATCTAAGCCGTTAAAATAGGGGCTTAGTTTATCCTCAAGATCAAACGCTTCCTTATAAGTTTTAGCCAAGTGAGATTGGAAACCGTACAAAGATGGAAAACCTTGCATTTCAATCAACATCGGAATTACTTCGCCATTTTCATCCTTACACAAACCATAATCGAAAGTTAAAAAGTGAGGATGCTCATTTTCGTTGGGTACATTCCATTCTTTTGGAATCGCATTCTGCGTTAGGGCCTTAAAGTTTTCTTGCTTAATAAGTGCAATAATTTCTTCGCCAGCGGCGATAAGTTTTTCTCTTAATTCCTTTGGGATAAATATTGGTGTTTCGGCAACTCTAAAAGGTATTTCAGGAAATCCTATCTGCAAGTTGTTTAGAAACTGACTGTATTTTTCTTCGGTAAATTTGGCGTTAAAGGCTTGGCGATATTTTTCAATCATGGCAGATGAATTAGAAATTTACCACATAGATAGAAAGCATAAGGTTCTAATTATCTATGTGGTGTTAAAAACTTTGGGATTTAGTTTTTTTGCAATGCGTTAATGGCTTCGGTAAGGAAATTTGGTAGAATTACACTTTGAGTTAACGTAATTCTATTTATATCTTCCAAACTTTCAAGCATATCTAAATATTTGTCTTCACCGTGGTTAGCAACAATTGCAGATTTTTTTTCTTCCTGTAAAAGGTACATTTTCATGCCAATTGGGTCGGCCTCGGGATGAAACTGTGTTCCAAAAATCTCTTTAGAGAATCGGATAGCCATAACACAACGCTCAAGTGCTACATGTGGGCGTTCTTTTTCAATAGCTAAAACTTTGGCGCCTTTGCTTTCAAAATCACTCTCATCGGGCTGGATCACTTGCCAATCTCTGCTGTCGACCGAATAAAACGGATTAGGCAAGCCATTAAATATGGTTTCTGTTTCGCCGTCATCGGTTAAGCTAATCGGAAAAATTCCAAAAGCATTAGATTTTCTCCGTGTAACTGTTCCTAAACCATACTTTCTGCACGCCAACTGAAAAGAATGGCAAATTAGAAAAACATGCTTTTTGTTGTCGTTTTTTGCGTTAAAACCTTCGATATTATCTAGTAATAAGAAAAAGTCATGTTCCCATTTTTCTCCTTCCCCATCAAACGGACTGCCCGGACCACCGCTGGATATATATATGTCGTACGTCAAATCGGGTATTTCCCCTTTTTGCCTTAAATCAAATAAATCAAACACTAAACCAGGCTGTTTATTATCTCTGTAGCTATTTAAAAGTTCCTGTATACCTCGCATACCTTGATTCGGGAACCCATTATTCATGTCGATAACAGCAACTTTAATATGTCTTTTATCACTCATCTATCCTGCGCCTATTAATGTTTGCGTAGTAATGTAATCTACCACAGATTCAAAACTTTTGGTTTGCTCGTAAACTGCTAGTTGTCTATCTGCACCCGTACCATTTTCTAATATTTTATGAACATAGTTGATGTCATTTCTACTGCCCAAATCATCTACTACATCATCTACAAAATCTAAAAGTTCTAAAATTAGATTTCTGCAGTTTACTTCCATCTCTTTTCCAAAGTCAATTAAATTACCATCAATTCCGTAACGAGCAGCTCTCCATTTATTTTCATTTATTAAAGCTCTAGAGTAGCTGATAAACTCCATGTTTTGTAATCTAAGCTTATACAACTTCGCACACAATGCTTGGAAAAGTGCAGTAAATGCCATCGTCTCGTCAATTAACATCGGACAATCGCAAATACGGAATTCTACTGTGTCAAAAAACGGGTGCACTCGAATATCCCACCATATTTTTTTGGCGTTGTCCATGCAATTCGTCTTTATTAGCAGTTTTACATAATTATCGTAGTCTTCAATACTGTTAAAAATATCTGGAATACCTGTACGTGGAAATTTGTCAAATACTTTTGTTCTAAAAGATTTGTAACCTGTATTTCTGCTTTCCCAAAATGGCGAATTTGTAGAAAGCGCAAATACGTGTGGCAAGAAATATCTTACTTGGTTGGCAATATGTATGGCCAGCTCACGAGATTGAAAGCCAACATGTACATGCAGACCAAAAATTAAATTAGAGCGGGCTGCCTCTTGTAATTCGTTAACAATTTCGTTGTATCTTGGGTGCTCTGTAATTAACTGCTTTTCCCAATGTGAAAATGGGTGTGTACCAGCTGCGCCGATTCTTAGTCCTTGTTCTCCGGCTAATTGCGATACCGTGTAACGCAGTTGCGAGATTTCTTTTCTGGCTTGCTCTGTATTATGGCAAATTCCTGTGCCAACTTCTACAACAGCTTGGTGCATCTCTGCCTTAACTTGATCTTTGTGGATCTTTTGTGCAGATTCTACAATTTTTTGGTCGTGTGAGGTAAGTTCTCTGGTAACGGGATCAATTACCATGTACTCTTCCTCAATTCCAAGCGTAAATTCGTTCATCATCTTATTCCCTGTTTAAAATCCCATTTATTTCTTAGCCGATGGCTTAGCTACTTTTGGTGAAGCGGCCTTTTTTGGAGCAGTTTTTTTAGCATCTGCCTTTGCAATTGGTGCCTTTTCTGCTTTTGGTTCCGCCTTCGGCTTTACCTCTTTAATAGTCTCGCTAGCTTTTACACCTTTCGGCAAGTTGCCAGCATTTAGCGGTGTTCCGGCAACAGACGACTTGATATACTTGCCCCAAGTTAAATTGTCCTGACCATCTTTTTGTGCTTTAGCTCGTTCTATTGCATAGTTAGCTGTAGTTTCAACTACCCAGTCGAAATTTTCCTGACCAACACTTTTAATATCAGCATCTGGAGCGGGATTACAGAAATCGATAGCAATAGGCACACCGTCACGTACTGCGAACTCTACCGTATTAAAATCGTATCCTAAATAAGTGCACAATTTCAAGGTGTATTCCTCAATCGTTTTTAACAATTTCTCGCTAGATGGTGCTTTGCCAACTTCGTAACGCAAGTGGTGCGGGTTACGTGGCTCATATTGCATAATGCGAACGTGTTTTCCACCAATGCAATAACATCTAAAATATTCTTCGAAAATAATTTCTTCTTGCAAAAGCATTACTAATTGTTCTGTTGCGCTATGTTTGTTAAAGAAATCTTCTTTGTCGTGCAACTTGTAAACATCTTTCCAGCCGCCACCATCAAATGGTTTCATATAAGCTGGGAAACCAGTGTATTCAAAAATAGCATCCCAATCTAAAGGCATTGCCAAATTCGAAAAAGATTCGCCTGTTGTACCGGTTGGATGCTCTCTTGACGGAATCAAAGCTGTTTTTGGTACCGGAACGCCAATTTGTTCGGCCAATGCATTATTGAAAAATTTCTCATCGGCACTCCACCAAAATGGGTTGTTAATTACAGCCGTACCCGTAATTGCAGCGTTTTTTAGCGAAGCACGATAAAATGGAACGTCTTGAGAAATACGATCGATGATTACAGAATAACCCAAAGGCGCATTTTGAAATATTTTTTCAATTTTTACTGCTTCCGCAGTGATGCCTTTTTCGGCCTTTTCATTAATTCTCTTTATTACTGCTTCTGGAAACGAGCGTTCTTGCCCAAATAAGATTCCGATTTTTTTCATAAGTATTTGATGTATGTTAATTTTTAAATGTTGTAAAGTTGATTTCGATAAAATGAGCTTCCTGGCTATTTTATAATTGGGCTAAATATTCAGGAAACATGTGTCTCCAAATAGGCCAATCATGATCTGCATTTTGCCTTATATCCAACCAATGATTAATACCTTTTTTGCCGAGGATTTCAGACAGCCTTTCGTTATCGCCTTTGCACATGTCTCTGTCTGATGTGCCTAATACAATTTTCATTTGCCAAAGTTCTGGGTTCATATCGTTTGGCAAAAAATCTACGGGATTATTAAAATAGGCGTCATTATTATAAAAGCCATCCAACTGTCCCGAAATATCGAATGCACCGCTCATACTAAACATATGGCTTACCGCCCAAGGATGTCGAAATGCAAAATTTGCAGCATGATATCCTCCAAAACTACAGCCTGCTGTAATAATTTTATGGTGGCCAGTTTCGTGTTTTGCAAGTGGTGCTAATTCTTCTAACAAAAATTTATCGTACCAAATGTGGTTTTTAACTCTATCTGCCGGATGCACTCCTTTATTATACCAACTGAGTTTGTCGATGCCGTCTGGACAGTAGACTTTTACCTTACCGTCGTTTATAAAACCAGAAATTGCATCAATTAATTTAAAATCCTTGTTTTCGTAATAACTTCCCATACTGGTTGGGAAGAGAAAAATAGGATAACCGGCATGCCCAAATATGAGCGTTTTTATGTCCTTACTTAAATTAGGACTATACCATTCTTTTAGTTCTTCTTTCACAGGCCTGTCATTTAGATGCTTTAAGGTATAAAAATCTAAGTCAATCACAAAATAATTACATTCATTTATGTTCTAAAATCTGCTTATCTGCATAAAATTTCGCAAAATTTAATTATTCGTTAATTTTCGACATAAAAATGCGGATGTGCTCATTCTTCGTCGTCTATTTCAGATTTACTTTTCCTGTTTTCCTTTTACTTTTAGAATATTACCTTTGCACTAGATTAGTGAGAAAGCCATGTACAACCATTTAACATTACCTACTGTTATCAAAACTACCCATTATATAAAATCAGTTTACTTAAAAAGAGAAGTTGAACTAGAAGTTTTTTGCCCTGCCAATTTGTTGGGCAATGAGCGTGTAAACTTGTTGTTATTAAATGATGGTCAGGATCTGGCTTTAATGGAGATAGATGAAATGCTTTCTTCATTATATGAGAAATGGAGAATCGAGCCGACTGTGGTAATTGGCATTAAAGCTAGTAATGAGCGTGTTTTGGAATATGGGGTGGCAAACAGACCCGATTTTAAAAAAAGAGGGTCTAAAGCTAGTGCCTATACCGAATTTGTTCTTAAGGAGCTAATGCCTTATGTACACAGTGAACTAAACGTAACAATTAATGGTAAACGTGCAATTGCCGGATTCTCTTTGGGTGGCATAACTGCATTTGATATAGCCTGGAACCACGACAATTACTTTGATGCCGTTGGTGTTTTCTCCGGCTCGTTTTGGTGGCGTAAAAAAGATTTAAGTGCAGGTTACACCGATGATGACCGCATTGTACACGAAATGATTCGCGAAACTAATACAAACCCAGCCGTTAAATTTTGGTTAATGACAGGAACCAACGATGAAGTTGCCGACCGTAACCATAACTTTATTATCGACTCTATTGATGATACTATTGATGTAGTTAAAGAGTTGATAAAAAAAGGATACCAACGACCAAATGACATTTTTTACTATGAAATGGTTGGTGGTAAACACGATGTACCTACTTGGGCAAAAGCAATGCCTTCGTTTTTAATTTGGGCTTTCGGTAAATAGTTAACATTTAGTATATCAGATAGTTAAAACTATCTGATATGAAAAAAATAATCTTTTCGCTGTTGCTGGTTCTCGCATTCCTAAACTTAAATGCGCAGCAGAAAACCGTAGATCAAAAAGAGGCCGAAGAAACGGTTATAAAGTTTTTTGATGCAATGTCTGCGCTAGATTTTGATAAGATGCGCTCCCTTACACAAAACATTAAGCTGGTGGAATATGGCGAAGTTTGGAATATCGATACCTTAATAGATGCGATGAAGCCTTCTTTGGGTAAAAATGAGAAGCGGATAAATACGCTAGCATTTTTAGCTACAGAAATCAAGCAAAATACCGCTTGGCTTATTTATAACAACACTGCAGATTTTGAAGGCAATGGTAAGAAAAGACGCTTTAAATGGCTCGAAAGTGTGGTTTTAGTTAAAGACGAAGGCAGATGGAAGATTAGTCTGCTACATTCTACCTTGTTAAGAGACAAGCCCAATTAAGTACCCAAGTTTTCAATTTCGTCGGATAAATAAATATAGTATCCTTTTAGGTTTTTATTGGCTTGTTTTAGCATAGCTGATGCTACTTTTTCAATTTTAATACTTCTATATTTTTTTAACGAACCAATTAATAGCGGATTAATTAAACGCATAATCACATTCATCGTTTTTTCCGCGAATCGTTGCTCGCTACGGCTTCCATCTAGTAAAGACGGGCGATAAATATGCGTACTGTCAAAGTTTAACTTTGCTAAATCCCGTTCTACCTCACCTTTTGTTCTATTATAAAAAATGCTCGATTTTACATTGGCTCCCATTGCCGAAACTAAGTGATAGGATTTTGCCCCATTTTTTAAAGCAATTTTTGCAACATCCAACGGATATTGGTAATCAATTTTTTTGTAAAGTGCTTTATCTGGTGTTTTTTTGGCGGTAGTACCTAAGCAACAAAAAATGTCGTCGCCTACAATTTCGTGTTCATATTTGCTGAGTTCATCAAAATTTATAACAAGCTGATTTAAGTTTGGATGGCTTGTATCAAGCGCTTTTCTGGTAACAACCAGCACTTTTTCATAGTTATCGTTAGCTAATAACTTTTTTAGCAAGTTAGCTCCAATTAAACCTGTTGCTCCTATTAATACTGCCTTTTTACTCATCATTTTTTCTCTCGTTTAAGCATGATAATATACCGCCTTTCGCCGGTATCGTAAACACCAGCTATCTCGTTCGGGATTTTATCATAGCAATCTCGCAATTTATTTAAAACGAAGTGGTTTTTGGCAGGCTTTAGCGGATTGCTGTAGTTTAACAATTTTAAATCGCCATTAGTTGCTGCTTCTCCTTTATCGGGTAGAAACGTTAAGGAACTGCTTTGTTGCTTTAAACTGAGTTCGCTTGCCGGAAGATAACCATCGGCTAAGGAAAAAACTATTTTCATTCCGTTAACCGATCCCTTGTAAACAATTGTTTCGTAAGCTTTTTGAGCAACCGCTATACTAGGTAGCAGAGCGATAAATAGAATAAGAGTGAATTTAGATGTTTTCATTTGTTTGGAGCACTAATCGTTATACAACGTAACACTTATCAACTTTGTTTATAGTTAAATTGAAAAAAGTGATTTTCTTTAGATTACAACAGCCATTACATTTGCCAAATGATTAAAGGATTATTTGAAACACACATTTATGTTGAAGATTTAGAAAGATCAGTAAATTTTTACAAAAATGTTTTAGGACTAACCGAGTGTGGCTATAACGACGATAGAAGAGTTGCCTTTTTCTGGATTGGCGAACCAAAAGGGGCCATGCTTGGTTTATGGGAAAAGCCAAAAGATCAAATTGATATCAGGCATTTTGCTTTTAGGTGTGATGTTGATGATGTGTTAAACAAATCTGTAGATTTTTTGAAAGCTAGAAATTTAAAACCTTATAACTTTTTAAAAGATGGGAGTGAGCAACCAATGGTTTTTGCTTGGATGCCAGCTCTAGCTATTTATTTTAAAGATCCAGATGGACATGACCTAGAGTTTATAGCCATTTTAGAAGGCGAAGGTAAACCAGAACTGGGTGTAATTAATTATGAGGAATGGTTAATAGCACGTGCTATATCATTATGAATTTGAAAACCTATTTAGCGCATCTGTAATAGTCGGTAAGAAGTTCACTTGTTTGCCATTATTGCTTTCGTAAATAAAATCTTTAAGGCTTTGGCTCGTGTAATCGAAATCCCCCACCACAATTAATCGAATTCTGTAATTAGAGAATTTTTGAAGAATTTCTCCCGCTATTCCATTTTTTAAGTCAAAAAAATCTGGAGTGATATTCTTTTCATAAATGATAATACGATCGAAGCCTTGGTAGTATAAGTTGCCCAATAAATCTAAACCATCTTCGATATTGTTGATAATGGTCGTTGAGGCAGTAACTTCAGCGATTTCGAGATCGTTTATCTTGTGTGTATTAATTTCCATGGCACTAAATTTATAAATTATTCTTGTATTGGGTAAGTTGATTTCTTTAAGGGGCTATTTACTTTAGGTCTTCAAAATGAAAGGATAGGTTTAAACTATTGATATTCAAAATTTAACAAAAATATAATGAGAGAAATAGTAGGTAAAACCCATAAAAATTCAATTGAAAACACTATCTTTGCGCCAAATTTACAGGCGCATTTATGCAAAAGATTAGAAATATAGCTATTATAGCACACGTTGACCACGGTAAAACTACATTGGTTGATAAGATTTTACACTCTTGTTCTGTTTTTCGTGATAACGAACAAAAGGGAGAATTGATATTGGACAACAATGATTTAGAACGTGAACGTGGGATCACAATCGTATCTAAAAACGTGTCGGTACAATACAAAGACGTAAAAATTAACATCATTGATACTCCTGGTCACGCGGATTTCGGCGGTGAGGTAGAACGTGTATTGAAAATGGCCGATGGCGTTTTGTTATTGTGTGATGCCTTTGAAGGTGCAATGCCTCAAACGCGTTTCGTAACACAAAAAGCGTTATCATTAGGTTTAAAACCAATTGTTGTTGTAAACAAAGTTGATAAAGAAAACTGTAGACCGGAAGAGGTTTACGAGCAAATTTTTGAGTTGTTCTTTAACTTAGAAGCTACAGAAGATCAATTAGATTTCCCGGTAATTTACGGTTCGTCTAAACAAGGTTGGATGAGTACAGATTGGAAAGTGCCAACTACAGATATTTTCGCATTATTGGATACCGTTGTGGCTACAATTCCACCTGCACCGGTTAACGAAGGTACTTTACAAATGCAAATTACTTCGTTAGATTATTCTTCTTTCGTAGGTCGTATTGCTATTGGACGTGTACATCGTGGTACTATTAAAGAAAACCAACCAATTACCTTAATTAAACGTGATGGTAAATTGGTTAAATCTAGGGTTAAAGAATTATATACTTTCGAAGGTTTAGGAAAAATCCGTACTCAAGAGGTTGGTTCTGGAGATATTTGTGCTGTTGTAGGTATTGATGGTTTCGACATCGGCGATACGATTGCTGATTTTGAAAATCCAGAGCAATTGCCAGTAATTAGCATTGATGAGCCAACAATGAACATGTTGTTTACCATTAACAACTCACCTTTCTTCGGTAAAGAAGGTAAATTGGTTACTTCTCAACGTATCAAAGATCGTTTGATGAAGGAAATGGAGAAAAACTTGGCCTTAAAAGTTGTTGAAACTCAAGGTGCGGATTCTTGGTTGGTTTACGGTCGTGGTATTCTCCATTTATCAGTATTAATCGAAACCATGCGTCGCGAAGGTTACGAGTTGCAAGTTGGTCAGCCACAGGTTATTGTTAAAGAAATCGATGGTAAAAAACATGAGCCAATTGAAACTTTAATTGTAGATGTACCGGGTGATGTTGCTGGTAAGGTAATCGAATTGGTAACTCAACGTAAAGGCGAGTTGTTAATTATGGAGCCGAAAGGCGATTTACAGCACTTAGAATTTGAAATCCCTGCTCGTGGTATCATCGGTCTACGTAACAACGTATTAACTGCAACTGCTGGCGAGGCAATTATGGCACACCGTTTTAAAGCTTACGAGCCTTGGAAAGGTACGATTCCTGGTCGTTTAAATGGTGTACTAATTTCTATGGATAAAGGGATGACTACCGCTTATTCTATTGATAAGCTACAGGATAGAGGTCGTTTCTTTGTAGATCCAGGAGTTGAAATTTATGAAGGACAAATTTTAGGTGAGCACATCCGTGATAACGATTTAGTAATTAACATCGTTAAAGGAAAGGCATTAACTAACATGCGTGCATCTGGTACAGATGATAATACTCGTATTGCACCGGCAATTAAATTCTCTTTAGAAGAATGTATGGAGTATATTCAAGCTGATGAGTATATTGAAGTAACGCCTCAAAGTATGCGTTTACGTAAAATCTTTTTAACAGAACAACAACGTAAAGCAAACGGTAGTAAAAACTAATAAACCTTAAATTTCCTTCAGTGGAATTTAAATATTAAAAGCCTGCATTGAATTTTGCAGGCTTTTTTATTGCAAAAGAAATGCTTGCTTAACAAGCTTTACTAGCTAATGGCAATAAACTCACTTTAAAATTATTATTTTTACCAAAACCTACCGTTTATCTATGTTAAAAAAAGCAATTTCTCACTTAGGTATCTTTTTACTGTCTATAATTTCCTATTTGCCTTTTTCAGTATTATATCTAATTGCAGATGTTGTTTATTTGCTAATATACTATGTAGTCGGTTACCGAAAAAAAGTAGTTAGAGAGAACTTAAAAAACGCATTGCCTGAAAGAAGTCCTGAAGAACTTCGTAAAATAGAGAAGGTTTTTTTCCGCTATTTGGCTTCGCTAATGTTAGAGGTTGTAAAGACGAATAGCATCTCTAGAAAAGAATTGCAAAAACGCTTTATCATCACGAACAAACACTTAATAGAAGATTACCTAAAACAAGGACGTGGTGTTTTGGTATGCTCGGCCCACTATGGAAACTGGGAGTGGGGCACTTTAGCTTTTGGAGCCAGTTTGTCCGCAACGTTATACCCTATTTACAAACCTCTTGCAAACCAAGTATTTGATAATTGGTTTATGAAAATGCGTAGTAAATTTGGCAACAGAATGACCGCAATGAGGCATACTTTGCGAGTGCTAAAGGAAACCGAAAATATTCCTAGCGTAATGGCCTTTGGTAACGATCAGTCGCCCAGAGGAAAAGATGTACAATACTGGACTACCTTTTTAAACCAGCCCAGTTCAATCCAATTAGGCATAGAAAAAATAGCCATTAAAACAGACCGGCCAGTTTTCTATATGAAAGTTAAATACCTTAAACGCGGTTATTATGAAGTTGATTGTGTCCCTTTGTGTTTAAATCCTAAAGAAACTGCAGAGTTTGAGATAACCGAGCTCCACACCAAATTCTTAGAGCAAATTATCAAAGAAGAGCCAGCCTATTGGCTATGGAGCCACCGCAGGTGGAAACACCAACCGAAAGTAAGTTCTTCTTACGCAACAGAAGTTGTTTAAGTTTTAGAAAAAGCAAAGTAATTAGTTTTACTTTTTCGCTATACCTACAAACGCTTATAATTTTACATCCGTCAAACTTCTTCCGTTTTAGTTTTTGATATTTTAGCATTTCAAAAATATTTTATGGAATCATTACAAGGAAAAAACGCATTGGTTACCGGAGCAGGTAAAGGTTTAGGTAAAGCAATCGCTATAGCTTTAGCCGCAGAAGGTGTAAATATTGCTTTATTAGGCCGAACTGAAAGCGATTTGATCAAAGTTACTGATGAACTAAAGCAATACAAAGTTAAAACCGCCTTCGCTATTGCCGACGTATCTGATATCGATGCTGTCAATAGTGCGGTTGCCCAACTTAAGCAAGACATAGGCACTATAGATATCCTAATCAATAATGCTGGGGTAGGAGCATTTGGTAAATTCATGGAATTGGAGCCTGCTAAATGGAAACAGATTATTGAAATCAATTTGTTAGGCGTTTATTATGTTACGCGTGCTGTTTTGCCCGAAATGATAGAACGCCAGCTAGGTGATATCATAAATGTTTCATCTACTGCCGGTAAAAACGGTGCCGCGGTTACAAGTGCGTATAGCGCATCAAAATTTGGACTGATTGGACTATCAGAATCTTTAATGCAGGAAGTGCGTAAGCACAACATTCGTGTAAGCACTATGTTGCCTAGTACAGTAGCTACAGATATGGCTATCAACTTAAATTTAACAGATGGCAACCCAGAACGTGTAATGCAACCAGAAGATTTTGCAGAGCTGTTAATTGCACAGTTAAAGCTTAACCGACGTGTTTTTATAAAGGAGAGCGGTATCTGGTCAACTAATCCCTAAAGTTATTAAAACAACCACATAGGTATTAATTATCCTATATGTTTTTTAAAAGTTAGGTCGTATTTGCCTAACTTTTTTCTTTACAAATATATTGGCTTCTATATTCGAAAATCAGTTTCACTACATATATATAGGTGTAGCCCCGCCGTCCGCTCCAATCTTTTTGCAAAATCTTCCTGTTTTGGCCGAACGCCGGTGCTAGCAAAAAGTATTTCCGTTGCCGTCGGGTTTAGTCGGCATGTGCGGTGCGTCCCATGGCATTTTCCGTGCATCCGTAAAAAAACGCTTTTACTTACAATATCTAAGGATTCTGCTCTTTCTCAATAAATGCTTTTAACCGGTAATTTCTATTCCTCATGAGCTGCCATCCTTTTCCAGTTTACTCTCATTATCATTTATAGTTGGGCGTGGTTACGAGAATCGCAAATACACCCTGCCCGCCAGATTTTCCTGCCATTGCAGAAGGTTCGCGACTAGCATGCCTTTCCATTTAAAGTACTATTTTACGTGTTTTTGATCTAATTGCTGAGTTTAAGGATAGGCGAAATTAGCTGTCTATAGCTTATGATCTTATAAACTGATCCTTTTTGAGATATTGCAGTGTAAGGTTTCGACACTTATACTAGAGTAGATTGCTCCGTTCGGTAATTTTTTCCCGCTGTCGGCCAGCATATTACGTATTCCCTTCAAAACAATTTTGGTGTTTGTTTGTTTGGACATGTTTTTTTGCTACCTTTGCGTCCCGCTTCGGAGGAGGCGTGGGAAGTAGAATAGGGAACAGGGGAAGCGAAAAAAACTTCTAAAAAAGTTTTGGGGAGCGGAAAATATTCCTACCTTTGCAACCCGCCACGGAGGTGACGGCGAAGGGAAGACGGAAGGACAGGGCGATAGGGATTTGAGACGACGGAGCTGTAACTGGCAAACAGACGGAACGAAAAAAAGTTTCGGAAAAAGTAAAAAAAGTTTGCAGGTTCAAAAAAGTTTCCTACCTTTGCAGTCCCAAACGAAACGGGGGCCGACGGACGGAGTCCGGAAGGCTGAAA